>Ga0209050_1000034_pt1:5000-433906 | contig 433906 bp, 402 predicted proteins | sample Araplavi_mTSA_r2_FD_184276 | JGI IMG/M metagenome (GOLD analysis project Ga0209050, IMG submission 184276) | Arabidopsis root microbial communities from North Carolina, USA - plate scrape MF_Cvi_mTSA_r2 (SPAdes) (version 2) | ecosystem: Host-associated > Plants > Roots > Endosphere... | reverse complement strand
CCTGCACCTGGTAGGTCACCGTATCCACCGCCGTCTGCGGCTGCTTCAGCTGGTCGATCGCATCGCTGTTGGCGACATAGACCACCTTGCCGTTCACGATGCTCACCTGACCACCCAGGGCGCCGGCGGTGACGGACACCAGGCTCAGCGCATCGCCGTCAGCGTCGGTGTCGTTGGCCAGCACGTCCACCGTGACCGCGGCGTTCTCGTTGGCGCTGGCGATGTCGACGCCCGCCAGCGGCTTGGCGGTCAGGGTGATGTTCGCGCCGCCGACGCCGTCGGAGGCGCTGACGAAGGCCAGGCCGGCGAAGCTCTGGGCCGTGTCGAACTGGACGGAGAAGGTCCCGCCCGCGGTGGTCGCCGTCAGCAGGTTGCCCGCCGAGAGACTGACCGAGGTCACCGCGCCGACGCCGGCGAGGTGCAGGGTGTCGCCCTGGGCGAAGCCCTTCACCGTGTTGGCCCACTGGCCGCCCGCGAAGGCGCCCGCGGTCAGGCCCAGCGTCTGGGCGCCTGCGCCGAACTGCACCGCGCCGGTTCCGGCCGCGTCGACGGTCGTGAAGGTCACGCTCCCGCCGTTCAGGGCCGTGGTCTCGATGAAGCTGGTATGGCCGCTGACGGCCCAGTCGCCGCCCGCGATGGTGAGCGCCTCGACATTCGCCTCGCCGGTCCCGGCCAGCGACCCTGCGCCTGAGCCCTTCAGGACGATGGTGTCCAGGCCCGCGCCGCCGTCGATGGCGCCGGTGGTCGCGCCGGTGAACAGGTTGACCACGTCGCCGCCGCCGCCGGTGGAGATGGAGCCGGTGATCACGCCCGAGTTGGTGATGGTGTCAGCGAAGTCGCCCACGACCAGGATCGCGCTGCCCTCGCCGCCCTCGATGGTCCCTGAGTTGTCGATGTTGACCGAGCCGAACGCCGCGCCGCCATCGCTGTTGTCCACCGTGACGGCGCGCTGGCTGGAGCTGATCAGGCCGCTGTTGCTTACCGAGCCGCCGCCCAGGGCCAGGGCCTCGGTGAGGCTGCCCGAGGTGGACGTGCCGTCCGCCTTGATGGTCCCGGCGTTGGTCAGGTTGACCAGGCCGTCGACGTCCACGGCGTCGCCGTCGGTGGCGCCCTCGGCGTGGCCGGTGATCTTGCCGCCGGCGAAGTTGGTGATCGAGGTGATGCTGGCGGCTGCGGTGTCCAGGTTGACGCCCGAGCCCAGCCGGCCCTCGATGGTCCCGGCGTTCTCGACGGTCACCGGCTTGTCGCCCGTGATCCCGTGCCGGGCGCCGGTGATCAGGCCGCCGGCGTGGTTCTTCACCAGGCCGCCTTCGTTGCCCTGGAAGTCCACAGCGTCGTTGCCGGTGGACGCGGCGCTGGCGTTCAGGCTGCGGATCACGCCGCTGTTCTCGAGGGTGGCGTACTTGCCGCCGCGGACCGTGTCGGCGTCGCCCGACTCGATCAGGCCGCCCGCGCGGTTGATGATCGAGACGTGGCCCGGGCCGGTGGTGTTCAGGTCGTTGAAGTCGATGACCTGCCCGCTGCCCGCGCCCACGGTCTTCAGCGTGCCCGAGTTGTCCACGGTCGCCACGCCCGTGAAGACGTTCGAGGCGGTCTGAGTGGTCAGGCGCAGGAAGTCGTCGGTCGACTGGCCCGTCGCGCCGGCGCGGTTGGTGAAGGTGAAGGTCGTAAGCTGGTTGTATTCCTGGATGTTGAAGCCGCGGTCGCCGGTCGAGGTGATCGCGCCCGCGTTGTCGATCGAGATGGAGCCGCCCTTCACAGACGACTGCATCCGCATGATGTTGCCGGCCGCCGTGATCGAGGCGCCGGCGTTGTTGACCAGGCTGAAGCTGACCCCCGCCGTGGCCGAGCCCGAGGTGTCGAATGCGCGGCCGCTGGTGGGGGCGATGACGCCCGAGTTGGTGACCACGACGCCTGCGCCGGCCTGGGGCGTGGCGAGCGACCAGGTGACCGCCGGGCCCGAGGGCTTCAGCTGGCCCGTGCCGGTGACGGTGAGCGTATCGTCACCCGTCAGGGTGAATTTGCTGCTCGACGTGGTGGAAACGCTGAACGCGGTCATGAAAGCCCCCCTGCGCCTCCCTCCGGCGCGAAGGAGACGTTCTCGGGCGCCAGTGCGACAGGCGCGTGACGGTCAGCGCGTCCGCCGCTGTTCGTGGATGAGATCGACGAGGGCGCGCAGGCCGGCGGGCACGTGGCGGCGGCCGGGATAGTAGAGGCAGAGGCCGGGATATGGCGGGCTCCAGTCCTCCAGCGCCGCGACCAGCCGGCCGGCGGCGATGTCTTCGCCCACGTCGGCCAGGGCGAGGTAGGCCAGCCCCACGCCCGCCCGCACGGCGCGCCGCATCACCACGCCCTCGTCCAGCGTCAACGGGCCGCTGACCGCCACCGTCATCGCCTGGCCGCGCTTCTCGAACTCCCAGTCGTAGACCCGGCCGCTGGCCATGCGGCCGCGGATGCAGCGGTGGTTCCGCAGGTCGTCGGGCGTCCGCGGCGGCGGGTGGTCGGCGAAGTAGGCGGGGCTGCCGACGACGACCTGCCGCTGGTCGGGGCCGAGCGGCACCGAGATCATGTCCTTGGGCAGGGCCTCGGCGATGCGGAAGCCGGCGTCGAAGCCGTCCTTCACGATGTCGATCAGCGCGCCTTCGGTGACCAGCTCGACCTGCATGTCGGGATAGCGGCGCAGGTATTCGACGAGCAGCGGGTCGACGATCTGGCGCGCCGCGCCGGCCGAAGTGTTGAGACGCAGCACGCCGGTGGGCGTGTCGCGGTGGCGGTTCACGCCCTCCACAGCGGCGCGGATGTCGGCCAGGGCCGGCGCCACCTGCGCCACGAACTGCTCGCCCGCCGCCGTCAGCGAGACGCTGCGCGTGGTGCGGTTGAAGAGCCGCACGCCCAACCTGGCTTCGAGGCCCGCGACCGCATGGCTCACCGCCGTCGATGACATGCCGAGTTCGGAGGCCGCGGCGCGGAAGCCGCCGCGCCGGGCGATGGCGTCCACCGCCTCCAGTTCGTTCAGGCTAGGCCGCGCCATTGTCCCGATTTGCTCATCAGCTCGTGAAAGATTAGGCGACTTATCGGCTCAATGTCACGCGCCTAGATGAGCGGTCCACACGCAGCCGGAAGGAGCCTCCCCATGCGCATCGTGAGCCGCATCTACATCGACGGCGCGTTCGTCACGCCGCACGGCGAAGACGCCGCCGACCTCGTCAATCCCGCCACCGGCCAGGTGATCGGCCGCGTTGTCCTGGGCGACATCGAGGACGCCCGCGTCGCCATCGCGGCGGCCAAGCGCGCCTTCCCGGCCTTCTCGCGCACCGGCAAGGCCGAGCGGATCGCGCTGCTGCAAAGGCTGCACGACGCGGTGGCGCCGCGCGTCCCGGCGCTGGTGGACGCCATGGTCGAAGAATACGGCGGCCCGGTCGGCCAGATGGGCTTCCACGTGGGGCTTGCGCCGGGCTCGTTCCTGACCGCGGCCAAGGCGCTGGAGGATTATGAGTTCACCCGCCGGATCGGCTCGGCCGAGGTGGTCATGGAGCCGATGGGCGTGGTCGGCGTGATCACGCCCTGGAACTCCAGCACCGGCTTCATCTGCGGGAAGCTGGCCTACGCCGTGGCCGCCGGCTGCACCGTCGTGATCAAGCCGAGCGAGATGAGCGCCCTGCAGACGGACCTGCTGCTGGACGCCCTCCATGAGGCGGGCCTGCCGCCCGGTGTGCTGAACGTCGTCAACGGCCTGGGCGGCGTGGTAGGCGCCGAGTTCGCCGCGCATCCCGACGTGGCCAAGATCTCGTTCACGGGCTCGACCGCGGTGGGCAAGTCCATCGTCCGGGCCGGGGCCGAGACGCTGAAACGGGTGACCCTGGAGCTGGGCGGCAAGTCGCCGACGGTGATCCTGGACGACGCCGACTTCGCCACGACGGTCCCGCTGGCGATCCAGGCGGGCGTTGCCAACAACGGGCAGGCCTGCATCGCCGGGACGCGCATCCTGGTCCCGCGCTCGCGGCTGGACGAATTCACGGCGGCGGCGGCGGCGGTCGTCGGGGGCCTGAAGGTCGGAGATCCCACCGATCCGGCGACCATGATCGGCCCGCTGGTCAGCGCGAAGCAGTGGGACCGCGTGCAGGGCTACATCGCCAAGGGGATCGCCGAGGGTGCGCGCGTCCTGACCGGCGGCCCCGGCAAGCCCGCTGGCCTGGAGGCGGGCTACTATGTGAAGCCGACGCTGTTCGCCGACGTGACCAACGACATGACCATCGCCCGCGAGGAGATCTTCGGGCCGGTGTTGTCGATCATCGCCTACGAGAGCGACGACGAGGCCGTCGCGATCGCCAACGACAGCCCCTACGGCCTGCAGGCCTATGTGATGGGCGACGATCCGGTGCGGGCGCGGGCCGTCGGCGATCGGCTACGGGCCGGCCGGGTGCTGATCAACGGCGTCCGCCACGAGCCGCTGGCGCCGTTCGGCGGCTTCAAGCAGTCGGGCCTGGGGCGCGAGATGGGCGTCTTCGGCCTGGAGGCCCATCTCGAGCCGCGGACGGTGCTCGCCTAGGCCGCGGCGGTCGCGGCCTGGCCGTAGCGCCGCCACAGGAGGGTGAAGGCGGTGCTGACGCCGGCCAGGCCCACGAGGATCGGCGCGATGAAGGTGTGGCCCGCCGCGACGATGGCCGCTCCGACCAGGCAGGCGCCGGCGCAGCCCAGGTCCCAGCCCGCCTCGGTGGCGACGCTGAAGCGGAGCGGGCAGGGCGAGGCCTTGGCCATGGTGTAGAGCGGCGCCATCAGGGCGGGGATCCACAGGGCCTCGACGAGGGCGCCGACGGCGTTGGCGGTCACCGCCAGCCACGGCGCGCCCAGGCTGAAGGCGCGGAACGCCAGCACCGCCACGGCGACCAGGAAGGCGATGACGATGGCCGAGCGGCCGCGGCCAGCGTCGATGTGGCGACCGATCAGCAGGCTGAACGCCGCGCCGACCAGCGCCGCCAGCGCCACCGCCCCGCCATAGGCCGCGAAGCTCTCGCCCAGCGCCACGAACAGCGCGATCTGCCAGACGTAGTGGTAGCCGCCGGCGAAGACGCCGTCGCAGGCCATCAGGCCCATGGCGATCCCCGCCGCCTTCACCCCGCCCGGCGCGTCGTTGACGATCGGGACCTGCGGTGCGCCCAGCAGCGGCCAGGCGGCCAGCGCCTGGACCAGCGCCACGGCCGGGAAGGCGAGCCAGGGTCCGCCGGCCGCCAGCCCCCAGGCGCCCAGCAGGGGCGCGACGATGCCGACAATGGCGGTCATCGCCTGGCGCGCGCCTACCTGGCCGCCGCGGTGCTCGTCGTCGCCGACGCTGGCGAAATAGGCATGATAGCTGGTCCAGTAGAGCACGCTGCCGACCGGGCCGATCAGGACGATGGCGAGGAAGGCGAGGTCGATGCCGTGGACCAGCGGCAGGATAGGGAAGATCGCCGCCTCCAGCACCGTGCCGACGACCAGGGTGGCGCGCAGGCCGATGCGGCGGGCCAGCGGCAGGACGAACGGGCGCAGCAACAGCCGGCCGCCGTTCATCGCGGCCATGGAGACCAGGACCAGCGGCGCCAGGACGCCCGCCTTCAGCAGGAAGACCAGCACGAAGACGCCGCCTGCGCCCTGCGCGAGGGCCTGGATGGTGGAATGCAGATTGACGCGGTTGATCGCGTCGTTGCCGAAAAAGCTCATGGGAAGCCTGTAAACAGATGCGCATGGGGGCTCGTGTCCGCGCGTCGGCGGGGGAGCCCGGGCTCGACGTTGGTTACGTCAGTCGCGAAGGCGCTCTGTGCACATGGCTGGAGTTACGCACGGCCCCAGGGCGGGCGCAACAGGGCGCTCAGATCTCGACCGTGGCGCCGCGCGGCGCGTGCGCGACGTCGCGCTCGTCGAACACCTTCGTGGTGGCGGCGAACTCCATCATGATCCCGTTGGGGTCGGTGAAGTAGACCGAGCGGACGAAGACGCCCTCGTGCATCTCGCCGGCCACGCCCATCGGGCTGTCGTCGTGGTTCACCACCACCGGGATGTGCGGCACGCCGTGCTCCTGCAGGCGGGTCAGGCAGGCGGACAACTCACCCTCGGCCACGCTGAACGCCAGGTGGTTCATCGAGCCCACTGCGGTCTTCGACTCCTCGGGGAACTTCTTCACCGAGGCGATGCCAGGCGCGGCCGCGGGCGTCTCGGGCCACCAGAAGAACGCCACCGAGGCGCCGCCCCCGCAGTCGAAGAAGAAGTGCTGGCCGCCGTCGGGAAGGGCCACGGTCTTGAACAGCGGCATGTCCAGGACCTCGGTGTAGAACTTCACCGTTTCGGCCATGTCGCGGCAGACGAGGGCCATGTGGTTGATGCCCGTGGTTTTCATTCCAGCTCTCCGGCCCAAGCGTTTCCGATCCCGCCCGAGGCTGGCTGGCTGCGCGAAATTCGTCAACTAAACTGATAAAATCCGCCACGATCCCCGAGAGGCGAAGCGCGTTGACGGCGCTTGCGTCACACCTACTGTGACACCTTCCACCATCCGAGACAGCCGAATCCCATGATCGCCGCCGAGACCCTGCTGGTCCCTCTGATGAACGCGTTCCTGTGGTTCGACGACGGGCTGCAGAGCTACCTCCAGGCCCAGGGCTGGGACCAGGTCACGCGCTCGCAGTCGATGGTGATGGCCAATGTGGTGGTGGGCGTGGGCAAGCCCTCCGACATCGCCCGCAACCTGGGGCTCAGCCGCCAGTCGGTGCACACCACGATCATGCAGATGGTGAAGCTGGGCATGGTCGAGCTGAACCACGATCCGGAGGACGGTCGCGCCTGGATCGTGACGGTGAGCGAGAAGGGCCGGGCCATGGGTCGCGACGCCGACGACGCGATCGCCGCCCTGACCGCCGAGCTGCGCCGCCGGATCGGCGCCCGCAATGTCGACAACCTGATCAAGGCCTTCCGCGAGGACTGGGGCGCCGCGCCCGTCACCTGGGCCAAGGCCGAACCCAAGACCGCCTGAACCTCCGCCGAGCTTTGAAGCGCTCCCGCCGCCCGGCGGGCGACGACGCACGCCCGTATCCTAGCGTCATCTGTGGCAAGTTTGTCAGCTTAGATGACGAAGTAGTCCAGAAAGTTGTCAACTGGATTGACAAAAATCAGCCTTGGCCGGACCCAGGGCGCAAGGCCTGCGACGGCCACGACAAGAATTTTCGGGAGGACTGACCATGAGCCGCAAGGTGACCCATAGACTCTTTGCGTCCGCCGCCGTCCTGGCCCTCTGCGCCGGGATCGCCGCGCCCGCCTTCGCCGCCGACGAGGCCGACGCCGCGCAGGTGGGCGAGGTGGTCGTCACCGCCCAGAAGCGCGAGCAGAAGCTGCAGGACGTGCCGCTGGCGGTCTCCGCCTTCGGGACCGAGCAGCTGGAGGCCCAGTCGGTCCAGAGCCTGACCGACCTCTCGGCCAAGGCGCCGAACGTCGTGCTCGCCCCGGTCGGCGCCTATCCGTACGCCTCGGCCTTCTACATCCGGGGCCTAGGCTTCGCCGACGTGGAGTCGACCTTCGAGCCGGCGGTCGGCGTCGAGATGAACGGCGTCTACCTAGCCCGCAACAGCGGCGCGCTGCAGGACTTCTTCGACATCGAGTCCGTGGAGATCCTGCGCGGTCCGCAGGGCACGCTATACGGCCGCAACACCATCGGCGGGGTGGTCAGCGTCCGCACCAAGCAGGCGCGCCCCGGCGACCCCTTCAGCGGCGAGGTCCAGGGCACGGTGGGCGACCACGGCCGGCGCGAAGCGCGCGCGGCGCTGAACATCCCGGTCAGCGACGTCTTCGCGATCCGGGTGTCGGGCCTCTACAAGGACTATGACGGCTACAACTACAACGCCACCCGCAAGGAGCGGCAGGGCGACAACGAGACCCTGTCGGGCCGGATCACGTTCAGCTTCAAGCCCAGCGACAACTTCGACGCCTCGCTGGTGGTGGACGGCGACCGCGAGCGCGGCTCAGGCGCGGCGTTCCGCAACGCGGCGCTGCCGGGCAACGTCTACTACAACTTCAGCCCCGACACCGGCACGCCGACCCCGCTGTTCCCGGCCAACGGCTCGAACCCGAAGGACGTCTATACGGTCTACGGCAACACGCCGATCTTCGCCGACGTCGACACCTGGGGCGCGGCCCTGACGGCCAACTGGCACACCGCGATCGGCACGGTGACCAGCGTCACCGGCTACCGGAAGTTCGACGACAAGGTGCAAAGCGACTACGACGCCAGCCCGGTCAACTTCTTCTACGCTCTGCGTGACCAGACCCATAAGCAGTTCAGCCAGGAACTGCGGCTGGCCTCGGACGGCGGCGGCAAGGTCGACTACGTCCTGGGGGCCTACTACCTCGACCAGAGCTACGACATCACCAACGCCCAGGGCGGCGCCATCTACGGCACGGCCACGCCGGCCCAGATCGCCAGCCAGACCAACAAGGCTTACGCCCTGTTCGGGCAGGTGGACTTCCATGCGAGCGAGGCGCTGACCATCACCGCCGGCGGGCGCTACAGCTACGAGAAGAAGGCCTTCACCAACCAGCCGCTCTTCTTCCCGACCAGCCGGACCTACAAGGACCACTGGGACAACTTCTCCCCGAAGATCGGCGCGAACTACAAGTTCAGCGACACGGTCATGGCCTATGCCAACTGGTCGAAGGGCTTCCGCAGCGGCGGCTACAATGGCCGCGCGGCCTCCTTCACCTCGGCCGGCCCGTACGACGCTGAGACCGTCTCGAGCTTCGAGGCCGGGGTGAAGACCGAGCTGTTCGAGCGCCGCCTGCGCCTGAACGGGGCGGTGTTCCACTCGACGTACAAGGACATGCAGGTGGGCACGCAGGGGCTCACCAGCGGCGGGGTCTACGAGTCGATCGTCACGAACGCCGGCAAGGCCAAGTTCGACGGCGTCGAGGCCGAGGCCCTGTGGGTGGTCGGCGGCGGCTGGCGGGTGAACGCCAACCTCTCGTACCTGGACGCCCGCTTCGTCTCGAACTTCACCGACTTCACCAGCGACGGGATCAACAACCCGACCGACAACAGCGACCTGCCGCTAAGCTACGCGCCGAAGTGGTCGGGAAGCGTGGGGGTGAACTACGCGCGCGACCTGCCGTTCGGCGTGCTGACCTTCGCGGCCAACGCCGTCTACATGGACGACATCTACACCTCGGGCGGCGTGCTCAACCGCACGTCCGACGTGCAGGTGCGGCCGCAGAACACCCTCTTCGACGCCACCGTGGCGATCGAGGGCGAGGCCGGCTGGCGGGTCGCGCTGTGGGGCAAGAACCTGACGGACAAGAAGGTGATCAACAACACCTTCGGCCTGGGCGCGCTGGGCAACTTGCGCATCTATTCGGCGCCGCGCACCTGGGGCCTCGACGTCGGCTACAAGTTCTAGATGGAGAGCGGGCGCGGTTCAGACCTGAGGCGCCCAGAGCGGGAGCCCACCGTCGCCGACCGACGGTGGGCGCTCGTCGTGCTCTTGGCCATCTCCACGGTGGCCTTCATCGACCGCTCGATCCTCAACACCGTGGGCCAGGCGATCAAGGACGACCTGAAGGTCTCGGACCTCCAGCTCGGCCTGCTGGGCGGCGCGGCCTTCGCCGTGCTGCACGGCCTGCTGGCGATCCCGGTCGCGCGCTGGGCCGAACACCGCAGCCGGGTGGCGCTGATCAGCCTGGCGGTGGCCGTCTGGTCGGCGATGACGGCGCTGAGCGGCTTCTCCAACACCTTCGCCCACCTGCTGCTGGCGCGCATCGGCGTAGGCGTCGGCGAAGCGGGAGCCGGCGCGCCGTCGCAGTCGTTGCTGTCCGACTACTACCCGCCGGAGAAGCGCGCCTCGGCCTTCAGCATCCTGGGCCTGGCGACGCCGCTGGGCATCGTGCTGGGCGGCCTGGGCGGAGCGGTGGTGGCGCAGCAGTTCGGCTGGCGCGCGGCGTTCCTGATCGTGGGCGCGCCGGGCCTGATCATCGCGCTCGTCGCCTGGCTGACCATCAAGGAACCACCCCGCGGCTTCTCGGAAGGCCGCCGCGACGTCGGCGCGCCGCCGCCGTTCAGCGCGGTGGTCAAGCGCCTCGGCGCCAGCGCCACCTTCCGCCACTTCCTGGTCGCCGCGGTGATCATCAACTTCGTCGGCTTCAGCGGCATGAGCTTCCTGCACCCCTTCATGGTGCGGACCTTCAACGTGGACTACACGACCGCGGCGTTCGCCTTCGTCATCGTCAACTCGATCTCGCTGGCCGGCGGCTACCTGATGGGCGGGTTGATCACCGACCGGCTCGTGAAGCGCGACGCGCGCTGGTACGCCTGGGCGCCGGCCATCGGCATGGCCCTGGCGGCGCCGTCGTACATCTGGGGCTTCGTGCAGACCCAATGGATCGCCGCGATCCTGGTGCTGATCCTGCCGGGCCTGTTCTCGGGCGTCTATTTCGGCCCGACCTTCGCCGTCACGCACAACCTGGTCGAGCCGCGCATGCGGGCCTCGGCCACGGCGCTGCTGTCGGTGGTGATGAGCTTGGTCGGCATGACCACGGGCCCGGTCGTCACCGGCTGGCTCAGCGATCTCTTCGCCGCGAACGCCTTTGCGGCGGGCGACTACGCCACAGCGTGCAAGACGCCGGGCGCGGACCTCGCCAACGCCTGCCGGGCCGCCTCGGCGGTCGGCGTCCGCAATGCGCTCGTCGTCATCGTGACGCTCTTCTGGTGGGCGTCGCTGCACTACCTGCTGGCCGCGCGGACCCTGCGCGCCGAACTCGGGAGAGACCGCCCATGACCGCTCCGCACGCCGCCGAGATGGCCGCCCTGGCCGACCGCTTCTTCGGCGCCATCGAGGCCGGGGACATCGCCACGGTCTCGGACTGCTACCACCACGACGCGGTGATCTGGCACAACGACGATGGCCTGGAGACCTCGCCCGCCCAGAACCTGGAGGTGCTGAAGGCCTATGTGGCGAACGTGCCGAAGCGCGAATACGCCAACCGGCGCTTCTTCCCGATCGAGGGCGGTTTCGTGCAGCAGCACGACACGACGCTGCATCTCGCCGACGGCCGCGTGCGCGTCCTGCCCGTGTGCATCGTGTTCCGGGTTGATGGCGGCAAGATCCGCCGGCTGGACGAGTACCTCGATCGCGCCACGCTGCAGCGCTGGGCCGACGAGGGGAAGGCCGGCTAGATCCGCTTGTATTCCATCTTCGAGCCGTCCTCGAGCTTGCCCTTCAGGGCCATCCAGTTGCCCGAGCCGTCGTAGAAGTCGTCGATCTCGGCGTCGCCGCGGATCTGCCAATGGCCGGGTTTCACCTTGGCGCAGATCACCTTCAGCATCTTGGCTTCCTGCTGATTGAACATCGGCTTGCCGAAGCTGGCCTGGTTCCAGTGGCTCAGCGGCACGGCGTCGGCGGGGCCCTTCACCACGCCCTTGGGGCCGGTAATCTGCACGAAGCCCGGCATCGCGCGGGCCGAGGTCTTCTGGATCTTGCCGTTGCCGTTGGTCGTGGCGTCGATGCTGACGAACCTGCCGCCCGACCAGCGCTCCACGGCGTTGTGCTTGTACTTGTAGACCGGCACGGGCCCCACCTTCACGACCATGTCGACGTCCGTGGAGACCGTCTCGCTGCCCTCGGCCCCGGCAAAGGTCATCTGGTGCTCGCCGATCTTGGTCCCGTTGCGGAAGACCTGGAACGCCAGCTTGCCCGGCGCGGCCATCGCGATCCCCGGGACGAGCAGGCCCGCACCGCCCACGATCAGCTCACGCCGACCCAACACCAAGCTCATCTGCGAAATCCTCAAGCGCCCCACGCGGGCAAGACTAGCGGCCTATACGGGCCGGGCTAGTGCCCCGGACGCGGCTTATAGCTGCGGGGCTCGCGGACGGGCAGCGGCTTCTCGGGCGCCTTCTGGCCGTGCTGCGGGGCAGCGCAGGACTTGGTGAAGGGATAGGCGAGGGCCTGATCCTGCTGCTGGAAGCCGTGCGTCATCGACGTGTCCTCCTACGGCGCCGATTGATGACTCAAGCCGCCGCCTGAAGCGAATCGGCGGGGCGCACATCCACGTGAACGTTCATGAAGGTCTGGCCGGGGTCGCCGTAGATCGTGCCCGAGATCGGCGTGGCCTCGGGGGGCGTGCGCGCCACCGCCACGGGGATCAGGTCGCCGCTCTCGGCCAGGGCGTTGGTGGGATCGAACTCGGTCCAGCCCAGGTCGGGCAGGAACACCTCGCACCACGCGTGCGTGGCGCCCGCGCCACGGATGTCGCCATGAGCCGGGGAGTAGAGATAGCCGGTCACGAAGCGGGCGGCGTAGCCCAGCCGTCGCAGCGCTTCGACCATAAGCCAGGCGAAGTCGCGGCAGGTGCCGGCGCCGAGCTTCACGGTGTGCGAGGGCTCCTGCGCGGCGCCCAGGTCGCGGGCCTGATATTCGAATTCGTCGCGGATCGCCTGGTTGAGCCGCAGCACGAAGTCCAGCGCCGGCTCCTGCGCGCTGCCCATGCGGGCCCGAAGCCATTTCAGCAGATCGCCGTCGGCGTCCTCGGTCGCCGGCTCGATGAACGGCGCCAGGGTGGCGCGGTCGCCGGGCGTGTAGACGATGGGTGTGACGGTCTGCGGATCTTCGACGTGAGGGTCGGCCAGCAGCGCCGGATAGCGCTCGATCACCAGCTCGCTGACGATCTGCAGGCCCGTCGACGAGCCCTGGGGGGTGAAACAGCAGACCGAGTTGCCGAGGGCGTCGTAGATCCACCGGGTCTCGCCGGGCGGCGATACGGTCAGGACGGCGTCCACGACGCGGATCGCGTGGCTGTCGCGCGGCCGAAGCAGCAGGCGGTGCGCGCCGAAGCCGACGGGATGTTCGTAGCTGTAGTTGGTCTGGTGGCGGATGAGCAGGCGGGGCATGCGGGCGGAACCGTTCGCGCACGGTCCGGTTCCGCGCAGTTGCGGCGCAGCCTGTCGGCATGCGAGCACAGGCCCATGAGCGACGTGATCATCATCGGCGGCGGCCACAACGGCCTGACCTGTGCGGCGTACCTGGCGGCGAGCGGTCTGAAGGTGACCGTACTGGAGCGGCGGGGCGTCGTGGGCGGCGCGGCGGTGACCGAGGAGTTCCACCCAGGCTTCCGCAACTCGGTGGCCAGCTACACGGTCTCGCTCTTGAACCCGAAGGTGATCCGCGACCTGGAGCTGCACCGCCACGGCCTGAAGGTGGTCGAGCGGAAGATGGCTAACTTCCTGCCGCTGGACGGCGACCATTTCTTCGTGGGCGAGGGGCGCACCCAGGCCGAGACCGCGCGGTTCTCGCCGAGGGACGCCGAGCGCCTGCCGGCCTACTGGGACCGCCTGGACGCCATCGCCGACGTGCTGCGCGAACTGGTGATCCAGACGCCGCCGAACCTGGTGGAGGGGAGCTTCGCCGAGGCGCTTCCCGAACTGCTCAAGAGCGCCGTGCTGGGCCGCAAGCTCTCGAAGCTGGACCTGACCGCCAAGCGCGACCTCTTGGCGCTGTTCTCGCAGTCGGCGGGCGACTGGCTGGACGGCTGGTTCGAGAGCGACCCGATCAAGGCGGCGTACGGCTTCGACGGCGTCGTCGGCAACTACGCCAGCCCCTACACGCCCGGCTCGGCCTATGTGCTGCTGCACCACGTGTTCGGCGAGGTGAACGGCAAGAAGGGCGCCTGGGGCCACGCCATCGGCGGGATGGGCGCGATCACCGGCGCCATGGCGGCGTGCTGCCGCGAGCGGGGCGTGGAGATCCGCACGGACGTCACGGTCGCCGAGGTGCTGACCGAGAAAGGCCGGGCGATGGGCGTCGTCACCGCCTCGGGCGAGACGCTGAGGGCGCGGGCGGTGGTGTCGAACCTGCACCCGCAATTGCTGTTCCAGAAGCTGGTCGACACGGCCGTCCAGCCGAAGGACTTCGTGGAGCGGATCGACCGCTACCGCTCGGGCTCGGCGACCTTCCGCATGAACGTGGCGCTCAGCGAGCTGCCCAATTTCACGGTCGCGCCGGGAGCGGGCGACCACATGACCGGCGGCATCATCATCGCGCCCAGCATGGCCTACATGGAGCGCGCCTACGACGACTGCCGCGCCCACGGCTGGTCGAAGGAACCGATCGTCGAGATGCTGATCCCGTCCACCCTGGACGACAGTCTCGCGCCTGCGGGGCAGCATGTGGCCAGCCTGTTCTGCCAGCATGTGGCGCCGCAGCTTTCGGGCGGCCGGTCGTGGGACGACCACCGTGAGGAGGTCGCCGACCTGATGATCGCCACGGTGGAGAAGCACGCGCCGGGCTTCACGAAGTCGGTCCTGGGCCGCCAGGTGCTGTCGCCGCTGGACCTGGAGCGCACCTTCGGCCTCGTGAACGGCGACATCATGCACGGCCGCCTCAGCCTGGATCAGCTGTTCTCCGCGCGGCCGGTGCTGGGCGCGGGCGATTACCGCACGCCGGTGAAGGGCCTCTACCAGTGCGGCTCGGGCGCCCACCCGGGCGGCGGCGTCACGGGCGCGCCCGGCCACAACGCCGCCCACGAGATCCTCAGGGACGCGCGCCGCCGGCGGATCTGACCTCGGCTACCGCGCGCGCCAGTGGGCCGCCACGAACTCGCGCAGGTCGCGATAGGCCACCACCTCCATGTCGCGCAGGGCGGCCAGCTTCTCTGCCGGGCCCCCCGCGTCGAAGCGGTCACGGGCTTTGCGCGCGGCGGCGGCATAGGCGGCGTAGCGCGCCGCATCGCCGCTCAGCAGCCGGTCGTCGTTGATGATCCGCAGCGCCAGGGTCGCGACGATGGCGCCGACGGTGACCGCCAGGGCCAGCTTCACGTCGGTGTCTCCCGGCGCGCGGCCTGTATAGAGCAGCACCGCGGCCATGATGGCGGTGACCACCGCCGCGGCGAGCAGCAGCCGGCTGAGCAGCCGCACCGTGGCTGCCCGGCGTCCCGGCGCGCCCAGGGAGTCGCTCAGCTTGCGCTCCACATAGTCGAGCTGGGCGTCGAACCGCTGGCCGCGGAGCAGCGACAGCAGGAGGTCCAGCTGTGGCGAGGCCTCTGGCGCCGGCGGCGTCTTGGCCCAGTCGGCCACCACCCAGGTCTCGTCGTCGCTCTCGACCGGACCGGCCAGCTTCGACGCCTGCCCCGGCAGGTCCTGCGGCTTCGGCAGGTGGGACAGCATGGCGGCGCGCGCCACCTTCCATTCGCCCAGCGCCCCGTCGTTGGTCATCGCCCGCGCCACGAGGTCCAGGTTGTTAGCCACCGCCTGGAAGTAGAGGCTGCGCACGCGCTCGGCGCCGTAGCGCTGGCCTAGCCAGCGGGCCTTGGAGGTCTGGCCGAATTCGTGGAACGCCATCAGGGCCAAGGCCCCGATGGTGAGCGCCGCGGCGGTGGATTCCATGTAGCGCTCGGCGCCGACCGCCAGGGGCGCCAGCGCCGCCAGCGTCAGGCCCAGCGCCGCGAGGCCCACCGACAGCAGGCCGTAGCGCCGGTCGCGCCGGCCGTGCCGCGTGGCGGGCGGGTCGTACTTGGCGAAGAGGGCGCGCAGCTCGGGCCAGTCCAGCACGCGCAGCCCGGTCGGATGCTTCGCGCCCAGCGCGGCCCGCGCCTCCTTCGTCTGCAGCACGTCGTCGTTGGTCCAGTCGGCGAGGGCGTCCTGGAACAGCCCGTGCCGCTCTTCCGCCCCATCGACCGGCCTCTGCGTCTCCGCCGCCGTCATCGCCCCGCCCTCCGAATCTCGCGCCCCCCGCCGGCGCGGCCCGAGAGACTATAGACTCAAGCGAAGCCGCAGCGCGCTGCAGAACTCGCCGGCTACCAGGTCAGGTCCGAGAGCAGCCCGGCGTAGACCTCGATGCCGCCGAAAAGCGCGCCCAGGGTCAGGTTCTCGTTCACGGCGTGCTGGTTGTCGTCGTAGTTGGCGATGCTGACGCCCACCATCGGCGCCTGCAGGGTGTTGACGATCTCGGCCATCCCCGAGCTCGCGCCCACGATCGGCAGCTTCAGCACCGGATAGCCCACGGTGCGCCCGATCGAGGCGGCCACGGCCGCGGCGGCCGGGCCGTCCATCGGCGTCTTCGTGGCGATGCTCTCGCCCTCGTCCCAGTTGATCCTCACGACCTTGGGATTGGCCAGGCGCGTCGCCGCGTCGGGCGTGTCGCGGACGATTTTCCACCCCTGGGCGGCGAGGTGGTCCTCGACCTTCTTGTGGACCACCTCGGGTGTCATGCCCGGCGCGAGACGGATGTCGAACGAGGCTTCGGCCTCGGTGGAGATGGCGTTGGCCGCGTCGGGGCCAGTGTCGCCGCCGTGGATGGCGCGCACGTTGAGCGTCGGCGCGAGGTAGCCGTCGGCCAGGCGTGGCCCGCCGATGTTGCGGCCCAGGCCCATGGCCTGCTTCAGCTCGGGCTCGATCGGGGGCAGGGCGGCCAGCGCCGCCTTCTCCGCCTCGGACACCGGTGTCACGTCGTCGGAGAAGCCGGGGATCAAGATCTTCCCGTCGTCGGTGCGCAGGCTCATCACCAGGCTAGCGATCATCACTGTCGGGCTGGGCGCCCAGCTGCCGTAATGGCCGTCGTGCAGCGGCTTCAGCGGCCCGTAGACGGTGGTCTTGAAGCCCACGATCCCGCGGTTGCCGAAGTTGATCATCTGCTTGCCGGACTGGTGCATCGGCCCGTCGCCCATGATCAGGACGTCGCCCTTCAGCGTCTCCTTGTGCTTGGTGACCAGGGCGGCGAAGTGCGGCGAGCCCTGTTCCTCCTCGCCCTCCCACAGGATCTTGATGTTCACCGTCGGCTTGCGGCCGATGGCCTTGAGCGCGTCCAGCGCGCTCAGCATCGCCTGGACCGACCCCTTGTCGTCGCCGGCCGAGCGCGCATAGACGCGCCATGCCGGATCGAGCGGCCCGCTGGCGGTTTGCCAATCGATGGCCTTGGCCTCAGGCAGCGCGGTGCGCACGGCGGGCTGGAACGGCGGCGTCACCCAGCCCTTCTGGCCGATCGGCTGGCCGTCGTAGTGGGCGTAGAACACCACCGTCCGCTTGGCGCCCGGCGTCTTCAGCTCGCCGAACACCGAGGGCGGCGTGCCCGGCTGGGCGGTCAGCAACTGAGTGGCGAACCCACGGGCCTTGAGCTGGGCCTGGAGGTAGGTGGCGTTGGCCTCGATGTCGGACACCGTGGTCGCGACGTTGGGCATGGACAGGAGCTTGATGAAGTCGCCGACGATGGCCTTCTCGTTGGCTTGCCGCCACGCCCGCACCTTGGCCGCGGGAGTCTCGGCCTGGGCCGTTCCGCCCGCCAACACCAGGGCCACACCCAGACCCGCCGCCATGCCCCGCCACGCCATACGCACTGCTCCCTTGCTTTCCGGCTGTTGTAGCGCGGTCAGGGAGCGGCGGCGCAAGCGGCTCAGGGCGCCTTCTTCGCCGCCTGCTCCTCGAACCGGGCGCCGGCCAGGATGTTGGGCAGGCTGTAGTTCCCCTCGTGGCAGGCGTATTCGTAGATCGGCCCCTTGGCCGGCCGCCACGGCATCTCGGCGCGCCAGGGCGTCTTGAAGTACTCGGGATCGTCCACCGCGAATTCGTAGATGATCACGTCCCTGGCCCTGCGCGTGAACCGCTCTGTGAGCTTCGCGCGCGGCGAATAGGCGAAACCGCCGGTCAGCGAGCCGATGTAGGTGCGCGGGTGGAAGTTGGTGGTCTCCACCACCAACGTGTCGCCCTCCCACCAACCGAAGGAGTCGCCCATCCAGGGCCGCACGCCGGCCGGCGGGTGCTTGCGGTCGGTAAGGCGGATGATCCGCACATCGTGGTTCATCTCCACCTGGATGGCGACGGTGTCCCGGGTCTGGACGATCTGGATGTGGCCGTTGAAGCCGCCGTTCATCATCGGCGGGCCTTCGGTCGAGCCGATGGCCACCAGGCAGCGCTCCTCGGCCGGGCGCACCTCGGGCCCGTCGTAACGGTCGCCGCGCGAGGCCTCGCGGGCCGCCTTCTTGCCGGCGTCGGTGAAGGGCAGCCGCCCGTCCGCCGGCTCGACGATCCAGGACGAGCGCATCTGGCCATCGATGCGGGCCAGGTTCAGGTCCATCTCCAGGATGTCGGCCTGGGGGGCGTCCTTCACCTCGGGCGGCGCGGGCGCGTTCGGGTCGACCGAGGTCTCCAGCAGCGCAGGCCCGGCCATCTTGCGGAAGCCGGCCAGCATCATGGCGGCCTCGGCGTCGGTGGCGATCAGGCCCTTGAAGATCGGCGGGCGCTGCAGCCAGGTCAGCGAAGTGTTGGTCCAGATGCCCTGCAGGTCGGGCTGGCCGAATTTGGTGCGTGGCACCTTGTAGCCCTCGGCATTGGCGGCGCCGGCGCAGAGCAGGGCCGCCAGGGCGATCGCGGCGAGCCGGTTCATGAGGCGGCGCTCCGGGGCGTCGCGATGCGCGCCCGGATCAGGCCGGGGAAGCGGGTGCGGAGCCACCAGAAGGCCATCAGCGGCAGAGGCGCTACGCCCAGCACGGTCGGGATCGGCGTGGCCAGGATCGCGGCGGGGATGCGGTCCTGCTGGCCGAAGAAGAACGAGCCGGTGGCGACGAAGAGGGCCGCGCCCATCCGCCAGAGGTGGCGCACCGTGCGGTCCCGGCCGGTGACGCCGCCGCGGCGGAGCATCCGCAGGTCGCTGGCGGCGGCCAGGGCGCAGATCACCGCGAACATGTAGACGGTGGCGAAGCCGTCAATCCGGTTCGTCGCCGCGCCGTAGGGCACGAGCGCGAGGCCCATCAGCGCCATGCCGATCGGCGCCGCCACGGCGGCGCGCTCGAACCGGCCGGTGGTCCCGGGCCGCCGGCGCATGGTCGCCCAGCCGGTGGTGATCAGGTACAGCGTGAAGACCGCCGCCGTGGTGTTGGTCCAGCGGCCGTCGGGCAGCAGCGGCGCGACCGTCGCGCCGACGCCGGCCATCGCCAGCATCGAGACGAAGAAGACCGTGCCGGCCACCGCGTGGGCGCGGCCGCCCTTCCTGGCGAACATGGCGACGCCGCCGGAGAGGATGCCCATGGTCCCGCCGCCGATGTGCAGGACGAGGAGCAGGGCGGCGCCTACATGCAGGAACCAGGGCGCGCCGGGGGGAGCTTCGAGGATCATCGGACGATCTCCTCAGAGGGTTGAGATGAGGCGGCCGAACATGCCGAACCAGGTTCCGGCGATGCCTGCGGCCATGAGTAGGGTGGAGAAGGTGAGCCCGCCGGCGACGGCGAAGCGGGCCACCGGGGCGCCGCGGGCCTGGGCCCGCAGGTAGAGCTCGAGGATCGCGAGCGGCACGAGGTAGGCGCCGTAGCTCCAGACCTCGAAGGCGAGCCCCATGCGCGGCAGCAGGTCGCCCGTCGCCATCCGCGCCATGCCGTAGGCCGCCATCCCGAGCCGCAGGAACCAGACGCCGTTGGCGACCAGGAATGCGCGCATGGCCCAGCGGCGATGGGCGGCGAGGTCGCGCCGCACGGCCGCGCGCCAGGCCAGGCCGCCGAAGGCCAGGATCAGCGCCGCATCGATCGTGATGGCGATCGCGCTGGGCAGGCTGGACGTCGTCGGCCGGCCCCAGGTCATCCAGAGGCCGACGACGCTGGCGGCCATGGCGGTGACCATGAAGGCGCGGCCGATCCAGCGGTGGACGCCGGGCGCCCGGGCCCGCAGCTGCGGGACGAGCTGCAGCGTGCCGCCGAAGGTGACGGCCGCCGCCATCAGGACATGCGCGCCGAAGGCCAGGTTGCCCACCGTGTCACCGGGCACATAGCCCTTGATGAGGTTCTCGTTCTTCGCCCAGGCGGCGAAGTTCCCGGTGAGCGTCGAGGGGCCGTAGAAGGCCAGGATGTAGGTCAGGAACAGCGCCTGCCCGGCGATGGCGGTCGCCAGCCAGAAGCCGGCGGCCAGTTTCAGGGCGCGTTCCGCCGCCGCCCGGGCGGACACGCCGGGCGTCAGGACTGCCGTGGTCATGGGGTTATCTCCTGAAGGGAGGGGTCAGTTCGGCTCGCGTCGTCGTCGGAGCCAGGCGGCCGCGGCCAGGAAGCCGGCGGCGAAGAGGAGGCCCACCCAGATGTCGGGTTCGGCCAGGATGTGTCCGGGGTCGAGCTGGCTGACGCTGTCGACGGCCTGCTGCGCCTTGCCGCCGACGCTGAAGGCCTGGGCCAGGCCGCCCATCAGCCGCACCACGATGAAGTGGCCGACGTGGCTGGTGCGGAAGGCCATGGCCTCTATCAGCGCGGGCGCCAGGAACGGCCCCAGCGCCCAGAGGATCGGCATGCGCCGCGACCAGGCCGAGACCAGCAGGAACCAAGCGTAGACGGGCGCCTGCCAGAAAGCGTTGATCACCAGGCCGTAGGGCAGGACCAGCCACATGGTGTCCAGCTTCACCTGGGCCCAGAGCGTCATCGGGCTGATGCCGTTGGCGACGACCACCACGGTGCTCCAGGCCAGCATCAGGAGTTGGGCGGCGAACACGACGGCGAAGGTCACCACCGGCGTCACCAGGATCGGCACCACGGCCTTGGAGAGCACGGTCATGCCGTCGGACACCGGCAGCGACTTCCAGAACAGCAGGCTACGGTCGCGCCGCTCGCCCTGCAGCGCGCCCAGGGAATAGGTCGCCGCCACCAAGAGACCGACCAGCAGCACGGCCAGGGCCATGAAGCTGTAGGGGCCGAGCACCAGGGCGCGGTGGCCGGCGTCGCCGCGGGCGACGGCGCGGAGCGCGGACGGCAGGGCGATGGTGCTGAGCAGGAAGCCGATCATGCCGACGCCGGCGATGATCACGGGCGCTGCCACGATCGCGCGGTGCTCCCACAGCTCGCGGCGGACCAGCCAGTACATCACCCGGCGCCACGGCAGGGGCGGAGGTTCGCGCAGCTCTTCGGCGGTCATCATGTGGCGCCTCCGATCACGGCCACGAAGATGTCGGCCAGACTGGGCGTGCGGACCTCGCCCATCGTCGCGAGCCGGGCTCGGTCGGCGCCGTCGTAGATCAGGATGGTGCGGCCGAAGAGCTGGCGCTCGTGGATCGGCCGGTAGGTGCGCGCCTCGTCCACGCGGTCGGGACCGACGAGAAGTTCGGCGTAGCGACTCTCGAAAGCTTCCATCGAGCAGTCGAGGACGACCTTCCCGCGGTTCAGGAACACCACGTCGGTGAGGATGTGCTGTACCTCCTCGACCTGGTGGGTGGTGACCAGGATCGTGCGGGTTCCGTCGAAGTAGTCGTTGAGCAGGCTGTCGTAGAAGGCCTTGCGGTACAGCAGGTCGAGGCCCAGCGTGGGCTCGTCCAGCACCAGCAGGCGGGCGTCGATCGCCATGACCAGGGCCAGGTGCAGCTGGGTGACCATCCCCTTGGACAGCTCGCGCACGCGGCTCTTGGTCTGGATCTGGGTCTTGGCCAGGAGGGTCTCGGCCTTGGCGCGGTCGAAGCGGGGGTGGACGCCCTCGACGTAGTCCAGCGCCTGCCACACCCGCATCCAGCGCGGCAGCACCGCCACGTCGGCGATGAAGCACACGTCGCGCATGAGGGCGTCGCGCTCGGCCCACGGATCGCGGCCCAGCACCTTGAGTTCGCCCTGGTATTCCGTGAGGCCGAGGATCGCCTGGAGCGCCGTGCTCTTGCCGGCGCCGTTCGGGCCGATCAGGCCGACGATGCGGCCCTCCTCGACCGTGAGGTCCACGCCGTCCAGGGCGACGGTGGTCTTGTAGGCCTTGGCGAGGCCGCGGGCGTCTATGCAGGCCATGCGCTCAGGCCTCGCCCCTGGGTTTCGCGGGCTTGCCCAGCAGCTCGTCCGCCAGGCCCAGCCGCTGGATGGTGGCCAGCACGTCCGGCCATTGCTCGTTGAGGAACTTGTCGCGCTCGGCGGACAGCAGCAGCTCGCGGGCGCCGGCGTTGACGAACATGCCCAGGCCGCGGCGCTTCTCGACCAGCCCCTCGTCCGTGAGCTGCTGATAGGCCTTCAGCACCGTCAGCGGATTGACCCGGCTCTCGGTCGCCACATTGCGGACCGACGGCAACGGATCGCCCGGCTTGAGCAGCCCGTCGAGGATCATCGCGACCACGCGATCGCGGATCTGTCGGTAGATCGGCTGACTGTCGTTCCACTCGGGGTCCATCGCCTCGTCCGAACCACCTCCGCGCCCCCGCGGAGGGCGACCGTGACGGTGAGTCTCCATCATCCGCCATCTGATCTGGTGTTATATATGACTATAACACCTATCCGACGCAAGCGTCTTGTCTTGGACACGTGACGATACAGCGCTGACACGAACCCGCCCAACTGCGGCCAAGCCCGGGGGCGATGGTGTCCGGGCTTGAGGGACACCGGTTCATCTCTCCCCCCGGACCGACCTGTCCCGAAGCGCTCCTGAACGCGGCTCCCCCGTTAGAACGCCCCCACGTTGGGGGAGCCGCAACTCAGGGATAGGATGGCCGGCCGGCGCCATCATCATATCGAAAACCCTGGAACTATTGTCTGCGCCCCGCTTTGTGACGCTGCGGCCGCACGTGCTCCCCGGCATTGGCCGTAAGGCGCGCCGACCTCGTCCCATGGCGGCGCGCCTTCAGCGCCCGGGGCTTGCGATCTCTCGAGTTCCCAACCTAGGCTCCGGCCGGCCGACCCCGGGCCGGAGCCGAAACCGCGAGGCTCAGCACGTGCCGATGTACCGTTGCTACGGGCTGGGCCGCACCGGAACGGTGAAGGCCGGGGAATGGGTCGAGGCGGACGACGACGAGAGCGCCCGCTGCGCTGTCGTCCTCCTGATCGACGCCCACACGCCCCAGGTCGAAATCTGGGACGGCGTGCGCCGGGTAGGCGTCGTCGCAGCGACGCCGCCGGACGCTTGTGCGAAGGAAGCCCGGGCGCGCCGCCCGCGAAGGGGGCGCGCGCCCTGCGACGTCCGGCTCGCGATCTAGGCCGCGAGCGCCGTCCGCCGCCGCGACCGCATCGCGCCGCCGGCCATGCCGAGGCCCAGGATCATCAGCGCCCAGGTCGCCGGTTCGGGCACGGGGGCCACGTCGTCTCGCCGCGTGACCGTGTAGGTGTATTCGAGCGGGTCGCCGTTGTTCGGATAGATCGAGAGCCGCCCGTAGGCGTTGCCGTGATCCACAGTCGTGTAGAGCGTCGAGCCGATCGGCACGCCGAAGCCCGCGTAGTAGGCGTCGGCGATGATCGTGCCGCTGGTGTTGGGCGGGACGACCAGGGTGAAGTGGAACTCCGTCACATCGTTGTAGAACTGGAAGCCCAGCGCCTCGCTGTTGCTCCCCGTGAGCAGGTTCGAGTCATGGGGGTAGGCGGGCGGCGCCTTATAGATGTCGACGTGGTTGTCGTAACTGGTCGTGAGCGTGAAGCTTGCGAGCCGGCTCGCCTCCAGGACGAAATCGTAGGTCCCTTCGCCCGGCAGGGAGACGTAGTAATACGGCGGATCGCTGAGCGTTCCCGTCGTCGAAAAGATCACGGTGTCCGCCACGGCCGTCCCGGCCAGCGAAACACCCACTGCGGCCACGGCCACGGCCGCGGCGAAAGCCACTCCACGCATAAGCTCACCCCACCCGTACTGCGGCCGCAACTCGACCGTGCGACATCCTGACGCAATCGTTAACGCTGCGCCACTCGCCTGCGTTGAGCGGTCGAGAACTTTTCGCGACGGCTCCGCTTGCGAGAACAAAGGTAGAACATTAGGGTCGCCGGATGGCAACCCTCGATTTGAAGCGCAAGCTGTCCATCCTGTCCGACGCGGCGAAGTACGACGCCTCCTGCGCCTCGTCGGGCAGCGTGAAACGGGACTCGCGGGGCGGCCGGGGCGTGGGGTCCACCGACGGCGGCATGGGCATCTGCCACGCCTACGCGCCGGACGGGCGCTGCATCAGCCTGTTGAAGATCCTGCTGACGAATTTCTGCGTCTATGACTGCGCCTATTGCGTGAACCGGGTGAGCTCGAATGTGGCCCGCGCGCGGTTCAGCGTGGACGAGGTCGTCGACCTCACCCTGGGCTTCTACAAGCGCAACTACATCGAGGGTCTGTTCCTCTCGTCCGGCATCATCCGGTCGGCCGACTACACGATGGAGGAGATCGTGCGGGTGGCGCGCACGCTGCGCGATGTCCACGACTTCCGCGGCTACATCCACCTGAAGGTGATCCCAGAGGCGTCGCCGGCGCTGGTCAACGAGGCGGGGCTCTACGCCGACCGAGTCTCCATCAACATCGAACTGCCCAAGGACGAGAGCCTCGCCTCGCTGGCGCCCGAGAAGGACGCGGGCGGCATCAGGAAGGCCATGGGCGCGGTGCGGTTGTCGGAGGACGCGTCGAAGGAGACGGGGCGCAAGGCGAGGCCGCCGGCGTTCGCGCCCGCCGGTCAGTCCACCCAGATGATCGTGGGAGCCGACGCGGCAACCGACGGGGCGATCCTGAAGCGCAGCGAGGGCCTGTACGGCGCCTATCGGCTGCGTCGGGTCTACTATTCCGCCTTCTCGCCGATCCCGGACGCCACCTCGCGCCTGCCGCTGCAGCCGCCGCCGCTGGTGCGAGAGCACCGGCTGTACCAGGCCGACTGGCTGATGCGGTTCTATGGTTTCCAGCGCGCGGAGATCATCGGCGAGGCCGAGGACCTGGACCTGGCCATCGACCCGAAGCTGGCCTGGGCGCTGAAGAACCGCGGCGACTTCCCGGTGGACGTGAACGTGGCGGACCGCGAGCGGCTGTTGCGCGTGCCGGGGCTCGGCGTTCGGGCCGTGGACCGCATCCTGGAGGTGCGCCGGTACAGGCGGCTGGAGCTGGCTGACGTGAAGCGCCTCAGCCGCGGGATCGAGAAGATGAAGCCGTTCCTGGTCTGCGCGGACTGGAGCCCCGGGGCGCTCACGGACCGGGCGGACCTGCGCCGCCGCGTCGAGCCGGCGCAGCTGGAGCTGTTCTGATGCAGGTGGTCCGTCTGGCCCACGAGACCGACTTCGACGGCTGGCGCAGCGCCGCGCGCGCGCTCCGCGCCCGCAAGGTGGCGCCCGAAGCCGCGCTATGGACCGTGGATGGGCAGGCCACCTTGTTCGACGGCGCCGACGAACCCCCGCCAGCGCAGGCCGCGCCGCCCGGCGCGTTCCGGGTGCCGAAGGCGTTCGTGGAGTTGGCCGCGCGCGCCATCCTGCACCGTTCGGACGAGCGCTTCGCCTTGCTCTACCGCCTGCTCTGGCGGCTGCAGGACGAGCCCGACCTTATGCACATCGCCACCGACGCTGACGTGGCGCGGACGAACCACTTCGCCGCCGAGGTCGGCAAGGCGGCGCACAAGATGAAGGCCTTCGTTCGCTTCCGCCTGGCTTCGGAGGAGGACGACGCCTACGTCGCCTGGTTCGAACCGGCCCACCGGGTGGCGGAGGCCACGGCGCCGTTCTTCGCCCGGCGCTTCGCCAACATGCGCTTCTCGATCCTGACGCCCGACGCCTGTGTGCACTGGGACCTGGCCGAGCTCAGCTTCACGCCCGGCGCCGACCCGGCCGACGCGCCCAGCGAGGACGCGCTCGAGGAATACTGGCGCACCTACTACGCCTCCATCTTCAACCCGGCGCGGCTGAAGGTGGGGGCGATGCAGAAGGAGATGCCCAAGCGCTACTGGCGGAACCTGCCCGAGGCGGCGCTCATTCCCGAACTCATCGCCCAAGCCCAAGGCCGCACCGACGCCATGGTCCGCCAGGCCCCTACCGAACCCAACCGCCGCATCGTGAAGGCGGCCGTGCGCAACAGCCGCGACGCGCCGTGGGAGGGACAGGCGGCGACCTCGCTGGAGGAGGTGGCCGCCGGCGTGGACCACTGCCGCCGCTGCGACCTCTGGCGCGACGCAACCCAGGGCGTGCCGGGCGAGGGGCCAGGCAAGGCGAAGCTGCTGTTCGTGGGCGAGCAGCCGGGCGACCAGGAGGACCTGGCGGGCCGGCCGTTCGTGGGGCCTGCCGGGCAGGTGTTCGACAAGGCGCTGGCCGAAGCGGGCGTGCCGCGGACGGAGACCTACGTCACCAACGCGGTGAAGCACTTCAAGCACGAGCTGCGCGGCAAGCGGCGGATCCACAAGACGCCGGATGCGGGTGAGGTGACCGCCTGCCGCTGGTGGCTGGACGCCGAGCGGCGGATCGTGCGGCCGCGCGTGATCGTGACGCTGGGTGCGACGGCGGCCCTGGCGGTGTTCGGCAAGGCCACCCCGATCGGTAAGGTCCGCGGCCAGGCGTTGCAGCTGCCAGACCAGGCCCAGGGGGTTGTGACCTATCACCCGTCGTACCTGCTGCGCGTGCCGGACGAGGCGGCGAAGGCGGAGGCCTATGCGGCGTTCGTGGAGGACCTGAAGTTCGCATGGGGATTGGCGGGGTGAGACTCGTCCTCCCCCACAGGGGGAGCTGGCGTTTCGAGCGAAGCGAGAAATGACGGAGGAGGAAGTGGAGCGCCACTGGAGACCTGGCGACGGGGCCGCGAGAGGCATCCGCACGCTGAGGATAGACGCCCACACGATCCTTGAGGACGCGGACGCCGCGCGGCGAACAATTCAAGGTGCGGCGCGAGGTGAGGGCTGACCCACCCCCCAGTCGCTCCGCGACAGCTCCCCCAGCGGGGGGAGCTCGAGGGGTGTTCGGAGCCGGCGGCAGGCGAACACCCCTGGTGCTTCACGCCCGCGGGCGCAGCACGTCTTCCAGGCCGATGCGGCGGAGGAGTTCGGCGCGGACTCGGTCGGCGACGGCGTTGACGATCTCGGCGCCGTCCTGCGATGGGTCGATGTGCACGCGGAAGGGCCGCTGGCCGAAGGGCTTGCCCACCACCTCGACGATGGCGTCGGCCACGGCCTGGGGATCGGCGTCCTCGGGCTCGAGCGCGGCGAGGCCCTTCAGCGCGATGTCGGGCAGGTCGGCGGTTGGGCCCTGGGCGTATTCGGCCGCGCGGGCCGTGTCTGCGGGCGCGCCGGAGTGGGCGAAGTGGTTGGTGCCCTTGGTGAAGGCGCCCGGCACGACGATCGAGGTCTCGACGCCCCACCGCGCCAGCTCGCCGGCGTAGCTGACCGCCATCGCGTCCATCCCGGCCTTGGCGGCGAAATAGGGGGCCAGGTAGGGCGGCGTGCCGCCGCGGCTGCTGGACGAGGAGACCCAGACCACCAGGCCGTTGCGACGCTCGCGCATGTGGGGCAGGACTGCGCGGTTCACCCGCTGAGCCGACAGCACGTTGATGTCGTAGAGCTCGGCGAACTGTTCCGGCGTGAAGGCCTCGGCGGGGCCGAAGCTCATGTGGCCGGCGTTGTGGATCACCACGTCCAGGCGGCCCGCCTCGGCGAGAATCGTCTTCATCGCGGCGTCGGCCGAGGGTTGGGAGGTGACGTCCAGCTCGACCGTGCGCAGGTCGAACCCGTGCTGGGCGGCCCAGGCCTTCACCTCGGCGACGCGGGGGGCGTTGCGGCCGGTGGTCTCGCGCATCGAGGCGTAGACGGTGTGGCCGGCCTGGGCCAGGGCGCGGGCGGTCATCAGGCCGAAGCCGCTGGACGCACCGGTGATCAGGATGACGTTGTTCATGGCGTTCTCTCGTCGTGTCTCTGGGGTTCCGAGGAGGAGGGGGAGGGCTCAGACCATGCCGCCGTTGGCGCGCAGGACCTGGCCGTTGATCCAGCCGCCGTCAGGGCCGGCGAGGAACGACACCGCAGACGCGATGTCTTCAGGCTGACCCAGGCGCTCCAGCGGATTCATCTTCGACAGGCGGTCGATCAGCTCGGGCGACTTGCCGTCGAGGAAGAGGGCGGTGGCGGTCGGACCGGGCGCGATGGCGTTCACGGTGACGCTGCGGCCGCGCATCTCGTTGGCCAGCACGCGGGTCATGGCCTCGACCGCGCCCTTGGTAGCCACGTAGACGCCGTAGCCCGGCAGGTTCACGCCCAGCACGCTGGTCGAGAAGTTGATGATGCGGCCGCCGTCGCGGACGCGGCGGGCCGCCTCGCGCAGGGTGTTGAACGTGCCCCTGAGGTTGATGTCGATCATCCGGTCGAAGGCGGCGTCGGCAGCTTCGGCGAAGGGTGCGAGCTCCATGACGCCGGCGTTGTTGACCAGCACGTCGACGCTGCCGAAGGCCGTCTCGACCTTGTCGAACATCGCCTTCACCGCCGCGGCGTCGGCGACGTCGGCCTGGGCCGTGACCGCGCGGCCGCCGGCCGCCTCGATCTTGGTCACGAGGTCGTCGGCCGCCTTGGCGTTTCCGGCGTAGTTGACCACCACCGTGAAGCCGTCGCGGCCCAGGCGTTCGGCGATCGCAGCGCCGATGCCTCGCGACGCGCCGGTCACGATCGCGACCTTGTTGGAAGCTGGGTTCGTCATCTTCGTTCTCCTTGGGGTCGACCTCGCATCGGCGATAAGAGGAAGATGGAGGAGGGCGCGGGTTGGATAATCGGCCCGAAACTGACATCACTGTCCGCGTGGGACGAACAATGGAGTCGACATGGACCGCTTCGACGCCATGCGGTTGTTCACGCGGGTGGTGGAGCGCCGGAGCTTCACGCTGGCGGCCAACGACATGGAGATCCCGCGCTCGACGGTGACGCAGGTGATCCAGCAGCTGGAGGCCCGGCTGGGCGTGCGACTGCTGCAGCGGACGACGCGGGTGGTCAGCCCGACACTCGACGGCGAGGCCTACTACCGCCGTTGCCTGGCGATCCTCGCCGACGTGGAGAGCGCCGAGGGAGCGTTCACCGGCGCCAAGCCGACGGGCGTGCTGCGGGTGGACGTACAGGGGACCCTGGCGCGGCATTTCCTGCTGCCGCACCTGCCGGCGTTCTTCGCGGAATATCCGGGCGTCGAGCTGCACATGAGCGAGACCGAGCGGTGGATCGACATCGTGCGGGAGGGCGTCGACTGCGTGCTGCGCTATGGCCACCTGCCCGACAGCGAGCTGATCGCGCGGCGGGCGGCGATGCTGGAGCGGCTGACCTGCGCCTCGCCCGAGTACCTGGCGCGGCACGGGACGCCGGCGTCGCCGGACGACCTGGCCGGGCACCGGATGATCGGGCTGCGCTCGATCACCACAGGCGACCTGCGGCCCTTCGAGTTCGAGGCCGACGGCCGGGTGCGGCTGGTCCAGATGCCGGCGACGGTGTCGGTGACGGGGACGGAGAGCTTCCTGGCGACGGCGCGGCTGGGGCTGGGCCTGTTCCAGGCGCCGCGGTTCCACGTGACGGAGGATCTGGCGGCGGGGACGCTGGTGGAGGTGCTGGCCGACTGGCCGCCGCCGTCGGCGCCGGTGTCGCTGCTCTATCCGCCGACCCGGCAGCTGTCGCCGCGGGTGAGGGCCTTCGTGGACTGGGCGGCGGACTGCTTCGCGCGGGCGGGCTAGGTGGCGCGCTTCAGGTAGTTGGTGGTGAGCGTGCGGGCCCAGTAACGGGGGATGCCATGGGTGTCCTGCAGCAGCGCGACGGATTCGTTGGACTTGCGGCCCTCGGCCCCGAAGGCGGCGAGGATGGCGGTCCAGTGGGCGATGCCGTGGCCGGTCTTCTCGACCACCTGCTCGTCGCTCACGTCCCAGTAGTCGGCCTTGACCATGGCGCTCCTCCCACGGCCGCAGCTTAAGGGCGGCGGCGCGCTATCGCCAAACTCGTTGTGGCGTAACCCAGGCCCAGCAGCGCCAGGGCCGCGCCGTAGGCCAGGAACGCCACGCGGTACGAGCCGGCCTGGGCCACGAGGCCGAAGCCCAGGATCAGGACGCCGTTGCAGCACTGGGTGGCGAAGCCCTTCACCGAGGCGACGGTTGCGCGGGTCTCGACGCGCAGCGCGTGCTGGAAGCGGGCGTCGGCGCTGACGTCGATCAGGCTGTAAAGGCCCATGTAGGCCAGGACGAAGACCACGGCCCAGGGCCGGTGGATCGCCGCGGCGGTGACGATGGCGAGGCCGGCGAGGATCGTCACGCCGTTGAGCCAGCGGGTGTCGGGCCGCCGGACGCGGTGGGCCAGGATGCTGCCGGCCACCTCGGCGCAGGCGATGGCGGCGATGAAGACGGCGATGGCCGGCTTGGGCAGGCCCACGTCGCGGCCGAACAGCTGCCAATAGTCGGCGGTGGCGTAGGCGACGGCGGAGAGGCCGGCGATGAAGGCGATGAGGGCGGGCACGCCGGGCAGGATCAGCGCCTGGCGCGCGCCCTGGGCCAAGTGGCCGAAGTAGCCCCAGTCGGGCGCGTGCGCGATGCGCGGGGCGGTGGGCAGGCTGAGGGCGGCGGCCGCGGCGGCCAGGCCGGAGACGGCGCTGGCGACGATCAGCGGACCATAGCCCAGCGGGGCGGCGACGGCGGCGGTGAGGGAGGCGGCGACCAGGCCCACGCCGCGGGCGGCCTTGGCGCGGCCGAAGACCCGGGCGTACTCCGCCTCGCGCCCGATGGCTTTCAGCTCGTCGTAGACCAGGGCCTCGAAGGCGCCGTTCATGGTGGCGCTCTTCATGCCCCAGAGCATCAGGCCGGCCAGGAAGCCCCAGAAGCTGGGCACGGCCAGCCAGACCAGGAAGCCCGTGGCGCGCAGGAGTTGGGCGATGGCCAGCAGCCAGCGGCGCGACATGCGGTCGGCCAGCACGCCGCAGGGCACCTCCAGCACCACGCCCACCGCCGACCAAGCGCCCAGGGCGAAGCCGATCTGGGCCGGCGACAGGCCCTTTTCGGAGAACATCACCGTGTAGAAGGGGACGATCAGCAGGAAGGTGTCGAAGAACCTCAGCGCGCAGGCGCTGAGGAGCAGGCGCTGCACTTAAGCCGCGAACCCGGCTTCGGCGAAGTCCAGCATCCGCTTCAGCAGCGCGTCGACGTCGCCCTCGCGGGTGAGACCCCCGGACAGGTGGTGCAGGCGATCGAACTCGGCGAAGCGGTTGTTGTGGACCATGCCCAGCACGAAGTGCAGGCGCCAGTAGACGTCTTCCTTCGGCAGGTCCGGGCGGGCGGCCATGAGGGCGCCGGCGAACCGCTCCAGGTGGCTGACGTCGTTGCGCAGCACCTCGCGCATCTCGGCCGTGCCCTCGGAACGGGCGCGGATGATGAACTGCACCGAGATGCGGCGGTCGTTGTCGGGGTTGGCCCAGCGCAGCGGCGGGGCGAAGTAGGCCTCGAGGATGTCGCGCACCGGCGGCTTGCCGTTGTGGCGCGCGGCGGCCTCGTGCAGCAGGCGGGCCCGCTCGCGGTTCAGTTCCGACGTGCGCCGCCGGAAGATCTCGAACAGCAGGGCGTCCTTGGAGCCGAAGTGGTAGTTCACGCTGGCCAGGTTCACCCCGGCCTCGGCGGTGATGTCGCGCACCGAGACGTTCTGGAAGCCGTGCAGGGCGAACAGCCGCTCGGCGGCGTTGAACACCGCCGCCTTGGTGGCGGCCTGCGCCTCTTCCGTCTCGGGAGCGTCCTGAATCAGGGGATCGGTCATGCGAATCCCTTAAGCGTTACGGCAGCCTAGGCCCATCCCGCCGACGACGCGACCCGCGATAATCAGCGCGACAGCTCCCGCATCGCCTTTTCCAGGCCGTCGATGGTCAGCGGGAACATTCGGTCGCCCACCAGCTGCTTCATCACCCCGATCGAGGGCGTGTAGTCCCAGTGGCGTTCGGCCGTCGGGTTGAGCCAGACCATGCTCTCGTAAATCTGGGCGACGCGATCCATCCAGATTGCGCCGGCCTCCTCGTTCCAGTGCTCCACCGAGCCGCCCGGATAGGTGATCTCATAGGGGCTCATGGTGGCGTCGCCGACGAAGATCACCTTGTAGTCGTGCGGGTACTTATGGAGGATGTCCCAGGTGTTCATCTTCTCGGTGTGACGGCGCCGATTGTCCTTCCACACGCCTTCGTAGAGGCAGTTGTGGAAGTAGAAGAACTCCATGTTCTTGAATTCGGTTCGCGCTGCGCTGAACAGCTCCTCGCAGACCTTGATGTGTGAATCCATCGAGCCGCCGACGTCGAGGAACAGCAGGACGCTGATCTTGTTGCGGCGCTCGGCGCGCATCTGGATGTCGAGGTAGCCCTTCTCGGCGGTGCCCTTGATGGTGCCGCCCAGGTCCAACTCGTCGGGCGAGCCCTCGCGAACCCATTTGCGCAGGCGGCGCAGGGCCACCTTGATGTTGCGGGTGCCGAGTTCGACGCTGTCGTCGAGGTTCTTGTACTCGCGCTTGTCCCAGACCTTGATCGCCCGGCCGTGGCGGCCCTTGTCCTGGCCGATGCGCACGCCCTCGGGGTGGTAGCCGTTGGCGCCGAAGGGCGAGGTGCCGCCGGTGCCGATGGCCTTGTTGCCGCCCTCGTGGCGCTCCTTCTGCTCCTTGATGCGCTCGGCGAGCGCCTCCATCAGCTTGTCGAAGCCGCCCATGGCCTCGATCTGGGCCTTCTCCTCCTCGGTGAGGAACTTTTCGGAGATCTTCTTCAGCCACTCGGCCGGGATGTCGGCGGTGATGTCGTCGCCTTCCAGGGCCTCCAGGCCCTTGAAGACGTGGCCGAAGACCTTGTCGAACTTGTCGAGGTTCTTCTCGTCCTTCACCAGGGCGGCGCGCGACAGGTAGTAGAAGTCGTCCACCGACCGGTCGATGACCTGCTTGTCCATCGCCTCCATGAGGGCGAGGTATTCCTTCAGCGTCACGGGGACCTTGGCCTCGCGAAGCTCGGTGAAGAAGCGCATGAACATCGGGCGCGGACCTTGCGTCGAACGGTCGTTTGAACGCGGAGGATGGGGCCGCGGGTTCCCGATGTCCAGTGTGGGGGCGATGGCGCGGCGATAACGCACCACCGCGAGGTCGCGGACGACGCGGCCGCCATCTCGCGGCTCTGTGGGATTTTGCACATCGCTGCAGTGGGGTCGGGCACCGCGCAAGTCGGGCGGTTGGGCGACCCTGGCGCATCGGGCCTTGGGGGGCCGAACGCGACGGGGATTCTCATGAGGCGACAGTCTACGGCCACCGCAGTGGCGACCCTCGCGATGCTGGCGACGACGCCGAGCTTCGCACAGTCCCCGGATCCCGAGGTTCCGCCTGGCGCGTCTTCTCCCCGGACTCAGACCTCGACGCAGCGGTCGGAACCACCGGCGAACCCGGGAGGCGCGACGGATTGGGCGGCGGTGAAGGCCGAGGCCGACGCGGCGAAGGCGGCCGCGGACGCGAAGAAGGCGGCGGCCGACGCGGAGACGGCGGCGATCGCCGCCCAGGTGGCCGCAAAGAACGCCAAGTATCCGATCACGGGGCAGACGGGGGCTGGAGCCCCCACCGGCGCGGTCACGGTCGAGACCGGCGGCCCGAAGGCCGAGGCGCTGCTGCTCGCCACGCGCGCCGCGCAGTCCGCCGCCAAGGTGGTGCGCGCCGACATCGTCTCGGTCCTGGGCGGCGATGAAGCCGCCCGCAAACGGTCGATCCTTGTCATCACGAATCCGGACCAGCTCGCGAGCCCGAGTGCGAACAACTACGATGTCCGGCGCGGCGTGCTGCTCGCACAACTCAAGGCGGCGCACAGGCGGTTCGGCCAGGTGCGGGACGCCAACCCGCCGCTGCCGCCGGCTTCGGCCGCGAGCAACGGACAGGGAGGCGGCGCGCGGATCGCCGCCGCGCCGCTGCTCAGCGCGTTCAGCATGGCCGATCAGATCCTGGGCAGCTTCAGTAAGGTCGGGAGCTGGTTCCAGTCCGACTACGCCTTCGGCCAGATCGCGGTCGACGCGACGAACGAACTCTACGCGACTGCGGTGGTGCAGAGCTTCCTCAGCTCGGCGAACCCGCCAAAGATCATCATGACCAACCGGATCGTCGGGCCCGACGTCGAGACGCTGGTGACCGAGATGAACGATCTGCAGGAGGCATATGGCCAGGCGGCGGAGGACCATGGCAGGGCCGTGAAGAGCGCTCTGGACCTGCGGGCCCTGGCGACCAAGGACGAGAAGAACGCGCCTCTCCTGCTCGCCTCCGCCGTCCAGTACGAGGGGTTTGCGACGGCGACCCAGAAAGTCCTCGACAGCGCGGACGCCTTCGTCACGGCGCTCTTCGCCGAAACGCCCGACAAGCCCGCGCTCATCGTCAAGATCGCGCAGGAGCGGGAAGTGAAGCGGCGGCTCGCGCAGGATCCGCTGGTGCTGCTGATCTCCGGCAAGTCGGTGGCGGCGTACTACACCCGCAAAAACGTATGGACGTTCCTCGGCGGGCCGCCGCTCTACACGATGGGCGGCGCCAACATCGAGTATGCGCTGTTCGAACCCGGGACCGGGGAGGTGCTGGCGAAGGGCGTTGCGCCGGTGCACGGCGGGTACCGGTCGGTCGGCGCCGTCCAGCGGCTCTTTCCGGCGCCTGGCAGCGGGAAGTCCAATGCCACGAACTGAGCGCATCGGCCTCTGGGCCGCGCTGTTCGCGTTCGGCGTCCTGGCGAGCGGGTGCGGACCGCGCCAAGAGAAGGCCGCGCAATCCGCGCAGCCGGCGGCGGCCGGTCCGCGGCTGGCGGCCGCGCCGGGCGTCGAGATCATCTCAGTGGACCAGGACATGCGCGCGCGGCGCAATGCCGGCTCGCTGGAGAAGGTGAAGGACGGCGTGCCGGTCGCTCGGGGTGCGTTCCCGAGCACCGTCGGCATCGCCAGGTATCCGGGCCGCATGCCTAGCTGCACGGGCGTGCTGATCGCGCCCGACGTGGTCCTTACCGCGGCCCACTGCATCTGCGGGGTCGTCGGTCCCGACAACGGGCCGGCCTATGCCAACATCTACAAAGGCGACGATCCGAACATCGCCGGTGGGCTCTACCACCTCATCACGCACTACGAATCCGCGATCGCCTGCAGGGGCTGGGAGGTGCAGCGCACCCCGGCCACTCACCCGCGTGACGCTCTCAAGGCGCCGCGCGACCTGGCGATCCTGCGCCTTCGCCGTCCGGTCGCCGGCGTTGCGCCCGCGACTTACGCCCCCGACGCCGTGGTCACCGGCGCGCGCACCTATCGCGTGGTGGGCTTCGGCGCCATCGACGAGAACGCGCGGGTGTATACCTACGACAAGCGCGAAGCCGAGGTTCCCGCCGCCAGCAACGATTGCCGTGGACGGCGCGACGACCAGCCGAACGGTCCAACGGACGAAGCCTATTTCAGATGTCAGCCGGGCCAGGAGATCGTGGCCGGGCAGAGGCGTTCGCCCGACTCCTGCAACGGCGACAGCGGCGGGCCGCTGTTCGTGAGCGCCGCGGGACAGGGGCACGGCGTGCCCGACGAGCAGTACCTGCTGGCCGGCATCACATCGCGGGGGGTCGCGTCCAGCGAGGCGGCCTGCGGATACGGCGGCGTCTACGAGCGGCTGACGCCCGAAGCCCGCGCGTGGATCCGCGGCGCCCAGCAGCGCCTCAAGCGGTGAGGCGGTGAGATGGGAGGCAGGACGCTCGCCCTCGCGGCCGCCTTGGCCTGGTTCTCCTTGCCCGCGGTCGCGCAACAGCAAGCTGCGAGCCGGACGGAGCAGACGGTTCTCGCGCCGATCTCGGGGTGGGGGGCAACCAACCCCCGGTTCGACGAACTGGGGCGCAACCTGCGCGGCGCACAGAATCCCTTCGACCTCGGCGGGCGGATATCGGCGGAGACGCCGAGCGGCGCGAAGCTGATCGAGTTTCCGCTCACGGACGGAACGCTCTTCGAGACGCTGAGCGTGCCGAAGGCGCAACTCGACCGGCTCACCGGGATCGTCACGCGCAAGGTCGAGCAGGGCGCACGCGGACAGGGCTCGGCCCTTCCCGAACTGCGGGACGCCTTCCGGAGCTCGCCGGCGCCGACGCTCCAGGGCCTCGGTGTCTACGCGACGGGGTCGGCGTCCGACTTCAGCCTCGTGCCCGCCACCGCCGAGATGCGGCGCGTCAACGAGACCTTCGTCCTGGCGCTGGAGCGGGCGGGGGCCAAGGGCATGGCGGTCAGCCTGGAGCAGCTGGAGGTTCTGTCGCCGTCGCAGCAAATGACCCGCCTCGGGCAGCGGTGGTCCTCGCTGGCGCCCGTCGCTTCACAATATGCGCGCACGATGGGCGCCCTCCAGACGGCCTTGCGGCAGCCGGAGCCGTCCAACCGGCAGGCCTATGTGGACGCCGCGCGGGCGACCCGGCAGTCGTTCATCGACAACTGGCCGAACCTGCGCGGCAATCCCGAGGCGCGGCGTGCGGCGGTGCGCGCGCTGGACGGCCTGGCCCGGCAGTCGGAGCTCAAGACCGTCTACGGCGAGGTGTCGAGCTTCCGGCCGGTGTCCTATCAGGAGGTCTACCAGCAATCCTCGCGCGCCGTCGCCCTGCTGCAGAACGGCGTGCCGATCTGCAGCGGCGTGGCCCTGGACAACACCTGGGTCATGACCGCCGGGCATTGCTTCATGAACCGCGCCTGGCAGGGGGTCAGCGTGGCGTTCGCCGGACCCGGCGGCGCGATCGGCGCAGGGCGGCCCATCCGCCAGCAGTGGCCCACTCCCGCGCCCGGTTCGCGGGGTGGCGACGCCATCGACTATGTCTTCGTGCGGGTGGATCCGCCCGCAGGCGATCCTCCTGCGGCCCCATGCCTTCGGTCGGCCGAGGCGGTCCACGAGGACCCCGTCGTGGTCATCGGCTATGCCGGGCAGCAGGGCCTGGTCTACGACCACGCCTACGTCCTCTATCCGCATCTGCTGCGGCCCACCGAGCTCGGCATCGTGGAGGCGATGGCCGGCGCGCGGCTGCAGCGGCTCGCGGAGGCCTTCTATCCGCCGGATCGCTACCCTGACGCTCTCCGGGTGCAGGAAGCCTTCATCCAGGACAACCTGCGCAGCTTCGACGCGGCCTACAGTACGAGGATCGGATCCGACGCGGACGCGCCGCGCGAGTATCGCGCCGGCGGCGGTGACGTGTCCGCCGGCCGCCCGCGGTTCGGATTCGACACCGACACCGTGTCGGGCAACTCGGGCTCGGCCGTCTATCTGCGTCCCTCCGAGCGGGCGATGGCGCCGTTCGACAAGGTCTGCATCGTCGGCGTCCTTGCGGGCGGCCGGGGCGACAACGTGCGGGTCTCGGAGGCCACCTGGATGGAGCACGAATACGGCACGCCGCTGTCGGCGATCCTCGCGGACGAACGCGGCCGCGACGTCGGAGCGCTCTCGGCGACGGACCGTCAGGCGGTGGAGGCGCTCCGCCTGATCCTTGCCGGCGCGATCTCGCCGTAGCCGCCCGGTCGCCGGCGCGACCCGCCAGCCGCTACCCCCGCTCCGAATCCAGGTGCGCCATCTGGGCTTCGGCGTAGCGCGTGCCGGCCGTGGCCCCCTTGGGGAGGGCGGCTTCGAGGGCCGCGAGGGTTTCGGCGCTGAGCGGCTTGTCGAGGGCGCCCAGGGACTCGGCCAGGCGGTCGCGGCGGCGGGCGCCGACGAGGGGGACGATGTCGTCGCCCTGGGCCGCGACCCAGGCGATGGCGGCCTGGGCGGGGGTGAGGCCGGCGGCTTCCGCGACGACGCGCAGGCCTTCGGCGAGGGCGAGGTTCTTCGCGAGGTTCTCGCCCTGGAAGCGGGGGCTGTGGGCGCGGAAGTCGCCCTGGGCCGCGAAGTTGGTGGTGTTGCCGCCGATCAGGCCGCGGCTGAGCACGCCGTAGGCGGTGATGCCGATGCCGAGTTCGCGGGTGGTCTGCAGGACGCCGTCCTCGATGCCGCGCGACATCAGGCTGTACTCGATCTGCAGGTCCACGATGGGGTGGACGGCGGCCGCGCGGCGGATCGTGTCCGAGCCCACTTCCGAGAGGCCGATGTGGCGGACGTAGCCGGCCTGGACCATCTCGGCGATGGCGCCGACCGTGTCCTCGATGGGCACGTTCGGGTCGAGGCGGGCGGGGCGGTAGATGTCGATGTAGTCCACGCCCAGCCGCTGCAGGCTGTAGCAGAGAGCGGTCTTCAGGCTGTTGGGGCTGGCGTCGAAGCCGATCCAGCCGCCGTTCGGGCTGCGCTGGGCGCCGAACTTCACGCTGATCACCACGTCCTCGCGGCGGTGGTCCTTCAGGGCCTCGCCGATCAGCATCTCGTTGTGACCCATGCCGTAGAAGTCGCCGGTGTCGATCAGGTCGACGCCCGCTTCGAGGGCGGCGTGGAGGGTGGCCAGGCTCTCGGCGCGGTCGGCCGGGCCGTACATGCCGGACATGCCCATGGCGCCGAGGCCGAGGGCCGAGACAGTGGGGCCGGTCTTTCCGAGTTTGCGCGTCTGCATGTGCGCCTCCTGTTGTCTGGTGGCTGCATATCTAGCGCTGGGCATTCATCGCGATAATCGGCATTGTTCCACACGGACTGTGCGGAAAAACGAACAATGGATCGGCCTGACCTCTACGCCCTGGACAGCTTCGCGGCGGTGGCGCGGCACCGCAACTTCCGCCGCGCCGCGGTGGAGCGCGGGGTGTCGGCGTCGACCCTGAGCCAGACCCTGCGCGACCTGGAGGCGCGGATGGGCGTGCGCCTGTTGAACCGCACGACGCGCAGCGTGGCGCTGACCGACGCGGGGGCGGCGCTGCTGGCGCGGCTTACGCCGGCGCTCGCCGAAATCGGGGAGGCGGTCGACGACGCCCGCGCCAACCAGGCCGAGCCGCAAGGGGCGCTCAGGATCAACGCGCCGGAGCCGGCGATCGAGCTGGTGCTGGCGCCGCTGCTGGCCGACTTCCTGGCGGCGCATCCGAAGGTGCGGCTGGAGGTGATCAGCGAGACCGCCTTCGTGGACATCGTGGCGGGCGGGTTCGACGCGGGCGTCCGCTGGGGCGAGAGCCTGGCGCAGGACATGGTGGCCGTGTCGCTGGGGCCGCCGCAGCGGTTCGCGGTGGTGGCGACCCCCGAACTGGTGGCCCGGGTGGGCGCGCCGGCGCATCCGCGCGACCTGCTGGAGCGGCCGTGCGTGCGGGTGCGCTTCCCAAGCGGGGCTGAGCCGCCGTGGGAGTTCGAGAAGGACGGCGAGCCGCTGCAGATTTCGCCGACGGGGCCGCTGGTGACCAACAGCTCGCAACTCCTGATGCGCGCGACGCTGGACGGGATCGGCTTCTGCCACACGTTCGAGGACGTGGTGCGGCGCCACCTGGCCGCCGGGCGGCTGGTCGAGGTGCTGCCCGAGTGGTCCGAGACCTTCCCGGGACCATTCCTGTACTATCCGAGCCGCCGGACCCTGCCGTCGCCGCTGCGGGCCTTCGTGGATTTCGTGCACGCGCGGCGGGCGGAGTGATCGAATGCTCCTCTCCCTCAGCGCTGTCACGCTCGGGGGAGGAGAAGGCCCCGTCTTAGGCGTCGGCGCCTTCGACGGCCTTGAGTTTGCGCCACACGGTCATGCGGGAGACGCCGAGGCGCCGCGCGATCTCGACGGGGCCGACGCCGGCGCGCTGGAGGGCGAAGATCTCGTGCGTGGCGGCGGCCGGACGACGGCGGCGGCCCGCGCCGGCGGGCTCGAGCCCCGCGACGGCTTCGAGCACGGCGCGCAGGGCCTGGCCGCCGGGGCCCTCGCTGGTCAGGCTGGGTTCGAGAACCTTTAGGCTGGCGCCGCGGGCCTCCAGCCGGTCGAGCGCGTCGAGCAGGCCGCGGCCGCCCAGGGCCAGGCGATCGAGGCGGGTGACGACCAGCTGATCGCCGGCGCCGATGAAATCCAGGATCGACGACAGCGTCTGGCCGCCGCCGGTCGGCTCCTCGGCGCGAACGACCTGGCAGCCGGCCGCCTTGAGGGCGAACGTGTCCTCGTGCGCTGTCGCGTCCCGCAAGCGAACGTAGCCGATCCTCAGCATCCCCACCGCCGATCCTGGTCGTGCTCAACCTTCGACGGCTAAGGTCCCAAATGGCGGCGCCCTCGCCAAGACGGCTTGAGGTTAAATCGAAGCAATGAAAGTCGGTCGAATGGGGTCGACTTGGGCGAAATTGTGTCGGCGCTAGGCCAATTGTGACCGGGTCTTGGAAAAACTCTCCGCAGGCCGTCGCAGGATGAATTCGCGGTCCACGGTCTTGCCGACCCGGAATCCGTACTCGCCGGCCTTCTCGAAGCCGTGGCGTTCGTAGAACCTCTGAGCGCCGAAGTTTTCGGACCAGACCCCGATCCAGATGGTGCGCGGGCCGGTCGCCAGCAACCAGTCCATGACCTCGGCGAACAGCTTGCCGCCCAGGCCGCCGCCCTGGCGGTCCTTGCGGAAATAGATGCGCTTGAGCTCGCCGCAGGCGGCGGTGACGTCATCGTGCGGCAGGCCGCAGGGGCCGGCGCTGGCGTAGCCGATGGCCTCGCCGCCGGCCTCGACCAGCCAGGATGCCTTGGCGGGATCGCCGAGTTCGGCGCGGGTGCGGTCCAGGTCGTAGGCGTCCGCCAGGAACGCCTGCAGGTCGGCAGGCTCGTAGAGGTGCTCGAAGGTCTCGCGGAAGGTGCGGGCGCCCAGGGTGGCCAGGGTCTCGGCGTCGGCGGGGACGGCGCGGCGGATGACGGCTTCGGTCATGGGTGCGTGTGGGAACCTGGGTTAGGATGAGTCATGACCGTCGCGCTCTACACCCATCGGGACATGTTCGACCACCGCCCGGGCGACCGGCATCCCGAGCGGCCGGAGCGGCTGGGCTCGGTGATGGACGCGCTGGGCGATTCCGACCTGGACCTGGCCCCGCACGAGGCGCCGTTCGTGGAGGCGGCCGACCTCTTGCTGGCGCACGACGCCGCGTACGTGGCGATGATCGAGCGGGTCGCGCCGGCGGGCGACGGGCTGAAGGTGCTGGACGAGGACACCTACATGTCGGCCGGCAGCCTGACGGCGGCGCGGCGCGCGGCCGGGGCGGTGGTCGCCGCGGTGCGCGATGTGGCGGCGGGCGGGGCCGAGCGGGCGTTCTGCGCCGTGCGCCCGCCAGGCCACCATGCCGAGCCGGGCCTGCCGATGGGCTTCTGCATCTTCTCGAACGTGGCGATCGCAGCGCTGGCGGCGCAGCGGGCGGGGCTGAAGAAGGTGGCGGTGGTGGACTTCGACATCCACCACGGCAACGGCACCCAGGCGGCGCTGGGCGGGCGACCCGACACCTTCTTCGCATCGATCCAGCAGTGGCCGATGTGGCCGGGCACGGGCCATCCCGACGAGCGCACGCCCGCCAACATCGCCAACGCCGTCTCGCCCGAGGGCGCGCCGGTCGAGGTGTGGCGCAGGGCGTTCGAGGGGCTGATGGAGAAGGTGGACGCGTTCGCGCCGGACCTGGTCATCGTATCGGCGGGATTCGACGCGCACCGGCGCGACCCGATCGGCGGGGCGGGCCAGAGCCTGGAGGAGGCGGACTTCGCCTGGGCGACCCGGGCCATCGCCTCGGTGGCCAACCGGCATAGCAAGGGTCGGGTTGTGTCGTCGCTCGAGGGCGGTTACGACCTCGAAGCTCTGGGCCGCTCGGCGCTCGCGCACGTCAGGGCCCTTGGGCAGGGGTAGGGTGCGTTCCCGGGATCGATGGCCAGCGACGTGAGCGACCAGTCCGCGCCCCACAAGCACGCGCCCGCCGCCCATGGCGCGATCATCCTCGCCCGGCACGGCGAGCCGGCGCTGTCGCGCAAGGTGATGCTGTCGGCGGCCGAGTATCGCACCTTCTGGGCCAGCTACGAGATCGGCGGCATCCTGCCCGGCCAGACGCCGCCCGAGCGGCTGCGCGAGTTCGTGGAGGGCTGCGGGGCGCTGGTGTCGTCGACGCGAAGGCGCGCCATCGAAAGCGCGCGGACGATGGTGGGCGGGCGCGAGTTCCCGCACCACGAGATCCTGATCGAGGCGCCGCTGCCGCCGCCGGACTTCCCGGGCTGGTTCAAGATGTCGCCCAAGCTGTGGGGCTTCGTGGCGCGGGTCTGGTGGTGGTTCTTCAACCACCACGCGGGCGAGGAGAGTCGCGCTGAGGCCGAGGCCCGGGCCGACGAGGCCGCGGCCCTGCTGATCGGCCTGGCCGCTGAGGGCGAGAACGTGGTGGTCCTGGCCCACGGCTTCTTCAACCACCTGATCGGCCGCTCGCTGAAGAAGCTGGGTTGGCGGCTCGTGGAGGGGCAGGGCTACAAGTACTGGTCGATCCGCCGGTTCGAGCGGGGTTGAGGATCATCGCCTCCCCTTCAGGGGAGGGGAGGTGTGAGCGCAGCGAACAGACGGGTGGGGAAGTCACGACCGGGCGCAGCGCCTGAACCTTTATTTCCCACCCGTCTCGCTGCGCTCGCCACCCTCCCCTGAAGGGGTGGGAAAGTCGCTGTGGATTCCCGTCTTTCTCCCCACTAAAGATCGCTGCATGTCCGAACCCGCCGACATCTCCGCCATGACCTTCGAGACCGCGCTGGCGGAGCTGGAACAGATCGTGTCGCGGCTGGAGTCGGGGCAGGCGCCGCTCGAGGATTCGATCCGGATGTACGAGCGCGGCGCGGCGCTGAAGGCGCACTGCGAGCAGCGGCTGGAGGCCGCGCGGCTGCGGGTGGAGAAGATCGTCATGGGCGCCGGCGGCCAGCCCGCCGCAGAGCCGGCCGAGTTCAGCTGATGGAGCTGGCGCAACGTGTGGCCGAGGCCGCGGACCTCGTCACCGTGGCGCTGGACGAACTGCTGCCGCGCGGCGAGGGGCCCGAGAGCCGGCTGACCGAGGCGATGCGCTATGCGGCCCTCGGCCCCGGCAAGCGCCTGCGGACGTTCTTCGCCCTGGAAACCGGGCGGATGTTCGACCTGGACGAACGCTACGTGCTGCGCTCGGCCTGCGCGCTGGAGTGCATCCACGCCTACAGCCTGGTGCACGACGACCTTCCATGCATGGACGACGACGACATGCGCCGCGGCCAGCCGACCGTGCACGTGGCCTATGACGAGATGACCGCGGTTCTGGCGGGCGACGCGCTGCAGACCGCCGCCTTCGAGATCCTGGCGCATCCCGACACCCATCCCGACGGCAACGTCCGCGCCGAGCTGGTGACCCGGCTGGCGATGGCGGCCGGCGCGCGGGGTATGGTAGGCGGCCAGATGATCGACATGCTGGGCGTGCGCGAGGACCTGGGCGGGGTGGCGCGGATGCAGCGGCTGAAGACCGGGGCGCTGATCTCGTGCGCCTTCGAGCTGCCGCTGGTGATCGCCCGGGCGCAGGACGCCGAGCGCAACGCCCTGATGGCCTTCGCCCACGACCTGGGCTTGGCCTACCAGATCGTCGACGACCTCCTGGACGCCGAGGGCGACGCCGGCGAGATGGGGAAGGCGGTCGGCAAGGACGCCGAGGCCGGCAAGACGACCTTCGTCACGCTGCTGGGCGTGGATGCGGCGAAAGAGCGCCTGGGCCTGCTGAAAACCCAGACGAAATCCCACCTGGATCCGTTCGGCGCCCGGGCCGAATTCCTGCGGGCCAGCGTCGATTTCGTGCTAGAGCGCCGCCAATAGTTCGAGGACGTTCCGCGTTGCCGCCTGAAACCCCCCTGCTCGATACGGTCTCGTCGCCCGCCGACACGCGGAACCTGACGATCCCCCAACTGAAGCAGCTGGCGGACGAACTGCGGGCCGAGACGATCGACGCGGTCTCGCAGACCGGCGGGCACCTGGGCGCGGGCCTGGGCGTTGTCGAGCTGACCGTGGCGCTGCACCACGTCTACGAGACGCCGGACGACATCCTGATCTGGGACGTGGGCCACCAGGCCTATCCGCACAAGATCCTGACCGGGCGGCGCGACCGCATCCGCACCCTGCGCCAGGGCGGCGGCCTCTCAGGCTTCACCAAGCGGTCCGAGAGCGAATACGACCCGTTCGGCGCGGCGCATGCGTCGACCTCGATCAGCGCGGCCCTGGGCTTCGCCGCGGCGCGCGACGCGCAGGGGCGCGACAACAAGGTGGTGGCGGTCATCGGCGACGGTTCGATGAGCGCCGGCATGGCCTACGAGGCGATGAACAACGCCTGCGCCACGACCAAGCAGCTCACCGTGATCCTGAACGACAACGACATGTCGATCGCCCCGCCGGTGGGGGGGATGAGCGCCTATTTCGCCCGGCTGGTCTCGGGCGGCGGCTACCAGTCGATCCGCAACCTGGGCAAGTCGGTGGCCCGCGCGCTGCCGAAGCCGCTGCAGGAAGCGGCGCGCAAGGCCGAGGAATATGCCCGCGGCATGGTCACGGGCGGCACGTTCTTCGAGGAGCTGGGCTTCTACTACGTCGGCCCGATCGACGGTCACGACATGGACGCCCTGGTCCACGTGCTGCAGAACGCCCGCAAGATCGACGACCGGCCGGTGCTGGTCCACGTGGTGACACAGAAGGGCAAGGGCTACGGTCCGGCCGAGAACGCGGCCGACAAGTACCACGGCGTGGTGAAGTTCGACGTCATCACCGGCCAGCAGGCCAAGCCCGCCCAGCCCGGCGCGCCGCAGTACACCAAGGTCTACGCCCAGGAGCTGATCAAGCACGCCGAGCGCGACGACAAGATCGTGGCGATCACCGCGGCCATGCCCTCGGGCACGGGCCTCGACCTGTTCGGCCAGAAGTTTCCCGACCGCACCTTCGACGTGGGCATCGCCGAGCAGCACGCGGTGACCTTCGCCGCAGGCCTGGCGGCCGACGGCATGAAGCCGTTCTGCACGATCTATTCGACCTTCCTGCAGCGCGGCTACGACCAGGTGGTCCACGATGTCGCGATCCAGGGCCTGCCGGTCCGCTTCGCCATCGACCGCGCGGGGCTCGTCGGCGCCGACGGGGCGACGCATGCGGGCTCGTTCGACATCGGCTACCTGGGCGCGCTGCCCGGCATGGTGATGATGGCGCCGTCGGACGAGGCCGAGCTGGCGCATGCCGTCGCCACCGCCGTGGCCATCGACGACCGGCCCTCGGCCTTCCGCTATCCGCGCGGCGAGGGCGTGGGCGCCCAGATTCCGCTGCTGGCCGCGCCGTTCGAGATCGGCAAGGGCCGCATCGTGCGCGAGGGGACGGCGGTGGCCATCCTGTCGTTCGGCACGCGCCTGGGCGAGGCCCTCAAGGCCGCCGACCAGCTCGCCGCCCGCGGCCTGTCGGCGACGGTGGCGGACGCGCGCTTCGCCAAGCCGCTGGACCTCGACCTTCTGCTGCGGCTGGCCCGCGAGCACGAGGCGCTGATCACGGTGGAAGAGGGCTCGGTGGGCGGCTTCGGCGCCTTCGTGCTGCACGCCCTGGCCGAACACGGCGCCCTGGACCGCGGCCTGAAGGTCCGCACCCTGACCCTGCCCGACGTCTTCCAGGACCACGACAAGCCCGAGGCCATGTACGCCCAGGCCGGCCTGGACGCCGAAGGCATCCTGCGCACCGCGCTGGGCGCGCTGGGCGTGGACAACGCCTCGGCGAAGGGTCGGCGGGCTTAGGGTCCGCGCTCGACCGAAGACGGGGCGTCTCGTTCAGGCCGCGACCGGCCGGCGGCGCAGGGCGGCGCCCACGCCTGCAAAGCCCAGTAGCATCAGGCTCCATTGCGCCGGCTCGGGCACGCCGTCGGGCGCCGGGTCGATCGATGTCGGCGTGTACTCGTACGTCACGGTGGTGGTGAAGGCGGTCGAGAAGCCGAAGCCGGCGGCCGCCATGTTCACGTTCGTATAGGTCGCCCCATAGCCGACCCAGTCAGTCAGCGTGAGCGACGGGGCGCTGTTGAGAAACGCCGCCAGAGCCCCCGGGTCGGTGAAGACGGTCGTGGAATCAAAGCCGTAGCTGACCGGCGCGCCGGAGAAGCTGAGGCCCGCCGCCTGGGCGAAGGCGTTGGTGGAGCCGAGCGTGGCCAGCAGCGGCGAGCTCAACTTCGACGCCACGATGAGGGTCAGAAAGGCGCTGTTCGGCGGCGGCGACGGGACCCCCGGCGGGATCGGTAGGGGCGGGGCCTGGATAAAGGCGTTACCCGTGGCCTTGGCCTGGATGGTGACGCCGGTGAGGACCCCGAGGGCGACGTCAAAGGGCGTCACGGTCAGGTCCTGGAAAAGCGTGCCCGAGTTCGGGCCGACGGCGGCGGTCGCGAACAACGGCGGCGGGGCGCTGGTCAAGGTGAAGGTCATGGTCGCCGCATGCGCTTGCGACCCCAGAGTCAGCGCCGCGACAGCCCCGAGCCCGACAAAGGAACGCAACATCGGAAATCCCCTGATCATGCCCGCCGTCCCGGAGGGCTCAAAACCCGGCGACGCTAGCGGCGGCGCGCCAAGCCCGGCAGTGGACAATTTGAATGCGAGCGGCTCGCGCGGATGGGCCGCCGCCGATGCCTGCAAATCGGTGACCACGTCCCAGAAGGTCGGCGGCGCTGGTGGCTGCGAGGCAGCGATTGCGAAGCTCGGCCTTCGCCGGCCGTCCCTCATGGACAACAGCGACGCCTGAGCTATGGCAAACCGCCGTGGCGCGAGCGGCGCGGGGTCGGCAGGGCGGGTGCATGGTCGAAGGGGCGCCTTCCACGCTGGGCGAGAATGGCGCCGGCGGCCTGATGAGCTGGCGCCATCAGGGCGCCGTGGCGGCCGAGATGTGCGAGCGGCTGCTCCGGGACCTGCGTTTCGACGCCGCCGCGCGCCGGTTGGCGCGCGGTATGCTGGACGCTGCGGCGGCGGATTCGCGGGTCGATGGCGTGTTCAAGGACGCCGGGCGTTACGTCGCGGCGATGATCGCGATGCTGCTGCACGACAGCGGTGGCCTGACACTGCCGCGGCTCAAGGACTTCTGCGAGCGCAGCGGGTTCGTCAGCCGCAGCCGCGCGCGGGGCATGCTGCTGTACCTTCGGTTCCTCGGCTATGTGGAGCCGGGCCCGCGCGAGAAGGGCGCGCCGCAGCGGTTCGTGCCGACCGCCAGCTTCGAGGCCGCCTGGGCCGTGCAATGCGCCGCGGCGCTGGAGGCGGCGGTCGTCATCGAACCGACCGCAGGGCGGGTCGCGCGGGCGCTCGGCCAGCCGGGCGTGCTGGCGCACTTCGCCCGCGTGCATGCCGAGCACCTGTTCCAGAGCGCGGCGTCGACCGACGAGACGTTCGCGCCCGAGCTGTTGCACCGGCATGCCGGCTCGCACCTGATCTGGCTGCTGGTGGTCGACGAGGCCGAGAGCTTCCCGCCGGTGGCGGCGCGGCCGATCTCGGTGGCTGGGTTCGCCCGGCGCTTCGGCGTGTCGCGGCCACATGTGCGGCGTCTGCTGCAGGCCGGGGTCGAGGCCGGGATACTGCGTCGCGTGGCCGACGGGGCGATCGCGTTTTCCGAGGCCCATGCGCCACGCCTGCGCCTCTTCTACGCCCAGCAACTCGTGGCCGTGCTTTCGAGCGCGGCGCTGACGCTGCAGGCGCTGGGGTTGTAAGCGGGCGCTACAGGATGGACGCGGGGGCGGAAAGGGGGCTAGGTCCGCGCCTTTCCGGATCGACGCCTCCCCGTGACACCTGCCGACCGCCTGCACGCTGCCCTCGAACTGATCGCTGAGGTCGAGCGCACCCCGCGTCCCGCCGACGCGGTCGTTTCGGCGTGGTTCCGGGCGCGGCGCGACCTGCGCGACGCCGACCGGGGCGAGATTTCCGACCTGCTCTATGCGGTGCTGCGCGCCCGCGCCCGGCTGGGATGGTGGCTGGCGAAGTACGACCGGCCCGCGACGCCCCGCAACCGCCTGCTGGCCTGGCTGGCGCTCGGGCGGGTGAGGACGCGCGACCAGATCCAGGGGCTCTTCGCCCTGACCGAGGCGGAGCGTCGCCTGCTGGGGAGCCTGCAGGGCGGGTCGCTCGACCATCCCGACATGCCGGAGGCGGTGCGCGCGGAGTGTCCGGATTGGGCGTTGGAGCCGCTGCGTCGGCGCTTCGGCGACGCTTTCGCGGCCGAGATGGCGGCGATGCTGACGCCGGCGCCGTTGGACCTGCGGGTCAATCCGCTGCGGGCGACGCGCGAGGCCGTTCTGGCGGAGCTGCGCAGGCGAGGGCTGGCGGCCGAGGCGTGCCGCATGGCGCCCTACGGAATTCGGGTGCCGGAGCGGCCCTCGCTGGCGCGCGTGCCGATGCTGAAGACTGGTGAGGCCGAGATCCAGGACGAAGGCTCGCAACTGGTGGCGATGCTGGTGGATGCGCGCGCCGGCGAGCGGGTGGTCGACTTCTGCGCGGGCGCGGGCGGCAAGACGATGGCGATCGCCGCCCAGATGGCGAACAGGGGCCTGGTGGTCGCCTGCGACGTGCAGGAGGGCCGGCTGAAGCGGGCGGGCGAGCGGTTCCGGGGCGCGGGCCTGCACAACATCCAGACCCGCCTGCTCAGCAGCGAGCGGGACAAGTGGGTGAAGCGGCACAAGGGCGGCTTCGACCGCGTGCTGGTCGACGCGCCGTGCAGCGGGACCGGCACCTGGCGGCGCAACCCGGACGCCCGCTGGCGGGCCGAGGACGCGGGGCTGGAGGCGCTGGCGGCGCTGCAGGCGAACATCCTCGACAGCGCCGCTCGGCTGGTGAAGCCGGGCGGGCGGTTGGTCTACGCCACCTGCTCGCTGCTGCCGCAGGAGAACGAGGCGCGGGTCGAGGCCTTCGTGGCTGGACATCCGGAGTTCCGGGTCGTCCCGCTGGGCGAGGCGGCGCCGGAGATTGCGGGCGAGGGCGGCGGGGACTTCCTGTCGCTGACGCCGGCGCGCCACGGCACGGACGGGTTCTTCGCGGCGGTGATGGTGCGCGAGGCGGGCTAAGTGCGCGGCCTGCTCCCTCGGCGCTTCGCGCCTGTGAGAGGAGTGGCTGTTTTCCATCTAACTGAAATTTCATCAGAAAACGGTCATTCCGTTGCCATGTGACCGCCGCCGTGCATGTACGCGTATATATACGCGATCACATTTCCGCGAAGGCCATTATCAAGCGTGAGCATTGCACCTAAGTTCGCCTGCAACTGGGATGCGGGGTTCTGTTCGGATGCTTGGGTTCCTGCTGGCGGGCGACAATGTGCCTTTCGTCGTCGCGCTGGTGCTGATGCTGCTGATCGGCGTGGCCGAGGTGGCCGGGCTGGGCTCGGGCCTCGTTCCAGACCTCGATCTCGACGGCGCGGACGGCGACGCGTCGCTGCTCCAGTGGCTGAACCTGGGCCGCGTGCCGTTCCTGATGCTGTTGGTGATCTTCCTGCTGAGCTTCGGCTTGGTCGGGCTGATCGGCCAGCGCCTGGTCGCCGCCCTCATCGGCCATCCGGCCGCTTGGTGGCTGGCTGCGCCCCTGGCCCTGGCGGCGGCGCTGCCCGCGACGCGCTCGGCCATCCGGCTGCTGGCCCGCTGGCTGCCGACCGAGGAGACCACCGCGGTCGACCGCGACAGCCTGGTCGGCCGCATGGCGGTGGTCGTCACCGGCCAGGCCGCCAGCGGCTCGCCGGCTCAGGCCCGGGCGCGCGACGTCCATGGCCAGCCGCACTACGTCATGGTGGAGCCCGACGCCGCCGACGAGACCTTCGACGAGGGCGAGACCGTCATCCTGCTGCGACGGTCCAGCGCCACCTTCTTCGCCATCCGCGGCGGCCCTGCGCTGCAGGCGCCGCGCCGCTAGTTCTTTTGGGGGACCGTTACATGTCTACGACGCTCACCGATGTCCTGATCCTGTCGGGCGTCGGCCTTGCCGCGCTGCTCATCCTCGGCCTCATCATCGCCCGCCTGTATCGGCGCGCGTCGAAAGAGGTCTCCTTCGTCCGCACCGGCTTCGGCGGCGAGAAGGTGGTGATGAACGGCGGGGCGCTGGTGCTGCCGGTGTTCCACGAGACCATCCCGGTCAACATGAACACCCTGCGCCTCGCCGTGGAACGCAACAAGGAACAGGCGCTGATCACCAAGGACCGCATGCGCGTCGACGTGATCGCCGAGTTCTATGTCCGCGTGCAGCCCAGCAGCGACGCAATCTCGGCCGCCGCCCAGACCCTGGGCCTGCGGACCATGCACCCCGAGCAGCTGAAGGAGCTGATCGAGGGCAAGTTCGTAGACGCCCTGCGCTCTGTCGCCGCCGAACTGACCATGACCGAGCTGCACGAGCAGCGGACCCACTTCGTGCAGAAGGTGCAGCAGGTGTCGAGTGAGGACCTGCTGAAGAACGGCCTGGAGCTGGAGAGCGTGTCGCTGACCGGCCTGGACCAGACGGCGATGGAATATTTCAACCCATCCAACGCCTTCGACGCCGAGGGCCTGACGCGGCTGACCGAGGAGATCGAGCTGCGCAAGAAGCTGCGCAACGACATCGAGCAGGACACGCTCGTGCAGATCAAGAACAAGAACCTGGAGACCGAGCGCCAGACCCTGACCATCAGCCGCGACGAGGAGTACGCGCGCCTGGAGCAGCAGCGCGAGGTGGAGATCCGCCGGGCGATGCAGGCCGCCGAGGTGTCGCGCGAGCAGGCGGCGAACAACCAGGCGGCGGAGACCGCGAAGATCGAGGCCGAGCGCCAGATCCAGCAGGCCAAGATCGAGGCGGAACGCGCCGTGGCCCGCGAACGGATCGCCATCGAGCAGCAGCTCGAGGAGCGGGAGATCGAGAAGGCCAAGGCGGTCGAGCTCTCCGAGCAGGACCGGGCCATTGCCGTCGCCGAGAAGTCGCGGGCCCAGTCCGAGGCCCAGGCGGAGGCCGACGAGGCCCGGGCCCTGGCCGTGCAGGCCGAGGAGCGCGTCACCACCGCCCGGGACAAGGAGGCGGCCGAGCGCCAGAAGGCCATCGAGCTGATCGAGGCGGCGCGGGAGGCCGAGCGCGAGGCGATCGGGGTTCGGGTGGCCGCCGAGGCGGAGAAGGCGGCCGCCGCGGACCGCGCCGCGGCCCTGCGCGAACAGGCCAAGGGTGAGGCCGACAAGGTCAAGATCGTCGCGACCGCCGGCGCCGAGGCCGCGCGTCTGGCTGCCGAGGCCGACCGCGTGCGCTACGAGGTTGACGCCATCGGCCAGAAGGCCGTGAACGAGGCTGCCAACGTGCTCTCGGCCGAGCAGGTGGCGCTGCGGATCCGCCTGAGCCTGATCGAGAACCTGGACCGGATCATCGCCGAGAGCGTGAAGCCAATGGAGTCGATCGACTCGATCAAGATCGTGCAGGTCGACGGCCTGAGCGCGGGCGGCGGTTCGGCCTCGGGGGGCGGCGGTTCCGGCGGCGGCAACCTCGCGGATAACGTCGTGACCAGCGCGCTGCGCTATCGCGCCCAGGCGCCGCTGGTCGACCAGTTGCTGGCCGAGATCGGCATCAACGGCAAGGACGTCCATGGCCTGACCGCGGCTCTGCGCAGCGAACACGTGGCGGCGCCGGCGAAACCCCCTGCCGCGGTCGTCGTCGAGGCCGCCGAGGCTGCCGAACGCGTTGAGGTCGCCGAGGCGGAGGAAGAGGAAGAGGCGGTCGCCGCGGAATGAGCGTAGGTGGCGCGGCGGGCCTTCGTGGCCTGACCGCGCCTCCGGTCCGCGTGCGCAGGCTAGCGCGCCTTCAACGGCACGCCCTTGGTCGTGAACTTGGTCCCGGGGTGGCGCTTTGGCCGACCGCTATTGGGCCGGCCGCCGCCGGCGGGCTGGTGGGCGGGGATGAGCTGGTCGGGACGGGGGCCGATGAGGTCGGCGCGGCCCATGGCCTTCAGGGCCTCGCGCAGGACCGGCCAGTTCTCGGGGTCGTGGTAGCGCAGGAAGGCCTTGTGCAGGCGGCGCTGGCGCAGGCCCTTCACCGTCTCGACCTTTTCGCTGGCGCCGTGGCGCACGCCCTTCAGCGGGTTGACGCCCGAGTGGTACATGGCCGTGGCGGTGGCCATGGGCGAAGGCAGGAAGGTCTGCACCTGGTCGGCGCGGAAGTTGTTCTTCTTCAGCCAGATCGCGAGGTTCATCATGTCCTCGTCGGTCGTGCCGGGGTGGGCGGCGATGAAGTACGGGATCAGGTGGTACTTCTTGCCGGCCTTCTCGGCGGCGGCGTCGAACATCTCCTTGAACCGGTCGTAGGTCCCGATGCCCGGCTTCATCATCTTGTCGAGGGGGCCGTCCTCGGTGTGCTCGGGGGCGATCTTGAGCAGGCCGCCCACGTGGTGGGTGACCAGCTCCTCGACATACTCCGGGCTCTCGACGGCCAGGTCGTAGCGGACGCCGGAGGCCACCAGCGCCTTCTTGACCCCCTTCACCTCGCGCACTTTGCGATAGAGCCGGATCAGGTCGTCGTGGCTGGTGTTGAGGTTGGGACAGATATCCGGGAACACGCAGGACGGCAGGCGACAGGCCTTCTCGATCTTCGGGTCCTTGCAGGCCATCCGGTACATGTTGGCGGTGGGGCCGCCGATGTCGGAGATCACGCCGGTGAAGCCTGGGGTCTTGTCGCGGATGTTCTCGATCTCCTGCAGGATCGAGGCTTCCGAGCGGCTCTGGATGATCCGGCCCTCGTGCTCGGTGATCGAGCAGAAGGTGCAGCCGCCGAAGCAGCCGCGCATGATGGTCACCGAGAAACGGATCATCTCCCAGGCGGGGATCTTGGCGTCGCCGTACGAGGGGTGTGGGGCCCGCGCGTAGGGCAGGTCGTAGACCGCATCCATCTCCTCGGTCGTGAGCGGGATCGGCGGCGGGTTCAGCCAGAGGTCGCGGTCGCCGTGGCGCTGGACCAGGGGCCGGGCGTTGCCGGGGTTGCTCTCGCGATGCAGGACGCGGGAGGCCCGCGCGTAGGCCTCGCTGTCCTTCTCGACCTGTTCGCAGGACGGCAGGCGGATGACGACGTCGCCCGGTTTGCGGGCGGCGCCTTCGTCGGCGCTGTCGAGGTCGTCGGCGGGCAGTTCGGTGAAGCGCTCGGGGACCTTGCGGAAGAGGGCGACACCGCGGACGTCGTCGAGGTCGCGCGGGGCCTCGCCGGCGGCCAGGCGGTTGGCCACCTCGATCACCGCGCGCTCGGCGTTGCCGTAGAGCAGCAGGTCGGCCTTGGCGTCGGCCAGCACCGAGCGGCGGATCTTCTCGGACCAGTAGTCGAAGTGGGCGATGCGGCGCAGCGAGGCCTCGATGCCGCCCAGGACGATCGGCACGTCCTTGTAGGCTTCGCGGCAGCGCTGGGAATAGACGAGCGTGCAGCGGTCGGGCCGCTTCCCGCCCTCGCCGCCGGGCGTATAGGCGTCGTCGCTGCGGATGCGGCGGTCGGACGTGTAGCGGTTGACCATGGAGTCCATGTTGCCGCCGGTGACGCCGAAGAAGACGCGCGGCTTGCCCAGCGCCTTGAAGGGCTCCGCGGACTGCCAGTCGGGCTGGGCGATGATGCCGACGCGGAAGCCCTGCGCCTCCAGCAGCCGGCCGATGATCGCCATGCCGAAGCTGGGGTGGTCGACGTAGGCGTCGCCGGTGACGAGGACGATATCGCAGGCGTCCCAGCCCAGCGCGTCCATCTCGGCGCGGCTCATCGGCAGGAACGGCGCGGCGCCGCCGGCGCCGGTCTTGCGGCAAACCCTGGAAATCAGGGGCGTTTCGGCGGGGGCCTGATCATCCATGGCGCACCGATAGGCGCGCGGCGCTGCGAACTCAACCGGCCAAACGCCGCGGCGCAGCGGGCATGGCGCCAAAACGAAACGACCCGCTCCACGGGGAGGAGCGGGTCGCCGTCGTCGCGTCGCGCTGAGGAACTACGCGGTCGCGGACGCCGTCCGCCGGCGGCGGATCACGGAACCGGCTGCGCCGAAGCCGATGATCATCATGGCCCAGGTGGCCGGTTCGGGGACGCCGGCCACGAACGCGTCGCGGGCGGCGACCACGCCGGTCGTCTTGCCGTCGGGCGCCACGACGTCGGCGGCGAACCACCAGCCGCCGGTGAAGCCGTCGAGCGACCCCGTGGTGTTGGAAGCGAAGCGATTGCCCGTGCCCACGCTGGTCAGGCGGCCAGCGCTGTCGGTGGTGTAGCCGACGCCGGCGAAGGTGATGCCGCTGGCGTTGTAGACGTTGAAGATGAAGGGCGTGATCTTGGCGTTGTTGGCGCCCGGACCGCAGCAGGCGAAGGCGTTGGTGAAGTTGCCGAACGGCGAGTTCGCGAAAGTGCCGTCGCCCTGATAGGTCAGCGGGTTCGTGCCGCCCGTCGGGGTGACCACCGTCACGGTGCTGTTCGGGCTGTCGAGCAGGTTGAAGCTGAACGCTTGGTGCGCGCCGGTGTCGACCATCTTGTAGCCCGCGGCCAGGTCGAGCTGCACCCGCACATTGTTGGCGTCGACCTCGGTGATCGTCACCGTGCCCCACGGGCCGTTCGATTGCGCCTGGCTATGGTCCAGCGTGCTGACGAAGGTGGCCGCGTTCGCCGAGGCCCCCGCGAGAAGCAGGGCGGTTGCCGAGAGGGCGCCCGCCGTCTGGGTGATGAACTTCGACATATGAGGCTCCTTGATTGCGTCAAATCGAGATTTCTCGAAACGATCGTGCAATCGCGGGGCCAGGACGGGCGGGACGGGTGCTGTCTATCGCACCCGGCGGACGGGCGGGAAGTCGAGGGCGGCGACTATGGCGTGCTCCGGGCCTCGCCCGCCAGCATTGCGCCAGCCAGGGCGGCCCAGGCGAACCAGGCGGCGAACAGCGACCGTTGGACCAGGCCGTAGACCGGCTTCAGGTGATCCCAGACCGGCGCGTCGCTGAAGCTGTAGGCCAGGTTGACCGCCACGGCGGCCAGGACCAGAGCGGCCATGACCGCCGAGACAGCGACGACGCGACCGGCCGCCGCGTCGCGCCGCCACGCCAGCGCCAGGACCAGCGGAGCCTGGTAGCCGATCAGTTCCGAGATGCCGAAGACGTTGTGCAGGGGGTGCGGGAAGGCAAAGAGGCCGACGCCCGCCGCCGAGACGGCCATGGCGGCCGTGAGCCAGGCGGGCCAGCGCGAGCGGCCGGTCCTGGCGGCGAGGTCGCGCAGGCCGGCGGCGAAGACGCTGAGGCAGCCCGCGACGACACAAAGCAGGATGGCGAAGGGCCAGCGCATGGGCGAGCCGACCCCGCCGATCTCACTGACGGTCTGGCGGACCGCGTCGTAGCCTGGAACGAGGGCGGGCAGGCCGGCGACGCCGGCCAGCAGGATCACGGCCGCGAGCGGGCCGAACAGCAGACGGCGATCACGGTCCATCCAAAGGTCCTGGCGTTGCGGCCGCCAGGGCCGCGGATAGAGGATGGCAGGGAATGGCCAAGCCGCAATCCGTCGCCCGCCGTCGCGCCTGACGCCCGGCTCAGGCGCCTTGCGGCTCGGCGACGCCACCGCCCAGCGGCGGCAGACCAGGCGCCTCGGCAGGCTCGTCGAACATGCCGAAATTGATCTGGGTCTGCTGCAGGCTGCTGAGCCGGTTCACCACGCGAATGAAGAAGGCGTCGGCGACGATGGAGGCAAGGCAGCCCACGATCACCACCGCGCTGTTGGTCGCGATGTCGTCGGTGACCTTCGACACGGCGTTGGCGAGGCCGCCGACGAAGTTGGAGATCAGCCAGGCTGCCCACCACCAGCCGAGGAACGCCGGCTTCGGTGCGGTGCGCCAGGCGTGTGGGCGCTCGGTGGCCTGCCACGCCTCGGACATTGCCTCGTACGGCTTCCAGAGCGTCGCGATCGGCACGAAGTACCAGCCCACCGCCCAGGGCGGCGAGATGCTGAGGCCGCGGGCGAAGGCGTGGGCGTTGCGATTGACGCGATAGATCCACTTCAGCGCGATGAAGCCGCCTACGACGTAGGTCGCGAGATAGAACACGCTGGTCAGGAAGACGCCCAGATCGCTGGAGCGAAGGTCTTCATCGATGAAGGCCTGGCCCGGCCCGGTCAGCGCGTAGGCGTGCGCGAGCGTCAGCAGCAGTTCCGCGACGATCTGGACGCCGACCGCGGCCACCACGACGCGCCCCAGCCGAACCGGATCGATCGGCGTGTAGACCTTGGACATGACGCCCCCATGCGTGCTCGTTTTGTTCACGCTAGAAACAAGCTGGGCCTTTGGCAATCGGAGATTGCGGCGCGAGCGGCGTCTACCGCGCCCGACAGAGGACCAGGAGGTCGTGGGCGGGGGCGAAGGCGTTGGGAGTGCGGGTCTTTACGAGGCCCTGGACCAGCACGAGTTCGCCGGTGTCGGCGAGGTGGGCAAGAACGGGGTCCTCGGCGTTGAGGCGGGTCTGGATCTCCAGGCGCGCGTCGGGCCCGTCCTCGGCGACGCCGGCGCCGCGGTAGCGGTTCCAGACCTTGCCGGAGTGGATCTCGATCACCGCGCCGTCGCGGCGCAGGCCGACCAGGGTGAGGTCGACGGCGCCCGAACCGGGTTGGCAGCTCAGGGTGACGGGACGAGCGACGGAGCCGTCGCCTTCGAGGACCAGGCGGGCCTCGCCGTCGGCGTCGTCGCGCACCCATTCCAGGCCAGCCGGAATCGAAGCGCAGCCGCCCAGGAGGACGACTGCGCCGAAGAGGATGAGGCCGAGGCTGCGCACGGCCGCGACTTAGAACGGCGAGAAGCGTTCCACCAGCGACTGGCCGGCCGGCGTCTTCTGGACGCGGCTGATGTCGCCGCGGCCGCCGTAGCTGATGCGTGCCTCCGCGATCTGGGTGTGGCGGATGGTGTTGGCGGAAGAGATGTCTTCCGGGCGCACGATGCCGGCCACGGTGAGCTGGCGGACCTCGGCGTTGGTGCGGACCTCCTGGGTGCCCTGGATCACCATGTTGCCGTTCGGCAGGATGCCGGTGACGACCGCGGCGATGGTCAGGTTGATCTTCTCCTGGCGGTTCACCGAGCCGGCGCCGGCGTTGTTGTTCGCCGAATTGGTCTCGATCATGCTGGTGGCGTCGAAGTTCCCCGGCATGATCTTGCCCAGCGAGGTCTCGAGGCCGAAGAAGTGCGGCACACCCATGCTGGAGCCCGCGGTGCGCGAGCTGGTCGTGGCGTTGTTGGTCTTGGCGCTGTCGTCGATGTCGATCTGCACCGTCAGGATGTCGCCCACGCGGCCGGCGCGCTGGTCGTTGAAGAAGGCGCGGGCGCCCGTGCGCCACAGCGAGTTGGCGCTGGCCGACTGCGGGGCGGGCTCGCGGACCGAGACGGTCGGCTGGGTGATCGGGGCGAGGGCGGCGGGATAGCCGACCGGCGCCAGTTCCGGGCCCTTCACCGCCTCGGAGACGGTGGAGCAGGCGGCGAGCGGGGCCATCAGGACGGCGAGGGCGACGAGGCGCAGGCGCATGTGAGCTTCCTTCAACGCGAGGCGTAACGTTGGGAGCGGGCGAGCTTCAGCTGCTCCGCTGCGGGTCCGACCGCCGCCGAGCCGGGTCCGGTGACCACGGCCTGGACGGTCTTCTTCGACGTGACGTTCTGCACGTTGATCGTGTCGCCGACGGCGCCGCCGGACAGGGCCTTGGCTTGCAGCGACAGCGAGACGCCCCCGTTGTCGTAGCTCAGGGTTACCATCTCGTTCGTCTTGATGACCTGCGGCGCGGAAACGTCGCGAGCGGCCACTGCGGCGCCTTCGCGCAGGGGGCGGCGCGCGGCGAGGCCGATGACGGCGTCGGCGTCGCCGGGCGCGTCGGCCGGAGCGGCGGCGGCCTTGCCCCAGACGAGGTCGGCGGGTTGGACGATCTCGCCGGCGTTGATCGAGCGGGCCCAGGTGAGCACGTCCACATTGCCGCGGCCGGCAACACTTGCCGGGCTGCCGGCGGCGCCGGCCGAGGCCGCGCCGGTCACGACGATCTGCCGCAGGCCCTCGGCGTTCGGCCAGTCGAGGCCGGCGCGGAAGGCCGCTCCGCGCACGGCGGCGGCGTTCAGCATGACGCTGGCCCCGGTGCGGGTGGCGACCGGCGTGCCGGCCGCGGCGCCCGCGCCGTTGAAGATGTCGCCCAGGGTGACCACGCCGTCGGCGTCGAACGCATTGGGCTTCAGGGTCACCGGCGTGCCGGCGAGGGCGGGAGTGGCGACGGCCAGGGTCGCCAGGAACACGAGCGCTTTCATCAGTTTACGACTTCAACTGGTTCGCGGTGGCGAGCATGTTGTCGGCGGTCGAGATGACCTTGGAGTTCATCTCGTAGGCGCGCTGGGCGACGATCAGGGCCGAGATTTCCGACACCGCGTCGACGTTCGAGGCTTCGGTGTAGCCCTGCTGCAGGGTGCCGATGCCGACCGAGCCCGGCGTGCCGGTGGTGGGCGCGCCCGAGGCGGCGGTTTCCTTGAGGAGATTGTCGCCCAGGGCTTCCAGGCCGCCGTCGTTGACGAAGGTGGCGAGCTCGATGATGCCGACCACGTTCGTGCCGGTCTGACCGGCCTGCTGGACCTCGACCTGGCCCGACTTGGAGATCGAGACCTGGACCGCGTCGCTGGGGATCGTGATGGCCGGCTGGATCTGGTAGCCGTCCTGGGTGACGAGCTGCCCCTGGTCGTTGATCGCCAGGTTGCCGGCGCGGGTGTAGGCGTTGTCGCCCGAGGGCATCAGCACCTGGAAGTAGCCGCGGCCGTTGATGGCCAGGTCGTACTGGTTGTCGGTGCGGGTCAGCGTGCCCTGGGTGCCGACGCGGTAGACGGCGCTGGCCTTCACACCGGCGCCGACCTGGACGCCCGTCGGGACGATCGTGCCCTGGTCGGACGACTGCACGCCGGCCGCCTGATAGGTCTGGTAGAGCAGGTCCTGGAATTCGGCGCGTTCGCGCTTGAACCCGACCGTGTTCATGTTGGCGATGTTGTGGGAGATGACTTCCACGTTGAGCTGCTGGGCGGCCATGCCGGTGGCGGCGGTGCGGAGCGCTTGCATCGGTCGTTATCCTCTTACTGAACCCGGCCCAGGCGCTCGACGGAGCGGCGCGAGAGGTCGGCTTCGGAATCGATCATCTTGGCGGTGGATTCGTAGGCCCGGCTCACCTCGACCATACGGGTGATCTCCAGGACCGGCTTGACGTTGGAATTCTCGAGGAACCCCTGGCGCAGTTTCGAGGCGGCGGCCTGCGGCTGGAGGTTCGAGCTGTTGCGGAAGCTGTTGTCGCCGGACTTCTCCAGCGCGCTCTGGTTGGCGAACGAGAACATGCCGACCTTGCCGACCAGGTCGCGGCCCTGGTTCATGGTGCCGTCCGCGCCGACCGAGACCTCGCCCTTCTCGGCGTCGATGACGATCTCGCCGCCGCCGTCGCTGAGGACGGGGTAGCCCTGCTGGGTGACCAGGCGGCCGTTCGGGTCGGTGGTGAAGCGGCCGTCGCGGGTGAAGCGGGGGCCGTTCGGGGTCTGGACCTGGAAGAAGCCCTCGCCCTCGATGGCCATGTCCAGCGACGCGCCAGTCTTGTTGAGGGCGCCCTGGCCGAAATCGCGGGCCACCAGGTCGGCGGCGACGAACTTCACAGGGCGCGGGCCGCCGAAGGTGACCGCCGGCTCGGCCGGGTCGGTCTTCTGCATCAGCGACTCCACCTTGAAGCCGTTGGTATCCACGTTCGCGATGTTGTTCGCGATGATGTCCATCTCGCGACGGAGGACCATCTGGCGGGAGAGGCCGACGTAGAGGGCGTTGTCCATTAATTCGGGCCTTGGCGGACTGCGACTTTCTGGCCCTTCCGGATGCAACCTCCGTGCCAACTTAAAACATCAACAAAATCAGCAAATAAGAAAGTTAACGCCGGCCGAGCGGCGGAAAATGCCGGGCAGGAATCGGGCCCGTTAAGAGGTGTTAAAAACCGCTTCTTAACCAAAGACCGCCATTCCTTGGCTCACGGATTTCCAAGGAAGCGCGCGCGTGGCGAAGAAGGAAAAGAAGCCGAAGGAGGCCGAGGCGGAAGCGCCTGAGGGCGCCGAAGGCGCCGAGGGCGAGGCCACCGGCAAGAAAAAGCTTCCGCTGAAGATGCTGATCATCGCCGGCGTCGGCGCCCTCGTGGTGCTGGGCGGCGGCGGCACGGCCGCTTTCATCTTCCTCAAGCCCAAGCCGGATGCGGCCGCCGAAGCCGGCGAGCACGGCAAGGACAAGAAGAAAGAGAAGAAGAAGGACGAGAAGAAGAAGGAAGGCAAGGAGGGCGAGAAGGGCGCGGCGGTGGTCCGCGAAGGCCCTGACGGCGTGGTCTTCTACACGATGCCCGACGTGGTCGTGAACATGCAGACCGCCGACGGCCGGCCGACCTTCCTGAAGCTGAAGCTGACCCTGGAACTGCCCGACGAGGGCATGGTCGAGGAACTCGACCCGAACATGCCGAGGCTCCAGGACATGTTCCAGACCTTCCTGCGCGAGCTGCGTCCCGAGGACCTGTCGGGCAGCCAGGGCAGCTACCAGCTGCGCATGGAAATCCTGCGCCGCGTGAACCTGGTGATCGCGCCCAACAAGGCGAACGCCGTCCTGATCGAGGAGATGCTGATCAACTAGCCCCAGGGCGAGTTGCATCCCGAGAGCCATGGCCGACGAAAACGAAAACATGACCGACACCGCCGTCGAGGCCTCGGGCGCCGACGCGGGCGAGACCGACTGGGCGGCGGCCGCGGCGGCCGAAGCCAACTCGGCCGAGCGGATCCTGAACCAGGACGAGATCGACAGCCTGCTGGGCTTCGACCTTTCGGACGACGAGATCTCGGAACGAACCGGGATCCGCGCGATCATCAATTCGGCGCTCGTCAGCTACGAACGCCTGCCGATGCTGGAAATCGTCTTCGACCGCCTGGTGCGGTTGATGACGACCTCCTTGCGGAACTTCACGTCGGACAACGTCGAAGTCAGCCTCGACAACATCTCGTCGATCCGCTTCGGCGATTACCTGAACTCGATCCCGCTCCCGGCTATCCTGTCGGTGTTCCGGGCCGAGGAGCTGAACAACTACGGCCTGCTGACGGTCGACTCGAACCTGATCTACTCGATCGTGGACGTGCTGCTGGGCGGCCGTCGCGGCACCGCGGCGATGCGGATCGAGGGCCGTCCCTACACGACCATCGAACGTGTGCTGGTGCAGCGGATGGTCGAGGTGGTGCTGGCCGACGCCAAGGAAGCCTTCGAGCCGCTGACGCCGGTCAACTTCACGCTGGACCGCCTGGAGACCAACCCGCGCTTCGCCGCCATCGCGCGGCCGGCCAACGCCGCGATCCTGGTGAAGCTGCGGATCGACATGGAAGACCGCGGCGGCCGCATCGAGCTCTTGCTGCCCTACGCCACGCTGGAACCCATCCGGAAGATGCTGCTGCAGCAGTTCATGGGTGAGAAGTTCGGCCGCGACAACATCTGGGAAAGCCACCTGGCCACCGAGCTGTGGACGACCAACATGGACGTCCGCGCAGTGCTGGACGAACAGCAGATCAGCCTGAAGCGCGTGCTGGACCTGAAGGTCGGCGACACGCTGATGCTGAACGCCACGCCCGACAGCCTGATCGAGCTGCGCGCCGGCGCCATCCCGCTCACCCGCGGCCGCATGGGCCGCCGCAACGCCCACATCGCCGTGCGCGTGGAAGCCCCGCTTTCGCCCGCCGCCCGCCAAGCCGTCCAGAGGATGCCATGAGCCTGATCGCCGTCGGGATGAACCTGCTGCTGGCCGGCCTGCTGGTCGCCGCCATGGTCGTGGGCCTGCGCCTGAACCGCCGCCTGAAGGCGCTGAAGGACAGCCACGCGGGCTTCGAGGTCGCGGTGCGCGAGCTGAACCTGGCGGCCGTCCGGGCCGAACAGGGCCTGGCCGACCTGCGCGCCGCCACCGACGAGGCGACCGACATGCTGTCGGACCGCATCGAGAAGGGCCGCGCGCTCGCCGCCAAGCTGGAGAAGCTGGTGAGCTCGGCGCCGGAACTGCCCCGCGCCCTGGCAGCCGAGCGCGCCCCGCGCCCGATGCCGTCGGTCGTGCCGCCGGCCCGCGAGGGCACCACCGAGGAACGCCTGGGCAAGCTCTTGGCCATGGCCCGTTCGCGTCTGGCCGCCGAAGGCCTGACCGACGAACGCCTGGAGCCGCAGGCCCCGGCCCCTGAACCGCTGGTCGGCCGCGCCCCCCTGCCGGGCCGCCGGATCGCCTCGTCGATCGACGACGACCTGTTCGAGGACGCGCCCGCCGCGTTCGACCGTTTCGCCCAAGACCGCTTCGCTGGAGCGCGCCGTTGAAATCCGTTCCCCGCATCCTGCCGCTCGTCGGCGTCGCCATCGGCGGTGTCCTGGCCGTGAACGCCCTCTCGGGCGCCCAGGACTTCCAGAGCCTGCTGACGGGCGCCCAGGCGTTCGCCGAGGAAGCCGCCAAGGGCGGCAAGGCCGAGAAGCCCGCCAAGGCCGAGAAGAGCGAAGCCGGCAAGGCCGGCGAGAGCGCCGCCTCGGCCGCCGATGCGTCGGTGGCCCTGCCGGCCGCCACGATCACGCCGAAGGCCGTCTGCGCTCCGACCGCCGCCGAGCTCGCCAAGCAGGCGGGCCTGTCGCCGGCCGAACTGCAGGTGCTGCAGAGCCTGGGCGCGCGCCGCGGCCAGCTGGACGCGCGTGAGAACGACATGAACACCCAGCTGGCCCTGATGGCCGCGGCCGAGGCCAAGCTGGATGCCAAGATCAAGGCGCTGAACGGCCTGAAGGCCGAGGTGAACGGACTGCTGAACCAGTCCAACGCCAAGGAAGCCGCCGAGATCGACCGCCTGGTGAAGGTTTTCGAGGGCATGAAGGCCAAGGACGCCGCGCCGCGCCTGGCCGCGCTGGACGACAACGTGCGCATCCCGATCGCCGCCAAGATGAAGGAGCGCTCGCTCTCGGCCATCGTGGCCCAGATGCCGGCCGCCCAGGCCAAGGAGCTGACCGAGAAGCTGGCCCGCCGCTTCTCCGACGCCCAGGCCGCCGCCGCGAAGGCCGCCGCCGCCGACCAGGCGCCCACGGCGCCGCAGCAAGCCTCGGTCGACCCGACGGCGCCCGAGAAGGCCGCGCCGAAGAAACAGGCCGCCGCCGCGCCGAAGAAGGCGCCGCCGCGCAAGAAGGCTCCCGCCGCCCAGCAGGCCGCGGCCAAGCCCGCCGCCACGCCCGCCGCCGCTCCGCCGGCGGCCGCGCAGCCGGCCCCGCCGGCCGCCGCGGCGCCCACCGCCGGGTAGCCGATGGCGCTGAAGAAGGTCCTCCGCTCCGGGGTCGCCGCGGCTTGCATCGCCAGCGTCGCCGCCCCTGCGGGCGTCGCGGCTGCGACCGCCGTCAAGGCCGCCGCCCAGCGCGGCGGCGTCGACGTGCGCGTGGCCACGGCGGAGTCCTTCTCGCGCATCGAGGTCGGCAAGGGCGGCAGCCTGCGCCGCGAGGGCAGCACCGTCGTGCTCACCGTCGAGCGCGACGACGATCCGGACATCGGCCGGCTGCTGACCTCGCCGCCGCGCTTCATCAAGAGCGCGGTGCGCCTGCCCGTGGCGGGCAAGCCGCAGATCGTCATCACCCTGGCCGAGGACGCCGACACCCTGATCGGCCAGGCCGACGGAGCGAGCTTCGCCAACTTCTTCGCCAAGCCGCCGCAACCCGAGGGGGCGCCGGCCCAGGCCGAAGCCGAGGTGGCGGTCGCCGAGCCCGAGCCGCCGCGCCCGAACCCGCTGCCGCCCGGCGGCGTGGTCAAGATGGCTTCGAAGGTCGCCAACGGGCAGACACTGCTCACCTTCACCTGGGCCAACCCGGCCGGCGCCGCGGTCTTCCGCCGGGGCGACGCGATCTGGGTGGTGTTCGACGCCCCGGCCACGCTTGACGTCTCCAGTGCGCCGAAGGTGAAGCCGCTGCGGGGCGTCCAGGCGTTCAAGGGGGCCGACCATGCGGCCCTGCGCATCGACGCCGACCCGGACGCGCCGATCTTCGTGGCCTCGCAGGGCTCGACCTGGACCATCGCGCTGGGGCCGGGGCCGCAGGGCCAGCCGGCCATCGTCCGCGTCGGGCGCGACCCGGCGGGCGGCCCGGCGACGCTGAAGGCGCCCGTGGCCGGCGCGACGCGCGTGATCAACCTGCCCGACCCGGTGGTCGGCGACACCCTGAGCGTGGTCACCGCGCTGGGACCGCCGAAGGGCGTGCCCAGCCGTCGCGACTTCGTGGATGCAGCCCTGCTGCCGTCGATCCAGGGCCTCGCTATCGAGCCGCTGGCCGACAACGTCACCGTCGACCGCGACGGCGAACTGGTGCGCATCAGCCGCTCGGACGCCACGGGGCTGACGCTGTCGCCCGTCTGGGCCACCCGCGACCGCGAGGACGCCCAACTGGGCGCGCCGCAGCCGGCGAGCATGCCGGCGATCATCCCGGCCGAGTGGGCCAATGTCGGCTCGGCCGGCTTCCTGCGCCGCTACGACAGCCTGCTCTCGGCGGCCACCGTCGAGGGCGGCAACAAGGATCGCGAGGCGCCGGTCGCCGCGCGCATGGCGCTGGCCCGCTTCCTGGTCGGCTCGGAGCTGAGCTTCGAGGCCATCGGCGTGCTGAACGCCCTGGCCCGCGAGCATCCCGAGATGCTCGACGACCCCGAGTTCCGGGCGCTGCGCGGCGTGGCCCGCACCTTCGCGCGCCGTTACGCCGAGGCCGACGCGGACTTCTCGTCGCCGTCACTGGCGGACGACCCCTCGACGGCGCTGTGGCGCGCATACGTCAACACCCAGATCGCCCAGTACGCCGAGGCCCGCTCGCAGTTCACCAAGGGCATCGAGGCCTATGGCCTGATGTCGCCGCTGTGGAAGGCCCGCTTCGCCCGCGCCGACGCCCAGGCGGCGCTGGCCCAGGGCGACCTGGCGGCGGCCGAGGCGCGGATCAACATGTCGCTCGAGGAGAAGATCTCGTCCGAGGAGCAGCTGCGCAGCCGGCTGATCCAGGCGCGGGTCATCGAGCTCAAGGGTTTCCAGGACCGGGCGCTGCGGATCTACAAGGCCATCGCCACCGCGCCGATCGACTCGATCGCGGCGCCGGCGGTGCTGCGCGGCACCCAGATCCGGCTGCAGCTGGGCCAGATCAACCAGACCCAGGCGGCGGCGGTCTACGACGGGCTGCGCTATCGCTGGCGCGGGGACTCCACCGAGCTCGAGACCATCCGGGCGCTGGGGCAGCTGTACCTGGCGCAGGGCCGCTACCGCGAGGCGCTGGAGGCGCTGCGGTCGGCGGGCGTGCGCCTACCCGACCTGCCCGAGGCCCAGCAGCTGCAGTCCGACCTGAACGCGGCGTTCCGCGGCCTCTTCCTGGACGGGCTGGCCGACGGGCTGGAGCCGCTGCAGGCGCTGGCGCTGTTCTTCGACTTCAAGGAATTGGCCCCGATCGGCGCCGACGGCGACCTGATGGTGCGCAAGATCGTGCGGCGCCTGGTGGACGTGGACCTGCTGCCACAGGCCGCCGACCTCCTGAAGTATCAGGCCGAAAACCGCCTGGACGGCGTGCCCAAGGCCCAGGTCTCGACCGACCTGGCCGTCATCTACCTGATGGATCGCAAGCCCGAGCAGGCGCTGGAGGCCATCAACAGCTCGCGCACCACGGTGCTGCCCACCGCGCTCAACGCCGAGCGACGGCTGATCGAGTCGCGCGCCTGGACGGCGCTGGGCCGCTACGACAGCGCCCTGGAGGTCCTCGGCAACGACGCCACCAAGGACGGCCAGGACCTGCGCAGCGAGATCACCTGGAAGCAGAAGAACTGGGCCGCGGCCGGCCCGCTGTTCGAGAAGTCGCTGGGCGACCGCTGGAAGAACCCGACCCAGCTCTCCAGCGACGAGGAAGGCCGCCTGCTGCGCGCCGGCGTCGCCTACAGCCTTGCTGGGGACGAGGGCTCGCTGGTGCGGCTGCAATCGCGCTACCAGGGCTTCTACGACAAGGCCAACAACCCCGACGCCCTGCGCATCGCGCTCACGGGCCTCCCGACCGGACGGATGAGCGTGGGCGACTTCGGCCGCGTCTCGGCCGACAACGAGGCGTTCGCGGGTTGGGTCGAGAAGATGAAGGGCCGCTTCAAGACCCGCGCCGCGCCTACGAGCGCCGCCAGGCCGGCGATCGGCCCGGCGAAGCAGGCCCAGTCCGCCCCGGCCACGCCGGCGGCGAAGGGCTGATCGGGCGCGAGCCTCTCAGCCGCGAAGGCGCGTCAGCGCCGAAAGATTCAAACCAAGGAACAGCGCCTGCGGCGCGCACGATGCCGGACAGTGGGCGCGACCCCTCATCCGTCAGGCTTCGCCTGGCATCTTCTCCCGCAAGGGGAGAAGGAAGCTTTCAGGCTATCCCGTCGGCGGGCCGCGCTGGAAGCTTTCGACGAGGCTGCCGCAGACGAGGCGCCAGCCGTCGACCAGGACGAAGAAGATCAGCTTGAACGGCATGCTCACCGTCACCGGCGGCAGCATCATCATGCCCATGCTCATCAGGACGCTGGCGACCACGAGGTCGATGACCAGGAACGGAATGAAGAGCAGGAAGCCGATCTCGAAGGCGCGCTTCAGCTCCGAGATCATGAAGGCCGGCGTGACGACGCGGATCGGCGTCTCCTGCAGCGAGGCGGGGCGCGGGACCTTGGAGATGCGGATGAAGAAAGCGAGGTCCTCGCGGTCCACCTGGGTCAGCATGAACTGCTTCACCGGGCCGCCGGCCGCGTCGAAGGCGGCGGGCAGCTCCATCTGCTGTTCGAGCAGGGGTTTGACGCCCTCGTTGTACGACCGCTCGAAGGTCGGGCCCATGACGATGGCGGTGAGGAACAGGCTGAGCGAGATGATCACCGCGTTGGGCGGGCTCTGCTGCATGCCCAGCGCCGTGCGCAGCAGGGACAGCACGACCACGATACGCACGAAGGACGTTGTCATGATGACGATGGAGGGGGCCAGCGACAGCACGGTCAGCAGGCCGACGAGCTGGACCACGCGCTCGGTGAGGCCCGCGCCGGTGCCCAGGTTGACGTTCAACGCCTGGGCGACGGCGGCGGCCGGGAACAGCATGGCCACGCAGGTGGTGATAGCGGCCAGCAGGGCGGCCCTGCGCCACTCCTCGCCCGGCAGCGTGCGGATGGCCTTCCAGAGCTCACGCATCCTTGGCGTCCTTGGCGGGCAATTCGGCGAGCAGGCGGCCCTCGCCCAGCAGGACCAGCTGCTCGCGGCCGTCGCAGTCGACGATCAGCAGGCGGCGCGCGGGGTCCAGCACCAGGCTTTCGACCACCCGCATGCGGCGATCCTTCTTCTGCGAGGCCAGCCGGGCGATGGCGTCGGGGCCGTACTTGCGCAGCGCTACGGCGGCGAGGCCGATGAGTCCCAGAGTGAGGGCCAGGGCGAAGACGGCTCGGAGGAAGTTGGAGATGTCCATGCGGCGTTCTGCGGGTGGGGGACGCTCCGCCATTCGCCGTTGAGTCTCTTAAGCGCGGATTAACCCTGTTGATTAAGGATCAGGCCCCATGGACCTGGCCCAGATTCCGCTCTTCGCCATGCTCCGGGGCCGGATGGGCTACCTGAGCGAACGGCAGAAGGTGATCGCCGAGAACGTGGCGAACACCGACACGGCCAGATTCGTGCCCAATGATCTGAAGCCTTTCAGCTTCGACGCCACGATGCAGGCGCAGAAGATGGCCCAGGCCGGCGGCGCGGGGACCATGGCGGCGACCCAGGCCGGCCACATGACGCCGCCGAACCAGAGCAAGGGCATCGGCTCGCAATACAAGACCAAGCGCTCGCCCGACTCCGAGACCACGCTGAACGGCAACGCCGTCGTGCTGGAGGAGGAGATGATCAAGATGAGCGAGGCGCGGATGGATTACGACGCCGCGATCAGCTTTTACCAGAAGTCGATGAACATCCTGCGCATGGCTGCGCGGAAGCCCGGATCGTAGGGGAAACTAGATGGCGGACATCAGACCCGTTTCCGGCGTCGCCCAGGCCATCGCGGCCTCGGCGCTGCGCGCCCAGCAGGGGCGCATGCGGATCATCGCCGAGAACCTGGCGAACGCGGACTCCACGTCCAAGACGCCCGGCGGCGACCCGTACCGCCGCCAGGCGCCCGTGTTCGAGCCCACCAAGGTGGCCGGCGGCAAGGGCGTGAAGATGAGCAAGGTCGAGCCCGACCAGTCCGACTTCCGCCAGGAATACGACCCGGGCCACCCGTCGGCCGACGCCAAGGGCTACGTGAAGCTGCCCAACGTGAACAGCCTGGTCGAAGCCATGGACATGCGCGAGGCGCAACGGGCCTACGAAGCGAACCTGAATGTGATCGAGACGGCGCGCACCATGGAGATGCGTACGCTGGATCTTCTGAAGAAGTAGGGGCCTGAGCGATGATCACGCCGTTCGCCGCCGCCAAGGCCTACGCCGCGACCCAGAAGGGCGCGGGGATCGGCGACATCGGTTCGATCGGGACGCAGGCGGCGGCGCCGTCGGGCGGCTTTGCCGATATCCTGAAGTCGGCGATGACCGATGCGGTCCACGCCTCGAAGAACGCCGAACACCAGATGGCCGCCCAGGTGGCCGGCAAGACCGGGCTGGTGGACGTGGTCACCGCGATCTCGGCCGCCGAGGCCAGCCTGGAGACGGTCATGGCCGCCAGGTGATCCAGGCGTACCAAGAGATCATGCGGATGCCGATCTAGCGGCGTCCATCCCACCCTTCCGGAAAGGGTGTGTGGCGCGACGCCGCCAGACGGGTGAGGATCCAGGATCCAGGATCCAGGATCCAGCTCCGCGCCTGGTCGCAATCTCCCCACCCTGACCGCTTCGCGGTCTGTCCCTCCCCCGAAGGGGAGGGATGATCTGCTACTTCACCTCCGCACACGCGACCCGCGCGCCGGCGCCGCCGATGGGCTGGGTCTGGTGGTCGTCGGCGCCGGCGTGGATGACCACGGCCGAGCCGTCGGCGTCCTTGAGGGCGGCGAGCGTCGTCAGCGACGAGAAGACCTCGGTGGCGCCCGAGCCGTCGGCGGCGACCCAGAGGTTCGGCAGGTCGCCCGTCTCGTTGGCCTTGGGGTTCAGGAGGCCGTGGACGCGATCGCCCGCGCCGTGGGTGTGGCCGCCGGCCGAGGTGAAGTCGGCCTTCGAGCAGTCGGCCTTCTCGTGGAAGTGGAGGCCGTGCCAACCGGGCGCCAGGCCCTTGGCCTCGACTTTCAACAGCACGCCCTTGGGCGCCTCGACCAGCGTCACCTTGCCGACGACCTGGCCGGCCCCGTTCTTGAGGTCGGCGGTGGTCTGCGGGGCTTGGGCCACGGCGACGGTGGCGCTGAGGGCGAAGGCGGCGGTAGCGGCGAGCAGGCGCGTGGACATGCGGAACTCCGGTTGAACAGTACGCGCAACGTCTAGCCCCGCCAGACGGCTCCCCCAAGCCGGATCGGAATGCTAGGGCTTGGCGATGGCCGCACCGATCATCGAACTGGCAGGCGTCTCCCGGCGCTACGGCGCCCACGCCGCCCTCGACGGGGTGAGCCTGTCGGTGGCCGCGGGCGAGTTCGTGGCCCTGGTCGGCGGGTCGGGCTCGGGCAAGACGACGCTCCTGAAGACCATCAACGGCCTGAACCGGCCGGACGCGGGCCGGGTGAGCGTGGCGGGCGAGGATGTGGCGGCCGCGCCGCCGCACGAGCTGCGCCGCCGGATCGGCTATGCGTTCCAGGAGGTGGGGCTGTTCCCGCACCTGACGGTGGCCGAGAACATCGGGGTGACGCCGCGGCTTCTGGGCTGGGACAAGGGCCGGATCGCGGCGCGCGTCGCCGAGCTGCTGGACCTGGTCGCCCTGCCGGCCGCGCTGGGCGAGCGACCGCCCTCGGCGCTGTCGGGCGGGCAGCGCCAGCGTGTGGGCGTGGCGCGTGCGCTGGCGGCCGAGCCCAGGATCATGCTGCTGGACGAGCCGTTCGGGGCGCTGGACCCGGTGACCCGCGACGCGCTGGGCGCCGACTACCGCGCGCTGCACGAGCGGCTGGGGCTCACGACGATCATGGTGACCCACGACATGGCCGAGGCCGTGCTGCTGGCCGGCCGGATCGTGGTGCTGAAGGCCGGGCGGATCGTCGGCGACGGCGCGCCGGCCGCGCTGCTGGCCGAGACGGCCGATCCCGACGTGCGGGCGCTGCTGGAGGCGCCGAAACGGCAGGCCGAGCGGCTGCGCGAGAGGCTGGGCGCATGAGCCCGCGCCTGCAGTCCGCCTTCGACCTCCTGCCGGAGTACCTGGGCTGGCACGTGCTGCTGAGCCTCAGCGCGCTGGTGCTGGGCCTGGCGATCAGCCTGCCGCTGGCGGTGGCGGCCAGCCGAAGCGCGCGGCTGCGCTGGCCGGTGCTGGCGCTGGCCAGCCTGGTCCAGACGATCCCCAGCATCGCGCTGCTGGCGCTGTTCTATCCCCTGTTGCTGGCGCTGTCGGCATTGTCGAAGGCGGTGCTGGGGCAGGGCTTCTCGGCCCTGGGCTTCCTCCCGTCGCTGCTGGCGCTGACGCTCTACTCGGTGCTGCCGATCCTGCGGAACGGCGTGGCGGGGATCACGGGCGTGGACCCGGCGATCTCGGAGGCGGCCGACGGCGTGGGCATGACGCCAGCTCAGAAGCTGGGGCAGGTGGAGCTGCCGCTGGCGGCGCCGGTGATCATGGCGGGCGTGCGCACCGCGGCGGTCTGGACCATCGGGGCGGCGACGCTTTCGACGCCCGTCGGGCAGACCAGCCTGGGCAACTACATCTTCGCCGGCCTGCAGACCGAGAACTGGGTGTTCGTGCTGTTCGGCTGCGCCGCCTCGGCGGTGCTGGCGCTGGCGGCGGACCAACTCCTGGGGCTGGTGGAGACGGGCGTGCGGCTGCGCCGCCGCGGGCTGGCGATCACCGGCCTGGCCGGCCTGGCCGTTGGCGCGGCCGTGGCGCTGGCGCCGCTTGCCTCGTTCGGGAGCCACGCGGCCTACACGGTCGGGGCCAAGAACTTCTCCGAACAATACATCCTGGCCGAGCTGATGGCGGGACGGCTGGAGCAGGCCGGCGCGGCGGTGTCGCGCAAGGAGGACCTGGGCTCGGCGGTGGCCTACCGCGCGCTGGCGGCGGGCGAGATCGACGTCTACGTCGACTATTCCGGCACGCTGTGGACGAACGTCCTGGGGCGCACCGACAACCCCGGCCGCAAGGCGGTGCTGGACCAGCTCACGGCCGAGCTGAAGCGGCGCGACGGGGTGCTGGTGCTGGGCTCGCTGGGCTTCGAGAACGCCTACGCCTTCGTCATGCGGCCCGACCGGGCGCAGGCGCTGGGCGTGGCCAGCCTGGCCGACCTGGCCCGCGAGGCGCCGAAGCTGAAGCTGGGTTCGGACCTGGAATTCCTGTCACGGCCCGAATGGAAGGCGGTGGACAAGGCCTATGGCTTCAACTTCCGGTCGGAGCGATCGTACCAGCCGACGTTCATGTACCGGGCGCTGTCGTCGGGCGACGCCGACGTGATCAGCGCCTTCTCGTCGGACGGGCGGATCGCGGCCGACAGGCTGGTGGTGCTGAGCGACCCGAAGGGCGCGATCCCGCCGTACGACGCGGTGATCCTGGTCTCGCCCCAGGCGGCGGGCGACCGGCGGCTGCTGGACGCGCTGTGGCCACTGGTGGGGGCGGTTCCGGTCGAGGCGATGCGCGCGGCGAACTACAGCGTCGACCGCGACCAGGGCAAATCCACCCCTGCCCAGGCGGCCCGGGCGTTGGAAGGTGCCATCGCCGGGAAATGAGGCGCCGCCTGCCCGGGCGTACGCCTGAGGGGCGAAGCCTGTTGCCGAAGCGTCATGGACCCGTTGTAGGGTGAAGAAAGTGTTTATGCGGGCCCGTCGCCCGCCGTTGGGGGATAGTCTATGAACTTCAGGGGTTTGATGGCCGGGGCCGCGCTGGCGGCGCTGGGGGTGGTCGCTGCGGGCCCGGCGGGCGCCGTGGTGATCGGCAACGGCACCGTCAGTGTCGGCATCAATGAATACGGCCAACTGTACGACGCCGCGGCCGGCGTCGGCTTCAAGCGCGACAGCGACGGCGTGGACGTGATGGCCGCCTTCGCGCCGCGCGACTCGTGGGGCGTGAACGGAAGCTATGCCGACGACGGCAACTACGGTCTGACGCCCGACGTGGCGACGGCGGTCGGCCCGGCCCCGACGGCCGACAGCGCGGTGATCAACACCACCGTCGACGGCTTCGCGGTGAGCCAGTCGTTCAGCTTCGTGGCCGACAACATCCTGGCCATCGACATCGAGCTGACGAACGTCAGCGGCGGCGACCTGGCCTCGGTGCTGTTCCAGCGCCTGGCCGAGTTCCACGCCGACCAGTCGGGCAATGGCGACGAGTACGAGACCAACCCGTACAGCACCGGCGTCGAGACCACCTTCTGGGGCTTCGACTCGCCGCTCACCAGCGACGCCTGGTTCAACTGCTGCCAGGCCGACGCGTTCGACGGCGGCGCGGGCCTGCGCCTGAACCTGGGCGCGATGGCTGCGGGCGCGACGCGCTCGTTCACCTTCTACTACGGCCTGGGCGACAGCGGCCTGGCCGACCAGCTGAAGGCCGCGGGCGCGACCGACGTGATGATGGTCGCCAACGGCGACGGCTCGCTGGCGGGCGGCATGGGCGTGGCCCTGGCCGTGCCCGAGCCGACGACCTGGGCGATGATGATCCTGGGCTTCTTCGGCCTGGGCGCCATGGTCCGCCGCCGCAAGGCCGCGCTGGCCTGAGCCGACCCTTCGGGATTGCGAGGATCGGGACCCCCGGCGGCGACGCCCCGGGGGTTCTTTCGTTAACAGGCTCGCCGAGGCCTGCCCGGTCGTCCAGACCGGGCGAGAAGGCCTCGCCACCGAGGCGAGCGAGCCTGTTGGCCCGGATCGGCATGGTTTGCCGATCCGGAGGGGCTCTAGCCTTTCGTTAACCATGACCGGGGAAATTGGGGCGTCGGCGGAGTGCGCCGCCGAATCCGCTTTTCGAGAGGTCTTCCAATGAACGGCGCCGAGGTTCTGGACGTCGGTCGCGACGCCATCTGGCTCACGATCCAGATGTGCGCGCCGGTGCTGCTGGTCGGCCTCGTGGTCGGCGTGGGCATCGGGCTGCTGCAGGCCCTGACGCAGATCCAGGAACAGACCCTGGTCTACGCCCCGAAGATCGTCGCCATCTTCGTATCGCTGCTGATCTTCCTGCCGATGATGGGCGCGCTGATGAGCGGCTTCATGCGCAACATCGCGGCCCGCATCGCGGGCATGTAGGCGGGGAGGGGCGCTCCCCGTGGAGTCGTACGCCACAGCCCAGCAGGTCTACGCCGCCGGTCTCGTCTTCGCACGGGTCGCCGCGGTGCTCATGGTGCTGCCCGGCTTCGGCGAGACGTTCATCCCGCCGCGCATCCGCCTGTCGTTCGCCCTGGCTTTCACCCTGATGATGTTCCCGGTGCTGAGCCGCGGCGTTCCCGCCATCCCGGGCGGCGCGGCCGACCTGGGCGGGGCGATCATCAAGGAGGTGCTGATCGGCCTCCTGATCGGCACGATCCTGCGCCTGTTCATGATCTCGCTGGCGACGGCGGGCGAAATCGTCTCGATGGCCTCGACCCTGTCGTTCTCCCAGACCGCAAACCCGATGCAGGCCCAGCCGTCCACGTCGCTGGGCACGCTGTTGGGCACGATGGGCCTGGTGCTGATCTTCGCCACCGACTTGGACCACCTGTTCATCGGCGCGATCGTCAATTCGTTCCAGCTCTTCCCGTTCACCCGCGACATCCCCGTGGCCGACGCCGGCCAGCTGGCGGTGCAGACGGTGAGCAAGTCGTTCGCCTTGGGCTTCCAGCTGGCCGCGCCCGTCGTGGTCTTCGCGCTGATCTTCAACGTCGCCACCGGCCTCGTGGGCCGGGTGATGCCGCAGTTCCAGGTGTTCTTCGTCGCCACCCCTCTGATCGTGGTCGCCAGCCTGTCGATCTTCGCCCTGAGCTTCGGAGTGATCGGCATCGTCTGGCTGGACCGCTTCCGTGAACTGGTCGGGAACTTCACCGGCCAATGAGCGAAGCGCCCGAAAAAGAGTCGAAAACAGAAGAGGCTTCGGCCCAGAAGCTTGAGAAAGCCAAGCAGGAAGGCGACGGCGTAAAGACCGCCGACCTGCAGCCGGCCGTAGTGCTGGCGGCGGTCTCTGGCGTCCTGATCCTGGGCGGCGGCTGGATGTGCCAGAACCTAGCCCTGAAGCTGATGCCGTTCCTGGCGCATCCCGACGCCATGTCCCTCCAGGGGCACGGCGGCATGGAGATCATGCGCTACACCCTGCTGGCCGCCGCGCCGCCGCTGTTGCTCGTGATGCTGACGGCCGCCGTCACCGGCGCGGGCGCGAGCATCCTGCAAAGCGGGGTGCGGGTGAACACGAAGAAGCTGGCCCCGGACTTCTCCAAGCTGGACCCCCGCAAGGGCCTGGAGCGGATGTTCGGCATCGACGGGCTGGTCCAATTCGCCAAGTCGCTCGTGAAGGCCGCGGTGATCGCGGGGCTGGTGTGGTGGATCCTGAAACCGGTGGTGCCGAAGTTCTCGTCGCTGTCGGCGCTGGACGTCACCGCCATCCTGCCGTTCAGCATCGACATCCTGAAGCGGCTGGTCTTCTCGGTGGTGGGCGTCAGCCTGGTGGTCGCCGCCGGCGACTGGTTCTGGCAGCGCCAGCGATTCCTGGTCCGGATGCGGATGACCAAGGAAGAGGTCAAGGAAGAGTACAAGAACCAGGAAGGCGACCCGCACGTGAAGGCCCGCCAGAAGCAGATCCGCTTCGAGCGCGCCAAGCGGCGGATGATGCAGGCCGTGCCCGAGGCGACGGTGGTGGTGATGAACCCGACCCACTACGCCGTGGCGCTGAAATACGAGCAGGGCCAGACGTCGGCGCCGATGTGCGTGGCCAAGGGCCTGGACAGCCTGGCGCTCAAGATCCGTTCGATCGCCGAGGAGGCGGGCGTGCCCGTCATCGAGGACCCGCCGCTGGCGCGTGCGCTGTATGCCGCCGTGGACATCGACGAGATGATCCCGCCCGCCCACTTCGAAGCCGTGGCGAAGATCATCGGCTTCATCCTGGGGGCCGGCAAACGCCGGGCCTCTCACCGGTAGAGGCGGCTCGCCGACTTTGCCCCTCTGACGCCAGAAACCGTTGTGACACAATGCAGACCAACGATTCTCCGGAGGCGCTGGCGCTCGCCATGGCCGAGCCGTCGTCCAAGACTGGGAAGGCAGATCCGTTCATCGCGCTCGCGGTGTTCTTCTTCCTGCTCGCCGCAGCGTTCGCCATCGCGCCGGCGCTGAACGCCGGGGTCGAGACCCTGGCCGGCACGCTGCTGCTGGTGGGGCTGGCGGGCGTGTGCTGCCTGGGCCTCTTCGTGCTGCGCGGCCCGGGCGAAGCGCCGGCCGAGGTCGAGGCCGGCGGCGAGGCGTTCCTCTCGGCGCTGGACGAGCCGGCGGCGGTGGCCGCGCCGGATGGGCGGCTGCTCACGACCAATGCCGCCTGGCGCGAGGCCATGGGCGCGGCGCCGCGCCTGCCCAAGAGCGGGGCGGCCGCCTCCAGCCTGTTCGGCGCGCTCGCCGCGGCGCGTCGCGGGGAACTGGGCCGCGCCACGATGAAGACCGGCGGCCAGGAGCGCGAGGCGCTGGTCTCGCCGATCGGCTCCCGTCGTTTCCTGGTGCGCCTGACCGGGCGCGGCTCGGGCCCGCTGGCCCTCCCGTCGTCGGCCATGGAGGTGCTGAACGCCGTGGCGGGCGCCAAGGCCCCGCCGCCCAAGGTGCTGGACGCCTTCGCCGCGGCCTCACCGTTCGGCGCGGCGCTGCTGGACGGCGAGGACCCGTTCGAGGCCCGGATCGTCGAGGCCAACCCGGCGCTGGCGGCCGTGGCCCACGGCGGACAGCCGGGCCAGGTGTTCGGCGACCTTATCGAGCCGACCAGCCGCCTGGACGCGGCCATGCGGCTCGCCGACGCCCGTGACGGCCACGCCCCGCTGGAGGTGCGCCTGGCGCACGATCCCAGCCGGATCGCCCACCTCTACCTGTCGCAGAGCTCGGGCCGCTGGGTGGCCTATCTCGTCGACGTCTCGGAGCAGAAGCAGGTCGAGCTGCAGCTCTCGCAGAGCCAGAAGATGCAGGCCATCGGCCAGCTGGCTGGCGGCGTGGCGCATGACTTCAACAACCTGCTGACCGCCATCCTGATGCAGCTCGACGTGCTGTCGACGCGCCATCCGGTTGGCGACCCGTCGTACGAGGGCCTCAACGAGATCAAGCAGACCTCGATGCGGGCGGCCGACCTGGTGCGCAAGCTCCTGGCCTTCTCGCGCAAGCAGACAGTGCAGCGCGAGATCCTGGACGTGGGCGAGATGGTCTCGGAGTCGGAGGTGCTGCTGCGCCGCCTGCTGTACGAGGACATCAAGCTGGTCACCGACTATGGCCGCAACCTGCCGCACGTGCGCGCCGACCGGGGCCAGCTCGACACCGCGGTGATGAACCTCGTGGTCAATGCCCGTGACGCGATCCGCAGCCACGGCGGCGGGACGATCCGCATCCGGACGGCGCGCGTCAGCCAGGAGGAGGCCCGCAGCCTGGGCTATCCGTCGGCGCAGGGCGACCACGCGCTGGTCGAGGTGTCGGACGACGGGCCGGGCATTCCGCCCGACGTCATGGACAAGATCTTCGAGCCCTTCTTCACCACCAAGGCGGTGGGCGAGGGGACGGGCCTGGGCCTGGCCACGGTGTACGGCATCGTCAAGCAGTCGGACGGCTGGATCGCGGTGGCGTCGAAGCCGGGCGAGGGCGCGGCGTTCCGCATCTTCCTGCCGGTGCACGTGGCGCCCGCGACCGAGGCCGTCGCGCCGGCTCCGGAGCCGGCCGCGCCGAAGCGGCCCGCCGCGCGCGACCTGTCGGGCGCCGGCCGGATCCTGTTCGTCGAGGACGAGGATGCGGTGCGCGGCGTGGCCGCCAAGCTGCTGCGCGCCCGCGGCTACGAGGTGATCGAGGCGGCCAGCGGCGAGGAGGCCCTGGAGATCGCCGAGGAGCACGCCGGCCAGATCGACCTGATGATCTCGGATGTGGTCATGCCGGGCATGCAGGGCCCCGACCTGCTGAAACAGGCCCGCCAGTACCTGGGCTCGGCGCCGGTGATGTTCATCTCGGGCTACGCCGAGAGCGAGTTCTCGGATCTGCTGGAAGGCGAGCGCAACGTCTCGTTCCTGCCCAAGCCCATCGACATCAAGACCCTGGCCGAGCGGGTGAAGCAGGAACTGCAGAAGGCGGCCTAGTCCTTCTGTCCCGCCTTCCTTTCTCGTCATGGCCGGGCTCGACCCGGCCATACATTCCAGAGCGCCAGACTGAAGTGTCCGGAACGCGTCCGGGAAGCCGGTTGGATGGCCGGGTCGAGCCCGGCCATGACGAACGTTATTTTAGATTCGACTAATATAAGCAAAGACTGCTAGAACGCCCTCGCAACGGAGGAGCGCTGCATGCTGTCGAACGCCATCGGAGCCGAGTTCCGCGAGGTCGCCGACCGGGAGTGGGAGGGCAAGGCCGCCAAGGCGGTGGTGGCCGCCCGGGTCTACGAGACCGACCCCGACGACCTGTGGGACGCCCTGACCAACATCGAGCGGATCCCGCGCTGGTTCTCGCCGGTGACGGGCGAGCTCCGATTGGGCGGGCGGTTCCAGATCCAGGGCAACGCGGGCGGCACGGTGCTGCGCTGCGACCCGGGCGAGGCGCTGGACATCACCTGGGAGTTCGCGGGCGCCACGAGCTGGGTGACCGTGCGGCTGGCGCGCGAGGGCCAGGGTACGCGGCTGACGCTAGAGCATGTCTTCCCGGCCGCCGACCTCGACGGCGAGCACTGGCTGAAATACGGCCCGGCGGCCGTCGGCGTGGGCTGGGACTTGAGCTTCCTGGGCCTGGGCCTGCACATCGCCTCGGGCGGGGCCAAGCCACCCGAGACCGATCCGGCCTGGGCGGTGTCGGACGAGGCCAAGGCGTTCATGCGCGCCTCGGCCGACGCCTGGGCCGCGGCGCACATCGCGGCGGGCGAGGACCCGGACACCGCGGGGCGGATGGCGGCGAACACGGCAGCGTTCTACACCGGAGGCTGAATCGGGGAGGGCCGATGCACGCGTTCGACGTCCTGGGCGATCCGGTCCGCCGCCGGCTGCTGGAACTGCTGGCCGAGGGCGAGCGGTCGTCGGGCGACATGACGGCCGTCGTGCAGGCCGAGTTCGGCATCACCCAGTCGGCCGTCTCCCAGCACCTGAAGGTCCTGCGCGACGCGGGATTCGCCAGCGTGCGGGTCGACGGGCCGCGCCGGATCTACGCCGTCGACGCCGCGCCGATGCGCGAGATCGACGCCTGGCTCGACCGCTTCCGGATGTTCTGGACCCCGAAGCTGGAGGCGCTGGCGACCGAGGTGGCGCGGGGCAAGCGGGCGCGAAAACAGGGCGAATAGGCGGCGCTTGTGTTTCCGGGGCGACCCCGGCATTCATCCGACCGTGTCCCAGCCCAGCCCGCCCCAGACGTATTCGTTCGCCCAGGTCTACGAGATGGCCATGATGGCGTCGGCGGACGGTCGCTTCGCCGACGCCGAGCGGTTCTACCGCGCGCTGCTGCCGCACAATCCGCCCATCCAGGTGGTGCTCAACCTCGGCCTCGTGCTGGAAGAGATGGGCCAGTACGAGCAGGCCGAGGCGCTCTACCGGGCGGAACTCGCCAAGCGGCCCGACGATTTCGCGTTCCGTCGGCGCATGGGCTTCCTGCTGATGCGCAACGGGGCCTTCGCCGAGGGGTGGCCGCTGTACGAGCACCGAGTCATGCCTGGCCAGCGGAAGCCGCAACTGAGCTTCCCCGAGTGGCTGGGCGAACCGGTCGGCAGCCTGCTGGTGCTCCAGGAACAGGGCCTGGGCGACCAGATCATGTTCTCGCGCTACGTCGCGCCGCTGAAGGCGCGCGGCATCGAGATCACGCTGACCGGGCGTCCTCCGCTGACCCGCCTGTTCGAGACGTTCGGCGTCGACATCCTGACCGGCGCAGGCCAGGTCTCGATCCCGCGGCACGACGCCTGGGTCCTGATGGGCTCGCTGCCCTACCGGATGGGCACGACGCTGGAGACCATTCCGCCTGCGCCCTACCTGCCCAGCAAGCCGGGCGGCCAAGGGATCGGCTTCATGGCGAGCGGCAGCCCCGAGCACGTGAACGACCGCAACCGCTCGCTGCCGCCCGAGATCGCCGACCGGATCCGGTCCTGGCCCGGCGTGCGCGACCTGGCCCCCGAGGCGACCGGAGCCGCCGACTTCGAGGACACCCGGCGCATCGTCGAGGACCTCGACGTCGTGGTGTCGGTGGACACCGCCGTCGCGCACCTGGCCGGAGCGATGGGCAAGCCGTGCTTCCTGATGCTGCCGTTCAATCCCGACTGGCGCTGGATGCGCGACCGGACCGACACGCCGTGGTATCCGTCCGTCCGCCTTTTCCGCCAGCCCGCGCCGGGCGATTGGGCCAGCGTCGTCACCGACGTCCGCGCCGCCCTCGACGCCCGCTGACCCCGCCAACGCCTCCAGGTTCCCATGTCCGACGCCGCCACCCGCCTCCCGCCGAACGCCATCGCCGCGATCAACGCCTCGCACGACCTGGAGAACCGCGGTCACTTCGACGACGCCATCGCGCTGCTGAAGAACGCGCTGACGAAGTTCCCGGGCGAGAGCGAGATCCAGTGGCGGCTGGGCATCCTGCTGATGCGCGAGGGCCGGTTCGACGAAGGGCTGCCGCTGTGGGAGCGCCGGCCGGTGAACATGGGCGGCCGCGCGCCGGGCAAGCCGCAGCTGTCGTTCCCCGAGTGGGACGGCCGGCCGGTGAAGTCGCTGCTGATCCTCCAGGAGCAGGGCCTGGGCGACCAGATCATGTTCGCGCGATATGCCTGCTGGGCGCAGGAGCGCGGGGTGAACGCCGCCATCCTGTGCCACCCTCTGCTGACGCGGCTGTTCCAGCATCTCTACCCGGCGGTGACCGTGGTTCCCGGACAGGGGCGCGTGTCGCTGCCCCACGTCGACGCGTGGGCGATGGGGCCCTCGATGCCGTTCCTGTCTGGCGCGCGGCCGGCCAAGCCGTACCTCGCCAGCGCCGAGGGCGGCAGCGGCATCGGCGTGGCCGCCACCGGCCGGGCCGAGCATATCAACGACCAGAACCGCTCGCTGTCGCCCGAGTTCGCGACACAGGTGCTGGGCTGGTCGGGCGCACGCAACCTGGCGGTCGAGGCGACCGGCGCGACCGACGTGGAAGACACCCGCCGGATCGTGGCGGAGCTGGACGTGGTGGTGACGGTCGACACCGCGATCGCCCACCTGGCCGGGGCGATGGGCAAGCCGTGCTTCCTGATGCTGCCGTTCAACCCGGACTGGCGCTGGATGCGGGGCCGGTCCGACAGCCCGTGGTATCCGTCGATGCGCCTCTTCCGCCAGCCGGCGCCGGGCGACTGGGCGAGCGTGGTGGCGCAGGTGCGCCAGGCGCTGGACGAACGCGGCCACTGATGGCGGGCGGGCGCATCAAGACCGGCTGGGAGGGCGGCATGGGCGACGTGACCGAACGCAAGGCGCTGCCGGCCGCCGCCGTGGGCGCGGGCGCTGGCGGGGCCTCGGCCCTGGGCGGGGTGATCGTGGGCGCCCTGGCGCTGGGCGCGTTCGCCGTGGGCGCCGTGGCCATCGGGCGGCTGGCGATCGGACGGCTGACCGTGGGCCGGGTGCGGATCCGCAAGCTGCAGGTCGACGAGCTGACAGTGGGCCGCCTCACCATCCGCCATCGCGATTAGCGCGCCAAGACGCTTGCGCCCGACGCTGGCCCGCGCGACCGTATCGCCAATCAGAAAGAGCGGTATGGGAGAGCGCCTATGGTCGGGATCAATCCGAACGGCACGCTGAAGGGCAAGGTCGCCCTGGTCACCGGCGCCAGCCGCGGCATCGGAGAGGCCATCGCTGTGCGGCTGGCGATGGAGGGGGCCAAGGTGGTGGTCTCGGCGCGGACGGCCGAGGAGGGCGAGAGCAAGCTGCCCGGCACCCTGCACGACACCATCGACCGCATCCGCGCCATGGGCGGGCAGGCGGCGTTCGTGAAGGCGGACCTGTCCAGCGAGGCCGACCGCGAGCGGCTGGTGGCCGAGGCGGTCGCCGCGTTCGGGCCGGTCGACATCCTGGTCAACAACGCGGCGGTGACCTTCTTCATTCCCGTGGAGACGTTCCCCAAGAAGCGCTTCGACCTGATGATGGAGGTGCAGGTCTGGGCGCCGTTCCACCTGAGCCAGCTGGTGCTGCCGTCGATGCGGGAAAGGAAATCGGGCTGGATCGTCAACATCTCCTCGCCGGCGGGCATCCACCCGAAGCAACCCTACAACCGCCGCGGCGGCGGCACGGTCTACGGCATGTGCAAGGCGGCGCTGGAGCGGTTCACGACCGGCCTGGCGTCCGAAGTCCATGACGACGGCATCGCGGTGAACGTGGTCTCGCCGGGGCTGGTGGATACCCCCGGGGTGGCGGTGCACGGCCTGATCAACGAGCAGACCAAGGACCGGGTGCAGCCGATCAAGTTCATCGCCGAGGCTGTCTACCGGCTCTCCAGCGGTGACCCGAAGAAGATGACGGGACGGATCGACTACGCCGAGCCTTTGCTGAAAGAGTTGGGGATCGCTCCCACCGAACTGGCCTGAGGTTGGCATGATCGAGCAGACCGTCGACATCCGCACGAAGGACGGCAAGACCACCACCTTCATCGCCCATCCGGAACGCGGCGGGCCGCATCCGGTGATCCTGTTCTTCATGGACGCGCCGGCCATCCGCGAGGAGCTGCGCGACATGGCCCGGCGGATCGCCAGCGCGGGCTACTACGTCATGCTGCCCAACCTCTACTACCGGAAGGGCGTGCTGGAGCTGGCCGACCTGCCGCCGCTGGCGGAGGCCGAGGCGCGGGCGCGGATGTTCGAGCTGATGGGCTCGATCAACATCCCGCTGGTGATGGACGACACCGACGCCCTGCTGGACTTCGCCGGGCGCGACGCGGCGGCCAGCCCCGGCAAGGCGGGGGCCATCGGCTATTGCATGAGCGGCCAGTACGCCATCAACGCGGCGGCGCGACACCCGGAGCGGTTCGCCTGCGCGGCTTCGCTCTATGGCGTGCAGCTGGTCACCGACAAGCCGGACAGCCCGCACCTGGCGGCGCAGAAGACGGGCGCCGAGCTCTACTTCGCCTGCGCCGAGCACGACACCTATGCTCCGCTGGAGATGGTGGAGGCGCTGGACGCCTCGCTGAAGACCGCGAACGCCAACGCCGAGGTCGAGCTCTATCCCGGCGTCCACCACGGCTTCGCCTTCCCGCAGCGCGCCGTCTACGACAAGCCGGCGGCCGAACGGCACTGGGAGCGGCTGTTCGCCCTGTTCCGGCGGAACCTGGGCTAGCTCAGTAGCCGTCGATCAGGGCGCCGGACTGCAGCGGCACATCCTTGATGCGGCCCACCTCGGCGATGGCCGCCTTGATGTCGGGGCGCGTGCGCAGCGTCTCCATCCGTCGCGACATCTCGCTGTCGAAGGGCGTCATCGGCGGCTCGCGGAAACGGCTGAGCTGGGTCAGCGCCGCGCCGCGCGTCGACGGATCGGCGAGGCGCGCCTTGAACGCCCCGGCGAGGCCGTCGAGGTCGCCGGCGCAGAGCAGGGCCTTGGCGTAGGCGCTGGGGTTCTCCTTGGCCTCCGCTGCCGCGGCGGCCAGCGAACGGGCGGCGTCCGCCTTGCGGCCCAGGCCGGCCTCGGCGCAGGTGCGCTCGGCGGCGATCCACATCCGGCCGTACGGGCTGACCTTGCCCTGCATGGCTGCCTCGCCCTCGCCCAGGGTCTTCAGCGCGGCCTCGAAGTGGCCGGCGCTAACCTGGACGCCCGACAGGTTGATGGTCTGACTGACGTTCACGCCGCCGCGCTCGGACAGGCCCGCCGCGGCCTGCATGGCGGCGACGCCCTCGTCGAAGCGGCCCAGTTCGAGCAGCACCAGGGCGCGGTCGTTGATCAGCCAGTTGCGGTGGTCGTCGCCGCGCGTGCTGACGATCTTGCCGGGCAGCGCCAGCGTCCTGTCGAGCAGCGCGAGCGCCTCCTGCTGACGGCCGAGCATCCGGAGCATCGAGACCACCGTGCTCACGCCGGCGCCGTCGCGCGCATCGGCCGCCGCCAGCGCCTGGACGCGCGCGAGCTCGGCCTCGGTCGCGGCGACCATCTCGAAGCGGCTGGAGTCGACCTCCGTGATGGCGTCGTAGCGCTTGTCGAGGCTCATGCGCAGGAGCTCGCCGGGCTCTCCCACCCGCGAGGCGACGCGCCAGGCGTGTGTCCGGTCGCCGGCCTGCGCGAGCAGGCCGGCATATCGGGCCCAGATCCAGTCGCCGCGGTAGTAGCGGTCGGCGGCCTTCCAGTCGCCCCGGTCCAGCTCCGCGGCATAGCGACGGAAAGCGTCCGCGTCGTCGCGCACGCCGCGGCCGACCTCGTAGACGACGTCGTCGCTGAAGAAGGTCAGGGTTCCGTCGGTCTTGCGATCGACCGCCTTGCCGATCGAGGTTACGGCGTCGGCCCAGTCCTTGCGCATGTCGGCGTCGAGAAAGCGGAGGCTCCAGGCGAGGGCGACGGCCTCGGGCTCGGCCGTCGCCTTGAGCACCGCCTCGTGCCGGCCGGCGTCGTCACAGGCGGCGAGGGCGGTGTAGGCCAACGACCGCGCGCCGCCGTTCAAGGTCTGGAAGTCGCTCCGCTCCGTCAGCCTGCGGATGCGTGGGACGTCGCACTTGCTCTCGGTCAGGGCCTTGCCGATGACTCCGAATTCCCGCAGCAGGTTCGGCTCGGCCGCCGACGTGCTCGTGGCGAACGCCAGGGGCGCGACGCAGCCCAGCAGAAACAGACGCATACTCTCCCCCGATCCGGCCGCCACCCTGCAACGCTGCGACCGCCGCGCGCAAGCGGGCGTTGCGGCCCCTAGCCGGGCGCCTGGGCGATCACCGGCGGGACCCACCCGGGCTCCAGCGCCTTCTTCGGATGCACCGAGCTGACCATGCCCATGAAGGGGGCCCAGATGTCGTAGCCCAGCAGAGTCTGCAGGCGGGGCGACATGGCGCGCGCCCGCTCGGGCGGGATACCCAGGAAGAAGTTCTCCTGCGTCCGCGCCCAGGGCTCGCAGTACTGGTTGGTGAAGGCCAGGCGCGGCCTGTCGCTGCGGTTCGCGCCGCCGCGATGGATGGCGGTTCCGGCCATGATGAAGCAAGCGCCGGCAGGCAACTCCATGGGAACCAGCAGCCTCTCCATCTCATCGTGGCCGTTGGGGCGCAGCGCGTCGCCGTGGTCGCCCCACAGGTGGCTGCCGGGGATCACCTCGGTGCCGCCGTTCTCGGCGGTGAAGGCGTCGACGGCGGCGATGAGCGTCATGCTGATCGGCTTGCGCGGCCGCGGCTGGCGGTAGAAGCCGTCGTCGGTGTGGAGGTCCTGGGCCGCCTCGCCGGGGTTGATCTGGATCGACTGGCTGGCGGTGAGCAGGTAGCCGGGCTGCAGGAAGCGGTCGAGGACGGCCAGCACGCGCGGGTCCGCGGTCAGATCCTCGAACACCTTGGCGCGGGCGACCAGGGTGTAGATGCGCTCGGTGGAGAAGCCCTCGAAGGCGTTGCGGCCGTGGTGCTGGCCCATGTAGGGCGCAAGCCCGTCACGGACGGCCTGGAGGGTGCCGGCGTCCATGAAGTCGCGGATGACGGTGAAGCCCTGCTCGCGGATCTCGGCGGCATGGGCGTCGGCGTCGAAGACTACGGTGGATTTGTCCATCTCGCTCGGCCTCCCTATTCTTGAAGCCATAGCACGCGAGGACCGCCCATGAGCCAGAGCCTGAACATCCGCCGCGTGGCGGGCGCCCTCGGGGCCGAGATCTCGGGCGTGGACCTGTCGAAGCCGCTGGGCGACGAGACCGTGGCGGCGATCCGCGGGGCGCTGACCCAGCACCAGGTAATCTTCTTCCGGGACCAGGACCTGACGCCGGCCCAGCAGGTGGCGTTCGGCCGGCGCTTCGGGCCGCTGAACATCCACCCTTATGTGGCTGGAATGGCGAGGCAACCCGAGGTGATGGAGATCATCAAGGAGCCGTCGGACAAGATCAATTTCGGCGGCGGCTGGCACTCGGACATGAGCTTCCTGCAGACCCCGGCGATCGGCTCGATCCTCTATGCGGTGGAGCTGCCGGAGTGGGGCGGCGACACCCTGTTCGCCAGCCAGGCGGCGGCGTTCGACGCCCTGTCGCCGGGGCTTCAGGCGACGCTCGAGGGGCTGAACGCGGTGCACTCGGCCAGCCGCGAATACTCGTCCCAGGGCCATTCGGCGCAGAAGCGCGGCTCGATGAAGGTGGCCGAGGCCGACGGCTACGTGGGCGAGTACGTCCACCCGATGGTGCTGGTCCACCCCGAGACGGGCCGCAAGGCGCTGTATGTGAACCCGGCCTTCACGCTGCGGATCGAGGGCTGGAAGACCCGCGAATCCAAGGCCTTGCTGGACTATCTGTTCGAGCACTCGCGCTACGAGGCCTTCACCTGCCGCTTCGCGTGGCGGCCGGGCTCGGTGGCCTTCTGGGACAACCGCTCGGTCTGGCATTTCGCCCTGAACGACTACCCCGGCCAGCGGCGGCACATGCGCCGCGTGACGGTGGATCCTTGGCCGAAGGCCCAGGCGGTGGCGGCGGAGTAGTCTATGTGGAACGGGGGATGGTATCGCGTCGCCGTTCGCGCCGCGGCGATGGGATGTTTTGCGGCCGTGGCCAGCGCGCCGGCTGCGTGGGCCGCAGAGCCGTCTACACACATCATGCGTATCGTGCAGGAATACTGCATCGCCAATGCCGGCCGGCCCGAAGCCATCATCGCCGCTGCGACGCGCGATGGATGGATCGACGTCCCAAGAGAGAGGCCCGACAGTTCGCGGACCTTCGGAAAGATAATCGATGGCGAGCAGTACGTTCTTGTCACGTCCGCGGACGTGAATCGCGCGTTGCCGAAGGTCTACGATCAGAGCTGCGTGGTCGCAGGCAAGGAGGCCTACGACGCCGTCCGGCGCGAACTGGTCGCGTGGGTCGGCTCGACGCCGCCAGCCGCGAAAGGCCGTGAAGTCGGCTTTGCCTTTCTGCAGGAAGCTAATGGAACACGTACGCCAATCGCGTTGGCGAGCGTAGGTGGCCGCCCCGCCAACGAGCTCGAGAAGGTGAGGATCATCGGGTTGGGCGATGACGGTGGACTGACCTCGGTGATCTTTGGGGCGATGACGTTGGACCGCCCGCCGCTGCTGGACGTGGCGCGCTAGGCTTGGCGCCAGAGGAGCGAGGACACGGCGTCAGCCACGATCGAGGCGACGCATGACACCCCGCGCCGCCGCCAGCCCAGTCGCGAAACTTGCCTGCAACAGATAGCCGCCCGTCGGAGCTTCCCAGTCCAGCATCTCGCCGGCGATGAAGACGCCCGGGCGGGCCTTCAGCATCAGCTGGTCGTCGATTGCGTCCAGCCGCACGCCGCCGGCGGAGGAGATTGCGCGGGCGAGCGGCTGGACGCCGGTCAGGCGGATCGGGGCAGCCTTGATCGCGCGGGCCAGGGGGCCGGGCTCGGAGGGCAGGTCCTTTCCATGGGCCTCGCGCAGCAGATTGGCCTCGACGGGCGAGAGCCTGAGGGTCTTGCGCAGGTGGTTGGACAGAGACTGGCTGCCGCGGCCCTGGCTGAGACGGGCGGTCAACGCGCCGACCGTCATGTCGGGGCGCAGGTCGAAGGTCACCGTTGCCGAGCCTTGCGCCTCGATCGCGTCGCGGAGCGGGGCGGAAAGGACGTAGAAGGCGCCGCCTTCCAGACCGTAGCGGGCGACCATGGCCTCGCCGCGGATCGTGCGGTCGCCGAAGGTCAGGGCGATGCCCTTCAGCGGCTGGCCGGCGAAGCCCTGCATGACCGGGCTCCAACTCACGTCGAAGCCCATGTTGGCCGGGCGGAAGGGGGCTGTGTCGCCCAGCCAGTCGGCCCAGGCGCCGTCCGATCCCAGCTTGGGCCAACTGGCCCCGCCGAGCGCGAGGATCGTGGCGTCGGGGCGTTCGAAGGTCTCGCCGTCGGGCGTTGCGAAGCGGAGCGCCCCGTCGTCCGTCCAGCCGCGCCAGTCGCTGCGGGTGCGGATGGCGACGCCGAGATCGGCGAGCCGGGCCAGCCAGGCGCGCAGCAGCGGCGAGGCCTTCATGGCCCTTGGGAAGACGCGGCCCGAGGAACCGACGAAGGTCGGCTGGCCCAGGCCCCCGGCCCAGGCGACCAGCGCCGCGGGCGGGAAGGCCTCCAGCAGGGGCCGCAGGCGCGGCGCGCCCTCGGCGTAGCGCGCGACGAAGGCCTCGAAGTCCTCGGAGTGGGTGAGGTTCAGCCCGCCGCGGCCGGCCATCAGCAGCTTGCGGCCCACCGAGGGCATGCGGTCGTGGACGGTGACCGCGTGGCCCGCCGCCGCCAGGGTCTCGGCCGCGAACAGGCCCGCCGGCCCGCCGCCGATGACCGTGACGGAGGCCATGGACTAGTCGTCCCCGGCCATCGCCAGCAGGGCGGCCAGGCCGACGGACATGCCCTTCAGGCTCTCGGGCTTGGCGACGTCGATCCACTCGTCCACCGCGTGGGCGCGGCCGCCGTTGCCGCCGGAGCCGATGGTGACCGCCGGGATGCCCAGGCTGATCGGGATGTTCGAGTCGGTGGAGCTCGCGCCCAGCACCGGCGTGTAGCCGGCGGCGCGGGCGGCGGCCGAGGTCATCTGGACGATCTCGGCGTCTTCCTTGGTCGCGCCGGTCGGCCGCTCTCCGATCTGCTTGATGTCGACGGTGATGGCGCCGGCGCGGGTGGAGCGGGCGGCGTTCTCGGCCTTTACGGCCCCCTCGACGATCTTCAGGAACTGGGCGTCGACCTTGGCGAGCTCGTCCTTGCTCTCGGAGCGCATGTCGACCTCAAGCCAGATGGCGTCGGGGATCGAGTTCACGCTGGTGCCGCCGCCGACCACGCTCGTCGCATAGGTGGTCTTCGGGTTGGTCGGCGCGACGATCTTGTTCATCTCGACCACGGTGGTCCCCATGGCCGCCATCGGATTCACGAGGCCGTAGGCGCCGTAGCTGTGGCCGCCCGGGCCCTTGAAGGTGACGCGGTAGCGCTTGGAGCCGACGGCGCCGAAGGTGACGCGTTCTGCCGAGGTGCCGTCCATCGAGAAGAAGGCCGCGATGCGGTCCTTGTACTTGCCCTTGGAGAAGATGTAGCGGACGCCCCGCAGGTCGCCCGGCCCTTCCTCGCCGACGTTGCCGACGAAGAGGATGTCCTTCTTGGTCCGCACCTTGCCGGCCTCGAGCGCGCGGATGTAGCCGAGCAGGACGGCCAGCGAGTGGGTGTCGTCGCCGACGCCCGGGGCGTGCAGCTTGGTGCCCTCGCGGCGGACCTTCACGTCGGTGCCCTCGGGGAAGACAGTGTCGAGGTGGGCGGCGATCACCACCAGCGGGGCGCCGGCCGGGCCGGTCCCGCGGCGCAGGCCCATGACGTTGCCCTCGGCGTCCATCTCCACGTCGGTGAGGCCGTGGGCTTTCAGCATGGCCATGTAGGCCTCGCCGCGCTTCTGCTCCTTGAAGGGCGGGGCGGGAATCTCGGTGAGGGTGATGGTGTCCTGGACGATGCGGTCGTGGTCGCGGTCCAGCATTTTCATCGCGTCCTGGAAGCCCTGGCTCTCGCGGATGTCGTGCACCACGCGCTCGGCGCGGGACGACTTGGGCGCAGCGACGGCGCCGGACGCCAGGGTGAGCGAGAGGACGGCGGCCATGGCAGGCCGCGAGACACGTAACATCGAGATGGAATCCTTGCGTGCGAGCGTGGGCATAACAGCCGATCCGACCGGGCTTCGCTAGGCCGCGCGGGCAGGTTCATCCGCATTACCGGGATTTAATGCGCCGATCCGTGCGCGTCGGCTTGCCCGGTCCGCGCCGCGACCTCTAAGCCTTCGCGTCACATATGTAACGGGAGGCCCGCCGTGCAGAACCGACGGCAAGTGATGATGGCGGCGGGCGCGTTGACCGCCCTGTCCGCGAGCGGCGCGCTGGCGCAGGCGACGGGCCCGGAGGCCCAGCTCGCGACGTTCCTGGACCAGGTGTTCAAGGAGGCGCTGGACGACAGCCCCGAGCTGGTCACCTCGCTGGGTCTCGACAAGGGCGACCGGGCCGCCGCCAAGTCGCAGCTGCACGACGCCTCGCTTGCGGGCGTGGAAAAGCGCAAGGCGCGCAACTCGGACCAGCTGCGCCGGCTGAAGGCCATCGACCGGTCGAAGCTGACCGGCATGGCGGCGGTGAACTACGACACCCTGCTGTTCGACCTGCAGAGCACCGAGGACGGCAACAGGCGCTTCGCCTACCCGTCGGGCGGCAGCCCCTATGTCCTGGCCCAGATCTGCGGCGCCTGGCAGGACGTGCCGGACTTCCTGGACAGCCAGCACACCATCGAGACGCGCGAGGACTGCCAGGCCTACCTGGCCCGCCTCGAAGCGTTCGCCGGGACGATGGACGCCGAGATCGAGCGGGTGCGCAAGGACGTGGGCCTGGGCGTGATCCCGCCGGACTACGCCATCGACGGCGCGATCCGCGGCATGAAGGTGCTGCGCCAGCCGGCCGACAAGTCGACGTTGGTGAGCTCGCTGGCCAACCGGGCCAAGGCCAAGGGGATCGCCGGCGACTGGGGCGCCCAGGCGAGCGCCCTCTACGACGGCAAGGTGGTCCCGGCGCTGGACCGGCAGATGACGCTGCTGGAGGGGCTGAAGCCCAAGGCCAACCACGACGCCGGCTGCTGGAAGCTGCCCGACGGCGAGGCCTATTACGCCCACATGCTGTCGCAGCAGACGACCAGCCGGATCACGCCGGACGAGGTCCACAAGCTGGGCTGGGACGTGACCAAGGAGCTGTCGGCCCGCGCCGACGTCCTCTTCAAGCAGCTGGGCTTCACCAAGGGCACGGTGGGCGAGCGCTACATCGCACTCTACGAGAGCAAGAAGGGCGTCTATCCCAACACCGACCAGGGCAAGGCGCAGATCATCACCGATCTGAACAAGGTGGTGCAGACGATGCGCCAGCGCCTGCCCGAGCAGTTCGGCACGCTGCCCAAGGCGCCGCTGGAGATCCGCCGCATCCCGGCCGCCACCGAGGGCGGGGCGTCCACGCACTACGAGGGCGCCAGCCTCGACGGCAAGCGGCCCGGCGTCTACTGGCTGAACCTGCGCGACACGGCCGAGAGCCCGTACTGGTTCCTGCCGACCACGACCTACCACGAGGGCATCCCGGGCCATCACATGCAGATCACCCTGCAGCGTGAGGCCGACCTGCCGATGATCCGCCGCGTGATGGGCTTCGGGGCCTATGCCGAGGGCTGGGCGCTGTACTCCGAGCAGGTCGCCCAGGAGATGGGCATGTACAAGGGTGAGCCGCTGAACGAGCTGGGCTACATCCACGACGCCCTGCTGCGCTCGGCGCGCCTGGTCACCGACAGCGGGCTGCATCACCTGAAGTGGACCCGGGAAAAGGCCATCGCCGAGATGCGCGGCATCGAGGGCGACCCCGAGCCGCTGGCCGCCCAGGAGATCGAGCGCTACTCGGTGTGGCCGGGCCAGGCCTGCAGCTACATGGTGGGCAAGGTCACCATCCTGACGCTGCGCGAGAAGGCCAAGGCGGCCCTGGGCCCGAAGTACGACCCGCGCAAGTTCCACGACGCCATCCTGCTGTCGGGCTCCATGCCACTGACTGCGCTGGAGAATGTCGTCGACCTCTACATCGCCAAGACCAAGGGCTGATCCAGTGACCCAGCATATCGACCGCCGCAGCTTCCTCGTCACTACTGCGGCGGGGGCGCTCGCCGCCGCGACGCCCGCGCTCGCGCAGGCCGGCTCGGAAGACGCCAAGCTGCGCGCGCAGCTCGACAGGATGTTCGAGCAGACGGTCGACGACAGTCCACGGTTCGCCACCTCGCTGGGGCTCGACAAGGGCGCCCGCGCAGCTCTGAAAAGCCAGCTCGACGACAACTCCGCCGCGGGCAAGGCCAAGCGCCTGGAGCGGGCGCGGGGCTGGGTGAGGGAGCTGAAGGCCATCGACCGGGCGAAGCTGTCGGCGGGACCGAAGGTCGACCTGGACGTGGTGCTCTACGCCAACGACCAGGCGGTGCGGAACGGCGACAAGTACAGGTTCGGCGACGTGGGCGGGAACTTCAGCCCCTATGTGATCAGCCAGCGGGGCGGCGCCTACGCCAACGTCCCCGACTTCCTGGACAGCCAGCACAAGGTCGCGAACGCCGACGACGCGAACGCCTACCTGGCGCGGCTCTCGGCCTTCGCCAAGGCGATGGACAACGACGTGGCGCGCCAGAAGGCCGACGTGGCGATGGGGGTGATCCCGCCGGACTTCGTCTGCGACCTGTCGATCGGCCAGATGAAGGCGCTGCGCGACCAGCCGGCGGACAAGGTGATCCTGACCACGTCGCTGGCCAAGAAGGCGGCAGCGGCGAAGCTGGACGGTGACTGGGCGGCCCGCGCGCAGAAGATCGTCGAGGCCCAGGTCTATCCGGCCCTCGACCGCCAGATCGCCGCCATGCAGGCGGTCCGCGCCAAGGCGAAGCCCGACACCGGCGTCTGGGCCCTGCCGAACGGCGAAGCCTACTACGCCGACGCGGTGAAGGCCTCGACCACCACGAACTACAGCCCGGAGGAGGTCCACCAGCTGGGCCTGACCCAGGTGGCGGAGATCTCGGCGCGGCTGGACGCGATCCTGAAGGCCCAGGGTTTGACCCAGGGCCCGATCGGCCAGCGGCTGATGAAGCTGAACGAGGACCCCAAGCAGGTCTATCCGGCGACGGACGCCGGCCGCGAGCAGATGCTGGCCGATCTCAACAAGGACGTCGCCGACCTCTACGGCCTGCTGCCGCGCGCTTTCAACACGCTGGCGAAGGCCAAGGTGGAGGTGCGCCGGGTGCCGGTGTTCATCCAGGATGGGGCGGCCAACGGCTACTACAACTCCGCGGCGCTCGACGGCTCGCGGCCAGCGGCGTTCTACATCAACCTGAAAGAGACGGCCGACTGGCCGCGCTACAACCTGAAGACCCTGGCCGCGCACGAGACGGTGCCCGGCCACCACCTGCAGATCGCGCTGGCGCAGGAGAGCAGCCGCATCCCGATGATCCGCCGGGCCGGCTTCGGCTTCTCGGCGTTCTCCGAGGGGTGGGCGCTGTACGCCGAGCAGCTCTCGGACGAGATGGGCGCCTACGAAGGCGATCCGCTGGGCCAGGCGGGCTACCTGCAGTCGCTCTTGTTCCGCGCCGCGCGCCTCGTGACCGATACGGGCATCCACTACAAGCGCTGGGGCCGGGCGAAGGCCACCCAGTACATGGTGGACACCATCGGCAACACGGAGAGCCGCGCCCAGCGCGAGGTGGAGCGCTACTTCTCCTCGCCGGGCCAGGCCAACAGCTACAAGGTGGGCCACACCGTCTGGGCCAAGGTGCGCGAGGACGCGAAGACGAAGCTGGGGCCGAGGTTCGACCTGAAGGCCTACCACGACGCCGTCCTGCTCTCGGGCGCCATGCCGCTGACGGTGCTGGAGCGGCACGTGCACGAGTGGGTGGCCTCGCAGGGGTAATTCCTCCCCTGTTTGGGCGGGGTAAGGGCGCATCCCCCGCCGTTGAGGACCCCCTCAGTCAGCTTCGCTGACATCGCCCCCGACGGGGGAGCAATGGCGGTCTCGACATTCCGACCTCAACCGCCTTCCATGCGGAAAACGGGAGGACGGAATGGCGACGCTCAAGCGCGACGACGGAGTCAGCCTCTACTACGAGGTCCATGGCCAGGGGCCTGCGATCCTGCTGACGCACGGCTATTCGGCGACGTCGCAGATGTGGGTGGGGCAGGTGGCGCCGCTGGCTCAGGACCATACCCTGGTCACCTGGGACATGCGCGGGCACGGCCGGTCGGACAGCCCCGGCGACCCGGCGCTCTATTCGGAAGCGGCGACCGTTGCCGACATGGCGGCGCTGCTGGATGCGGTGGGCGCCGAGACGGCCATCGTCGGCGGGCTGTCGCTGGGCGGGTACATGTCGTTGGCGTTCAACCGCGTGCATCCCGAGCGGGTTCGGGCCCTGCTGATCATCGACACCGGGCCGGGCTACAAGAATGACGAGGCGCGCGAGGGCTGGAACCGCAACGCGCTGCGCACGGCCGAGCGCTACGAGACCGACGGTCTGGCTTGGCTGGCGGGCGGCACGTCGGAGCGGCGGACCGCGCAGCACACGAGCGCCAAGGGCCTGGCGCTGGCGGCGCGCGGGATGCTGACCCAGAGCAACGCCGGTGTGATCAGCTCGCTGCCCGACATCCGGGCGCCGTCGATCGTTGTGGTGGGCTCCGAGGACACGCCGTTCCTGGCGGCCAGCGACTATATGGCCTCGAAGATCCCCGGCGCGCAGAAGGTGGTGATCGAAGGCGCGGGCCACGCGGCCAACATCGACAAGCCCAAAGCGTTCAACGCGGCGATTCTAGGCTTCCTCAAGGACCTGAAAACGCCAGCTTAACCTTGGCGGCGCCATCCTGGCGCGCCATGGCCATGGAAATCGTCAACGGCTACGTCTGCAGGAACTGCACGGACGTGGAGTACGCCAAGAAGGGCGTCGACCCGGCCCATCCCAAGGACGGCCCGCAGGGGGCCTATGCCGACGGCAAGACCGACGAGGCGAAGGCCAAGGACGGCAAGGCGGAATTCGGCCCGGCGGTGATCTTCGCCGGCCAGCTCGCGCCGGACGGGACGACGCCAGCTGAGAAGACCCGGCCGGCGCCCTACGCGCCAGGATCGACGGTGAACGTTTCCGCATAACAGCGGACTCGTAACTTGTGACGTTCTGCGCCAACCTCCCCGCAAAGCTAGCCCTGGGGAGGGACACCGAATGCGTGTGCGCGTAGCTTTGTTGGCGGCCGCGAGCCTGTCGCTGTGGGCGGGCCAGGCCGCCGCCCAGCAGCACGACATGTCGAAGATGACCGGTATGAGCATGGGCCTGCCGCCCATGCCGTCGATCTACGGCGGCCAGGCGGACAAGCCGGGGGCTCCGGTCTTCAAGGGCCTGGGCGCCCACAGCATGAAGATCAGCGCCAACGCCGAGGCGCAGACGTTCTTCGACCAGGGCGTGAACCTGATGTTCGGGTTCAACCACGCCGAGGCGATCCGCTCGTTCCGCGAAGCCGCGAGGCTCGATCCGAACTGCGCCATGTGCTGGTGGGGCGTGGCGTTCGCCCTGGGCTCCAACATCAACCTGCCGATGCCCGACGATGCGGTCGGCCCGGCGTGGCTGGCGCTCAAGAACGCCCAGGCGCTGGCGCCGAAGGCGACGCCGCGCGAGCAGGAGTGGATCGCGGCGCTCGGCAGACGCTACGCCGAGAAGAAGGGCGCCGACCGTGCAGCCCTGAACGCCGCGTTCGCCGCCGCCATGGGCGACCTGGCCGCCAAGTATCCGGACGACCTGGATGCGCAGACCTTCTGGGCCGAGGCGATGATGGACACCCAGCCCTGGGACTATTGGCAGGCCGACGGCCAGACGCCGAAGGGCCATGGCGGCGAGATCGTCGCCGTGCTGGAGAAGGTGATCGCCAAGGCCCCGAACCACCCGGGCGCGCTGCACCTGTACATCCACGCGGTCGAGGCCTCGACCACGCCGGAGCGGGCCGAGCCGGCCGCCGACCGGCTGCTGAAGCTGATGCCGAACGCCGGGCACGTCGTGCATATGCCCAGCCACATCTACTACCGCGTCGGCCGCTACGCCGACGCCGCGGCGGCCAACGAGGCGGCCGCGCAGGTGGACGAGGACTACATCGCCGCATGCAAGGCGCAGGGCTTCTATCCGGCGGGCTACTACGGCCACAACATCCACTTCCTTTGGACGTCGGCGGAGATGGAGGGCCGCTACGAGGCCGCCATCGCCGCCTCGCGCCGGCTGGTGAAGGCGGTCGACGCGCCGAACCTGTCGAAACAGATGTCGATCGCCGAGCTCTACAACTTCACGCCGACCGTCACGCTGCTGCGGTTCGGGAAGTGGAAGGAGGTGCTGGCCGAACCGCCGCCCGACAAGATGCTGACGCTGGACACGGCGATGTGGCTCTACGCCCAGGCCTTTGCCCACGCCAACACCGGCGACCTGGTCGCGGCGGCCGCCGATCGCAAGAAGCTGGCGGCGCTGCAGAAGGCGAAGTTCGACCGCTACGACGCGTTCGGCGTGCCGGCGCCGGGCATGATCGCGGTCGCGCTGGCCAGCGTCGACGGCGAGATCGCGCGCAAGGCCGGCGACCTGCCGGGCGCCATCGAGCAGTTCCGCAAGGCCCAGCAGCTGGAGCGTGCGCTGCCCTATACCGAGCCTGCCTACTGGCACCGGCCCGTGGCGCACCTCCTCGGCGCGGCGCTGCTGGAGGCGGGCAAGCCGGCCGAGGCCGAGGCCGTCTACCGCGAGAGCCTGCACCACTACCGCCGCGACGGCTGGGCGCTGATGGGCCTGGCGATGGCGTTGAAGGCCCAGGGCAAGACGGCCGAGATGCAGAAGGTGGGCGGAGAGTTCGGCGAAGCCTGGCGGCGGGCGGACACGTCGATCTCGACGTCGCGGCTGTAGGTCAGAACCACCCGGCCTGCTTGAGCGGGGGGGCGTTGCTGCGGCTGATGGGGACGGTGAGGCCGCACTTGAGCTTCGCCTCCCCGCGGCCGCGCAGCCAGGTGACCTCGTCGATGGCGTCGGCGGCGACCCACCAGGAGCGATGGGTCTGGAAGCCCGGCGCGGCGGCGAGTTCGGCCAGGGCGTCGCCGAAGCGGGCCGTGATCAGCTCGTCGCCCGCGTCGGTGTGGACGCGCAGATAGTGGTCCTCGGCCTCGACGGCGAGCAGGCTGGCGGCCCGGCGCTTGGCTGACAGGCGCTGGCGGAAGGCCTCGGTGGGATCGGCCGCAGGCTCAGCCGGCGGCGCGACGACGGGCGCCTCGGCCTGGGCCCAGGCGAGCTGGCGCAGGCACATGGTGGCGATGCAGACAACGAAGACCTGGAAGGTGGGCTCGGTGACGTTCGACCAGGTCAGCCGCATGGGGCTGAGGAAGTGGTTGGTGAGGCCGACCAGCACGGTGACGGGCGGCGTCATCGCCACGCTGGAGAGGATCAGGCGGCCCCAGAAGTGGCGCAGATGGCGGCGCACCGGCTCGTCGATGGCCACGCCGATGAAGCCGCCGCCCACCATGCAGATCTGCCAGTAGAGCAGGCGCTCGGGCAGGCTGCGCTCCGAGGAGCCGAACGGGCCCAGGATCGCCATCACCAGACCGATGGTGGTCCACAGCGCGATGTCCGCGGCGAGGCGGCGGAGCCAGAGGCGGGCCAGGAGGTCGGTCATCAAGGGATCAGGGCGGCCGAGTCGTTCACGCGATCCTGCCACGACTGACGGAATAGGAGCATCCGTTCGCGCAGCGGCGGCGCCGTTCGCGAGAACCGCCCTAGGCGCGAGGGGCGGGGCCGATCATCCCTCGCCCGTCAACGACGCAGACGGATACCGACATGACCGCCCAAGCCCTGACCGCCAAGGCCCCCGGCCGCCGCCTTTCCCTCGGCCTGCTCGGCCTCGCTATCTTGCTGAGCGCGGGCGTGGCGATCTTCTCGTACCGCTATGTGCTGCAGGTCGGGCCGCTGTCGCCGGGCGTGACGGCGAACGTCTTCGCCAAGCCCTGGCTGGTGCTGCACGCGGGCGGCGCGGCGACGGCGCTCCTGGTCGGCGGCTTCCAGTTCATCCCCGCGCTGCGGCGACGGCGCGCGCTGCACCGCTGGCTGGGGAGGATCTATGCGACCGGCTGCATCGTGGGCGGCTTCGCGGGCTTCGCCATGGCGTTCGGCACGACGGCCGGGCCGATCGCGGGCTGGGGCTTCGGCATCCTGGCGGTGATCTGGATCTATGTGACGGGGCAGGGCTGGCTGACCGCTCGCGCCAGCCGCTTCGACGAGCACCGGCGCTGGATGATCCGCTCGTTCTCGCTGACCTTCGCGGCCGTGACGCTGCGCCTCTACCTGCCGATCGGCGTGATGGCGGGCCTGACGTTCGAGCAGATCTACGTGGCCACGGCCTGGATCTCGTGGGTCCCGAACCTGATGCTGGCCGAGCTGTACATCCGCCGCGGCCTGCCTCGGGCGACGGCCGTTGCAGCGTGAAACGGACATTGCTGACATACTGCTGTCAGCAGGCGGGGCGCTGAATGCGGGCGAACCGAAGGAGCCCCCCGATGTCTGACCTGACCTTCTACACCCACCCCATGTCGCGCGGCCGCATCATCCGCTGGATGCTGGAGGAGGTGGGCCAGCCTTACGACACCAAGCTGCTGGGCTTCGAGGACTCGATGAAGAGCCCCGCCTACCTGGCCGTGAACCCGATGGGCAAGGTGCCGGCGATCAAGCACGGCGACACGGTGGTGACCGAGTGCGGCGCGATCTGCGCCTACCTGGCCGACGCCTTCCCGCAGGCCGGGCTGGCGCCGCCGAACGGCAGCAAGCTGCGCGGGCCGTACTATCGCTGGCTGTTCTTCGCGGCCGGGCCGATCGAGCAGGCAGTGGGGCTGAAGGCTCTGGGCGCCGACGTTCCGGCCGAGCGCGAGCGGATGCTGGGCTGCGGCTCGATCGACCATGTGCTGGACGCCCTGGAGGGCGCGCTGGACGGCCGCGACCACCTGGCGGGTGACAGCTTCACGGCGGCCGACCTCTATGTGGCGTCGCACCTGGGCTGGGGCATGCAGTTCGGCACTATCGAGAAGCGCCCGAACTTCGAGCGCTACGTGGCGCTGCACGACGCCCGCCCGGCGTCGAAGCGCGCCGTCGAGATCGACGACAAGATCATCGCGGAGCAGGCGCAGCCCGCTCAATGAGGTCGAAGCGGGTGCCGTAGAGGTCCTCGAACACCGCCACGGTCCCGTAGGGCTCGTGGCGGGGCGCTTCCAGGAAGCGCACACCAGCCGCACTCATCCGGGCGTGGTCGGCGGCGAAGTCGTCGGTCTCCAGGAACAGGAAGACCCGGCCGCCGCTCTGGTCGCCCACGGCCCGCGCCTGCTCCCCCACGGCGCGGGCCAAGAGGAGACCGCCCTGCGAGCCCTGCGGCCGCACCACCACCCAGCGCTTGCCCCCGCCCATGTCGGTGTCCTCGACCAGCTCGAAGCCGGCCTTGCGGATATAGAAGTCGATGGCTTCGTCGTATTCGCGGACGAGGAGGGCGGTGAGGGCGAGGCGTTGCATGGCCCGCCTGCTACGCCGACTTGCACGGCCCGCCAATCGTCCTCGTGACGGAGTTTCCGGCCGCAGGACGCCTCTCGGTTCGATGGACCAGACAGGGGTGTTTTGCATGCTTTCCAAATTCGCGTCCGGCGCGCTCGTCGCGCTCGCCGTCGCCGCCGTGGCCACGCAGGCCTCGGCGGCCATCAGCCTGACCAACGGGGCCCTGTTCCGCGCCGACGCGACCGGGACCAACCTGAACACCACCAGTGGCGGCACGACGGTCGCCCGCGGCGGCTGGAGCACGGTGCTGAACCAGCAGAACGTGTCGGGCAACTACGGCGCCCAGCTCTTCCTGGCCGACACGGCCAATCCGGGCGGCGGCGACTTCTTCGCCCCGGCGTCCAGCTTTTCGGCCGGCCTGCAGGAGGGTGCGAACACCGTCTATTTCTGGGCTGACGGCGACGACACGGTCGGCGGCGACGACGGCTTCGGGCTCAACCTGTGGTTCGACGGCGCTGCAGCCTCGGCGGTGGCGATATCGGCCTTCGCGCCGACGCCGGGCGCGGGCTTCTCGGCCAACGGCAGCACGACCTGCACGGCGGCCTACAATTTCGCCTGCATCGCCGGCAGCGGTGCGCTGAGCTTCGTCGTCGGCGCCTCGACCGTCACCCTGACCGACTTCCACGTTCTGGGCCTGGGCGGCGGCACGGGAGGCGAGGACCGCGTCTACCACGACAACGCCAATGGCTTCACGCCACCGGCCCACGGCAACGGCGTCAACGACACCTACGGCTACTTCGTGCTGACCGTGACGACCGACGTCGCGCCCGTGCCGGAGCCGGCGAGTTGGGCGTTGATGATTGCGGGCTTCGGCCTGGCCGGAGCCACCCTGCGGTCGCGCCGGCGCGCGTTCGCCTGAGCGCAGCCGCCGGGTCCAGCTCCCCGGACGCGGCGGTCCGCCTTCCTCCTAGGCCTGGGCTCTCGCGCCCTGGGCCGCTTCCTCCGCGAGCCGCCCGTGCAGTTCGCTCATGTGGTCGAAGTCGGCCTCGAAGGCGCCCAGACCCTGGGTGAGGCCGCGCAGCTCGGCGATGAGGTCCTGGCGTTCGCTCTGCGGCAGGTAGGCCTCGATCCGCTCCCAGCCGCGCCAGTCCTCCCGCGGGCTGAGCCCCAGGATCTGGCCGCGCCGGGCGGTGAGCGCGGAGGTCACGTGGCTGGCGCTGTTCGACGGCGAATAGACCGTCAGCTTCTCGATCGGCTCCAGCAGCACCGAGCCTACCGCCTTCAGCGCCTCCTCGATGCCCAGGCGGCCCGCGGTGCGGAAGGCCATTTCCGAGCTGTCGACCGCGTGCGTCATGCCGTCCAGCAGCGTGACCTCCAGGTCGGTGACCGGGAAGCCGAGGGGGCCCTTGGCGAGGCCGTCGCGGACGCCGGTCTCGACGGCCGGGATCCACTGCTTGGGCACGGCGCCGCCGACGATCTTGGACTGGAAGACGAAGCCCGAGCCCCGGGGCAAGGGCTTCACCTCGATGGTCACGTCGGCGAACTGGCCATGGCCGCCGGACTGCTTCTTGTGCCGCGCCCGCTGGGTGGCGCCCCTGGCGATGGTCTCGCGGTAGGGCGTCTTGGGTTGGACCGTGTCGATCTCGACGCCGTAGCGGCGCTTGAGCCGCTCCAGCGCCAGGCGGACGTGGCCCTCGCCCTGGCCGGCCAGCAGCACCTGTCGCTGCTCGGCGTCGTGGGTTAGCGAGAGGCCGGGGTCTTCCTCGACCAGCTTGCCCAGCGCGCCCGAGAGGCGGACATCGTCGTTGCGGTTCTTGGCCATCAGCGCCACGGCGAACAGCGGACGCCGCGGCCGGGCCGCTTCCTTCACCACCTGGGGCTGGCCCGTGGTGGAGAGGATTTGGCCCGCGACGGCCTGATCGACCTTGCCGATGGCGCAGATCTCGCCCGCCGCGGCCTCACTGATCTTCTTGAGTGACGAGCCCTGGACCTGGCTGAGGCCGCCGGCGCGGCTCTTGGAGCCGTCGGGCATCACGAAATCGGCGCCGTCGGCGAGCTTGCCGCCGAACACGCGGGCGTAGGCCAGCTTGCCGGACTGGCCGGCGTAGGCGGTCTTCATGACGTAGGCGCCACCGCTGATCCCAAGGCGCTCGGCGGCCTTCTCGGCCGGTGGGGCCTCATGGCGAAGGGCCTTCAACAGCCGGCGGATGCCGAAGCCGTTCTGGGCCGAGCCGAAGAAGACCGGCACGATCAGGCCGTCGTTCATCTCGCGGACCAGGTCGGCGAAGACGGCGTCGCGGCTCGGCTGCACGTCGGAGAGCAGTTGCTCGAGCAGCTCGTCGTCGAAGTCGGCGATCTGCTCCAGCATGTGGAAGCGCGCGTCGGCCTCCTCCTGCTGCAGGTCCGTCGGGATGTCGACCAGCTCGCTGGGCTTGCCCGGCCGATAGACGAAGCACCGCTCCAGGGCGAGGTCTATGTAGCCGGTGACCTTGTCGCCGCTCCAGGTGGGGATCTGGCGCGCCACCAGGGGCGCGGTCGAGACGGGCGCCAGGGCCTCCAGCAGTTCCTGCAGTGAGCCGCGGGCCTGGTCGGTCTTGTTGATGAAGAGGGCGTGCGGCACGCCCAGGCGTTCGAGCTCGCGGAGCGCCGGCTGCAGCAGCACGGCCTTGGCCGGGTCGGGCTCGGCGACCACGATGGCGAGGTCGACGGCCGGCAGGGCCTTGTCGATCTCGCAGCAGAATTCGAGGGATCCGGGGCAATCGACGACGACGTAACGGTCGCCCATGAAGTCGAAGCCGGCAAGGTTCAGTTCGACCGAATGGCCGCGGGCCTTGGCCTCTGGGCTGCTGTCGCCCACCTCGCCGGGTCGCACGGCTTGGCCGGTCGCGGCTTCCAGCAGGGCCTCCATGAGGGCGGTCTTGCCGGCGCTCGTGGGGCCGACGAGCGCGAGCGCCCGAACCGACCCCGTGTCTCGGATTGCCATGGTCGCGTTCTCCCATCACCGATGGCGCCGGGGGCGCCCCGCCATGCGGGAGTTCGCTGCGCCCTGCGCGCGGTTGAAAGCGGTCGCGGACCGGTCTTAGAGCCAGCCAACGCCGCCCTTACGGGAAAACCCTACGCCCCAAAATTCGCGGCGCGCGCCTCAAGAAGTCGTGAGGTTTCAGCGGTCCAGGGCGGAACGTATGGCCAAGGCGCCGGACCGGGCGCGGCCGCGGGCGGCGATGCTCTCCTCGTCGGCCGGGACGTCGCGGGCGCGGCCGTAGAGCCAGCCCTGGGCGAAGTCGACGCCCGCCTTGCGCACGGCCTCCTCGGCGTCGGTGGTCTCGACCATCTCGGCCAGGGTGCGCACGCCCAACTCGCCGCACATGTTGACCAGGTGCTTCACGAAGGTGGCCTCGCGGCCGCCGTGCTGCAGGTCACGGATGTAGCGGCCATCGATCTTGAGCAGGTCGAGGGTGAGCTGCTGGAGGTAGGCGAGGGACGCGGCGCCCGCGCCGAAGTCGTCCAGGCAGACCTCGCAGCCTGCTGCGCGCAGGTCCTGGATCCGGCGGTCGGCTTCGCCCAGGTCCTCGACCGCGGCGCTCTCGGTGAGTTCGAACATCAGCCGGCCCCGGGTCCAGCGCCGGTCCTTGAGCAGCCGCAGGGCGCCCTGGACGTAGCCGTCGCTCATCAGGCTGCGCCCCGAGACGTTCACGGCCAGCATGAGCTTGGGGTCCTTCTGGAGGGCGAACAGCGTCTCCTCCAGGATGGCCATGTCCAGCGGCTCGATCAGGTCCATCTCCTCGGCCATGCGGATGGTCGGGAAGGGGCTGCCGTCCGAGCCGAAGCGGACCAGGACCTCGTGGTGGTGCAGCCCGCCGTCGCGCAGGGAGACCACGGGCTGGTAGGCCAGGGTGAAGCGGCGGTGCTTGATCGCCGCGCCCAGCTGCCCCGCCTTCGAGAGCGTCGCCTGCATGGCGCGGTCCAGGGCCTGGGACAGGTCCTCGGGCAGAGCGCGGGTCAGGCCGTTCTCGAGGACCTGGTTCAGGGCGTAGCGCAGGGCTTGCGCCATCTGCTTCGGGCGCGCCACGCCGGTGAGCGGCAGGGCCGAGGCCTCGGCCGTGACGCCCTCGACGCCGGCCTTCGACAGCACCTGCTCGATGCGGCCGCTGAGGGCCTCGGTGGGTTCTTCGCCGGAATGGACCAGGGCGTAGCGGTCGGGCCCGACCACGGTGGGCGCCTCGCCGCGGTAAGCCTGGGCGCGCAGGGCGCCCGAGATCAGCGCCTCGACCTCGGCCGGGGCCATGTCGGTGGTGGCTTCGGAGAGGCCGGTGAATTCGACGAAGGCGAGCTCCAGCGCCTCGGACGAGCCGGCGAGCAGCTCGGTGGCGCGGGCCTCGAAGTCCTCGCGGCTCAGCAGGCCCGCCGCGCCGCGCCCGGTGGCGCGCGACAGGGCGCAGGAGATCGCGCCCTTGTTCTGCGTCAGGCGGATCGCGGTCAGGCTGGCGTAGCGGGTGGGGCGGTCGGGCGCGGCGGCCACGCAGGCGACCACCGGCCCGGCGCGCGTGCCGTCGCTGAGGCCGCTGAACAGCGCCTCGATCATCGCGTGGTCGTCGGGGCAGAACAGCGAGGTCCAGGGGCGGCCCGCCATCGTCCGGTCGGAGACGCCCAGCACCGCTTCGCCGGCGCCCAGGCCGAAGGTCACGCAGCCATCGGTCCCGACCTCCAGCAGCAGGTCGGCGGCGGCGAAGCCGAAGGCCAGGAAGCGATGCGGTGTCGACAAGATAGCTTAAGTCCCCCGAAGGACTTAGCTTTGCCGAAACGCACTTAAGATCGGGTGAGCAATCGGCGTGATCGGGCCGCCCAAAAAGGGGCCAGCCACCCAAATTGGGGAGAATGCGCCCTCAGGCGTCGGCCTTGGTCCGCCGCAGCATCCGCCGCCTGGCTTCCAGCACGGTGTAGAGCCGCTCGCGATCGGGTTCGGCGAGCTGGCGGGCGATGCGTGAGTTCTGGATCTCGGCCTCGTCGCCGGCCTCGGCGGCCATGCGGTCCATGCCCTTGGGATCGACCTTCCACAACGCGTGGATCAGATCGGCCACGAGAAGCTCCAGCGTCGCCACACGGGCCACGAGGTCGCGCTTGCTGGTGGAGACATCGTCCGACATGCGATGGTTCCAGACTTCCCGGCCGTGGGGATCGGCCGGCAGATTGGGGAGTGAGTGCTTAAGCCTTCGATAGCAGCCTAAGTAAGCATGACGGAAAAGTTGAGTCGCATACAACCGACACGTCCGACCGCACGTGTTCTTCTGTTCGATGTGCAACAGCGCATCCTTTTGATGAAGGGGCGCCTGCCCAGCGCGCGGAATCGGCCGGGCGTCTGGTTCACCATCGGCGGCGGCGTGGAGATCCACGAGACCTATGCCGACGCGGCCGCCCGCGAGATCCGCGAGGAGACGGGCATCGATGACTTCGTCCTGGGTCCGGTGGTCTGGCTGCGCGAGGGCGTGATGATGATGCCCGAGCCGACGCTGTTCAAAGAGCGCTACTTCGTGGCCCGCTGCGAGGGCGGAGATCCCCGGCGCGACGGCTGGCAGCCCAACGAACACGCGCTGATCGACGACATCCGCTGGTGGAGCCTGCCCGAGTTGCTCACCACCGCCGACCGCGTCGTGCCGCCGGGCCTGGTCGGCCGCCTGCCGCCGATCCTGGCCGGGCGCCTGCCGAAGGAGCCGGAACAAATTCCCTGGAAGTGAACGGTCACGCTAGTGTCGCTCGCGCCCGTTAGGACCCCTGCATGATCGCCGCCCTGCTCGCCGCCGCCGCCGTCTCCGCATCCTGCGATCTGGAAAAGCCGTCAGGCGAGGCGGGCTGCACGCGCGCCGCCGTCGACGCCCTGCCGATGAACGCCATCCAGGTGATCGGCACGCACAACAGCTACAAGATGGCCATCGCGCCGAACGAGCTGGCGACGATCCGGGCGATCAACGCCAGGGAAGCCGACGGCATCGACTACAGCCATCCGCCGCTAAAGGATCAACTGGACGCCGGCGCCCGCCAGCTCGAGATCGACATGGTCTACGACCCCGACACGGGCCTCTACGCCCAACCGCCGGGATTCAAGATGGCCGGGGCCAAGGCCGTCCCCTACGACTTCGCGCCGCTGAAGCAGCCGGGGCTCAAGGTGCTGCACGAGCCGTCGGTGGACTACCGCTCTGTCTGTCCGCTGTTCAAGCAGTGCCTGGCCGACATTCGCGCCTGGTCGAAGGCCCACCCCGACCACGTGCCGATCCTGGTGATCATGAACCTCAAGGAGGGCGGCCTCTCGATGCCGGGGGCCGTCAAGGCGCCGCTGTTCGACGCGAAGGCCATGGACCTGGTGGACGCCGAGATCCGCTCGGTCTTCCCCGAGGCCAGCCTGATCACCCCCGACCAGGTGCAGGGCAAGGCCGCGAGCCTGCGAGAGGCCGTGGCCGCCGGCGCCTGGCCCAAGCTGAAGGCTGCGCGCGGCCGGGTGATGTTCGCAATGGACTGCCCGCCCGACCAGGTCGCCCGCTACCGCGAGGGGCGCAAGATTCTGGAGGGCCGGGTCGCCTTCGTGAACATCGAGGAGAGCTCGCCGGCCGCCGGCTACATCACGCTGAACGAGCCCAAGGAAGACGCCGCGCGCATCGCCGCTGCGATTAAGGTCGGGATCATCGTGCGCACCCGCGCCGACGCCGACACCCGCGAGGCGCGCGTGAACGACACCACCCGGCAAGCCGCCGCCTTCGCTACCGGCGCGCAGTACGTCTCGACCGACTACATGACCCCCGATGTGCGCCTTGGGCCGTACGTCGCGAAGCTGCCGGGCGGCGGGAAGGCGCGGCTTTCGCCCGTCCAGCCTTAGCGGTCTGACGGCGAGGTCGACACCTTCTCCTTGAGCGGCGGGGCCGTCGCGGGCGCAGCGACCGCCGGCGCAGCGGCCGTCTCGGCCGACGGCGGGACCTCGGCCACGGTGACCTCGGGCGTCTTGTCCTTGCCGAAGATGCCGCGCGCGATGGTCTTGCCCAGGAAGCTGCCGGCGAATTTGCCGACCGGGCCGGCCACGGCCGCCCCGGCCGCCCCGCCTGCAACGCCGCCGGCGATCGTGCCGACCGTGCCGCCGACGCCGCCCTTGTCGTCCTTGGGCGTGATCACCGGGGCGACCTTCGTCGGGCCGTTGGGCAGGGCGGGATCGGCGGCGTCGGTGACCGGCGTCGGCGCGGGCTTCGCGCTGACCGGCGGCGGGGCCTCGACGGTGGGCTGGACCGTGGGTAGGGGCGCCAGCGTCGGGACCGCGGTCACGTCCACGGGCGCGACGGTGGTCGCCGGGCCGGGCAGGGCGAGCGGGGAAACATCCTGCGCCAGCGCGGGACCGGGCAGGACCGCCACGCTCAGCAGGGCGAGGGACAGAAACGCACGCATTCTCAACGCTCCACGAGGACTCCCTCGAACTGAGCGCTTTCAACGCGTCGCAGGCCGGCAGGTTCAGCCGGACCGGGTGCGGAGGGCCCGTCCGCCGGACGGGCCCGCCTTGAGATTTAGCCGCTGACCTTCAGGTTGGTCGCAGACGTCTTGCCGCTGCGGCGGTCCTGTTCGAGGTCGAAATTGACCCGCTGGCCTTCGTTCAGGCCCGACAGGCCGGCCTGCTCGACCGCGGAGATGTGGACGAAGATGTCCTGGCCGCCACCTTCCGGCTTGATGAAGCCGAAGCCCTTGGTGGGGTTGAACCACTTCACTTCGCCGGTGCCGGAGCCCGAGACGACGCCACGCGGACGATCGCCGCCGCCGCCGCCGCCGAAGCCGCCGCGGTCACGACCGCCGCCGCCGTAGCCGCCGCCGCCGCCGTAGCCACCGCCGCCGCCACGATCGCCGTAGCCGCCGCGGTCACCGCCGCCGAAGCCGCCGCCGCCGCGACGCGGCTGGGGCGCGCCCTTCTCGGTGACGACGATCTGCGTCGCCGCCAGCTTGCCCGAGCGCCGATCCTGCTCGAGTTCGTACTCGACCTTGTCGCCTTCATCGAGGCTGTCGAGACCGGCCTGGTTCAGGGCCGAGATGTGAATGAAGACGTCAGATCCGCCGTCGTCCGGTTGAACGAAGCCAAAACCTTTAGCCGTGTTGAACCACTTTACCGTGCCGCTCGCCATATCGTCGCAACCTACAGAGATAGAAGTCCCACGCCACCCATGGAGCGGCGCCCGGCTAATCGCGCTGACGAGCCGTGAGACAAGTTGTAGCGGTGGAATTTCAGCAAGACCAGCGGTCGTGACTCGCGTTCGCAATCGGAATAAGGCAGCGACCCTTTCGCCACAGCTCCAAAAGGGCCTTTCGTGAAGAGCATCTGCGTCTACTGCGGCTCGTCCCCCGGGACCGATCCGCGCTTCATGGAAGAGGCCGTCCGGGGCGGCGCCGAGATCGCCCGCGCGGGGCTAACCCTCGTATATGGCGGAGGAAAAGTCGGCCTGATGGGGGCCGTGGCCGACGCCTGCCTGGCCGCCGGCGGCCGGGTCGTGGGGGTCATGCCCGAGGACCTGGTGAACCAGGAGATCGCCCACAAAGGGCTCTCGGAACTGCATGTCGTAAAAACGATGCACGAGCGCAAATTGCGAATGGCGGAGCTGTCGGACGGCTTCCTTTGCCTGCCCGGCGGTCCTGGAACGTTCGAGGAGATCTTCGAACAGTGGACGTGGGCGTTGCTCGGCATCCACGCCAAGCCGTGCGGATTCGTGAACGTCGGCGGCTATTACGACCTGATGCGCCAGACGATCCAGCACATGGCCGACAACGGCTTCATCGGTCAGACCTACGTCGACATGCTGGTCTACGCGGATAGCACCCCGGCGGTGCTGGAGGCGTTCGGCGGCTACGTCGCCCCGCCGCCGAAGTGGAGCACCAACAAGCCGTAGAGGATTTTCCCTCCCTCTGAGGGGGAGGGAAAAATCAGAGCTCCAGCCGGTAGACCTTCGTCGCCGTTCCCGAGAAAAGGGCCGTCTTCTCGGCGGCCGAGGCGCCCTTGGCGATGTGCTTGAAGGCGTTCCAGAGGGTGGCGTAGTCGCAGCTGCCCATGTCGACCGGGAAGTTGCTCTCGAACATGCAGCGCTCGGCGCCGAAGGCCTCGATGCAGGCCTCGATGTAGGCGCCCCATTCCTTGGCGAGTTGCTCGGACGGCGCGCGGGGTTCGGCGAGGAACGAGGGGAAGTTGCAGAAGGCCATGGCCAGGCCGCCCAGCTTCACCACCACGTTCGGCGACTTCGCCAGCTCCTGGATGTTGGCCTTCCAGCCTGGGAAGCGCTCGGGCAGCTTGCCCGTGTAGCTGGCGCGGCCCAGCGGGGTGCCGACGTGGTCCAGCACGATGGTGGTGTCGGGGAAGGCGCGGGCGAGGTCGATGACATCGGGAAGCTGGGGCTCCAGCAGCCAGGCGTCGAACGACAGGCCCAGCGGGGCCAGGCGGGCGAAGCCCTCGCGGAACTTGGCGTCGCGGTAGAGGCCGTCCTCCACGCGGTTCAGCGGGCCCAGCACCTCCTTGTCGGCGTCGAACGACGCGCTGTTGCGGATGCCGCGGAAGCGGCCGCCGCCGGCCCTGATATGGGCTTCCAGCACGGGCGTCACGGCGTCGCCCAGCAACAAGTCGGCGCGGCTGACGATGCCGGCGCAGGCGCGGAAGTCGCCGTAGAGGCCGCTGGCGCTCATGGCCGCCACGCCGTTGACGAACTCCGTCTCGCCCACCGGGCGCAGCTCGACCGGGCCATCGGCCTTGTAGAAGGCGCCGCACTCCACGAACACGGTGCCGACTACGTTGTGGCCGCTGCCGGTGTCGGCGATCAGCTCGTCCAGCAGGTAGCGAGCCGCCGGCTGGATCGCCGTCATGAACGGATGCTCGGGGCCCTGGGCGATGTAGGCGCGGCGGTCCCACAGGTGGTGATGCGGGTCGACGATCGGCAGCTCGGGTTCGAGAATGGGTTCCGGCATGACGTTCGCTCCCGCTGTTCTGACTGGGCCGGCACGCTAGATGCGGCCGGCGCGGGGCTCAACCGCCGAACGTCTTGCGGATGCGGGCGTAGAGGATCTGGTCGAAGTGGAAGTTGCGGTCCGACAGGCTCGCCGGCCCGCGGCTGTCCGCGTCGCGCAGGCCGTCGAAGGTAGTGGTGGACTGGCGGTAGCCGCGCCGGGTGATGTTCTCCCACTCCACCCGCACGTGGACGTCGGGCCGCGGCCGCCATTCCACATAGGTCATCAAGAACGGGTCCAGCTTGAAGGTGTCGGTGGCGTTGAAGCGGTAGAGCGTGTTCTGCCAGCCGCCGTAGAGCTCGACACCCCAGGTCAGGTTCCGCGCCGGCAGGTCCTGGGTGACCTTCACTTCCCATTCGATCGGCCTCTGGCCCGAGATGCGCCGGTCGGTGAGGGTGGTCGGATCCTCCACGGTCGACCAGCGGCGGGTCAGGACGCCCTTCAGCAGGCCGCGGGGCAGGCCCAGGCGGTCCAGCGGCGCCGTCAGCTCGGCCTTCAGGATGTCGCGCGAGCCGGAGCCGATATTGGCCGGGCGGTCGAAGACGCCGGCGGGGGTGAAGACTGGCCCGCGGTCGACCACGCCCTGGACCTCGCTGTGCGTGATGCTGAGCACGACGGCGCCGCGCTCCCAGAAGCGGCGCTCGACCGCCGCCTCCACCGTCCAGGCGCGCTCGGGCTCCAGGTCGGGGTTGCCGGCGGTGACGCCGGTGGCGCTGTTCAGGTTGCCCTGGGCCACGAAGGAGTCGAAATCGAGCTGGCCCACCTCGCGTTCACCCCGCAGGCGAACCTGGGCGAAAGCCGAGGGCGACCAGGTGACGAGCAGGCGCGGCTTCACATAGCTCAAGGTCTTCTCCAGCCGCACGTCGCCTGCGGCCGAGATGGTGGAGCGCTCGTAGCGGACCTGGCCGTCGACGTTCCAGGCGGGCGAAATCCGCCAGCTCGCCTTGGCGAAAGCCTCGGCGCGGCGCTCGCGGACGCGCACATTCGCGGCGGGCAGGGGGATGTCGACGCCATCGGCCTCGAAGCTGGAGACGCTGCGCAGGCGGTTGCGGGCGGCCTCGGCGCCGAGTTCGCTGGAGAAGTTGGGCGTCCAGGCCTGTTTCAGGACGGCGCGGGCGATGGTCTCGCGGGTGACGCGGTCGACGTCGAACACCTCGCGGCCGCCGGGGCCGGACGACACGCCAGTGACGCCGAAGCCGCGGCGCTGCCAGAGGCCGACCAGCTCCAGCCGGGTGCGGTCGGAGAGCGGGCGGCTGAAGTTGGCGCCCAGTTCGCGCGAGCTGTTGGGATTGATCTCGTCATAGGCCGAGACGGCGCCCGTCGCGAGGTCGACGTCGTCCTCCTCGAACTTGACCCGGTCGTTGTAGGCCAGGCCATTGAAGCGCAACCGCCCGCCCGCCAGCGGCAGCTCGTAGGCGGCGGTGAGCTGGCGCAGCGGGCCGTCGTCCTCGGTATCGATGCGGGTGCGTGGGCCGGGGCCGGCGGAGGTTCCGGACTGGCCGAGGCCCTGGCCCAGCAGGCCGCTGAAGCCGCGGCCGTAGAGGCCCGAGACGTCCCATGCATGCGTCTCGCCGCCGGAGGCCTGGAACTTCAGCGCGCCGAAGTGGCGGCCGTCGCCGGGATCGAAGCCCTCGGCCTCCACCTGGCCCCGCAGGCTGCGGTCGGCCTTGAGGACGACGTTGGCGATGACGGCCTTGCCCTGCATGTCCACGCCGGGCGCGCCGCCGCGGACGATCTCGATGCGCTCGACCCTGGATGCCGGTATGCGCGCGAGGATCTCCTCGAGGTTGTCGGTCTTGGAGGTGGGCCGCCGGCCGTCGATCAGGACATTGCCGGCCGAGCCTTCGAAGCCGCGGTCGTTGGCGCCGAAGTCGAGCAGGAAGCCGGGGACGCGCGACAGCATCTCGAAGGCGTTGGCGGGCTTCTGGGCGGCGAAGAAGGCCGGCGGATAGCGGATGACGCCGTCCGCCGGCGCGGCGGCGACGACCGCGGCCTGGGCGAGGATGAGGTCGATCATTCGCCCCAGGTCCCGGAGAGGGCGTTCTCGCCGCGCGGCGCGCCCACCTTCGCCTGGTCGCCGATGCTCCAGCCGGAGGGGCAGGGCCCCAGCGCGCGGAAGCGGCGGACCTGGCGGGCCACGCCTTGCGGCCCGGCGTCCAGCGTGTGGATGCCGAAGGCGACGGTGAAGTCGCGGGCGAGGTCGCCGGTGTGTGTCGCGGTGATCCCGAAGCGGCGGCCGTTGAGCTCGCAGCGGGTGGCGTAGAGGCCCGGCCGTTCGACGCCCGGCCGGGGCGTCACGCAGGGCTGGCCGTTCACCTCGGCGCCGGCGCGGGCGAAGCCGGCGATGAGGGTCGAGTCGGCGCAGATGCGGAGCGCGGCCAGCGGCGCGCCGGCCGGATCGAAGGCGGTCACCTCCCACAGCCGCGGCGGGTCGATCGCCGTCTGGTGCGCGGCGAGGCGGGTCTCGGCGGAGGGGCCGCCGCAGCCGGTCAGCGTCGGGAGGATCAGGGCGAGCAGGCGCGCAGGCGCGCGCCATCGCGCCCGGGCAAGCGGGTTCGGCATCGGAGTCTCCGAAGGTGAGGGGCTAGGCGGTCAGCGGTCGGGCTTGTCGACCGCCGGTCTGGGCGGCAGGCTGACCAGCATCACCGAGGTGACGGGCTGCCGCTGCTGGCGTTGCCAGAGGTCGACCAGTTCGCCGGGCCGGGGCGCCGGCGGCTGTAGGTTCCAGGCGGCGATCACGGCGGCGGCCACGCTGGTCGCGACGAGGACCGCGCCGGCCAGGGCGTCGAAGCGGGGCGTGACCCGCATCTGGCCCACGCGGACCTCCAGAGGGTGCAGGCCGGCGGCGGGCCAGTGGCAGCCGAAGGGCAGGGGCTGCGCGGCGAGCTGGGTCTTCAGCAGGGTCTTGGCGTAGAGCGCCCGATCTTGCGGGCGTCGGCGCAGGACGGCGGCGTCGCAGGCCAGCTCCTGGTCCAGTCGCATCAGGTGGGCGCCGAGGTGGACGAGGGGGTTGAACCAGCACAGCGCCTGCAGCAGAGCGGCCAGGGCGCCGGCGCGGGGGTCGCTGCGGGCGACGTGCTCGCGCTCATGGGCGCGGATCAGGGCGCGCTCTTCGTCGGTGTAGGCGCCGTCGTGGGTCGGCATCACCACGCGAGGGCTGATCACGCCCACCACGGCCGGACCGGCGACGCCGCGGCGCGCGTCGGCCATGAAGCGGGTCTGGGCATGGGCCAGGGCGGCCACCACCAACGCCCCGCCCAACGCCCAGACCGCCAGGGCCGGCGCGGAGACATCGGCCAAGGCGGCGACGAAGGCGTGGACCTGGGGCGCGTCGTCCTCGACGCGGGCGGGCATCAGCGAGGCGAACGCGGCCAGCGGCGGAGCGGCCCAGAGGCCGTAGGCGACCTCAGGCCCGAAGACGCGACGGGCGGGCACGCGCAGCGCCATCACCGCCAGAACCCCGATCGCGAGGACCAGGTTCGCGCGCAGCAGGCCAGCCAGCACCTCGCTCGTCATCGCCTTCCACTCCCCGGACTCATCAGTCCACTCGTCGGCGTCTTACGCCTGTACCTTGCAGGTAACATTACGAGTGTAATTTTGACTGTCAAGCGGCCTTGAGTGGCAGTCGGCGCGAGGCGGGCGGCGGATTTGTGGCGACGCTCGGTCGCTTTACGGGCGGATGGCGTCGACCGTGGCGGCCACGACCGCGCCGCCGGCGCTGCGCGGCAGTTCGGGGCCCTGCCGCTTCAGTGCGGCGATGCGCACTTCCAGAGGGTGCTGGCCGCGGGCGGGCCAATAGCAGCCCAGCGGCAGCGGCGTGGCCGCGAGCTGGGTCTTCAGCAGGGTGCGGGCGTAGAGCGCGCGTGAGCCCGGCCGGGCCATGACCACGGCGGCGTCGCAGGCCAGTTCCTGGTCCAGGCGGATCAGCGAGGCGGCCAGGTGGATGGCGGGGTTGAACCAGCAGAGGATCTGCCAGAGGGCCGTGAAGGCGACGGCGCGCGGGTCCTTGCGGCCCACGTGCTCGCGCTCGTGCGCCCGGATCAGTTCGCGTTCGGCGGGCGTGTAGCCGGCGTCGTCGGCGGGCATGACGATGCGGGGCGAGATCAGGCCCACCACGGCGGGGCCGCCGCGACCGGCGTCGACCTCGCGCAGGAAGCGGGCCTGGGAGACGCCGAACACCAGGGTGACGACGGCGGCGCCCACGGCCCAGATCGCCCCGCCCACGGCGAGCAGGTCGGAGTCGACGGCGAAGATCGCCGGGTCGGCCGGTCCGCGCGCCACATGGACGATGAACGTGAGCGCCGCGGCGAGGGGCGGCAGCGCCCAGAGGCTGTAGGCCTGGGCCGCGCCGAACAGCCGGCGGGCGGGAACGCGAAGGACGGCGACGGCGAGGATCGCCAGCCCGCCGACGAGGTTGATCTGTACGAAGGCCGTTGCGAGCGTCGCGGCGGGATAGGCGCCGAGGACGACGTACAGCGACTCATTCATGGTCGGACTCGAGCTCCGAGATCAGCTTCTTGAGGCGGGCGACCTCGGCCGCCGACAGGTCGCGGTGGCGGGCGTAGTGAGCCACCAGCGGCGCGAGCTGGCCGCCGAACAGGCGGTCGAGCAGGCCCTGGCTCTCGCCCGTGACGTATTCCTCGCGGCTGACCAGCGCCTGGTAGATGGCGCGCCCGCCCGAACGTTCGGACTTCAGCGCCTTCTTCTTCAGGAGGCGGTTGATCAGCGTCTTGACGGTGGCCTCGCCCCATTCCTGCTCGGGACCGACCGACTGCACCAGCTCCTCGGCGGTGAGCGGGCCCTTGGTCCACAGGGCTTCCATGATGTGGCTTTCGGCGCCGGAGATCTTCGACATCTTACACCCGTAGCTTATTTCGGACGCTACGCGTGTAAAATCAGCTGTCAAGCCGCGATCGGGCGGCAGGCTTTGCGTAGGCCCCTCGACCGCCCATAGTCGCCTGAGTCCTGGGGGCAATTTGATGGCGGACACGGCGGCGGGGCAGGCGGGCGTCACCGACCATCATCCGAAGGTAGGGATGCTGGGCGCCGCGGGCCTGGTCGCCGGCTCGATGATCGGATCGGGCGTCTACCTGCTGCCGGCCACCATGGGGGCCATCGGCTCGATTTCGATCCTGGGCTGGTTGGTGGCGACGTTCGCGGCGCTGGCGATCTCGGGCGTGTTCGTCTGGCTCTCGGCCGAGGTCGTCGGGGCCGAGGGCGTGCCGGGATATGTCCGCGCGGGGCTGGGGCCGTTCGCGGGGGCCGAGGCGGCGGTGCTTTTCTGGACGTCGTGCTGGGCCGGGGCGGTGGCCATCGCGCTGGCGGCGGCCGGCGCGGCGGGCTTCCTGTTCCCGGCGCTGGCCGAGCCGGGACCGCGGCTGGCCGTGACCATCGCGATCATCTGGGCCGCCGTCGGCCTGTGCTGGCTGGGACCGCGCGTGGTGGCGCGCACGGAGGGCCTGACGCTGGGCATCGGCCTCCTGCCTGTGATCCTGGCCGCGACGGCGGGCTGGTTCTTCTTCAGGTCGGACGTGTTCACGGGCTCGTGGAACCCGACGCACCAGGCGCTGGACAAGGCGGTCGGCGCCTCGGCGCTGAACGCGTTCTGGGCCTTCCTGGGCATGGAGTGCGCCGCCGCCGCGGCCGGCGTGGTGCGCGACCCGACGCGCAACGTGCCGCGCGCCACGATCCTGGGCGTGCTGGGGGCCGCGGCGCTCTACATCTCGGCGACGTCGGCGATCATGGGCATCCTGCCCGCCGCGGCGCTGGCGAAGTCAGACGCTCCGTTCGGCGACGCGGCGCGCGCGGCCGTGGGCGCGGCGATCGGGGCGGCCATCGCCGCCTGCGCCTTCCTGCGCACCGCCGGCTGCGTCACGGGCTGGACGCTGGTGGTGGCCGAGACCACGCGCGGGGCGGCGGACGAGGGCCTGTTCCCGCGCCTCTTTCGTACCCGGCCAGGCGAGCGCGCCTCGCCGGTTAACCTGCTGGTCGGCGGCGGGCTGATGACCGTCTTCGCCTTCGCCACCGAGAACCCCAGCCTGGCCAAGCAGTTCACGACGATCATCAACGCCTGCTCGCTGCTGTCGATCTACACCTACACCCTCGCGGCGCTTTCGCTGGCGCGGATCGCCATGGCCTTCACGCCTGGCCGCCGCGCCGCCGCGCTGGCCAACGCCGCGGCGGCCGTGGCCTTCGCCGCGCTGCTGGTCTCGGGCTCCAAGCCCGTCGAGCTCATGCTCTCGCTCGTCCCGGTCCCCCTGGCCGCCCTGCTGTATCTTTCCGTCCGCCGCCGCTAGAAGCAGGCAGAATTTCGCGGAGGACCCGATGCTGCCGGTCGATCTCTATCGTGGTGAGGAGGCGCTGCGGAACGATCGTGCGCAGGTGCTGCGCAAGACCTGGCAGTTCATCGGCCACGAGAGTATGGCGCCGAACGCGGGCGACTACCTGGCCGACGTGGTGGGCGGCGCGCCGGTGGTGGTGGTGCGCAAGGCTGACGGCGAGCTGGCCGGTTTCCACAACGTCTGCCGCCATCGGGCGGGCGCGCTGGTCGCCGACGGGGCCGGCAACTGCGGCGAGGCCTTCACCTGCCGCTACCACGGCTGGCGCTACGCCCTGGACGGGCGGCTGCGCAACGCCGTCGACTTCGGGAAGCTGCCGGGCTTCGACCCGCGCGACTACGGCCTGTTCCCCGTGCGGCTGGAGACCTGGCGCGGGCTGGTGTTCGTGAACCTCGGCCTGGACGCCCGGCCGCTGGCCGAGCTGATGGCGCCCCTGGGCCGGCGCTGGGCGGAAGGGCAGGCGGGTTTCCCGCTGGTCGAGACCCGGACCCACCGTATCGCCTGCAACTGGAAGGCCTATGTCGAGAATTACCTCGAGGGCTATCACATCAAGGCCGTCCATCCGGAGTTCGACAACGATGTGGTGGTGGCGGAATACCGCACCGAGATCGACGGCGAGGTGATCTTCGCCCATGCCCCGGCGCGCGACGCCTCGGTCTACGGCGGCGTCTGGGCTTGGCTGTGGCCGAACCTGGCGATCAACGTCTACCGGCACGGCTACATGGTCGAGCGGATGACGGCGCTGGGGCCCGCCGAGACGCGGCTGGACTACTTCTACTTCTTCGATCCGGCAGAAGCCGACGCGCTGCCTGCGATGTTCGAGTTCTCGGATCTCGTCACCGCCCAGGACCTCCAGGTCTGCGAGGAGGTGCAGCGCAACCTGGAGGCCGGAGTCTACCAGGGCGGGGTGCTGTCGCCGAAGCACGAGGCGGGCGTGGCCTGGTTCCAGGACCGGATCGCCGGCGCCCTTGGCCTGCCCAAGCCGCCGAGGCTTGCCGCCGTCGGCTGACGGGCCGTCTCTATGACGGATTCCCGACAATAAAATCAGCAACTTCACGCCTCTCCGGGGAAAATCAGACACCGCCGGTTGCTGTTAACCTTTGCAACCTTCGGCGACGCTGAAGCAACGCCAGCGTGCATTTTCGGCGTATCTGCGTTTTTCGAAGTGGTGGGGTAGACGGCGTTCGCCTTGGCGCCGTCGAAACAGGGGAAATACTCATGTTGAAGCGCTTTATTCTCGGCGCGGCGATGGCAGCTGTGACGACGTCGGCGGCCAACGCCGCCTTCATCACCGTCGACGGGCTGCTCGACGCGAACTACGGCCAGCCGACGGCCAGCGTCGTGTACGACCCGGACGCGCCGACCAGCAATTTCGGTTCGCCGGGCGTCTCAAACCACGTGGTCAACTACGACATCTATCTTCAGGGCGCGGACGGCTACGTCTACGGCCTGCTGAAGGCCGGCGCACCGACGGCGCTGACCTTCGCGAACCTCTATTTCAACGTCGACCTGACCAACAACGTCGGCTCGGACATCGGCTTCCATATCACCAGCAAGGACGCCTTCATCCCGGTGAACGGCGGCTACAGCGCCACGCCGGACATCCTGGTGGCCTCGGGCGCCGATTTCATCGAGTTCGCGATCCCGGTGCAGTACTTCATGACCTACCTGCCGGGCCTCGACTACGCGACCAACATGACCAAGTACGACCTGCCGACCCTGGGCTCGAAGGTCCAGCTCAGCCTGTCGCAGTCGTTCGGCTACTCGGTGGCCGGCGGGGTCGCCAACTATGGCGCCGACCGCCTGGGCGAGGTGACGCTGTCGCCCGCACCCGAACCCGAAACCTGGGCGATGATGATCCTGGGCTTCTTGGGCGCGGGGGCCATGCTCCGCACGCGCCGCGCGGTCGTGCGCACCTAGCCCGCCGAGGCCACGAGGCGAGGCCGTCGCCCCGCCCGGGCGGCGGCCTTTTCGTTCGCCGCGCGGAACCGGCGGCCTGGCGGCTGTGCTATGGTGGGGACGGCAACACGGAGCCCGCCATGAAGCTCTCCGACGACGACCGCGATCGTCTCGCCCTGCACACGGCCTTCGCGGTCCACCAGATCGCCCGCTGGATCGCTACGCGGGATGACGTTCCCAAGGACATCCGCGACCGCCTGCGGGGCCACATCAGCGCGCTGGAGGGCGTGATGGTGACCAGCGGCCACGACTGGATCCGCGACGAGATGGAGGCCACGGAGCAGGCGCTCCACGCCTGACGCGGCCATCGGTTCAGGCGCGACGGCGCGGCCGGCATGGCCCAGCTTCCGGCCGTCCAGCCGGAGTGTCCGTATGCGTCGCCTCGTCCTCCTCGCCGCTGCCCTGGGCCTCATGGGCGCGGGCGAGGCCCCGATCGCGTTTCCCGAGGGGTTCCGCGCCTGGACGCACGTGGCGAGCGGCCAGGTCGGACCTGGCAATCCGGCGGCGCCGAAGTACGAGGGCCTGCACGCGATCTACGCCAACCCGGCGGCGGTCGAGGGCTATCGCACCGGGCGGTGGGCCGACGGCGCGGTGATCGTCTTCGACCAATGGACGGCGTCGAAGGCCGGGCCGGACGGTCAGGGGCAGGGCGAGCGCAAGTTCATCGACGTGATGGTCAAGGACAGCCGCCGCTTCGCCGCCACCGGCGGATGGGGCTACACCGAGTTCGCCTGGCCGGGCCGCGACCGCGTGGTCGCCATCGAGCAGGATATGGCCAAGGTCTGCAGCGCCTGCCACGCCAAGAGCGCGCCGGGCGGCGACCAGGTGTTCAGCGTCTTCAAGGACTGAACGGCTACTCCGCGGCCAGCGCCGGGGCGGGCTTGCGCGAGCGGTGGAACGGCCGTTCGCCGAGGATCGTCGCGCGGTTCATGATCCGGCGGGCGGGGAGGTAGTCGTTGACTGCGTAGTGCTGCGTCACGCGGTTGTCCCAAAAGGCGACCGCGTTGTCGCTCCAGCGCCAGCGGACCTGGAACTCGGGCTTGGTCACGTGCTCGAACAACATGTTCAGGATCGCGTCGCTTTCCTTGCGGCGCAGGCCTTTCACGCGCTCGGTGAAGCCGAAATTCACGAACAGGCCGTCCTCGCCCGTCTCGGGATGGGTGCGCACGACGGGATGCAGGACGGGCGGATGCTCGGCCACGGCCTGGGCGTGCTTCCCTGCGCCGGCGGCGTTGGCGACGATGCCGCGGGTGGGGAAGCCGCGGGCGAAATCATGGACGGCGTCCAGGCCCGATAGGAACTCCCGGAACGTGGGCGAGAGCGCCTCGTAGGCGGCCTTCATGTTGGCCCAGATGGTGTCGCCGCCGCTGGGCGGCAGATGCTTGGCATAGAGGATCGAGCCCATCGGCGGGGTCTCGATGAAGGTCACGTCGGTGTGCCAGGCGTCGTTGTCGGTGGGGTTGCCGGCGTGGTTGTCCAGGATGAACAGCTCGGGCGCCTCGGGCACGCCGGGATAGAGCGGATGGGTGTGCAGCGCGCCGAACCGGGCGGCGAAGTCGCGGTGCTGGACCGGCGTCATGTGCTGGTCCTCGAAGAAGATCACCTGGTGCTTCAGCAGGGCCTGGCGCAGCGCCTCGGCCAGGTCGGCCGACACCCCCTGGGACAGGTCGACGCCCTCGACGACGGCGCCGATGGTGGGCGTGAGCGGCGTGACCTGCATGGCGATCTCCTTCGCGGGCCGGCAGGGAACGCCAAGTTCGGCGCGAGGTCAAAGCGAGCCGTCCTGGGCGCGCCTGCAGAAAGTCTGCGCCAGGCCCTTGCTTGCCGCCGGGGCGCCGCCGCAGGGTGAGGCAAATTCAAACGAGCGTTGGGAGACGCCTATGGCCATCGACTTCGAGATCCCCGCCGACGCCAAGGCCGTGCGCGAGCGCGTGCGCCAGTGGGTGCAGGACGAATGCATCCCCGCCGAGAAGCGGCTGGTGGACAAGGAGAGCTACAAGACCGTTCTGGCCGAGCTGCGGGCGAAGGCGCGGGCCCAGGGCCTGTGGTTGCCCTTCGTGCCCAAGGAATACGGCGGCATGGGCCTGGGGCCGCTGGCCAACGCCCTGGTGCAGATGGAGCTGGGGCAGAGCCACCTGGGCGCACTCAGCATGAACAGCCAGGGGCCGGACGACGCCACGATCCTGACCCTGCTGGCGCATGGCACCGAGTTCCAGAAGGAGAAGTACCTCAAGCCGCTGCTGAACGGCGAGAAGCGGGTCTGCTACTCGATGACCGAGAAGGCTGCGGGCGCCGACGCGACCGGCATGCGCACCACGGCGGTCAAGGACGGCAACGAGAATTATGTGCTGAACGGCGAGAAGTGGTTCTCGTCGGCCGCCAGCGCCGCCGACCTGGCCCTGGTCATGGCCCGCACCGATCCGGACGCGCCGCGCCACCAGCAGTTCTCGACCTTCATCGTCGAGCTGCCGAACCCCGGCTACAAGATCAAGCGCGACATCCCGACCATGGCCGCCGAGGGGCCGCTGTCGCACATCATGGGCGGCGGCCACTCCGAGATCGAGATCAAGGACCTGGTGGTGCCGGCGGAGAACCTGCTGGGCGGGGAGGGGCGCGGCTTCGACATGGGCCAGCATCGCCTCGCCTATGGGCGCCTGCGGCACGGCATGCACAACATCGCCATGGCCCAGCGGGCGCTGGACCTCGCCGCCGAGCACATCACCAACCGCGAGACGTTCGGCCGGAAGCTGGACGAGCGGCAGGCCGTCCAGTTCATGATGGCCGAGTGCGCGAGCCAGCTCTACATCGCGCGCCTGATGCTGCTGCACATCGCCTACAAGGCCGAGCACCGCATGGACATGCGCCAGGAGAACTCGATCGCGAAGGTCTATCTGGCCCACATGGTGCACCACGTGGTGGACACGGCGATCCAGCTGCACGGGGCGCTGGGCTATAGCCGCGATACCCCGCTGGCGGCCTGGTACACCCACATCCGCTCGCAGCGCCTGGTGGACGGGCCGGACGAGGTGCACCGCTGGACGGTGGGCCGCAATGTGATCAAGGCGTTCAAGGCGACAGGCACGACGGCCGGCGCCTGTGGTGGTGATCTGCTGTAGGCCAGAAAAGAAGCAATCATAGTGATTGCTCTCGATCTGAGCACTTTCCACTAGACTTACATTGTACGGCGGGCGATCAACCGGTCGCCCGCTGCGACTGGTTCTTAGTCTCGCGACGACACAATGTCGCAGTGCAGCATTCTGTCCCGAAAATTCAAATAACTGTCCCGCAGGATCAAACCGCGGTCCGGTTAACCATATACCGCCGTTCGTTACGAATCAGCCCCGGGGGGTGCGACGGCGGGGACAGGACACACCCGGCCAAACGCTCAGCCCAACGGGACGATGCCCTGCGTAGCTGAGGTCCTGAACTGTCTATGCCTACCCCAAAGTCGGTCGACGGGCTCCCACCGCCCGCCGACGCGACCCTCGATCCCACCCACGAGCTGAAGAACCTGCTGGGGGTGCTGATGGGGGTCTGCGAATCCCTCGGAGAGGGACACGATCCGAAGAGCGAGCAGGCCGAGCTGGCCCGCGTCGGCCTGACGGCCGCGGAGCGGGCGGCCAAGCTGGTCACGCGCATCCAGGACGCCACCCGCGCCCGGGAGTCCCAGACCGCCTCGGTCGTGGGCCTGACGCCTGCGCCTGAGGGCCAGGGCGGCACGGTGCTGGTCGTCGACGACGACCCGGACCTGCTGAAGCTGATCACCACCGCCTTCGCGCGCGCCGGCTTCAAGGCCTACTCGGCCCGCAACGGCCGCCTGGCCGTCCAGCTGCTGAAGGCGCTGAAACCCGACCTCATGGTCACCGACATCGTGATGCCGGAGAAGGAGGGCATCGCCACCATCATCGAGGCCAAGGCGGCCGCGCCGGACATGGCGGTGATCGCCATCTCGGGCGGCGGCGCCTACGGGCGCACAGGCAACTTCCTGCAATGGGCGGAAGAGCTGGGCGCCGACGAGGTTATGGCCAAGCCGTTCCCCATGTCGCAGCTGCTCACCGCTGCGCGCGTGGTTCTCGACCGCCGGGGCCGGCAGAGCGCCGCCCGGGCGGCCGCCGGATAGGTCTGGGCGCGGGGCGGCCCGACCGCCCCCGCGCTTCCGTCAGCAACACCAGAGAGGGGCCGCGACCTGCGGCGAGGAGGACTGTGTGCGTGTGCTTTTGATCGAAGACGACCGGATGATGGCCCGCAGCATCGAGATCATGCTGAGCTCGAGCGGCTTCATCGTGGAGAAGACGGGCGAGGGCGAGGACGGCATCGACCTCTCCGAGGTCTACGACTACGACCTCATCCTGCTGGACCTGAGCCTGCCGGACATGTCGGGCCTGGACGTGCTGCGCACCCTGCGCCGGGACAAGAACGAGACCCCGATCATGATCCTGTCGGGCGCCGCCGAGATCGAGTCGAAGGTGAAGACCCTCAGCCTGGGCGCCGACGACTACATGACCAAGCCCTTCCACAAGGACGAGCTGATCGCCCGCCTGCGCGCCGTGATCCGCCGCTCGAAGGGCCACTCGCAGTCGCTGATCACGGTCGGCGACATGGTCATCGACCTGGACTCCAAGATCGTCCACGTGAACGGCCAGCGCATCCACCTGACCGGCCGCGAGTATCAGACGCTGGAGCTGATGGCGCTGCGCAAGGGCAAGACCCTGACCAAGGACATCTTCCTCTCCAGCCTGTACGGCGGGATGGACGAGCCGGGCGCCAAGATCGTCGACGTCTTCATCTGCAAGCTGCGGAAGAAGCTGGCCCCCGCCACCGACGGCCGCCACGTGATCGAGACGGTCTGGGGCGGCGGCTACGTGCTGCGCGAGGCCGACGAAGCCGCGGTCTCGAGCGCGGCCTGAGCCGGTGGCCGCGTCACTCCGCAGGGACGAGCGCGGCCGACGGCCGGTCCACCGCCCTGGCGTGGGCGGCGCGGTAGGCGCTGGCGGACTGGGCGAACTTCCGCCGGAACCAGTGGGCGAAGGCCGACAGGCTGGAGAAGCCCAGGAGGTCGGCCACGCTCTGCAGCGGCCGGTCGCTGGTGGTGAGCAGCGAGGCGGCCATGTCCTGGCGCGTGGTGTCCAAGATCGCCGAGAACGTCGCGCCTTCGGCCGCCAGGCGGCGGTGCAGGGTGCGGCGGTCCATGCCCAGGTGCTGGGCCACGCGCTCGACGGAGCACACGCCGTCGGGCAGCAGGGCCACGATCAGGTCGCCGACCCGGTCGCGCAGATCGACGCGGCGGCCTTCGGTCATCTGCTCCAGGTAGGCGGTGACCTCCCGCGCCATGTCCGGATCGGCCGACGGGATCGCCAGGTCCAGGTCGGCGCGCGGCAGGACGACGGCCATGCCGTCCTGGTTGAACAGCGGGGTGACGCCGAAGACGCGCCGGTGCGTCTCCATGCGGGTCGGCGCGCTGTGCGTGAGCCGCACCTCCAGCGGCTTCCACGTCTCGCCCATCACCGCCTTCAGTGTCTTGACCGCCGTGGCGACCGACAGCTCCTGCACCTGGCGTTGTTGCCAGGCCGGGCCGTGGATCCGCAGCACCGCCTGGTCGCCGAACTCCTCCAGCGAGAGGCTGTAGGCGTCGTTCTGGAGCCACTGGTAGCGGGCGTAGGCGGCGATCGCCTTGCGCAGCGTCGGCTGCTCGCGGATCACCAGGCCGACGGCGCCCATGTTGGAGATGCGTCGGTGCTCGGCGATGCGCAGGGCGAAGTCCTCGACGCCCGACTGCTCGGCCGCCATCTCGAACATCCTGCCCATGAGTTCGACCGAGACCCGCAGGTCGGGATCGGTCAGCACCGCGGGCGGCAAACCGACTGCGGCCGCCAGCGCGTAGGCGTCGACGCCGACCTCGCGAGAGAGCTCCAGGAAACCTGTCAGACCGGCGGACCGGCCGAGCTGGGACATGCCATCCCCCCGAATGGACACCACCATGAGCAACCCGTTGTCCCCTGAAATCAAGCAGAACCTCGCGAACCGTGGAACCGGGGGGCTCGCCGGCGACATGCGCCGGGTGCTGGAGCTCTTCGCCGACGCGCCGGGCGGGATGATCGTCACGGACGGGCCCGACCACGTGGTGGTGATGATGAACGCGGCCTATTCCGCGTGGATCGACCATCGCGACGTGATCGGCCAGACGGCGCGGGAGGCCTTCCCCCATCTCGTGGCGCGCGGGCTGCTGGAGCGCCTCGACCGCGTGTACCGGACGGGCGAGAGCGAGGTGGTCCGCGGCGCGCCGACCGAGGTGCGGCGGGCCGACGGCTCGCCGCTCCGCGGGGCGTATGTCAACTATGCGCTGCAGGCGATCCGCGACGCCGACGGCGCGGTCTGCGGCATCTTCTCCCAGGCTCACGAGGTCACGAAGGAGAAGGTGGCCGAGCAGGAACTGCTCGCCAGCCGCGAGCAGCTGGCCGCCGCCCTGGCCGCCAACCAGAAGATCCTCGACAACTCCATCGACGTGATCTGCACGCTCGACGGCTGCGGGAGGTTCCTGCAGGTGAGCCGGCGCGCCGAGCGGATGTGGGGCTACACGCCGGAGGAGGTCGTCGGCCGCTCGTTCCTCGACCTGGTCCACCCGGACGACCATGCCAAGACGGCCGAACATGCCGGCCGCCTGGCCGACGGCGAACCCAGCCAGGGGTTCGTCAATCGCTACATCCACCGCGACGGCTCGATCGTGCCGGTGATGTGGTCGTCGGTCTGGTCCGAGGACGACCAGACGACCTTCGCCGTCGGCCGCGACATGCGCGATCACGTGGCGGCCGAGGAGAAGCTGCGCCAGGCCCAGAAGATGGAGGCCATCGGCCGGCTGACCGGCGGCATCGCCCACGACTTCAACAACCTTCTGACCGTGGTGATCGGGGCCACCGAGGCGCTCGGCGACGCCCTGTCCGAGCAGCCCGAGCTGAGTTCGGTGGCCCGGATGGCGCTGGAAGCGGCCGAGCGCGGCGGCGAGCTGGTCAGCCAGCTGATGGCCGTCTCCCGCACCCAGTCGCTGGCGCCGCAGACCATCAACTGCAACCGCTTCCTGGAGAGCCTGTTGCCCATCCTCCGGCGTACGCTGGGCAAGGAGATCGACGTGCACATGCGCGCCGCGCCCGCCGAGGTCTGCTGCCGCGCCGACCTGACCCAGCTCACGTCGGCCATGCTGAACCTCAGCATCAACGCCCGCGACGCCATGCCGGACGGCGGGCGGCTGACGCTGTGCGTGGCGCAGGCGGGCGACGAGGCCGTACTCTCGGTGGAGGACACCGGCGAGGGCATGTCGGCCCAGACGCGCGCCCGGGCGCTGGAGCCGTTCTTCACCACCAAGCCCGAGGGCAAAGGGTCGGGCCTGGGCCTCAGCATGGTCTACGGCTTCGCGGTGCAGTCGGGCGGCCGGCTGGAGATCGACAGCGAGGAGGGCGCCGGCACGCGCATCTCGCTGTCGCTGCCGGCCGCAGCGCCCTGCGATCCGGTCCCCCTGGCCCAGGCGCCGGCCCAGCCGCTGTCGTGCGGCCTGAAGGTCCTGCTGGTCGAGGACGACGACCTGGTCCGCGGCCAGGTGCAGCGCCAGCTCGCGGCCCTGGGCTGCGAGGTCCAGGCCTGCGCCAACGGCCACGATGCGCTGGACGTGCTGGCGGCCGGCGAAGGCGTGGACCTGATGATGACCGACATCAACATGCCGGGCGGCCTGAACGGGCGGCAGCTGGCCGACCACGCGCGGCTGCTGGAGCCGACCCTGCCGATCTTGTTCACGTCGGGCCACACCGAGGACCCGGTGCTGCGCGCCGTCGGACACGATCCGCGCGCGGCGTTCCTGCCCAAGCCCTACCGGCGCGCCGAACTGGCCCGCAAGCTGGCCGAGTTGACGCCCGAACTCGCCTAGCCGACGGCCCTGGCGCGCCCGGCCGAGGGCGCCTCGGCGGTCACCGCGGCCGACATGGCCGTGAAGAGCTCGGTGACATTCAGCGGCTTCGGCACCACGTCGTCCATGCCGGCGGCGCGATAGCTGGCGAGCTGGTGGGCCATGGTGTTGGCCGTGACCGCCAGGATCGGCGTGCGTGGGCGGCCCAGGACAGCCTCGCGCGCGCGGATGGTCATGGTGGCCGTGGGTCCGTCCATGGTCGGCATCTGCACGTCCATCAGGATCAGGTCCCAGTGGGCCGACTCCCAGGCGCGGACGGCCTCGGCGCCGTTCTCCACGATCGTGGGCTCCAGGCCGAGCTGGGCCAGCAGCGCCTTCAGCACCAGCTGGTTCACCGGATTGTCCTCGGCCGCCAGGATCCGCATCGAGCCGTCGACCAGACTGGGGGCCAGGTCGCCGCGGCGGGGCTCGCTGCGCCGTTCGATGCGGCGGAGCGGCAGGTCGACGGCGAAAGTGCTCCCCTGGCCGGGCGCGCTGCCGACGGTGATCGCCCCGCCCATGGCGCGGCACAGCTCCTGGCAGATGGCAAGGCCGAGGCCGCTGCCGCCGTACTGGCGCGTGGCGGAGGCGTCGGCCTGGACGAACTTTTCGAAGAGACGCGCCACCCGGTCGGGCGCGATGCCGATGCCGGTGTCCGACACCTCGAAGCGGACACCGCCGGCGCTCTTGCCCAGGCGGACCGACACCTCGCCCTCGTGGGTGAACTTCACGGCGTTGGCGATCAGGTTGGACAGCACCTGGCGCACGCGCGTGGCGTCGCCGCGCCACAGCCCTGCGACGGCGGGGTCCACGTCCAGGGTGAAGGCCAGCGCCTTGGTGCGCGCCTCGGCGGCGAAGGCGGCGTGCGCGGCCTCCGCCGTGGCCTTCAGATCGAAGGGCTCGCTCTCGAGGATCAGGTGGCCCGCCTCGATGCGCGAGATGTCGAGCAGGTCGTCCAGCAGGTCCATCAGCGCCGCACCGCTGTCGCGGATCACGCGCAGGCGGTCGCGCTGCAGGGCGGGCAGGGGATCGAGGTCCATGGCCTGGGCCATGCCCAGCACGCCGTTCAGGGGCGTGCGGATCTCGTGGCTCATCACCGCCAGGAACTCGCTCTTGGCGCGGTTGGCGCCCTCGGCGGCGTGGCGGGCCTCCTCCTGCACGCGGGCCATGCGATAGGCCTCGGTGACGTCCAGATAGGTCGCCAGGCACAGGCTCCAGGGCCGCCCCAGGTCCGAGGTCAGGCGGTACTGCGCCCGGATCATCCGGCTGGGCTGGTCGCCGGCCTCCAGCTCCAGCTCGAATGGCGGCATGTTGCCATCGGCGTCCATGCCGTCGAGGCCGTCGAACATGGCGTCGAGGAACTTCGGCCCGAACTTGCCCAGGCCGCCGTACCGCGCGAACAGCGCCCGCGCCGCGGCGTTGGCGTCGATCAGCACCGAGTCCTCGCGCAGCGCCTGGGCGTCCGGATATTCCCCGCGGGCGATCGCCCCCAGCGTCACGCCGGGGCGGAGCTTGGCGTGCAGCCGATCGTGCAGCGCGCTGGCGTCGAAGCAGACGAGGGCGACAGGGCTGCTGTCGAACACCATGCCCCACCGCTGCTGGCCGGCCTCGGCGGCCTCGCCCATCTGGCGCAGGGTGTCACGCTCGGCGCCGATCGAGGACGACAGGCGCACGATGAAGACCAGGAAGGCGATCCCGCCCAGCGCGAGCAGCAGAGTCTCGCCGATCCCGAAGCCCCGCCCGGCGAAGGCCGCATAGATCGGGGCCAGGACCAGGAGCGAGGCCGGCGGCGTGACCATGGCGGCCGTCGCCAGCCGCGAGCCGGACGAGACCATCGCGTTGTTGAGGGCCACGGCGCACAGCACGACGGCGGCGCCCGCCAGGGCGACGGGGGTGACGGTCGGCGCGATCACGATCGCGGCGACGGAGGCGTAGGTGGCGGCGCTGAATGCAAGGCCGAGGGCGGCATGGATGCGCCGCCTGCCGTTCGCCGGGGCCGCCTGCGCCCGGCGAGCGAGGACGCCCTCCAGCGCGCCGCTGGCGAGGGTGGCGGCCAGCCACGGCGCCACGAGCGGGCTGTGCGTGGCCAGCCACACCAGCACCGCGATGATCGCGGCTTCGATCGTCCGGCTCTTCCGCGCTTTTGCACGGGCCCGGAGGATCCGGCCGAACCGATTGTCTTCGTCGTCCTGCGCTTCGCGCATGGGCGGGTAATCCGATCAGTCGGAGGGAGAGGGACTCAGGTCGATCTTCAGGCGCAGCGCGGCGATGACCCGGTCTTTCGCCAGGCGGTCGCCGCCCGCGTGGTGGATCCACTGCAGATCGGGCTGCAGCGTGATCCGCGAGGTCAGCTTGTCGGAATAGGTCAGTTCGATGCCGGATTCGGCGCGGGCCGGTTTGCCCCCGGCGTCGCGTAGGTTGTTGCGGAACCGGCGGTTCAGCACGCCCTGCTGGAAGCCCAGCGAGAGCTGGCTGTCGGGCCGACTGGCCACCGGCCGCGCGATCAGGAAGCCCGCCTGCCAGCCGCCGCGGAAAGAGGTGGTGGCGCCGTCCGACAGACCCACGCGCAGGAAGACGTGGCCCGAGGCCCCGGCGTCGGAGCCGAACATCCGCTGCTCGCCCAGCACATAAGCGCCCTGGGCATGGTGGTGGGCCGGCTGGCCGTCGGGCAGGATGACCCGGATGTCTTCCTGACGCCTGCTGTAGCGCCAGGCGCCGGCCGAGAAGCGGGTGGGCCCCTCGAAGCCGGCCTCGGCGATGGTCAGCACGCCATTGCCGAAGCCCCAGTCGACGCCGCCGGGATCGCCCAGCACGCCGGACTTGGCGTTCAGCACCGCGGCGCGGGCGTAGCGGCCGGCGCCCAGGTCGACGTTCATCCGCACGCCCAGCGCCGTCGACGGGAAGATCGACGGGCCGTTCGGGCCGGTGGCGGCCAGTTCCGAGCCGATGCCGAACGAGGGGTTCAGCAGGAGGGCCGCGGACTCGTTGGCGTAGAACTCGCTGTTCAGGTTGTAGAGGCCGGCGCGGATGGCCGTGGGTCCGAGGCTCTGCTCCAGCCACAGCTCGAACAGCCGCAGGCGAGGCTTGGCCACCTCGATGTTGTCGACGCCCTGCAGGGTGCCGGCGATGTCGTTCGGCGCGCCGCCCGAGTTGTTCAGCGCATAGGCGTGCAGCACCGCGCCACGCCAGCCCACCGCCTTCTCCAGGTTGAGGTCCGCGGTGAGGTCGAGGTTGTCGAGATAACGGCCGGCGCGCGGATGGACGCCGCGCGCCACGCCGCTGACGTCGGCGGTGTAGACGGCGCCCAGCGCCAGGACGGGCGCGTCTTCGGCGGGCGGCTCATCGGCCAGGGCCGGGCCGGCCGCCGCCAGGGCCAGCAGGGCCGCGGCGGCCATGGCGCTGGCCTTGGGTCGGAGGGGCATTCGGCGGTCTCTTGGCGAGTTTCGAAATGGGAACTTGCCTCGCCGGCACTAATTCACGGTTAAAAGTGGGAATTGTGCTCAAGTATTAAGTGATCGTGTCGCGTTTACTGGTCGTAAATCATATATAGACCGATTGAGTTCCTGGTGCATCACAATGTCGCACCTGGGAATTCGGACCATAAGTGGGAAGCGGCTCGTTGAACTGAGGGTCGACAAGTCATCGCCATGTCGGTCGTGCGTTATGATTTACGGCGGGGAAAGACATTTACCCTAACGTCGCTCCCGATAGCGGGGAGACGCATGAAACTCGACTCGATCAACGGAAAGGTCATCGCGGCGGGGACGATCGTGCTGGTGCTGGCCTCGGCCACGTCGGTGGCCGGCCTTTGGGCCGCGACGCACCTCAGCGGCGCCCTGACGCGTGCGATCCGGTCGGGCCAGATCGTGCAGATCCACATGGACTCCGACATGATGCACGACGCCCTGCGGGCCGACGTGCTGATGGCCCTGCGCGCCGCCGACCCGTCGACGGGCGTCACCTTCGCCGAGGTGAAGAAGGACCTGGGCGAGCACGCCCAGGGCTTCCGCGACGACATCACGCGCAACAAGTCGCTGGCCACCGATCCTGCCACCCGCGCCGCCCTGGCCGCGGTCGAGGCGCCGCTCGGCGACTACATCTCGGGCGCCGAGAACATCGTGGCCCTGGCCGAGCGCGATCCGGCCGCGGCCCAGGCGGCGATGCCCAGGTTCCTCGAACAGTTCACGACGCTGGAAGGCGCGATGGAGGAGGCGACCGGTAAGATCGAGGCCGCCGCCTCGGCCGAGGCCGACGGCGCGAAGTCGGCCGCCCTGGTCGCCCAGATCCTGATGGCCGCCCTGATCCTGGTGGGCGTGGCGGTCACCGGCCTCATCGTGCTGGCGGCACGCCGTATCCTGGTGAAGCCGCTGGTCGACGTGACCAGCGCGCTGGACCGCCTCTCCAAGGGCGACCTGACCGTCGATCCGCCGCACACGGGCCGCAAGGACGAGATCGGCCTGATGACGCGGGCCCTGTTTGCCTTCAAGCAAGCCGTGGCCGAGCGCCAGGCCGAGCTGGAGGCCGCCGACAACCGCGCCGCCGTGGAGGAAGAGCGCACCCGCAACGAAACCCGCCGGGGCGAGGAGGAAGCCTCTCGCGAGCGTGTCATGCGCGACCTGGCCGGCGGCCTGCGGCGGCTCAGCGACGGCGACCTGGCTGCACGCCTGAACGACCGCTTCCCCGAGCAGTATGAAGCCCTGCGCGGCGACTACAACGCCGCCGTCGACCGGCTGGCCGAGGTCATGTCGGCGGTGATCGGCTCGGCGCGCGGCATGCGCACCGGCTCGGACGAGATCAGCCAGGCCGCCGACGACCTGTCGCGCCGCACCGAGCAGCAGGCCGCGAGCCTCGAAGAGACCGCCGCCGCGCTCGACGAGGTGACCGCCACCGTCCGCCGCTCGGCGGAAGGCGCCGGCAAGGCCAGCCAAGTGGCCGACGCCGCCCAGGGCGAGGCTGTGCGCTCGGGCGAGGTAGTGACCAAGGCCACCCAGGCCATGAGCGCGATCGAGCAGTCGTCGGCCAAGATCTCGAACATCATCGGGATCATCGAGGAGATCGCCTTCCAGACGAACCTCCTGGCCCTGAACGCCGGTGTCGAGGCCGCGCGCGCCGGCGAGGCGGGCAAGGGCTTCGCGGTCGTGGCGTCCGAGGTTCGGGCGCTCGCCCAGAGGTCGGCCGAGGCCGCCAAGGAGATCAAGGCCCTGATCTCGGAGTCGAGCCGCCAGGTCGACGACGGCGTCGAGCTGGTCACGCAGACCGGCCATGCGCTGGAGGTCATCCGCGCCACCGTCGCCGAGATGCACGGCCTGGTCACCGAGATCGCCGCCTCGGCGCGCGAGCAGTCGGTCGCCCTGTCCGAAGTGAACACCGCCATCAACCAGATGGACCAGGTGACCCAGCAGAACGCCGCCATGGTCGAGGAGACCACCGCGGCCAGTCACAGCCTGGCGCGCGAGGCCGAGAGCCTCGCGGGCCTGATCGGCCGCTTCCGCCTCACCCCTGCGGAAACGGTCACGTCCGCGCGCGCCGCCTGAGCCCCCCATCGAGGGCGGTGCGTGCAGCCGGCCGGAGCCTGCGGGCTCTGGCCGGCGGCGACCTCTCTAGGCCGGCCCCGCGGGAGGGCGGCCGTAGTCGAGCAGCTTCTCGGCTTCCAGCGGATCTTCCATCACCGCGCGCAGCACCTGCTGCAGCACGCGGGCGGCCTGCCGGATCTCGGCCTCGCCCAGCCTGTCGAGGACGCCGCGGTTCGCCGTGGCGAGCCGTTTGAAGGCGTCGGCGTGCAGCGCCTCGCCCTTGGCGCTGAGGGCCACGTTCACCCGCCGGCGGTCGCGGGCCGGGGACCAGCGCTCGACCAGCCCGTCGCGCACCAGTTGATCCACAGCGCGGGTCAGGGTGGTGCGGTCCACGCCCGTGAACAGGGCCAGGTCGTTCATCGAACAGTTCTCGATGCGACGAATTACCGCAAGCGTGCGCAGTCGGGTCAGGCTCAGCCCTAGCGAAGCGGCGCCGCGGTCGAAACGCAACTCGCGCTGACGGGCGGACTGGGAGATCAGATAGAACAGGTACTCGCCCGGGCCAAGGGGAAATTCCCCTGTCGGATCAAAGGAGTGGTCCTTGGGATTGGTCTTGCGCATCAGGCTCTCGCGCGTGCCGCGGCAGGGCGTCCAGGGCCGCGAGATGAGGCTGATTTGCGTGCGAACACAATATGTGCAAATGCACAATGTTATTGCCGCATTAACTGTCGCCGCCTAAGGCTTGGCCGTAGCACAAGCCGAGGATTCCCCACCTTGCACCCCACCGCCGCCTTCGCCGTACAGGAGACGGATTCCGCGCTCACGCACCTGCGCGCGGAGATTCAGGCTTCGCTGGCGCTCAACCGGGCCGTGTTGCAGGCGCTGGCCACGCTGTCGCCGACCATGGCGGCCGTCGCGGAGCGCGCGCTGGACGACGAGCTTCAGCTCGCGCGCCACGGCGGAGCCCCGTCCCTGGTCTTGGAACTGATCGAGGACGCCCGCGAGCGCCTGCAGGACGAGGCCGGCGAGCTCGATCGGATGAACGGGCTGGAGCTGGCGCTGGTCGCCGCGGCCGACGCGCTGCCGGACATCCGCGCCCACCACGAAGCCTAGGGCGGGCTCGGCCTCTCCCTGTCGATTTCCGAAGGCGGCCGGGCTAGGCCGCCGGCATCACCCGCGCGCGCACCCGCCGCAGGCCGTCCAGGATCGGATCGGTTCCGGCGGCGCTGGCCTTGTCGCCCAGGCCGGCCAGCAGGCGGATGCCGTCCACGTGCACGTCGATCGCCGGCCAGTTGGCGGTCTCGCCGCCGCGGAAGCAGTCGGCCAGGTCGCACAGGCTGAAGCAGGCCTCGGCCAGCGCGGTCAGGCCGAACGAGCCGGCCAGGCCGTAGATGGCGTTGCTCAGGTCGTAGATTTTTCCGAACGCCGACACGTCGTTGGCCTCGCGGCCCTGGGCGGCGACCGCCACCATCTGGTCGGCCTTCTCGACGAGCGAGGTGATCGAGACGCCGCGGACGCCCTCGATCTTCGCGTTCGCGGCGCGGATCGCGTCCTCGGGACGTCGGCCGCCAGGCTGGCTGGCGATCTCGGCGAGCTTGTTCTCGACGGCGAAAATGCGGGCTTTGGGAGCCATCAGGCGACTGCTTTCGGGTTGAACAGGGCGTCGATCTCGTCCTGATCCAGGTTGGGAGTCTTGGCGAGGCCGACTTCGGCCGACAGGTCGTCGTGGCGCCGGCCCTTCATGCCGACGGGCGGGCCCAGCGCCTTCACGCGGCGATCGGGGCCGCAGTAGTTGGGCGAATTCACGAACTTGCGGGTGTCGTTCAGCAGCCAGACGATCCGCTGCATCATGACCACCGGCGAAGCCGGCTTGGCGACCACGAAGCTGGCGCCGGAGTCACGGCCACGGAACACCTGCGACGGCTTGGTGTGGCCGGTCACGAGGATGACCGGGACGAAGCTGTTCGGATCGAGCTCGGCGCGGCGCAGCCAGCTGATGAAGTCGTAGCCTTCGGCGTCGTTCAGCGCGCTGTCGACGACCATCAGGTTGATGACCTTCTCCTGCACGATGGTCTTCGCCTCCGCCATGGTCTGCACGCGGCGAGGGGCGTGGCAGCCGAAGCCCGCGAACATCTCGGACATGACGTTCAGGCCCTGCAGGTCGCCGCAAGCCAGCAGCACCTCAGCGGTGCTGAGATTGACGCGGTCGTTCTTGCTGGCGGCCATGGCGGGCTCAGTCCCAGAAGGTCATCGGATCGCCCTCGTCGGCGGGGGCGGTGGCGGGGTTGGACAGGCGCTGGGCCTGCTCGGTGAGCGTGAGGACACGCAGCGCCTTGTCGATGTCGGCGGCCACGTCGGCCGGCGCGGCCTCGGCCAGCGCGCGCAGGAACGCCGCCAGGCCCGACAAGCGCTGGCTCAGCAGGTCGACGGCCTGCGCCTCCATCATGGCGGCCGGGTCCACCTGACCCGCCGCGACCGCCAGGCGCGAGATGAGCTCCTGCAGCTGGTCGCCGACGGCGACCAGGTCGGTGACCTCGCGGGCCACCAGGTCCAGGGACTCGGCCAGGGGGCGCTGGGCGGCGGGTTCGGACATCAAAACAGCTCCAGCGCGCCGGAATCCTGGGCGGGCGCGATCGGTTGGCGGCGCTCGGTGGCGAACACCTTGGCTTCGGTCGGCGCCAGCAGGATCTGCCGCGCGCGGCCGCTGCCGGGCCAGTATTGGATGCGGCGTGCGCGATCCCCGCGCAGCGAGCCGCCGACGAAACGCAGGCCTTCGTCGCGGACGAACCGCTCGGCGAAGGCGGAGTTCTGGGCGCCGACGTCCGAGAGGCCGTCGAACAGGTGCGCGCCGCCGAAAAGCTTCACCTCGAGCCGGTCGCGGCGGCAGCCGCGGCGCAGCAGGTCGTTCAGCAGCAGTTCCATCGACTGCACGCCGTAGCGAAGGCCTTCGTCGCCGGCCTCACCAGGCAGCAGGAAGTGGTTCATGCCGCCGAAACCCGTGATCGGGTCGCGGATGCACGCGGCCACGCACGATCCGAGGATCGTGGTCAGCACAGCATCATCGCCATGGGCGACGTGGTACTGCCCCTGGATCACGTGGATCTTGCGGGGCTCCGCGTCGTAGGCGTGGCTTTGTCCGGCCGCGCCCAACGTCACGCGAGAACGCCGAAGATCGCTTCGATCTTTTCCTTCAGGGTGCCCACGGTGAAGGGCTTCACCAGGTAGTTGTTCACCCCGAACTGGACTGCGCGTTGCACCAGCTCCTTGTCGGCTCGGCCGGTGAGCATGATGAAGGCCGTCTTCTGGATCGGCGGGTGCGAGCGGATCGCGCGCAGCAGGCCCAGCCCGTCGAGCTTCGGCATGTTGTAGTCCGAAATCACGAGCTGCACCGGCCGCGACAGCATGTGCCGCAGGCCTTCCTCGCCGTCAGGGGCTTCGTGGATCGTGCGGAAGCCGAGCTGTTGCAGACCGGTCCGCACCAGAGACCGCATGGTCTGCTGGTCGTCGACGACGAGGCAGGGGATGGAGGAGGGCGCCGGCATTTCAGCGTTCCGTTTCTTTGTTCGTGAGGTTGCGGATGGCGGGCCCCAGCTTTTCGAGGGGGAGCTGGCGTTCGACCGCGCCGAGTTCGAAGGCCGCACGGGGCATGCCGTAGACGACACAGGTCGCCTCGTCCTGACCGAGCGTCCGAGCCCCGGCCTGCCGCATGGCGAGCAGACCTCGGGCCCCATCGCGGCCCATGCCGGTCAGGATCACGCCGAGAGCATGGTCCTTCGCGGAGCGGGCCACCGAAGAGAAGAGGACGTCCACAGACGGGCTGTGGCCGCTGACCGGGTCGCCTTGGGTGACGCGGCAACGCAGGTGCCGTGTGCCCTCGACTTCCAGGTGGAAATCGCCGCCCGGGGCCACGTAGACCCGGCCGGGAACCAGGGGATCGCCGTCGCGCGCTTCCGAGACCGTGGCGGCCGAGGCGCGGTTCAGGCGTTCGGCGAAGCTCTTGGTGAAGCTCGCCGGCATGTGCTGGGTGATGACCGTCGGGCAGCAGTTCTCAGGCAGCCGCTGGACGATGTTGAGAAGGGCCTCGACGCCGCCCGTGGACGACCCGATGGCCACGATCTTGTCGGCCGGGGCGAAGGTGTCGGTCGGCGCCGGCTCGACGCGCGCCACCCGTGCGCGCACCCGGGCGCGGGCGGCGATCTTCACCTTCTCGGCCAGGCGGGAGAAGCCGATCGGGTCGGCGCCGCCGGGCTTCTCGACGCATTCCACCGCGCCCAGCTCCAGGGCCGCCAGGGTCGCCTCGGCGCCGCGGCTGGTCAGGGTGGAGACCATCACGACCGGCATCGGCCGCAGGCGCATGATGCGCTCCAGGAAGTCGAGGCCGTTCATGTTCGGCATCTCGACGTCGAGCGTGATCACGTCGGGGTTCAGGGCCTTGATGGCCTCTCGGGCCTGCAGCGGATCGCCCGCTTCGCCCACGACCTCCAGTTCGGGGTCGGCCGAGAGCGAGGCGCTGATCAGGCGGCGCATCGTGCTCGAGTCGTCGACGACAAGGACGCGGGTCATCGGGCAGCCTCGATACGGCGATAGGTGGTGACGCCATCCGGCTTGTAGGCGGAGACCGCCGGGCCCTGGATGCGCTCGGAATGGCCGATGTAGAGCGCGCCGCCCACCGCGTTCAGCGGGGCGAACCGGCTCCACAGGCGGGCCTGGGTGTCGTCTTCGAAGTAGATCGCGACGTTGCGGCAGAAGATCGCGTCGAACTTGCCCTTCATCGGCCAGTCGCCGATCAGGTTCAGCTCGTTGAAGGTGATCAGCGCGCGCAGGTCGTCGGCCATCTTCACGCGGCCGTCGCTCATCGGCGAGGTCCAGCGCTTGCGGTAGGCGTCCGGGATGCCTTCCAGGAGGTGCGGGGCGTAGGCGCCGCCGCGGCCCTCGGCGACCATGTTGGGGTCGATGTCGGTGGCCAGCACCTTCACGTCGCGGTCGGCCGCTTCCGGCATCAGCGACAGGATGGTCATGGCGATCGAGAAAGGCTCTTGGCCGCTCGAGCAGGCCGCTGACCAGATCCGCACCTTGCCGCCGCGACGCGCGGCGTCGAGCAGGGGCGGGAGGATCTTTTCCTTCAGGTGGTCGAAGTGGTGCGGCTCGCGGAAGAAGCGCGTGACGTTCGTGGTCAGCGCCGCCAGCATCTTCTGGCGTTCGTCGATCCCCTGTCCGCCGGCGACCAGCTCGCAGTAGTCCTTGAAGCTCGTGAGGCCGAGCGCGCGCAGACGCTTCGCCAGTCTGGAATAGACCAGCGTCGCCTTCGCCTCGGGCAGGTGGATGCCGGCGTCGCCATGCACCATCGCCGAGATCTTGCGGAAATCGGCTTCGGTGAAGGCGAACTCGCCGTCGACCATATTTGCGCCCGGGCGCGTAGATGTCGGCGCGCTCGCAGTCATCAGGCGGCTTCCAGCTCCATGTCGGGCAGAACGCGGTCGAGGCCGATCAGGCTGATCATGCGGCCGTCCATGGCGATCAGCCCGCGAATGAACGACTTCGCCGTCTCCGAGGCGACGTCGGGCGTCGGCTGGATGACGTCGTCGGTGACCGTCAGGATGTCGCTCACCGCGTCGACCAGCAGGCCCACCACCTGTTCGCCGATCTGGGCGACGATGATGACGTTGCGGTCGCTGGCCTCGGTGCTCTCGAAGCCCAGGCGCGAGGCCAGGTCCACGATCGGCAGCACCGCGCCGCGCAGGTTGATGACGCCCTTCACGAAGGAAGGGGACTGGGGCAGGGCGGTCGCAGCCGTCCAGCCGCGGATCTCGCGGATGGCCATGATGTCGACGCAGAATTCCTGGGCGCCGATCCGGAACGAGATCAGTTCCTTCATGCCGCCCGCCTGGTTCTGCCCGCCTTGGGAGAGGACTTGGTTCATGTTCAGCTCGCCTTGCGCATGTCGCCGCGGGAAACGGTGACGATGGTGTCGATGTCGAGGATGAGGGCCACGCGACCGTCACCGAGGATGGTGGCGGCGGCGACGCCCGGCACCTGCCGGTAGTTCGCTTCGAGAGACTTGATGACCACCTGGCGCTGGCCCTGGATCGCGTCGACCAGCAGGGCCGCGCGCGACCCGCCTTCGCCTTCGATCAGCAGGGCCACGCCCTGGGTCGCTTCCAGCGGGTCGCGGCGGTAGCCGAGGGCCATGCCCACGTCGATCAGGGGCACGAAGCCGCCGCGGATCGCGATCACCCGGGCGTGGCCGCCCAGGCTGTGGACGTCCTCGGCCTTCGGCTGCAGCGTCTCCACGATCGCGGTGATCGGGGCGACCAGCGTCTGGCCGTGGGCCGAGACCACCATGCCGTCCAGGACGGCCAGGGTCAGCGGCAGGCTCATGGTGAAGGTCGAGCCCTTTCCGGGGCGCGACGTGATGGTGATCCGGCCGCCCAGGGCCTGGATCGAGCGGCGGACCACGTCCATGCCGACCCCGCGGCCCGAGATGTCGGAGACCTCGGCGGCCGTGGAGAAGCCCGGCATGAAGATCAGGTTGTCGATCTCTTCGTCCGAGAGCTGGGCCTCGGCCGAGATCAGGCCCTTCTCGATGGCGATGCCCTTGACGCGCTCGCGGTTGATGCCGCCGCCGTCGTCGGAGACCTCGATCACGATGCGGCCCGAGCGGTGGAACGCGGCCAGCTTCACGACGCCCTCGGCCGGCTTGCCGGCGGCGGCGCGCTTCTCGGGGCTCTCCAGGCCGTGGTCGATCGCGTTGCGGATCATGTGCGTCAGCGGGTCGGCCAGGCGCTCGATCACGGTCTTGTCGACCTCGGTGCCTTCGCCCTCGGTGACCAGGCGGACCGGCTTGCCGACCATGGCGCCCACTTCGCGCACCAGGCGCGGCATGCGCTGGAAGACCGACTTCACGGGCTGGGCCCGGATGGCCATCACGCTGTCCTGGATCTCGCGGGTCAGTTGCTCCAGCTCGTCCAGGCCCATGGCCACCGCGCTGGCGCGGGCCAGGCCCGCCTCCATCACGCGCTGGGCCAGCACGGCCTGGTTGATGACCAGCTCGCCGACGAGGTCGATCAGGCGGTCGACGCGGTCCAGGTCGACGCGGATGGTCGCGCCGGCGCCGGCCTCGGTCTTGCGCGGGCCGCCGGCGGCCTGGGCCTCGGCGGGGGTTTCGTTGGCCGCGATGGGCGCCGCAGGGGCGGGCGTCGGGTTCAGCGCCACGACGGGCGCCGAGACGGGGGCCGGGGCCGGCTCGGGCGTCAGCTCGGGCATCGGCTCGTCGGGAGCGACGGCGATCGGCGGCGGGGCGTCGGCCTGGGCCTGGGCCAGCAGGGCCGAGAGGTCGAACCCCGCGTCGGCGGCGCCTTCGGCGTCGGACTGGACCCCGCCCAGCGGCGAGACGTCCAGTTCGCAGTCGCCGTCGACGAACTCGAACACTTCGCGGATCGAGGCCTCGTCGGTCTCGCCCGTCATCGTCACGCGCCACGACAGGTAGGCGGCTTCGGGATCCAGGTCCGCCAGCGGCGGCACGTCGTGCGCGTCCAGCTCGACCTCGGCCGGACCCAGGCGCGTCAGCTCGCGCAGCAGGAGGGCGGCCTCGTTGGCCTTGGCGTAGAGGTCCGCGCGCGGCTTGAAGCTCACGACGAAACCGGCCGGGCCCTCGGCCTCGGGGGCGCCGTCCATGGCCACGGCCATCGGCTGGAACTCGAAGTCGCCCCAGTCTTCCTCGCCGCCTTCGTCGTCGGCGCCCGCGGCCCCGCTCAGGGCCTTCAGCTCTTCCGCCAGGCCAGCGGCCAGCGGGTGCTCGGTGTCGTCGCCGCCGTGCGCCTTGCGCACCAGGTCGGCCAGGACGTCGGCGGCCCGCAGCATGGTCTTCAGGACGGGGTCGGTCGCCGCCAGGCGGCCCGAGCGCATCTCGTCCATCGCCGTCTCGAAGACGTGCGCGAAGCGGATCAGCGCCTCCAGCTGGAACGCGCCCGCGCCACCCTTGATCGAGTGCACCGCCCGGAAGACGGCGTTGAGGGTCTCGGGATCCTGGTCGCCGCTCTCCATGGCGAGCAGACCGGATTCGAGCTCGGCGAGTTGCTCTTCGCACTCTTGGAAGAACGTCTCGCGAATGGCGGCAAGGGGGTCCACGGGCGGTGGTTTCCTAGGCTAGGAGGGCGGACGTCAGGCGGCGACGCGGCGGATCGCGTCCACCAGCTTCACCGGGTTGAAGGGCTTCACGATCCAGCCGGTGGCGCCGGCCATCCGCGCGCGGTTCTTCTTTTCCGCGTCGCTCTCGGTCGTCAGCACCAGGATCGGGATGCCGCGATAGCGCTGGTCGCCGCGGACTTCCTCGATGAAGCCGAAGCCGTCCATGCGCGGCATGTTGATGTCGGTCACGATGACCTGCGGATGCTCGGCCTGGAGAACCTCCAGACCGTGGATGCCGTCTTCGGCCTGGACCACGCGGAAACCAGCGTCGGCGAGGGCCAGACGAAGCATTTCGCGCATCGTCCGGGAGTCGTCGACGGTGAGGACAGTCATGCTCATCGGGTCAATCCTGAACAGGGGAAAGGGCGGCCGCGGGGGCCAGGTGGGCTGCGCCCATCAGAGCCAGTCCGTCGGAGAACTCGGGTGAAGGGTCTACGATCTGGAAGTCGGCGCCGTCGGCGGCCCAAGTGGCCTGGGCCGACAGCAGCACTTGCAGGCACTGGCCGCCCACGCGGCGGACCTGCGAGGCGTCCAGCGTGACCGGCTTCCCGCGGCGGCCCAGCAGCTCCTTATGGAGCGGGCCGGCCGCGGTCATGTCGAGGCTGTCGCCGAGGGTGAGCGGAGCGGTCATGTTCAGAATTCGTCCCAGGCGTCTTCATCGGTTTCGAAGGCCGGCTTCGGGGCGGCGCCGCCACGGCCGGTGGTCTTCATGGCCACCGCGGTGTGGGCGGGGGCCGGGGTCGGGGCCGGAGCGCGCACCGGAGCCGGCGCGGCGACCGAAGCGCCGGCGCCCAGCTCGAAGCGGCTGATCAGGCGGCCCAGGGCTTCGCTCTCGGCCGACAGGGCGTGGCTGGCGGCGGTCGCCTGCTCCACCATGGCGGCGTTCTGCTGGGTCACCTGGTCCATCTGGTTGATGGCGGTGTTCACCTGCTGCAGGCCGGTGGCCTGTTCCTGGGCGGAGGCGGCGATCTCGGTGACCGCGCCGTTGATCGAGGTGACCTGGGTCAGGATGCGTTCGAGGACCTTGCCGGTCTCGCCGACCAGGCCCACGCCGCGCTCGACCTGCTGCGAGGAGGCCGAGATCAGCGTCTTGATCTCCTTGGCGGCTTCGGCCGAACGCTGGGCCAGGGCCCGGACTTCCGAGGCCACGACCGCGAAGCCCTTGCCCGCGTCGCCGGCGCGAGCCGCCTCGACGCCGGCGTTCAGGGCCAGCAGGTTGGTCTGGAACGCGATCTCGTCGATCACGCCGATGATCTGGCTGATCTGGCCCGAGCTGTTCTCGATCTCGCTCATGGCCGAGATGGCGTCGCGGACGACCACGCCCGAGCGCTCGGCGTCGGCCTTGGCCGAGCCCACCGATTCACGGCTCTGGGCGGCGCCCTCCGCGGTCTTGCGCACGGTGGCGGTGATCTGGTCGAGCGCCGCGGCGGTCTCTTCCAGGCTGGCCGCCTGTTGTTCGGTGCGGCGCGACAGGTCGTCGGAGGCTTGGCTGATCTCGCCGGCGCCCGAGCGGACGGCCGTGGCGTTGGTCGCCACTTCGCGCATCGTGTCCTGCAGCGTGTCCATGGCGCGATTGAAGTCGGCGCGCAGCTGCTCGTAGTCGGCCGGGAAGTTGTCGGTCAGGCGGAAGGTCAGGGCGCCGGCGGCCAGGCGCTCGAGGCCCTTGGCCAGGCCGTCCACGACCTTCGCCTGGTCGGCGGCGCTCGCGGCGCGCTCGGCTTCGTTGGCGGTGCGGGCGGCGTCCGCGGCGCGGCGCTGCTCGACGCTCTCGCCTTCGAGACGGACCTTCTCGATCGCGGCGTCCTTGAAGTGCTGGACGGCGCCGGCCATGCGGCCGACCTCGTCCTTGCGGCCCTGGGCGGGCACGTCGACGTTGTTGTCGCCGGCGGCCAGCTTGCCCATGGCGGCCGTCATCGCGCTCACCGGGCCGCCGATCGCGGCCGACAGGATGGCGCCCATCACCACCGACAGCGCGACGGCCAGCAGGCTGCCCACGGCCAGGAGGGTGATGGCGAAGGCCTGCGAGGCGTCCTGCGCCTTGGCGCGCTGCTTCAACAGCGCCTCTTCCTGGTCGCGGAAAACCTTCAGCGCGGCGCGGAACGATTCCAGGCGGCCCTTGACGCCGAGCTCCATCATGGCGGTCGCCTGCTGCGTCGGATCCTGGCCGGCCGCGATCAGCGGCGCTTCCTCGGCCTCGACCTTCGCGACCGCGTCCTTGATCGCCTTGATGTCGTCGGCGTCTTCCGGGGCAGCCTTCTCCAGGGCCTCGACGGCCGCCTTGTAGTCCGCCTCGGCGCCGTTGATGCGCTTCAGGAACGCCGGATCGCCGCTGGCCACGAGGCCGCGGATGGCGTTCTGGCGCTCGACGCGAGCCATCAGGATCTCGTCCGCGAGATTGAGCTGGCGAACGCTCTGATCGTTGTCGCCCACCGCGGCCTTGATGCTCATCAGGCTGACGAACACCGCGACGCACATGGCGACGACGGTGACCACCACGACCGCGAAGCCGACGGTCAGCTTCTTGGAGATGTTGAGGTTGTTCAGGAGGGTCATCGGGCTTCTCGGTGACGGGCGTTTGTTGTTGGGCGGTGGGGAGCGGCCGGCGGGCGGCATCCGAAGCTGTCGAGCTCCGAAGCCGATCCGCCGGCCGCGCTGGAGGCGGCGGCGTTCAGATCAGTCCTCGTGGCGTCCGGGGTACGTGGACGTACGGCGCGCGCGGTCTTGCGACAGTAAGGGGGACTGAAACGACCGCATGGTTCTCGCCGTTGCCGTGAGGACATGACGACGCCGATCTGGCCCCGCCGATACGGACAATCCCAAGGTCGGTTTGATTATTGGTAAATTGTGGGAATTGCGGCGGAGCTCAGGGAAGTGATGGGCGGCCGAACTCATGCGGCAAGACGTCGCAACACCTTGCGAATGTTTAAACAGCCCAGGTTTCGGGCCCGCTTAAGCTAGGCGAAGGCGGTTTCGCCGGAGGCCACCAACAGGGCCTTGCCGGGCTGTCCCGGCGCCACCAGCGCGTAGCCGGCCGCGGCGTCGAAATAGACCGCGTCGCCCGCGCGCATGGGCAGGGGCGCGTAGAGGTGGCTGTGGAACTCCACCTCGCCCTCGAGGATCAGCAAATAGGCCTCGCCGCCCAGGATCGCCAGCGGCCCGTGGGCGTCGAGGCTGCGCGCCGTCACGTCGATGACGATCGGCGAAAGGCTCTTTGAAAGCAGGTCCGCGGCGGCGCGGCGGCCGGTGTTGCCGCCCACCCGCGTGGGCGGCCCGTCGCCGGCGCGCATGACCGAGCGGCGGCCCGACGCGGCGGGCGCGGTTTCGGCCTCGCGCGTGACCAGGCCCTCGAGGTCCACCTCCAGCGCCCGGCACAGCCGCATCAGCTTTTCGTAATTGAGGGCGTTCTGCCCGAGCTCGACTCTTGAAAGGGTGGAGATCGGCACGCCGCTCTGTTCGCTCAGCGCCGCCAGACTCCAGCCGCGCGACAGTCGCAGCTTGCGTATCGCCGCGCCGGTCCGGTCTGACATCCGGGAGCGCATGACGTGGATTCCCCCTGCCTACGCGGCGGACACTATGGTGATTCACATAACGCGACACGCGAGCGCCTCGCGTGTTCCTGCCCAAATTGGGTCGGCGGGTTTCGCCCGTCAGGCGAGTGGACGTTGCGGCGCTCTCGCGGCGAGGTTTGCGCGGCGGTTCCGCGCCGGCGCGCCGTAAAGCCGGGAAAACGCTGGCCTTCCGTGGGAATTTGCCCGGGATAGGGCCTCGCGACCAAGTCTAGCGACCCGTTTCGCGAGCAACGCGGATTCCGCTTTTCAACTCACAGAAGAACCCAATCGCACCCTTGCGAGGACGTGATAGGGTAAAAGATGACTTAAGGCAGGTCTGCCGTCGCGGAACTGTCGTTAATCTTTTCGAGGGGGGGCTGATGCGCAGCCTGGGGTACACCGTCGCTGTCGGCGCCCTGCTTCTGGGTACCGCGGCTCACGCACAAAGTGTCGACGTCGACGTCGGCCAGTCGGAAGCCGCCGTCCAGCAGGGCGAAGTGGTCGCCCCCTGGGGCGCCGGCGCCGGCATGCTCAACATCAACGGGCGCGGCGGCAGCGCCGAAAGCATCGTCCAGATCACCACGACGCACGCCAGCTTCGAGAGCGGCGTCGCCGTTTCGGGCAAGCAGTCGTCGGCGGTGTCCTACTCGGGCGTCGATGTCACGCTGACCAACACCTCGACCGCCGGCGCCGTGGCGCTGTCGGACTTCGAGTCCACGATCATCCCCGCCGGCATGGGGTTCTACCTCGCCGACCGCTCAGGGCAGGCGATCGACAACAACATCTTCACCGGCTACGGCCAGACCGCCTCGGGCAACGGCTTCACGAACCTGTTCGGCCAGGTCGGCGCCGACAACACCTTCGCGTCGGTCTCCTTCGACTTCGCGATCCAGGACGGCGACGCGACGCTGTATTCGATGGAAGGCTCGCTGGGCCTGCGCTTCGACGCGAATGGCAACCTTCAGGTCGACTACGGGCTGACCGACGCGCAGGGCCGGCTGACGGGCTTCACCACCGCCTACAACAACAGCTTCGCCCTGGCCTACGCCTGGAGCGCCACCAACGTGGTCGTCCCGCTGAGCGGCATCCTGGAATCGGGCCAGAGCAAGACGCTGACCTATCGGACCAGCGTCAACGCCTACACGAACGTCGACTGCATCACGACGAACGTGGCGTGCCTCGTGGCCTATTCGGGCTTCGGCGACCCCATCGGTCGCGGCGGCGGCGTCCAGCTCGCGGCGCGGGGCCTGCGCACGCAGCAGGCCTACAAGCCGATCACCGGCATCGTCTTCGATCCGCAGACGATCGATCCGTTCCGCGGCATCGCCAGCGCGCCGGTTCCCGAGCCGGCCACCTGGCTCAGCATGATCATGGGCTTCGGCCTGCTGGGAGCGGCGTTGCGGCGCCGGCGTATGCTGCAGTACAGCTAAGGCATGACGCCAGGCGACGCGGAAGCTCACGACCGACAGGACGAGGCCTACGCGTACCGGGCGTTCATCAGCTATAGCCATCGGGACAAGGATCTCGCGCAATGGCTCCACCGCCAGGTGGAGGCCTACCGCATCCCCGAGAAGCTGGTCGGCAAGGTCACCGGCGTGGGCAAGGTGCCGCGCCGGCTGCGCCCCATCTTCCGCGATCGCGAGGAACTGCCGGCCTCGGGCGATCTCTCCGCCGAGTTGAGCGCGGCGCTCCGCCAGTCGATGTTCCTGGTGGTGATCTGCTCGCCCGCCTCGGCCAAGTCGCGGTGGGTCAACGAGGAGATCCTCCAGTTCAAGCGGGTGCACGGCGACGGCCGCGTGCTGGCCATCGTCTCGGACGGCGAGCCGAACGCCTCCGACACGCCCGGGATGGACCATCGGGAGTGCTTCCCGCACGCCCTGCGTTTCCGGATGGGCGCGGACGGTGTCCTTTCGGACATTCCCGCCGAGCCGATCGCCGCCGACATCCGCCGCGAGGCCGACGGCCAGCGGCTGGCCACCCAGAAGCTGATCGCGGGCCTGACCGGCCTCAAGCTGGACGAGCTGGTCCAGCGCGAGACCCAGCGGCGCATCGCCCAGATGACCACCATCGCCACCGGCGCGGTCATGGGCATGGTCGTCACCGGCGGGCTGGCCTTCTACGCGAACTCGCTCCGGATCGAAGCCAACAAGCAGCGGACCATCGCCCAGCACGAGGCCGCCGCGGCGCGCGCCGCGTCGGACTATCTGGTCGGCACCTTCGAGCTGTCGAACCCGGCCACCGAGAACCCGCGCACGATCACCGCCCTGACCATCCTGGGCCGAAGCGCCGAGCGCGCGCGCCGCGAGCTGGCTGATCAGCCGGCGATCCAGGCGCGGCTCCTGGCCACCCTCGGCCGCGCCTACAACAACCTCGGCCTGTTCGGGGAGGCCCAGACGGCCTTCGAGCAGGCGGGGCCGGCGATCAACAAGGCTGGCCCCGACGGGACCGAGGCCATGCTGGTCATGGCCATGGCCTACGCCAACCAGGGGGCGCTGGAGAAAGGTCTGGCCGCCGTCCGCCGCGCCCAGGGCCTGGCGGGCCAGAACCCCAGCCTGCAGGCCCAGGTCGCCCTGACCGAGGGCCGCATTCTCACCTCGGCCTCGCGGGTGAAGGAGGGCGTGGCCGCCTTCGACCGGGCGCTGGCCTACTACCGCGCCGCCGGGCCGGACGCGCCGGAGGGCTCGCTGGCCACCGTGCTCAACAACCGCGGCCTCCTGCTGTCGGACGACGGCCAGTTCCAGGCCGCCGAGTCGTCGCTGAGCGAGTCGCTTGCCCTCTTCGAGAAGGACCTGGGCGCCGACCACGTCTCGACGGGCAAGGCCTGGTTCGCCCTGGCGCAGAACTCGTTCAACGCTGGCGACCTGCCCAAGGCGCGGACGCGCATCGCCAACGCGCTACGGATCGAGCGCCGCGTGCTCGATCCCGACAATCCGATCCTGGGCGATACGCTGTCGATGCAGGGCCAGATCTACCAGGGCCTGGGCCAGCTGCCGGAGGCGGAGCGGTCGCTGCGCGAGGCGGTGGCCATCTACCGCGAGGCGTTCGACGGGCCGCACTACCTGATCGGCATCGCCGAGGTGTACCTGGCGCTGATCGAATCCCAACGGGGCAATACCGCCGCCGCCCTGGCCACCCTGGACGACGCCAAGCGCAACTACGACGCCAGCTACGGCAAGCTGCACCCCAACCACGGCGACCTGCTGGTCAACCGGGCCAAGGTGCTGGCCCGCGCCGGCCGGCTGCCCGAGGCCCGGCGCGACTGTGACGCCGGCATGAAAATCCTGGACGACACTCTGGGCGCCGAAGCCAGCTTCACGAAGCAGATGGCCGGCGAATGCCAAGCGCTGGGCGCGTCCAAGCCCGCGAGGGTTGCGGCGAGGTAGGGTCGCGGACCATGCGTACTCTTCAGGCCATCGTCCTCGCAGCCGTCTTGTTGCCGCCCGCCGTGTCGCCCTGCGCCCAGCTGGGCGCGGAGGAGGCCGCCGCGCTGGACCTCAAGGTGCAGTTCCCCGCCGACGCCTGGCCGCGGGAGGCGTACGTCCGCTTCTTCGTCGCGGATCGCGTGAGGACCCTGGACGACCTGCCCTTCACCTCGCTCGACGATTTGAGCCTGCCGGCTGGCGACGTGGTCCTCGGCCTCTTCGTGCTGCCGGGAGAATTCGGCGTCGCCGGGCCGCCCGGCGTCCGCGTCGTGGATACCGTGGCCGAGCTGCCCTATGCCGTGCACGGTGGATGCCGGGCCGTGAACGTCGTCATGGACCCGAAGAGCCGCCGCACGCTCGGCAGCTGGTGCAACGTGGACGACCAGGCGGGTCCGCCGCCTCATCCCGAGGCCGAGCCGCCGGGCCCGGGCCCGACCTGACCGGCGGGCTTCAGGCCGCCGCCGGGTTCCGGGTCAGGCGGTAGAGCGGGTAGATCCCGTAGCCCTTGGGCAGGGCGATCTTGCCCACGTAGTTGCACTCGAACGGGTGGTCCTTTTGCATCTCCAGGACCGCGGCGAAGGGTTCGGTGACGTACACCGCGCCCGACGGCGTCACGGGTTCGATGCGGGCCGCCCGCGAGACTTCGCTGCCGTAGTAGGTGGTGCGGCGGGTGACGGGGTCGTAGCCGGAGTAGGTGGGGCCATAGTGCAGGGCGATCCGCATGGCCGTGCCCTCGCGGACGCCGAGGGCCTTGCAGTCGACCTTCTTCAGCTCCTCGCAGAGGTCGAGCGCGGCGGCGGCGGCGGTCGGCGCGTCCTGGAAGACTGCGAAGATCGCGTCGCCCCAGGTGTTGCCCGAGCGGATGACGTCGCCGTGCTGCTCCAGCGTGCGGGCCGCGCGGACCATCACGTCCTCCCAGAAGAGGGGCAGGGCGCGCTCGTCCAGCTTCGAGAAGCCTGGATAGTCGGTGAACATCAGGCCGTAAGTGCCGCGCTCGACCGCCAGCTTCTCGGGCGGTGGCGGCATCACCGGGCGCGTCAGGGCGGGAACGATCACCACCTCGGCCCGGCCACCGGTATTGCGCCAGGCGGTGACGTCCGAGCCGCTCAGCGTGCGGTCGCCGCGCTCCTCGACGATGACCAGCTGCAGGGCCTCGGCCTGGAGCTGGCGGGCGCGCAGGCGTGCCATACCCATGGTCACCTTGGAGCCGTAGGCGAACTGCTCCATCTCGCCCATGTAGCTCATGTTGCTGGCGAAGGTGAGCGAGGCGGCTTTGTCGCGGATGGCGTGGTAGCGGGCCACCCAGCTCTCGCCGGCCGGCGCCACCGACTGCTCCAGGAAGTCGGGCTCGGCGAAGGGCAGCACCACGTGCACCTCGGCCCCGCGCTCCAGCAGCAGTTCGGCGATCAGGATGTCGCTGCCGGCGGCCAGCGCGCCGTAGGCGAAGCCCACGTCCTCGCGCTCGATCACCTCGCGCATGCGGACCGAGAGGTCGGCCTCCAGCTCGGGCCCGCCCACGAAGATGTTGCCGCAGAACATGGCCACCTTGGGCGGCTCGATCAGCTCCAGCAGGCTCTCCATGCCGTGGTTCTCGCCCTGGGCGGCGATCAGGCGGCGGAGCTGCAGGACGGTGGTGGAGCGGGCGCCGACATCGGCGTCGGGGGCCTCCATGGCGCGCTCGAGCGCCGAACGCGCGCCGGCCACGTCGCCCAGCACGGCGAGCGCCTCGGCCAGGGTCGCCAGCGAGAAGTAGCCCGAGCGCCGCTCGGCGGCGGTCTCGGTCGCCACGTGGCGGGCCAGGAAGTTGGCCAGGCGCGGACGCCCGGCGATCTTGGCCAGGGTGGCGGCGTTGATCGCGGGGTAGCTGGACTTGGTGCGCCGGTAGACGGCGGCGTAGAGCTTGCAGGCCTCCAGCAGCCGGGCGCGGTTCGGCGTCGGCGCGTCGAAGGCCTGGTCCTTCAGGAGGCGCGCCTTAAGCGAGAGCGGGTCGACCCCGCCCATCTCCTCCAGGCGGTAGTCGTCGTAGAGCTTGAGGCCGCGCTCGGTGTCGCCCAGGCGGGCCAGGGTCAGCACTTCAAGGTAGTTCAGCTCGGGATGGGCGGTGTCGCCTCGGCGCACGACCTCGTCATAGGCGCCGAGGAGGTCGCCCCGGGCCAACGCCGCGCGGACTGAGGCGGCGCGCTTTTCCGGAGTGGGCGGCGAGGGAGCGTTCACGCGGCCCCGCCGGTGAGCCCATCCGCCGGCGCCCGGACCGAACGCCGCTTCTTACGCGTCAAACCCCGCACGCCCTGCAGATCCCCCGTTGTTCCGGCGAGCGCCCGCGGGCCCGTCGCAATCCTCTCTGTAACCGTGACGCTATAGCGACATCGCGCCACAGTCCATGACGACGGCTCGCCGGAGGGTGGCGCCGGCGCGATCCAGGGTTGGGCGAGGGGGCGTTCAGGCCGCCGGCGCGATGGCGTCGGCGGGCTCGCGCTGGCCGTCGTAGACCGCCTGGTCCAGCAGGCCCTGCTGCTTGGCGACCAGGGTCGGGACCAGCGCCTGGCCGGCCACGTTCACGGCGGTGCGGCCCATGTCGAGGATCGGGTCGATGGCCAGTAGCAGGCCTACGCCTTCCAGCGGCAGGCCCAGTGTGGACAGCGTCAGGGTCAGCATCACCGTGGCCCCGGTCAGCCCCGCGGTGGCGGCCGAGCCGATCACCGAGACGAAGACGATCAGCATGTAGTCCGACACCTGCAGCGGCACGCCGTAGAACTGGGCGACGAAGATCGCGGAGATCGCCGGATAGATGGCCGCGCAGCCGTCCATCTTGGTGGTCGCGCCCAGCGGCACGGCGAAGGCGGAATAGGCGCGCGGCACGCCCAGGCCGGTCTCGGTCACCTGTTCGGTGACGGGCAGAGTGCCGATCGAGGAGCGCGAGACGAAGCCCAGCTGCATCGCCGGCCACGCGGCGCGGAAGAACCGGACAGGGTTCAGCCCGTGCGCCGCCAGCAGCGCCGGATAGACCACGAACAGCACCAGGAAGAGGCCGATGTAGATGGCGAGCGCGAACTGGCCCAGCTGGCCCAGCGCGTCCCAGCCGTACTTGGCGACCGCCGTGCCCAGGAGGCCGATGGTGCCGATCGGCGTCAGCCGGATCACCCACCACAGCACCTTGCGGATGACCACCAGGGCCGAGGCGTTGAAGGCCAGGAACGGCTTGCCCGCCTCGCCGACCTTCAGCGCCGCGGCGCCGATCACCAGCGAGATCACCAGGATCTGCAGCACGTTGAACGACACGCTGGTCGTGGCCGCGCCGTCCGCCAGCTTGGTCGAGGCCGTGAGGCCCAGGAAGTTGGCCGGGATCAGGCCGGTGAGGAAGTCGAGCCAGGTGCCCTGGGTGCTGGACGCCTTGGCGGCCTCCGCCGCGACGCCGGCGTGCAGGCCGGGCTGGAGGATGACGCCCAGCGCGATGCCGATGCCGACGGCGATCAGTGCGGTGAGCGCGAACCAGAGCAGGGTGCGCCAGACCAGGCCGGCGGCGTTCTGTAGCTGGGCCAGGTTGGCGATGCTCGCCACGATGGCGGTGAACACCAGCGGCGGCACCAGCGCCTTGAGCAGGGTGACGAACGACGAGCCCAGGATACGCAGCGTCTCGGCCAGCGCATAGCCCTGCTCGCCCTCATGGACGCCGAGCTGCCGTGCCAGGAAGCCCAGCGCGAGGCCCACGACCATGGCCGCCAGCACCTGGAGGCCGAAGCCGCTCACGAAGCGGGATGTCTTCTCTTTCGCCATCGCGCCTATGTAAGCGCACGAATGGCCGGGCGCCGCGCGAAAAGTCTGTCGCGGCCTTGAGGGAATCTGACAGTCGCGGACTGCCGCGCCGTGAGGCGTCCGTTGAGTATTCCTGTGGCGTCAGCCGCCGTCCTGCGGCTTGTATCTCGCGTGGCAGGCCGAGCAGTTGTCGCCCAGGTCGTTGGCCGCCTGGGCCAAGGCCTTGCCGTCCTTGGCTGCGGCTGCGGTCGCGGCGCGGTCGCCGATCTCGGCCATCTGCCTGGCCAGCGCGGGCCAGTCGTCGCCCGGCTTGGCGTGCTCCGCAGCGATCAGGCCCTCGCCGACGGCCTTCAGCGCGGCCGCGGCCTTGCCGGCCTCCTTCCAGCGCTTGTCGGGGACCTTCGCGGCGTCGGGGCCGTTCTCGGGATCAACCTCGCCGCCCACGGCGAACAGGGTGTTGGAGGCGGGCTCCACCACCGTCTTCATCTCGGCCTTCACCGAGATCGCCGCCGCCTCGCCGGCGGAGCAGAGCGCCAGGGCGGCGACGAGGGCGAGCAGCGGCTTGGACGGCATCGGAGGACCTCCACGAACGACGCCGTCGCATCGCCCGCGCGGCCGGACGAGGGAAGTACCGAACGGTTTCAGGCGCCGTTACAGGCCGCGGCTCACGCGTCGAGGACCAGCTGTTCCAGGTCGGCGATGAGGCCTGGGCCGGTCGGTGTCCAGCCCAGCCGCTGGCGGGTGAGGGCGCCCGAGGCTGGGATGTCCGAGCTGGCGAACATGCCCAGCCAGCCGAAATGCTCGCCCGCCTGCTCGGCCGGGATGGACACGACCGGCAGGCCGAGACGCTTGCCCAGCGTCTCGGCGATGGCGCGCATGGGGATGCCCTCCTCGGCCAGCGCGTGCCAGCGCGCGCCGCGTTCGCCGCGCTCCAGGGCCAGCCGGTAGAGCCGCGCCACGTCGCTCACGTGCGCCGCGGTCCAGCGGTTGGCCCCGTCGCCGACGTAGGCCGACACGCCCTTCTCCCGCGCCACGGCGATCGCATAGGTCACCAGGCCCTGGCGGCGGGTGTCGTGCACCTGGGGCAGGCGGACCACCGAGGCGTTGACGCCCTGCGCGGCGGCGGCTTCCGCGGCCTCTTCCGAGGCGGCGCGCGGGATGGCGGACGAGGGCGCCGGGGCGTCGTCCTCGGTCGCTGGGCGGCCGGGCGCGCCCAGGCCCATGCCGGTCCCGGACGTCACCAGCAGCGGCCCGCCGGTTCCCACCAGCGCTGAGGCGAGGGCCCCGATGGCGCGGCGGTCGTCCTCGCAGTTGGCCATGTAGGTCGAGAAGTCGTGGTTGAAGGCCAGGTGGATCACCCCCTCCGCGGCCGCCGCGCCGGCCTTCAGGCTGTCCAGGTCCTCCAGCGAGCCGCGGTGCGCCTGGGCGCCGGCGGCCTCCAGCGCCCGCACGCCACCCTCCGACCGGGTCAGCCCCAGCACCTGGTGCCCCGCCGAGATCAACTCGGCCGTCACGGCCGATCCCACGAACCCGGTTGCGCCGGTCACGAACACACGCATCGAACGTCTCCACGAACTTCAGAGGCTCAGTTTCCGTCGCGCGGTATATCCTGGTAAAGTAGTGATCTTATCGGGGTATAAGGACTGACAGGATGAGCCTGGGCTTCGCCGACGACCGTCGGCTCGGCGCCTTCCTGAAGGACCGCCGGGGCCGGCTGGATCCTGCGGCGTTCGGCCTGCCGGCCGAGCGGCGGCGGACGCCCGGCCTGCGCCGCGAGGAGGTGGCCCAGCGGGCCAACATCAGCCCCACCTGGTACACGTGGCTCGAACAGGGTCGTGGCGGCGCGCCCTCGGCCGACGTGCTGGAGCGGATCGCCCGGGCGCTGATGCTGACCGAGGCCGAGCGCGAGCATCTGTTCCTGCTGGGCCTGGGCCGCCCGCCCGAGGCGCGCCATCGCCGGGAGGGCGTGACACCGCGACTGCAGCGGGTGCTGGATGCGCTGGAGCCCTGTCCGGCGCTGATCCGCACGGCCACTTGGGACGTCGTCGCCTGGAACCGCGCGGTGGCGGTGATGATGACGGACTACGCCGCCGTGCCGCCCGAAGAGCGCAACGTGCTACGCCTGCTCTTCCTCGATCCGCGCATGCGGGCGGTCCAGTACGACTGGGAAAGCGTGGCCCGGTTCGTGGTGGGCGCCTTCCGCATCGACGCCGCGCGCGCCGGCGCCGAGGCGCAGGCGGCCCTCGTGGTGGAAGAACTCAGCCGACGCAGCCCCGAGTTCGCGGCCATGTGGCGCGAGAACGACGTCACCGGCGCCCACGGCGAGGCGGTGAAGCACATCCGCCACCCGACGCTGGGGCCGATCTCCTTCGAATACTCCGCCTTCGCGGTCGACGGCCGGCCCGACCTCAGCCTCGTCGTCTACAACCCGGCCACCCCGGCCGACGCCAAGAAGATCGCCGCCGTGGTCACGTACCCATCCGGGTAGCTCTCGGGCCTCCTGACGCCGCGACGCCCCCTGCGCCGAACAGGATCGCGCGACATCGAAGGCGTCTACGAGCCGTATAGGAGGCTGAGAACCTCGTCCTTTCCGGCCGCGACCGTATAGGAGGGAAGTTCGACGTCCTGCGCTCTTTCCTCCACATCGCTCCGCGCTTGAAACGTCTCGGAAACCCATTCGTCGTCGGTCAACATCTCCAGTATCGAGCCGACACCGAGGACTTCCTCCTGTTCGCCGTAGTCGCGAATGGCCCAGCCCTGCCGGTACAGGCCCGGGTTCGAGAGTACTTCTGCAAAGGCCTTCGCCAGGTCCGGCAGAGTCATGGGGGCCCCCCATTCGTCGGCGCCGATACTCATCCAGGTCCCGTAGACGACCTTCTGGTCCACGCCCCAGAGAACCGGTGCGACCCACGCCGCCGACAGCGGCGACCGGCGTCCGGGCAGGGTCGGAATTCCGGTGAAGGTCACGCGGCCGCTGAGCTGACTTCCGTCGACGGACATCGGCAACAGGACGTGGTCGAGCACCACGATCTGCCGTGCGCCCTGAGCGGTCGCCGGCCGTGTAGCCTGCGGAGGCACTAGAGCGTTGGCCGGATTTTGGCGTGAGCCTGTGCTCCGGCTTGCCGTTCCGGGGCCAGGCAAATGAGCTTCCGCCACTTCGCCGACGGCCTGCGCGCTCTCATCGACGGCCTCCACGAGTTCGATCGCAACGCCGTCGCTCTTCTTCTTGCGCACCAGACCGTCGCCGATGATGAACGCCGAGACGACATTGGCGGCGATTTCCACCGCGTTGGCGACGGTGGCGATGACTGCCGAGCCGCCGCCTGAGGCTGCCGCCGTCGCGACCGCGCTGGTCGTGGCCGTAGCCGCGGGTTGGCAGGCGGAAAGCAGGGGCAACGTCGATCCAAGCGCCATGAGGCTGGCGGTGCTCGACCCCGAGAGGATTGCTCGCCGCCGGGTGATCATCGGTCGCAGATCCTGCTGTCAGTGGGCTCGGCGTTTGTCACCAGCACTCGGTTCCGACGACTGGCGGGATCCCTCTCGATGTAGATGCGGCCGTATTTCACCTCCATCAGACACACCACTTTCTTGAGGCGCGCGATGTCCAGGGAGAGGCCTTCGACTTGGCGATCCCTCTCGCGCAACTGTGTCCGGAGCATCGAAATCTCAGACGTCAGGGCGGTCACCGGCTGAGGTTGAGGCTGTTGAGGCGTGGGTACGGTTTCGCATCCCCCGATGGCCAAGCTCGCCACGAGCGCCGTGGTCAAGGTCGTCGATGAATTAAGCTTAACCATGTTATCTGATATGAGCCGGTCGCGGTCCCGAATCAACCATTAGACGTCACTTGCCAGAGTGCACTGTTACGGTGATTTCAGCGGAGGATTGGCGCCGGAGGCCGTTCCCGACCCCCGCAGATGCCTTCGGCAGAGCTTCGTTGGGCGAGTGGTTCGTCGTCGGACCGCCGCATTGGGGGACGCGATGAGCGACAAGTGGTCCGAGCTGGAGCGGCTGGCGCGTCTTCGGACCGAGGGCGCCCTCACCGACGACGAGTTCGAACTCGAGAAGCGGCGCCTGTTGCAGAGGCGGCCCTCTTGGAGGGGCCTGCTGCTCGGCGGGAGCGTGGCTTTGCTCGCCGCCACCGCCTCGGTCGGGGTATGGCGCCTGACGGACGCTTCGGGATCTTCACACGGGTCAGCCGGGACCGAGGGTGTTGGGACGGGCGACCGTGTCGCCGGCGCCGCCGAGCCCCCGGTAACCCTCCAGCGGGCGTTTGACATCGCGTTCCCGACGGCGAGACGGGAAGTCTTGGTTGAGGGGGAAAGAGTGGGCGTCAGGTTCACGCCCAGTTCGCTCTACCGGCTCCGCCAGGACGCGATGGTGCTGCTCAGCAAGGGTGAGAACCTCGACGAAGACTATCACGCGAGCAGCGGCTTCTACGCGATCAGCTATCTCACGACGACGCCGAAGCTCGCGCTTCAAGGGCCGACATTCATCGGCACGGGTTCGAGAGGAGGTTGGGGCAAACCACCAGACTTGAGGGTTACGTCCGACCTGCTGGGCCTGGCCCTGGTCGAGGTCATCAGCAGTTCGTCCAGCGGCAGCAGCACCGCCGTGAGCATCGATCTGGTGTCGCTGGCGGCGAGTTCATCTGATGTCGGGCTGCTCGCGACGGGCGTGCCGATGGCTTTCACCGACGCCGGCCAGGATCGAAACTGCGAAATCCACGGCCGCCTCGTCGCCAACGGTCCGGCTTCCTTCAAGGTTGTCTATTCAGGCAGCTACGCGGGCGAGGCGATCTATAGGAGGGGGCAGGCGCGCTACGAGACGCCGGCGTCGCCTTATCTCTACGAACGATGCCCATCGCCCGCCGACGACCGCTGAACCGTCGGCGCCTCACCGCGGGATGACGCCGGGGACCAGGTACTGCTGGGCCATCACGATCAGGCCCAGGATCAGGGTCAGCACGATGCTGTGCTTGAAGGTGCGGGCCAGCACCTCGCCTTCGCGGCCCTTGAGCTCGGTGGTGGCGGTGCCGGTGGAGATGTTCTGCGGCGAGATCATCTTGCCCATGACCCCGCCCGAGGCATTGGTGGCGGCCATCAGCACGGGGCTGAGGTCGAGCTGGCGGGCGGCCACCACCTGCAGGTTGCCGAAGAGGGCGTTGCCTGAGGTGTCGCTGCCCGACAGGAACACCGCCAGCCACCCCAGGAAGGCCGAGACCAGCGGGAAGAGGAAGCCCACCGAGGCGACGCCGACGCCCAGCGTGTAGGCCATGCCCGAGTAGTTCATCAGATAGGCCAGGCCCACGATGAGCATGGTGGTGACCAGCGGCAGGCGGATCTGGGTGAGGGCGCCCATCACGGCCTGGCCCAGCTGGCGCGGCCGCAGCCCCACGGCCAGGGCGGTCAGCAGGGTGGCGACCAGGATCGCGGTGCCGGTGGCCAGCGGCTGGAAGGTCCAGACCGCGGCGTAGGGCTTGCCGTAAGTCGTGATGAAGACGGCGTTGTGCAGGCCGGGCCACGGGATCTTGGCCTCGCCCAGCAGGTTCACCTTGAAGTGGACCCAGACCACCACGGTGGCCGACAGCACCACCCAGGGCAGCCAGCCCTGCCATGCCGGCAGGCCGGGCGGCGCGGCGGCGGCGCGTTCGGCCCGGCCGGCGTCGAGCACGAACTCGGGTTCATGCGGCGTCTTCCAGACCTTCACGAAGAGCAGGGTGGCGACCAGCGAGGTCAGCGACGACAGCACGTCGGTCAGGGCGTAGCTGAGCAGGTTGGACGAGACGAACTGGACCAGGGCGAACGCGCCGCCGGCCACCAGCAGCACCGGCCAGATTCCCTTCAGCGCCCGCAGGCCGCCGTAGACCGCGATCACGTAGAAGGGCAGCAGCAGCGCAATGATCGGCAGCTGGCGGCCGATCATGGCCCCGAGCGTCACGTCCGGGAGCTGGGTCACGGCGCCCAGCGTCGTGATCGGTGCGCCCAGGGCTCCGAAGGCCACCGGGGCAGTGTTGAACATCAGCGTGAAGACGATGGCGTCGATCGCCCGGAAGCCGAGCGCGATGAGCAGGGCGCTGGTGATGGCGATGGGCGTGCCGAAGCCGGCGACGCCTTCGAGCAGGCAGCCGAAGGAGAAGCCGATGACGACCAGCACCACCCGGCGGTCGTTGGGCAGATGGTCGACCATCCAGGCGCGGAAGGCCTCGAACCGGCCCGAGACGACGGCGATGTTGTAGAGCAGCAGGGCGTTCAGGACGATCCACATGACCGGCCAGACGGCGAAGGTGGCGCCGGCCGCGACGCTGTTCAGGGCCAGCCCAGCCGGCAGCTTCCAGACCAGCGAAGCGAGCGCGAGGGCCGTGACGAGGCCGGCGGACGACGCCTGCCACGCCGGCCTGCGCAGTACGCCCAGCAGCACCAGCACCACCGCGATCGGCAGCGTCGCGACCGCGAATGACAGCGGCAGGCTTCCCGCGACCGGCGAGACGAGCTGATGGAACATGTTTCCCCCTGGTGCGGTCGAGCGCACCCGATCTCACCCGGAGATCGGGGCCGGCGGCAAGGGGGAACGTCGGTTGGTCAGTGGTCGAGGAACGCGCGGATCAGCGCCTTGGCCGTGGTCTCCAGCGCCCGCACGGGGCCGCTCTCCTCCAGGGTCACGCGCGCCACGTGGCCACCTTCCAGCAGCATCATCAGCGCATCGGCCAGGCCGTTGTCCTTGGCGCCGGCGGCAGCGGACATCTCCTTCAGCCGGCGGTGCATCTCGCGCTTGTGCTCGATGGCGACGACGCGGGCCGGGTGGTCGGGCTCGTGCAGCTCCAGCGCCGCGTTCGACAGCGCGCAGCCGTGGCTCTCCTCACAGGTCTTGTCGGCGAAGCCGGTGAACAGCGCTTCCAGTTGCCGGCGCGGGTCGCCCTCGTAGGGGGCGATCACCTCGTCCCACCACGCCAGGCCGTCGCGCGACTGCTCGCGGAGGCACTCGGCCACCAACTCGTCCTTGGACGGGAAATTCCGGTACAGCGTCATCTTCGTCGCGCCGGCCTCGGCGGCGATGGTCTCTACGCCTACGGCGCGGATGCCGCGCTCGTAGAACAGCTCTCGGGCGGTGTCGAAAATCCGATCCCGCGCCGACTTTCGCACCTCGGCGGCCTCCCCAGCCGCGCGGATGCGATCCGCCTCCATGCCCATTTTTCTCGGGTCCTTTCCTTGACGTGAGAGTGACCGGTCAGTATCTATCTGAGCAGGATGATACCGAACGGTCTCGTCACATTCTGAATGTGCGCCTGGGCGTGCCGGTTTTCAAGCACCGGTCTCCTGCGGCGGAAAATCACTCCCGGAGTAGGTCATGCGTGTGTGGACCCTGGCGCGTACGGGCGCCCTTCTGGCTCTCTCCCTGTTCGTCGCGAGCTGCGGCGCCCAGGCCCAGGACAAGTCGAACGAACCCCCGCCGCCCGAGGTCACGACGGCCGCCGTCGTGACGCGCGAGCTGCGGCCCTGGGACGAGTTCACCGGCCGCCTGGAGGCGGTCGACACGGTGCAGGTGCGCCCGCGGGTCGGCGGCTATGTCGACAGCGTCCGCTTCACCGAAGGCGCCGTGGTCCGTCAGGGCCAGGTGCTGTTCCAGATCGACCCGCGGCCGTTCCAGGCCGAGGTCTCGCGCCTGACCGCCGAGGTGTCGGCCAACCGGGCCAAGCTGGAACTGGCCGCCGTCAACCGCCAGCGCGCCGAGCGCCTGGTGCAGGACGAGGCCCTGTCGCGCAGCGAGTACGACCGGCTGGTCTCCGAAGAGAAAGCTCAGAAGGCGGTGCTGGAGGCCGCCTCCGCCGCTCTCCAATCGGCCCGGTTGAACCTGGAGTTCACCCGCATCACCGCCCCGATCAGCGGCCGGGTCTCGCGGGCGATCATCACGCCCGGCAACCTGGTCACCAGCGCCGACGTGCTGACGACCGTGGTCTCGGACACCCCGATCTACGCCACCTTCAACGCCGACGAGCAGACCTACCTGAAGTACGCCGCCTCGGCGCGCAGCCGCCCCGGGCCGGTCTACCTCGGCCTGATGACCGACGAAGGTTATCCGCATGAGGGCCGCCTGGTCTTCGTCGACAACCAGCTGAACGCCCAGAGCGGCACCATCCAGGGCCGCGCCCTGTTCCAGAACGCCGACGGCAGGTTCACGCCCGGCCTGTTCGCCCGCATCAAGCTGGTGGGCGAGGACGCCGAGCCGACGGCCCTGGTCCCTGACCGCGCCATCGCCGCCGATCTGGGCAAGCGCTTCGTCCTGGCGGTGGGTCCCGGCAACGTCGCCCAGTACCGGGCGGTGGAGGTGGGCCCGCGCGTCGGCGACCTGCGGATCATCAAGAGCGGCCTGAAGGCCGGCGAGACGATCATCGTGGGCGGCGGCCAGCGGGTGAAGCCGGGCCAGAAGGTCAAGCCGACCCAGACCACGATCAAGCTGCCCGAGGCCGAGCTGGCGCAGGTGGAGGGCCGCCCGGTCCGCATCGCCCAGAACGACCTGAAGGCCAACGAAACCAAGGCTCCGGCGGCCGCGCGCTAACCCCGCCGGCCGACCCTCCCCGAACAAACGCCCGGACTCCGTCCAATGAACTTCTCGCAGTTCTTCGTGAACCGCCCGCGCTTCGCGGCGGTGCTCTCGATCATCATCTTCGTGGTCGGCTTGATCGCGCTCCCGCGCCTGCCGATCAGCGAATATCCCGAGGTCGTGCCGCCCACGGTGGTCGTGCGCGCCGTCTATCCGGGGGCCAACCCGGCCACCATCGCCGAGACCGTCGCCTCTCCGCTGGAGCAGTCGATCAACGGCGTGGAGGGGATGCTCTACCAGTCGTCCCAGACCACCGCCGACGGCGTCATGACGCTGACGGTCACCTTCGCGCTGGGCACCGACCTGGATAAGGCCCAGGTGCAGGTCCAGAACCGCGTGGCCCAGACCCTGCCGAAGCTGCCCCAGGAGGTGCAGCGCGCTGGCGTCGTGACCAACAAGGCCTCGCCCGACCTGACCATGGTCGTGCACCTGATCTCGCCGGATCAGCGCTACGACATGCTCTACCTGTCGAACTACGCCCAGCTCCGCGTCCGCGACCAGCTCGCGCGGCTGGACGGCGTGGGCGACGTGCAGATGTTCGGCTCGGGCCCCTACGCCATGCGCGTCTGGCTCGATCCCGAGAAGGTGGCCGCCCGCAGCCTGTCGGCCGGCGACGTGATCCGCGCCATCCGCGAACAGAACGTCCAGATCGCCGCCGGCCAATTGGGCGCTCCGCCCGCGCCGGGCCAGGCCGATTTCCAGGTAGCCATCAACGCCCAGGGCCGCCTGACCGACGAAGACGACTTCCGCAACATCATCATCCGCACCGGCGCCAACGGCGAGATCACGCGCCTGGGCGACGTGGCCCGCGTCGAGCTGGGCTCGAACAGCTACGCCCTGCGTTCGCTCCTGGACAACAAGCCAGCCATCGCGCTGCCGATCTTCCAGCGTCCGGGCTCCAACGCGCTGGACATCTCCACCAACGTCCGCGCGACGATGGAGCAGCTGAAGAAGGACTTCCCCGAGGGCGTCGACTACCGCATCGCCTACGACCCGACGGTCTTCGTGCGGGGCTCCATCGACGCGGTGACCCACACCCTGGGCGAGGCGATCCTGCTGGTCGTCCTGGTGGTGGTGCTGTTCCTGCAGAGCTGGCGCGCCTCGGTGATCCCGCTGATCGCCGTGCCCGTGTCGCTGGTGGGCGCCTTCGCCGTCATGCACATGCTGGGCTTCGGCCTGAACACGCTGACTCTGTTCGGCATGGTGCTGGCCATCGGCGTGGTCGTCGACGACGCCATCGTGGTGGTCGAGAACGTCGAGCGGAACATCGAGCTGGGCCTGAGGCCCGTCGAGGCCGCCCGCAAGGCGATGACCGAGGTCACCGGCCCGATCATCTCCACCGCGCTCGTGCTCTGCGCGGTCTTCATCCCGACGGCGTTCATCAGCGGCCTGACGGGCCAGTTCTATCGCCAGTTCGCCCTGACGATCGCCATCACCACCCTGATCTCCGCCTTCAACTCGCTGACCCTGTCGCCGGCGCTGTCGGCCATCCTGTTGCAGCCGCACGGCGCGCCGCGGGACCGCTTCCAACGCCTGATCGACCGTGGGTTCGGCTGGCTGTTCGGACCGTTCAACCGCTTCTTCGCCCGCGCCAGCCACGGCTACGTCGGCAGCGTCGGCCGGTTGCTGGGTCGCTCGAAGGCGGCGCTGGCGGTCTATGCGGTGCTGGTGGGCCTGACGGCCCTGATGTTCGCGACCACGCCCGGCGGCTTCGTGCCGCCGCAGGACAAACAATACCTGGTGGCCGCCGCCCAGCTTCCGGACGCCGCCTCCCTGGACCGCACCGAGAAGGTGATCAGCCAGATGAGTCAGATCGCCCTGAAGACGCCGGGCGTCGAGAGCGCCATCGCCTTCCCGGGCCTCAGCATCAACGGCTTCACCAACAGCCCCAACGCCGGGATCGTCTTCGTGGCCCTGAAGCCGTTCGACGAGCGGAAGGGCAAGTCGCTGTCCGGCAACGCCCTGGCGGAGCAGTTGAACAAGAAGTTCGGCGCCATCCAGGACGCCAACATCGCGGTCTTCCCGCCGCCGCCGGTCATGGGCCTGGGGCAGATCGGCGGGTTCAAGATCCAGATCGAGGACCGCGCCGGCCTGGGCGCCGAGGAGCTCTACAAACAGACCCAGGCCGTGGTGGACGCTGCGTCCAAGGAGCCGTCGCTCGCCGGCGTCTTCTCGGGCTTCCAGATCAACGTGCCCCAGGTCACCGCCGACATCGACCGCGAGAAGGCGAGGGCGCAGGGCATGTCGCTCACCGACCTCTTCGAGACCATGCAGGTCTATCTGGGGTCGCTGTACGTGAACGATTTCAACCGCTTCGGACGGACTTATGAAGTCGACGTGCAGGCCGACCAGAAGTTCCGCCTGGAGCCCGAGGACGTGCTGCGCCTGCAGACCCGCAACGCCACCGGCGAGATGGTCCCGCTGGGCGCCTTCGTCACCCTGCGCCACACCGCCGGCCCCGACCGGGTGCCGCACTACAACGGCTACCTCTCGGCCGAGATCAACGGCGGGCCGGCCCCGGGCTACAGCTCGGGCCAGGCCGAGGCGGCCATGGAGCGGATCGCCAAGGCGACCCTGCCCAACGGCATGAGCTACGAGTGGACCGACCTGACCTACCAGCAGATCCTGGCGGGCAACACGGCGATCTACATCTTCCCGCTCTGCGTGTTGCTGGCCTTCCTGGTGCTGGCCGCCCAGTACGAGAGCTGGACCCTGCCGCTGGTGGTGATCCTGATCGTGCCGATGTGCCTGCTCTGCGCCCTGGTCGGCGTGCGGCTGTCGGGCGGGGACAACAACATCTTCACCCAGATCGGGCTGATCGTCCTGGTGGGCCTGGCCTGCAAGAACGCCATCCTGATCGTTGAATTCGCTCGCGAAAGGGAAGCGCACGGCGTGCCGACCTGGGACGCGGTGCTGGAGGCCTGCCGCCTGCGCCTGCGCCCCATCCTGATGACCTCGCTGGCCTTCATCATGGGCGTGGCCCCGCTGGTCTACTCGACCGGCGCCGGCTCGGAGATGCGGCGCGCCATGGGCGTGGCGGTGTTCTCCGGCATGCTGGGCGTCACGCTCTTCGGCCTGATGCTGACCCCCGTCTTCTACCTCCTGATCCGCAAGACGGTCGGGCGGCGCGGACCCAAGCTGGTCCCCGTCGAGCTGCCGCACGCGGCCGAGTAGGACCCATGATCAAGCTCGCAACTTCCCTGGCGGCGGCGCTCCTGCTGTCCGCCTGCGCCGTCGGCCCCCGCTACGAGGCGCCGAAGACCGAACCCGCCGTGTTCACGCCGGCGGCTGCCCAGCCTGCGTTCTCCGGCCAGCCCTTCGAGGCGGCCTGGTGGACGGCCTTCGAGGACCCCACCCTCGACGAGCTGGAGCGGCGCGCGCTCGCGGGTAATCTCGACCTGCGGGTCGCGACGGCCCGCGTGCGCGAGGCCCGCGCCCTGTTCCGCGACGCGCGCCTCGACCAGTTCCCGCGGGTGACCGCGTCCGGCGGCTACGCCGACGGTCGCACGCCCCAGCCGGGTGGCCCGCCGCTCACCGACAGCACCTGGCAGGCCGGCTTCGACGCGGGCTGGGAGATCGACCTCTTCGGCCGCGTCCGCCATTCGGTGGAGGCCGCGCGCGCCGACGCGGGCGCCGCCGAGGCCGACCTGCACGACGCCCAGGTGCTGATCGCCGCCGAGGTCGCGCGGACCTATTTCGAATACCTCGGCGCCCGCGACCGCCTGGCCGTGGCGCAGCGCAACCTGGGCACGCAGCGCGACACGGTGCGGCTGACCAAGTCGCGCTTCGACGTCGGCCTGGGCGACGCGGTCGGCGTGGCCCAGGCCCAATCCGTGCTCGCCGCCACCGAGGCCAGCATCCCCACCTTCACCATCCAGGCGACCCAGTCGGCCCACCGGCTGGCGGTGCTGGTCGGCGAACGGCCCGGGGCGTTGGACGCCTTGCTCGCGCCCGAGCGGCCCCGCCGGGTGCTGGCCAAGGCCCTGCCGATCGGCGACGCCTCGGCCCTGCTGCGGCGGCGGCCCGATGTGGCGGCGGCCGAGCGCCGGCTGGCGGCCCAGACCGCGCGGGTGGGCGTGGCGACGGCCGACCTCTTCCCGCGCGTCTCGGTGACCGGCTTCGTGGGCTTCCTGTCGGGTGACCTCTCCTCGCTGGGCGGCGACGCCAGCCGGATGTGGAGCGTGGCTCCGGCGGTCTCGTGGCCGGCCCTCGACTTCGGCGGCGCCCAGGCCCGGCTGCGGGCGCAGGAGGCGCGCAACGACGCGGCCCTGGCGACCTATCAGCAGACGGTGCTGCTGGCCCTGGAGGACGTGCAGAACGCCATCGTCGCCTACGCCCAGACCCAGGCCCGCGTCGCCAGCCTAGCCCAGCGGTCGGCCGCCTCGCGCCGCGCCGCCGAACTGGCCCGCGTCCGCTACCGGGAAGGCGCGGTGGACTTCCTGACCCTGCTCGACGCCGAGCGCACCCTGCTGGACGCCGAGGACGCCGAGAGCGCGGCCCAGACCGCGCTGAACACCCAGGTCGTCGCCCTCTACAAGGCGCTCGGCGGCGGGTGGGAAGCGCCCCAGGCCGCCCAGGTGGCGGCGCGCTAGGCGCCGCGGGGCCGCTGGGTCGTGCGGATGGTGAGGGTCTGAGGGCGGCCGTCGCGCAGGATCTGCAGCGTCACGTCCGTGCCGGGCGGGGCGTCGCCGACGGCGCGCAGCACGCCGCCCGCGCCGGTGACGGCCGTGCCGTTCACGGTCGTCACGATGTCGCCGACCCGCAGGCGACCTGCGGCCGGGCCGCCGGGGTCCACCTCGCCGACCACCGCGCCGCGCTGGCCCCGTGCGCCCAGCCGCAGGGCCAGCGCCGGGGTCAGGTCGCCGACGCCCACGCCGACATAGCCGCGGACCACCTCGCCGTTCTGGATGAGCTGCTGGGTCACCCGCTCGGCGATGTCGGACGGGATGGCGAAGCCGATGCCGACCGACCCGCCGCTGGGCGAGAAGATCGCCGAATTCACGCCGACCACGCGGCCCTGCAGGTCGAAGGACGGCCCGCCGGAATTGCCGCTGTTGATCGGCGCGTCGATCTGCAGGTAGCCGACATAGGTGTCGCCGATCTCGCGCCCGCGCGCCGAGACGATGCCGGCCGTGGCCGTGCCGCCCAGGCCGAACGGATTGCCCACCGCCACCACCCAGTCGCCCACCTCGGGCAGGGCGCCGCGGGCGAAGGCGACGTAGGGCAGGCCGGTTGCGGACACCTTCACCACCGCCAGGTCGGTCGGCGGGTCGCGCCCCACCACCTTGGCCGGAAGCTGGCGGCCGTCGGCCAGGCTGACGACCACCTCGGTCGCGCCCTCCACCACGTGGTTGTTGGTGACGACATAGCCGTCGGGACTGATGAGGAAGCCCGAACCCGCGCCGCGGCGGACGGGGACCGGCCCACCGACGCCCGGCGGCAGCAGGTCGCCGAAGGGGTTCTCGGCCTGCGCGACGCTCAGGGTGTCGATGGAGACCACGGCCGGCGAGACGCGCTTCACGATCGGGGCGAACGAGTCGGGCGCGCCGCCGGCCGGCGCGGAGATCGCCGGTGGCTGGATCGGGCCGGGCGCGGGCGCCTTCTCCACTGGCCGCGGGCTGCAGGCGGTGAGCAGGGCCGCGGCGGCGCAGGCGGTCAGGAGCAGCTTGGGCAAATCGTCCTCGCGGAAAACGGCGTGACCCCCAGAGCTTGTATGGGAACGTCGCGCGCGCGCCGCAAGCCGCGGGTTCAGGCGGCGGATCGCGCCGTCGGCGGGAACACCGTCACCAGCAGCCCGCCTTCTGGAGCGTTGGCGATCGCAAGGCCGCCGCCGAAGCGGGTGAGCAGGCGCGCCGCCGTCGGCACGCCCAGGCCGAAGCCCGCCGTGTCGCGCGCCCGGGCCCGGTCGGCGCGGAAGAAGGGCTCGTAGATCTGGGCCAGGTCCTCCGGCGCCATGCCCGCGCCGCGGTCGCGCACCAGGATGCGTGGGCCCGGGCCGTCGGGCTCCAGCACGACCTCGGCGCCGCCGCCGAAACGCACGGCGTTGTCCACCATGCGCCGCAGCGCCTCCTCCAGCGGGCGGCGATGCGCGACGGCCGGCAGGCGCGCGGGGCCGCGATAGCTGGCCTTGCCGCCGAAGCCGTCGGCGGCGGTCCGGGCCAGGGCGGCGAGATCCAGCTCCTCGGCGACGCTGCCCTCGTGCTGCGCGCGCAGCCAGGCGCTCAGCGAGCTCAGCATCTGGTCCAGTTCGTCGACGTCGCTCGCCACCAGGCCCCGGATGTCCTGCGGCTCGATGTAGTCGGCGGCGAGCCGCAGACGGCTGAGCGGCGTGCGCAGGTCGTGGCTGATTGCCTCCATCGAGCGGGCCTGGTCCTCGATCAGGCCCGAGATGCGGTCCTGCATCTCGTTGAAGGCGCGGCCCACGTCGCGCAGTTCGGCCGAGCCCTCAACCGAGACCGGCGCGTGCGGCCCGTGGCCGAAGGCGCGGGCGGCGGCGGCCAGCGCCCGCAGGGGCCGGCCCAACTGACTGAGCACGAAAGCGGCGAACGCCAGGCCGAAGCCCGCGAACAGCACCGTCATCAGCGCCACCCGCAGCGCCATCGGCCAGCCTCGGGCGAAGTCGCGCGAGCGGAAGTTGAGCCACCGGCCGTCGTCCAGCCGCACGGCGCCGGCGAGGTCGTGGCCGCCGGTCGCGTTGCGCTCGCGCCAGAGACTGAGCTCGGCGCGCGCCAGCTCGGGCTCCCAGCGCAGGATCGCGTCGCGGATCCCGGCGGCTTCGGTGTCGGCCCGGGCCGGCGGCCGCGGCGCGCGCTCGACCACGGCGGCGTCGAGGTAGCGGGTGGTCATGATGCGTCCGGCGTCCTGGCCGGCGGCGCCGTCGGCATGGACCCGACGGCCGACGACCAGCAGCTCGGCGACGCGGCGGGCGTGGTCCTCGTTCAGCGCCTCGCGGTCGATGCGGGCGTAGAAGAAGAGGCTGACGGCCAGCTGCAGCAAGAGGATGGCGCCCACCACGAGCATCGAGCGCCCGACCAGGCCCTGCGGCCAGATTCTCGGCATGCGTCCTTCCAGGTCCTTCCGCGTGGCCGTCCCGCTTCCCTCTTGCCGCCTTGCCCGCCGGGCGACCAGCCGGCGGCACAATTCGTTACAAGCCGCGGCCGCGCGCGACGCCAGGCTGCGAACGCTCAAGCCACGCGGCGGATTGCGCTATAGGGGAGGGGTGCCCGACCTGACGCCCGCACCCTTTGCCGTTCCGTCGTCCACCGTGCGCGGGGAGGCGGACGTGGTCATCGTTGGCGGCGGCGCTGCCGGGATCGCCGCGGCGCGCCGGCTGGCGGAGCGAGGGCGCGAGGCGCTGATCCTCGAGGCCCTGCCACGGCTGGGCGGCCGCGCCCATACCGTCGACCTGCAGGGCTTCCCCGTCGACCTGGGCTGCGGCTGGCTGCATTCGGCCGAGCGCAATCCGCTGGCGGCGCTGGCCGAGGCGCAGGGGCGCCATCTCGACCGCAGCGAGGGCGCTTGGCGGCGCCAGCTCCACAACATCGATTTCCCGGCCCGCGACCAGCGGGACGCCTGGATCGCCTACATGCGCCTGGGCGAGCGCCTGCGGCACGACCCGCCGGCCAGCGACCGCGCCGCCGACGCCGTGCCGCCCGGCGACCCCTGGCGGCCGTTCCTGGACGGGCTGTCGAGTTTCGTGAACGGCGTCGAGTTGGACCAGCTCTCGGTGCGCGACTTCCTGGCCTACGACGACGCCGCCAGCGAGACGAACTGGCGCCTGCCCGGCGGCTACGGCGCCTTCATCGCCGACCAGGCCGAGGGGCTGCCGGCCGAGCTCGGCGTCCGCGTGATCGCGATCTCGGAAGGGCCGGGCGGCGTCATTGTCGAGACCGACCGCGGGACCGTGCGCGCCAGGGCCGCGATCGTGACGGTGTCCAGCAATGTCCTGGCCGGCGGCGCCATCCGCTTCGCCCCGGCCCTGGACGACCACCTGCACGCCGCTTCGCGCCTGCCGCTGGGCCTCGACAACAAGATCCTGCTGGCCCTGTCCGAGCCCGACGCCGTGCCGGCCGAGTCCCACCTGCTGGGCCAGCTCGATCGACCGGGCACCGGCAGCTACTATCTGCGCCCGTTCGGCCGGCCGCTGGTGGAGGTGTTCCTGGGCGGGACCCTGGCGCGCGAGCTGGAGGCCGCGGGCGACGCGGCCGCCGTCGATTTCGCGCTGGCCGAGCTGCGCGACCTGCTGGGCGCCGAGTTCGCGGCCGCCCTGACGCCGCTGGCCGTCACCCGCTGGGGCGCGGAGCCGACGATCCTGGGCTCGTACAGTCATGCCGAGCCCGGCCATGCCGACGCCCGCGCGGTGCTGGCCCGCCCGCCCAGCGCGCGCCTCTGCTTCGCGGGCGAGGCGTGCTCAGCTCAGGACTATTCGACTGCCCACGGCGCCTGGGAGACCGGCCTTGCCGCCGCGGATTGGGTCGAGCTCGGCCTGGTCGCAACCGGAGCCGCGCCGTGAGTTTCTTCGAGAGCCTCATCGCCCTCCTGGCCGCCGCCGTCGTGCTGCTCCAGGTCTCCCGGCGGCTCGCCATCCCGTACCCGACCATGCTGGCCGCCGCCGGCGTGGCGCTGGCGCTCCTGCCCGGCGCGCCGGCGATCAATCTCGACCCGCACATGGCGCTGCCGCTGTTCATCGCCCCGGTGCTGGTGGACGCGGCCTTCGACTTCCCGGTCCAGGCGGCGCGCCGGTACTGGCGGCCGCTGTTCGCCCTGGCCGTCCTGGCGGTGGCGGTCAGCGCGGCGGCGGTGGCCTGGCTGGGCGTGAACATGGCCGGCATGCCGCTCTACGCGGCCCTGGCCCTTGGCGCGATCGTGGCGCCGCCCGACGCGGCGGCGGCCACGGCCATTCTCTCCAACGTCCGCATGCCCCGGCGCTCGGTGACCGTGCTGAAGGGCGAGAGCCTGCTGAACGACGCCACCGCTCTGCTGCTCTTCAGTGCGGCGGTCTCGATGCACAACGGCGCGGGCGTCGACGCCGAGCTGGTGTTCCACCTGGGCCTGGCCGCGCCGGGCGGCCTCTTGCTGGGCTACCTCATCGCCCGGGTCTTCCGCCGTCTCGCCCCGCTGATCACCGGCACGCTGGGCGGCAACATCATGGAGTTCGTCAGCTGCTTCGGCGTGTGGATCCTCGCCGAGCGCCTGGGCTTCTCGCCTGTCCTGTGCCTCGTGGCCTTCGCCATGACCATCGCCCGCGGCGCCGGGCTGACGACACACCCGCGCGTGCGCATCCACACCTTCGCGGTCTGGACCTCGGCGGTCTTCCTGCTGAACGTGCTGGCCTTCCTGCTGATGGGCTTCCAGGCGCGCACGATCGTGGACGCCATGGAGCCTCAGCGGCTGCGCGAGGCGGGCCTGTTCGCCCTGGCGGTGATCGGCGCGGTCATCGCCGTGCGGATGTTCTGGGTGCTGGCCTACAACATCCTGGCGCGGCAGTTCCGCTGGGTGAGCGGCGGCGGCGCGACGGCGACGTTCCGCCAGGGCATCCTGGTGGGCTGGTGCGGCATGCGCGGGCTGGTGACGCTCGCCACCGCCTTCGCCCTGCCGGCGTCGTTCCCGCAGCGCGACCTGATCGTGCTGACAGCCTTCGCCGTCGTGCTGGCGACCCTGGTGGTTCAGGGCCTGACGCTGGCGCCCTTGGTGCGCCTCCTGAAGCTGGATGGCGAGGACGGAGCCACGAACGAACTCGCCGCCGCGCGCGCCGAGCTGTCCGCCGCCGCGCTCACGACCCTCGAGGGCAATCCGGGCCCGATCGCCGACCACTGGCGCCAGTCGTTCGAGACCCGGCGGGCGGCCGCCCTGACAGGTGACGACGCCGAACTCGCCGAGAAGCGCCGACTGGGCCTGGCCGCGTTGCGCCGCCAGCGCGAGCGGCTGGAGGAGCTTCGCGCGGAACAGCGCGTCGACGGCGACTCGTTCCTGATCCTGCAGGAGGAGCTGGATTTCGCGGAGGTCGCCCTCGTCGGTGAGGCGGGCCAGCACATCGAAGAGAACTGAGCCGCGGAGGCCTACGTCAAATTCGGACGTAGCTTGAAAAAGAACGTATTGCGAACCAAGAACGAAAGCGGTACGCCTTGGTCATGGGGTCGAGTCCGGTGGTTGGACCCGACCGGTTGGCGGAATCGTGGGATAGGAAGGGCTGGTCATGTCGCAATCAGCATTGAAGCTCGTGGGAAAAGAAGACAGCGAAAAACAGCGCGCGCTTGAGGCGGCGCTGACGCAGATCGACAGGGCCTTCGGCAAGGGCTCGGTCATGCGGCTGGGTGAGAAGGGCAAGGTCGAGATCGAGTCGTACTCGACCGGCTCGCTCGGCCTCGACCTGGCGCTGGGGATCGGCGGCTTGCCCAAGGGGCGGATCGTCGAAGTCTACGGTCCGGAAAGCTCGGGCAAGACGACGCTTGCGCTGCACGTCGTGGCCGAGGTGCAGAAGGCGGGCGGGACGGCGGCCTTCGTCGACGCTGAACACGCCCTTGACCCGGGCTATGCCCACAAGCTGGGCGTGAACCTGGACGAGCTGCTGGTGGCCCAGCCCGACACGGGCGAGCAGGCGTTGGAGATCACCGACACCCTGGTGCGCTCGAACGCGGTGGACGTGATCGTGATCGACTCGGTGGCGGCCCTGACGCCGCGCGCCGAGATCGAGGGCGAGATGGGCGACAGCCTGCCTGGCCTGCAGGCCCGTCTGATGAGCCAGGCGCTGCGCAAGCTGACCGCCTCGATCTCCAAGGCCAAGACGCTGGTGATCTTCATCAACCAGATCCGCATGAAGATCGGGGTGATGTACGGCAGCCCCGAGACCACCACGGGCGGCAACGCGCTGAAGTTCTACGCCTCGGTGCGCCTCGACATCCGCCGCACCGGCTCGGTGAAGCAGCGCGACGAGATCGTCGGCAACAACGTCCGCGTGAAGGTGGTGAAGAACAAGGTGGCCCCGCCGTTCCGCGAGGTCGAGTTCGACATCATGTACGGCGAGGGCATCTCCAAGCTGGGCGAGATCATCGACCTCGGGGTCAAGGCCGGGGTGATCGAGAAGTCGGGTTCCTGGTTCTCCTGGAACAGCCAGCGCATCGGCCAGGGCCGCGACAACGTCCGCGAGTTCCTGAAGCAGAATCCCGACATCGCCGGCCAGATCGAGAAGCAGGTCCGCGGCGCCAAGGACGTGGTCGAGGAACAGCTCCTGGTCGGTCCCGCCGAGGGCGAGGGCGACGAGGAGGACGGCTCCCTCTAAGGGCGCCGCCCGCGGCTCACGCCCCGGGGCGGGCCTCTCCGCCAACCCGGGCCCGTCCCGACGCGCCACCCGCAGCGTGGCCGCCGGGCGACCCCTGACGAGGCTGGACGCCCGGGGGCGCGCGCCCCCGGGCGTCCTCTTCGTGTCAGGCTCTTCGCGTTCAGGGCGCCCCTCCTGGTCCCTCTTGCACCTACGGCCGCGTCCTTTCCGTTTGGAAGCCAGGCCCAGGTTTCGTAAAGGGTCGCAGGTTCCCACCTGGGGGGTGGGGGACATGTCCAACTGCGTGATGAATTGATCCGATGCCGAGCCTGAACGAGATCCGGACCCATTTCCTGGACTTCTTCCAGCGGAACGAACACGCCGTCGTCCCGTCGGCCCCGCTCGTGCCGCAGAACGACCCGACCCTGCTGTTCGTCAACGCGGGCATGGTGCCGTTCAAGAACTACTTCACCGGCGCCGAGGCCTCGCCGTGGCCGCGCGCGGCCAGCTCGCAGAAGTGCGTCCGCGCCGGCGGCAAGCACAACGACCTGGACAACGTCGGCTACACCGCGCGCCACCACACCTTCTTCGAGATGCTGGGCAACTTCTCGTTCGGCGACTACTTCAAGGAACGCGCGATCACCCACGCCTGGGACCTGCTGACCAAGGAGTTCGGCATCCCGGCGGAGAAGCTGACGGTCACGGTCTACCACACCGACGATGAGGCCCATGGCCTCTGGAAGAAGATCGCGGGCCTGCCCGACCACAAGATCATCCGCATCGCGACCAACGACAATTTCTGGTCGATGGGCGACACCGGCCCCTGCGGCCCGTGCTCCGAGATCTTCTACGACCATGGCGACCACATCTTCGGCGGCCCGCCCGGCAGCCCGGATGAGGACGGCGACCGGTTCGTCGAGATCTGGAACCTGGTCTTCATGCAGTTCGAGCAGTACGCCGACGGCACGCGCACGCCGCTGCCGAAGCCCTCGATCGACACCGGCATGGGCCTGGAGCGCGTGGCGGCGGTTCTGCAAGGCGTGCACGACAACTACGACGTCGACCTGTTCCGCACCCTGATCGCGGCCAGCGAATCTGCGACCGGCGTGAAGGCCGAGGGCGAGGCCCAGCCGTCGCACCGGGTGATCGCCGACCACCTGCGCTCGTCCAGCTTCCTGATCGCCGACGGCGTGCTGCCGTCGAACGAGGGCCGCGGTTACGTCCTGCGCCGGATCATGCGCCGCGCCATGCGCCACGCGCACTTGCTGGGCGCGGAAGAGCCCCTGATGCACCGCCTGGCGCCGACGCTGATCAAGGAGATGGGCGACGCCTATCCCGACCTGCGCCGCGCCGAGCCGGCCATCGTCGAGACCCTGCGCCAGGAAGAGGAGCGGTTCCGCCGCACCCTGGGCCGCGGCATGACCCTGCTGGACGAGGCGACCGCGGGCCTGGCCGAGGGCGCGGTGCTGTCGGGCGAGACGGCGTTCAAGCTCTACGACACCTACGGCTTCCCGCTGGACCTGACCCAGGACGCGGTGCGGGCCAAGGGCCTGACCGTGAACCTCGACGAGTTCGACGCGGCCATGAAGCGCCAGCGCGAGATGGCGCGCGAGGCCTGGACCGGCTCGGGCCAGGTGGCGGCGGCGGCCGAGTGGTTCGGCATCCGCGACCGGCTCGGCCCGACGGTGTTCGTGGGCTACGACAACACCGAGGCGACCGGCGAACTGCTGGCGCTGGTCGAGGCCGGGGCTGAGGTGGACCAGGCCGGGGCCGGCGCGAAGGTGCAGGCGCTGTTCGACCGGACGCCCTTCTACGCCGAGAGCGGCGGCCAGGCCGGCGATCAAGGCGAGATCGAATGGGATGGCGGCCGCGCACGCGTCACCGACGTCCAGAAGCAGGCGGGCGACCTGCACGTCCACGACCTGGAGATCCTGGACGGGACGCTGGCGCCCGGCGCGCGCGTGCGCCTGGCGGTCGATGCCGAGCGGCGTGCGGCCACGCGGGCGAACCATTCGGCCACCCACCTGCTGCACGCGGCGCTGCGCAACGTGCTGGGCCCCCACGTGACCCAGAAGGGCCAGATGGTCGACGGCGAACGCATCCGCTTCGACTTCAGCCACGGCCAGCCGCTGACCGCCGACGAGATCGACCGGATCGAGGCCGAGGTGAATGCGGTGGTGCGCCAGAACCTGGCGGCCGAGACGCAGAACATGCGGCCGCAGGAGGCGATCGAGGCCGGCGCGATGGCGCTGTTCGGCGAGAAGTATGGCGATACGGTCCGCGTGCTGACCCTGGGCCACGCCCTGGGCGGCGACGGCGCCTATTCGGTGGAACTGTGCGGCGGCACGCATGTGACGCGCACGGGCGATATCGCGCTGTTCAAGGTCGTGTCCGAGCAGGGCGTGGCCGCCGGCGTGCGCCGGATCGAGGGCCTGACCGGCGAGGCGGCGCGCCGCTGGCTGCTGGAGCAGGCGGCGGTGGCCAAGGGGCTGGCCGAGCAGTTCAAGGTCCCCGTGGCCGAGGTCGCCTCCCGCGTCGAGGCGCTGCAGGTCCAGAGCCGCAAGCTGGAGAAGGAACTGGCCGACGCCAAGCGCCAGCTGGCCATGGGCGGCGGGGGCGGGGCTGCGGCCGCAGGCCCCGAGGAGATCGGCGGCGTGAAGGTGCTGGCGCGCATCATGGACGGTGTGGGCGGCAAGGACCTGCGGCCCATCGCCGAAGAGTTCAAGAAGCAGCTCCCGAACGGCGTCATCGCCCTGATCGGTACGGCCGACGGCAAGGCGGCGGCCACGGTCGCGGTCACCGGCTCGGCCCAGGCCAAGTTCAATGCGGTCGACCTCGCGAAGGCCGCGGTTCAGGCCATGGGCGGGCAGGGCGCAGGCGGCCGACCCGACTTCGCTCAGGGCGGCGCTCCGGACGGCGGCCAGGCGGATGCGGGCCTCGCGGCCGTCAAGGCCGCGTTGGCGGGTTAGGGTCCGGACTCGATCGGCTGATCTGGAATTGGGTTTGATTTCAGACCGCTATGTCCAACTGTCATCCCGGGCGCAGCGAAGCGAAGACCCGGGACCCAGTCTCTCGGCGGTGCGGAACCCCCCTGGGTCCCGGCTCCACAGCCCGCAAGCGGGCCTTCGACCGGGATGACAGGGCTTTTCCCGCAATTGAGTCCCGACCCTAGCCGGCGCTGGACTTACTTGGGATTGCTCGCCGAACTCAGGGCCGGCGAAGTAAGGTCGAGTACACGACACGTAAGGCATGCGAGCTCGCTTTTTGAGTTCGCGTTAACGTTGATATTCCCCCACCGGTTGTCAGCGCTAGCCGACTGTCGCGAAACCGTTAAGGTTCGATTCAGCATTCAAGCCCGTCAGCGGGCTGCCAGTTCGGGGGTCTAACCATGCGTACGAAGTTCCTGGCCGCGCTCGCGGTCGCCAGCGGTCTCGCCCTCGCCTCGCAGGCCAGCGCCACGACGTTCACCGGCTCCTGGTCGCTGGAATACCTGAACGCCGACCCGGGCCTGGTCGTGCAGGTCAATCCGGTCAACCCGACCTTCAACTTCTCACTCTTCCCCGACAACCCGGCCACGCCGGCGGTGAACGAAGAGATCAAGAAGGTGAAGCTGTTCGAAATCTACACCAACGAGAACTCGGTCGAATGGGGCGAGGACACCGTCGCCTCGCCGATCAAGCTGACCTTCAACTTCAGCGCCCCGACCCCGAACTCGGTCGATCCGATCTCGGGCGTCACCCAGGGCTACGCCGAGGTCCTCGGCTTCTACCAAGGCGGCAAGCTGACCTGGGCCAACAACGGCGTCACCCAGCTGCACTACGGCAACGGCCTGACCGGCCTGATGACCATCTCGGTCAACGGCGGCACGTTCAACGACGGCAAGTGGTGGGGCACGGACGAAGGTCCGTCGGACGCCCTGGCCGTCAAGGCGACCTTCGACTGGGACAACGACCCGATCGCGGTGCCGGAACCGGCCACCTGGGCCCTGATGATCAGCGGCTTCGGCATGGCCGGCACGGCGATCCGTCGCCGCCGCAGCCTGGCCGTCGGCTAAGCCCGACCCAAATCGAGCGTCAGAGCGGCCGGGGCGAAAGCTCCGGCCGCTTTCGTTTGCGCCGAGATCAGGTGGCGTAGACGCAGTATTTGTTGCCCACGGCGTCCCGGAAATAGGCGCCGTAGAAGCTGGTCCCGTCGGGCGGACGATAGCCGGGCGGCCCCTCGTCGGCCCCGCCGGCCGCCAGCGCCGCGGCGTGGGCGGCCTTCACCTGGTCCTGGGTGTCAGCCTTGAAGGCGATCATGATGCCGTTGCCGGCGCGGGCCTCCTGGCCGTCATGCGGCCGGCAGATCCCGACGCAGGGCGAGCCGCCCTTGGGGCCGTAGAACACCCATCCCCCTTCCGGGTCGCCGCGCTCGTAGCCGAACGCGCCGAACACCTTGTCGAAGAAGGGCAGCGAGCCCTCTACGTCATGGGCGCCGATGGTGATGTAGCCGATGGTCATGCCGTTCCTCCTGAGAGCCGCGCCACCTTACGTGCGCACGCGAACAAAGCAAGAACATTGACGAAGCCGCCAATCAGGCGTTCCCTTGTTTCCGACAACAGGGTTTTTCCACGGAGGCTCCGACATGGATGACCGCAGTCAGTTTGGCGCGCAGACGCCGGAGATCGTCGACCACGAGCGCACCTACCACGCCTTCAGCATCCTCCTTCGCTGGTCGATGCTGGTGATCGGCAACTCGATCTTCTGGTTCACGCTCTGGTTCGCCACGCCCGCGGGGTTCCTGGGCGGGACGGTGGCCGCGGTCGCCACGTTCGTCCTGGGTTACGTCTTCCTCGTCCGTCACGAGGAGAAGCAGCCGCTGAACGTCTGGGTCGAAGGGCGCTGAAACGAACAGCGCCGCGGAGAGGGTTCCCTCCGCGGCGCCGATCGTTGCCGAGCGAGTAGGGAGCTCCCTTAGGCGGCGAGCGCCTTCTCGAGGTTGGCCGCCACCTTGTCGAGGAAGCCCTCGGTCGTCAGCCAGCCCTGGGTGTCGCCGACCAGCAGCGCCAGGTCCTTGGTCATCGAGCCGCTTTCGACGGTGGCCACGCAGACCTTCTCAAGGGTCTCGCAGAAGTGCGTGAGCTCCGCGTTGTTGTCGAGTTTGGCGCGATGCTTCAGACCCTGGGTCCAGGCGAAGATCGAGGCGATCGAGTTGGTCGAGGTGCTCTCGCCGCGCTGATGCTGGCGGAAGTGGCGGGTCACGGTGCCGTGGGCGGCCTCGGCCTCCATGATCTTGCCGTCCGGCGTGATCAGCACCGACGTCATCAGGCCCAGCGAGCCGAAGCCCTGGGCCACCTGGTCGGACTGCACGTCGCCGTCGTAGTTCTTGCAGGCCCAGATGAAGTCGCCGTTCCACTTCAGCGCCGAGGCGACCATGTCGTCGATCAGGCGGTGTTCGTAGGTCAGGCCGGCCGCCTTGTACTGGTCGGCGAACTCGGCGTCGAAGACCTCCTGGAACAGGTCCTTGAAGCGGCCGTCGTAGGCCTTGAGGATGGTGTTCTTGGTCGAAAGATAGACCGGATACTTGCGGCTGAGGCCGTACGAGAACGAGGCGCGGGCGAAGTCGCGGATCGAATCGTCGACGTTGTACATGGCCATGGCCACGCCGCTGCCCTTGAAGTCATAGACGTCGTGCTCGATCACCTGGCCGTCGGCGCCCTCGAACTTGACGGTCAGCTTGCCGGGCCCGGGGACGCGGAAGTCGGTGGCGCGATACTGGTCGCCGAAGGCGTGGCGGCCGATGATGATCGGCTTGGTCCAGCCCGGGATCAGACGCGGCACGTTCTTGCAGATGATCGGCTCGCGGAAGACGACGCCATCCAGGATGTTGCGGATCGTGCCGTTCGGCGACTTCCACATCTTCTTGAGGTTGAATTCCTTCACCCGGGCTTCGTCCGGGGTGATGGTGGCGCACTTGATGCCGACGCCGTGCTTCTTGATCGCCATGGCCGCGTCGATCGTCACCTGGTCGTCGGTGGCGTCGCGGTTCTCCATGCCGAGGTCGTAGTAGTCGATCTGGAGGTCGAGGAAGGGGAAGATCAGCTTGTCCTTGATCCACTGCCAGATGATGCGGGTCATCTCGTCCCCATCGATGTCGACGACGGGGTTGGCGACTTTGATCTTGGCCATGAGGGGCGGGCGCTCCGGGCGTAAAATTCGTTTGGGGCCGTATAGCCGCCGCGGAGGCCGACGCAAAGGCTCCCGAAGGGTCAGCCTATCGCTCTGACCGCCGCGCGGGCCACTTCGGCGATGATCCGGTCGCGCCCTGCATCATCGAGGGTCGATCCGGAGAGGAAAACGGCGAGCGCATACGAACGTCGGTCGGCCAAGGTGAAGACGCCCACGTCGTTGTGGGCGGGACTGATTCCCTGATCGACGCTGGCGGTTCCGGGTCTGTGCGCGAGGAAGGTGTCCTTCGGCAGGCCGGCCTTGATCCGGTCGTTGCCGCGTGTGGTGCGGCTCATGAGCTGGATCAGCAGCTTCGTGGAAGCCGGCGAGACCAGCTCCTGGCGGTCCAGCATCTGCAGGAAATCGATCATGCCCAGCGGCGTGGCCGTGTCGCGGGGGTCGACCATGTAGCGGTGCATGGCGGCCATCCGGTCGGCAGGCGGCACGGCGTCGCGCGCCTGGGCGAAGGCCGCGGGATCACGCCACGCGGGCCGGAAGGACGGCATGCCTAGCACGTCGGGCTGCAGTTGGCGCTCGTAGCGGTCGACCCGCACGTTCTCGATGTGGCGCGCGGTGAGCCAGGCCTGGACGGCGCCTGGACCGCCGATGCGCTTCATCAGGACGTCGGCGGCGGTGTTGTCGCTGTCGATCAGCACGGCCTCCAGAAGGGCCTGCAGGGTGTAGTCGCGCCGGCCCGGCCAGGCCTGGGCGATCGGCGAGAAGCCGCCCGAGAGCTGCTCGTCGGTGAGATAGACCGTCTCGGTCAGCAGGAGGCGGCCAGCGTCCATCTCGGCCAGCACGGCGGCGGCCAGCGGCAGCTTGAACACGCTCTGCATCGGGAAGCGGCGGTCGCCGTTGAACACGAAGGTCTGGCCGCTCTCCAGGTTGGTGAGGCCGACGCCCAGCACGGCCGGACGCACGGCGCCTGCGATGGCGGAGACCGCCTTGGTCAGGCCCCCGAGGTCTATCTTGGGTGACGTCGAGGCGGTCGTGCGCATCTTCGGCTCGCAGGCGGCGAGCACGCCGGCAGGAGCGGCCGCGAGCAGGGTGCGACGGTCAAGGGTTGCCATTCGGCGAGCGGGCTCTTCTAAACGCGACATGGCCGAAGCCTCTCCTCTTGCCCCTGTCATTATCCTGAACGCGCCGCAGCTCGCCGAGAACATCGGGGCCGTCGCACGCGTCATGGCCAACTTCGGTCTCGCCAACCTGCGGCTGGTGAATCCGCGCGACGGCTGGCCACAGGAACGCGCCTGGGCGCTGGCCTCGGGCGCCGAGTGGCCGCTGAACGCCGCGCGGGTCTACGACACCGTGGCCGAGGCGATCGCCGACCTGCAGGTGGTCTACGCCACGACCGCCCGGCCGCGCGAGCTGACGCTGCCGGTTGTGACGCCCCGGACGGCGGCGAGCGAGCTCTCGGAGGCCTGCGGGCGCGGTGAGCGCTGCGGCCTGCTTTTCGGCGGGGAGCGGGCGGGGCTGGAGACATCCGACATCGCGCTCTGCCAGGCGGTGATCACGATCCCGATCGATCCGCGGTTCCGGTCGCTGAACCTGGGCCAGGCGGTGGCGATCAACGCCTACGAGTGGCGGATGACGGTGGCCGACGCTGCGCCGCCGAACTTCCGGCCCGGGCCGGGCGCTGCGACCGGTGAGGCGATGCTGGGCCTCTACGAGCACTTGGAGCGAGAGCTGGAAACTGCCGGCTTCTTCCACCCACCGGAGAAGACGCCCAACATGATCCAGAATCTGCGCTCGGCGCTGGGCAAGGCGCGGTTCACCGACCAGGAGGTCCGCACCCTGCGCGGGGTGATCACGGCGCTAAGTCGCGGACGAGGCAAGGTTTTGGAGAAGATCGCCCGGAAGAAGGAACGCGACGAATGAGCCTCGCCGCCCTGCTGGACAGCCTGCCGATCCCGATCATCCAGGCCCCGATGGTGGGCGCCTCACTGGACGAGCTGACGGTGGCGGCGAGCGAGGCGGGCGGCATGGGGACCCTGGCGGCGGGGGCGCTGCCGCCGGCCGAGATCGGGCCGGTGATCGAGGCGATCCGGGCCCGGACCTCCTCACCGTTCGGGGTGAACCTGCTGATGGCGCCGAAGGCCGCGCCGGCGCCAGGCGAGGTGGATGCGGCGCTGGCGCGCCTGGCGTCATGGTACGCCGAGGTGGGCGCGCCGTTGCCCGAGACGCCGAACCAGTTCGCCCCGGACTTCGACGCCCAGTTCGACGCCCTGGTCGCGGCCGCGCCGCCGGTGGCGTCCTTCACCTTTTCGATCCTGACACCGGCGCAGGTGAAACGGCTGCAGGCCGCCGGGACCTATGTGGTGGGCACGGCGACGACGGCGGCCGAGGCGCGGGCCTGGGCCGAGGCGGGCGCCGACGGGATCTCGGCCCAGGGGTTCGAGGCCGGCGGCCATCGGGGCCACTTCCTGGGGGACATCGAGGGCAGCTTGGTGGGCACGATGGCGCTGGTCTCGACCATCCGGGCGGCCGTCGACCTGCCGGTGATCGCCGCGGGCGGGGTCATGGACGGGCGTGGCGTGGCGGCCGGCCTGGCGCTGGGCGCCGCGGCGGTCCAGATGGGCACGGCCTTCCTGCTGAGCGACGAAGCGATCACGTCGAAGCCCTGGCGGCGGGCCGCGGGGACCGCGAACGACGACGCGACGCGGCTGACGAGGGCCTTCACCGGCCGCTACGCCCGCGGAATCGAGAACAGGTTCATGCGTCTGATGCATGGGGTGCAAGACGAGGTCCCGGCCTATCCTGTGCAGAACCGGCTGACCCAGCCGCTGCGCGCCGCGGCCGCCAAGGCCGACGACCCCGAGATGCTCTCGCTCTGGGCCGGGCAGGCGGTGCGGCTCGCGCGGCCGGGGCGGGCGGGCGACATGATCCGGAGCTGGTGGGCCGAGGCGGCGGAGGTCGCGGACGGCCTCGCGGCGCGGACCCGGCGAGGACAGGAGACCGAGTGAGCGATCTGCGTGCGGCGGCCAGGGACGCCTACATCTACACCCTGCCGCTGATCGAACTGGCCACGACGCGGCAGCGCGGGCAGGGCGTGGGGCACAGGATGGGCGTCTTCGCTCACGTCCGGAACCTGGCGAACCACAAGCACCGGGCGGTGACCACGCCCAACACCGACACCCTCTATTCGACCGCCCAGATCGACCTGTCGGCCGGGCCGGTGACCGTCAGCCTGCCGCCGGCGGGCGACCGCTATCTCTCGCTGGCGCTGATGGACGCCTACACCAACAACTTCGCCATCCTGGGCACGCGAACGACCGGGCCGGACGGCGGGACGTTCCGGCTGGTCGGGCCGCGCGACGCCGCCGAGGGCTGGAACGTCGTCCGCTCACCCACCGACCACGTCTGGGCGCTGGCGCGAATCCTGGTGGAGAGCCCCGAGGACCTGGAGGCGGCCCGCGAGGTGCAGGCCGGCATCTCGCTGCAGGGGCCCGTGTCCGAGATGCCGGGGCCGTTTGCCGCCCGCTCTGCCGACTGGCGCGAATACTTCGCCAGCGCCGCGGCGCTGATGGCCGCCAACCCGCCGCCGGTGACCGACCTGGGCTTCCTGCGGACGATCGCCCCGCTGGGCCTGCTGGAGGGCTTCGAAGCGGCGCGGTTCTCCAGCCAGGAGGCGGCCGAGATCGAGGCCGGTCTCGCCGAGGGTCGCAAGGCCGTGCGCGGCGGCGGCGGCCTGGCCGGAACCGAGTTCGTCCAGGGCTGGTCGTACCCCAGCTCGCGGCTGGGCGACTTCGAGCAGGACTACCTGCTGCGCGGCGCCGTCGCGCTGGGCGGGCTGGCCGCGCTGCCTCCGGCCGAGGCCATGTATCTGCAGGGCGAGGGGTCGCTGCCGCGCAAGCTGTTCGACGGGACGAAGGCGTGGCGGCTGCACTTCCCGGCCGACGCGCCGCTGCCGGTGAACTCGTTCTGGTCGCTCAGCCTCTACGAGGCGACCGACGACGGGCAGTTCTTCTTCTGGGACAACCCGCTGAACCGCTACGCCATCGGCGACCGCACGCCGGGCCTGATGACGAACGACGACGGCTCGCTCGACATCTGGATCGGCCACGAGAGCCCCGGGCTGGAGCGCGAGGGCAACTGGCTGCCGGCGCCCGCCGCGCCGTTCGCGCTCTTCATGCGCGCCTACCTGCCCAAGCCCGAGTTGCTCCAGGGCTATTACCGTATGCCTCCGCTCCAGATTGCCTGACGGTCGGTCGCCGCTAGGGTCGCGCCGACTTCAGGGAGGCGTGTGCAGTGAACAGGCGAGACCTCATGGCGGCGGTGGCCGCGCTCGGCATGATCCCGGCGGCGCGGGCGTTCGCCGCGGCCAGCGACCTGCGCAGCGCCGCGGGCGAGGCGTGGCTCTATGGCCTGCCGTGGATCGAGATGGCCGCCGCGCGCGACCGGATGCTGAACGGCCGGGGCGGCCAGCCGGCCGGCCGCAACAGCTTCGGCCACGCCCGCAACCTGGTGGACGCCAGCGGCCGGACAATCACCTCGCCCAACAACGACACCCTCTATTCCAGCGCTTGGCTGGACCTGACCAAGGGGCCGGTGACGCTGACCGTGCCGCCCACCGGCGACCGCTACATCTCGCTGGCGGGCATGAACATGTGGACCGACAACGATTTCGTCCTGGGCGCGCGCACGACCGGCGGCGGGGGCGGCCGTTACACGATCGTCGGACCGGGGCAGGCGGGGTCGGGGCCCAACGTCGTGCGGCTGGCGACGGCGCACGGCTGGCTGCTGGTCCGCACCCTGGTGGATGGGCCCGCTGACCTGCCGGCGGTGCACAGGATTCAGGACCAGCTCAAGTTGGAGGGGCCGGCGGGGCTGCCGCCCGTGAAGACCTATGCGACGCGCCAGTCGCCGGCGCTGGAGTATTTCGCGTCGCTGGCCGAGCTGCTGGTCTCCGACCCGCCGCCGGCGACCGATGGCGCGGTGTTCGGCCGCCTGGGGCCGCTGGGGCTGACGGCGAAGGGGGCCTTCGATCCCAAGCGCTTCGATGCGGCCGCCGTCGCCGAGCTGGAAGCGGGCGTCGCCGACGCCAAGAAGGCGATCCAGGGCTTTCGGCCGGGAGGCTCTGCGCAGGGCTGGACCTATCCGCGCAACACCTTGGGCTATTTCCATCAGGACTATGTGTTCCGCGCGGCCGTCGCCCTGGTCGGGCTGGCCGCGCTGCCGCCGGCGGAGGCGATGTACATGCAGCCGGTGGCCGAGCAGGGGCGGATCTTCAACGGCGCGGGTCCCTACCGCATGCACTTCCCGGCGGGCCAGCTGCCGCAGGTGGACGCCTTCTGGTCGCTGACCATGTACCAGCCCACCTCGGACGGGCAGTTCTTCCTCGTGGAGAACCCGATCAAGCGCTACGCGATCGGCGACCGCACGCAGGGCCTGAAGACGAACGCCGATGGCTCGCTCGACCTATGGATCGCCCGCAGCGACCCGGGCGGCGAGAAGAGCGCCAACTGGCTCCCCGCGCCGCCCGAAGGCCCGTTCAGCCTGAGCTTCCGCGCCTACCTGCCCAGGCCCGATTTCCAGGACGGCCGCTACCGGCTGCCGGCGCTGACGCCGGGCTAGGCCGCCTGGGCCTCCGCTTCCTGGCGCGCGGCCTTCAGGGCGTTGCCCCACCAGGCGAGCTGCTCGAAGACGTTGGTGCGCGACTGGACGAGGAAGGGGTAGTCGTCCAGCGACTTGCCCTGGGTCAGGATGCCGAGGAACGGCTCCATGCCGACGTTCACCTCGTGCTTGAGCGGCGCCATCTGCAGCTCGACCGCGACGCCGCGCAGGTGCTCGATCGCCCGGGCCCCGCCGACACCGCCGTAGCCGACGAAGGCGATGGGCTTACGGTTCCACTCGTAGAAGGCGCTGTCGAAGGCGTTCTTCAGCACCGCCGTCGGGCCGTGGTTGTACTCCGCGACCGTGGCGATGAAGCCGTCCAGCGCGCCGATGCGGGCCCGCCAGGCCTCGGCCTCGGGGTGCGTGTACTTGCCGCCGGTAAACAACGGGGACGCGCGCTCGTCGAACAAGGGCAGGTTCTGTTCGCGCAGGTCGAGAACCTCGATCTGCAGGCCGGGATAGGCCTTGGCGCCCTCGACGATCCACCGGGCGGGGATGTCGGCAAAGCGGTTCGGACGGGTGCTGCCGACGATGAGGCCGATCTTCAGCATTAGGTGAGCTCCGGGGTGGTTACAAAAGAGAACTCACGCTAAAAAGGGGACCTCGAAGCGACGCGCAAGAAGGCACATTTTTGGCACCAGGAAACACGCATGTGACCGAGAGCTGCCGCGCCGTGAGCCAGGTGCTGGCGCGCGTGGGCGACAAGTGGAGCGTCCTGGTGGTCATGAACCTCAAGGACGGGCCGAGGCGCTTCTCGGAGATCCGCCGCTCGATGGACGGCGTCTCGCAGCGGATGCTGACACTGACCCTGCGCGGACTGGAGCGCGACGGCCTGGTGAGCCGCACGGTGACCCCGTCGATCCCGCCACGCGTGGACTACGAGCTGACCGCGCTGGGCCGCTCGCTGCAGGCGCCGGTGGTGGCTCTGGGCCAGTGGGCCTTCGAGAACATCCCGCAGATCGAGGCCGCCCGCGCTGCCTACGACGCCCGGGCGGAGGACTGAGCTTCCTTGACTCCGAGGGGCGCGGGCGTCATACACCGCGCCTTCCAGCCGCCGGGGCCTCTCGTGCGGCCGGAAGTCCATGACGGGTTGATGCGAAGCCGCCGTTGAAATCGCGATCCTCTTTCGAAGGGTCGCCGGCTCGGATCGAATGAAGAGTGGAATATGTCCAAGCGCCATAGCGCCAAGTACAAACTCGACCGCCGGATGGGCGAAAACGTCTGGGGTCGCCCGAAGTCGCCGATCAACACCCGCGCCTACGGCCCCGGCCAGCATGGCCAGCGCCGCAAGTCCAAGGTCTCGGACTTCGGCCTGCAGCTCCGCGCCAAGCAGAAGCTGAAGGGCTACTACGGCAACATCACCGAGAAGCAGTTCGTCCGCATCTACGCGGAAGCCGCGCGCCGCAAGGGCAACACCTCGGAAAACCTGATCGCCCTGCTCGAGTCGCGCCTGGACGCGGTGGTCTACCGCGCCAAGTTCGTCCCGACCCCGTTCGCCGCCCGCCAGTTCGTCAACCACGGCCACGTCCTGGTGAACGGCAAGCGCGTGAACATCGCCTCGTACCGCGTGAAGCCGGGCGACGTCGTCTCGGTCCGTGAGCGCTCGCGCAACATGGCCCTGGTGCTGGAAGCGCTGGGCTCGTCGGAACGCGACACGCCGGACTACATCACGGTCGAGGCCAAGGGCATGTCCGCCACGTTCGTCCGTGCGCCGGAACTGGCCGAAGTGCCGTACCCGGTGAAGATGGAACCGAACCTCGTGGTCGAATTCTACGCGTCGTAAGACGCCGACCTCGAACGAATTGCGAAGGCCCCGGATCACTCCGGGGCCTTTTGCATTTCGGCGTCATGTGGCGAAGTCAGGCGATGAATCGCAGGATCTTCACGCTGGCGGCGCTGGCCCTGGCCGGATGCGCGACGCAGACGCCGCCCACCGTGACGCCGGGCGAGCCGCTGGCCGAGCTGGAGCCGCTCTATCGGGCCGATGCGGGGCGCGAGGCGCTGACCATCAGCGTGGCGTCCAACGGCTGCACGGCGAAGACCGATTTCGTCTTCCATGTGGAGACGCGGGGCCAGGCCACGACCCTGGCCTTCGCGCGCAAGCGCCTCGACCCTTGCAAGTCGTTCGCCATGGGCAAGACCGAACTCAGCTTCACCTGGGCCGAGCTGGGCGTGGCGCCGCGGACGCCGGTCTTCCTACTGAACCCGCTGCTCGGCTGGACGGGACCGGGGAGCTAGCGGCGTCGGCTCGGCCTCGGGCGGCATGAACTCGACACCGTTGCGAGGTAGGGCGGCTGGATACTCGCGCTGCAGCCAGCCGATGACCTTCTCGCGGACCTCCGACCGGAGCGCCACGGCTTCGGAAGCGTTGCGGACGCTCATCCGGCAGCGGATCTCGAGACTGCGCTCGCGCACGTCGTGCACCTCTACGCGCAACAGCTTGCGGTCCCAGCCGGGCCACGCCTTCACGACGTCCTCCACGGTCCGCCGCAGCTCGGCGATGGGGACACGCTGGTCGACCAGCAGCATCGCCTCGGCGACGAGTTCGGACGACTCCCGGGTCCAGTTCTGGAACGGCTGGTCGAGGAAGTACTTCAGCGGGACGATCAGGCGGCGGTCGTCACGCAGGCGGATGACCACATAGGTCGACTTGATCTCCTCCACGTGGCCGAACTCGTTCTGGACCACGACGGCGTCGTCGATGCGAATGGGCTGGGTGAAGGCGATCTGGACGCCGGCCAGCAGGTTCGACAGCACGGGCTGCAGCGCCAAGCCCACGATGATGCCGGCCGCGCCGCCCGCAGCCAGAAGGCTGACGCCCACCTGCTTCACCCCCGGAATGGTCATCAGCACCAGCGCGGCGGTGACCACGAAGACCACGACGTTCAGCAGACGGCGCAGGATGCGGGTCTGAGTCAGCATCTTGCGGGCGTGGAGGTTGTCGGCGACATCGGTGCGATGCTTGCGCAGGTAGAGGGCCGTGCCGATGTCGGTCGCGGTCATCACCGCCCAGCCGATCAGGACGATGAACGCCACCAGCAGCGCGTGGAGGAGGGGCCGCTCCAGATTGTCGGGGATGGGCGCGATCTTCAGCGCGCCGCTGACGGCGGCCACGACCAGCGCGAGCCGGCCGGGCGACTGGGTGCGCACCACGAGGGATCGGGTGAAGTCGCTCTTGCCCCGCAGGCTGCGCTGGACCGCCTTGACCAGCAGGTGGTGGGCGAAGAGCGCTAGGGTCAGCGCGCCGGCGACCAGGGCAAGGCCGATCGACCACGGCGGCATCCACGCTGGGGTGGGGAGGGTAAACGCGTACTCGGGCATGCGACCTCCAACCCGGAAGGCCGCTGTTTGGTTCTACGTGAACATCCCGGTGATCCAGTCGGGCACGCGCCGCGGGCGGCCGGTGGCCTGCTCGATCAGCACCCAGGTGGTGTGGACCTGTGCGCACATCTGGCCGTCGGGGCCGTCGATGCGGATGAAGCGGTCAAAGCGCGGCCCTTCCGGCGCCGCCGCCACCCAGGTGCGGGCGTGGGCGGTCTCGCCGGGCATCAGCGGGCGGCGGTAGTCGATCTCGTGGCGCAGCGCGATCCAGGCCCAGGTCGCCTGCTCCTCGGCCGGCGCCTTCGAGCGCCAATGGGCGATGCCCATATCCTGGGCCCAGCGCAGATAGACCACGTTGTTCACGTGGCCGTTTTCGTCGATGTCGTCAGGCGTGGGCTCGAACGTCAGGCGAAAGACCTGCCGGCCCTCCGGCGGTTCGAGCAGTTTCGTCACGCGCCAAGCAGGCCCTGTTCCTCCAGCAGGCCCTTCAGCTCGCCCGACTGAAACATCTCGCGGACGATGTCGCAGCCGCCGACGAACTCGCCCTTCACGTAGAGCTGCGGGATGGTCGGCCAGTCGGAGAACGACTTGATGCCTTCGCGCAGCTGGTCGTTCTGCAGCACGTCCACGCCGACGAACTCCACGCCCAGATGGTCGAGGATCTGGACCGTCACGGCCGAGAAGCCGCAGCGCGGCTGCTCCGGCTCGCCCTTCATGAAGAGGACGACGGGGTGCTCGGCGACCGCGTTGGCGATCCACTCGTGCACGGGGTTGGCGGTGGCGGCTTCGGACATGCTTCGCCCTTTCGGCGCAAAATCTCAGGCCAAGAGCTAGGGACGCTGGCGCCCAGGGTCAAGGCGTCAGGCTGGCGCAGAGGTCTCGAGCGCCAGCGCGTGCAGCTCGCCGCCCATCTTGCCCTTTAGTGAAGCATAGACGAGCTGATGCTGGCGCACGCGGGGCATGCCCTTGAAGGCGGCCGAGACGATGCGAGCCTTGTAGTGGTCGCCATCGCCGGCGAGGTCGGTGATCTCGATCTCGGCGTCGGGGAAGCCCTCGCGCAGCGCGGCTTCCAGGTCAGGTTGGGACATCGGCATGGGGTGCACTTAGGCCGAGGTCAGCCCGCGGTCCAGAGCAGCGAGAGGCCGAACGCGCCCATCAGGCCCGCCGCGCCGCGGTCCAGCGGCTTCTGGGCGCGGGCGTAGGCTGTCGCCGCGCGCAGGGACGAGAAGGCCAACGCGAGGCCCGCCTGCCAGACGAGGCATGTGCCGGTGACCACCACCACGGCGCCCCAGTGGACCCACTCGGGCGTGTTCGGTCCCACGTAGGCGGAGAAGACCGAGGCGAAGAAAAGCACCGACTTCGGATTGGTCAGGCAGATGGCGAGGCCCTGCCAGAACGCCGCCTTCGACGCGCCGGGCGGCGGCTCGTCGGCCTCGGGCTCGGGCCTGGCGCGCCAGAGCGCGATGGCGAACCAGATCAGGTAGAGACCGCCGCCGACACGCAGGATCTTGTAGAGCCACGGCGCGGCGGCCAGCAGCGCGGCCAGGCCCACGACAGCGGCCGCGCACCAGATCACGCAGCCCAACGTGGTGCCGAGCGCGGTGGCCAGCGCCGGTCCGCGGCCGCGCCGCATCGCGACCCGCATGGTCAGGAAGTTGGACGGCCCCGGGATCACCGAGGTGCCCAGCGCAAGCAGGAAGAGCGCGCCCAGCGACACCAGATGCTCGGTCATGTCCCCCTCAGGCGGTGCGGGTGAAGGCCATCGTCCAGTTGGTCTCCCAGGTCTCGCCGTCGTCGTACGAGAAGGCCTGGGTCCAGTGGGCGGAGGCCGAGGTGATCCGGTCCCAGCGATAGACCACTTTCACCGGCCGGTCGCCGTCCACATCGTCGCCGAAGAACAGGCCGATTCCGTGCTGGAAGCGCCCGAAGACCGGGGCCTGCAGCGCGCCGGTGCGGCTGTTGACCCAGTAGATGCCCCACTGCCGCGCCTCGATGTCGAAGGTGCGGAACGACACGCCCTGCAGGCCGCACTCGGGGAAGTCGTTCTCGTCGATGTTGCAGAGGCCGCCCATCAGGCCCTGGCAGAAGGCGCTGCCGTGGAAGACCTCCCAGTCGTCGGCGCCCACGCCGCGGGCCGTGAGCCTGCGGTGCTCGACCGACCAGCGGCCGTAGAGGAAATGGAAGTCGCGTCGTCCGTCTTCGTAGCCGTCGTAGGCCATGGCCGGTCTCCCTCGGTCGAGGCCGAGGGATAGGCGACCGCTGCTGACACCGGCGTGTCAGCAGCGGCGTTCAAGGCCTCAGTCGATGATCGAAGAGTAGATGATGCTCTTGAGCTGGCCGCGGAAGTTGAAGGTGCCAGACGGCATCAGCTGGGTCATGAAGACGACGCAGAGGTCCTCCTTCGGGTCGACCCAGAAGATCGTGGAGGCCGCGCCGCCCCAGTAGTAGTCGCCGGCGCCCAGGCCGCCCGACTCGACCTCGCCCATCGTGGAGGCGAAGCCCAGGCCGAAGCCCACGCCGTCGTAGGCGGTCTCTGAGAAGCCGCCCAGGGCGCACTCGGTGAGCTGCTTGCCGCCGGGCAGGTGGTTCATGTGCATCAGGGCCAGCGTGCGGGGGCCCAGCACCCGGTGGCCGTCCAGCTCGCCGCCCCGGCGGAGCATCTCGCAGAATCGCAGGTAGTCGGCGCTGGTGCCGGTCAGGCCGCCGCCGCCGGACTTGAAGCCCGGCTCGAAGTTGTAGGCCGAGGTCTCGGGGTCGTCGATCAGCTTCAGCCCCTTGTCCGGGCCGCGCTGATAGTTGGCGGCGAAGCGGTCCTTCTTGTCGGGAGCGACCTGGAAGGCGGTGTCCTTCATGCCCAGTGGCTGGAAGATCACCTCGTCGAGGTACCGGGCGAAGGGCTTGCCCGAGATGATCTCGACCAGAGCGCCGCAGACGTCGGTGGCCAGCGAGTACATCCAGGCCGTGCCCGGCTGGTAGCGCAGCGGGACCTGGCTGAGCTTGTCCATGAACACCTGCATGGAGTCGGTCGATCCCAGCGAGCGCACCTTGAGCTCGCGGTAGACCTTGTCGATCGGGTGCTGGAGGCCGACGCCGGGCAGGCCGCCGCCGTAGGTCAGTCCGGCGGTGTGGGTGAGCACGTCGCGGAAGGTGACGGCGCGCGCGGGCGCCTCGGTCTTCATGTCGGCGCCTTCGCCCGAGATCCACACGCGGTGGTCCTTCCAGGACGGGACGAAGCGCGAAACCGGGTCGTTCAGCTGGAAATAGCCGCGCTCGTACAGCGTCATCAGCGCCACCGAGGTGATCGGTTTGGTCATCGAATAGATGCGGTAGATCGTGTCGTCGCGGGTGGCCTTGCGGCGCTCCAGGTCCATGGAACCGAACGACCTGAAGTAGGCCAGGTGGCCGTGGCGCGCGACGCTGACCTGGGCGCCCGGGATCTTGCCGGGGCCGATGTAGTTGCGTTCCAGATGCTCGGTGATGCGTTCCAGGCGGCCGGCGTCCAGGCCGGTCCACTGCGACTGGGCGTCCATGAAATCCTCCCGACAGTATGGCTTTCTCTTTGAATGCCCCCATCATGGGCGCCGAACAGGCGTTTGGCCAAGCGTGCATCTGGAAGGACGGGTATGGACGAGCTGGAGGTCCTGGCGGCGGAGATCGGCGAGGCGCTGAAGGCGCGCGGCGAGAAGATCGCGGTGGCGGAGAGCTCGTCGGGCGGGCTGATCTCGGCGGCGCTGCTGAGCGTGCCGGGCGCCAGCGCCTATTACCTTGGCGGCGCGGTGGTCTACACGGCCAAGGCCCGGGTCCTGCTCACCGACATTCCGCGCGAGGCGCTGGAGGGTATCCGCTCGGCCAGCGAGCCCTACGCGCTGCTCTTGGCCCGCAACCAGGTGGAGCGCTACGGCGCGACCTGGGGCATCTCAGAGACGGGCGCGGCAGGGCCGACGGGCAATCCCTATGGCGACGCGGCGGGGCACACCTGCGTGGCGGTGTCCGGGCCGGTCGAGGCGGTGCTGACCATCGAGACCGCCTCGGAAGACCGCAGCGCCAACATGCGCGCCTTCGCGGCGGCGGCGCTGGACCTGCTGAACCGGGCGCTGAAGTCGCTGGACTAGGCGGCGATCGTAGGCGCGGAGTCCGGGCCGTGGCCGGCGTACCCTTCCTGAGCTTCGAGAGCGCCGACGTGCCGCCCGGCGAGGGTCGCGCGCGCTGGGCCGCGCTGGTCGGGGCCTACGACGTGACCTTGCCCCACGATCAGGCCGAGACCGATTTCGTCGTGTCCTCGGCGTCCTGGCTGCTGGGCGACATCCTGGTGACGCGCGGCCGGCTCACGCCCGTGGAGCTCAGCCGCTCCACCGAACGGATCGTGGCCGACGGGCGAGACACCTTCACCTTCGGCCTGGTCACTCGTGGCCGCCTGACGGGCGACTTCGACGGGCGATCCTGCGAGCTGCAGCCCGGGCAGGTGTGCGTCATCGATTTCGCACGGCCGTGGCGGGCGAGCAGCTCGGCGGCCGAGTTCATCCTGTTGGCGATCCCGCGCGCGGCGCTGGCGACGCTGGGCGCGCCGGTCCACGACCTGCACGGCCGGGTGCTGGACGGGGCGACCGCGCGCATCCTGGCCGAGCACTTCATCGCCCTGACGCGGCACCTGCCGGAGGCGAGCGAGGCCGACGTCCCGGTGATCCAGCGCTCGACGCTGCGGATGATCGCCGAGAGCCTGGACACCCTGGCGCCCGAGGACCTGGCCGACCCGTCCGCGCCGCAGGACCGTGTGGCCGACCGCGTGCGCCGCCACGTCGAGGACGGGCTCGGTTCGGCCGACCTCGCGCCGGCTGCGATCTGCAAGGCGCTGGGGATCAGCCGGCCGACGCTCTACCGCGCCTTCCAGCCCAGCGGCGGCGTCGTGCGCTATGTCCAACGGCGGCGGCTGGAGGCCGTGCACGTGCTGCTGTCGGACCCGGCCGAGACGCGTGGCCTGGCGGACTTGGCCCAGGACTTCGGCTTCTCCAGCCACGCCCACTTCAGCACCGCCTTCCGCCGCCGTTTCGGCTACACGCCCCGCGACCTCAGGCAGGGCGGTGGCAGCAGTTCCACGGGCGGGGCGGCGCTGCTGTTCCAGACCTGGATGCTGGAGCTGGGCGCTCGGCACGCCGGCTGAGTCTTGAAGTTCAGGCCGTCAGCAGCGGGCGGAAGAACGAGCGGTCGTAGCGGCGGAAGCATTTCGTGCGGGCGGCGAGGGCGGCGGCCTCCTGGGCCTTGGCGTCGGTCGCCGCGGCGGCGCGATACTGCTCGTAGGCGGCGAAGGTCGGGAAGCTGAAGGTGCAGAAGGCGACGTCGCTGGCGCCTTCCGACGGCAGGAAGTAGCCGTGATGGGTTCCGCCCAGGCGCGGCACGATCTCCAGCCACAGGCGGGCATAGGCCTCGAAGGCCTCGATCTGGTCGGGGTCGACCTCGTAGCGCACGTGGCAGGTGATCATCTGCGGTCCTCCCAGAGACCTTGAGAGGGGGATTCGGCGGTCGCCGGGAACCATCGCCGGCGCGAACGCATCCCTGGGCAGGGACTGGGGCGGGGCCACCGCTGCGTTGCGTCCGGCTGGCGCGGGCGGGCCGTCGAGTCGCGCCGGTGATCAGGCGGCGGGGGTCTCGAGCGGGGGTAAGCGCCTCGCGCGTTCCTCAGATGGGGCGGCCCGGCGCCGGCGCAAGGGGATGCGGCGCCTTGTCGGAATGAGCGCGCCTCGTTCGTCGTCTCAGGCGACAACCTTCGCGACCGGACAAGGAGTTCCCGATGTCGTTCCAAGCCTATCTCGACAACATCCAGGCCAAGACCGGCAAGGCGCCGGAGGACTTCCGGGCGCTGGCGGCCGAGAAGGGCTTCACCGAAGGCGGCGTGCTGAAGAAGGGCTTGAAGGCCGGCGAGGTGCTGGCCTGGCTGGACAAGGACTACGGCCTGGGCCGCGGTCACGGCATGGCGATCGTGGCCCTGCTGAAGGGGATGAAGAGAGAGGGCGACGCCTAGAAGGCTCAACAAGCGCTGCCGTGACGTTGCGTCGCGCTCAACCCAGAGGTGCTGTTAAGCGCATCGCATAGTTGTACGCTGAAACGCCGCAGCCTAACGGTCGCTGTGGTCGGCAGCTCAGGTGCGTCGCATGGAAGGTCCGTCTCACAGCCTGGGCCTGTCGCAGGGAGACCTGCAGACGATGCAGAGGCTGGAGGGCATCCTCGCCTCGGCGATGGATGCGATCATCACGGTCAACGACGCCCAGATGGTCGTGGTGTTCAACCCCGCCGCCGAGCGGATGTTCGGCCTGCCGGCCGCGGAGGCGCTGGGCCAGTCGATCACGCGGTTCATCCCCACGCGCCACCATGCCGTCCATACCGAGCATATCCGCCGCTTCCTCGAGACCGGGGACACCAATCGGCAGATGGGATCGTTGGGCGCCATCAGCGGCATCCGCGCGGGCGGCGAGGAGTTTCCGATCGAAGCCTCGATCTCGCAGGTGCAGGTGGGCGGAGAGCGGCTGGCCACGGTGATCCTGCGCGACATCACCGAGCGGCGCGCGGCGGAGGTGGCGCTGATCGAGAGCCGACGGCGCATGGAGGCCATCGTCGAGTCTGCGATGGATGCGCTCATCACGATCGATGAGGACCAGCGGATCATCGTATTCAATCCCGCCGCCGAGCGGATGTTCGGCGTGTCGGCGGCCGAAGCGATCGGGACCTCTATCGAGCGGTTCATCCCGGACCGCTTCCGCTCGGGGCATCGGCAGCACATCCTGAACTTCAAGGATGCCGGGATCACCAACCGGCGGATGGGCGCGCTGGGCGCCGTGAGCGCGTTGCGTGCGGACGGCGAGGAATTTCCCGTCGAGGCCTCGATCTCCCACGTGCGGTTCGGCCGCGCGAAGCTGGGCACCGTGATCCTGCGCGACATCACCGAGCGGCGCGCCACCGAGGAGGCGCGGAACCTGCTGGCGCGGGAGGTCGATCACCGCGCGAAGAACGCCCTGGCGGTCGTCGAGGCGGTCGTCTCGCTGACCCGGGCCGACAGCAAGGAGACGTTCGTCGACGCCGTGCGCGGCCGAATCTCCGCGCTGGGTCGCGCGCATTCGCTGCTCGCGCAGAACAGCTGGCAGGGCGGCGACATCTCGCAGATCGTCGCCGACGAGACCGCCAGCTATGGCCGCGACGGGCAGGTGGAGATCGACGGGCCGAGCCTGACCCTCAGTCCGAAGGCCGTACAGCCGGTGGGCCTGCTGATCCACGAGCTGGCGACGAATGCGGTCAAGTACGGCGCGCTGTCGGCCGAAGGCGGCCAGGTGAAGGTCGGGTGGACCGTCCACGAAGGCGGCGAACTGGAAATCCGGTGGGAGGAACTCGGCGGCCCGTCGGTTCTGGAGCCGGCCTCGGCGGGGTTCGGCACCACGCTCGTCCGACAGGTCGTGACGCGACAGCTCGGCGGCACGCTGGACATAAGCTGGCCGCCCCGCGGACTGAGGCTGGTGGCGACGCTGCCGGCCCCGGCGTACCGGCCCGAGCACTTCCCCGCTGGCCCCGCCGCCTTCTGGGGCGGCTCGCCGCCGGACGCCGCGCCGGAAGCGCGGCGGGGCCGGCTGCTGGTCGTCGAGGACGAGGCGCTGATCGCGATGGCGGTCGCGAAGGACCTCTCGCAACTGGGCTGGGACATCATCGGCCCCGCGGCGACGGTAGAAGAGGCGCGTCGCCTGCTGGAGGGGGGCTCGCTGCCCGACGCGGCCGTGCTGGACGTGAACCTGGGCGGCGAGCTTGTCTATCCCCTGGCCGAGTGGCTGCGGAGCCAGAAGGTGCCGTTCGTCTTCTGCTCGGGCTACGAGCACCTGGAAGGCGGCGCCGTCTACGAGCAGTGGCCGCGTGTGCGCAAGCCCGTCGACGTGCAGTTGCTCGACACCGAACTCCTGCGGGCGCGAAAGGCGGCCTAGAGCGTCGGGTCCTCGCCGATCCGCACCAGCATCTTGCCGAAGTTGCCGCCCTTGAGCATCTCGGCGAAGGCCGACGGCAGGGCCTCCAGGCCCTCGCGGATGTCCTCAAGGTAGCGGACCTTCCCTTCGGCGACCCACGGGCCGACGTCGGCCAGGAAGGCGTCGTGGTGGCCTTCCACATAGTCGCCGACGAAGAGGTTCTGGACGTGGACGCCACGGGCCTCCGCGGCGGCCTTCTCCTCGGCCCCGGCGTTGGCGTCAGGGGCGTCGCCGTAGTGGGCGATGAGGCCGCAGATGGTCATGCGGGCGCCCGGGTTGAACAGCGGCAGGACGGCCCGGAAGACCGCGCCGCCGACGTTCTCGAAGTAGACGTCGATCCCGGCCGGGCAGGCCGCCGCGAGGTCTGCTGCGAGCGTGGGGCTGAGATGGCTGACGCAGGCGTCGAAGCCCAGCTCGTCGGTGACGAAGGCGCACTTCTCGGGCTTGCCGGCGATGCCGACGACACGTGCGCCCTTCAGCTTCGCCAGCTGACCGGCGATCTGGCCGACGCCGCCCGAGGCGGCCGAGACGACCACGGTCTCGCCGGGCTTAGGGTCGCACTGGAGGATCATCCCGGCGTAGGCGGTGAGGCCCAGCATGCCCAGCACGCCCACGGCATGCGAGAGCTTTCCCTGGGCTGGATCGAGTTTGCGCGGAACCATGTAGCCGGGCCGCGGCACGCCTTCGCCCATCAGGCCGTATTCCGACCAGCCGTTGGTGCCGAACACGAAGTCGCCGGCGGCGAGGCCGGGGATGTTGCTCTCGACCACCTGCGAGACCGTGCGGGCGTGGCAGGGCGCGCCCTTGGCCTCCACGCCACGGCGCTTGTAGCCCCACTGGTAGGGGTCGAGGCTGACGTAGATGGTCCGCGTCAGCGCCTGGCCGGGGGCGGGCGTGGGGACCTCGCCGGTGCGGAGCTCGAAGGTGTCGGGCTGCGGCCAGGCCGGGACCGGGGCGGCGGCGAGGGTCCAGTAGCGGTTCATTGCGACGCGCCCCGCGCTTCGATGCGGACGATGTCGACCAAGACGTCGCCCTGGACGAGGTGCATGAGGTCGTAGCGGTCGAGGGTGGGGTCGATGTGGCCGGGGGCCAGGGCCAGGCGCTCGCCCCGGGCCACGGCCGCGCCTTCGGGCCGCATCAGCATGCCGTGCTCGTCGCCGAAGAAGCGGTACTTGCAGGCGGCGAACTTGTCGGTGAGCGGCTGGGGCATCGGCCCGTCGGTGGAGAAGGCCTTCAGCCCGGCGTCGATGGTGACCCACTTCGGGTGGTTGGCGCTGATCACCGTGGAATGGATCGTGGCCGCCTGTTCGAAGGCGCCGTCGGGGTCGGACTTCAGCGCGTCGCGGTACTCCTTGTCCATGAAGGCGAACGAGCCAGGCTGGACCTCGTTCAGCACCCCCTGGGCGGCGTCGGCGCCGAAGGTGCCGGTGCCTCCGCCGGTGACGACGTCCACGGTCCCGCCCACTGCGCGGACGGCGGCGATGGCGGCCTGCAGCGCCTTCATGCCCTCGGCGGCGGCTGCGGCGCGGGCGTTGGCGCCCTCGATGTGCTGCCACGAGCCGCCGTAGCCCTGGACGCCGAGCAGCTTCAGACTCGGCTGCGCCAGGATCGCACGGGCGACGGCGGCCGCCTGTTCGGCATCGTGGCAGCCGGTGCGACCCATGCCGACGTCGACGTCGATGATGACCTGGATCGGACCTTGGGCGGCCGCGCCCAGCTCGGCGGCGGCGTCGGGGTGGTCCAGCACGACGTGGAAGTCGGGGAGGGCGGCCGCCAGCGCGGCGGCGCGGTCTGCGTTCGCGGCTCCGGCGATCGGCGAGGTGACCAGGATCTGGCCGACGCCCTCGGCGGCCAGGGCCTCGGCCTCGGCCAGCTTGGCGCAGCAGACGCCGACCGCGCCGGCGGCGAGCTGGCGGCGGATCAATGCGGCGGTCTTGTGCGACTTGGCGTGGGGGCGGAGCGCCAGGCCGGCCGAGCGGGCCCGCTCGGCCATCTTCGCGACGTTGCGGTCGAAGGCGTCGAGGTCGAGGACGGCGGCCGGGGTCGGGATGGCGTGGATCGAACCGGGCTGGCCCAGCACGGCGAGTGCGGCGGCCACGTGCGGCTTGTCGGCGAGGCGGCCGAGGCGGTCGCGGATGGTTTCCAGGCTCATCGACAACCCCTCTTCGGTGATCCCCGCGAATTCGGGGGCCAGGCTTTCTTAGCGATCCCGGGCGGGGGGAGAAGAGGGCAAGTCCGGGTCTCCGCCTTCGCTGGGATAAGCGGCGTGGACGGGCTTGCGGGAAACTGAATATGTATTCATTATCTCCGCATGCGGCAGAAGGACGAAGCCAAAGCGCAGGACATCCTGCGGGCCACGCTGGCCGAAGTCCAGGCGGTGGGGCTGGCCGGGCTGTCGATCGAGGCCGTGGCGCGGCGCGCGGGCGTGGCGACCGGCACGGTCTACATCTACTTCAAGGGCAAGGAGGCGCTGGTCGAGGCGCTGTACCTGCAGGTGAAGCAGGAGTTCTCCGAGGTGGTTCTGCCCGACGCGGGCGAGCCGCTGAAGGCCGCCTTCTTCCGGATCACGCGCGCCTATCTCGACTATGTGGTTCAACATGAAGCGGAAATCGTCTTCATGGGGCAGATCATGAACTCGCCCTACATGACCGAGCGGGCGCGGGAGATCTCGGCGCAGAGCGCGCGGCCGGTGACGGCGCTGCTTGAGCGCGGCCGGGCCGAGGAACTGCTCAAGGACATCGACACCGCCTGGATGATGGCGTTCGTCAACGGGACGCTGAAGGCGATGGCCCCGCTCGCGGCGGCCGTGTCCAAGGCCGAATACCCCGCCTTCCGGGACCTGGTCGCGACCCTCTGCTGGGACGCGCTGAAGGCCTGACCGATCAAGCGTGGCGCGGCGTATCGCGCGTCGAAAATGAGTTTGAATTCAGTTTGGAGGAATGGACATGACCAAGACGATCTTCATCACCGGCAGCTCTACGGGCCTGGGCCGCGCCACCGCGCTGCTGTTCGCCGAGAAGGGCTGGAAGGTGATCGCCACCATGCGCAATCCGGCGAACGAGACCGAGCTGCAGAAGGTGGCCGGCATCACGGTGCTGCCGCTCGACGTGCGCGACCCGAAGCAGATCGGCGAGACGGCCAAGGCGGCGCTGGCGCTGGGGCCGATCGACGTGCTGTTCAACAACGCCGGCTATGGCCTGGCCGGCGCCTTCGAGGGCGCGACCGACGAACAGCTGCGGGACGAGCTGGACACCAACCTGCTGGGCGTCATGCGCGTGACCCAGGCGCTCCTGCCGGCCATGCGCGAGCGGGGCGAGGGGACGATCATCACCACCACCTCGATCGGCGGCCTCGTCACCTTCCCGTTCAACTCGGTCTACCACGCCACCAAGTGGGGCCTGGAGGGGTGGAGCGAGAGCCTCGCCTACGAGTTGGAGCCGTTCGGCATCAAGGTGAAGACTGTGGCTCCGGGTGGGATCGCCACCGACTTCGCCAGCCGCTCGATCGTATTCTCGCCGCATCCGGCCTATGAGGCCGCCATCGGCAGGGTGATGGGCGTGTTCCGCGACCCGGCGCGGCGCGTGAACGGCTCGACGGCCGAGCAGGTGGCGGCGGACGTCTGGGCGGCGGTCAACGACGCGGCCGACCAGGTAACCTACGTCTCGGGGACCGACGCCAAGACCTACTACGCCATGCGCCTGAAGGACGGCATCGCCGCGTTCCGCAACGTGGTGCGGTCGAGCTTCCTGGGGGCTTAGGCGGCGGACGCGACTCCTCCTCTCCCCTCGGGCTGCGCTTCCGGGGGAGAGGAGGGGATCAGTCCCCCATGAACCCCGGCATCCAGCCTTCGTGGGCGGCGCGCAGCTCGGCGAGGGGCAGGTCGAGGGCGCCCGAGACCTTGATCGCCTCGCCGCCGGCCTCGCCCAGGATGTCGGCGGGCACGCCGGCCGCGCGGCACGCCTGCAGCACCGGCGTCGGGTCGCTCAGCGCCACGAGGTAGCGGGCCTGGTCCTCGGAGAAGAGGGCCACCCATGGGGTGTCGGCCACACGCAGGCTCGCGCCGACGCCTGAGGCCAGGCACATCTCGCAGACCGCGGCGGCCAGGCCGCCGTCGGAGAGGTCGTGGACGGTGGAGAGCACGCCGTCCTGGACCAGCTTCAGGACCACCTCGCCGGTCTTGCGCTCCAGGGCCAGGTCCACCGGCGGCGGGGCGCCGTCCTCGCGGCCGCCGATCTCGCGCAGGTACATCGAGGCGCCGAACTCGCGGCCCGTGGCGCCGATCAGCACCAGCACGTCGCCGGCCTTCAGCGAGCCGAAGTCGGCGCGCTTCGAAGAGTCGGAGAGGAGGCCGACGCCGCCTACGGTCGGGGTGGGCGGAATGGCGGCGCCGTTGGTCTCGTTGTAGAGGCTGACGTTGCCGCTCACGACCGGGAAGTCGAGCTCGCGGCAGGCCTCGGCCATGCCCTCGATGGCCCGGACGATCTGGCCCATGATCTCCGGGCGTTCCGGATTGCCGAAGTTCAGGTTGTCGGTGATGGCGATGGGCGTCGCGCCCACCGCGACCAGGTTGCGCCAGGCCTCTGCGACGGCCTGCTTGCCGCCCTCGTAGGGGTCGTTTTGGACGTAGCGCGGGGTGACGTCGGAGGTGACGGCCAGCGCCTTCTTCGTGCCGTGGACGCGGACGATCCCGGCGTCGGCCCCGGTGGCCGAGTCCTCCAGGGTGTCGGCCATGACGTGGCGATCGTACTGCTCCCAGAGCCAGCGCTTCGACGCCATGTCGGGGGCGCTCATCAGCTTCAGCACCGCGGCCTTCAGGTCGCCGGGCTCGGGCAGGTCGGCCAGGGCCAGGCGCGGCTGCGGCGCAGGCGCGGTCCAGGGGCGGTCATAGAGCGGGGCGTCGTCGAACAGCGGGGCCAGCGGCACGTCGCAGACCGTCTCGCCCTTATGCTTGAGGACCAGGTGGCCGGTGTCGGTGGTGACGCCGATGACGGCGGCGTCCAGACCCCACTTCTCGAAGATGGCATGGCCGTCGCGCTCGCGGCCGGGCTTCAGGACCGCCAGCATGCGCTCCTGGCTCTCGGACAGCATCATCTCGTAGGCGGTCATGCCCTCTTCGCGCTGGGGCACGGCGTCGAGGTCGAGTTCGATGCCGACGCCGCCCTTGCCGGCCATCTCGACCGAGGAGGAGGTCAGGCCGGCGGCGCCCATGTCCTGGATCGCGGCGACCGCGCCCGAGGCCATGAGTTCGAGGGTGGCCTCGATCAGCAGCTTCTCGGCGAAGGGGTCGCCGACCTGGACGGTCGGGCGCTTCTCCTCCGAGGCGTCGTCGAATTCCTGGCTGGCCATGGTGGCGCCGTGGATGCCGTCGCGGCCGGTCTTGGAGCCGAAGTAGACGACGCTGAAGCCCGCGGCCGGGGCGGCCGAGTAGAAGATCTTGTCCGCGTCGGCCAGGCCCACGCACATGGCGTTGACCAGGATGTTGCCGTCGTAGCCGCGGTGGAAGTTGGTCTCCCCGGCCACGGTGGGCACGCCCACGCAGTTGCCGTAGCCGCCGATGCCCGCGACCACGCCCGAGACGAGGCGCTTGGTCTTGGGATGCGAGGGATCGCCGAAGCGCAGGGCGTTCAGCAGCGCGATCGGCCGCGCGCCCATGGTGAAGACGTCGCGCATGATGCCGCCGACGCCCGTGGCCGCGCCCTGGTAAGGCTCGATGTAGGACGGGTGGTTGTGGCTCTCCATCTTGAAGATGCAGGCCTGGCCGTCGCCGATGTCGATGACGCCGGCGTTCTCGCCGGGGCCGCAGATCACCTTGGGGCCCGTGGTCGGGAACTTCACCAGGTGCTTCTTGGACGACTTGTACGAGCAGTGCTCGGACCACATGACCGAGAAGACGCCCAGCTCGACGTCGTTCGGCTCGCGGTTCAGCCGCTGGAGGATGACGGCGTATTCGTCCGGCTTCAGGCCATACTCGGCGGCCTTCTCGGCCATTGTCTTGGAGGGCTGGGCGCTCATGGCGCGCCTTCTAGCGGGACTCTCAGGAGAGGGCGATAGGGCGGGCGCCGTTCAGCGCATGTAGCGGCGAAACCACTCGATCACGAGGCGATCCCGCTCGGCGGCGTTCAGGCCCAACCCGTGCACGTCGCCTTCGAAGATATGCAGCGCATACGGACGGCCGCGGGCCTGGAGCTTGCGGGCGATCTCGACGCTGTTGTCGGGATGGGCGCGCCAGTCCGCCGTGCCGTGCAGGAGCAGGATAGGCGGCGTGTCGACCTGGTCGATGAACGCGACGGCCGAACGCGCCTTCATGACCTCTTCGCGGCGTGTCGCGAAATCCGGGATCAGGGCGCCCCACGGCCCCTCGGCCAGCTCGGGCCGTCGGCGGGCTTCGCTGGGCAGATCCGCGAGCGCGTTCAGGGCCACGACCGCGTTGATGTCCGCACCCGCCTTGAGCGCGAGATAGGCCATCATGCCGCCCCGGGATCCGCCGTGGAGGAAGACGTTGCGGCCATCGACGTCAGGGAGGGCCCGGGCGAGCCTGATGGCGTTCAGCACGTCATGGACGTCGTCGCCGCCGAACTGCTCCAGGCCTTCGCCGCCATCCACGCCGCGATACTGCACGCCGATCACCACGAAGCCGGCCGAGGTGAAGGCGCTCATGCGTCGCCCGCTGTCAGGGCCGAACTTGCCGAAGTCGCGATTGCCGCCGCGTAGCATGACGATCGCCGGCAGCCTGGCGCCCGGCGCGATCTTCGCGGGTTTCCAGACGTAGCCGGCGACCTTCAGGCCGTCGGAGCCGTAGAACACCTGCGCGCATTCGGCCGGCGACTTCAGCTCCGCATCGTACTGGGCGCGAGGAATCAGCGATCTGGCGACGGCTTCGGGCGGAGGCGGCGTGACGCCGGCCTTGCGGCTGAGCGCAGCCTCTTCCTCGACGCCCTTCAGCAACCGCGCGATGTAGTCGTCGTAAGTCTGGGTCCGCGGCGGACAGGCCCGGCTCTCGAGGAGTTCGCCGTCGGCCTGGCGCGCCTGGGCGGCGCCGGCCACGAGCAGCAATCCGAAGGCGAGGATCCAGCCACGCATGCGCCCGCTCCCGATCGAAGGCGCAACCTTGATACGCGCGGTTCTTGGGCGCAATCCGCGCCGCTACCGCGTCTGACCCCCATCGACCGGCACGACGGCCCCGGTCACGAAGCTGGCCAGGGGCGAGAGGAGGAAGGCTGCGACGGCCCCGATCTCTTCCGGGTAGCCGAAACGGTTCAGCGGCACCTCGCGCTTGATCCAGCGGGCCCAGGCTTCGGCGCGGGGGCCGGTGGCATTGGCCTCCCAGGTTCCGCCGGGGAAGATGATGTTGCCCGGCGCGATGGCGTTGACGCGCACGCCGCTGGGGCCGGCGATCCGCGCGAGCTCCTTGGTCAGGTGGTTCATCCCGGCCTTGGCCGTGCCGTAGGTCAGGGCGGTGCCCAGCGCGCCCAGTCCGGCGATGGAACTGATGGTCAGCACCGAGCCCTCGCCCCGCGGGGTCATGCGGCGGAGCGCGGCGCGGGACAGCCGCCAGGCGGAGTCGAGGTTCTGGGTGAAACCGGCGTCCCAGGTCTCGTCGTCGACCTCGAAGCCGGGGGGGCAGGGGTAGAGGCCCACGTTGGCGACGGCGCCGTAGAGCGGGCCGAACTCGGCCTCGGTGCGCTCCACGGCGTTTTCGATGACCTTGGTCTCGCGCATGTCGCCGGAGAGGGCGAAGAGGCGGTCGCCGCCGTAGGCCTCGGCCAGGCGCGCGCGCTCGGCTTCCAGCGTCTCCGCCCCGCGCGCGGTGATGGCGACCTTGGCCCCTTCGGCCAGGCAGGCCTCCACGATGCCCAGGCCGATGCCGCGGCTGGCGCCGGCGACGAAGATGACCTTGCCGTCGAGTTGCAGGTGCATTCGCGTCTTCCTCCATAGCTCGTCATGGCGGGGCTCGACCCGGCCATCCATTCCACTGCGTTCGCCGGTCGCCCAGCCTTTCACCCACGGCCCGTTGGATGGCCGGGTCAAGCCCGGCGATGACGAGCGAGAGGGGTGGCTATTCCCGGCCTTCGAGGATCGCCAGGGCCTGTTCGGCGAGGGGGGGGCAGCCGTTGACGGCTTCGCGCTCGCTGGCGAGGACGCCGGCCAGGGTGCGGGCGTAGACGCCCTGCGAGATCGAGGCCAGGCGGAAGATCGAGAAGGCCATCAGGAAGGGCCAGTCGGGGATCTGGTCGCGGCCCGTGCGCTCGCAGTAGCGCGCCACGTACTCGGCCTCGGTGGGGATGCCGCTGGCGGCCAGGTCGACACCGTCCAGGCTGCCCCAGCCGGGCGAATGCGAGCGCCAGATGAAGCCGTTGTAGGCGATGTCGGCCAGCGGGTGGCCGATGGTGGAGAGCTCCCAGTCCAGCACCGCGATGATCCGCGGCTCGTTGGGGTGGTACATGACGTTCTCGAGCCGGTAGTCGCCGTGGGCGATCGACACCGACTGGTCGGCGGGAATCCGCGCCGGCAGCTTCTCGATCAGGGCGTCCATGGCCGGGATGTCCTGAGTAGCCGCGTCGCGGTACTGGCGGGTCCAGCGGGCCACTTGGCGTTCGAAGTAACTTCCGGGGCGGCCGTAGTCGCCGAGGCCGACACTTTCGAAGTCGACCTGATGCAGTTTCACCAGCGTTGCGTTCAGGTCGTCGTAGATGGCGGCGCGCTCGGCGGGCGCCATGCCGGGCAGGGCGGCGTCGCGGAAGATGCGGCCCGACAGGTAGTCCATGACGTAGAAGGCGGTGCCGATGACCTCGGGGTTCTCGCACAGCGCGCGCATCTTCGGCACGGGGACCTGACCGTCGAGCGCCTTCATCACCCGGTACTCGCGGTCCACCTGGTGGGCGCTGGAGAGCAGCTGGCCCGGCGGCTTCTTGCGCAGGACGTAGCGGCGGCCCTCGCCGTTGGTGAGCAGGAACGTGGGGTTGGACGCCCCGCCCTGGAACTGCTGGACCCGTAGGGCGTCGCCGACCTCGGGCACGGCCTCGCGCAGCCAGGCGTGAAGGCGGGCCTCGTCGAAGCGGTGCTTCTCGACGACGTCGCGGACGGGCGGATCGGTGGCGGTCGCGGTCATGGCGGGAGATTGTGACCTTGCCGCCGGGGCATTCAACCGCCTCGGAGGCGCCATGGCTTGGCCGCGATCCGGGCGTTCCTCATGGCCGAGCTTGGAGGTCCCGCATGGACATCGAGATCGACGCCGAGGCCAAGGACAAGCGGCTGAACCGGCTGGTGGCGCTGACGGTGGTGGCGCTGTCCATCGTGATGGGCCTGGGCCAGGTGAAGGACGGCAACATCGTCCAGGCCATGCAGCAGGCGCAGTCCAACGCCGTGGACCGCTGGGGCGAATATCAGGCGACGCGGGAGAAACTCCATATCGACGAGACGGCGTTGGCCCAGAACGGCGTATTGGCGCGGATGGGCGGAACGGCGGTGGCGACGCCGACCCGCGCCGAGGCCGCGCGGCTGGCCGCCGAGATCGCCAAGTACCGCCGCGAGACGGTGGAGCTGCGCAAGGCGGCCGAGGGCTACCAGGAGCAGTACGACGCCCTGAACGTCCACGACGACCAGTTCGACGCCTCGGACGCGTTCCTGTCGATCGCCATCTCGATCGCCGCGGTGGCGGCGCTGACCGAGAGCTTCGCGGCGCTGTGCGGCGGCTGGGTCGCCGGCGCGCTGGGCCTGACCATGAGCCTAGCCGGCTTCTTCGGCTGGAGCCTGCACAGCGACGTGCTGAGCCGGTTGTTGGGCTGAGCTACTGGAACAGCTGCAGCAGGTAGGACGGCTGCTGGTTGGCGATGCGCATGGCCATGATGGCGAGCTGCTGGCGCACCTGCAGAGCCTGCCAGCGGGCGCTCTCCTTGGCCAGGTCGGCGTCGACCAGATTGCCGATGCCGGCCTCGATGGCGTCCTGCTGCTTGTTCACGAACTTGAGGTGGCTCTCGAGCGCCTTGGAGCCCGTGCCCAGGCGCGAGATGGCGTTGTTGACGTTGCTGGTGACGGTCGTGATGTCGCTGACCGAGGTGGCCGTGAAACTGCCCAGGAGGTCGGCGGGCAGCCCGGCCATCAGCGCGCCGCCGGTCGACAGGTCGATGTGGGGCACGTCGATGGTGGAGGTGGCGCTGGTGTTGGCGAGCGCGCGGACCTGGTCGGTGGAGCCGCCGCCGGCCAGCAGGTTCAGGCCGCCGAAGCCGGCGTTCTGGACGGCGATGTCGATCTGCTTGCGCAGCGCCAGGTAGTTCTCGTTGATCGCCGTGCGCGCCGGATCCGCGGCGGGATAGTCGGCGGCCGAGACCGCCAGCTCCTTCATCTGGTTGAGCAGGTCCGAGATGTTCTCGGCGGCGCTGACGGCCGTGTCGACAACGGACATGCCGCGCTGGAGCGAGCCGACCACCGAGTCCAGGCCCTTGAGCTCCGAGCGCTGGTTCTGGGCGATGGCCCAGATCGCGGGGTTGTCCTTGGCGCTGTTGACCTTCTTGCCGGTGGTGATGCGCATCTGCACTTCAGCCATCTCGGCGTTGATCGCGTTGAACGTCGCGATGGCGGCCATCGCGGCGACGTTCGTATTGATGCTGTTGTACGGCATCACGCGACCCAGACACTTTTCGGGACGGCCCGGAGGCCGTGGGACATTCTGCCCCACAGCCAGGATGCACGGTCAGGTTTAGCCAAGCATTACCGCACGCCGTTACGCGTAACATGTTTTTCAAGAACGCCGGTCTCTAGGCGGCTGTGCTTCGGCCGGCGCCGAAACTTGGCCGACGGCGCCCGGGGCAGGATCTCCCGCGAAGGAGATCCCCATGGACCAACGGTACGAGGCGGCGCGGGCCTATGTGGCGGCGCATTGCATTCCCGAGCAGGCGCTGGCTGCGCGCGCGGGGCTGGACGCGGCCCAACTCATGGCGCTCGAGGCGGCGGGCGTGGTCCCGGAGCCGACCTATCGCGTCGGGCCTTCGTCGGTGATCAGCGCCATCCGGCGGCTGGGCGAGGGAGAGGCCGGCGCGGCCGGCTGGTACGGTGTCTCGGTGACGGCCTGGCTGCGGCGGGCCGCGGTGCTGGCCGAGGCCGTGCCGGCGGCGGAGCTGGCGGGGGCGATGGCCGACGGCCTGGCGCGCGACCTTGCGGCCGTGCTGGACGGCAAGGCGGCCGACGCGCGGGCCTTCGGCTGGGCCGGGCTGTTTCGGGGCGAGCGCTGCGACCTGGCCGCGGCGCGGGCCTATGTGGACGGAGAGTGGGCCGGCTGGATGGCCGGCGGTTGGGCGGTGTGTCTCCGCCGCTTCGATGGCCACAGCCTGGCGGTCAAGGAGATCGAGCGCCAGCGCATCGCGGCGATGCTGGCGGCGGGGGTGGCGACGCCGGCTGAACGGCTGGCGCTGACAGATGCCATGGGCCGGCTGGACGCGGTGCTACTGCCGTTCGCGCCGCACGAACGGCCGCACGGCACGCCGGGCAGGTTCCTGGATGAGCCCGCCCGGCGCCTGGAGCTGCCGTGGGACGCGCCCTACGAGGCGGGGACGACGGGCAGCTCGATCGATGAGGCCGTGTCGCCGGTCAGGTAGATGCGCTGGGTCGCCTTTTTGTAGTCGGACGGCTTCGCGTAGAAGATGTTCGGCACATAGGTCTGCGGGTTGCGGTCGTAGAGCGGGAACCAGCTGGACTGGACCTGCACCATGATCCGGTGTCCCGGCTTGAAGACGTGGTTCGTGGGCGGCAGCTCGTAGCGGTACTTCTGGACCTTGCCGGCGGGTATGGGCGAGGGCTTCTCGAAGCTCTCACGGTAGCGGCCGCGGAAGATCTCCATGGCCACGCCCAGCTCGTAGCCGCCCATCGGCGCGTCTGAGGGGACGGCGTCGGGATAGACGTCGATCAGCTTGACGACCCAGTCGCTGTCGGTGCCGCTGGTGGAAGCGAACAGGTTCACGATGGGCTCGCCCGAAATCTTCATCGGCGCGGTGAGCGGCTCGGTGACGAAGGTGAGCACGTCGGGCCGGCCGTCCACGTGACGCTGGTCGGACGAGAGCCAATAGCGCCACTGATCTGGATCGTCCCAGCGGACCGGGCGGCGGACGTAGGGCACCGGCTTGGCCGGATCGGAGACGTACTCCTCATAGGCAGCACCCGAGGTCGGCTTGTCGAACGACAGGCCGAGGCCGGGCGTCAGGTAGATCGGCTTCATCGCCGCCGCGCAGCCGCTCTCGCAGGCCTGCGGGTATTTCTGCAGCGAATTCCACGCCATGGCGCCGGAATCGAAGATGAACACCGGTGGGATGTCGGCCTTCGGCGCGTTGGTCTTCAGGTGCGAGTCCAGGAAGGGCTTCATCACCTTGGTGCGGAATTCGGTCGCCGTGTCGCCGGGCAGCTTGAGGTTCGGTCCGAGCTGGCGCTGCTCGTAGTTGACGCCGGAGTGCCGCCAGGGGCCGAGCGCCAGGAAATTCATGTCGTTGTTGGCGTCCTTGGGCTCCACGGCCTTGTAGGTGTGGATCGCGCCGTAGATGTCCTCCTGGTCCCACAGCGCCCCGACCCAGAGGGTGGGCACCTTCAGCGGCTGCTTGGCCAGGATCTTGTCCAGGGCCTGGCCCTGCCACCACGCATCGTAGGAAGGGTGCTCGGCGATCTTGCGCCAGGCGGGGATCTGGTCGAGGCCCGCGGCCTTGGCGTAGTCGCCGGCCGAGCCCGCGCGCAGGAAGTTGTCGTAGTCGTCGAACGATTGGCGCGGGATGTCGTCGCCTTCGCCCTTCACGGTCATCTGGCTGGTGAACCAGTCGAAGTTGGTGGTGCGGAAGGCGCCGTTCTGGAACCAGTCGTCGCCCATCCAGCCGTCGACCATCGGGCTCTGCGGCACGGCCGCCTTCAGCGCCGGGTGCGGGTTGATCAGCGCCATGGCGGCCGTGAAGCCGGGGTAGGACGAGCCGATCACGCCGACGCGACCGTTGCTCTCCGGCGTGTGCTTCACCAGCCAGTCGATGGTGTCGTAGGCGTCGGTGGCGTGGTCGACCTCGCTGGAGTTCAGCGGGCCGCGCAAGGGGCGGTTCAGGACGTACTCACCCTCGGAGCCGTACTTGCCGCGCACGTCCTGGTAGACGCGGATGTAGCCGTCCTGGAGGAAGGGCTCGTCCATTTGCGAGCCGGTGGCCTCGATGTGGGGCGAGAGCGCCCGCTGGGCCGACTTCTTGGCGTTGTAGGGCGTGCGCGTCAGCAGGATCGGCGCGTCCTTGGCCCCTTTCGGGATGATCATCACCGTGTAGAGCTTCGTTCCGTCGCGCATGGGGATCATCTCCACGCGCTTGACGTAGTCGTACGACGCCGTCGGCCACTGGAAGTCCTTGGCGATGTCGGGGGCCATGGTCGGCGTCTGGGCCTGGGCGGGGACGGCGAGAAGAGAAAGGGCGGCGCAGACAGCGGCGCCGCGAGCCAGGTCTTTGGGAGTCATCGAATTCCTCGAGGAGGTGTCGCGCGACCATAGAACCCGTCGCGCGATCGTCGCCAGTCTGTCGCGCGCATTTAGAGGATCTCGTGGATGTCGTAGCGCACGCCGCCGGGAATGCGGCCGCCCTGGGCCACGGCGACTATGGCGTTGATCCAGGCGTACCTGGCGGCGCCGGTCTCGAAGTAGGGCGTCGTGCGCAGATAGTATTCGGACGCATCGACGACCTCGCCACGGGAGAGCCGGGCGTCGACCTCGGGGGAGACTCGGCGGACGCCGCGATAGGTCATCAGGATCGACGCGTCGTCGTCGGTGACGAGCAGCAGCCGCACGTCCTGCTGGAAGGCGCCATCGGCGCGGACGAGCAGCAGGTCCGATCCGGCGAACGGAGAGACACTGCCCCTCAACCGCTTGCCCTCGAAGACGCCGCCGGAGACAGGATAGATGCGGCGCCCGCCGGCGGGCGTGTGGCCGAGCTCGATGGTGGGGTGCAGCGTGATCGACAGGCTGAACAGGGGGCGGGACTGCAGGGGCATTTCGGGGCTCCGGTTCGACGTGGGCCCTTCATCGACGACGCCGCGAAGCGCCGCTGTGGCGCCGACGCCGGCGAGGCCGGTGGACCCGACCAGCGTCCTGTGCGACGGGCGCGAGGGACCGCGCGGGGTAGGGGACAACGGCTCGCTCCTGATAGAAGGGAACCGTCGCCTTTTGGCGCGCCGCCGCGCGGCGCCAAAACGCGCATTCCTCGCGGTGACCACAAGGATTCCTTGCGATGCGTCCTTCGCTTGAATCACTGCGGACCCTGGCCGAGTGCGTGCGCCTGGGCAGCTTCGCGGCGGCGGCCGAGAGCCTCTTCCTGACGCCGGCGGCCGTCAGCCTGCGCATCCGCACGCTCGAGCGTGAACTGGGCAAGCTGCTCTTCGTGCGCAGGGGGCCGCGAACGACGCCGACCGACGCGGCCCTGGCGCTGGCGGCGCGGATCGACCGGGCCATGGCCGAGATCGACGAGGCGCTGGGCGAGTTCCAGGGTGCGCGGCCCCTTGTGCGGATGACGGCCCCACCCAGCTTCGCCGCGCGCTGGCTCGCGCCGCGGGTCGCGCGGTACCAGAGTGAGCACCCCGGCGTGGCCATCGAGCTGGATGTGTCGACCGACATGCGGACGCGGGACATGTTCGACGTCGCGGTGCGCACGGGCGCGGGCGTCTGGCCGGGCCTGGAGGCGCGTGCGCTGTTCCCGGTGGACCTGACGCCGATGCTGTCGCCGGCCTTGCTGGGCGATGATCGGCTGGCGGAACCAGCCGACCTGCTGCGGTTCGCGCTGCTGCCGCATCCGCACTGGCCGCGATGGCTGCGCGAAACCGGCTGCGCGGACGACCGCCAGGCCCGCTACGGCCCGATCGAATATCCGAGCCACGAGCTCAACGCCGACGCGGCGCTGGCGGGCGAGGGCGTCGCGCTGCTGCCGCGGAGCCTCTTCCGGCCCCTGCTGGACACGCGCGGGCTGGTGGCGCCGTTCGATCATGTGTTGGCTGAGACCGACTGGCACTTCGCGGTCCTGCACGCAGGCGAGACACGGCCCGAGCCGGCGGAGGTCGTGGCGTGGCTCACATCGCAGGTCGCGCTTGATCGTAGCGCTTGAATCCGTCGAGTTGCGGGTGGGAGCCCTCAAGGAGCATCAGGTGAAGCGGAAGACCCTCTGGATCGGCGCCGTGGCGGCCGGGCTGATGATCGCCTCGCACGCGGCGGCCGCGACGACCGCGGACGCGACCTTCAAGGCGCTCTACGAGAAGGAGTGGGCCTGGCGGCAGGACGAACTGGCCCGCAGCGACGGCCCCGAGGACGACACCCTGGCGCCGCGGCTGCCGCACGTGGACGCCGCCAGCCAGGAGAAGCGGCTGGCCTATTGGCGCGATGTCCGGAAGCAGCTTGATGGCATCGCGCTCAAGGACCTCTCGCCCGAGCAACGCGTGAACTATCAGGTCTATCGCGACCAGATCGACGTGCTGATCAACCAGCAGCGGTTCCACGAGTACGAGAAGCCGTTCAACTCGGACAGCTCGTTCTGGTCGAACTTCAACTACAAGGCCCGCCGCACCTTCGTGACCGCGAAGGACTATCAGAACTATATCTCGCAACTGCATGACATCCCTCGCTATTTCAGCGAGCAGCAGACGAACATGCGCGTGGGCCTGAAGCGCGGCTTCACGCCGCCCAAGGCGACCCTCGTGGGCCGCGAGGTCTCGGTGACGGCGACGGTGGACGCCAAGAGCGCCGAGGACACCCTGTTCTGGCAGCCGTTCAAGCAGATGCCGGCGTCGATCCCGGCCGACCAGCAGGCGGCGCTGAAGGCGCAGGCCAAGAAGACCATCGAGCGCGAGGTGAAGCCCGCCTACGCCACGCTGCTGACGTTCCTGCGCGACGAGTACATCCCGGGCACGACCGACACCCTGGCGGCCGAGGCGCTGCCGGACGGCAAGGCCTACTACCAGGCCCAGATCAAGGAGTTCGCCACGGTCGACATGACGCCGGAGGAGATCCATGCGCTGGGCCTCTCCGAGGTGGCGAAGATCCGGGCGCAGATGCAGGAGGTGATGAAGGAGACCGGCTTTGCCGGCGACTTCCCGGCCTTCCTCGCCTACCTGCGCACCGACCCGAAGTTCTATCCCAAGACCGAGCAGGAGCTGCTGAACACCGGCGCCTGGATCTCCAAGCGCGTGGACGGGAAACTAGGGGCTTACTTCGGCTGGCTGCCGCGGAGCCGGTTCACGATCATCCCCGTGCCGCCGGACATGGCGCCGTTCTACACCTCGGCCCGGGGCGGAAAGAGCGCCTACCTGATCAACACCTACAACCTCCCGTCACGGCCGCTCTACAACATGACCGCGCTGACCCTGCACGAGTCCGCGCCGGGGCATTCGCTGCAGGGCGCGCTGGCCGAGGAGCAGGCCGGGCTGCCGGACTTCCGCCGCTACGTCTACATCTCGGCTTTCGGCGAGGGCTGGGCGCTCTACTGCGAGTACCTGGGCCTGGAGATGGGGATGTACGACACCCCCTACGACCGGTTCGGCTACCTGACCTTCCAGATGTGGCGGGCGGCGCGGCTGGTCGTGGACACCGGCATCCACCACAAGGGCTGGACGCGGGCCCAGGCGATCCAGTTCCTGCACGACAACACCGCGCTGTCGGACCACGACATCGAGATCGAAGTGGACCGCTATATCTCCTGGCCGGGCCAGGCGGTGAGCTACTACCTCGGCATGCTGGCCATCAAGGAAGCGCGCGCGAGGGCCGAGAAGGCGCTGGGGCCGAAGTTCGACGTCCGCGCTTTCCACGACACTGTGCTCAGCATGGGCAGCGTGCCGATCCCGTTGCTGCAGGCCCGCATCGACCAGTTCATCGCCGAGGGCGGCAAGGACCCGATGCCGGTCGAGTTCCAGAAGGCGGAGAAGGCGCCTTGAGCCTCCTCTCCCCCGAGGTGAAGCCCGAGGGGAGAGGGTAGGCTCTGCGCCGAAGGACCCGCTTCCGGTCCAGCGAGGATCATAGCTGGACCAGCCCGCCTGTGGAGAGGTCGGCGTCGCCCCTCTCCCCGACCCTCTCCCCTCCCACTTCGTGTGGGGGGAGAGGAGATATCAGGCGCTGGCCAGGGCGCTCTGGAAGAGGATGGCGCCGTCGGCCGAGCCCAGCTCGGCTTCGAAGGCGCGGTCGGGGTGGGGCATGAGGCCCAGGACGTTGCCGCGCTTGTTGACGATGCCGGCGATGTCGCGGGCCGAACCGTTGGGGTTGTTCAGGTAGCGGAAGACCACCTGGCCCTCGCCCTCCAGGCGGTCCAGCGTCTCCCCGTCGGCGAAGAAGTTGCCCTCGCCGTTGCCCACGGTCATCGTCGCCTGGCGGCGGCCCTGGTAGCCGGCGGTGAAGCGGGTCTGGCTGTTGGTGACCTCCAGGTCGACAGCCTTGCAGACGTACTTCAGCTTCTCGTTACGCAGCAGGGCGCCGGGCAGCATCCCCATCTCGCACAGCACCTGGAAGCCGTTGCAGATGCCGACGGTGGCGACGCCGCGTTCGGCGGCGGCCTTCACCTCAGCCATGGCCGGCGAGAGCGAGGCCATCGCCCCGCAGCGCAGGTAGTCGCCGTAGGAGAAGCCGCCCGGCAGGACGATGAGGTCCAGGCCGTCGGGCAGCTTGGTCTCGCCGTGCCAGACCATCTCCACCTGGGCGCCTGTCGAGCGCTCGATCGCCACCTTGCAGTCGCGGTCGCAGTTGGAACCCGGGAAGACGATGACGGCGGCTTTCATGGCGCGGGCCCTTATCACTGTTCTGGTGGCGGTGCGACAGGCTCGGGGCCTGTCGCGGCAGGCCCCGTCAGGCGCACTCGTCCAGGACGGGGAAAGCCGGGGTGTTGTCCGGCGCGGGGAACGGGTAGCGGAAGCTGAAGGCCTCTGCCGTGGGGCCCAGCCGCTCGAACGCAGCGAGCCTCGCCAGGCCTTCCTCGATGCTGGGCCTGTGGCCGGCCGGGACCCACCAGAGTGTCTGGTAGACGGCCATGGTCTCGAACCACTCCTTGCGCCGGCGCATGATCTCGCGGTGGGCGCTGCGGTAGACGAAGCCGGCCAGGGAATCGATGTCGGTCCAGACGCTCATGTTGATCGCGAACAGCGGATCGTCGGGCTTGGGCTGGATGTCGGTGGCGTTGTTGCCTTCACCCACCAGCCGCCAGACGAAACCGGGCGTCGCCTCGGCCAGGGCGTTGATGCGGTCGAGGTTGTTCTTGAAGTCGGCGATCTGGGGGTGGTCGACCGGCTGCAGCAGGCGGCCGACGTTGATCTCAGCGAGGTGGAAGCCGGTCATTTCTCGCGTGTCCAATGCTTGAGGCTGTCCAGGTAGGCGTGGAGCTGGTCGTAGCCCTTCCTGTCGCCGTAGGGGCAGCCCGTGGTGACGACGTCCGAGCCCTTGGCCTTCTGCATCATGATCGCAGGATGGCCCGGCGCCCCCGTCTTGGTGATGAGATAGGAGGTCTTGCCGTCGGCGCTACTGGTGAAGGTGTAGGGTTCGGCCGGATCGTCCGGCGCGGGGACCATGTGCGGCTGGGCGCGGATCGCGGCGGCCTGGGCCTCGAAGGGCTTGGCGCAGTCGAGGTCGAGGTAGGTGACGGGAGCCTCGGCGGGCTTGGAACAGGCGGCGAGGGCGAGGAGGGCGGCGACGGCCGTCGATCTCAGAGCCTCCTCTCCCCCGCGAAGCGAGAGGGAGAGGGTAGGGAGAGGGCGACTCGGCCGCGATGCGTCTCGGGCCAACTCCGCAAGGACCTGCGGCGCCGGGGCGGGGTTCTGGCTGGACCTCATGCGGACCGGAGAAGCCTGCGCCGCCCTCTCCCTGCCCCCTCCCTCTCCGCTTCGCGGGGGGAGAGGAGGGGACGGCGACGTTTGCCTCACTAGGCCAGCTCCACCCGGTAGCTCTCGATGACCGTGTTCGCGAGGAGCTTCTCGCACATGGCCTTCACCTCGGCCTCGGCGGCGGCCTTGTCGCCGGCGGCCAGGTCGAACTCGATGGTCTTGCCGACGCGGACGTGCTCGACGCCGCCCCAACCCAGGCCGTGCAGCGCCTGCTCGACCGCCTTGCCCTGGACGTCGAGGACGCCCGGCTTGAGGAAGACGTGGACTTTCGCGCGCACTAGTGGAGGCCCCCCTGAATCACGGTGGGCATCTCCTTCATGATCCCGAGCCGGCGCGCAACCTCGGTGTAGCTCTCGATCACGTTGCCCAGGTCGCGGCGGAAGCGGTCCTTGTCCAGCTTCTCGTTGGTGATCGAGTCCCAGAGGCGGCAGCTGTCGGGGCTGATCTCGTCAGCCAGGATGATGCGGGCGAAGTCGTTCTCGTAGACGCGGCCGAATTCGATCTTGAAATCGACGAGGGTGATGCCAACGCCCTGGAAGAGGCCTGTCAGGAAGTCGTTCACCCGCAGGGTGAGCGCCATCATGTCGTCGATCTCCTGGGTCGAGGCCCAGTTGAAGGCGGTGATGTGCTCCTCCGAGACCATCGGGTCGTGGAGCTTGTCGTCCTTCAGGTAGAACTCGATGATCGAGCGGGGCAGGGCCTGGCCCTCGGGCAGGCCGTAGCGCGTGCTGAGCGACCCGGCCGCGACGTTGCGGCACACCACCTCGAGGGGGATGATCTCCACCTCCTTGATGAGCTGCTCGCGCAGGTTCAGCCGCTTGATGAAGTGGTTCTGAACCCCGATCGAGTTCAGCTTCGTCATGATGTATTCGCTGATGCGGTTGTTGATGACACCCTTGCCCTCGAGCACGGCCTTCTTGGTCGCGTCGAATGCGGTGGTGTCGTCCTTGAAGTACTGGATCAGCGTTCCAGGCTCCGGGCCCTCATAGAGGATCTTGGCCTTCCCCTCGTAGATCTTCTTACGGCGGGTCATCAGTGGGCCTTCTCCATTGGCGAGGACTTGCTCCGGTCGGGAAAACGAAAAACGCGCGCGGCTTGATCCTCGCGCGCGGGTCCGACTCGGCCTCTCGCCCCATTCAGGCGTGGCAAAAATAGCGTGTGCGACGCTGCGGCGCAAACTCGCGACGCTGGCGCCTCTTTCCATTGCGGGGCCGGTCGGCGCACGATATGGGATCGCCCGCTCCACGAAGTTTACCCCCAGGATACGATGACGACCTTCGACGATCGCGAACAAGGCTTCGAGAAGAAGTTCGCCCTCGACCAGGAGCAGGAGTTCAAGGCCCATGCGCGCCGCAACCGCGCGCTCGGCGAATGGGCGGCCGGCCTGATGGGCCTGCAAGCTCCGCATATCGATGAATACGCCAAGGCCGTCGTTAAGTCCGACCTGGAGCTGCCGGGCGACGAGGACGTGTTCCGCAAGGTGTTCGAGGACCTGAAGGGCGCCGGCGTGGCCGTGTCCGAGGGCGAGGTCCGCATGAAGATGGCCGAACTGCTGGCCCAGGCCCGCGAGGGCGTGCGCAGCGGGAATTGAGCCGCCTCAGGCCGGCGTTGCTTCGCGCAGCCACGTGTGAAGCGGCAGTAGCGCCGAGAACGTCTCTTCGCAGAATTCCATGAGCGCCGGGCTGGAGATCAGCCCGGCGTTCGTCGTTTCTCGCCAGGCGGTCAGCCCCTTGCGGCGCAGCAGGTCAGCGCGGGGGTGGTCGGCGGCGTAGGGGGCGGGCGTGCGCTTGAGCTCGGCGCCGTCGATGCGGAAGCCCGCTGTGGCGAGGTCGGCGACAACGGCGGCCAGCGCCTCGCCCTCGCGCGGATCGTCGATGGCGGCGCGAAAGGCGTCGAGTGTCGCGCCCGAGGCCTCGAACATGCCGGCGCCCAGCACGAACCGCTCGGTCTCGAGCCCCGCGTAGAAGCCTCGCCCGCCGCCGGTCGCGTCCGAGAAGCCGATGTGCAGGTGGGCGTTGTACGGCGACTTGTCCTTGGAGAAGCGGACGTCGCGGTGCAGGCGATAGACCTTGGCCGCTAGCGGATGGTCGGCCAGGTCCTCCAGCCAGGGCCGCATCGTCGCGACGAACGCCTCGGCGGGGCCGCGGATCGCCGTCTCGTAGACGTCGCGATGGCCGTTGAACCAGTCGCGCTCGTTGTGGGCCTTCAGGTCGCGCAGGAACGGCATCGCCTCGGGCGGAAAGCCAGGGAAGTCGCCGATCATGTCCGCAAGCCCTCGTTCAGCGGCGGGAGGTCCGCCGCCGGCAGCGTCCGACGCTAGGGCGAAGCTGCTGACAGCGCACCGTCAGCAGCGCCTCACCGCTTCACCTGGGCGGCCAGCATCTTGCGGATGCCGGGGCCGTAGGGCGGGCGGAGCGCCTGCAGCGGGCCGATGTTCTTCTTGATCTGGCTGTAGACCGCCTTCCTGTGGCTGAACTCCCTGAAGCCGTCGTGACCGTGGTAGCTGCCCATGCCGGCCGGGCCGACGCCGCCGAATGGCAGCTCCTCCTGGGCCACGTGCATGATCACGTCGTTGACGGTGACGCCGCCGGCCGTCGTGCCGTCCAGCACCTTCTCGCGCTCGGCCGCGTCGTCGCCAAAGTAGTAGAGGCCCAGCGGGCGGTCGCGGCCGTTCACATAGCCGATGGCCTCGTCGATGGCGCGGTAGCTCTTCACCGGCAGGACCGGGCCGAAGATCTCCTCCTGCATCACCTTCATGTCGTCGGTGGGGTCGAGGATCAGTGTCGGCGCGATCTTGCGGTGCTCCTGCTGGCTCAGGTCCTCGCCCTCGGGCTTCAGCTCCACGACGCGGGCGCCCTTGGCGCGGGCGTCGTCGATGTAGCCGGTGATCCGCTCATAGTGCCGCTGGGCGACGATGGACGTGTAGTCGGGGTTGTCCTTGAGGGTGGGGAACATCTTGGCCACCGAGGTCCGCGCGGCGGCGACGAAGCCCTCGACGCTCTCCTGCGGCGCCAGGACGTAGTCGGGGGCCAGGCAGATCTGGCCGGCGTTGAGGGTCTTGCCGTTCATGATCCGGGCGGCCGCGACGCCCAGGTCGGCCGACTTGCCGATGATCACCGGGCTCTTGCCGCCCAGCTCCAGCGTCAGCGGGACCAGGTTCTCGGCGGCGGCGCGCATCACATGGCGAGCGATCGAAGTGGCGCCCGTGAAGATCAGGTGGTCGAAGGCCAGGTGGGCGAAGGCCTCGCCGACGTCCGGCCCGCCAGTGACCACGGCGATCTCCTCCTCGGAGAACACCTTGCCGAACATGGTCTTCATCAGCTCGGACGTGGCGGGCGTGTACTCGGATGGCTTGATCATCGCCCGGTTGCCGGCGGCCAGGATGCCGGCCAGCGGCGCGAAGGTCAGGTTCACCGGGAAGTTCCAGGGGCTGATCACGCCCACCACGCCCTTCGGCTGGTAGCGGACCTCGGCCTTGGCGCCGAACAGGCCCAGGATCGCGGGCGTGGTCTTGCGCTTCTCGGTCTTCATCCAGCCCCTGAGGTTGTCGCGAGCGTGCTTCAGCGGGCCGATGGAGCCGGCGACGTCCGTGAAGGCGGTGGCCTCGCGCGAGCGCGAGCCAAAATCCTGGTTCAGGGCGTCTTCGATCTGGCCGCGATGGTCGACGAGCAGGCCGATGCAGCGGTCGATCCGGTCGATGCGCTGCTCCGCCGTCGGCGCGCCGTCGCGCAGGTGGGCCGCCTTCTGCCGCGCCAGGATGCCTTGCATGTCCATGTCGTCCCTCCCGTGTTTGCGGAAGAGGTGACCGGCTTTCCGCCGGGACCGTCAAGGGCGGGGCGTCAGCGGCCGCCGCGCGCTTCCAGCACCGGCCGGCTGACCTTCTTGGGCACGATCTGGGTCCAGGCTTCGAGGACGAGGTCGGACAGCTCGGCCTCGTCGAGGTGGCCGAGCTCGACATAGCTCCAGTAGACCGTCGCCACCGGGCACTTGCTGAAGGTCTCGGGGCGGATCTCGAACAGTAACTCCTGGTGGCCCCGTTCGAGCTTGAGGATGGCGCGGCCGTCGATCTCCAGGGCGAAGGTCTTCTTGCCCACGTTGAACCACGGGTTCCCGCGGTAGGTGACCTCGTGGGCGCCGGGCAGGGCGAGGGCAAGGCGGCGGAGGTCGTCGATCGTGGTGGCGATGACCCGGCCTCCTCGTTCCGGCGCGTCCCGCGCGGCGCGGGACCGTGGACGGGATGTCGTGCGACACCCCGTCCGAAGTCAACGCGTCTTAGTGGCGGTAGCTGAGCCGCAGGTACATGAAGCGGCCCGGGGCGTCATAGGCGTTCGGGTCGTAGTTGTTCAGGCCGCAGGTGACGCAGCCCGGCGGGTCCTTGTCGAACAGGTTGTTCACGCCGACCGCGATGCTCATGTCCTCGGTGAGGAAGGTCGGGCGCCAGCGGAGCTGGGCGTCGACGTACAGGCGGGCCTCAAGCTTGTTGGGGTCGCCCGCTTCCTGGACCTTCGAGATGTAGCGGCCGGTCACGGTGGCGCCGAAGTCGGCCTTGTCCCAGTCCAGCATCAGGGTGGACTTGGTCTTGGGATAGGCCTGGTCGGGGCTGCCGCGCTCGGTGCCTTCGCGCTCGATGGCGAGCAGGCCGCCGGCGGAGGGCACGAACTCGGTGAACTCCAGCAGGCGCGTCGTGTACCAGTGGGCGCCGAACTGGCCGATGTCCCACTCGGGTGAGATCCAGACCAGGTTGATGTCCAGCGCCCGGGTCTTGATGCCGCCGATGTTGATCAGCGGGTTGGAGATGTTGACGATCTGGCCGGAGGCCGTGCGGGTGATGGTGGCGCAGGCCAGGGCGTCGCCGGTCTGGGCGCAGCGGTCGACCAGGCTCTGGCCGTTCTGCGCCTGGATCGCGTCATCCAGCTTGATGTTCGAGTAGGCGACCTCAAGCGACACGTTCTTGGACCAGCCGGTGTCGTGCAGCATCTTGGGCTCCCAGACGCCGGAGAAGTTCCAGCTCTCGCTGGTCTCAGGCTTCAGGTTGCGGTTGCCGCTGGTGATGACCGAGATCTGCGGGTTGAGCTGGGTGTAGCTGCCGCTGGCCGGAACGCCGCGCGCGATGCAGTTGGCGCGGACATTGGCCGGCGTGGCGCCGCTGAAGCCGGAGCAGGGGTCGTTGATCTCCTGGTCGAAGCGCGAGGCCGTGCCGAACAGCTCACCGATGGACGGCGCGCGGAAGCCCTCACCCCAGGAGCCGCGGAACAGCAGCTCCTCCGTCGGCCGCCACGAGAGGCCGGCCTTGAAGGTCTCGTCCGAGCCCGAGGTCGAGTAGTCGAAGATCCGGGCAGCCAGCGACGCGTCGAGGCGGTGGAAGAACGGCATGTCGGCCAGGATCGGGACGCGCAGTTCGCCGTAGGCTTCCTTGACTGTGATCTTGCCGCTGGCGGGCTGGGCCGGGATGTCGGAGCCCAGGCCGGCGGCGACGATGGCGTCGGGCTGGAAGTAGCCTTCGGTCCGGCGGCGCTCCAGGCCGACGGCGAAGGCCAGCGGGCCGGCCGGCAGGTCGAAGAGCTCGCCGGTCAGGTTGGCCGAGAAGTCGGTCAATTCCTGCTGGCTCTGGTCCTGCTGGGTGAAGCCGATGAACTGCAGCATGGCGGGCGTGATCGTGCCCACGCCGCCGAAGATGTTCAGCGGCACGCACGCGCCCGTGCACTGGGCGGCCGGGCCCAGGGCCTGCTGCACGCGCTGGGCGTTGACGTTGCCGGTGAAGGTCTGCTCGGCGTGGTTACGCGAATAGAGGCCGTTGATGTCCCAGTTCCACGTGCGGTCGCCGACGGCGAACTCGCCCGAGAGCATGGCTGTCACGTTCCAGGTGTCGACCTCCTGCTCGTAGTGGCGGGGGCCGGCCTCGATCAGCCGGCGGCCGATGAAGGCGTAGGTGCCGGGCTGCAGGGTGAAGCCGAAGGGGTTGAAGGGGTTGGTGGCGTCGACGCTGACGGTGTCCAGCAGGTTGCCGTTGCCGGCGTCGGGGCCGACGAACAGCGGCAGCGGCGCGGCCTGGTTGGCCGACTTGCGCTGGACGTAGCTGGCGCGCACGCGGAGCTGGGTGGTCTCGGTGATCTTCTGGGTCACCGAACCGAACAGGCTGACGCGTTCCAGCGGCGTGGAGATGTAGTTGTAGGGCTGGAAGTTGAAGCGGTCGGCGGTCGTGAAGGCCTTGTACTGAGAGGCGGCGCCGGTCGGATCGGCCGGGTTGTAGGTCGGCCGCTGACCCACCGCGAGGGCCTGGCGCAGCGTCATGTCGAGATCGCGACCGGTGTTCGGGTCGCTGATGATGAAGCGGCCGAGCGGCGTACCGGAGCTGCACCCGCCTTCGAGGCACGACGTGGCGAACGGCGAGGGGAAGCGGCTGATCTTGCGGTCGGACGCGAAGATCGGGTCCTGTTTGAAGTAGCCGCCGCCGACGACGATATCGAGGCCGTCCGAGGAAGCCCCCCACGTCAGGTTGTAGTCCTGGCTGAAGCCGTCGTCGTGGTCGGTCTGGCCGATCTGGGCCGTGGCCTGGAAGCCCTGCTGGCGTTGCTTGGTGATGATGTTGACGACGCCGGCGATGGCGTCCGAGCCGTAGATCGGCGACGCGCCTTCCTGCAGAACCTCCATCCGGCCGATCATCGCGGTCGGGATGGTGTTGAGGTCGACCGAGCCCGGGACGCCCGAGGCCGCGGCCCCCGGCACCCAGCGCAGGCCGTCGACCAGCACCAGCACGCGGCGGCTGGAGAGGTAGCGCAGGTCGATTTCGGCCGAACCCGCGCCCACGCCGCCGCCGTCGGGCGGGTTACCGAAGTTGCCGGAATTGTTGAACTTCGCGTTCAGGCCGCCGCCGGCCGACGGGATGCGCTGCAGGACGTCGACCGTGGAGGTCAGGCCCTGCTTGGCCACGATGGCCTCGTCGATCTGCACGACGGGCTGGGCTTGGTCGAGCGGGCTGGTGCGAATCCGCGAGCCCGTGACCACGATCTCTTCGACGGAGGATCCTGTCTGGGCGGAGGCGGCTCCCACGCCCGCGCCCAACGCCATCAGGACCGCCCACGAGGCGGCCTGAGAAAATCGATTTCGCATGAAGTCTTCTCCCCACGCCCGACGCACGCCGGGCGCTTCATGACGGAGAGATGACCATTTCAGCAACGAGTCATGTCAATCCGGCAACACGCTCGTCAGGCGAAGATTTATCGGGTGGGTTGCAGCTAGGCCACAACTCGCTTGCGCTGGCGGAGCGTGGCGCCCGCCAGGGCGAAGCCCGTGATCATGAGGGCCCAGGCGGCCGGTTCCGGCGCGGCCGACGGCTCGGTCGGCACGTCGTTGGTGGGCGTGTCGTCCTCGGGGCCGCCGATGTCATTGGCGTGGAATTCCTGGAAGGGCTCCGGCTGGTCGCCGCCGCCCGAGCTGAAGGCCGAGAACGAGCCGAGGCCGCCTTCGTCCTTCTTGGGCTGGATGATCTCGAGCACCAGCGTCAGGTCGCCGTCCTCGGGGTTCCAGACGAAGTCGAGGCCATCGAACGACAGCTCGTCGCCGCCGATACCGCCCATGTTGTAGGCGCCCCACGTGCCGATCGTCTTGTCGCCGGCCTGGAAGCTGATGCGGAACGTCGAGGTATCCAGGCTGCCCAGGATGCCCCGGTCCATCAGGAACTTGGCGACGGTCATCGGACCGGCGGCGGCCTTCGCCGACCAGGTCTGCGTGAACACGCCCTTGTCGCTGAAGCACGTGGTCTTGCCACACGTGTCGGACCAGTTGACGTCGAGCACCGTGGCCGCGTGCGCGGGCGCACCGACCAAGGTGAGCGCCGCGGCTGCTGCGGTTACTGCTGCCAGGACGTTACGCATTTCGCACCCCACGGGAAATCCCGTCGGGTAGATGACTCACCTCTGGGTGGAGTCACAAGCCTTAGCCCCTATTGGGGGAGCGGGATTCTCCCGTTAGGGGATTATTAACCACACCCAGGGGTCGAGCGCCTCGCCACGAGGCGCCGGCGACGGACGGCGGCGCCCGTCAGGCCGAAGCCGGTGATCAGCAGCGCCCAGGCCGACGGCTCGGGGACCGCCACCGCCGCGAGCGCCTCGCGGTCGGGGATCGCCGGCCCGGCCAGGTTGATGCGAGGCGCGGCCGCGGCGACCGGCGATGCGGTGAAGGCCGACATCGTGTCCGGACCAGAGGCGATGCTGGCGAACCCACCGCCACCGAACCCGCCGCCACCTGCGCCGGCGGATTTGCTGGGCATCATCAGTTCGAGCTTCAGGACCAGGTCGCCGTTGGCCGCGTCCCAGCTGAACTGCTGGCCGTTGATGGTGGCGTATTCCCCGCCCAGCATGGCCAGCACGTACGAGCCCCAGGAGGAGACGACGGTCCCATCCCTGGTCGTGAAGCTGATTTTGACCGCGTAGTCCTGCAGGTCGCCGACGAGCCCTTTGAAGAGCTTGAGCTGCGACACATCGAACGATCCGCTTTTGGCGGAGAAGGTCTGGGTGAAGGTCCGCGCGTTGTCGCCGAAGCACCCGGAGGCGGCGCAGAGGCTCGACGGACCGAGGGTCAGGGTGGTGGCCGCGTTTGCGGCGGGCGCAGCGGCGACGAACGCCGCGACGGTGGTGAAAACGAGCACCAGGCTCTTCGACATGTCAGCCCCACGTCAAAGTCGATGTCCCCCGACGCGGACAAAAACTCGCCACAATCCGGAAGGTTGCAAAGCCTGCGGGCGCGACCGGGGATTTTCGACGTGGAGGAGAGGCTACGCCGTCGCGGCCTTCGCCTTCTCGATGTCCTTGGGCAGGGTGATGGCGGCCAGCAGGTAGTGGATCCCGGCCCAGGCGTAGATCAGCAGGTTCGAGACGATGCCCGAGCGGGTGCCCTCGTTCATCGCGGCCTTGCAGGCGGCCGCGACGTCGGCTGGCGCGCCGGGCGCCGCGACGCCGCCCTTGCAGACTTCGAGGAAGTCGCCGGCCATGCCCATGCCGGTGAAGGCGTGGCGCGCGAACTGGTCGATGCACCAGCCGGTGAAGGGCGGGCCGAAGCCCAGCGCGATCAGGTTGAGCACGAAGAACAGGACGGCGACGGCCGTGGCGCGCATGCGCACGTCCATCACGTTCTGCACCACTCCGAACGTCGGGCCCAGGTAGGTATAGTGCAGGATGCCGGGGACGAGCAGGACCGCCCAGGCGAGCTGATAGCTCTCGCGGGTGTAGGCGAAGATGTAGATGGGCGTGGCCAGGATCAGGCCGATGGCCGGGACCAAGGCATACCAGCGGACGCTCTTCTTCGACGCCCAGTCGGTGAGGAAGCCGCCGAGCAGCGTGCCGGCGCCGTTGGAGAGGCCGGCGATCAGGCCGATGGCGAGGCCCACCATGCCGAGCCCCAGGCCGAATTCGCGGATGAAGTAGGCCGGGGCGTAGTTGCCGGTGCCGTAGCCCGCGAAGCTGGCCATGGTGATGCCGGCGGCCATGTGGAACATGCCCCATGAGCCGAACAGGCGCTTGGCCACCGACACGATGGAAGGCGGGGGCTGGATCGCTTCCGAAGGCGCGCCGGCCTCGGAGGCCTCGCGGCCGAGGGCGCCGGGGGTTTCCTCGGCGAGGGCCAGCTGCTTGTCGGCCCAGCCGCGCGGCGGTTCCTTGATGAAGACCTTGATGGCGAGCGCGACGAGCACTCCGGGCACGCCCACGACCATGAAGGCGGCCTGCCACGACAGGTGCTCGGCGATCCAGCCGCCGGCCATGGCCCCGAACATGGTGCCGAGCGGGATGCCGAACGAATAGATCGACAGCGCCGTCGCGCGCCGCTTGGGCTCGAAGTAGTCGCTGATCAGGCTGTGGGCGGGCGGCGACAGCCCGGCCTCGCCCACGCCCACGCCCACGCGGAAGAGCAGCAGGTGCACGAAGGACGTCGCTGTCCCGCAGAGCGCCGTGAAGGCCGACCAGACCACGATGGCGATCGAGATGATGTTAACCCGGCTGACCCGCTCGGCCAGCCGCGCGATCGGGATGCCGAGGGCCGTGTAGAGCAGGGCGAACGACAGGCCGCCCAGCCAGCCGAGCTGCTGGTCCGACAGCTTCAGGTCGACTTTGATCGCCTGGCCGATCGTCGAGATGATCGTGCGGTCGATGAAGTTGAAGGTGTAGGCTAGGACCAGGAGCCAAAGGACGCTGTTGCGGTAGGCCGTGGAATAGGCGGGCGCGCCCGGCGCGGCGTTGGTCGGCGGCATCTGGCGGCTTCTCCCCGGCCCCAGCGCGGGGCTTCTGTCGTGATTTGTGGGCGGACGTTAGCGGCGCTTTCGAACGGGCGGTAGGGGGACGCTGGGGGAACGGTCGAGTTTCCCGCCATGTCCCTCCCGGCCTCACGCCGCCGGCGCGCCCAGCATCTTGCCGCGCAGCCGGCGCATGCCGCCCAGCCAGCGGTCGTAGTCGGCGGTCTTGCGCTGCATGTAGGTGAGCACGACCGGGTGCGGCAGGATCAGGAAGTTCTCGGCGGCGAGGCCCTGGACCACGCTCTCGGCCACCTCGTCGGGCGTCAGCACGCCGTCCAGGTTCTGCGGTTGGGACTTGGCGTCGCCCTGGCGCAGCATGGCGGTGTCGACGCCTTGCGGACACAGGATTGAGACCTTGATGCCCTGGTCGCCGTGGGTGATCGACAGCGATTCGGCGAAGCCGACGGCGGCGTGCTTGGTGGTGGAATAGACGGCGCCGCCGATCTGCGAGAGCAGGCCGGCCGCCGAGATGGTGTTGAGCATGTAGCCGCCGCCGCGGGCCTGCATGCCCGGGATCACCGCACGGGCCGCGTAGACGTGGGCCATGACGTTGACGCCCCAGGCGCGCTGCCAGACCGCGTCGGGCGAGGAGGCGGCGTTGTCCTTGTCGGGGTCCCCGTCGCCGACGCCGGCGTTGGAGCAGAAGAGGTCGATGCCGCCGTGTCGGGCCTCGATGTCAGCCACCAGGGCGGCGATTGCGGCCCCATCGCTGACGTCGACCGTCGCGGCCTCGCCGCCGATCTCGGCCGCCACCGCCTTGGCGCCCTCGCTGTTGCGGTCGACGACGACCACCACCCTGGCGCCTTCCTTGGCGAAGCGGCGGCAGAGGCCGGCGCCGATCCCGTCCGCGCCGCCGGTGACGACGACGACCTTGTCCTTCACGTTCATGGCGATGTTCCTCTGGTTCAGGCGCCGGCGACCGCGGCGTCGGCGTAGCCGGCGTAGGAGTGCTTCAGGGTGGCGTGGTTCAGCAGCATCTCGGCCACCTGCTTCTCGCCGCGAGAATCGAAGACGCGGGTGCGGACCCAGTAGGACTCGGTCCGCTTGCTCTCGGCCAGCGCGGCGATCTCGCGGCGCAGGACGTATTCCTCGCCCACGAACAGCGGGCCGTCGATCAGGCGGATCTCCTGGTCGGCGAAGAGGCCGACAGCGGGGCCCTTCACCGGGAAGGCGGCCTCGCGGCTGGAGTATTCGAAGAGCACGCTCAGCATCTCGAACGGGATGATCGCCCGCCCCCATGGCGAGGCCCCGGCGTCGGAGTACCAGGGCGAGGTCTCGGTGATCACCGCCAGCTTCTGGTTCAGGCTGAAGGGGTAGAGGGCGCCCATGTTCTGGTCGGCGTCCATGCGCACGCGCTCTTCACGGGCGCCGGTCATGCCGACGCGGAGGTCCTCCAGGATCAGCAGCTTGCCGGGCTGGCGCAGGGCGGCCATGCGGGCCTCGAGCAGAGTCGGGCCGGCGTCCGGCCCGAGGCTGGCGCTGGCCTCCAGCACCGGCGTGCCGTCGGCCTTCTCGGCCCACACGCGGGTGGACATGGCGCCGTCGGCGGGGATCTCGGCATAGGCGCGGACCTCCTCGCCCTCGACCACCATGTTGAGGAAGTGGGACGACAGGCAGCCGCGCTCGAACCAGGCCTGGCCCCAGATCCGGGCGAGCAGGGGCTGGAACTGGCTGAAGTGGGTGGGGCCCTCGATCGGGCCGGCGCGGAAGCCCAGCTTCTCGGCCATGGCGTCGTCGTGGATCGACGAATGGCCGCCGTATTCCTGGTCGGCCAGCATCTGGCGCGGCTTGCGGAGCGGCCCGGCGAGGCTGAGCGGGGTGGCAAAGGTCATGCGCATCTCCTGTCTCCGGCGCGCGGCCATGGCGCGCCCCTACATAGACCGTCGTCGTGAAAGGTCGAACGATTGTTTGAATGAAGCGGCCGCACCCCCGTTCGGGGGGTGTGGCGGGGCGCGGCGCGGGGCAATCAGGACGCCGTTCCAGAGGCAAGTGGGGGCACCCGTGGCGAAGCTTTCGTACAATCCCGGCACGAGCACGGTGACGTTCAACGACGTCGCTTCGCTGACCATCGGCCAGACGCAGATCGTGACGGCCAATTCCACGACGCTGGCGCTGCGTACGACGGTGTCGGGCACGATCAACGGGACGCTGGACGTCGCCTTCGGCGGCAACTTCACGATCCTGGCCGGCTTCCCGACGGGCGGCGCGTTCACCAGCCTGAAGGTCGATCTGAACAACCAGACCCTGTTGCAGCTGACGGACTTCAACCTGCCCCTGGGCCCCAACGCAGCGCTGCCGGACTTCACCAACCTGCAGACCTTCCTGGGCGGCAGCGACGTGATCACCGGCGGCGCGCTGAACGACATCATGTCGGGCTTCGCCGGGACCGACACCATGGACGGCGGCGCGGGCATCGACGTGATGAACGGCAACGAGGGGAACGACACGCTCTCGGGCGGCGACGGCGACGATGTGGTGCGCGGCGGCAAGGGCGACGACGTGGTGATGGGCGGGACCGGCAACGACTTCGTCGCGGGCGACCGTGGCTCGGACACGATCAGCGGCGGCACGGGCGCCGACATCTTCCACACGTTCTCGGGCGCCGGGCTGGACCGGGTGACCGACTTCAACCGCGCCGAGGGCGACCGCGTGTTCGTCCAGGGCAACAGCTACACGGTGAGCCAGGTGGGCGCCGACGTGGTGATCGACCTGGGCGCCGGTGATCAGATGGTGCTGGTGGGCGTGCAGCAGTCGAGCCTTACCAGCGGCTGGATCGTGAGCCTCTGAACGCCCAAAATCGCTAAAGATCTCGACAGCGGCGGACCCTGCCGGCGGCCTATCAGGACGGCCGGATCAATGAACGGCGGGGTCGCCAGATGGAATTTCGGAAGAGCTGGAAACGTGGGCTGCTGGGCGCCGCGATGAGCGTGCTGGCGGCGGGGGCCGCGCACGCCTCGGACCACAAGGACAGCCCCAGCGTCATCGCCGACCCGGCGGTGGACATCGGCGACATCTTCGCGTGGACGTCGCCCGACGCGAAGCGGCTGAACCTGGTGATGGCGATCGTGGGCCACAGCTTCTCGGAGCGGCACAGCTACACGTTCCACATCGACAGCGGCCGGGCGTTCGGGAAGACGACGGCCACGGTGGAGGTGACCTGCCGCTTCGAGGGCAAGGTCGCCGACTGCCGGGCGGGCGACGCCGAGGCGGTGAAGGGCGACGCGAGCGACCCGGCCGGGATCGCCAGCAGGAGCGGGCGGATGCGGGTGTTCGCGGGCCTGCGCGACGATCCGTTCTTCAACAACGTGCGGGGCACGCGCGAGGCCTACAACCTGGTGTTCGAGCCGCTGCTTGCGGGCAAGATCACGACCGACGTGGCCGGCTGTCCGGCGTTCGGCGGCGAGCTGTCGGCGAAGATGCTCGACACCTGGAAGCACACGACCGGCGGGCCGCCGCAGAACCTGCTGAAGGGCTGGACGCCGGCGTCGATCGTGATCTCGCTGGACTTGAGCGTGGTCACCAAGGGCGGGAAGATGCTGGCGGTCTGGGGCGAGGTGGCTTCGGCCAAGGAACGGATCGACCGGATGGGACGGCCGCTCACCGGTAATGCGCTGCTTGCGACGACGGGGCCGGACGCCGCGTCGGACGCGCTGAAGGAGGCGTACAATCGCACCACTCCCGGCGATGGCGGCCGGTTCGTGGGCGAGATCGAGAAGGGCCTGGCCCTTTACGACGGGTTCGACGGGCAGTGCGGCAACGCGTGGCTGTCGGAGCCGTTGGCCGGACCCTCGCGCTACCTGCCGCTGGCGATCCTGCTGGCCGACGACCGGCTCTGGGTGAACGGGACGTCGGGACGCTGCACAGGGCTGTTCGCGGTGGAGCTGGCCGCGCTGTCGGATGACCGCAAGCGGGCCGGCGACTGCGGCGGGCGCACTCCAAACGACGATGCGGTGGACACCTACCGATCGCTGCTGGTGGCCGGCGACCTGACCGGCGTCACAGACGGCGTGGACCGCGACGAGCGCGAGCACTCGACCACGGCGTTCCCGTTCTTGGCCGCGCCGGAGGGGGAATACAAATGAGGCGCTTCCTGATCTGCGCGACGCTGCTGCTGGCGGGGCCGGCGCAGGCGCACGACTTCTGGATCCAGCCCCAGGCGTTCCACGTGGCGGCAGGCGGCGAGGCGCCTTTGACCTTGCAGGTCGGCGATGGGCCGGACCGGAGCCGCTCGGCCATTCCGTTGCGGCGCGTCACCCGCTTCGAGGCCGTGCAGCCCGATGGGGCCGTGCGCGACGCCAAGACGGACCTGACCCTGGGGGGGCCCGAGGCGGATGGGACGGTGCGGTTGGCGGGCGGCGGCGTCCACGTGCTGGTGTTGGCCACCGACGCCGGCGGCAAGAGCCGGCTGCCGGCGGTGAAGTTCAACGCCTACCTCGCCGACGAGGGGCTGACGCCCGCGATCGAGGCGCGGGCGAAGGCGGGCCGCACGGGGCACGACGGCGACGAGCGCTACGGCCGGGCCGCCAAGGCGCTGGTGCTGGTCGGGGAGGGCGATGGCTCGGCGGCGCTGCGTCCCGTGGGCCTGCCGCTGGAGATCACGCCGCTGGCCAATCCCTACGCCCGGCCGGGCAGCCTGCCCGTGCGGGTGACCTACCACGGCAAGGCGCTGGCCGGCGCGCTGGTGAAGCTGACCGACATGGCGCGCGACACCGAGACCTTCGCCCAGGCCAGAACCGACGCGGCCGGCGAGGCGGTCTTCCCGATGCCGGCGAAGGGCGAGTGGCGGCTCGCGGTGGTGTGGACCCGGCCGCTGGGGCCGGATGACGACGCCGACTTCGAGACGACGTTCTCCAGCCTGACGTTCGGGCTCGATGCGCCTGGAGGCGCAGGCGGGCTCAACGCCCCCTGATGCGGCCCCGAAACGCCGAGGGCGGGCGGCCGTAGGTCTCGCGGAAGGCGGCCGTGAAGTGGCTGTGGCTGGAAAAGCCGAGGTCCAGCGCCAGCGCCGTCAGGTCGGTCGCGCCGGGCAACCGGTCCAGCGCCTGGGCCAGGCGCAGGCGCAGCTGGTGGCGGTAGAGGGGGACGCCTTCCACGGCCTGGAAGACCTGGGTCAGATAGACTGGCGAGCCGCCGGTCTCGGCGGCGATCTCGGCCAGGGTCCAGCGGCGGGCCGGGTCGGAGGCCAGGACCAGCTTCGCGCGGTCGACGAGGCGGCGGCGGCCCGGCGTGCCGCCCGGCGCGCGGCTGGTGCGGGCGCCCAGGGAACGGCGGATCAGGCTGAGCGCCATCTCCTCGGCGGCCAGCGGATCCAGGGTTCCGGCGCGCAGGCCGTGGCGCAGGCGGGCGGCGACGGCATGGACGGGCGGCTCGATCCCGCGACGCTGGCCGTCGAAGGCCGGGCGGCCGCTCCGGCGCAGCAGGGGCTGGGGCGCGAGCTCCAGCAGCAGCTCGGGCGTCAGCGCGAACGAAAGGCAGGCGTCGCCGCCGGCCACCGGGTGGGCGATGCGGTAGCCCTCGTCGGCGTTGAAGAACAACACCTGGCCGGCCTCGGCCACGGCCTGGTCGCGGCCCACGTGGCGCATGTAGACGCCGCGGTAGGGGAAGACGAGCTCGGTCGAGGCGGCGCATTCCTCGGGGCTCGCATGCCGGCAGGTTCCGCGGCAGCGGATGTCGCGCACCGCCAGCGTGCGCGTCTGCAGGAGGATGTCGGCCGAGACCTCGGTCATCGACCCTAGGTAGGCCGGCGCGGGTCCACGCTCAAGATGGGCGCGGACCCGCCTCGACGACGGGCGCCCGCGTTTTATCGGGAGCCCGCCGCGAGAGGAGGACGGTCAGAAGCTCTGGCCCCATCGCACGCCGAAGAACTGCGGCTTGACGGGGAAGGCCCGCGACGAGCCCGAGCAGAAGGTGATCGAGCAGAAGGTGTTCCGGGTCAGCTGGCCCCGCCGGTCGAACGCGTTCTGCATGAACACGTTGAGGGTCCAGTTGTCCTTCTTCACCCCGCCCGAGAAGTCGAAGGTGACGAAGCCCGAGGTGTTGCCCAGGAGGTCGTTGTTGAAGACGTTCAGGTCCTGGGTCGCGCCGGTCTGGTAGAGCGCCGCGCCCTGGAGGTAGGCGCTGTATTCGCCGAACTCGGTGTCGTAGCGGATCGACGTGGTGCCCTTGAACTTCGGCTGGCGGGGCAGGCGGGTGCCGTCGGCGGCGGCGACCTGCGGAGTCGGCGGGCTGGAGCCGGGGACGGTCGCGCCCAGCGTGCACGCGGACAGCTGCGAGATCGACTTCGAAGCCAGGTCGAAGGCGAAGTTGCAGAAGTTGCCGTCGAGCGCCGCGTCGTTGTAGGCGCCGGACGACGAGATCGTGAACTCGCCCAGCTTCAGGTCAGCGTCGTACTCCACGCCATAGACCCGGGCCTTGCCGGCGTTGCCGGTGATGCCCGCGCCTTGCGCGCCCGAGACCACGACGGAGTACTGGATGTTGCTCCACTCCTCGTAATAGACGGCGGCGTTGAAGCGGAAGATGTCGCCCCACAGCGTCTTCACGCCCACCTCGTAGTTGGTGAGCTCCTCGGACTTGAACGGCGGCACGGTGGCGACGCCCACGTTCCGAATGCGCAGCGGCCGGTTGAAGCCGCCGGGCCGGAAGCCGGTGGAGTAGTTGGCGTAGATCATCTTCGTGGGCGTGATCTGCCAGTCCAGCGCCACCTTGTGGGTCTCGCCGTCCTCCTTGTAGCGCCCGACCTGGTCCGCCGCGGCGAAGTTGGAGTTCAGGCACTGCAGACGCTCGGCCGGCAGCGGCAGCGTGCAGCCCAGGGTTCCGGTCTGGACGTTGAGCGAGGTGGTGGTGTTCAGCGCCGAGGCCATGACGCCGCTGAAGCCCTTCACGTTGTAGTCGGTCTTGAAGTAGCGGATGCCGGCCGTGAGCTTCAGGGTCGGCGTGATGTTGTAGTGGCCCTCCGCGAAGATCGCCTTGTCGTGGTAAATCTGGTTGGTCTCGATGATGTAGAAGCCGTCCTGCTTCACTGCCGGGGACCCCAGGATCATCGTCCCGCCGTTCGCCACCGGAATGCCGAGGCCTGCGGGGTTGCTGTCGCCGCCGCCGGCCCGCGTGTAGCCCATGATCTGATCCAGGCCGCGGATGGCGTAGTAGGTGTTATTTTCCTGCTTCTGCCAGTGGTAGAAGACGCCCGCCGTCACGTCGAACGGCCAGTCCTGCGGCGTGGTGACCCGGAACTCCTGCGTGAACTTGTCCCGGTAGGTCAGGCCGTGGAAGTACTGCGTCGGGTTCAGGAACTTGGTGCACTTCAGCGTCGCGCCCGAACCCGTGCAGCCGCTCTTGTCGAAGAACTGCAGGTAGTTCTCGTAGCCCGGCCCGAAGCCGTCGTAGGTCACGGTGTAATAGGTGTAGTCGTTCAGCAGCTTGGTCTTGCGCTGGTGGTAACCGGTGGCCGAGACCACGTCCCAGTCGCCGATGTGGCCGTGGACTGACAACTGGGCCTGGTACCATTTGTCGTCGTTCTCGGTCTTGTCGTAGTCGTGGACCTCCAGGTCGCCGACACGCGGGTCGTAGCCGAAGTAGCCCTTGGCCTTCTGATGCTGCGCCGTGAGCATCGGCGTGACTTCCCAGCCCGGGATGACTTCCCAGAGGGCCTGCAGCCGGGCGCCGTATTCGCGGACGGTGTTGTAGTCGTCGTCGGCGATCGCGGAGTTGTCGAGCGTGAAGGAGGTGGCCGGGTTGTTGTCGCCGAGCGTCAGCACCGCGGACCGGCCGTCGTTCAGCTTGCCGTTGTTGGGCGTATTGTCGACGTAGCCGCCGTCGCGGCGGAAATAGGCCATGGCGCGGACGGCGATGGTGTCGTTCACCGGCGCGTTCACGTAGCCCTGGATCTGACCGCCGACCGAGCCCGGGCCGTATTTGTTGGCCTCGAGGTCGTAGCCGGCCTCGAACCGACCGACCTTCGGCTTGTTGGTGATGAACCGGATGGTGCCCGCGAGCGAGCCGGCCCCGTAGAGCGTGCCCTGCGGCCCGGACAGCGCCTCGACGCGCTCAAGGTCGTAGACGTGGATGTCGGGCACGCCCGTGCCGGTGATCGGGATGTCGTCCAGGTAGTAGCCGACCGAGGCGTAGTTGCCGCCCGCCGGGACGATGCCGCGGAAGTAGGTGGTCTGCCGCCCCGGCCCGAGGCCTGCGAACGAGACCGACGGGAGCAGGTTCACCAGGTCGGACAGGCCCTTCACCTGCCGCTCCTGCAGCTTCTCCGTGCCCAGCGCCTGGACCGAGATCGGAACCTTCTGGATGCTTTCCGCCTTGCGCGTCGCCGTGACGATGATCTCGCCCAGCAAGGCCCCGTCGCCTGCGCCGGCGCCATCCGCGCCAGCGGCGTCGGCCGCCGCTGTCTCTGCGAAGGCGGGGCTGGCGAGCCCCAGAGGGGTTAGGACGGTGGTCGCCGCGAGCAAGCAAAGAATGCGCGTTCTACGAGAGGCCGTGCGAGCTTTCATGCGTTGGATATCCCCCAAAGTCTTGACGCTGAATGTCTCCTTCCTCGTGGGATTTTCTCTTTGCTTGAGGGTTTGCTTAGCTCGGCGCACGATCTGGCGTCGTGGCGCTCGTCTTAGAGTCTAAGAAACGCACAAGTGGTCACCTCCGAAGATATAACCTTCGGTAGGAGCGTATTTTTATCAACTATGCAGAAAATATTCTGGGTCGGTACGACGTATTGCAGGTGGAGCACTTCGCGAAGGTGCTTCAATTCTGATTGATTGAACGCCGATCGGCGCTGTCAAGCGTGTTACAGCCTGAAACCCGAGGTCTCGCCGCCGTGACGGCCGTGTGACGTCAACAGGTGTTCTAAATTTGTGCGTGGGCGCCCAAGGGTCTTGCCATGACCGAGGCGGCGGCCGCGCCGGCGGGCCGTGGAGTTGATCGGGACTCGTCCCGGCGGCCCGATGCGGTGGGCGGCCGCCCCGCGCGACCGGAGAGGACAACACCGCCGCATGTCGAACACGCCAACATCGCGACCGCGCCGGTTCGTCCGCCGTCGGGGGCTTCGCCAGGAGACTGCCGCTTGAGCGCGCCCGCCGCCTCGGCGCCCGCGCTCGCCGGGATGCTGGCCGAAGTCGTTGCGCTGCTCGAGACGCAGCCCGATTTGGCGCTGGCGCGCGCCGAGGCGATCCTGAAACAGTCGCCGGGGCTGCCGCCGGCCGAGCTGCTGGCATGCCGGGCCTTGGGACGACTGGGCGAGGCGAAGGCCGCGCTGGCGCGCCTGGCGCCCCTCGCACGCGCGCATCCACGCGTGCCCGCAGTCTTATGGGAGCTGGCTCAGGCCGCGGGCGTGGCGGGCGCCGATCGCCAGGCCGTCGCGGCGCTGGAGAGCCTGACCCGCCTGCAGCCGACGGCCGCCGGCGGCTGGTTCCTCCTGGCCAAGGCGCTGCGGAAGGTGGGCAGCGAGGCGGACGCCTGGCGCGCGGACCTCTCCGGCGTGCATGCGTCGTCTCACGATCCCGAGCTGCTCCGGGCGGCGGTGGCCATGGGGGAGGGCCGGCTCGACGAAAGCGAAGCGACCCTGGCGGCGCGGCTCGAGCGGGCGCCCGATGACCCGCCGGCCCTCCGTCTGCTGGGCGAGGTCCATTGGCGGCGGGGCGACATGACCGAGGCGCTGTCGCGGGTCGAGCGCGCCGTGCAGGCAGCGCCCGGCTTCGACCTCGCGCGCGATTTCCTGGTGCGCCTGCTGATGCAGACCAACCGCCTACCGGAGGCGCTGGCGCACGCCGAGACGCTGGCGAAGTCGCCCGTCGAGAGCCCCGCCCACGATCTGCTGCGCGCCTCTGTCCTGGTTCGCCTGGGTCATCAGCAGGAGGCCGGCGAGATCTACCAGCGGCTGCTGGCGCGCCACCCGGACCAGCCGCAGGTCTGGCAGAACCTGGGCCACGTGCTGAAGACGCTGGGCCGGCAGGCCGAAGCCGTGCAGGCCTATCGCGAGGCGGTGGCGCGGCAGCCGACCATGGGCGAAGCCTGGTGGAGCCTCGCCAACCTCAAGACCGTCAAGCTGGACGCCGCGGACATCGCGGCCATGGACCTCGCGCTCCGCTCGCTGGAGCCCGAGGCGGACAGGCGGCGGGAGGACGTGTTCCACCTGCACTTCTCGCTGGGCAAGGCCCTGGAGGACGCCCGGAACTACGACGCCTCGTTCCATCACTACGACCTGGGCAACCGCGTGCGCCGCACGATGGTGCTGCACGATGCGGACGGCTTTTCGGCCGAGGCCGCCGCCGCGGCGCAGACCTTCACGCGAACGTTCATCGCGCAGATGGGCGCCGGCGGCTGCCCGGCGCCCGACCCGATCTTCATCGTCGGCCTGCCGCGCTCGGGCTCGACCCTGGTGGAGCAGATTCTCGCCAGCCACAGCCAGGTCGAAGGCACGATGGAGTTGCCCGAGATGATGGTGATCGCCGCGCGCCTGCAGTCGCGGGTCGACCAGGGCGAGTTCCCCGACTTCCGCACGATGGCCTCGTCGCTCTCGCCCGCCGACCGCCAGCGGCTGGGCGAGGAGTACATCGAACGCACGCGGGTCCATCGCCAGACCGGCCGCCCGCTGTTCATCGACAAGATGCCCAACAATTGGCAGCACGTCGGCCTGATCCGGCTGATCCTGCCGAACGCCAGGATCGTCGATGCGCGGCGCCATCCGCTGGGCTGCTGCTTTTCGGGATGGAAACAGCACTTCGCGCGGGGGCAGGCGTTCTCCTACGACCTCGGCGAGATCGGTCGCTACTACCGGGATTACGTGACGCTGATGGCCGCTTACGCGGAAGCGGCGCCGGGGGCGGTCCACCAGGTCATCTACGAGCGGATGGTGGTGGATACGCCGGGCGAGGTCGGGCGGCTACTGGACGCGCTGGGACTGCCGTTCGAACAAGCCTGCCTTGAGTTCTACAACAACGACCGCGCGGTGCGGACCGCCAGCTCCGAACAGGTGCGCCGGCCGATCTTCACCGACGGGGTCGACCACTGGCGCAACTACGAGCCGTGGCTGGGCCCGCTGGTCGAGGCGCTGGGCCCCGTGGTGGACGCCTATCCGGCGCCGCCGGCCGATTCGAAGGCCTGGCTAGCGCGGCAAGCGAGTCCCGCGCGGTGATCCTGGAACGCCGTTGCGGCCACCGGATCGGCGTGGAAGAAATAGGCGCCGGACCGGCGTCTCCTGCCGCTTCTTTGGCAGATTGCCCCACAGTCGTGCTTCCGGGGCGTGGTCCGAAGGGATGCCGCTTGACCGAGCCCGGCCTTAGACCGTCCCGCTCGTCATGCGGAAGGTCGACGAGACGCTTTCCGGATCGGCAAGGGGGATCATGTCGAGATGAACGTCCCGCAGAGCGATGTCGGCGCGTCCAGCGGCGGTCAGGCCGAGGCGGGAGAGTCCCCGACGCCTCCGGCCACCAGGCCTGACACTCGCCGCCGCGGGCCGATCGCGACCCTGTTCCGCAAAGCAGGTCCGCTGGCGCTGCTGCTGGCCGGCGTGTTCTCGGCCTCGGTCGTGGTGGCGCAGGTCGACAGCAAGGCCAACGGGCCCGATCCGGTCGACTGGAAGGAGACCGACAACGGCATCCCGGTCACCGACAAGCTGACCATCGAGAAGTGCGGCGCGTGCCACGCCGCGGACGAGAAGGGCAACCTCTCGCGCATCTCGTGGGTGCGCTCCACGCCCGAGGGCTGGGCCCAGACCCTCAAGCGCATGGTCAAGCTGAACGGCGCGGTGATCGACCCCGCCGAGGCGCGCCAGATCGTGCAGTACCTGGGGACCTACCATGGGCTGGCGCCCGACGAGGCCAAGCCGGTCATGTACCTGGTCGAGCAGCGCATCCAGGACGAGACCATCATTCCCAACGAGACGGTGCGGAACGCCTGCGCCTCGTGCCACGCCTTCGCCCAGCCCCTGTCGTCGCGCCGCAGCAAGCGCGAATGGGCGCTGCTGCAGAACATGCACGTCGCGCTCTATTCGCAGGCCGAGATGCAATACTACCGGCCCGCGCCGGGCGCCCCGAACGGGCCGGACGGCAAGCCGATGACGCCGGCCCAGGTCGCGCTGAACTGGCTCGCCGAGAAGGCGCCGCTCAACACGCCGGAATGGGCCGCCTGGACGCCGCGCATCCGCTCGCCCCGCCTGGACGGCAAGTGGCTGATCTCGGCCAAGCTGCCGGGCAAGGGCGTCTACCTCGGCGAGATGACGATCGCGCCGGGCAAGAGCCCCGACCACTTCACCACGACCGCGACGCTGCGCTCGCTGCAGTCCGGCGCCGAGCTCTCGCGCAAGGGGCAGGGGGTCGTCTATGCCGGCTACAGCTGGCGCGGCAGCGCCGACGCGGGCTCGACCAGCCAGCCCGACGATCCCAAGGCCGCCGACCGAGAGGTCATGTGGTTCGCGCCCGACCTGAAGATGGCGCAGGGCCGCTGGTTCTGGGGCGCCTACAACGAGTTCGGCTTCAACGTGACCCTGACCCGCGCGTCGGCCGATCCGACGGTGGCCGCTGTCATGCCGTATGCCCTGAAGGCCGGATCGAAGGGCGTCGCGGTGCACATCTACGGTGACGCGCTGCCCCTGAAGCCCACGCCGCAGGACGTCGATCTCGGCGCCGGCGTGACCGTGACGAAGATCGTCTCGGCCAGCGCCCGCGAACTGGTGGTCAGCGTCGACGTCGCCGACAAGGCGCTGCCCGGCCAGCGTGACTTGGCGGTGAAGGGCGCGGTGCTGGAGAAGGCGCTGCCGGTCTACGACAAGATCGACTACCTCAAGGTGACGCCCGAGACGGCGATGGCCCACCTGGGCGGCATCAAGTTCGACAAGGGCTACGAGCAGTTCGAGGTCATCGGTTACGCCAACGGCCCCGACGGCAAGCCCAAGACCGACGACGACGTCGCCGTCGGTCCGGTCCCGGTGACCTGGGGCATCGACGAGTTCCAGACCGTCACCTACGACGACGACAAGAGCTTCGTGGGCGAATTGAGCCAGGGCGCGCTGTTCACGCCCTCGACCGAAGGCCCTAACCCCAAACGCCGGTTCAGCCGCAACAACTACGGCGAGGTGTGGGTCGTCGCCACCGCCAAGGAAGCCAAGGACAAGTTCGGCAGGCCGCTGGTGGGCAAGGCCTATCTCGTCGTCACCGTGCCGACCTACCGGCGCTGGGACCAGTCGGAGGTGACCCAATGACCAGCATGACCTCGATGGCGCAGGCGCGGTATCGCCGCGGCGAGCTGCACGAGTTCCAGGCGGCAGACCAGGAGTTCATCTACCTGGTCACGGCCGGCGCGATCTTCGCGCTGGATGACGGCGCGAGCGCCGTGCTGCGCAGCCTGGCCGAGCGGGAGATGTCGCACGCCGAGCTGGTGGATGCGCTGGTCGAGCACGGCCATGACCGAGGCGACGCCGAGGAGCTGATCGGCGAGCTGAGGTATGTCCGCGGCATCGTCTCGGACGCCGAGACGCCGGTGGCGGCCCCGCAGCCGACCAGCCCGCCGGCCGACTTCCCGTTGCAGGCGCTGGTGCTGAACATCACCAACCAGTGCAACCTGGCCTGCACCTACTGTTACGAGTTCGGCGCCGACAAGATCGCCACGCCGGATGGCAAGCCCAAGTACATGACGCTGGAGACGGCGACGGCGTCGGTCGACTTCCTGCTGACCCAGTCGGCCGGCCGCCAGGCGGTGCACATCACGTTCTTCGGCGGCGAGACGCTGATGAACTTCAAGCTGCTGCGCCAGGTCGTGGAGTATGCGCGCGAGAAGGCCGCGAGCCAGGGCCGCGGCATCGGCTTCAGCCTGACCACCAACGCCACGCTGCTGACCGACGAGATCATCGAGTTCCTGGCCGACAACGAGATCGGGGTCACGGTCAGCATGGATGGGCCGCCTGACCTGCAGGACCTGCGCCGCGTCGACAAGCGCGGGCGCGGCACCTACCGCATCATCGAACCGAAGCTGCGCAAGCTGATCGCCCGCCACAACAGCCGTGCGATCACCGCGCGGGTCACCCTGACCGACGGCGTCACGGACGTGGTGCGGATCTACCGCCACCTGAAGGACGACCTGGGTTTCGACGAGGTCGGCTTCGCGCCGGTCACGAACAACGGCGACCAGGCTTACGCCCTCGACGACAAGGGCATGGACGGCGTCGTGGCCGAGTTCCACACCCTGGCCGACGAGTGGCTCGAATACGCGCTGCGGGGTGAGCGGCACGGCTTTTCCAACGTCAGCGAGACGATCGGGGAGCTGATCCAGGGGGCGAACAAGTCGCATCCGTGCGGTGCGGGCATCGGCCTGCTGGGCGTCAGCCCGTCGGGCGACCTGTCGCCTTGCCATCGTTTCACCGACGCAGACACGCACACGCTGGGGCACATCTCCAGCGGCGTCGACACCGCCAAGCGCGAGGACTTCCTGGCCCGCGGGCACGTCAGCGCCAAGTATGAGTGCCAGACCTGCTGGGCGCGGCCGCTCTGCGCCGGCGGATGCCACCACGAGGCCTTCGTCCGCTACGGCGACACGGGCCACGCCAACCTCCACTACTGCGACTGGATCCGCCAATGGACGGACACCTGCCTGCGCATCTACGGCGCGGTGAGCGCGCAGAATCCGCAGTTCCTGGAACGCCTCGCTGAACGGAAGGCCCTGTCATGAAGCACCTCCGGCCGATCAACAGGAAAGCCGAGCGGATCGACCAGGCCGCCTCGATGACCGAGGAGGACGTCGTGGCGCTGCAGCAGCAGCCGGACAAGCCCAAGCCGCATGTGCCGATGGGCTGCAGCCTGGCTTTCTTCCCGGGCTGGGAAGTCGACGCCGGCGGCGGTACGGCCGGTCTCTGCCAGCCGGTCGAGCGCGACATCTACGACTGCTACGTCACCTGCTTCTGGCCGGTGCAGGTGGCTGACCACGTCAACTACTCGCCCGACTGGGCCAGCAACTGCGCCATCGCCACCAAGGACTGGCGCAAGCTGGACCTGGTCTTCCCGTAAGCCGCCATCCCCGCCCCATCATTCGAGGAAGAGCCCGTCGCATGAAGACGCTCTGGCAAGGTCTCATCGCCTCCGTCTGCGCGACTGTCGCCGCGCTGGGTCCGGCGCACGCGGGAACGATGTTCCTGGGCGGCTATCCCAGCCAGCTGATGGTCATCGACGAGGCCAAGGGCTCGGTGACGCAGGAGGTCGACCTCAAGACCGGCCTGCCGATGAGCATGCGGCTCTCCGACGACGGCAAGCTGCTCTACGCCACCACGATCACCACCAGCGGGATCGAGGTGATGGACGTGGCGAGCCGCAAGATCGTCAACAGCTTCAGCCTGAATACGCCCGCGGTGCGCTACCGCTTCACCGGCGGCGTCGCCGACCGGTCGGGGCGCTACTTCTACATCCTGGGCACGCGGATCGACAAAGGCGTCGACGCCTACCGGATCAGCAAGCAGCAGTTCATGGTCGTCGACCTGCAGGAGAAGAAGGTCGTGCGGGCCATCGACCTCGACCCCGAAGACCAGAAGTTCGGTTCGCGTGGCGCTCTGATGCTCTCGCCGGACGGCAAGACGCTGTACGCCTTCCGCGACAAGATCATCGTCGTGAACACCGCCGACCTGAAGACCGTCGACCACTTCGACCTCTCCAAGCCCGACTTCCCCGGCATGCAGGACGTCAGCTTCGGCGGCGGCGTGGGCCGGCTGCAGACGCCCGGCCAGTTCGTCTCGCTCTTCGAGACCGAGGATCCCTACATCCACAACAGGATCTTCGGGATCGCCCGCCTCGACCTCGACACCCGCCAGTTCAGCTTCACGCCGATCGGGCCGTCGCCGAAGGCGCTGTCGGGCCTGGAGGTCTCGCCCGACGGGAAGAACGGCTACACGGTCGCGGTCAACGGCGACCTGGGCAGTCAGCGTTGCGAGTTCTGGCGCTTCGACCTCGACAAGAACAAGGCGCTCGACAAGGCGGAATTCCAGTGCCGCCGCCGGTTCTACTTCGGCATCTCGGGCAACGGGCAGAAGCTCTACATCTACGGCGCCGGCTTCGACGTGGCGGTCTACGACGCCAAGACCCTCAAGCCGCAGGGGGCGTGGGAGCTGACGCACGACATCACCATGTCGGGCATGGTCATCACCCGGTGAGCGCGCCCGGCGCGGGCCGGACGACGCGGACCGTCGCCATCCGAGGCGACGGCATCGCCGCGAACTGCTGTGCGCACCTGCTCGCCCGAGCGGGCATGGCGACGGCGCGGACGACATCCGCCCGCCGGCCGGTGCCCGCCATCCTCCTGAGCGACACCGCCTTGGCGCTGCTGCGCGACGTGTTCGGTCGCGAGGACCTGTTCGCCGACCGGCCCCGCATAACCCACCGGATCGTGGCCTGGGGGGCGGCCGAGCCGGTGCGGCTGCCGCACGGCGGCGTCGTGGTGTCGGAAGGCGATCTCGACTCTGCGCTCGGCGCCGGGGCGACTGATGCCGCCGAGCCGGCCTTGATGACCGTCCACACGGCCCCGCCATTCCCCGCCGACGCGCTGCGGAGCTTCGGGTCGCGGCGTGCGGTCGCCCAGCCGGTCCGGCTCCTGCACGAGGACGACCGCTCCGCCTGCTGGGTCGAGTCCGTGGAGGAGGGCTGGCTGTTCCTCATCCCGTCTGGCGCGGCGGGCGGGTGGCTGCTTTCCGTCGGCGCCGACGCCGCAACGGTGCTGGGCCAGAGCCGCCACATCGGGCCGCGTATCGCGCCGCTGGGCGAGCCCTCGGCGGCGTTCGAGACCAGCCCGCGGATGCTCGCAAGCCTGCAAGGGTCCGGCTGGCTGGCCTGCGGTTCGGCGGCGATCGCCTTCGACCCGATCTGCGGCGACGGCACGGCCCAGGCGGTGCGCGAGGCCATCCTGGCCAGCGCCGTCGTTGGGGCCGTCGCTGAAGGCGGAGACCCCGACGTCCTGCGGCTTCATTTCGAGTCGATGATGGTCGCCGCCATGCGCCGGCACCTTCGCCTGTGCGCCCAGTTCTATGCCGGCGGCGGGGAGGGCGACTGGTGGCGCGCGCAGCTCGCCGACCTGGCCGACGGGTTCGATGGGTGCACGGCGCGGCTGGCGAAGATGCCCGAGCCCCGTTTCGAGCTGCACGGATTCCGCCTCGTTGCGCGGGAGGCGGCGGCTTGACCCGGCTCCCGACCCCGCCGCCCGGGCCGCCGGTCCCGCCCTCCCCGCCGCCGCCGGTGGCGAGCTGGCGGACCTATGGGCGGCTCATGCCGTTCCTGCGGCCCTACCTGCGGCCGCTGGTGCTGGTGCTGCTGGTCAGTCTGGTGGGGACCGCCCTCAGCCTGGCCCAGCCCTATCTGTCCAAGCTCCTCATCGACAAGGCGCTGCTGCGTCGCGACATGAGCGCGCTGGTCGAGATCGCCGTGCTGATGGTCGTGGTCGGCATCGTCGCCTACGTCCTCAACATCTTCGCCAGCTACCGCTACGTGTCGTCGTCGGCGGCCATGCTGTTCGACATCCGCGCGGCTCTGCTGCGCCACTTGCAGACCCTGTCGCCGCGGTTCTATGGCGGCTTCCGGCTCGGCGATCTGATGTCGCGCCTCAACAGCGACGTCAGCGACGTCCAGCGGGTGACGGCCGACACGCTGCTCTCGGTGCTCAGCAACGTGCTGATGCTGGCCGGCAGCATCGGGCTGATGGTCTGGCTGGACTGGCGGCTGTTCCTGGTGGGCGTCGTGCTGATCCCGGCGTGCGTGCTGGTGTTCCTGTACTACCAGCGCAAGCTCACCCTGATCACCCGTGAGATGCGCGAGCGCGGCGCCGATCTCGGCAGCCTGCTGGTCGACACGGTGATGGGCATGCGGGTCGTCGCGTCCCTCAACGCGGGCGAGCACGAGGTCCGCCGGTTCGAGAAGGGCAACAACGCCTTCGTCCGGGCGATGCTGCGCATGCAGGTGACTTCGTTCCTGGCCGGGGCGATTCCGGGCGCGCTGCTGACGGCCTCGACCTCGGCGGTCATCCTCTACGGCGGCGCGATGATCATCGACGGGCGCATGACCATCGGCACGCTGGTGGCCTTCATGACCTACCAGGGCCGCCTGTTCGCCCCGATCCAGACGTTGATGGGCCTGACGGCGGGGCTGGCCTCGACGCGCGTTTCGCTCGCGCGGATCTTCGAGCTGTTCGACACGCCGCCCGACGTGACCGAGCGACCGGGTGCGGTCGGGCTGGAGCAGGTGCGCAAGGGCGTCCGCTTCGAGGGCGTTTCCATGCGCTACGACCGGAGCCCGGTGCTGGTGGACGTGGACCTCGACATCGCCCAGGGCAGTTTCTGCGCGATCCTGGGGCCCAGCGGCGTGGGCAAGTCGACCCTGGCCGATCTTATCGTGCGATACCAGGATCCCCAGGCCGGCCGCATCCTGGTGGACGGGATCGACATCCGGAACGTCAAGCTCGCCGACCTGCGCCGCGAGCTGATCCTGGTGGACCAGTCGCCTTACCTCTTCAACGACACCATCGCCGCCAACATCGCCTTCGCCCTGCCAGGGGCGAGCGCCGAACAGATCGAGGCGGCGGCGCGGATGGCGGGCTTGGGCGACCTGATGGCCCGACTGCCGGAAGGGCTGGCGACGCGGACCGGGGAGCGTGGCCTGGCGCTCTCGGCGGGCGAGCGCCAGCGGGTGGCCCTGGCGCGGGCGCTGCTGCGCCGGCCCAGCGTACTGATCCTCGACGAACCGACCTCGGCGCTGGACGGCGAGACCGAACAACTGGTGGCCCGGGGCCTGCGCGAGGCCCTGCCGGACGCGACCATCGTCGTGATCACGCACAAGCCGGCCCTGGCCCAGATGGCCGACATGGTCGTCACCCTCCAGGACGGCCGCGCGACGATGCGGCGGGCGCGAGAGCCGGCCTATGGCTGACGCGCAGCTTGCGGCGCCGGAGCCTCTGGCCGGCCTGTCGGGCCGGGGCGTGGCCGTCGCCGTGATCGACAGCGGCGTGCACCCGGGCCACGCCCACATCGCCGCGGACCGGCTGGGGGCCGGCGTGATGGTGCTGTCCGACGGCGCGGTGGTCGAGGGCGAGGCGACGTGGCGCGACCAGCTGGGCCATGGGACAGCGGTGACGGCCGCCCTGCAGGAGAAGGCGCCCGACGCGCTCTGCCTCCCCGTGCGGGTGTTCCGCGAGGCGCTGAAGACCAGCGCGGCGGGCCTGATCGCCGCCATCCGGTGGTCGATCGCCCGCGACGTGGACGTCATCAACCTCAGCCTCGGCTCGGTCAACGTCGCGCACCGGGACGCCTTCGCCGCCGTGGTCGAGGAGGCCGCCGCCGGCGGGATCGTCATCGTCGCCGCCCGCGAGGCCAACGACACGCCCTGCTATCCCGGTGCGCTCGAGGGCGTCATCGGCGTCGAGGTGGACTGGGACTGCCCGCGCACCGGTTACGCCGTGCGGTGGTGCGACGGCGTCGCGGTCTTCCAGGCCTCGGGTTATCCGCGGCCCATCCCGGGCGTGCCGGCGCAGCGGAACCTCTATGGCGTCAGCTTCGCGGTCGCCCAGGTCAGCGGCTTCGCCGCGAGGGCCTGCGAGGGCCTGGGCCCGGGCGTCTCGGGGGCCGAGCGTGTCGAGCGGGTGCGCGCCCTCTTGAGCGCGCCGCACGCCGGGCGTTAGGCCAGCCGGTAAAACTTCGCGGCGTTGTCGTAGAAGATCGCCTGCTTCTGCGCCTCGGTGAGGAAGGCTGCGGACTCGACGCCCTGGATCGCGAGGCCGATGGCGTTGGGCCAGAACATCTGGTCGGTGCCGAACATGATCCGATCGGCGAAGCCGGCGTCGACAAGCCTGTGCATGTAGTCGTGGAACTGCGCCCGGGGCATCAGCCAGCTGACCGCCCCAGTGTCGACGTTGACGTTCGGATAGAGCGTCAGCATGGCGATCGTGTCTTCGAGGAACGGCGCGCCGAGGTGCATCAGGTTGAGGCGCAGCTTCGGGTGCCGGTTCAACGCATCCTCGATCACCTGGGGATTGCCGAAGCGGGCGCGGGCCGAGCGACAGCAGGGATCGAGCGGCGTGCCGGCGGGCATCATGCCGCTGTGCAGGGCGACGGGAATATCGAACTCTTCCGCGAGCGCCAGGACCGGTTCGTAGAGCGGGTCGCTGATCGAGAGGCCCGCGTACTCGGAGGTGACCTCGCCCAGCACCTTGATCCGGCCGCTGGCGAAGGCCGCGCGCAGCGTCTCCAGCGGCGGCAGCGGCGTGTCCTGCGAGCCCCGCACGCCGGCGCCGGCGACGAAGCGGGCGGGATCGCGGTCGACCCAGTCGGTGGCTGCCTTCAGCCGGTCGCCGTCGCCGCCGCTGACAATGCCGCGGACCACGCCCAGGCGCTTCATCTCGGCGATGCAGGCAGCCAGGTGGTCGGCGCCGTTGCGGATCTCGTTCTTCACGCCCGAGATCGGATTGATCGGGCTGTCGAGGGCCAGGTCCGCCGGATAGGCGTGTAGGTGCACGTCGATGATGCGGCGGGCAGGCCGCGTCGCGGCGACCGCCGGAAGGCTGGCGGCGGCGGCGAAGCCCGCGCCGCATTTGAGGAGGTCGCGGCGTCGAAGCTGCATGGCGGATGTCCCTCGCGGCGAGGGCGTCCGGCCCGCGCTTCAGGAGGGCGGTGCTAACCCGGCGCCGGATCAGGACAAATGACCTCGGAGGTCATGAGGCGTCCGCCGCAAGCCGTGCGCAGACCCCCGCCGTGTGGGCGTCGGCCGGGAAGGCGCACTCGATCCTCAGCTCGTCCAGGGTGACGTCGCGAGGGGTGGCGAAGGTGGTGATAGTCTCGAAGAAGCGGAGCTCGCCCAGGTCGCTGCGGAAGACGAGGTTGAGCACCGGCGCGGGCTCGGTCGCCACGTCGCGGCGGCGCCAGTCGGCGGGGACGCCCGGATAGGCCAGCACCTCCTCCAGCAAGGCGCGGGCCGTCGTGTCGGACGGAGCGGCGGCGATGTCGGCGTGCAGGTGGCGCAGGAACTTCTCGGCGACCTCGGGCCAGTTGACGATCACCTGCCGGAAGTCGTCGGGATCGAACACCTGGCGCAGCAGGTTCGCGTGCGCGCTGGGGCGGCCGCGCATGAGCAGCGCGTTGACCCGTTCGGCCGCGGCGTTGGCCATCAGGACGTCGAAGTGCCGGGTGACCACGAAGGCGGGGTAGGGCTCCTGGTGGCGCAGGATGAGCTGGATCGCCTCGGCCATCCGCTCCAGCCCCGTGGTGGCCAGGCTGGTCTCGGCGTAGAGCGGGGCGTAGCCGGCGGCGAGCAGCAGAGCGTTGCGCTCGCGTAGCGGCATCGCCAGTGCGTCGGCCAGCCGGAACAGCACCTCGCGGCTGGCCTTGGCCTTGCCGGTCTCGATGCAGCTCAGGTGGCGCGTTGAGACGCCGGTCTCGACCGACAGGTCCAGCTGGTTCATCCGCCGCGCGGCGCGCCATTCGCGCAGCAGGGCGCCTACGGCCGACGCCTTGGTCATGCGGGGCGGATCGCGGCCAGGAGCAGGTCGCGCAGCCTGGCGCGCTCGACCTTCCCCATGGCGTTGCGTGGGATGGCGTCGATCCAGGCGAACTTGGGAGGCGGCAGGTTCGGATAGCGCGCCAGATGCTGGATGAGGCCCGCGCGGTCGAAGGCCGGATCGGCGACCACGGCCAGCCAGCAGACGTCGAGGCCGGCCTCGTCCGGTGCGGCGAAGGCGGCGCAGTCGCGGACGCCGGCGCACTCCAGCGCCGCGGCCTCGAGCACGCCGGGCATGAACTTCACGCCGCCCAGGTTCATCCGTTCGTCCGCGCGGCCCTCCAGCACGATGCGCCCGTCCGGCAGGCGGCGGCCGATGTCGTTGGTGTAGAACCAGCCGTCGCGGAAGCGCTCGGCGGTGGCTTCTGGTTCGCCGACATAGCCCACCACGACGCGCTCGCCCCGGATGCGCACCTCACCGGACTGGCCTTCGGGAACCGGGCGGCCGTCGTCGTCGACGATGTCGACGATGGCGCCGGCGGGGGTGATCCCCACCTGGCCGGGCGCATCGTCGAGGCCCGAGGCGTAGCCCAGGCCGCTCATCCCGCCCTCGGTGGAGCCGTAGATGGTGCGGATGTCGGGGCTGATGCGCAGGCGCGCCTCGCGCGCCACGGACGGCGGCAGGGGTGCGCCGCCGACCACCAGGCGCCACTCGGGCTGCGGCTGGAACCCGGGCGGTAAGGCGGCCAGCAGGCGTTGCAGGTGCATGGGCGCCATGGCGACGAGGCCGGGCGTCAGCGCCTCCAGGAAGGCCGGTGTGTCCTCGGGTGCGAAAGGGGCGGTGACGGCGGCGCCGACGCTCCAGGCGCCGATGGCCATGGTCAGGCCCATGGCGGCGTCCAGGCCGGTCAGTGGGATCCAGGCGCCCATCTTGCCCTTGCAGTAGGTGCGCAGGCTGAGGTGGTTGCCGTGCTCCAGCCGGCCCCAGGTGTAGGCGCAGCGGCGGGGCAGGCGCGTGGTGCCGGACGAGAGCATGATGCGGCCGGCGGCGTCGCGGTCCAGCTCCAGCACGGGCAGGGGTCGTGGCTCGGCGGCGTACATGGCGGCCTGCCAGGCGCGGTCGAGCACCAGGGCCGGCGGCCCGTCGCCCGGGCGCGGGTGGTCGACCAGGCGCAGGTCGGCGGCGTGGTCGGCGGCCGGCGAAGACGCCACGCCCAACCGGGCCAGGGCGGCCATGACCACGAACGCCAGGTACGGCTCCTCGACCTGCACCGAGACCACGCCGCGCCCGGCGTGGACGCCCATGGCCGCGAGCGCCGCGCCGCAGCGGTCGACGTCGGCGTCGAGCTCGGCGTAGGCCGCGACGCGCGTGGCGGTGATCACCGCCGGCGCGCGGGGCGTCCAGCGGGCGTGGTCGCGGATGAAGCCGTCGAACATGCTGGCAGGTTTAGGGGGTGGGGCGAGGGGTGGCTAGGGCCGCCGAGCTGACACGGCCGACGCAGGGCCCAAGCTGGCGTCAGGTCAGGATGGACCGCTCCGGCTCCGGGCGTCAGCACGCCGCGCGCCCCGGCAAATGGCGCAAGGCCACCAGCGGCGAGACAACCTTCAGCAAGGACCTGAATCTCGTCCGTCATGAGCGGCGGCCGATCCCGGCGGAGCTGGCGGCTCCACCGGGACACTCCCGCCGAGATGGCTACAGGTTTGATCCGAAAGAGAAATTGTCGGGCGGCGCCCTCGCCGACAATGCGCTGTGAGCTTCCGCTGACGTCTGGGGACGAGTGCTTGGAGGCGCTTGCGCGGTCGCCTCCAGCTGGAGCGCGTCAATTCAACCCTTCCAAACGCCGACATTTCTCGCATCTAATCCGTGGACAGGCACGTCGGCAGCGAAACGAGGAGATCAGGCGCATGAGCGAACGGAAGGATGGCGCCGCAGACACTGGCGTTCGCTCGGCGGCGATCACGCAGACGAAGCCGAAGACGCAGAAGCCGTCGATGTACCGCGTTCTGCTGCTCAATGACGACTACACTCCGATGGAATTCGTCGTCTACGTACTCGAACAATTCTTCAATAAATCGCGCGAAGACGCGACCCGTATAATGCTTCAGATACATCAACACGGTGTGGGCGTTTGCGGGATCTACACCTACGAAGTGGCGGAAACAAAAGTAGCTCAGGTCGTTGATACGGCGCGGCGGCATCAGCACCCGCTGCAGTGCACCATGGAAAAGGACTAGAGGCGCTTGCCTTCACTTGCTCGCAGAATTGAACAACCTACGACGAAGGCCCCGGGCATCGTGCGAGGTGCTGCTCGATCGGGCGTTAGTTCTCAAAATCGCCGGCGTGGTCAGCCCGTGCGCGCCGACTACGTCAAGTTTTCGGGCAATTCATTCGAGGCGCAAGGGCGCTGCGCCTTGCCTGCCTTCTACGCTGTCGTCGTATTCCGTCTCGTCGGCCTGGGCGTGGTCACCGTCATGGCGATCACGGCCGGCCCGAGCGTGTTGACGAAGGTCGCCGATGTGATCGCGCGCCATCTCATCTGATGTTGGCGCCGGGGCTGCCGCCGGTATGACGGCAGCCCCCAACTTCCAGGAAGTATCTTGATCTTGAAGCGCGTGCTGGCCGTTCACCAGGTCGACGTTTCCGCACGCGCGTCGCCGCCCATTAGGCCCCCAGGATCGCTGCGGCGAACACCAGCGTGGCCGCGAAGCCGGCCGCGAAGGCCAAGGTCCTGACCACCGGGATGCCGGCCGTATAGACGACGTAGTGGGTGAGCCGCGCGCCAAGATGGGCCTTGGCGGCGAGGATGGTCGCCGGCGTGCCGGCGCCGACCAGGGCGGCCACGAGCACCAGCGGCGCGAACACGACGAGGTTCTCGACAGCATTGGCGTGGGCGCGCCGCGCCCGCTCGGCCCACGCCGGGTCGGGCGGAAACGCCGGATCGGGGTTCGCCAGGGATCGGGCGAGGCCGCGGGTGAGGATCCGCGCGCCGGTGTAGGGCAGCCACATCAGTGCGGTGGCGATGGTGACGAGCGTGAGGATGTAGAGCTCCGGGGTCAGCTTCATGGCTGCGGGTCCTCCGAGGCGGTGGAACGGATGGGGCGGCCGCCGACGGCGGGACCGTCGGCGGCGGTCCGGCCTATTCGGCCGGCAGCAGGCGGGCCAGCGGGGCGAGCGGGCCCACGGGCGTCAGCTCGAAGGTCATGACGCCGGCCTGGGCGAGCGGCAGGGCCTCGACCGTGGCGCGGGCCTGGTCGACCGACTCCACGTCCATCAGGAAGAACACGCCGGGCCGATCGGTGCGGAACCAGAACTGCTCGATCACCCCATCAAGGTAGAGCCGCAGCGTGTGGGGCACTTCCTGCGGCAGGATCGCCTCGCGCTGTTCGGGCGTGGGCAGGGTGGGGACGTTTCCGACGGCGAACACCTTCATGGGAATCTCCTTGGGGGCCGGAATGGCCACGCTGAGCGGTGTAGTCGGCGCGCGCGCAGGGCTGTATTGTCGTAACTGACAATTTTGAGGCCATTTACGCCATGCGCATCGCTATGCTCGCCATCGACGGGACGTTCGACATGGGCCTGAGCGTCCCGCTCGACGCCTTCGCGATCGCCAACAGCATCTCGGCGCGGGCCTTGGACGGGGCGCCTCGGATCGAGGTGGCGGTGGTGGGCATGCGCCGGGCGGTGCGGACCGGCCGAGGCTTCACGATCCCGGCGCAGCCGGTCACGGCCGACCTGAAGCCCGACTGGGTCTTCGTGCCGGCGCTGAGCGAGGCGCTGCCCGAGCACCTGCTCCCGGCCCTGGACCGCCCGGACGTGCGCGAAGCCGCGGCCCAACTGCGGGCGTGGCGGGCTGGGGGCGCGAAGATCGCCGCCTCCTGCGTGGGCACGTTCCTTGCCGCGGAATCCGGCCTGCTCGACGACCGCGAGGCGACCACGACGTGGTGGCTCTCGCCGCTGTTCCGGCAGCGTTATCCGAGCGTGCGGCTGGACGAATCCCGCATGCTCGTCCCGACCGATGTCGGCGCCACCGCCGGCGCGGCGATGGGGCACCTGGATCTGGCGCTCTGGCTGATCCGCAAGGCGAGCCCGGAGCTGGCGGGCCTCGTGTCGCGCTACCTCCTGGCCGATATTCGCTCGGCCCAGGCGCCGTACATCATCCCGAACCACCTCGCGCAGGCGGACCCGCTGATCCTGCGCTTCGAGCGCTGGGCGCGTGAGCATCTGCAGGAGGGCTTCTCGCTGGCGAACGCCGCCGCCGCCCTAGCGGTCAGTCCGCGCTCGCTGCAGCGCCGGTGCCAGGCCGTGCTGGGCAAGTCGCCGCTCGCCTATTTCCAGGACCTGCGCGTCGAGCGCGCGAAGTCGCTGATCCACGGCAGCGGCCTGGGCGTCGACGAGATCGCGGCCGAGGTCGGATACGCCGACGGCGCCACCTTGCGGACCCTGCTGCGCCAGCGCCTCGGACGCGGCGTGCGGGACCTCCGGGCCGACCTGCAGTAGCGCTTTAGCCCGCCGCTTGCGACGCCTCGAAGACCGCGAGCTGGTCGGCGAAGGCGCGCTGGTAGGCGGGGCGGGCCTCGGCGCGGGCGACATAGGCGGCGATGGTCGGGTAGGCCGCCAGGACGCCCGCGGCGCCGGCGCGGCGCAGCACGGTCACCATCAGGAGGTCGGCGGCGCTGAATGCGCCGTCCAGCCAGTCGGCGTCGCCGAGGTGCGCGGCGAGCTCGTCCAGCCGCTGGCGGACGCGCTGTTCCAGCATGGGCTGGCGGGCCTCGAACCACGGCTTGTCGCGCTCCAGGATCGAGGCCATCGAGAGCTCGACGATCGGCGGCTCCATCGTGCTGAGGGCGGCGAACATCCAGGTGACGGCGCGGGCCCGGGCCTCGGGATCGTCGGGCAGCAGGCCGGGGCGCCGCTGGGCGATGTGGAAGACGATGGCCCCGGACTCGAAAAGCTCGAGCCCGTGGTCCTCGTAGGTGGGGATCTGCCCGAAGGGGTGCAGGGCCAAGTGGGCCGCTTCCTTCATCTCCGGGAAGGTCACGAGGCGGACGTCGTAGGGCTGGCCGACCTCCTCGAACGCCCAGCGCACGCGCATGTCGCGGGCCAGGCCCCGGCCGCGGTCGGGCGAGGCCTTGAAGGCGGTGATCGTGGGGCGGCCGGTCGGCATCGGGTCTCTCCAGGCGTTTCGTATCCCGAGGACGAACGACCGGCGGCCCTCACGACACGGGCCGCGAATTTTCCCAGTAGGCCGGGCGGATGCAAGCCGCGAGCGCCCGCTGTCTCAGCCTCAGAACGCCTTGCGGACGCTGAGGGCCACGAAGCGGCCGATGGGGTTGTAGGTCCCGCCGATGCCGTCGGTGGCGGGGAAGAACGGCGGCGTCTCGTCGAAGAGGTCGTTGACCTGCAGAGCGACCTCCGTCCCCTCGGCCCACCCCTTCTGCGGCAGGGTCCAGGTGAGGCGCAGGTCGACGGTGGTGTAGGCGTCGGCGTCGTAGGCGCTGGTCCCGGTGGGCGTGTTGAACGCGTTCGTCACGCCGTCGCGGTAGTTGACGAAGGCCACGGCGCTGACGGAGCCCGCGTTGAGGCCGGCCGTCGCCCGCAGGGTGGCGCGGGGCACGCCCAGCTCCAGGCTGTCGGTCACGGGGCTGGCGGGGGAGAGCTGGGTGTCGAACTTCAGGATGTAGTTGCCGGTGAGGCCGGCGAAGACGGCGCCGAAGTTGGTGGGCCAACGGTAGCCGACGTCGAAGTCCAGGCCCTTGGTCTTGCGGATGCCGAAGTTGCCGAGCCGCTGGTCCAGCAGGTTGCCGATGGTCGGCAGGGGGTTCGGCAGGTTGATCGGCGTGGCGATCGCCAAGAGGCCGGCGAGCTGGGCGGCCGAGGGGTTGCGGTAGATCTTGGAGGCGAAGGTCGGATCGGAGAAGACCAGGGCGGCTGTCGGCGTGCCGATCGCGTCGGTGAACCGGATGTCGTAGTAGGTCACACTGGAACGCAGATTCGGCAGGGTGCTCGGCGCCAGGTCGACGCCGAATGAATACGTCCGGGCCTTTTCCGGCTGGAGGCCGCGGTTGCCGCCGATCAGGTAGACCGTGTCGACCTGGGCCGCGCCGCGCGTCGGATCGCGGGCCAGGACGGCGGCGAACGAGGCCGGCAGGTAGACCGAGCCCACCGTGGCGCCGACCTGGCGCATGCCGGGGGCGCGGAACGAGCGGCCGTAGGTCCCACGCAGCGTGACGCCTTCCACCGGATCCCAGTTGAGGCCGACCTTGGGGTTCGTGGTCGAGCCGAAGTCGCTGTAGTGGTCGTAGCGGCCCGAAAGCGACAGGGCGAGGCGGCGCATGAGCGGCGCTTCGTTGGCTTCGCCGACGATGGGCACGAAAACCTCGCCGAAGACCGAATAGATGTTGCGGGCCAGATCCTCGGGCACCGGCGTCGCGCCCACGAAGCCGCGCTGCTCGAAGGTCTCGCGGCGGTACTCGGCGCCGGCGGCGATCTTGAGCTGGCCCCCGGGCAGGTCGGCCAGCGGGCCGTCGATCTTCACCGCGCCCAGCGAGGTGCGCTGGCGGATCGTGACGGCGGTTGGGGAGTTGGCGATGGCCGCGGCGACAGCGGCCGAGGTGCGCGTGCCGAAGGGGTCGAGGGCCGTCTGGGGCGTGGTCCCTGCGGCGGCGGCGGCCAGGGCTACGGCGTTGACGCCCGGCTGGAAGGCGACGTTCTTGGCCCAGTCGAAGGTGCCGTAGACGCTGAGGTTGAAGTCGCGGGGCAGGCGCACGTCGAGGCCGGCCGATGAGTTGCCGATCTTGGTGCGGTCAGTCTGCTGGAGGTGATCGGCGCCGAAGATATTGTCGAGGCGGAAGAGGACCGTCTCCTGTGTCGCGCCCGTGCCGGGCGGGGGCAGGAAGAACGGGTTGGTGTTGCGGATCGCCAGGGTCTGGGCGGGCGGCGCGACGCGGATCTTGTCCAGGCGGTCCGAGTAGAGGAGGTCGCCCCAGAGGGTGATGCGCGCGTTGAGCTCCTGGCGGGCGGTCACGAAGGCGCTGTGCAGTCGCGAGCGCGGGAAGAGGTCGGCCACCGCGCCGTTGTCGCAATAGTTCGTGGTGTTAGGCGCAAGGCCGGGCGCGGCGTAGGTCGTCGCGCCGATCGTGACGTTGGCGAGCGGGCAGTTCGTCGAGCGGGTATCGACCCCGCCGAAGGCGCGGAAGTCGAGGCTGCGGTAGTCGCGGTCGCCGCCGGTGATGTTGTCGTTCTGAGTGTACTGATAGGCCGCCAGGATCGAGCCCGAGCCCCAGTCACGGCCGACCAGGCCGCTGGCGGTGACCGAGTGGTAGTCGTTGGCCGCGCCATAGCGGACCTGGGCCTCGGCGCCCGAGAAGCGCTTGCGGGTGATGAAGTTCACGACGCCGGCGATGGCGTCCGAGCCATAGATCGCCGAGGCGCCGTCGGCGACGATCTCGACCCGTTCCAGCGCCAGGCCCGGGATGTTCGGATAGTCGGGATTGGTCTCCTGCGCCGAGGCGCCGACCAGGCGGTGACCGTTCATCAGCAGCAGGGTGGCGCTGGACGGCAGGCTGCGCAGGCCCGGCGCGAACGAGGCGAAGCCGCCCCCATTGGCCCGCGGCGCGGTGTTGAAGCTGTTCAGCAGCGGCACGGTGGCCAGCAGGTCGGGCGTCGAGGGCGCGCCAACGGTCTTGATGTCCTCCCGGGAGACGCTGACCAGGTTGGAGCCGGTCGGAGGCACGCCGCGGATGCTGGTGCCGGTGACGACGACCTCTTCCAGCGTGCGGTTCTCCTGGCCCGATGCCGGGGCCGACGCCTGGGCCCAGCCGGGCCCAGGCGCGAGCAGCACGGCGGCGAACGACGCTCCGGACAGCACGATTTGCCTCGTGGCGCTCCACGACGTGGCCATTCAACCCTCCCCATTCTTCTAGCTTTCTCAAGCCGGTACCTGAGCGGCGAGAGGTTCGTCAAGTTCGTTCATTTAGTGCTAAATAAAATCATTCCGACTCCGCCGCGGCGCTTGACCCGGCGGGGAGCGTCGCCCCATCGTCCGCGCGAACGATCCGGCGGATGCGCGTCTCCGGACGCGTCCGATCAGGAGAGCCGGAGGCCATGGCAGCAGCGCCGAAACGCGAGGGGCGACGCACCCGCGCCGAGCAGCGGGCGGCGAGCGTCAAGCTGATCCTCGACACGGCCGAGGACCTGTTCGCGCGGCTGGGCTACTTCGGGGTGACCATCAAGGACGTCGCCGACGGGATGGGCATCCACGCGGCGCTGATCCACTACTATTTCGACGGCAAGAAAGCCCTGTTCGATGCGGTGTTCGAACGCCGTGTCGAGTACGCGATCACCGCGCGGACGGCCGGGCTGGACGCCTACGAGGCCGAGGTGGGCGACCATCCCACCGTCGAGGGTGCGCTGCGCGCCTACTACGACGCCGCGTTCGACGTCTACATCGAGGGCGAAGACGGCTGGCGCAACTTCGGCCGGATCTTCGCCCAGGTGAACAACGCGCCCGGCTATGGCGCGGAGAAGATGGACACCTACTTCGATCCCATGGTGCTGCGCCTCATCGGCCTCCTGCAGAAGGCGTTGCCGGACGCGCCGCCCGAGGACCTGTTCTGGTGCTTCCAGTTCACCTCGGGGGCCTATTCGCTGATCCTGTCGCGGACCGGGCGGATCGACCGCCTGTCGAGCGGGCTCTGCCGGTCGGACGACTTCGAAGCCGTCCGCGACCGGTTCGTCACCTTCATGGCGGGCGGCTTCGACGCCCTCTACCGGCGCCGGACTACTGAGGCGGGCTGAGCCGGGTTACGGACAGCCCTGGCCCAGGTCGATGCAGCGGCCGTCCACATCCGGCGCGGCGACGTGGAGGAAGGGCGCGAGGGTCGGCGCGATGTCCACCGTCTCGATCGGGCCGGCGTCGGCGGGGGTGACCCCGTTCCACCAGAACAGGATCGGCACTTGACGGTCGTGGTCCCAGGCGGAGCCATGGCCGGCGACGTTCTGGCCCAGCTGGCTGGGCATGCCGAGCGAGGAGAACTGCGCGTAGTTGACAATGATGTCGCCGTTGCGCGGCGCGTCGAAGCTCTCGGCGAAGCGTTCGAGGATCGTCAGGTCGGCCGCAGACTTGCTTTTGGGCGGCGCGGTGGCGGCGACCTGGGCGGCGGTGAAGACGTCGGCGACGTCGGGCTGGGCCTTCAGCCAGGCGACGGCCGCGGCCATCACCTCGTTGCGGCGCTTGTTGTCCTCGGGCGGAAGGCCGAGCAGCAGCTGGTTGGCGTCGTCGCCATTGATCGCGTCATAGCCGAAGCCGAACTTCGTCCGAAGCTCGGCGTTGAGGCCGCTCACGATCTTGCCGGTGTCGATGCGTCGGGCCGGCGGGCCGAGGCGCTCGGCGGCGTCGATGCCGCCGTGGTCGGCGCTGAGGGCCACGACGTAGGGCACCCCCAGGGCGTCCAGCTCGGTGAAGAAGGCGCCCAGCGCCGCGTCGAGCGAAGCCTGCTGCACGCACATCTCGGCTCCGCCGGAGCCATAGCGGTGGCCGATGTGGTCGGTGCCCGAGAGACTGATGGCCAGAAGGTCGGGCTGGGCTCGGCGGCCCAGGCCTTGGGCGGCGACCAGCTCGGCCGCCATCTCGAGCGTCGTGCGGTCCATCAGCGGCGAGGTGCGGAACTCGGGCGCGAACGCGGCGCTCGTCCGCCACTTCGGGGCCTTGGTCACGCCCTTGGCCGTTTCGGGCGGGACGCCGCCCGACAGCGTGAGGCGGCCGAAGGTGTGCGGGACGGCCAGCGGTGCGCAACGCTCGGGCAGCGCGGCGGGCCACAGGTCTGGCGGCGCCTGGTCCCAGGCGGCGAACAGTTTCTTGTTGAAGGCGACGGCGGGCGCCAGCGTCGCGGCGTCGGCGGGGCCGGCGTACTTCGAGGTGCCCCAGCCCAGGCCGTCGTCCCACCAGAACACCGCGGTCGGATGGTGGCCGGCCATCATGATCGCTGCGCGGTCCTTGCCCGAGATCGAGGTGACGCGCGCGCCGGGGCGCTTGGCGCGTAGCCAGTCGCCCAAGGTGTCGACCTTGAGGTTGCCCGGCCCCTTGGCCAGCGGGTCGGCGACACCGTCGACCGAGACGCAGTAGACGCTGGAGCCGCTGTCACGGTCGTACCAGGTGTTGGCGACGATGCCGGTGCGGCTGGGATGGTCGCCGGTCAGCAGCGTGGAATGGCCGGGGCAGGTCTCGGTCGAGGCGTGGCTCTGGTAGCCCAGGTAGACGCGGCCGTCGGCCAGGCGCTTCAGGCCGCCGGTATAGGTGGGGCGGTAGCGCTGGAAGAGGCTCCAGGCGTACTGGTCGACCGAGATCGCCACGACGAGCCTGGGGTCCTTCGGCGGCGGGGCGGCCTGCGCGGCCATGCCCGTGGAGACGCAAAGAAGCAGCGCCGACAGCAGCGTCGTGATCTTCATCAAACGGTCCGTACTCGGGAATCCCGGCCCCCTGGCCGCGCGCGCTAACGGCGGTAAAATTCGGCCGATGGCCAGTGAACTTTTCGTGGCGCCCCCGGGGTTCGCCTTTCGGGCGAGCGCCAGTCATCCCTGGGACAGTTCCGCGTCTGCGGAAATGTCGTAGTTTCGACGTTGGAGCGGCTAAGCTGAAGCCGGAAATCGGCGCAGACCGATTCCGCTAGGAGGCGCAGGCTTGATCAAGGCGGGGCAGGACGCCTTCGAGAAGATGGCGGAGTCCGGAGGCGACGACGCCGGGGCGCTGGCCCGCGACCTGCGCCGCGATCCGACCGATGCACGACTGCGCGCGCTGGCGGCCATGGCCGTGCATGTGGCCGCCGCGGCGCCCGAGCGGATGACCGAGCTCTACGACGCCGCCGCCGCCGGCTGGCTTGGACGCGACCCGCCGCCGGCCCGGGCGCAAGCCTCGCTCGACCCCTTGCCGATTTCGCGGAGCTGGTGGCGGACGCTCTGGAGCATCGCGACGCCCTCGTCCGCGCCGGGACGCCAGCGCTACGCCCAGCGGATGATGGAACTGGCGGCCGAACTGGATCCGGCCATCAACCCGCGCATGGCAGCCGCGGCCCTCGCGTTCCCGGGCGTGGCGGAGGCGGCGCCTGGCGGTGTCTCGGAACCGCACGACTTCGAATGGCTGGCGCGCTTCCCGCCGGCCTCGCTGGCCTACGCGCTCAGCGAGGAGATCATGAGCCCGGGCAGTCCCGCCTCCGATCCCTACTGGACCAGCGTCGTCCCCTATCTGCGGCACATGCCGGCGCCGCTGAACTACATCAACGTGCAGGTGATCCAGTCGATGTCGCTGTGGAGCCTGGTGGCCGGCTATTCGTCGCGCGCGCTGGATCGTATGGCGCTGGGCGGCTTCCTGATGGGGCAGGTGGGCCATCACTATTCGGCCCTGGCCAGCGCCATGACCCTGACCACCCTGGCGGTGACGCGGCCGGACAACCTGGAGGTCGTGGTGGACTGCATCCTCCGGGGCTGGGCGCATGGCCGGGGCGCGCCGCCGCTGGTCCTGGTCGCATGGCAACCGCTCTGGGCGCTGCGGGTTGATCAGGTTCGCCACACGCTGGGGATCGAGGCGTTCGAGTCGCCTTACGCGCGGGCCGAGCAGCGCCCGAAGGGCTGGGAGCCGCGGATCGTCTGACGACTGGATACCAGTGTTTCTGGACGAAGTCCGGTTTTGCAAGTTACCTTCATGGCGTCGCTCAGGGAGGGAGAGTCGACATGGATGCGGTCGGGACCGCCAAGGTGCTCGCCGCCCTGGGTCACGAGGGGCGGTTGCTGATCTTCCAACTTCTGGCGCGCGCCGGACCCGGCGGCTTGCCGGCCGGCGAGGTCGCCCGCAGGTCGGGCCAGTTGCAGAACACCACATCGACGCACCTCGGCGTCCTGTCGAACGCAGGATTGGTCGCCGGGCGGCGAGACGGCCGCTCGATCATTTACGCGGTTGCGCGCCCGCATCTGCGGGACGCGCTGGCGTTCCTCACCGAAGACCTGTTTGGCACGGCGGGTGATGTGCGCACGGCATTCCTGGAGCAGTTGTCCGCCGAGGTCGGCGGAGATGTCGAGACGCCCCAGGGCCGCGACGCCGCCGCCTAGCTGACGGTGTCCTCGCGGATGGTGCGGCGCGCCATCCAGAAGCAGCCGAAGGCGACGAGGCCGAACATGGTCGAGACGATGAGCGCCCAGCGCACGCCCTCGGCCGGACCCAGGCCCATCCCCTTGTTGAGGTAGTCCGACAGCAGGCCGACCGCGAGCGGGCCGAGGCCAAGGCCGATCAGGTTGATGATGAAGAGCAGGATGGCGGCGGCGGTGGCGCGCATGTGCGGCGGCACGACCGACTGGCCGGTGCCGTAGACCGGGCCGTACCAGAGCGTGCCCAGGAAGTAGTTCAACGGCAGGATGAGGAGGGCCATCAGGGCGGAGTCCACGGTCACGGCCGCGATGTAGACCGGGATGGTGATCAGGCTGGCGATGGCGGGCGCCACCATGTAGGCGCGCAAGTCGTTGCGGCCGTACTTGTCGGCGATCCAGCCGCCGGTGATCGAACCGATGGCGCCGGCCGTACCGCTCATGATCCCGAGCGCGAGGCCCAGGAACCCGACCGACTTCAGGTCATAGCCGAGCGTGAGACCAACGGACGAGGCCAGGCTCTGGATTTCGGGCCCGTGGTTGCGCAGGAAGAACGAGGCGGTGAAGGGCGCGTGGCCGTAACCGATGAAGGCCTTGATGGCCGCGGCGAAGGCGATGAACCAGAACGTCCGCCGGGTGGCGAGATAGGCCATGGTCTGGCCGAAGGTCGCAGAGGCGGCCGCGACCTTCTCGGCGTGCTCGCGCATCACGCGGCGCGGTTCCTTGAGGGTGAAGAACGCCAGCAGCGCGAAGACGACGCCCGGCACGCCCGCGACGAGGAAGGCCGTCCGCCAGCCGTGCGCGTCGGCCACCAGGCCGCCCATGATCAGGCCCAGCAGCCCCCCGATCGGAGTGCCCATGGAGTAGAAGGCCAGCGCCGAGGCGCGCTTCTCCTTGGGCGTGTAGTCGACGATCAGGGAGTGGGCCGGCGGCGTGCAGCCGGCTTCGCCCACGCCCACGCCGATCCGGTAGATGATGAGCTGCCAGAAATTGCCAGCAGTGGCGCACATGGCGGTGAAGCCGCTCCAGACCGCCGTCGCCGAGCCGATGATGATCGCGCGGTTCTTGCGCTCGGCCATGCGGGCGATCGGGATGCCGAGGAAGGTGTAGAAGACCGCGAACGCCAGACCGCTCATGAGGCCGAGCTGCCAGTCGGCGAGGCGCAGGTCCTCCTTGATGGGCTCGGCCAGGATGTTGATCACCTGGCGGTCGAGGAAGTTGATGACGTAGATGCCGAGCAGCAGCCACATGGCGTAGCGGGTGTAGCCGGCCGAGAAGGGCGAGGCCTGATCAGCGGCGGCGGGCGCCGCGGTCTCGGCCTTGGACGCGCTGGCAGGCGACACGGCGTCGGTCATGGGGAGGCGTTCCTCGGGTTTCTTTTGTGGTTTCCCCGAACTAGATGGCGCCTGGGCGCGGCCCGCAACCGTTGAAGTGTTTCAAATCGGCAGTATGGAGAGACGGCGATGGAACTGGTGATCGGGACGAAGAAGTGGTCGACCTGGTCGCTGCGGCCATGGCTGGCGGCCAAGCGCTCGGGGCTGCCGTTTGCCGAGACTCTGGTGGAGCTCCGCCAAGAGAACAACATGAGCGAGGCGGCGATCCGCGTGCACTCGCCCTCGGGCCTGGTGCCCGTGTTGAAGGCCGACGGCCTCACGATCTGGGACAGCCTGGCGATCTGCGAATACCTGGCGGAGAAGGCCCCGCATCTCTGGCCCAAGGAGCCCGCGGCGCGGGCGATGGCGCGGGCGGCGGCTGCCGAGATGCACTCGGGCTTCCAGTCCCTGCGCGGCGAGTGCCCGATGGCGCTGGAGGTCGAGCCGAAGGAGGTGACGCTGTCGCCGGCGACCCACAAGGACATCCGCCGCATCGTCGCCGTGTGGAACGAGCTGCTGCGCCGGTTCGGCGGGCCGTTCCTGGCCGGCGACTGGTCGATCGCCGACGCCTTCTACACGCCGGTGGCGACCCGGTTTCGGACCTATGGCGTGCGCCTGTCGGACTTCGGCGATTCCGGCGCGGCGGGCGAATACTGCCAGCGCCTGCTGGAGCAACCCGAGTTCCTGGAGTGGGAAGCGGCGTCGAAGTAGTCAGGTTTCTTCCCCGTACGCTGCCGCTATGGGGGAGGACTTGCGGGTTCTGGAGAGGGCGTCGAGATGAAGCGCGTGGCCGGGCTCCTTCGGGCGGTGAACGTCGGCGGGCGGAAGCTCCTGATGGAGGACCTGAAGCGGATCGCGGTCGACGCCGGGTTCGAGGACCCGAAGACCCTGCTGGCCAGCGGCAACGTGCTGTTCGGGACGACCCTGTCGCCCGAGAAAGCCGAGAAGGCGTTGGAGGCAGCCATCCTGAAGGACCTGGGCCTTGCCGCCGACGTCATGGTCCGTGACCTCGCGCAGCTGAAGGCGGTGATCGCGGCCAACCCGTTCCCCAAGCAGGCGAAGGACGAGCCGAACCGGCTGATGGCCATGTTCCTGACCGGCGAGCCGCAGGCGGGGCTCGAGGTGCTGGAGAACGTCTGCGTGGCGGGCGAGGTGATGAAGCCAGGCCCGGGGTGCCTCTACATCCATTTCCCCAACGGGGCGGGGACCTCGAAATTGAGCAACGTCGTCATCGAGCGACGGCTGAAGGTCCGCGGCACCTCACGGAACTGGAACACCGTGAACAAGCTGGCGGCGCTGCTGGACTAGCCGCCGCGGCCCCTTGAGAACAGGACGTCGGACCAGCGCCAGTCGCCGGCGCCCAGGACGACGCGGCCGCTGGCGGGGCTCTCGTTGAGGGCCAGGAGCACGAGGCCGCGGACCCGCTGCTTGCGGCAGGCCTCCGGGGCGAAGGCGACCTCCCACATGATGGCCTCGCGCACGGCGGCCAGGCCTTTGCCCTCCTGGCCGGGGTGGGTGATCCAGTCGCCGTTCCAGACGCGGATGGCGCGGCCGTTGGCCTGCTGGGCCAGGGCGGCCTGGACGCGGCGGTCCTTGCGCAGCTTGGCCTGCAGCCAGCCGGCCATGTCGCACTGGCCGCCGCCGCCTCCGCCGCTGCCGGACCCGGCGGTGGCGGCCGAGGCGAGCTCGGCGTCGCTGACCTCGGCGGCGAGATCGGTGACCTTGCCCGCGTCGGCGAGGATGGGTTTGACCGTGGAGGGCGGCTTCTGGACCGGCCGCGATACTGTGCGCTTGGGCGGCGTCGGCTTCGGCTTCTTCTCGACCTTGGGCGGCGCGGGCTTGGGCGGCGCGGGGTCGGGCCTCGGCGTCGGGGCCGGCGGCGCGGGTGGCGGCGGCGGTGGGATCTCGACGAGCTGGACCTGGATGGCTGGCAGCTCGGCGGACGGCGGCGTCCCCGGCTGGGCCAGGAGCAGGGCCGCAAGGAAAGCCCCGTGCAGGCCGAGGCTGAAAAACCCCGTGACCAGACGGCGACGCTGCGCTTGCTTGCGGGCGGCCTCGGTCACGGGGCTCTGCGTAGGCTGTCGACTAGGCCAGGACGACCAGGACGACGCGGCGGTTGGCCTGACGGCCGGCGCGATCCTTGTTCGGCGCGACCGGCGAATCGGGGCCGTAGGAGATCGTGCTGATCCGGTTCAGGGGCACGCCGTGCTGGTTCAGGTAGCGACGGACGACCTCCGCGCGCTCCTCGCCCAGCTTGTAGTTGAAGTCCTTGGGGCCGGTGGCGTCGGTGTGGCCCTGGACCTCGATGTAGACGTTGCGGTTGTCGGCCTTGAGCTTCTCGGCGAACTGGTCGAGGCGGGCCTCCATCTCGGGCGTCAGGACGGCCTTGGCGACGCCGAACTTGAAGCCGTCGTCCTGCAGCACCTCGGAGTAGAGGAACTTGCCCTCGGCCAGCTTGCCGGCGGCGGTGGCGCGGTCGAGCGCGTCCTTGGCCGTGCCTTCGACGCTGGCGACCCGGGTTTCGACGGTGTCCACGCGGCCGGAGACCACGTCCGTCTTGGCGCCGACGACAGCGACTTCCTCACGCACGAACTTCTTGGTGGCGCAGCCCCCGAGGCTCACGACACCCAGCAACGCCGCCCCCGCAATCAGCACCTTCGACGTAGGGTGGATCATATTCAAGTCTCTCCGTTCCGGTTGGTCCCCCCGACCGTCGTTAAGCTTTGAACAACCTTTCAATCAGGCCCGATCTAGGCCGTTTTCGGGCGCAGCTTTGCTGTAACGGCCGCTTCTTCGTCCTGACGTCACGGCAGGGTTGACGCCAAGCGCCTGGAGCGCTGGCTATCGCGGCGACGCGGGGAGGGCTGTGATGGAGCGGGGCGCTGGGCGCGATTTCGGGCGCGACGTGACGGTGGATGCGGACGCCTTCGTCCATCCGACCGCGCAGATCTACGGCAAGGTGCGCGTGGCGGCAGGAGCCTCGATCTGGCCCAACGTGGTGGTGCGGGCCGAGTCGCAGGAGGTGGTCATCGGAGCGCGGACCAATGTGCAGGACTTCGTGATGATCCACGTGGGCGCGGGGACCGGCACGATCATCGGCGAGGACTGTTCGATCACCCATCACTGCACGCTGCATGGCTGCCGGATCGGCGACCGGGTGCTGGTGGGCATCGGCTCAACGGTGATGGACGGCTGCGAGGTCGGCGACAACACGATCATCGCGGGCCACGCCTTCCTGAAGGAAGGGACGGTGGTCCCGCCCAACTCCATCGTGATGGGCGCGCCAGGCAAGGCGGTGAAGGTTCGCGCCAACGCCGTCGCCAACGCCTTCAACGCCTGGATGTACCTGAAGAACGCCGAGGCCTATGCGCGCGGCGAGCACCGGCTTTGGTCGACGCCCGAGTTCGCGGCGGCGGCGCGGGAGGAACAGGCGCGGCTGGCGGGGCTCCTCGGGTAGGGCGTGTGGCCGGTCCGATTGGCGCGTGCTAAGCTGACGGCTCGTGTTTACCGGGCGGCGGTCATCGCCAGACGCCCGCTGCACACCGGCGGGAGCCCAGCGTGGACCACCGACCCCAACAGGCCGGAGGAAACGCATGGCGGTCGGCAATCACGTCGAAAATCCCTTTGAATATGCCCTGAAGAACCTGGTCGGCGCGTTCTCGGGCGCGCACCATAAGAAGACGGCGGCCGAGCGGGCGGCCGCGCGGGCCGAGCCCGAGGTGCGCAAGATCGGAATGGCCGACCTGACGGCGTCGCTGAAGAAGGGCTTCGGCGACTTCGGCGCGGCGCGCGACGACGTCGTGTTCATCGCCATCATCTATCCGCTGGCCGGCCTGGTGCTGGCGGCGGTGGCCATGCGCTACGAGCTGTTGCCGATGGTGTTCCCGCTGCTGTCGGGCTTCGCCCTGGTCGGTCCGCTGGCCGCCGTCGGCCTCTACGAGATCAGCCGCCGGCGCGAGCAGGGCGAGGACGTGAGCTGGATGGACGCCGTGCGTGTGTTCCGCTCGCCGGCGATCGGCTCGATCGTGGAGATGGGCCTGATCCTGATCGCCCTCTTCGCGCTCTGGATGGGGACGGCCTACGAGATCAGCCTGCTGGCGTTCGGCAACGGCGCGCCGCCGACGGCCGAGATCTTCGTCAACCAGGTGTTCGCCACGGGCGGCGGCCAGGCGATGGCGGTGATCGGCATCGGCGTGGGCTTCCTGTTCGCGGTGGTCGCCCTGGCGCTGAGCGTCGTCTCGTTCCCCCTGCTGCTGGACAAGCACGTAGACTTGGACGTGGCGATCCGCACCTCGCTGAAGGTGGTGGCGGCCAATCCGGGGACGATGGCAATCTGGGGCCTGATCGTGGCCGGCGCCCTGGTGCTGGGTTCGATCCCGGCGCTGGTCGGGCTGATCGTCGTCGTGCCCGTTCTGGGCCACGCGACCTGGCACCTCTACCGCCGCGCGGTGGGCTGACCGCCGCCGGATTCCCCTGGCAGGCGCATCGGCTGGCGGGGCGCCGCCGGGGGACCCTATGCTCGCGGTTGAGCCCGTGCGGTGGACGGTCCGGTCGCGTCATGAAACTGATGATCATCGATGATCACGCGCTGGTGCGGGAGGGTGTCCTGGCGCTCTTGGAGCGCGAGGCGCCTGGGGCCGAGCTGCTGCAGGCGTGCGACAGCGCCGAGGGCCTGCGGATGGCGATCCGCCACGATGACCTGGACGCGGTGTTTCTGGACCTCTCCATGCCCGGGATGGATGGCATGGACGCGCTGCGGGAGTTCGCGCGACTGCGTCCCGCCCTGCCGGTGATCGTGCTGACGGCGGCCGACGATCCGGCGCTGGCGCGGCAGGCGTTCGCGGTCGGCGCGCTGGGCTATGTGCCCAAGTCTGCCTCGGCCGATACGCTGCTGATGGCCCTGTCGTTGGTGCTCCGCGGCGAGCCGTTCGTGCCGACCCTGGTGCAGCGACCCGCCGCGCCGGCCATAGCCGCGCAGCCCGCGGCCTTCAGCGACCTCACCGAGCGCCAGTCGGAGGTGCTGCGCCATCTGGGCGACGGGCTGTCGAACAAGGCGATCGCCCACCGGATGGGCATCACCGAGAAGACCATCAAGGCGCACATGACCGGCGTGCTGCGTGCGCTGTCGGTCAGCGACCGCGAGCAGGCGGTCCAGTCGGCCAGGGCGGCGGGCATCATCTGACGGCGGCGGCCTCGACCGTGCGCGAGCCCGTGAGGTTGCCCAGCGCCGCGCGCAGCTTGCCGGCCGCCAGCGGCTTATGCAGCAGCACGAGGCCGGTGTCGTGGGCGGCGCGCAGCCGGTCGGGGGCCGTGTCGCCGGTGATCAGCAGGACGGGCAGGCCCGATCCGAAGACGGCGCGGACGCGGGCGATCGCTGAGAGCGCGGTCTCGCCGCCGGCCAGCCGCCAGTCGCAGATCAGCAGGTCGGGCGGCCGGGCGGGATCGGCCCGCGCCAGCAACGCCTCGGCGGAGGCGGCGACACGGACATCGTAGCCCCAGGCGGGAAGGAGTGCGCCCATGCTCTCCTGGACGAGCCGCTCGTCGTCGATCACGAAGACCAGGCCGGAGCGGGTGGGCGCTGCGGTCTCGGCGGTTGCGGGGGCCGCGGCTGCGCGGCGAGCGAGCGGCGTCGAGACCCTGAAGACGGAGCCGCGACCCGGCCAGGAGCGCAGGGTGACGGGACAGTCCAGCAGCACCGACAGCCGCCGCGTGATGGCGAGGCCCAAGCCCAGGCCCTTGCGGCGGTCTCGCTCCGGATTGCCGAGCTGGTAGTACTCTTCGAAGACCCGCTCCTGCTGGTCGGGGGCGATGCCTGGGCCGGTGTCCCACACCTCTGCGACGAGCCGGTCGCCGCGGCGGCGGCAGCCGACCAGGACGCGGCCGCGGTCGGTGTGACGAACGGCATTCGAGACCAGATTGCGCAGGATGCGCTCGAGCAGGATCGGGTCGGTGTCGACGGCCGCGCCACAGGGGACCGCGCGCAGCTCCAGCGGACGGCTGCCCAACTCGGCGGCCTGTTCGCGGCAGAGACGGGCGAGCAGCGGACCGATCTCGAAGACTTGCCGCTCGGGCGTCACGACGCCGGCGTCCAACTGGGAGATGTCGAGCAAGCTGCCGAACAGGTCGCCCATGGCCTGGACGGTTTCTGCGATCTGGCCGGTGAGCCGCTGGCCCTGAGGGGCCATGGGCAGGCGCGAGAGGGCGGCGACGAAAAGGCCCAGCGCGTGCATGGGCTGGCGCAGGTCATGGCTGGCGGCGGCGAGGAAGCGGCTCTTGGCGAGGTTGGCCCGTTCGGCCAGGTCACGCTGCTGGGCCAGGCGCTCGGCGAGGTCGAGGTTCTCGAAACGCAGGCGGACCGACTCGGTGAAGGCGCGGGTCTGGCGGTGGCTGAGCCAGGCGATGGCGGCGGTGAGGATCGCCCCCAGGATCGCGACGCCCCAGTAGCGCGGGTCGGGCACGAACGAGGCCCACGCGATGTAGGGGAGCATCGCGGGGAACATCATCGCGTAATAGACCCGGGCATAGCTGCCCCAGGAGGCTACCGAGGCGCAGACCGCGCCGCCGCCGATCATGCAGATCCAGACCTGTTGGTCGGCCCGGCCGGGGCCGGCCAGCCAGAGTGTGGCGCCGCCCCAGCGGAGGCCGTCCGCGAGGCAGGCCGCCATCAGCCGCCGCTCCCACGCCCGCCAGTCAGACGGCCCGGGCCGCGCCGCGCGCCGCCAGGCCCAGAGGCCGAGCTGGCCCGCGAAGACCAGGAGGCTGGCCGCGATCCAGGCCTGGACCTGGAGCAAGCGGTCGGGCGCCATGTAGAGCATGCCTGCCGAGGCGACGATGACGGCGAACAGCATCACCAGCGCGCCGGCCGGCAGGTTGCCGTAGAGGGCGCGGATCAGCTCGGTCCGCTCGCGTTCGCTCGACGGCATGTCCGCCTCGTCAGCTCTGCAAAGCCAATTTCTCAGAGAAACCTGCTGCGACCAAGACAGAAACGTGACGTTGCTTTCACCTCGTGGTCTTGAGACCAGTCTTAGGACCGTGGTCCAATTTCTAAGCTCTTTCCACGGTGTTACCGAATTCTTCTGGCGACCATTCGTCGCGCGAACTCGGATTGCACAGGGGAGCTTTGAATGCGGAAATTACTGTCGATGGCGGCGGCGCTTGCCGTCCTGCCCGCGGCGGCGAACGCCGCCAACCTGATCCAGAACGGCAGCTTCGAGGACTCGACCAGCCCGTTCATCACCCCGCCTGGCTGGTTCAACATCGGCCACACCGAGGGCGTCCTGTCCTACGCTGCGCTGGGCCTTCCGGCCTTCGACGGGGACTATGTCTATGTGACCGGCGGACAGTCCAGCAACGGCTTCCTCTTCCCCGGCGAGGGGATCGGGCAGAACGTGGCCACGACGGCGGGCGACATTTATCAGCTTTCGTTCGGCTACACGGGCGAGAACTGCCCGGGATGCACGACCGTGTTCACTGTGAGCCTGGGAGCCTTTTCCCAGGACTTCACGATCACGGCGGATGACTCCGGCTACTTCCACAAGCCGTTCACGGTGGCGACGCTCGATCCCTATGTGGCGAGCGGGCCGACCACGACGCTCAGCTTCGTGCTGAAGTCGACCACCAACATCGGCAACAATGACCCGATCTTCGACCGCGTGGTGCTGGAGCGGATCGGTTCGACGGACGCCGTGCCCGAGCCGTCGACCTGGGCCCTGATGATCGCCGGCTTCGGTGGGGCGGGCGCGATGCTGCGGCGGCGGAGGGCTGCCGCCGCTTGAACCACGCCAGGCGCAACGACCGGTGGCCGCAACTTTCTTGCGGGCCGCTGTCGGAGCGGGCCAGGGTCGTTCGTCGGAGGGGTGACGGGCCATGCCGGCCCGCACCCAACCGAAGGAGACCTTCCATGCGCTACATGTTCATCGTCCGCTCGGCCGAGCAGGGCCCGCCGTCGGCCGAGCTGATGGAGGCCATGAACGAGCTGGCCGCCGAGGAAATCCGCGCCGGCCGGATGATCGACCAGGGCGGCCTGATGCCGGTGGCCATGGGCGCGGAGATCGCGCTGAAGGACGGCAAGCTCTCGGTCGTGGACGGCCCTTTCATCGAGTCGAAGGAGATCGTCGGCGGTTACGCGATCTTCGATTTCCCGGCCCGCGAGGAGGCCATCGCCTCGGCGCAGAAGTTCATGGAGTTGCACCGCCTGCACATGCCGGGCTGGGAAGGCGTCTGCGAGATGCGGCCGATGGCGGTGCACGGCGTCGAGGTTCCCGAATGCGCCGGATCGGCGGCGGCCGGCGCCTAGGCCGCCGGTGAGCGGAGGCGACGCGCAGCGGACGATCCTGGCCGTCTGGCGGATCGAGCAGCCCCGGCTGATCGCCGGTCTGGCCCGGATGCTGCGCGACGTCCCGCTGGCCGAGGAACTGGTGCAGGAGGCGTTGGTCGCCGCGCTGGAGACCTGGCCCTCGGCCGGCGCGCCCGAGCGGCCGGGCGCCTGGCTGATGGCGACGGCGCGCAGGCGGGCGCTGGACCACCTGCGTCGCGACAAGATGCTGGCGCGCAAGCACGCGGCGCTGGCCCGGACGCTGGAGGTCGAGGAGCAGGCGACGCCCGACCTCGCCGCGCGGCTGGACGACGACATCGGCGACGAGCGGCTGCGGCTGATCTTCACCGCCTGCCACCCGCTGCTCAGCCGCGAGGCCCGCGCGGCGCTGACGCTGCGGATGATCTGCGGCCTGACGACGGGCGAGATCGCCCGCGCCTTCCTGCAGACCGAAGTGGCGGTCGGCCAGCGGATCACGCGGGCCAAGCGGACGCTCTCGGAGTCGGGCCTGGAGTACGAGACGCCTCGCGGTGAGGAACTTGCCGCCCGGCAGAGCTCGGTCCTGGAGGTCATCTACCTGATCTTCAACGAGGGCTATGCCGCCAGCGCTGGCGACGACTGGATGCGGCCGCAGCTGATGCACGAGGGGCTGCGGCTGGGGCGGATCCTGACGGCGATCCTGCCGCACGAGCCCGAGCCGCGGGCGCTGCTGGCGCTGATGGAGCTGAACGCCTCGCGGATCGCGGCGCGGACCGGGCCGGACGGCGAGCCGATCCTCCTGCCCGACCAGGACCGCACGCTATGGGACTGGGCGCAGGTGCGCCGCGGGTTGCTGGCGCTGTCGCGGGCGCAGGCCCTGGGCGGCGGGGGTGGATTCTATGCGCTGCAGGCCGCCATCGTGGCGTGCCACGTGCGGGCCCAGGCCACCGACCGGACCGACTGGGCGCGGATCGCCGAGCTGTACGCCACTCTGGCGCGCCGCTGGCCCTCGCCCGTGGTGGAGCTGAACCGGGCGATTGCGGTGGGATTCTCCGAGGGGCCCGCGGCGGGTCTGGCGATCCTGGACACACTCACGGAGGCGCTGGCGCGCTACCACTTCCTGCCGGCAGCGCGGGGCGACCTTTTGCTCAAGCTAGGGCGTTCGGCCGAAGCGAGGGCCGAGTTCCTGCGGGCGGCGGAGATGGCCGGCAACGGGCGGGAGCGGGCGTTCCTGGAACGGCGCGCCGCCGCCTGCGGCTGAGCCCGGCCGTACCAAATCTTCAATTTTTGAAACAGGGCTGCAATGCGCGCGGGGTAGGGCGAACCTGGCGGCCGAGGGGGCCGGCCGATGCGCATTGCCCGAAGGGGCGGCGCGCTCGTAGAACAGGTACGAACGCCGCGCCCTCGCAGCGGCGACGAAGATGGGGAGTTGAGGCCATGCACAAGGTGGTCATCGCAGCGTTTGGGACCCTTCTGCTGGCCGGCGCAGCCGCCGCGCCGCTGACCGCCGCGGCCGCCGACGCGGGCGCCAAGGCTCCCGCCGCCAAGGCCGCGCCGTGGAAACTGGAGCGCAACGCCTTCGGTCAGCCCGACATGGCCGGCTTCTGGAGCAACGCCACGCTGACGCCGATGACGCGCCGGCCGCAGTTCAAGACCCAGTCCGTCTACACGCCGGAGCAGGTGAAGGAGATGGAGTCCAGCGCCGCCGCCGAGGTGGACGAGGGCAACCAGGACACCGACCCGAACGCGCCGGCCGAGGCCAAGCCCGCCAGCAACGCCAACATCCGTCCGGAGTTCGCAGCGGCGGGCGGCGATGTGGGCGGCTACAACCGCGGCTGGCTCGACCCGGGCAGCCACGTGATGCGCTTCAACGGCGAGCCGCGCACCTCGCTGATCACCACGGCCGACGGCCAGGTCCCCCCGCGCAAGGCGGGCGCCGCGCCGGCCCCGCGCTTCGGCGGCGGCATGGGCTCGTTCGACAGCTACGAGACCCGCTCGCTGGGCGAGCGCTGCATCATGTCGTTCGGCCGCAACGCCGGCCCGCCGATGTTCCCGAACGGCTTCTACAACAACAACTACCAGTTCATTCAGACCAAGGACTCGGTGCTGATCGAGGTCGAGATGATCCACGACCTGCGGATCATCCCGCTGAACACCAAGCACCGCACCGACGGCGTGCGCCCGTGGATGGGCGACTCGATCGGCTGGTACGAGGGCGACACCCTGGTGGTCGAGACCACCAATCTGCCCCAGGCCCAGCACTTCATGGGTTCGTGGAAAAACCTGAAGATCACCGAGAAGTTCACCCGGGTCGGCAAGTACCGGCTGCAGTACCAGTTCACGGTCGAGGATCCCGACACCTGGGACAAGCCTTGGGGCGGTGAGTACGAGTTCTCGCCGCTGGACGGCCGCATCTACGAATACGCCTGCCACGAGGGCAACTACGCGCTGCCGGGCATCCTGGCCGGTGCGCGCGCAGAGGAGCAGCAGAAGGCCGAAGCCGCGGCGAAGGCCGCCGCCGAGAAGGCCGAGGCCGACAAGGCCGCCGCCGCCAAGGCCGTCACGGGCAAGAAGGGTTCGACGAAGGCGACCGAATAGGTCGAGCCTCTCCGTCGAGTGTCGCGCGGGCCGGGGAGCGATCCCCGGCCCGATGCGTTTGCGGGCGGCGCTAGCGCGGCAGGTCCTTCAGCATGCGACTGGCGATCACCGAGGGCTGGTTCTTCAGCTGCTGCTCGGTGGAATAGACGGCCTTCAGGAGGGCCAAGTCCCAGTCGGAGAGGCTTTGCGGCCTGTCGGCGCCGGTCGACTGGAACAGACGCAGGATGGTGGGCGCCTCGCCAAGCGGCGCGTCGAGGTCGAACTCGCAGAGCGTGGTCATGGCGACGTAGTCGGCGAGCTGGCCGACGCTCAGGGCGCGGGTCTTCTCCGCATCGACCACGACGACCGCGCCCCAGTCGTTGCGCACCACACTGGAGACGATACGGCTGTTCTCCAGGCGGCCCTCGTTCGGGTTCAGGCCTTCGGGCTGCTGGCGACGGCGTTTGGCGAGGTCGCCCAGGTCGGCGTCGGCCCAGTGCTCGAAGGCCCAGTTGTGCCAGACCCGGATCGGCCGGTCGGTGGCGATGAAACGGGCGATGCGCGGCGGAAGTTCGTGCCCGAAGAGATTGGAATCCCTCTTCTTCCAGGCCGTGAGCAGCGCCTTCGGATCGTGGGTGACCACGATGTAGACGTTGGGCTTGCAGTCGGCGTCGCCCAGCGGCGCGCGGGCCTGGGCGGCCACCTGGGACAGGCGGCTCAGCACATACTCGCCCTGGTCCTTAGGCAAGCCGGCGACCAGCGGGCAGACGGCGCGCCGCCAGCGGACCAGGGACTCACCGAACTCCTTCTTCGCCGCGGCGCGGACATAGGCATGGACGCGCGCTTCGAGGGGCGCGGCCCGACCCTCGACGACGACGCCCTCGACCTCTCGGCTCTGGGCGTTGGCGGCGGGCGCGAGCGCCAGGCCGAGGGCCAGCGCCACGCCGGCGGGGCAGAGGCGGAGGGGGAAGCTGAACACCACGGCGATCTCCGGTGAGAGAGCGAGCCTCGCCGTCGTTTCCGGTGCGGTCAACGGTCGCCGCGCGGGCCGTCAGCAGGCTCGCCATTCGACTTTGACGGGTTTGGCCTGCGGCGAACCGCCGCAGGCCTGGAGACGGCTTCGTGGTCGCACCGCGCCCGGCGTTCACCCAGTCGAAAGTCGCCATCGGTTTACCTTCTGATCGGGCGTCCAGGCGCCGCGAGAGGGATCGAGTGTTGACCAGCCGCGTACCGTCCGGCGCCGAGGGGGCCTTCGCCTTCATCGCCGAGCACACCAGCGACGTGATCGTCCGCGCCGACGCACAGGGCGTGCTGACCTATGTCTCCCCCGCCTCCCGCCGCTACGGATACGAGCCCGACGAACTGATCGGGCGACTGCAGTCCGACCTGGTCCACCCCGAAGACCTGCAGAGCCTGGCCGAGAAGACCGCTGCATTGCTGGCGGGCAAGCTGGAGGTGGGACTGAAGCGCGAGCACCGGTTCCTGACCGCCGACGGCGAGTGGGTCTGGTTCGAGGGGAACCCGCAGATCGTGCGCGGCGACGAGGGCGAGGTCGTCGAGATCATCAACATCTTCCGGGACGTGACGGCGCGCGTGCGCCTCGAGGCCCGGGCCCAGGCGCAGGCCGAGCAGTTCGAGGCCTCGTTCCGACACGCGGCCATCGGCATGGCCCTGGTGGGCCTGGACGGCAGCTTCCTGCGCCTGAACGAGGCGTTCTGCCGGCTGGTGGGCTATCCCGAGCCCGAGCTGCGCAAGCTCGCCTTCCAGACCATCACCCATCCCGACGACCTGGACGCGGACCTGGGCCTTCTGGGGCAGCTCACGGCGCGCGAGATCGACAGCTATCGGATGGACAAGCGCTACGTCCGAGCCGACGGCCAGACCGTCTGGGTGCGCCTGGCGGTCTCGATGGTGTGCGACCCGGACGGTCGACCGAAGCACTATGTGGCCCAGGTCGAGGACCAATCCGAGCGGCGAGCCGCCGAGGAAGCGCTGCGCGAGAGCGAGGCCCGCTACCGGCTGATCGCCGAGAACACGTCGGACATGATCACCATGACCGACCTGACCGGCCAGACGATCTACGCCAGCCCCAGCGTGCGGCAGACGGGTGTCCGTCCCGAGGACCTGGAAGGGCGCAGCTTCGCCTACAGCGTCCACCCTGACGACTCGAAGGAAATGTTCCGGGCGTTCCGCAAGCTGCTGGCCGAGGGCGGCACGACGCGGGTCCGCTGGCGCGGCCACGACGCCAACACCGGCGGCTGGATCTGGCTGGAGTCGAATGCGAGCCTCGTGCGCGATCCGAATACCGGGGAGCCGACCGGATTCCTGGACGTCATCCGCAACATCAGCCTGCAGGTCGAGCAGGAAGAGACGGTGGCGCAGGCGCGTTCCGCCGCCGAAGCGGCCGCGGCGGCCAAGTCCCAGTTCCTGGCCAACATGAGCCACGAGATCCGCACGCCGCTGACGGCCGTGCTGGGTTTCACCAATCTGCTGCGCGAGATGGAGCTGCCGGAATCGGCTGCGGGCTATGTGCGGCGCATCGCCGGCGCGGGCAACGCGCTGCTGGCCATCGTCAACGACATCCTGGATTTCTCGAAACTGGAGGCCGGCAAGTTCGAGATCCGGCCGCGCCCGACGCGCCTGGCCGAGGTATGCGAGGAGACGCTGCACCTGTTCTCGACCCAGGCCGAGGCCAAGGGGCTGAGCATGTCGCTGGAGACCGTCCCAGGCCTGCCGTACGCGGCGATGCTGGACGGTGACCGGCTGCGGCAGCTGCTGATCAACCTGATCGGCAACGCCATCAAGTTCACCGACGAGGGCGGGGTCACGCTGCGCCTGGCGCCGAGCATCGAGGGCGTGACCATCGAGGTGGCCGACACGGGGCCAGGTCTGGACGACGAAGCCCAGGCGCTGCTGTTCCAGCGGTTCAGCCAGGTGGACGACGGCATGACGCGCCGGCACGGCGGCACAGGTCTGGGCCTGGCCATCAGCCGCGGCATCGCCGAGGCCATGGGCGGCCACATCGGCGTCACCAGCACGCCGGGCGAAGGCGCCGTGTTCCGCGTTGAGCTCCCGGCGCCGGCCGCCGAACTGCCCGAGCCGATGGCCCACGAGGCCGCCGGCATCGCCTCGATCGAAGGCGTGCGGGTGCTGGTGGTCGACGACAACCCAGTGAACCGCGAGCTGTCGCGCCGCATCCTGGAGGCCGCGGGGGCCGAGGTGACGGACGTTGGCGACGGCGCCGCCGCCCTGACACAGCTCTCGCTGCTGCCGGTGGACGTGGTGCTGATGGACCTGCGCATGCCGGTGCTGGACGGCCGAGCGGCGGTGAAGGCCCTGCGCGAGATGGCGGGGCCGAACCAGGACGTGCCGGTGCTGGCGTTCACCGCCGACGCCGACCTGGAGGGCGAGGGCGATCTCGAAGGCTTCGACGGCCTGGTCCGCAAGCCGATCCAGCCCATGGAGCTTTATGTCGCCATCGCGGGGGCGATCCAATGGATGCCCGAGATGATGAACGACGAACGGGGCGCCGCCTGATGGCCCACCGGACCGACGCCTTCGCCCAGTTTGCGGAGCGCACGAACGACGTGGTCGTCCGGGTGAATGGCGAAGGCCGGATCGTCTATATCTCTTGGGCGGTGCGCAACTTCGGCTACGAGCCGGCCGAACTGGTCGGCACGACCGGCGCCGAGCTGATCCACCCCGACGACGCAGCCAGCATGACGGCCAATGTCGCGGCCCTGCTGCGAGGCGAGCGCGGCCCGTCGACGCGGCGCGAGCACCGCTTCCGCTGCAAGACCCGCGGCTGGGTCTGGGTCGAGGGCAACCCCTACCTGGAGTACGACGCGGACGGCGCGGTGACGGGCTTCGTCAATGTTCTGCGCGACGTGACCGAACGGCGCGCGCAGGCCGACCTTTTCGAAACCGCCTTCGAGCAATCGGCCATCGGCAAGGTGCTGACGGACCTGGACGGTCGGCTGTTCAGGGTCAACGACGCGCTGTGCCGGATGCTGGGCTACGAGGCCGAGCAGATCCTGGGAGTGACCACCGACAGCCTGGCCCATCCCGAGCAGATCGGGCTCAGCGCCGAGAACACCCGGCGGCTGCTGGCCGACGAGATCCAGAGCTACGAGGCCGAGCGCCGCTTCCGCAAGGCGGACGGGACCTATCTGTGGGTGCAACTGACCGTGGCCCTGGTGCGCCACCCGGACGGCTCGCCCAAGCACTATGTGAGCGAGGTGCAGGACCTGACCGCCCGCAAGGCGGCGGAGGCGGCGCAGCAGGCGACCGAGGCGCGCTATCGCCTCATCGCCGAGAACATGTCGGACCTGATCTTCGTGGCCGGCCTGGACGGGCGCTCCACCTACGTGAGCCCCTCGGTGGCCCGCTACGGCATGCCGCCGGAGGAGATACAGGGCCGGGAGGCGCGGGAGTCGGTGCACCCCGACGACTGGCCGCACATGTCGTCGGTGTTCCGTGAACTGGCCGAGGGCGGGCCCGGGCAGCGCGCACGCTGGCGCGGGCGCGACCACGTCAGCGGCGGCTGGAACTGGTTCGAGTCGAGCCCGACGCTGCTGCGCGACCCGGAGACGGGCGAGCCGACGGGCTTCCTGGACGTGGTTCGCGACGTCAGCCATCAGGTCGAGCAGGAGGCGGCGCTGGCGGCGGCGCGCACCGAGGCCGAGGACGCAGCGGCGGCCAAGTCGCAGTTCCTGGCCAACATGAGCCATGAAATCCGCACGCCGCTGACCGCCGTGCTGGGCTTCACGACCCTCCTCGAGGAGATGCGACTGGAGCCGGCCGCGGCGGGCTATGTCCGCCGGATCGCCGGGGCGGGCAACGGCCTCCTGGCCATCGTCAACGACATCCTCGACTTCTCGAAGATCGAGGCCGGCAAGTTCGAGATCCGGCCGCGCCCGACCGACCTGATCGGCGCCTGCGAGGAGACTCTGCAGCTCTTCACCGGCCAGGCCGACGAGAAGGGCTTGGCGCTGTCGTTCGTGACCGAGCCAGGCACACCACCGGTGGTGATGCTGGACGGTGACCGACTGCGACAGATGCTGGTGAACCTGATCGGCAACGCGCTGAAGTTCACGACCCATGGGCGTGTGGCGCTGCGCGTGGCGCCAATGGCCGGCGAACGCGTGGCCATCGAGGTGATCGACACCGGGCCTGGGCTGGACGAGGAAGCGCAGGGGCGGCTGTTCCAGCGCTTCACCCAGATCGACGGGTCGCTGACCCGCTCGCACGGCGGCACGGGCCTGGGACTGGCGATCAGCCGCGGCCTGGCCGAGGCCATGGGCGGCGAGATCGGCGTCGACAGCACGCCCGGCAAGGGCGCGACGTTCCGGATCGTGCTGCCGGCGCCGCCGGCGCTGACCTTGGAGGCGGACGACGAAGTGGTCGACGTGGCCTCGATCGAGGGCGCGCGGGTCTTCGTGGTCGACGACAATCCGGTGAACCGCGAGCTGGCGCGGCGCATCCTGACGGCCGCGGGCGCGGACGTGGAGGAAGCATCCGACGGCGAGGAGGCGGTGGCGGCGCTGGAGCTGCTGCCGGTCGACGTGGTGCTGATGGACCTGCGGATGCCCGGCCTGGACGGGCGCCGCGCGCTGGAGCGCTTGCGCGCCCGGCCAGGGCCGAACCAGTACATACCGGTGCTGGCGTTCACGGCCGACGCGGAGATGGAGGGCGAGGGCGAGCTGGCGGGCTTCGACGGCGTGGTCCGCAAGCCGATCCAGCCATTAGAGATGTACGCCGCGATCGCGAGCGCCATGCGCTGGTTCGCGGACGAGGAGGAAACGACCCATGCAACTGGTTGAGCGGGCCCGCCGCATCCTGGTGGTCGACGACGACGCCCACATCCTGGAGCTCATCACGACCCGCTTGGGGATCGCCGGCTTCGACACCCGCACGGCGCGCAACGGCAACGAGGCGATCCACGCCCTCGCCGAGTTCAAGCCCGAGGCGATGGTGCTCGACATCAACATGCCGGTACTGGACGGCTTCGGCGTGCTGAAGCACATGCAGGCCAACGGCCTGACCTCGAAGACGCCGACCATGGTGCTGACCGCGCGCAACAACGCCGGCGACGTGTCGAAGGCCGTGCAGCTTGGCGCGCGGGACTATCTGTCGAAGCCGTTCAACCACACCCAGCTGTTGCAGCGCATCGGTCGCCTGCTGGCCCGGCCGCGGGCGGCGGTCTAGCTCAGGTCACCGGCGCTCGCAGCCGGCAGACCACGCCGTCGGGGGAATAGTCGATGGCCGCCGGCGCCCCGAGCTCGGCCGTCAGGCCCGAGAGCAATCGCGTCCCAAAGCCCCGCGACGTCGGGGGCGTCACGGGCGGCCCGCCTTCCTCGCGCCATTCCAGATCGATCGCCGCGCCGCCGGACGCGGCTGCCCAGCGAAGCCGCACCATCCCATCGGGCGTCGACAGCGCACCGTACTTCTGTGCGTTGGTGGCGAGCTCGTGCAGCGCCATCGAGATCGCCAAAGCCACATTCGGCGCCAGGCGGGCGCGGGGCCCCTCGATGCGGATCCGCGGACTCTCGGGGTCGTCGTAGGGGCGAACCGCCTCGCGGGCGATATCGGTGATCTCGGCGCTTTCCCAGTTCTCGCGGGTGAGCACGTTGTGGGCCGTCGACAGGGCCAGCAAGCGGTCGGTGAGCCGCTCGCGCGCCTCGGCGGCCGGCACGCCCTCGCGCAGGGTCTGCCGCGCCAGCGACTGGATGGTGGCCAGGGTGTTCTTCACCCGGTGGTTCAGCTCGTTGATCAGCAGCCGTTGACGGGACTCGCTCTCGGCCAGGCGCGCGCGGTCGGCGCGGATGCGCGCGTCCTCCAGCTTGACGTCGGTGATGTCGGCCAGCACGCCGAACATGCCGATCGGCTGGCCGTGGTCGCCGGCCTGGACGCGGGCTCGGATCCGGATCCAGCGCTCCGCGCCGTCGCTGGGCCGGGTCACGCGATACTCGATCTCGTAGGGCGTCAGGTCGGTGAGGGCCTGGATCACCGCGACGCGCGCCGGCTCGCGATCGTCCGGGTGGACGTGCTGCAGCATCTCGCCCCAGGTCATGGTCGGGCCCGGTTCGATGCCCACCAGCTCGGCGGCGCGGGGCGACATGTCAGTCAGGTCGCTGGACAGGTCCCAGCGCCAGTCGCCGAAGCCGGAGGTGGCCAGGGCGAGCTCCAGGCGCGCGGCCTGCTCGCGCTCGCGCCGGGCGCGCTGGCGGCGCTCGGTGATGTCGCGGAAGGTCACCGCCAGACCGTCCTCGATGGGAAAGGCGCGCAGGTGGAACCAGGCGCCGGGGCGCAGCTCGGAATCCGCCTCGGCCTCGACCTCGATCCGCGCGGTCATGGCGCGTTCGAGGAAGCTGCGCATCTCGCCGTCCGCGCCCAGCTCGGCCAGGTCCCAGGCGACACGGCCGAGGGCGTCCTCACGGCGCAGGTTGTAGTGCGCCTCGGCGGCCCGGTTGCAGTAGGTGACGCGCCAGTCGAAGTCGAACGCCATGAAGCCGTCGCCGATGCTGTCGAGCAGCTCGGCCATCTGGCGGTCCTGGGCCGCTCGGAGGCGCGCCGGGGTCTCCGGAATGAGGTCCGCTCCTAAGTGCTTGCAACTCCTAGGTGATCATGAGGGCGCCCCGCGCTCGGCCACAAGACCAAGACAGGGTTGTATCGTGACGTGCGCGGCGGGCTGTGGCTTGATCACGCTTCAAGTTCTCACAGGCGTAGGACGGTTTTGAGCAAGGCCCGGCCAGACCCAATGGCGGACGCGCGGCTGGCGGCGGTGCTGGAGAGCATCAGCGACGTCTACTACGCCGTCGACCGCGACTGGCGCATCATGCTGTTCAACCGCTCGGCCGAGGAATTCTTCGGCCTTGCGCGCGAGGCGATCCTGGGGCGCAGCTTCTGGGAGCTGTATCCCGACAAGGAGGGCGAGTTCGGCCGGCTTCTGCAGGCGGCCATGGACCGGCGCAAGGCCAGCCGGATGACCGCACCGTCGGCGTTCCGGGCCGGGCGGACCGTGGAGGTGCGGATCGCGCCCCTGGCCGACGAGGGCGTCGGGGTCTCGATCGACGACGTCACCGAGCGCGCGGCCGCCGAGCGCGCCATGCGGCGCAGCCAGCAGCGGCTCGACCTCGCCGTCGAAGCCCACGCCATCGGCATCTTCGACTGGCACATCCCGAGCGGGAAGGTGGTCTGGAACCGCGAGGAGGAGACGGTCTTCGGCCTGCCCGAGGGCAGCTTCGGCGGCGATATCGGCGACTGGCGCAAGCAGGTGCTGGACGAGGACCTCGGACGCATGGAGGCCGAGATGTCCGCGGCCATGGCGGCCAGGCAGGAGACCATGTCGTTCCAGTTCCGCATCCGCCGGCCGGACGGGGCGGTGCGTTGGGTGGAGGGCTCGGCGCGGTTCCTCTACCTGCCCGACGGCACGCCGCACCGGATGGTGGGCACCAATGTGGACGTCACCGCCCGCAAGGTGGCCGAACAGCATCAGCAGCTGCTCATCAACGAACTGAACCATCGGGTGAAGAACACCCTGGCCATCGTGCAGGGGATCGCCTGGCAGTCGTTCCGGCCGAGCTCGGCACCGCGCAGCGCGGTGGAGGCGTTCGAGGGGCGGCTGGCGGCACTGTCGGCGGCGCATGACGTGCTGACGCGGCAGAGCTGGGAGGCAGCCCCGATCGCCAGCATCGTGGCCGAGGCGCTGGCCCCGCACCATGCGGGCGATGGGCGGTTGACCGCGCTGGGTCCGTCGGTGGATCTGGAGCCGAAGACCGCGGTGGCGCTGGGCCTGGCCATGCACGAGCTGGCCACCAACGCGGTGAAGTACGGCGCGCTCTCGGTGCCCGAGGGCCGGGTCGAGGTGCGCTGGAGCGCCGACGGCGGACGGCTGGAGCTCGTCTGGCGCGAGAGCGGCGGCCCGCTGGTCGCCAAGCCGGCGCGCCGCGGCTTCGGCGCGCGCCTGCTGGAGCAGGGATTGGCCGACGAGCTGGGCGGCCAGGTGCGGCTGGAGTTCCGGCCCGAGGGCGTGGTCTGTGTGGTCGAGGCCGCGCTGGGCGCCTAGGCCGCCTGGGCGTCGTGCAGGTCGGAGCCCAGGCTGAGCTCGAAGTCCTGCAGGGTGTCGACGAGCTGGACCACGTTGGCCGCCAGCGGCTTGCCGCGCGGGAACTGATAGCGCCAGTAAGTGGCGATGTGGCTGACCAGGCCGCAGCCGTCACCCAGCGACAGGAACATCTCGGGCGACTTCAGCAGGAAGTCGCGGAAGGCCAGCGCATTGCCCTCGACGGTGAGCTGCTGGAAGACATCGTCGTAGACGCCCAGGTGGTTCATCACCGACTTCACCTGACGCTCCATCTTCTGGCGCAGGCGGATCTTGAGGGCCTCGAGCTCGTGCGCAGTCTCAGAGTCGACGGGGCCGATGACGCGCACCCGGCCCAGCTCGTTGAACACGTCGCGCAGGTTCCCCCAGAGCGTGTTCAGCACCCATTTGTAGTAGAGGAAGCCCTTCCAGGCGAAGATGCCTTCCTTGTAGTTCTCGCGCTCCAGCCGTAGCGTCAGGCGCAGCGGCTCCAGCCGCTCGTCGGTCTTGGCCGAGAGCAGGGCCTCGACGAGGCGGGCGACGTTACCCTCCTGGCCCTGGGTGTCGCGGTAGGCCAGCTCGATCAGCTTGGCGATCTCCGAGCCCACGAACCGCTGCATGCGCGCCAGGTCGGGGGCCGAGATCTCGAAGTGGCTGGGGCTGATGTCGAAGCCGCGCCGCTTCATGTGCTCACGCAACAGGAACGGGTCCAGCGAGGGCAGCTCGTCGATGGCCTCGAGCACGGCCACGTCGCGCGGGAAATCCGGCGCCTCGCCCCGCAGCTCCTCGAAGGCGTCGAGCCAGCCGCGCTCCGAGACGAAGACCGAGCGGCCGCCCAGGCCCAGGTCCGAACGCTCGAACGGGATGATCAGTTTGGTGGCGGTGTAGCGGATGCGGTCGAACGCCTCGCGCTCCTGGTCGCGCAGGCGGTGGCGCACGATCACCGCGCCGTTCAGGCTGGACGCCACGAAGAACGGCTGGGCCTCATGCTCGGGATTTGCGGCGTTACGCGCCGAGAGCGCCGCCAAGTTCAGGACACGGCTCGTCGACGCGGTCTTCTCCAGCCCGCGCAGACTCCTATAGGTCCGGTCAGATCCTTTGCCCACGTTCTTCAGTCCCGATGCGACGAGCGGCGATGAGGGGAGGGCCGCGACTTCGCGAGAAGCTAGATCGTGCTGTGCAACTGCTAACGAGCCTCCGCCGATTCTAGCCGTCACGGCGTTCGTCGCGCCGGCCGGGCGGTTTCGCCTACCCATTTTGGGGGCTTTGGCGGCCCAGCGGCGACTGGCCGACTCTTTCTGGGTAACGTTGCTATTTGACGAGCGCGACATGCGCCGGCCTTGCGCCCGCCATGGTTCGCGAACAGTTTGCCGCCAGTCATTCTTCGGGGATCGAGGGCGATGTGGGTTAGGGGCGTTGCGGCCTTGGCGGCGGGCGTGTGGCTGGCGTGCGCAGGGCCGGCGGCGGCGCAGGACGCCGATCCACCGAGCTATCCCGCCTCGCTCGACCGCGAACCGCTGCTGGCCTGGCTGCAGCGCGAGACCGATATCCAGTCCGACCGCGTGCTGGCCGTGACGCCCCAGGCGCTGACGGCGGTGGTCTCCACGTTCCCGGCCGGGCCGGGGGCCAGCCCGCGCGTGGTGATCCGCGCCGAGGCCCTGAGCGCGGAGACCGTGGCGCACACGGGCGCGCTCTCGTGGCACGTGTCGATGAACGCCGACTGCGAGAGCCACAAGGTGCGGCTGGGCGAGACCACGGGCTATTCCGAGCGCAACCTGCTGGGCGACCGCAAGCCTCTGCGCGCGGCCGAGACGGACTGGCGCGCGCCCGAGGCGGGGACGGCGCTGGAGGCCGCATGGCGCAGCGCCTGCAAGGCGGACTTCAAAGGCCCGTTCCAGGCCGACGCGGTGAAGGCGGTCCAGCCGGAAGCGCCTGCGCCGCCGTCCGCCCCGCCGCCTTCCGCCTCGCCCCCGGCTCCCCCGAAGGCGGCCGCGCCGAAGCCCGCGACGCCCGCGAAGGTGTCGACAGCGGGCGGACCCGTGGTGCAGGTCGGGGCCTCGCCCTCGGAGGCCGACGTCCAGAGCCTGATCGCGGCGCTGAAGCCCAGCCTGGGCGGGCGGCGCGCCTGGGTCGAGACGGCCCAGGTGGGCGGCAAGACCTGGCGGCGGGCGCTGGTGGGCGGCTTCGCCGACGGCGCCGACGCCGCGCGCTTCTGTGCGTCGCTGAAGGCGGCCGGCCGAAGCTGTTTCGTCCGGCCCGCGAGCTGATCTGCGGCGATCGGCCGCGCGGTTCAAAGACCGGTGTTAACTGGCGGCTTGCCGCCAAGCGACCACCTAGGCCGCACATGAGCTACGCCCAAGCTTCCGAGGCGCCCCTGCCGGGGCCTTGGCCGACCTTTGCGCGCGCACTGGCGCTGGCCGTCGGCGTCGCGGTGCTGGCCTACGCCTCGCTGTGGATCCCGCAGGACCTGGGCCGCGCCGCGCCGATCTGGATCGCCAACGCCCTGCCCGTGGCGGGTGTGCTGCGCAGCCGGCCGGGGCGTTGGTGGATTTGGGTGGCCGCAGGCTTCGTGGGCAACTTCGCGGCCGACCTGGCGATCCGCCATACCCTGACGACCGCCGCGGCGCTGGCCGGCGCCAATGTCGCTGAGGCGATGATCTGCGGCCTGGGCCTGCGCCGACTGCTGCCCAGGGGCTTCGACCCGGGCCGGACGCGGGACCTGATGCTGGGGCTGGTGTTGGCCGTCGCCGGCGCCTTCGTCTCCGCGGTGCTGGCGTCGGGCTGGCTGGGACTGCTGGCGGGACCGGGCGCGATCAGCCAGCTCGGCGCGTGGACGCTGGCCGACACCCTTGGCCTCGCGGTGCCGGTCCCCTGCCTGATGATCCTCGCCGACTGGCGCCGCTACGCCTCCGAGGCGCCGCTGACTTGGCGTGGGGCAGGTCTGGTGGCGGGCGTGCTCGCGCTCACGGCCGCCGTCTTCGCCCAGGACCACTATCCGCTGCTGTTCGTCGCCCCCGCGGCTGCGGTGCTGGTGGCCATCAGCCTGGAGATGCTGGGCGCGGCGATCGTGGTCCCTGCGATGGCGGCCGTCGCGATGGTGTTCACGTTCCTGGGCCACGGGCCGCTGGCGCGGGGCGTCGACGGCTGGACGCCGACCCTGTTGGTGCTGCAGGGGTTCGTGGCCGTGTGCTGTGGCCTGACGCTGCAGGTTGCCGCGATGCAGGAGCAGCGGCGCGTGGCCTCCCGCCGCCTGCTGGTGGCCCTGGCCGAGGCCGAGCAGGCGGCGCGGGTGAAGGCCGAGTTCCTGGCCAATATGAGTCACGAGATCCGCACGCCGCTGACCTCGATCCTGGGGTTCGCCTCGCTGCTGGCCGAGAAGGATCTGGACGACGAGGCCGCGCGCTACGCCGGCCGCGTGCTGGGCGCCAGCCGCAACCTCCTGGCCCTGGTCAACGACGTGCTGGACTTCTCGCGGCTGGAGGCGGGCCGCCTCGAAATCAAGCCGCGCAACGGCTCGCCCGAGGAATGCGGCCGCGACGCCGTGGAGCTGTTCGCACCCCAGGCCGCCGAAAAGGGGCTGGAGATCTCCTTCGAGGGCGGGGCGCTGCCGGCGCACGTGACGGCCGACTTCGACCGCTTGCGGCAGGTGCTGATGAACCTGGTCGGCAACGCCGTGAAGTTCACGCTCGCGGGCGACGTCCGGGTGCGCGCGACCTACGGCGACGGGGTGCTGGGCTACCGGGTCAGCGATACGGGGCCGGGGCTGGACGCCGAGGCCCAGGCCAAGCTGTTCCAGCGCTTCAGCCAGGTGGAGGCCTCGGTGAGCCGGGCGCACGGCGGCTCGGGGCTAGGGCTGGCGATCTCGCGCGGGCTGGTCGAGGCCATGGGTGGTCGGATCGGCGTGGAGAGCCGACCGGGCGAGGGTTCGGCGTTCTGGTTCGAGATCCCCGCGCCGCCGGCGGAGGCCGAGACCGAGGCGGACGGCGTCAGCCTGGATATCGAGGCGCTGGTCGGCCTGAAGCTGCTGCTGGTGGACGACAACGCCGCCAACCGGGAGCTCATCCGCTCGCTGCTGACGCCGCTGGGCGTGGCGCTGACCACCGTCGACGGCGGCCAGGCGGCGATCGACCTGGCGCGGCGCGAGGCGTTCGAGCTGATCCTGATGGACCTGCGGATGCCGGGCGTTGACGGCTGGAGCGCGGCGCGGGCGATCCGCTCGGGCGGAGGCCTGAACGGCGCCACGCCGATGCTGGCGTTCTCGGCGGACATCGGCGTCGACGACGACCAGGCGCTGGGCGTGTTCGAGGGCGTGGTGCGCAAGCCGATCGAGATGATGGGCCTGCTCGCCGCCATCGCCCACTGGGCGCGGCGCGAGGCGGCCTAGGCCCGGCGGCCTGTGAGCACCCGCACGGCCAGGACCAGCAGACAGCCCACGAACAGCACGCCGGCGACGAAGCGCGCCGCGTCGACCAGGAAGCCGAGCACGGCGAGGCCGACCATCGCGGCCAGCAGGATGACGATCCACTTTCCCATGAGCTTCACAATGGACGGCGCGCGAGGATGTTCCGGCCGGCCTTGAAACGGCCTCATCAAGTCATGAATTGCAAACCAAAGGCTGTGCTATAGTGCCGCACGATCCGGCCACGCGGGGACGCGGCGCGGGTCCTATCAGCCGTGAAATGGCCACAGCGACGCTGCGTAATGGTGGGCAGCCGAGCTTGAGGACGGAGCATGCTGGCAGGACTGAGGCATATCCTCGTGAGCCCGCTGACGGGCTCGATCGCGATCGCGGCGGCCGTCGCGCTGGCGGTCGCGCTGGGCGTGAGCTCAAGCAACTGGAGCGCCGAGCGCGCCCGGTACGAGGCCCGCATCGCCGAACTGACCCACGCGTCCGAGAAGGCGGAGGCGAGCTTCCGCATGGAGCTGGCGTCGTGCCAGGCGGCGGGCGACGCGCGCGGCGCGCCCGAGGCCCAGGTGGCGGCGTCCGGCGACACCCCGGCGGGCGCCCGGCGCTTGCTCGAACAACAGCCTGAAGGCATCGACGCCTGTGCGCGCATGGAAAGCGCCGACCGGGCCGTGCTGTCGAACCTGAAGAAATGAGCCGAATGAGACGAACAGGGGTGGTCCTGGCCGCGGCCAGCGCGGCCTTGGCGCTGGCCGGCTGCCAGACGCTGCTGCGCAAGGAGAAACCGAAGCCGGTGACGCCTCCGCCGGCGCCGGCGCCGGTGATCGTGCTGCCGAAGCCGCCTCCGCCACCCCCTCCGCCGCCGCCCCCGCCGTCGCCGCCCAAGAGTTGCGTGCCGAAGTCGCTTGGGCCCGCGCCGCGCTATCCTGACAGTGACGCCGCGCTTCGCGCGGCGCCGGGCGCGGCCGACCGCTATCAGTTGATGGCGGCCGGCCGGATCCTGCGCCAGGAGCGGCTGGAGGATCTGGAGCGGGTCGTCTCGGGTTGCCGCTAGACGGCGAGGCCGACCGTCACCGTGCCGGTGTAGCCGGCCGACGGGCTACCGGTGAGGGCGGGCGTCATGGCGGCGATCTGGGCCGAGGTGTTGTCGCCGAAGACGTTGTCGTTCGACGTGCTGGTCTGGGTGAAGCGCGAGGCGCTGCCCGTATAGCCGCCGGCGGCGTAGACGGCCGTGCAGGCCGCGGCTGGCATGGCGAACTGCGAGACCAGCAGGCGGTTCGAATAGTTCGTGGCCGTGCTGAGCGAGCGGTACACCTCGAAGTGGATGTGCGGGTAGCGGCCTGAGTAGCAGCCCGGGAAGATGGTCGTGAACGTGGCCTGGCCGCTGGAGTTGGTGGCCTGGACCCCGCGCAGGTAGTTCTGCTGCGGCAGGTCGTAGAGCGAGTAGTGGCCGTCCTGGTCGCAGTGCCAGATGTAGATGGCGTAGTCGGCCAGCGCCGCGCACGACGCGTTGGTGTTCTGCAGGTTGATGGTCAGCGTCAGCGGCACGCCGGCGGCCGTGCCCGATAGGCCGGCGAAGCTGGAGCGGATGTCGCTGCGCACGACGCCGCTGGTGTTCAGGATGTTGGAAAGCACGCCGTTGGCCATGTTGGAGCCGTCGGACGGGTAGGGGCCGTTGGTCTCGGTCGGCGTAACCGAGCAGGAGGAACTGCCGGTCGTACCGGTTCCCGTCGTGCCCGTGCCGGTCGTACCGGTTCCCGTCGTGCCCGTGCCGGTCGTCCCGGTTCCCGTGGTGGTCGTCGTCGTGGCGGTGGTTCCGGACGTCGACGTCGTGCTCGAGTCCCCGCCGCCGCCACAGGCGTTCAGCAGCATGGCGCCGCCGCCCACGGCCATGAGCCCCAGCATCCGACGCCGCGCCATCATCTGGCGTTCGAGCGCCTCAAGGTCGAAGACAAGGCCCCGGTCGTGATCGTCGTCGTGCATGCGTCCCTCGTTGTCGCGGTGCGATGGGCGAGGGGTAGGAAGGCGGAACGGCCGTCATGTTGCAGGGTTGTTACATGAAGGTTTCAGCCATTGTGACGTTTCGCTGCAGGCTCGGCGCACACAGCAAAACGCCCCGGCGGTGAGGCCGGGGCGTTCGCGAGGTCGGATCGTGATGCCGACTAGAAGCGGCGCTGCAGCTCGACGCCGTAGGTTCGCGGGAGGACGTAGGACACCGTCTGGTTCACGAAGCCGGTGTTCGGCCCTGTGTTGATCCGGGTGGCCGAGACGCCGGCGGAGCCGCGGGTGTCGAACACGTTCTTCACGTAGCCGATCGCGGTCCACTTGCCGTCCTTGTCGTTGAACACGACACGGGCGTCGGTCTGACCGAACGACTTCACGCGGTTATAGTAGCGGTTGAAGATCGAGTAGTAGGTCGCGTCCCGCCAGACGTAGCTGACCGAGCCGGCCAGGCTGCCCGCGTCCAGCTCCCACGTGTAGTTCGTGTTGATCGTGAAGCGGTGCGGGGTGGACGAGGGCAGGGTTGCGCCCTTCAGGTCCTGGTTCAACGCGCCGGTGCCAGCCAGCTGGGCGGGCGTGTTGCCCGACAGCTTGGCGCCCGGCTGCAGGCCGCGCGGGTCTTCCGAGTCTTGGAAGCAGCAGGCCTTGCGGATCTCGGCGTCCAGGTAGGAATAGTTCGCCAGCACCTGCAGGTGGTCGATCGGCTGCCAGATCGTCTCCAGCTCGAAGCCGATGATCCGTGCCTTGGGCAGGTTGTAGAACGAGGACACGTTGGTGTTCGTGACCGGGTTCAGGCCCGTGATCGGGATCTGGATGTCCTGGTAGTCGTAGTAGAAGGCCGAGGCGTTGGCCTGCAGGCGACCGCCGAAGGTCTTCTTGGCGCCGACTTCGTAGGCGTTGATCGTCTCCTTGCCCGTCGTGATGTTGGCCTGGAGGGTCGTCGTGCCCGAGTTGAAGCCGCCCGCCTTATAGCCGCGGGTGTACTTGGCGTAGACCAGTGTGTCGGCGTCGGGCTTCCAGTCGAGGCCCAGGGTGCCGGTGACGCCGCTCCAGTGGTTCTTCAGGCCGCGGTGGCGGATCCCGGTGGTCGGATCCGTGAAGGCGGGCAGGTAGATCGACGGATCGGTGCTGGTTCCCGGCGCGGCGAGGTCGGTGATATCGACCGGCCGCTGGGTCAGCGTCGTGATCGGGCAGCTCGTCGTGTAGATGCACATCAGCCGCGCGCCTTCGAAGGAGCGCTTCTTGTCATAGGTGTAGCGCAGGCCGCCGGTGGCCTTCAGCGTCTCCGTGGCCTGCCAGTCCACCTGGGCGAACGTGGCGTAGGACTCATTGACGTTCTCCGAGGTGCCGTAGCCGTAGCGGCGCAGCGGGTTCGGCGCGACCGCGACGCCCGTCTGGGTGGTCGGCCGTTCGAACCGCGCGTCGTCGGTGTAGCGCGCGTCGGACAAGGTGTAGTTGGAGCCTTCGCGGAACTGGTAGAAGCCGAGCAGCCACTGCACCGGGCCCTCGGTCGTCGACGCGATGTTGATCTCGTTCGAGAACCACCAGACCTCTTCCTCGTACTGGTTGGTCTGGCGCGGGAACAGCGTGACGTTGGCGATCTGGCCCGGGATGAGCGCCGTGGTGGGGCTGCGGGCCGGGAGCGGCAGCAGGAACTGCGCCTGGCGGGACGTGCCGTCCAGGTCGGTCTGCAGGCGATAGTCGTAGTAGGTCATGCCGCCGATGTACTTCACGTCGAAGCTGTCGAAGTGCAGCGTGCCCTGAAGAGCGTAGGTGCTGCTCTCCAGGTCGATGTAGTTGCCGTCGTCGGTGTCGAAGCAGAACTGGCAGGTGTTGCCCGGGATCGACGGGCTCAGGCCGAAGGCCGAGTTCGGCGTCAGGGCGGCGGAGTTGGTCGAGGTGACGTCACGCAGGCCGTAGATCGCCGTGGTGCGGCCGCCCGGGCCACGGCCCAGGTTGTGCCACTCGGTGGTCGAGGCCTTGGCCCACCACTCCAGCTTCTCGTCGGCGATGCTCCCGTCCAGCTGGCCTTCGATGGCCCACTGGATGCCCTTGTTGCCTTCGTCCTTGCCGTTCGGGTTGAGGTTCTTGAACACCCCCTTGCCGATGTCGCTGTAGGAGCCGGCGAGACGGCCGCGGATCGTGCCGAACAGCGGGCCGGAGGTCGCGGCCTCGCCGAGCTTGTTGTCATAGTTGCCGTAGCCGACGCGGGCTTCGGCGTAGAAGTCGTTGGTCGGGCGCTTGGAAATGATGTTCAGCGCGCCGCCGATGGAGTTGCGGCCGTAGAGCGTTCCCTGCGGGCCCCGCAGCGCCTCCGTCCGCTCGATGAACAGCGTGGACTGCGCGAAGGCCGTCACCGAGGAGGTGTAGGCGCCGTCCGAGTACATGGCCACGCCGCCCTCGGAGGAGCGGTTGTTGGTGAAACGGCCGATGCCCCGCATGTTGATGCGGTCGTTGTTGGTCGAATAGGACAGACCCGGCGTGAAGTTGGTCAGGTCCTGGACCGAGTTGATGCCGACGAGTTCGCGGCGTTCGTCGGTGAAGGCCGACACGGCGACGGGAACGTCCTGCAGGGACTGTTCGCGTTTTTCCGCCGTGACCACCAGTTCTTCGATTTCAGCGACCTGCGCATAGGCCGCCGTAGAGGCGGCCACGCCGCCGACCACCGTCAATGCGTAGACGCAAGACAGCAGAATGCTCTTTCTGGAAGGCATTTCCTGATTTCCCCCAAGCCCGTTTTAAGCAGCGCCTTTGTGGCGCTTGGATTCGAATGTCCGGCATGGCGGACGTCACGTCAATAAGCCTAGCTACGTATACCGGCGCTTTTCGAACGTGGTGTGTTTCCGAAGTATCGGTTTGGAGATCGGGTACGCTGTAAGCGTATCCAAGGCGCCGCTGCGCCACGGCGCTGCCGCAACCCTGAACGAGCTCTGACGTTTCCGCTCATCACCCCGTTCAGCCGCCGAGGGACAGGCTGGCGAATCCTGATGAACGATGAGGTGCGAACCCATGACCCGCTTCGGACTGAAGGGCCGCTTGGCGGCCGCCGCGGCGATGGCGCTGGCGCTGCAGGCCTGCGACGACCGCGGGGCGCGCATCGACGCGCCCGAGCCTGCCTCCCTCGCCGACCTGTCGGCAATGAACGAGCTGCCCTATGCCGAGCCGGCGCGCGTGGACTATCGCGCGCCATCGCAAGGCTACGCCTGGGCCGAACGCGCCTACGGCCTGCAGCGGGCCGTCTACGACACTCCGCCCGACTACGGCTTCGAGTACGACGGCGTGGAGCCGCTGGCCTGGGAGACCGAGGACGACTGGGCGATGTACGCCGAACCCTGGGACGAGGGGTATCGCTACTACTATTACGAGCCCGGCGTGGAGTACCCGTACTTCGTCCGCGACGGCGGGTACGGCTATGCTTATGACGCCGGCGGCATCCTGATCGCGGTGTTCGACTCGGGCGGGCGCTACCTGCCCCGCGACGATCTGAGCCGGTTCGCGCCTGTGGCCGGCCGCTACTGGATGCGGGGGCACAAGCTGCGCGGGGCTGCGGCGCGGCGCATCCCGGTGGACGAGCAAGTCTGGGTCCAGCGCGCGCCGCAGGTGATCCGCACGGCCGACCCCTGGATGCGGGCGGCGCGCGAGGACCAGCGCTGGCGCGAATGGCGGGTGCGCGACAAGGACCGCGAGCTGCGCCGCTTCGCCCCTGAGGCGCAGCGCCGCGAGGGGGAGGCCAGACAGTGGCGCGAACGGGCCGACCGTCAGGAGGTGGCGGGCCTGCAGGCCTATGAAGGCTGGTCGCGACGCCAGCAGAAGGATCAGGAGCGCCAGCAGGAGGCCGAGCGGCGGCAGCAGCGCGAGCAGGCGCGCTTCCAGCAACAGGCTGGGCGCGAGCAGGCGCGCCGGCAGGCGGAGTTCCGCGAGCACCGACAGCGCGACCAAGCCGAGGCGCAGGCCCAAGGCCGGCAGTGGCGTGAGCAGGCGCAACGCCAGCAACGAGAGCAGGCACAGGCCCAACGACAGGCCCGACAACAGGCTCAGCGAGAGCAACAGCGCCAGCAGCGTGACCAACAGCGCCAGCAGGCTCAGCTGCAACAGCGCCAGCAGCGTGAGCAGGTCCATGCTCAGCGCCAGCAGCAGCGGCAGCAAGCCGAGCAGCGGCATCAGCAGATGCGCCAGCAGGCGCAGGCCCAGCAGCAGATGGCCCAACAGCAGCGTCGGCAGGCGGAACAGGCCCGCGTCCAGCAGACGGCTCAGCGCGAGCAGCAGCGCCGGCAGATCGCCCAGCGACAGGCGCAACCGCAGGCCCGGGCGGCCGAGCATCAGGGCCAGCCGGCGGCGGCCCGCGAACACGGCCGTGGTCGGGGCCACGAGCGCAAGGACTAGGCGCCGGGAGCTCGGCCCGCCACTCTGCCGGCCTCGGAGGGGCCGATGGCGAGCTACCGGCGACGGCTGGAACGCGACCTGAACGACTGGATCGACCGCGGCCTGGTGCCGGCGGACAGTCGCGCGGCCATCCTGGACTCGGTGGGCGAGGGGCGGCGCCTGGACGCGGCCACGTCGCTGGCCATCGTCGGCGGCCTATTGGCCGGCGTGGCGGTGATCGCCTTCGTCGCGGCCAACTGGGCGGAGATCCCGCGGATCGCGCGCTTCGCCCTGGTGCTGGCGGCGTTCCTGGGCGCGGCGGGCGGCGCGGCCTGGGCGGCGTGCGGCGGTCGCGAAGTGACGCGGCAGGTGCTGCTGGCTGTGGCCGCCCTGGTGTTCGCCGCCGCCATCGGCCTGACGGGCCAGATCTTCGACATCGCCGGCGATCCGCAGGCGGCCCTTAGGGCGGCAGGGCTGGCGGCGGCGCTGCTGGCCATCGCCGGGCGTTCGCCGTGGGCGGCGACGGTGGGCCTGGTCCTGCTGGGCTTCGGCGATTTCGCCGACGGCGGCGGCCGGTTCGACGGCGCCTGGCGCTTCGGATGGCTTATCGGCGTCGCGCCGCTCGCCGCGGGCCTGGCGCTGTGGTGGCGGTCACAGGCGCTGGCGCATGTGGCCGGGATCGCCTGCGTCGTCGCCGTGCTGACGCTGGACGGCGCGCTGCGCGCGCATCCCGAGCGCCTCTTCCTCGCGACGGCGGCCCTGCTCGCGGCGGGCGCGGCGGGCGCACGGTTCCTGCGCGACCGGTTCGAGGCGGCGGCCGGCGCTCTCTACGGCTGGTTCGTCTGGGGCGGGCTGATCTGGTTCGGCGCCTCGGGCTTCGGCGATGACCTGAAGGGCGTGGGCCACTCGATCGCCTGGCTGGCGCTGGCGGCGGGGGTCGTGGCGCTGGGCCGGCACGACCGGCAGGCGCCGGTGACGGCCGCCGGCGTGCTCGGCCTTTTGGCGGCGGGAGCCAGCCTGCTGTTCAACCTGGGCGTCGGACTGATGACCTCGGCGGCGGTGTTCGCTGGTGCGGCGCTGACGGCGCTGGCGGTGGCCTGGGCCATGAAGGGGAGGAAGGCGGCATGACCTTGCCCGGCCTCCCGGTGCGGATCCTGGCGGCCGCGGCCGTGCTGGCGCTGGGCCTGGTGGGCCTCGTGGTGCGCGAAGGCATGGCGCGCGACGCTGGGCGCGAAGTGGTGCTCCCGATCACGGGCTACGACCCGCGCGAGCTGCTGACCGGCCACTACGTCCGTTTCCAGTTCCGCTCGGAGTATCCGCCCGGCACGCCGTGCCCGCCCGGGAAGGGCGGCTACCTCCGCCGGGGCGACGCCTGGGTGGCGCTGACCAGGCGGGGCGACCACCACGAGGCCACGGGCGCGGCGTTGAGCAAGGCGGCGGCGCTGAAGCTGGGCGAGATCGCCGTGCGGGGCGACGTCGATTGCCTGGACCGCGGGGCGCCCGAGACCACCTGGGTGGTCCTGAACCTGGGCGTGGACAAGCTGCACGCCGACCAGGAACAGGCCCAGGCGATCGAGAAGATCATGCTGGCCACCCGCGACGGCCCGGCCACAGGTTATGCGGTGGTCTCGATCGGCGTCGACGGCAAGGCGCGTCTGAAGGGCGTCAGCGCCGGCGGCCGGCGCGTCGACCTGGACTGGTTCTAGCGCTCGGACAGATCGACGGCTTCGGGCGCGCGGCCCTCGGACTCGGCCTTGCGGGCGCCGGCTAGGATGCCGGGGAGGGAGTAGTTCCCCTCGTGGCAGGCGTACTCGTAGACCGGCCCCGGAGCGGTGTTCAGCGCCATCTCGGCCTTCCAGGTCTTGGAGTAGACCTTCGGATCGTCCACCTCGAAGGCGTAGAGGATCTGGTCCTTGGCGATGCGGGTGAAGCGCTCTGTGACCTTGGCGTCGGGCGACAGGAACAGGCTGGAGCCGAAGTAGGGCCGCAGGCTCTCGCCGGGATTGAAGCCCACGGTCTCGACCACCAGCGTGTCGCCCTCCCAGCGGCCGACGGAGTCGCCCATCCAGGTGCGCATGGTAGCCGGCGGCCGGCGCGCGTCGGCCAGGCGGATGATGCGGGCGTCGTGGTTCATCTCGACGACGATGACCACATGATCCCGGGCCTGCTGGATCTGGTAGTGGTTGTTGTAGAGCACGTTCAGCATCGGCGGGCCGGCGGTGGAGCCGAAGCCCAGGATGCAGCGCTCGCCCAGCGGCCGCGCCTCGGGTCCGTCGAAGGTGTTGCGGGCCTTGTTCAGGGTGTCCTGGTAGAGCTTCCAGCCCGCGGGCGTGTACGGCAGCTTGCCGTCAGCCGGCTCGACCAGCCACGAGGTGCGCACCTCGCCGCGGATGCGGCCCATACGGCTCCCGGCGTCGGTCCAGAAGGCGTTGTAGCCGCCGGGATCGTCGCCCGCCTTGGGGGCCGGGGCGTTGGGGTCGGTGGGCCGGCTCTGGGCGTCCATCATCTTGGCCCGCATGGTCTCGACCTGCCGCGCCTGGGCTTCCGGGATCACCAGCGTCTTGAACTGCGGGCCGCGCTCAAGGCCGGTCAGAGATGCGTTGGTCCAGACGCCCTCGAGGTCGGGCTGGCCCAGGGCGTTGCGCGGAGCCTTGTAGGCGTCGGCGGCGAAGACCGGCGTCGTGAGTGCAGCGAAGGCGAGGGCGAGGGCCAGGCGGCGCATGGGCTCAGGCCTTCTGCGTCAGCGCGGCGTAGACTGCCTTGGGCGAGATCGAGCGCACGTCGGGGGTGCCGCCGCCGGGGACCGAGCCGCGGACGTTCTGGATCATGCCCACGAAGACGACGTCGTTGGTCGGGTCGATCCAGAACCAGGTGCCGAAGGCGCCGCCCCACCAGTAGCTGTCCTGGCCGTGCGGCAGTCCGCTCTCGGCCGGCCGCTCGTGGACCGCGAAATCCATGCCGAAGCCCAGGCCCTTCTGCACCGGGCCGTAGAGGTCGATGCCGACGCCGGGCTGCAGCACCGACTTGCGCATCAGCTTCACGGTCTCGGGCTTCAGCACCCGCGCGCCCTCCAATTGGCCGCCTTGCAGCAGGGCCTGGCAGAAGCGGTAGTAGTCGGGGGCCGTAGAGTAGAGCCCGCCGCCGCCTGCGAGGAAGCGGGGCGGGGCGGTGACCACCCGGCTCTCGGCGGGAATGATCTTGCCGGCAGCGTCGTAGGTGTGGATGCGGACCACCCGCGCCGTCTTCGCGGGATCGACCCAGAACTGGGTGTCGGGCATCTTCAGCGGCGTCAGGATGTGGTCCTGGAAGTAGCGGTCCAGCGATTTGCCCGACAGCTTCTGGACGACGTAGCCCTGCAGGTCGACGCAGGGGCCGTAGGCCCAGTCCGTTCCCGGTTGGCTCTCCAGCGGCAGCTTGGCCAGCTTGTCGACCATCCCCTGGAGGTCGGTCTCCCGCAGATTGATGTTGGCGGCCTCATAGACACCGCTGGTCCCGAACCCGGCGGTGTGGCTCATGAGCTGGGCCATGGTCATGGGCTTCGTCTGCTCGACCGGACCCGAGGCCGTCTTCACCTTCAGGCCGGCGAACTCGGGGATATGCTTGGCGACGGGGTCGTCCAGCTTCCACTTGCCCTGTTCCCAGAGCTGCATCATCGCCACGCCAGTGACCGGCTTGGTCATCGAGGCGATGCGGAAGATCGAGTCCGGGGCCATGGCCGTGGGCGCCGCGGCGTCCTGCTTCCCGTAGGCGTCGAGGTTCACGACCTTGCCCTTGCGGGCCAGCAGGGTGACGACGCCGGCCAGCTTCTGCTGGTCGACGAGGGCGTGCATCTGGGCGTTCAGGTCGGCGACGCCGGCGGCGGTGAAGCCCGCGCTGGCGGGCGGCTCCACGGCGATCTTCGCGGCGGCGGGCAGGGCGGCCAGCGCCGCGGCGCCTCCGAGCAGCAGGCTGCGCCGGTCGAGCGTGATCATCATCTCTCTCCCCATCGAGGTCCGTCTGATGCGGACTCTTCGGGGATCAGCATCCCCGATGTTCGAACATTCGCCCAGCGGTTTTGCTGGGATGTTTCTCGCGCCGTCTGTTCCTCACCCGCGAAAGCGGCGGAGGGGACCGCGAAGCGGTGGAGGGGGCGCTGGGCTCGCGCTAGGGTCTCGGCGAACAAGACGGGGGAGTCGGGTGGCCGGCATCAGGACGATCGAGGCGCCGGTCAAACGGCCCCTGTGGACCCAGCTCTATCTGCAGGTGCTGGTCGCCATCGCGCTGGGCGCCTTGATCGGTCATTTCTGGCCGTCGACCGGCGAGGCGCTGAAGCCGCTGGGCGACGCCTTCATCAAGTTGGTGAAGATGATCATCGCCCCGGTGATCTTCCTGACCGTGGTGACGGGCATCGCCGGGATGCGCGACATCGGCAAGGTGGGCGGCGTGGCGCTGAAGGCCTTCGCCTACTTCTTCACGGTGTCGAGCTTCGCCCTGGTGGTGGGCCTGATCGTCGCCAACGTCCTGCAGCCCGGCGCGGGGATGCACATCGATCCGGCCACGCTGGATGCCGAGGCGGTGAAGAGCTACGCGGCCAAGTCGCACGACATGACCGTCGTGGGCTTCCTGATGGACGTGATCCCAGAGACGGTGGCCGGGGCGTTCGTCGGCGGCAACATCCTGCAGGTGCTGTTCTTCTCGATCCCGTTCGGCCTGGCCCTGGCGATGATCGGCGAGCGCGGCGAGCCGGCGCTCGATGTCCTGAACTCGGTGGCCGAGGCCTTCTTCCGGCTGGTGGCGATCTTCATGCGCGCTGCGCCGATCGGGGCTTTCGGCGCCTTCGCCTTCACGGTGGGCAAGTACGGCATCGACAGCATCGCCAGCCTGGCGGCGCTGGTGGCCACCTTCTACGGGACCTCGATCTTCTTCGTGGTCGTGGTGCTGGGCGCGGTCGCGGCCCTGAACGGTTTCTCGATCCTGAAGCTGATCCGCTACCTGAAGGAGGAGCTGCTCCTCGTCCTGGGCACCAGCTCCTCGGAGGCGGCCTTGCCGTCGCTGCTGGAGAAGATGGAGCGGGCCGGCGCCGCCAAGTCGGTGGTCGGGCTCGTGGTGCCGACGGGCTACAGCTTCAACCTGGACGGCACGAACATCTACATGACGCTGGCGGCGCTGTTCATCGCCCAGGCGCTGGGAATCCGCCTGTCGCTGGAGGAACAGCTGCTGCTGCTCGGCGTGGCGATGCTGAGCTCGAAAGGCGCCGCGGGCGTCACCGGCGCAGGATTCATCACGCTGGCGGCCACGTTGCAGGTGGTGCCCAGCGTGCCTGTGGCCGGCATGGCGCTGATCCTGGGCGTGGACAGGTTCATGAGCGAGTGCCGGGCGCTGACCAACTTCGTCGGCAACGCCGTCGCCACGCTGGTCGTCTCGCGGTGGGAGGGCCAACTCGATCGCGACAAGCTCGCCGCGGCGCTCAACGCGTCGCCGAAGGCCGTGGCCGCGGCGCCGGTCGAGGCGGATGCCGACTAGCTGGCGCGGCTGAGGGCGGCCGGCGCAGCCAGCGGGGCCACGCAGCGCTTGATGGTCGCCATCAGGCCGGCCACCAGGATCGGCTTCGAGACAAAGTCGTTGAATCCCAGGGCCACGTACTCGGCCGGCCGGCGCGAATAGACATCGGCGGTGAGTGCGATGACCGGCACGTTCCGCTCGGGGCCATTCGACGAGCGTAGCTTCTCGATGACCTCCAGGCCGGTCATGCCGGGCATGTGGATGTCGAGCAGCATGAGGTCGAAGGCCTCGACGGCCAGACGCTCCAAGGCGTCCTGACCCGAGCAGGCCATGACGGCGTGATGGCCGAACGCGCCCAGGATCTCCTGCACGACGCGCAGGTTCATGGGGTCGTCGTCGACATGCAGGACTTTCAGCGGCCTGCTGATTTCGCCCGGGGTCTCCGGCACGTTTAGGCTCCACGGGGCGGCGCGGGGAGTAACGCGCCCGTTTCACCGCGAATCTGAGGCGCCGGGATTTAAGGTAGGAACAACAGACGTCCTGAATCCTGCATTAACCAGAGCGGTGGGAGTCGTCCGCTTGATGACCTCGACGTTTCCGCAAGGTCAGCCCTCCGGATCGCGCCGGGGTTGCAAGGTTTCGATAGTTAAGCGCGCCGCGCCGGGCGGCCATATTCTTGGGTGCGCCTAGAGGATGCCCGAGATCACCGCGATCAGGCCTGCCGCCGACGCCGCCATCGCCACCACTTCCGTGAGCCGGGTCCAGCGGATGGCGTAGCGGATTCGCATGGAGCTCTCCTCGGAAAGGTGGTCTCGCCACCCGGATCTCCGCACTCAGGGGGGAGGGTTTGGGTCGCGGAAGAGGCGGAAAGCGGCTGGGGCGGCCGCTGGGCCCTCCGGGTGGCGAGGTCTCGTGAAGTCCAGTTCTTGTGTGTTTAGTAATTACTGGAGTTCGCCTCGTCAACTACGTTTTGCACGGGCCTGCGGCGACTTTGCGGCTTCAGCGTGCGGAAAGGTCGCCGGCCAGGCGCATCATCAATTTCACGAGGTCGGCCTGACGCGTCGCGCCGGTCTTGTCGAACACCCGCGCGAGCTGGAAGCGCACTGTGTTGACGCTGACCCCGAAGCGGTCGGCGGCCTCGGGCAGGGTCAGGCCGTCGAAGACCGCGCCGGCCAGTCGCGCCTCGGCCGGCGTCAGGCCGAACACCACCTTCAGCTCGTCCTCGGGCGCGCGGACGTCCAGCTCCAGGTCGGTGGCGCAGACCATGGCCATGCGTGGGCGGCCGAAGATCGGCGCGGGCTCGCCGGCCAGGGGCGCGATGCGCAGCGCCAGCGGGAAGCGGCGGCCGGGACGGGGCAGGCTCATGGCGCCGCCGGCGCGCCCCTCGGCCGCCGTAGCGCCGGCGATCAATTCGCCGAGCCGCTTTGCCGCATCGGACTGCTGGGCGATCAGGCGGCCGCTCAGCACGGTCAGCCCCTCGCGGCTGCGCAGGAGCCGCTCGCCGGCGCCGTTGGCATGACGCAGCATCCCGTCGCCGTCCACGACCAGAACCGCCTGCGCCGTGGCCTCCAGGGCGCGGACCAGGTCCTGGCTTACGCCCGGCGCGGTCGCCAGAAGGCGGCCGAGTTTGTAGGCGCGGATCAGGTGCGGCTGCAGGCGGCCGGCGGCGGCCGTGGCGGCGGTCTCGAACTCGCCCTTGCGGATCGAGCGGCCGAAGGCGATCGCGGCGCTGGTGGTGTCGGAGAGTTCTAGCCGGACGTGGAGCGTGGCGCCGGCGTCCTGCGGGCGCATGAAGTCGTTGAAGTACTCGGTGCGATAGTAGTCCTCGACGGGCATCACGTCGGCGGTGGTGACGACGGTAGGCCTCCAGCCGCGCCGCCACGCGTCGAGGTCGTCCACCATCGTGAACACATTCTTCTGGTGATAGTACGCGTAGAACGACTCCACCGAGCGCGGGTCGATGCGGGCCACCATGCCCTCGCCGCCGCCGTCCACGTGGCTGAGCCGGGTGAGGCAAGCCTGAAGGGCGCCGATCTCGTCGGCCACCATCTCCATGACCGTCGGCCACAGCGACGGGTCCACCGCCGTGGCGTAGATCTGCTCGACGAGGCGGTCTTCCGCGGCCTCGGACATGCCGGCGCCCCCAAGCGCTGCAAGCGGGCCTTCTGGCGAACGCGTTCGTCGACCCGCGGAGTCGAAGCTTAGGCTGCCCGCGACGGCGCGCGCCAGCATCATCCGTTTGGATGACGGCGCGGCCTAGATCAGCGCCAGGATCGGGGTCACCTCAAGCGGCGCGCGGATGCGGCAGACGACACCGTCGGGAGCGAATTCCATCTCGGCCGCGCCGTTCAGCTCGCTGCGCACGCCCTGGGTCAGCAGGCGTGAGCCGAAGCCGCGCCGCTTGGGCGGGCTGACCGGCGGGCCGCCGCGCTCGCGCCACTCCAGAGACAGCGTCGGAGCCGATCCGTTCGGCGCGTTGCTGACCTCCCAACTCAGCGCCACATTGCCGGTCTCGTTCGAGAGGGCGCCGTATTTCGAGGCGTTGGTGCCCAGCTCGTGCAGCGCCATGCCGAGGGCAAGGGCCGCGCGGGCGTCGAGGCGGGCGTCCGGGCCGTCCGCGGTGATCCGGGCCACGTCGAAGGGCGCGAGCGCCGCCGAGACGATCTTGCGCAGGCCCGCGCCTTCCCAGTTCTCGCGCGTCAGCACGTCGTGCGCGCCGGCGAGCGCGATGAGCCGGCCGGTCAGGATGTCGCCCATCTCCTCCGCGGTGCGTCCCGAGCGCAGCGTCTGGCGCGCGATCGACTGCACCGAGGCCAGGGTGTTCTTCACCCGGTGGTTCAGCTCGTTGATCAGCAGGGTGCGGCGGTCCTCGGCGCGCTTGCGCTCGTCGATGTCGAGGGCGGCGCTGAGGGTCTTGGTCACCCGGCCGGCGGCGTTGCGGTCGAAGGCCACCGCGCGGTCCAGCACCCAGCGCCAGCCGCCGTCACGCTTGCGGATGCGCAACTCGAACTCGTGGACGTCGCCGTCGGGGCCGGCGGTGAACTTCTTCAGCCGATCGGCGACCTTGCCGAAATCGTCGGGGTGGATCAGCGAACGGATAAGGTCGCCCCCGCCGCTCATCAGCTCGTCGGAAGAGTAGCCGTAGACCCGCTCGGTGCGGCCCGCGACCCAGATCGGCCCGGCGGCCTCGAAGTCGTAGATGTAGTTGGCGGTCGGCGAGACGGCGTTGATGTGGCGCAGGCGCGCCTCGTTCTCGCGGACCGTGCGATCCAGCGCCTGGCTCTCGGTGACGTCGTAGACGGTGATCACCGCGCCGGTGATCGGCATGTTGCCGCCGCCGCGGGGCGTGATGTGCAGGCGCAGGTCGCGGGCTTCGCCGCCCATGTCCTCCGCCGAGAACTCGGCTTCGAAGGAGTCGCCGGCCAGGGCTGCGGCGAGGGGCTGGGCGATGCGCGCGTAGAGGCCCGACGCGATGGTCTCCTCCTGGCGCTCGCCGATCGCGGGGGCGGGCCGGGTGAGCCAGCGCTGCATGACGGGGTTGGCGTAGTCGACCCGGCGTTCGGCGTTCAGCGCCATGACGCCCCACGGCGCGTTGTTCGTGGCGCGGTACAGGCTGGCGCGGTCGATGGGCGGCTTGGCGGCGAGCTGCGCCTCCAGTTCGGCCACCCGGGCCGCCAGGCGCGCGTTTTCGCTCTTGAGCTCTTCGGACATCGTCCGCGCCCCAGCCTCCAGCCACGCCCCGACGCGCGGCGAACGTAGCGTGGGTGTGGGATTCTGGCGAGCGCCGTTCGCCTGCTAGGGTTGCATCGGGAGGCGCATCGCCATGATCAAGCTTACGTTCTGCCTCGTGCGACTGCCGTCGCTGAGCCGCGAGGATTTTCAGAAGTATTGGTACGACACCCACGCGCCCCTGGTCGCCAGCGTGGCGGAGACTCTGCAGATCCGACGCTATGTGCAGATGCACAGTCTGCCGGCCGAGGCCAGCGCCGGCATCCGGGCCAGCCGCGACGCGCCGCCTGAGTTCGACGGGGTGGCGGAGCTGTGGTTCGACAGTGTTGAGGCCGTGATGGAAAACGGCCGGCGGCCTGAAGCCCAGGCCGCCGGCGCGCTGCTGCTCGAAGACGAGAAGCGGTTCATCGACCTGCCGCGCTCACCGTTGTGGTGGGGGCAGGAGAGGGTCGTGGTCGGCGCCTAGCAGGCGTAGCGGCGCTCGATGGTCACGCGACGTTCGATGTACGGGTCCCAGACGCGCTCGCGGCTGATGCAGGTGCGGTACGGACGGTCGTCGTAGGCGTACGGGCGGCCGTAGTATCCGCCATCGCGATAGTAGCCGCGGCGGCTGTAGCTGTCGTAGCGTGGGTCGTAGGAATAGTAGCCGCTGGAATAGGTGCGGCTGCGGCTGCCGCCGTTCGAGAGCGCGGCGCCGAGGGCCAGGCCGGCCACGCCGCCCAGTACGGCGGCCGCCACGGCGTCGTCGTTGTCCCTGTGGTGGCGATAGTGGCGGTAGCGCTGAGCCTCGGCCGGCGCAGCGGTCGCCAGGACGGCGCCCGCGGCGGTCACGGCGGCGAGGGCTGTGGTGAGGATCTTACGCATCAGAGTCTCCAATCGAGCCCAGTCAACGCTTTCGCGGCTGAACCGTGCCTGAACGGAGGCTTCAGGTTGCGTGGCGCGGGAGCGGCTGGGGCCGGTCGTCGGCACGAGAAAAAGGCTCGGCGTCCCCCTTGACAGGAAGTCACTCGTCCGCCGCTTAGAAATATCCATCAAAATATTGTTCTGACTGAAGAATTATAGCGTATGGCCTATTGAATACCGTTGCGTCGCGCCGTAGCTGATCGGTTCCGGCATGCTGCGGAGGCCCGATCCATGACTTCGGATGTCGCGCCGCTCTACCTGTCAGGTGGCTTCGAGCCCTTGAGGTTCGAGACGAACCTGGACTCGCTGCCGATCGAGGGCGCTCTACCGTCTGGCTTGGACGGCCGCTTCCTGCGCATCGGGCCCGATCCGCAGTTCCCGCCGCGCGGCGCCTACAACCCGCTGAACGGCGACGGGATGATCCACGCGTTCCGGGTCGGCGGCGGGTGCGTGGCCTACCGGAACCGCTGGGTGCGGACGCGACGCTGGACGCTGGAAAACGCGGCAGGCCGGGCGCTGTTCGGGACCTCGGGCGATCCGCGCGACCGCGATCCCAGCGTGTTGGGCGTGGCCGAGAACGGCGCGGCCAACACGAACCTGGTCTGGCACGGCGGCCGCCTCCTCGCGCTGGAGGAGGGGCACGGGCCGATCGAGGTGGATCCGGGGAGCCTCGAGACCCTTGGTGACTGGCGCTTCGATGGCCGGCTGCCTCGGAACATGACGGCCCACCCGAAAGTCGATCCGGTGAACGGGGAAATGCTGTTCTTCGCCAACTTCCAGAATGGGCCGACCTCTGCGCTGGCGCTGCATGTGGCGGATGCCCAGGGGCGACTGGCTCGCTCCTGGACGATCGAAGCTCCGTGGCCGGCGCTGGTCCACGACTTCGCGATCACCGAGCGGTTCGTAGTGTTCGTGGCCTGCCCGGCGACCCTGTCGATGGAGCGCCTGTGGGCCGGCCGGCCGCCGCTGGCCTGGGAACCGGGGCTGGGCTGCGCGGTCGGCGTCGTGCCGCGCGACGGCGGGGAGGCGCGGTGGCGGCCGACGCCCTCGGCGATGGTCTGGCACCTGATGAACGCCTTCGAGGACGGCGACCGGATCCTGGTCGATCTGTGCGAGCAGGACGCCGCCATGTTTCCCGCGCCGGACGGGACGCCGCCGGACGAGGCGCGGGCGGTCCAACGGCTGGCGCGCTGGATGCTGGAGCCGGACGGGAGCGTCGCGCGGGCGGTGCTCTGGGACGGCCCCTGCGAGTATCCCCGCATTGACGAACGGCGGACGGGCCGACGGCATCGCTACGGCTACCTGGCCTGCGACGGCGGGCCGGGCAGCGGCGACCCGTTCCATCGCGGCCTGGCGCGCTTCGACTTCGAGACCGGCGACCTGGCGCGCTGGTCCGCGGGGCCGTGGTGCGCGGTGGGCGAGCCGGTCTTCGCGGCCGGCTCGGGCGGCGGGGAGGCGGACGGCTACATCCTGACGACTGTTTTCGACGAAGCCGCCGCCGCGAGCCATCTGGCGATCCTGCGGGCCGACGACCTGGCCGCCGGTCCGGTCGCGCGGGCACACGTCGGGCATCGTGTGCCGATGGGCTTCCACGCCCTCTGGATCCCTACTTCCGCTGGGCCGCCGTCTTCGCGCGGATCGGCTTGAACTCGGAGGTTGTGTTCCAGTCGGGCCAGCGCGTGGAGTTGGCCAGGTCGCGGCCGGCCTCGAAGGCCAGGGTCACGTCGTCGGCGGCGCCCTGGTAGTTCTGGTCGGCCGACCAGACGTCGCAGACTTGGTGGTAGCAGCGGGTGGTGTAGTCCTCGACCCACTTCTCGCCGGCCGCGCGGCCGCCCGAGATCAGGTCGGCGCCGCCGCTCATTCCCATGAACAAGATCGTCGGGACACCGCGCTTGGCGACCGAGAAGTGGTCCGCGCGATAGAAGAGCGCGCGCTCGGGCTTCGGGTCGGGTGTGATCGTGCGGCTGTGCTTCGCCGCCACCTGGGCGAGGTGGGCTTCCAATTCGTTCTGGCCCGACCCTACCAGCACCACGTCCTTGGCCGGTCCGGCCGGCTGCAGCACGTCGAAGGTGTAGTTGGCGACCATCCTGGCGAGATCGGCCTCGTGGCGCTGGGCGTAGTACTCGCTACCCAGGAGCCCGCGCTCCTCGCCCGTCCAGGCGGCGAAGACGATGGTGCGGTCCGGCGCGGGGCCGGCCTTGAAGGCCCGCGCCGCCTCGATCACCCCGGCCACGCCCACGGCGTCATCGATGGCGCCGGGGCGGATCACCTTTCCGGTCGGGTCGGCCGGGTCGATCCCATAGGCGTCCCAATGGGCGGCGTAGAGAAGGCTCTCATCGGCCCGCTTGGCGCCGGGAATCTTCGCCAGCACGTTCTGGCTCTTCAGTCGCGTGAATCTGTTCTGGTAATCGGCTGAGAACGTTGCGCCTTTCAGCTCGACCGGGCGGAAGGCGGCCGTCTTGGCCTTCGCCTTCTCGGCCTCGAAGTCGAGGCCGGCGTCCTTGAAGAGCTGCATGGCCAGCCCGCGCTGGATCCAGCCCTGCAGCAGCAGCTTGTCCTTGGCCGGATCGGGACGGACGACGTCGTAGCTCTCGCCGTTCGAGGCCACGACCGTGTTCCAGCCGTAGGCCGCACCGGCCGTCTCGTGGACGATCAGCATGCCCAGCGCGCCGCGCCGGACGGCCTCCTCGTACTTGTAGACCCAGCGCGCGTAGAAGGTGGCCGCCTTGCCGCCGAACTTGCCCGATACGGTGTCGGTCGAGGCCGCCTCGAAGTCGGGGTCGTTGATCAGGACCAGGGCGATCTTGCCCTTGAGGTCCACGCCCTTGAAGTCGTCCCAGCCGCGCTCGGGGGCCGTGACGCCATAGCCGACGAAGACTATCGGCGCGGACTTGATCTCGACGTGCTCGACCGGCCGCTGGGTCTCGATGCGCAGGTCGGTCTGCTCGTGCAGCGACTTGGACGCGCCGGCGGCGGTCAGCGTGTAAGTCCCGCCGGGCTGGGTCTGGTAGCGGTAGAGCGGGACATCCTCGGTCCACCCGCCATTGTCGCCGGCCGGCTGCAGGCCCAGCGCCTTGAACTGGCCGACGATGAAGTCGATCGTCTTGCCCTCGCCCGGTCCACCGGGGCCGCGGCCGAAGTAGGCCGGCGAGGCCAACTCGCGGGTCATGTCGGAAAGACGCTGGGCGGAGATCTCCTGCGCCTGCGCGGGGCCAGCCACGAACAACAGGGCGACAAGTGAAAGGGTGGGGGCTAGGCCGGTAAAGGTACGCGTCATACATGTCGTATAGAGTGGATTTCCGGACCCGCCCAAGGTTTGCCACGATGGGTGGGTGACAACGCAGGCCGCAGGCGCATAAGACGCCGCGGAAAGATTAGGGTGCGACGGATGGGTGTGTTCGACGATTCCACGCGCAAGCTGGCCGGAGGCGACCTCTGGAGCCGGCACGTGAAGCCCGAGCGGCTGGCCGGCCACTATGCGGTCTACGAGGGCTATGACGACGATGGCCTCGGGCGCCTGCGCTCGATCTCGCGCCGGACGCGCGCGCAGCTCGCCGCGGCGCTGGACCGCGAAGCGGTGGCGGCGGGCGTGCTGGGCCTCGCGGTCGGCGTCGCCATCGGGGCCGCGATCATGTGGCGGCGCGGCCGACGCTAAGTCGGGCCTCCGACATTTCTTTGAAAAGCTGAAGTTTTAGGCCGTCCGGACGCCACCGAACGGCCTTTTCCGCGTTTAGGCCCCCAAGCGGGCGGCCCGGGCGGGTCGCCTCCTGCCTGGATGCGGAGAGACCTATGACCGACCTCGAAACCGGCCCCGCCGAATCTCAGAGCCGCACGGGCCAGGCCCGGCAGATCGTCGATCAGGCCGGACACGCGCTGAAGGCCGAAGCCCAGTCCTTCGCCACCGCCGCCCAGGACCGCGTGCGCGCCGAGGCGCAGAAGGGTGCCCAGGCCGGCGCCCGCACCCTGGGCGACTTTGCCAACGCCGTCAGGCGCGCAGGCGACGAACTGGCCGGTTCCGACCAGAGCCCCGCCTCGCGCCTCGTTCAGCAGGCCGCCGACGGCCTGGAGAGCCTGTCGCGCAACCTCGCCGACAAGGAGCCCGGTGACCTGCTGAACGCCGTACGCGACTTCGGGCGGAAGAACCCCGCCGCCTTCATCGGCGGTGCGGTGCTGGTCGGTCTGGCCCTGGGCCGGTTCGCCCGCGCCGGCGAGCCCGAGGCCGCCTCGGCGCTGCGGGCCGAGCCGATGAGTTTCGTCGACGACGAGGACACGCATGAGCCGCCGACCGCGCCACAGGCGGGTGGCATCGACGCGCCGATCACCGCCAACCTCGGCGCGCTGGAGGACACGCCCAGCGCCGCCTCGCCGTCGGGCCCGGTCGACGACGGGACCGCCGGGATCGGCGAGCCGGATGCGACCGGCGCCGCGCCCAGCGACTCGCCGCACGCCGGGAGCCGCTAGGCCATGGACGGGGCGGAGCCGCCCAGAGAGGCGCGCGGCCTCACGGACCTCATCGCCCAACTCGGCGGCGAACTGGCGGATCTCGTCCGCAAGGAGACTGAGCTGGTCCGCACCGAGCTGGCCGAAAAACTGAACGCCGCCGGCAAGGCGGTCGCCGACATCGCCGCCGGCGGCCTGCTGCTCATCGCGGCGCTGCTAGTGCTGCTCCAGGCGCTGGTGCTGGCGCTGTCGAAGTTCATGGACCCGATCTGGGCCGCGCTGATCGTGGGCCTGGGCGTGGCGGCCGTGGGCTACCTGCTGGTCCGCGCCGGCATGAAGGCGATCTCGCTGGACGGACTGAAGCCGGGCCGCTCGGCGCGGCAGCTCAAGAAGGACGCCCAACTCATGAAGGGGAACAGCCGATGACCAAGACCTCCGCAGAGCTGGAACGTGAAGTGGAAGACACCCGCGGGCGGATCGACCGGACGGTCGAGGCGCTCAAGGACAAGATGCAACCCCGGGAAATGTTCGACGAGGCGACGAGGATGATGGGCGGCGCGAGCAACAAGGTGCTGACGACGGCGGTGGAGCAACTGCGCGAGAACCCGATCCCGATCGCGCTGATCGGTCTGGGCGTGGCCTGGCTGGCGATCAGCCAGACGCGGCGGCCGCACGCCACGGGCTTCGAAGGCTCCGGCTACTACCCGACCTACGAGGGCTACGACGAGGAGGAGACGCTGCGGGCCAAGGTGAAGGCCAGGGCGGAGGCGGCGAAGGCCAAGCTGGCGGACACGGCCGACAAGGCCAAGGCGAGGCTCGCGGATGCCCAGCACCAAGCCGCCGACGGCGTGAGCGGGCTGCGCGGCAAGGCTGGCGAATACGCCCACATGGCCCAGGACAAGGCCGGCGAGTACGGCCGGGCCGCGAAGCAGCGTTTCGACGACACCCTGGACCATGAGCCGCTGGTGATCGGCGCCATCGGCTTGGCGGTCGGAGCGGCGATCGGCGCGGCTCTGCCGTCGACGCCGGTCGAGCGGCGCTACTTCGGTCCGGCGCGGTCGAAGGTGGCCGACCGGGCGAAGGCTTCGATCGACGACGTCAAGGACGTCGCCCAGCGCGCCTATGGCCAGGTCAAGGACGAGCTGCACCGCCAGACCGGCCCGGCCGGCGAGGGCGCGACGCTACGCGAGAAGGCCCAGGCCGTGGCCGAAGCCGGCGCGAAGACCGTGAAGGACGAGCTGGAGGGCCGTGCCGCGCATTAGGGCGCCGGCTTTGCCGCCTCCTCACCCTCTTCCTTCACCTCGCCACGGTTGCCTTCCATCTCGCGGCCCGCCTTCTCTTCGGCCCGCGCGCCGGCCAGGATGCCGGGCAAGGCGTAGTTGCCCTCGTGGCAGGCGTATTCGTAGATCGGCCCCTTGGTGGTGTTGAACGCCACCTCCCCCTTGATCGGGGCGGTGTAGGTGGCCGGGTCGTCCAATTCGAACTGGTAGAGGATCTGCTGGGGCGAGATGCGGGTGAACCGTTCGACCACGTGCAGGCCGGCCGCCGAGCCGCCGCCGCGCAGGGTCTGCTCGGGCCGCATGTTGATCGTATCGACGACCAGGGTCTCGCCCTCCCAGTGGCCGACGCTGTCGCCCATCCACTTGCGGACGCCCGACTTGTCGTGCTCGGCGTTCAGCCGGATCAGGCGCGTGTCATGCACCATCTCGACCTGGATCATCACCGTGTCGGGCGTCTGCATGATCGCGTAGTTGTTGTTGTAGAGGCTGGGCAGCATCGGCGGGCCCGCCGACGAGCCGAACGACATGATGCAGCGCTCGCCCAGCGGCCGGCGCTCGGGGCCGTCGAAGTTGCCCATGCGCGCGTTGCCGAACCGGGCCTGGATCGCCTTCATCGCCGCAGGCGTCAGTGGCGGCATCCGGCCGTTCCTGGGCTCGACGATCACCGAGGCGCGGGCCTCGCCGTTCATGCGGATGATCTTGGTGCCCGGATCGACCCAGAAGTTGTTGTAGCCGCAGTCCACGCCCTTGAACCCGCGCCCGCACTCGTAGGGCAGGTCGGTGACCTTCAGCTTCGGGTCGGTCGGCTTGGCGCCGTCCTCGTTCAGCTTGGCGTTCGCGCCCTCCGCGGCGGCGGCCTCCTCCGGCGTCAGGACCAGCCGGTCCCCCAGCTTCGCGTCGCGCTCGAAGGGGGTGATGGTGGCGTTGGTCCAGGCGCCCGAAAGGTCGGGCTGGCCCCAATGGTTGCGCGGGGCCTTGTAGCCCTTGGCGATGGCCGCCGGGCTCGACTGGGCCTGGGCGGCGGCCGGGATGGCGGCCAGCGTGGTGAGCGCCGTGAACGCGAGGGCGGCCGCGAGCGTGCGGGTCATCTTCGTTTCCTCCAGCAAACCGGTTCTTCGAACGCCGGCATGGGCCGAGGATAGGCACTATTCCGCCGCCGCGTCGACCTCCGCCGCGGCCTGTTCGCTCTGGAGCAGGGCGCGGGTGGCGCTCCAGGCCAGCCATGCGGCCGGCAGCATGAAGAGCGCGGCGAAGGCGATGGACGCCCAGGGCCCGACGCCGGCGAACAGCGCGCCGCTGAACACCGGCCCAATCACCCGGGCCAGAGAGCCCGAGGCGCTTGCCGCGCCCAGCACCGCGCCCTGGCGATCAGGATCGGCGGCGCGGCTGACGATGGCCGTGGCGGCAGGCTGCCAGAGCGCGTGGCCCAGGATCGACAGGGTGAGGGTGACGGTCGCGAAGGTCCCGTTCGGCGAGGCAGCCATGGCCAGCAGGCAAACCGAGGCGAACAGCAGCCCACCCACCATCGTCGGCCCCGGCCCCAGCCGCCGCACCGAGACGCCGGCGAACACGCCCTGGGTCAGCGCCGAGGCGACGCCGGTGATCGCCATGACCAGGCCCACCTGGCGCGGGCCCCAGTCGAACCGCGCACCCATCCAGAGGCCCAGCACTGACCACAGGGCCGACGAGGCGAAGAAGCCGACCGAGATGACGCCAAACGCCCGCGACAGCACGGGGTGGCGCATCGCCTCGCCGAGGGCGGCGAAAGGATTACCGCGGGCGACCGCGCCGCTGCCTTGGCGGCTTTCGCGTACGAAGGCCACGATGCCGACGGTTGCGAGCGCGCAGAGGCCGGCCGAAAGCAGCAGCGGCGGCTGGAAGCCTTCGGCGCCCAGCTCGGGCCGCGCCAGCAGGCCGCCCAGCGCCGGGCCCACCACGAACCCGATGCCGAACGCCGATCCGATCAGGCCCAGGCGCCCAGCCAGTTTCTGCGGGGGCGAGACGTCGACCATGTAGCCCTGGATCGCCGACATGTTGCCCGAGAAGAAGCCGCCCGCGCCCCGGAGCGCCAGGGCGACCCAGATGTTCGACGCATAGGCCAACGCCAGATAGCCCAGCCCCGAACCCACGATGGTCATCAGCAGGACCGGCCGGCGGCCGATGCGGTCGGAGAGCCGGCCCCAGAACAGCTCGCCCAGGAACTGGCCCGCTGAATAGATCGCGAACAGCAGGGTCACGTGCCACGGCTTGGCGGCGAAGGCCGTGGCGAAGAACGGCAGCAGCGGGATCACCATGCCCCAGCCGATCAAGCTGATGAATACCAGGAGCAGCAGCACGGGCACGGCCGCGGCCGACACGCGCTGCGTGGAGGACTCTTGTTCTGCGGACGCCACGTTCCAGGCTTAGCCCTGCCCGCGGGTCGGGCAAAGCGGAACGCCCGCCGGGGTGAGCGACGGGCGTTCCTTCAGTGTTGGCGATGGTCGGCTACTTCTTGGCCGGCGCGGCGGGGGGCTCGGCCTGCAAGGCCTTCACCTTGTCGAGGTGCGCCTGAACCTTCGGCGCCGCCTTGGCGGCGGCGGCCTTCAGGCCCGCGTCGTCACCCTTGTCAGCGTAGCCCTGCATAAGCGTGAGGGCCTCGTTGTGGGCGGCTTCCTGCTGCGAGAGGTAGACCTTGTCGAAGTCGGCCGGCGAAGCGGCGTTCAGGTTGTCGATCAGGCCCTTGCGGCGCTCGTCGAGGCCGGTGGGCGGCGTCTTGCCGGCGGCGGCGATCAACGGCTTCATTTCATTGGTCAGCGCGGTGTGGTCGGTGACCATCATCTTCCCGAAGTCCTTCACGCCGGCCGACTGGCCCTTCTTCTGGGCGATCTGGCCGGCCTGGATCTCGTACTGGTCGCTGATGCCGGCGTTGGTCACGAACTCTTCGGTGGAGACCGGCGCGACCGTGGCGCTGGCCGCGCCGACGGCGGCGGCGGTGGCGTCCTGTGCGGCGTTGACGGCCGAGTTGGTCGTGCCCGGATCGGCCGGATTGGCGACCTCGTCCTTCTTCTGGCAGGCGGCCACCGATACGGCCGCGACGGCGGCTGCGGCGAACATAAAGGCGCGTTTCATGGAGCTCTCCCGGAGGCTGTGGGGAGCCGAACGGGTAGTCAGCGGCGGAGTTCCGCCATCGGCACAATGATAAGTCCGGGCCGCACCAGGAGCAGGCGGTCGCCGCCGAGGTCCAGCGCCATGCGGAACTGGCGGAAGAGGCCCGTGCCCAGGAGGCCCGACGGGGCGGGCGCGTTGGCGGCGGGCGTGTAGACCTGCACGTCGGCGTCGTGGAGCGTCATGCCACCGATGCGCAGCGTGCGTGCGGTGACCATGCGGTCCAGGCTGAGGCCGCCCAGGCTGACGGAGTGGGCCGAGGTCACGCGGCGGCCGGGCGCCAGCAGGCCCTGCTGTTGGGCGGCGCTGGCCGAGAGGGCCAACAGGCCGCTGGCCCCTGTGTCGACCAGCACCTCGAACGGCGGGTGGTCCTCGATGTGGACGCTGACCATCGGCGCGCCGCCCTTGCTGGTGAGCGGGATAGTCGTCGCGTCTCGGGTGGGCCTGTAGGCCTCGCGGGTCAGGAAGCGGGCGCGGCCGCGCGGGAAGTCGGCCTCGACCACCAGCCGGCGCAGCACGTCCCGGCCGATCAGCAGCTGGAAGTCGCGGCCGGTGGCCTTGGAGATCGCGGCGATGTCGAGGGCCGCGGCGCGCAGGCCGGGGATCGCGAGGCCGGGCGCGGCCAGATCCAGCTTCACCGTATGGGCCAGGCTGGGGCCGCCGCTGACGCCGTAGGCCAGGATCGGGGCGGCCATGGTGCGGGGCAGGGCCAGCTTCTCGGCCAACGCGCGGTCGATGGCCGAGAACTGGGCGCCGGAATCGACGACGGCGCGGACCGGACTTCCGTTGACGGTGACCGCGATGTCGATCAGGCCGCCGCGCTCGGGCAGCGGCAGCCAGGGGGTCATCCGGCCGTTGGAGAACCGGGTTTCCAGCGGCGGCCACGGCAGCCGGTCGCGCACCATGAACAGCGCCCCGCCGGCCGTCGCCAGCAGGCCGAGGCGCATCAGCAACGCACGACGCGACGTCACTGGGTCTGGAGCTCCTCGCCGGTGGCGAAAAGGCCGTCCAGCCAGGCCAGGATCTCGCGGGCGGCTGGATGGTCGAAGGCCTCGAATCGGGCGCGCAGCCGCGTCTTCTGCTCGTCGTTCAGGCCGTCGCGGCCGGTGTCCTCGAGCAGCAGCAGGGTGCGTTCGACCCCGTCGGCCAGCTCGGAGCCCAGCACCGCCCGCGCCGCGCGGCGGAAGGCGGCGAGATACTGGTAGTGGTCGCCGTCGCGGTAGCTCTCCACGAGGCTGAGCGCCGGGATGCGCGAGAGCACGGCCTGGGAGGCGGTGTTGATCCCGTGGGCGGCGATGTGTGGCGCGACCGAGGCCGGGCGGCCGGTGAAGGCGCGCAGGTGCAGGTGGCGGCTCATGCGCGGGCCGTCGTTGACCGGGTAGTTGTCCCAGAGGAACGGCTTGCGCCCCATCTGCTCGGCCACGCGGGCCAGATGGCCGGGCGAGAACTCGCGGGCGCAGACTTCTTCCCCGGTCCACATCAGCTCGATGCGGGGATCGAGGCCCTTGCCCAGGTCCTCTAGGTAGTTCGCCGGTCGCTGGCCGAAGACGCGGTCCAGGACCGGATCGTCGGTGTAGTAGCTGGGGCAGGCGATCAGGCGGCTGGCCGACGTACGCTCGGCGATCCAGTGGACGATCTCGACCTGGCGCTCGGCCAGTTCGGGCAGGTCGCCCTTCATGTCGTCGAAGAAGACGCCCAGGTCGTCGAGACCCAGGCTGTCGAGCTGCGCCAGCTTGGCGGCCAGCGCGGCCTTGGCCGGGGCGTCGAAGGCCAGGAAAAGCTCATAGGGCGACAGGCCCACGCCGAACCGCACGCCGGTCTCCCGGCAGACCGCGGCGAAGGCGGCCAGCGACTGGAGGTCGGCGTCGGCATAGGGTTCGCGCCAGCGGCGGCGCAGATGGCCGTCGGCCTTCGGGGCGTAGAGGTAGAAGCCGTAGCCCGCGGGCCCCAGCGCCCGGACCATGTCGGCCCGCTCGTCCCAGGAATAGGGGCGGCCGAAGAAGCCCTCGATGATGCCGAGCTCAGGTGTCATGGTCCCTGCATAGCGGACATTTATCGGTTTCGCGCCAGCCGTCAGCGGTTGCGATAACGATGTAAATTTGTAAGGTCGCCGCCAACATCGGGAGGAGCCGCGCATGAACCCCAACGCCGAGTTCGACATCATCGTCTATGGCGCCACTGGCTATACGGGCCGGCTGGTGGCCGAGCACCTGGCCCAGCGCTACGGCGTGGGCGGCGAGGTGAAGTGGGCCATGGCCGGCCGCTCGGCCGCCAAGCTGGCCGCTGTGCGAGACGAGATCGGCGCGCCGGCCGACACGCCGCTGGTGGTCGCCGACGCCGGCGATCCCGCGCAGCTCAAGGCGATGGTGGGCCGAGCCAAGGCCATCATCACGACGGTGGGGCCCTATCAGCTCTACGGCTCGGACCTGGTCGCGGCCTGCGCGGCGGCCGGGACCGACTACCTCGACCTGTGCGGCGAACCTAACTGGATGCGCCAGATGATCGATGCGCACGACGCGGCGGCCAAGGCCAGCGGGGCGCGGATCCTGTTCTCGTGCGGCTTCGACTCTATCCCGTTCGAGCTGGGCGTCTACTTCAACCAGGAGACGGCCAAGGCGAAGCTGGGCGGGCCGGTTCCGCGCGTGAAAGGCCGGGTGCGCGACATGCGCGGCGGCCTTTCGGGCGGCACGGCGGCCAGCGGCGCGGCCACCATGGCGGCGATCCAGAAGGACCCGTCGATCCTGGCGATCATGATGAGCCCGTTCGGCTTGACCCCCGGCTTCGAAGGCCCGGCCCAGCCGCTGGGCAATCAGCCGGAAGAAGACCCCGACGTGGGGCCGGTGGCGCCGTTCATGATGGCGGTGATCAACACCAAGAACGTCCACCGCTCGAACCTGCTGATGGGGCACGCCTACGGCAAGGACTTCATCTACGACGAGATGGTGATGGGCGCGCCGGGCTCGGGCGGGCCGGGCTTCACCGACCTGGGCAGCCTGCCGGGCGGCGGGCCGAAGCCGGGCGAGGGTCCGACCAAGGAGGAGCGCGAGGCCGGCTATTACGACGTGCTGTTCGTCGGCGTCGGCGCCGACGGCTCCAAGGTGCGCACCTCGGTCAAGGGCGACAAGGACCCGGGCTACGGCTCGACGTCGAAGATGCTGGCCGAGACGGCCATCGCGCTGGTCCACGCGCCGGACGTGAAGGGCGGCGTCTGGACGCCCGGCGCGGCGCTGCAGGGCCGGCTGGTCGACCGGCTGCAACAGCACGCGGGGCTGACGTTCACGGTGGAGTAGGCGGCTACTCCGCCGTCCAGCCGCCGTCGATCGAGAGGTTGGCGCCGGTGATCTGGCTGGCGGCGTCCGAGCAGAGGTAGACGGCCAGCGAGGCCACCTGGTCGACGGTGACGAACTGCTTCGTCGGCTGAGCCTCGAGCAGGACGTCGCTGATCACCTGTTCCTTGGTCAGGCCGCGGGCGGCCATGGTGTCGGGGATCTGCTTCTCGACCAGCGGGGTCCAGACGTAGCCCGGGCTGATGCAGTTGACGGTGACCCCGTGGGTCGCGACCTCCAGGGCCGCGGTCTTCGTCAGGCCGGCGATGCCGTGCTTGGCCGCGACGTAGGCCGACTTGAATGGCGAGGCGACCAGGCTGTGGGCCGAGGCGGTGGAGATGATCCGCCCCCACTTGCGCGCCTTCATGCCCGGGATCGCCGCGCGCATGCCGTGGAAGGCCGACGACAGGTTGATGGCCAGGATCTGGTTCCACTTCTCGACCGGGAACTCGTCGATCGGCGCGACATGCTGGATGCCCGCGTTGTTGACCAGAATGTCGACCGAGCCGAAGTCGGCCTCGGCCTTGGCGATCATGGCGGCGATGGCGTCGCCGTTGGTCATGTCGGCGCCGTCGTAGGCGGCCTTCACCCCGAAGTCCGCCTCGATCCTGGCCCGCTCGGTCTCGATGGCGGCGGGGTCGCCGAAGCCGTTGATGACCACGTTGGCGCCCTGTTCGGCGAGGGCGCGGGCGATGGCCAGGCCGATGCCGCTGGTCGAGCCGGTGACGACGGCGGTCTTGCCTTTCAGGGACATGGGGAGGGCTCCGGTGATGCTATTGTGCAGTGCACCATCGCCTCATGGCGGATTTACGTCGATCCGTCCATCTCCCGTCAGATCGTAGGTCGTGACCCCAGGCTTCATCGGGATCGTCAGCCATTCGCGGTGGCGCAGGGTGCGGCGCACGTCCGAGAGGCCGGCCTTCCAGTGCTCCTCCATGGTCACGCGCGAGAACTCGTAGTCCTTGGAGTTCCCCTCGTAGAGCTTGGCCCGGTAGATCAGCTGGACGATGGCGATCGAGCTCTCTTTCGAGAAGGCGCGGAGCAGGTCGAGTTCGGGGCCGTCGAAGTCGGGCGGCAGGCGCTGGATGAGGGCCTGCAACGCGGCGCGGGCGTCCTGCAGGCGCTTGTAGACGTCGGTGTTGAGGCGCGTGCGGCTGGAGAAGCGGATGTCCTTCTCGCGCTCGGCGGCCTCCAGCAGGGTCTTGGGCATGTCGCCGCGGGCGCTGAACAGGTCGACCTGGAAGATCAACAGGTTGCGCTCGCCGGCCTCGTCCAGCACGTGCTGAAGCGGCGTGTTCGAGACGATGCCGCCGTCCCAGTAATGCTCGAAGTCGATCTCGACGGGCGGGAAGCCTGGCGGCAGCGCGCCCGAGGCCATGATGTGTTCGGGCCGGATCGTGTGCTTGGTGTTGTCGAAATAGACGAAGTTGCCGCTGCGCACGTTCACCGCGCCGACGCTGAAGCGCATCTCGTCCGGCCGATTGAGGCGATCGAAGTCGACCAGCCGTTCCAGTGTCTCCTTGAGTGGGGCGGTGTCGTAGAGGCTGATCGCCTGGGGCGCGCCTGGCGGATACAGGAACGCTGGCGGCACGCGGGGTGTGAAGAAGCCCGGCACGCCGAACGCAGCGATCCAGCCGGCGGAGACCTCGTTCCAGAAGGCGCGGACCTGTTCGTTGGCGGGCGCGTGGGTGACGGGCGCGGCCGACGAGGCCATGTCCCAGAAGGCGCGCAGCTTGGCGTAGCGTTCCTCGGGCGGATTGCCCGCGATCAGCGCGGCGTTGATCGCGCCGATGGAGATGCCGGCCACCCAGCCGGGCCGCAGGTCGGCTTCGGCGAGGCCCTGGGCGACGCCCGCTTGATAGGAGCCCAGCGCGCCGCCCCCCTGCAGCACCAGCACCCGGTCGCACGCGGCGGCGGTGATCGGCGCGTTCGGCATCGGCGGCGCTCCTGCTTCAGCGGGACATCAACCCACGGTGAGGCTTTGCGCAAGCTTCGCGGCGACGGCGCGGCGACGGCGTGTCAGGCCGGTGAAATCTTGGGCTTTGCGCCCCTCACATCAGGCCCAGCGCCTTGAAGCTGGCCGTGCCGTCGCGGCCGACCACGAGGTGGTCGTGGACGGCGATGCGCAAGGGGCGGGCGGCCTCGACGATCTGCTTGGTCATGTCGACGTCGGCGGAGGAGGGCGTCGGGTCGCCCGACGGGTGGTTGTGCACCAGGATGATTGCGCTGGCCGACAGCTCCAGGGAGCGGCGCGCCACCTCGCGCGGATAGACCGGGGCATGGTCGACCGTGCCGCGGTTCATCACCTCGTCGGCGATCAGCTGGTTCTTCTTGTCGAGGAAGAGGACGCGGAACTGCTCGCGCGCCTCGTGGGCCATGGCGGTCTTCACATAGGCGAGCAGCGCGTTCCACGAGGAGATGACCGTGCGCCGGGCCACCTGTTCGCGGGCCATGCGCAGGGCGGCCTCGTGCAGCAGCTTGAGGTCCAGCGCCACTGCCTCGCCCACGCCGGGCACGGTGCGCAGCTCCTCGGGCGTGGCCCCCAGCACGCCGCCCAGGGAGCCGAAGCGGGCCAGCAGCTGCTTGGCCAGCGGCTTCACGTCGCCGCGCGGGATCGATCGGAACAGGAACAGCTCGACCAGCTCGTAGTCGGGCAGCGCCGGCAGGCCGCCGGCCACGGCACGGTCGCGCAGCCGTTCGCGGTGGCCGGCGTAGTGCGGCCTTGGCGCCGGCGCGGGCTTGGCCCGCCAGAGGTCGGGCTGGGCTGAAGCGTCCTCGACGGAAAAAGGGCGGGCCATGGCGCCAATGTTCCTCAATTGTTCCAATCTGGCAAGGCCAAGCTCGGGCGCCCCCATTCGGGGGAGGGCAGGCGGATGGCGGGGAGGCACCCTCAGGCCCAAGGTGAGGGTATGGGGGACAGCCGCATGAAGGTCGGCACTATCATTGGCGTCCTGAGCGCCGCGGCGGCCGTGGTCGCGATCATGGTCTCCGCGCCGGCGCGCGCGGCTGAGGCTGCGCCTCGCGCCGCGATCGTCATCGAGGCCGAGCCTTCGCCGTCTCCCGTCGCGGTGGCGGCCGTCCCCGATCCCGCCGCCCTCATCCTCATGCTGGTGGGCTTCTTCGGCCTGGGCGTCGTGCTGCGCGCGGGCCGCGAGGGCATGACCGCGACCTGACGCCCGTGTCCCCCATCGCGGTCGAGGGCCCGGCGCTCCCGCGTCGGGCCCTCTCCACTTGCGGCATCAGTTCGTGACTTTGATCGCGTTGTCGTCCGAGTTGCGGTCGATCTCCTTGTTGTAGGGATCGACGCCCGCGTACTGCGGCCGCTTGTCGACGGTGAGCGTCACGGTCTGGCGGCCCGTCCGCAGCGTCGTGGTGCGGAAGGCCAGCACGTTCTTGCGGGTGAAGCCCGGCTTGCCGGGCTCGGCGTCGAACACGCCCACGTCGAAGATCTCGCCTGCGGGGATGGCGACCGGCGTCTCCTTGCCCTTGCCGTCGGCGTAGGCCTTCTTGGCCTCGATCGTCAGGACCACGTCGTAGCGGCCGTCGGCGCGTTTCTTCACCGCCGCGGTCTTGGTCGAGAGGTCGTACAGCGTGATCTTCTCGAACAGGTCGGTGATCAGTTGCTGAGCGACGGGGTCGTTCCCGGCTTCGGCGCGGAGTGCGTCGACCAGGTCCTGTGAGCGCGGATAGGGCGCGCCCTTGAAGGCGTACTGGGCGAGCAGGCGCCGCAGCGCGGCGTTGACCTTGGCCTCGCCGATCCGGTCGCGCAGCAGGTACATGACCAGCGAGCCCTTGCGGTAGTGGATATAGGGTTGGTTCTCGACCCGGACCAGCGGCAGTTCCTCGACCAGTTCGCCCCCGCGCGAGCGCAGGTAGCGGTCCAGCTCGAACTTCAGGAACTTGCGGATGCCGTCCTGGCCGTAGGTCTTCTCCATGACGATCAGGGCCGAGTACTGGGCCAAGGTCTCGGAGAGGCTGGTCGCGCCCTGCATGTCGGCGCCGATGATCTGGTGCGCCCACCACTGGTGCGCCAGCTCGTGGGCCGTGACGTAGGTCACGTAGTCGATCTTGTCGGGCTTGGTGTTGTCGGTGACGAAGCCGATGCCCTCGGAGTAGGGCATGGTGTTGGCAAAGGCCTGGGCGAACTGGGCGTAGTCCGGGAACTCCAGGATGCGCGCCTGGTGGAACTGATAGGGTCCGAAATTGGCCTGGTAGTAGTCGAGGCCGGTCTTCAGCGCACCCACCATCCGATCGACGTTCCAGGGGTGCTGCGGGTCGTAGTAGATCGCCAGCTCCACGCCCTTGTAGACGTCGCGCTTGATCGCGTAGCGGGCCGACTGCACCGAGAAGAAGTTCAGCACCGGCGCGTCCGTGCGGAAGCGGATGGTGCGGCGTCCGTTCTTGGTGGTGTCCGAGATGCGGTAGCCAGGGGCGACCGGCGTCTGGTCGGCGTCGGTGGTGATGCTGATGTCGGCGTTCACCCAGTCGGCGTTGGCCAGGTAGTTGCGGGTCTGGGCCGAGCGGTCCTCCAGCTTCGGCGGGCGCAGCTGCGGCGTCAGCCCGTACTTGCGGCGCTTGGCGCGGTCCTGCAGCAGGCGTGAGCGGTCCATGCCGATGATCGGGCCGAACTCGAAGTTGTCGACGAATGTGCCGTTGTCGACGATCCGGGTCATGTTGCCCGAGTTCTTGAAACCCCACTGGCCCATGACGGTCTGGAACGACAGCGCCGTGCGCTCGCCCGGCGCCAGTGGGCGGTCGAAGGTGAAGATGCGGTAGTTGAAGCGATCGAAGGCGCGGACCTTCGAGGCGCCGTTCACCGACATCTGCAGGGCCTTGGTGTCGCGGTCGAGCCGCACGTGCAGCTCGCGGATCGGCACGCCGCTGTCGTTGACCAGGTGATAGACGCCCTCGGCGACCAGCTTGGGCTGGGTCGGGTGCAGGTCGAGGTCGAGCTCGACGTCGGTGACCGACGGCTGGGGCAGCTTCTCGTACTTGAGGAAGGCCTTCTCGTAGTCGGCCAGCCACTTCTCGTCGCCGACGCGGGTTCGGTAGGCGTTCTCGACGTTGGTGTTCTGGAAGATGAAGACGCCCAGGCCCACGAAGGCGGCCAGCGCCACCGCGCCGATCGCGCCGGCCGGGCTCAGCAGGCGACGCGGTAGGCGGCGCAGGCGCGGGGCGATCCGCGTCTCGGTCCCGCGCCGCCACAGGGCGTAGGCCAGAACCATCAGGATGACCGCGAACGCGCTCCAGTAGGCGCGGAACCAAGCCGCATAGCCGGCGAACTTGCCCTGGCCGTTCATGTCGGAGAGCGGCGTGCCGGGGCGGCCGCCGTAGAGGTACAGGTTGTGCTCGAAACCCAGGGTCGGGAACACCAGGGTGGCGATCAGGTAGAGCACCATCAGGCCCCAGCCGACGAACTTGTGCGGCGAGACGGCCTGGAAGAACACGGCCAGCACGGCGATCAGGGCCCAGTCGGCGGCGTTCGGCAGCACGTACCAGAACAGGTACTTCTCGGGCTGGATGACGAAGTAGCCCTTGGCGACCTGGACCGCGACGCCGGCGACCGCACTCACCAGCAGCATGGCCACCAGCACCAGCACGATGGCCAGGGTCTTGGGGACCACGAAGGCCCAGTCCGGCACGGCGGTGGCGTCGATGATCTCGTGGGTCTTGCGCTCGCGCTCGCGCCAGACCAGTTCGCCAGCGTAGTACACGGCGACGATCACGACCAGGAAGTTGAAGTTGCCGTTCAGGGTGGTGATCACCCATCGGGTCACCGGATAGAGCTTCGAGCCGGCCAGTTCGTCGCCCAGGATCAGCCCGCCCAGGCCGTTGAACAGGCCGAGCAACAGCAGCACCACGAAGGCCGGACTCTTGAACACCTGGCCCATCTCGAAACGCGTGCGCTTGATGAACTGGACGAGGGCGAGGTCCAGGCCCCGTTGCGGGGCGGGCAGGCGGCGAGCGGGTGGCGGGGGCGGGTCGGCGGCGGCGCGCGACGGCTTCTGAGGCCGGGCGGCCGTGGCCTCGAAGCGGAACGTGAACCAGGCGAGGCTGAGGAAGACGAGGGCGATCGGCAGCCAGATCAGCCGGTTCCAGAGCAATGGTCCCACCAGATCGGGCATGCGGCTATTGGAGTCGGCGGCCGTGAAGTAGCGGGTCGACAGGTCCCAAGCGGCCAGGCCGAAGGGCTCGACGAGGGAGGCGAGCTGCAGCTTCTCGGGGTCCTGCAGCGCCACGTTCATGGCCAGGTACAGCACCATGAAGGCGGCCACGCCGACGTAGGCGCCCATCATCGAGCGCGTGACCGTCGCTAGCGTGAAGAACATCGCGCTGGTCAGCAGCAACCCGGGCAGGGCCAGCCAGACGTAGGCGAAGAGGTAGTCCGATAGCCGGTTCGGCCCCATGGTCTCGGGATCGACCCAGGGCATCACCGAGCCCACGACGATGGCGGCGGGGATGAAGAGGAACGCCAGGGCCACGGCGGCGAAAGCGCCCGTGAACCGGCCGAACAGGTAGTCGAACTTGCGGATCCGCGTGGATCGGATGATCGGCCCGAAACCGGTCTCCTCGTCGCGGACGATCACGTTCGCCACGAACGCCGTGGACACGAACATGAAGAAGACCGTCATGACCATGACGATCTGGCCGATGGCCTGGGGCGAGTTCTTGTGGACGTTGCCGCCCGAGCCGATCTGGACGCGGTCGATGCCGACGGCCCCGAAGACCAGCAGGAAGAAGATCAGCCCGGCGATCCAGAAGATCGGCTGGCGAAGCTGGTAGCGCAGCTCGAAGGCCGCGATCTTGCCGAACATGCTGTCGCCCCCGCCGTCAGGCCGCGCGGCGCGAGGCGGCGAGGGTGGAGAAGTAGACGTCCTCCAGCCCGCCCTGCACGGGCTCGAAGCCGGCCCCCGGGGCGCTTTCGGCCAGGACGTGGATCACGGTGCGCCCGCCGGCCAAACGGGTGGAGATCACCTGGTTGCGCTCGCGCTCGGCGTCGAGCTCGGCGCGGTCGATGACCTTCTTCCAGACCCGGCCCGAGAGCCCTTGGACCAGGTCGGCGGGCGCGCCTTCCTGCAGGATCCGGCCGCCGGCCAGCACGGCCATCTGCGGGCAGAGGTCGGACACGTCGTCGACGATGTGGGTCGACAGGATCACCACTACGTTCTCGCCGATCTCGGCCAGCAGGTTCAGGAAGCGGTTGCGCTCCTCGGGGTCGAGGCCGGCGGTGGGCTCGTCGACAATGATCAGGTTGGGGCGGCCGATCAGCGCCTGGGCGATGCCGAAGCGCTGGCGCATGCCGCCGGAATAGCCGGCCACGGCCTTCTTGCGCACCTCCCACAGGTTCACCTGCTGCAGCAGGGTCTCGACCGTCTCCTTGCGCTCGCCGGCGCCGGCGATGCCCTTCAGGACGGCCATGTGGTCCAGGAGGTCGACGGCCGAGACGCGCGGATAGACGCCGAAGTCCTGCGGCAGGTAGCCCAGCGTGCGGCGCAGCTTCTCGGGCTCGGCGATCACGTCGATGTCGCCGAAGCGGATCGCCCCGCCGGTCGGCGTCTGCAGCGTGGCGATGGCCCGCATCAGCGTGGACTTGCCGGCGCCGTTGGGGCCCAGCAGCCCGAACATGCCCTTGCCGATCTCCAGATCGACGCCGTCCAGCGCGCGCGTCCCGTTCGGATAGACGTGCGTCAAACCCTTGATGGAAAGCATGACCCTCTGACTTCCACCCCCGTCCCTGGGACCGAAGCTGCCCCGCGAGGGCCCGGGCGGCAAGTGAGGGATGTGTAACGAAACGTCGTGACCGGGTTACGTCACGGGGCGAACTCGTGCGCCTCGTCCCTGCGGCACTGTTTGACCTCGTGTTGTGCAAGGTCGCGGACTTCCCAGCAGTCGTGGAAGACCGAGCAGTAACAGTACTCGATGCCGACGTTCGGGGCGGCCTGCGAGAGCTTCTCCCAATAGGCCGCATTGGCCTCGGTCTTCGGGATGCGGAAGACGAACTGGTCGTGCGTGCCCGAAATGAAGCGGGTGGGGACGCTGTTCTTCACTACGCGCATCAGGCCCTTGGCCGCCTGGGCGTCGGCGGGGCCCAGCACCGTGTCGATCAGCTCGGGCACCGAGCGGACGTAGCGGTCGCCCACCTTCACCTTCAGGCTCTGCTGATTGGCCGGCCCGACGCCGCGGTTGTGGAAGTCGAGCGAGATCACGTCCTGCCCGTCGGGCGTGCCGTTGCTGGCGTCGGCCTCAAGGTAGGGGATGGAGTTGGCCTCGACCAGCTTCTCCATGATCTCGCCGTGGTGCAGGGCGATGGCGATGGAACTGATCGAGGTGATCAGGGCCGTGACCGCGATCAGCAGCTCGAGCCAGCGCGGCAGGCCCCCGGCGTGACGATGCGGCGTGTGGATTTCCGGACCTTCCAAGGCACCCTCCCGCTGACACGCCTTGGCTAGGCCATCCCGCTGCGCCGCTCAAGCGGCGGCGGGGGGCGCCACCGTGCGTTGCGGGCTGCGCGGGATCGTGGTGCTGTGTCGTCAGGCAGGAGGGCGCGCGTTGTCCGAGACGTCCGAGGAGAAGCCGCGCGGCGGCGGGGTCAGCCCGGCGGGCTGGACGGCGATCAGCGCCATCGCCGTGGCCCTGATCGGCGCGATCGTGACCTTGACCACGAGCTGGTGGCAGCATGCCCCGGCGAAGGCCGAAGCTCCCAAGGCGGGAGCCATGACGGGCGCATCGGCGGTCGCGGCGGGCTCGGCGGACCCTGTGGCCGGGAAGGCCGAAGGCGCGCCGGCCGCCGCCTTGCCCGATCCGTCCCAGTGGGCCGGCGTGTGGACCGGCACGTTCCAGGAGGGCGGCCAGCGGCGCCGGATCGAGCTGGTCATCACGCCTGGCTGCGCGAAGGGGAAGGCCTGCGGGACGATCCGCCTGCCGCACGTGCCGTGCACGGGCGACATCAGCCTGGCCGAGGTGCGGCCCGAAGGCGCGGAGTTCAGCGTCGACCGTTTCGAGGCCGGCAGCGCGGCCGCTTGTTCGCCGGGCGCGGGCGAAGTGCTCCGCGAGACGCCTGAAGGCGCGCTGGCCTACACCCCCACCTATTCCGGCGCGAAGGGCGTGCTGACGCGGGCCGACTAGGGCTGGAACAACGAGCCGTCGGCGACGCGGAAGTGGTCGACGTTCGGCGGCCGGTCCAACAGGAAGCGGTCGTCCTCGGGATAGTAGCGGGCGCGCTCGTAGTCCTTGCCCGCGAAGCCCCTGATCACGTCCAGACCGGTCCACCACGACAGCGTGGTCACCTCGCTGGTCCCGTCGCCCAGGTCGCGGAACAGCATCTGCCAACCCAGGTTGCCGGGCGTCGATGCGTAGTCGTTGCCGCCGGTGCCCGCGATGTAGTCGCGGTACTCGGCCTCGTCGGCCGACCGGATGCGGCCCGTCCATCTGCGCAGGATCATGCAGCCTAGGTGAGGTCGAGGGGGACCTTCGCCAAGTCGCCCTTCCAGGATTTCCGCGCCTCGGCCCGGTACTCGGCCGCCTTGGCCTTGTCTGCCTGGGCCAGGATGCGCAGGGCCAGGCCGTCGTGCGGCCACTCGGCCAGGCTGGCGCGCGCGGCGGCGGCGGCTTCCGTGGGCTTGCCGGCCTTGAGATAGGCGGCGGCCAGGCTGCGGCGCACGGGATACCACCATGGCGGCGGGTCGAAGTTCTTCGGGACCGGGAAGGCCCTTTCCTGGGCCAGTGCCGCGCGCTCGAAATGCGCTACGGCCTCTCCCGGCTGACGGGCGATCATGGCGGCGCGGCCCCGGAGGACGTCCTCGGCGATCGTCGCCACGTCGACCTCGCCGCCCAGGTCGGTGGACTTCAGCCCACCGGCGCGCAAGGCCGCGATGGCCTGCGCCTCGCGCTGGACGCCGGTGGCGTCGCGCTTCGTCGCCAGGGCCTCGCCGCGGGCGTAGTGGCGGTAGATCGCCATCATCCGCGGCTCGTCCTTGCCGGCGCCGACGGCCAGGGCGCGATCGGGGGCGAAGCGGGCCAGGGCCACCAGGCTGCGGGCGCGCGACAGGATGCGGCTCCGCTCGGGCGCGGCCTTGGGGAAGGTGGTCTCGGCGTGCTCGGCGTACTTCAGCGCCAGCGGCCCGTCGCCGGCCATCAGCGCGCCGCTGAGCCCGAACAGGTAGTTGTGCAGGTAGTAGCGCTGGGCCACGGCCCCCGACTGCGCCATGCCCACCTGGGTCTGGGCGTCGACCTTGAGCGCGCGGGCGTTGTTGAGGGCGACGTCCTCGTAGTGGCCCACCCGCATCATGGTGTGCGTGCCCATGTGCACGAGGTGACCGGCGCCGGGCGACAGGTCGGCCAACCGGTCGGCGTAGGGCAGGGCGAGCGCCGCCTTGCCGGCGAACTCGGTGGCGTGGATGTAGTAGTGGATGGCGGCGCTGTCGTTCGGGTTGCGCGCCAGCACCATCTCGATGATCTCGATCGCGCGCGGCACGCCGGAATAGTCGTCTTGGCGGGCCGGGATGATCAGGACGTGGGCCGCCAGGTTGGCCAGCATGTCGTCCTTGGGATCGGCGCGGACCATGGCGTCCAGCGCGTGGCCGAAGGCCTGCTCGCGGCCCTCCTTCGGCGCCTCGGGCCCGTAGCGGAGCTGGAGCGCCTCGGCGAGGCCCTTGGCGCGGACGTCGCCGGGCTTGGCGAGCTCGGCCGCGCGCTTCGCCATCTTGAGCGCCTCGATCGTCTCCAGCGGCGTGATGCCGGTGTTGAGCGTGGGCCCCAGCGACAGCGCCACGCCCGAGGCACAGAGGCTGCACGATGGATCGGCGGCCCAGGCGCGCGCGAAGGCGGCCTTGGCCTCGTCGTGCGAGAAGGCGTGGTAGAGGCGCAGGCCCTGGTTGAACCAGGCGGCCGCCTCGGAATTGCCGTCGACCGTGAAGGTCGCGTCGCCGAAGCCGGTCAGCATCACGCCCGTGGCCGCGCCGGTGGTCGCCGGAGACGCCTGCTCGGCCCCGCAGGTGTAGCCGATGCCGACGAAACTGGCGTCGCCGCCGAGGGCCGAAGGGGTGGCGGCCAGCATGGCCGTGCTGAGGGCGAGGACGAGCTTCATAAGCGAAGCATCGCCCCGCCCGCCGCGCGCGTCTAGGCGCTCAGGATGCTACGCGCTGAGGATGGGCGGCTTGAACTGGCCGGTCGGCGAAACCGTGAAGATCTCGACGCCGTCCTCGGTGACGCCCACCGAGTGTTCGCATTGGGCCGACAGCGACTTGTCGCGGGTGACCGCCGTCCAGCCGTCGGACAGCAGCTTCACCGGATGCTTGCCCAGGTTCACCATCGGCTCGATCGTGAAGAACATGCCGGGCTTCAGGACCTCGCCCGTGCCGCGCTGGCCGAAGTGCAGGATGTTGGGCGCGTCGTGGAACACCTTGCCCAGCCCGTGGCCGCAGAAGTCGCGCACCACCGAGCAGCGCATGCTCTCGACATACTGCTGGATGGCTGCGCCGATGTCGCCGGTGCGGGCGCCGGGCTTCACCTGAGCGAGGCCGCGCTCCAGCGCCTCGTAGGTCACGTCGACCAGCCGCTTGGCCCGCGGGGCCACCGGGCCCACGCCGTACATCCGCGAGGTGTCACCGTGCCAGCCGTCAACGATGGCCGTGACGTCGATATTGACGATGTCGCCCTCGCGCAGGACCCGGTCGCCCGGAATGCCGTGGCAGACGATGTGGTTCGGGCTGATGCAGACGGTCTTGGTGTAGCCGCGGTAGCCGAGGCAGGCGGGCAGCGCGCCATGGTCCAATATGAACTCGCGCGCGAGGGTGTCGAGGTGGTCGGTGACCACGCCGGGGACCACGTGCGGCGTCAGCATGTCCAGGCATTCGGCGGCCAGCCGGCCGGCCTTGCGCATGCCCTCGAAGCCGGCGGCGTCGTGCAGCTTGATCTGGCCGGTGCGGTATTCGCCGTCGAGTGTGTCGGTCATGGTCGCCGGTATATCATGCGTGGGCCCACGGCGCACAAGGTGACCGCTCGCCGCCGTCGCATGGACTCCGCCCAGCGGCGCGGCTCATAAACTGGGCCATGAGCACAGCACGCCCGGCTCTGGCCGAACTCCTGAGCATCGACGAGCCGCTGGAGATCGCCGACATCGGCGCGGCGTGGATCAACGAGGAGCCGCTCTACAAGCCGCTGCTCGACCGCAAGCTCGCCCGGCTGAACGCCTTCGACGCCGATGTGCGCCAGCATGAGGCGCTTCGCGCCGCGCACGGGGACGATCTGCGCCTCTTCACCGATATCGTGGGCGACGGCGGGCCCGCGACCCTTCACCTGACGGCCCCGCAGTCGGGGATGACTTCGCTGCTGAAGCCTTCGGCGCGCTATCTCGCCTACTTCAACGGGTTCGACCGCTTCGGGGAGGTGCAGGAGACGCTGCCCGTGCAGACCACGCGCCTCGACGACGTGGCCGGCTTGCCGGACCTCGACTTCCTGAAGATGGACATCCAGGGCGGCGAACTCGCGGCGCTCGAGCATGGGGAGGCGCGGCTGGCGCGGTGCGTCGCGATCCAGCTCGAGGTTTCGTTCGTGCCGCTGTACGAAGGCCAGCCCGGCTTCGGCCAGATCGACACCTGGATGCGGGCCCGCGGGTTCCTGCCGCACGCGTTCACCGACCTGAAGCGCTGGTCGATCGCGCCGATCCGTCGGAACAACGACATGCGCCAGCCCTTCAACCAGCTGCTGGAAGCCGACGCGGTCTATGTCCGCGACCCGGTGACGCCGGAGCGTTGGGACCCTCAGGTCCTGTGCCGCCTCGCGCTGATCGCGCACCATGTCTATGGCAGCCTCGACCTCGCCGGCCGGCTCATCCAGGACATGGAGCAGGCGGGCCACCTCGGGCCGGGCGCCTTCGGCCGCTACATCGAGATCGTGAACACGGGGGCCGCTTAGCGGGCCGGCAAGGGGAACAGCTCTTCCGGGTCGTCCACCGGCGCCGGGGCGTCGATCGTGCAGACCAAGCCCTCGGGCGGGAACGTCAGTTTGACCTCGCCCTTCAGCTCGGCCGACAAGCCGCGCTCCAGCAGGCGCGAGCCGAAGCCGCGGCGGGCCGGTTCGACGACGGGCGGGCCGCCTGTCTCACGCCAGGTGAGCTGCAGGCGAGGGCCGTCTTCGCTCGGGACGAGGCTCCAGTCGATCGAGACATGGCCTGCCTCGGCGCTGAGGGCGCCGTACTTGGCGGCGTTGGTGCAGAGTTCGTGGACGGCCAGGGCGAAGGCCACGGCCGATTTCGGCGGCATGGTGGCGTCCGAGCCGTTCAGGGTGAAGCGGGTCGAGCCGGCGCCTTGCGCGAACGGTTGAATGGTCCGCTCGATGAGCTCGCGCAGCGGCACGGAATGCCACTCGGCTTCGGTCATGAGCACGTGGGCGCCCGCCAGCGCCATCAGGCGGCCGTCGAAATCTTCGCGCGCCTCGGAGGTCGGGCGCTCGGCCCGCAGGGTCTGGGCCGAGAGGCTCTGGACGATGGCCATCGTGTTCTTCACGCGATGGTTCAGTTCGTTGACCAGCAACTGCCGATGGTCGAGCTCGGCCTGCAACGAACCCATCAGGTCGATGTTCTGCAGCGCGGTGGCCATGCAGCTGGCCAGAGCCGCCATGCTGGACATCTCGTCGGCCGAGGCGTCGCGCACCTCGCGCCAGTAGGCCCCCAACGCGCCGAACGGCTGGCCTTCGCCCACCGGCGTCATGATCAGGCTGTGCACGCCCGTCGGGCGGTAAGCCGCATGGGGGATGCGGTCGTCCAGATAGATGTCGGGAATCACCACCTGCTGGCGGTTCAGCATCGCCCAGCCCGAGATGCAGGCGGTCAGGGGGAACTTCTGGCCGGTCCACAGCGGGACTTCGCTGTCCTCGGCGATGTAGTGGCAGCGCTCGCCGTCGCGCAGCACGATGGCCACGCCCATGGAGCTGGCGATCTCCCGGGCCGCGCGACGCGTGATGTCGATGATCGCCTGGTGGGTCCGCGCCGCGCTCAGGTCCTTCACCGCGCGGGAAAGGCGCTCGAAACGCCAGTTGGCCACGGGCGCAAGCTTCGCCATATCCGCGTATTCAGACAAATCACTACCCCGGATTGGGGCGAGACTAGCCATCACCCTGACTCCTGTCACCGGGTAGGGTTTGCACGAGCCATGGTTACGCGCACCTGAACTTCGCGGATGCCGGGTGGCGTTGCGACCGCATGTCGCGCCGGCGCAAACGTGGCTATGCGGCGGTGGCGAGGTTCGCGCCGGTCCAGGGGACGCGGTCGGCGAGGGTCACCCGCTCGGGCGAGATCGCACAGCGGTAGGCCAGCACCTCGACGCCGGCCGCCGCCGCTTCGGTCAGGCCGCGGGCATAGGCCGGGTCCAGCTCGGCGCAGGCCGAGAAGGCGTCGCAGTCCGTCCGCTGGATCACGAACAGCATCACCGCCCGCTGGCCGGCGCGCACCATGGCCGACAGTTCGCGCAGGTGTTTCAGCGAGCGCGCCGCCACGCAGTCCGGGAACTCGGCCAGGGTCCCCGTGCGCCGCAAGTGGCAGTTCTTCACCTCCAGCCAGCACGGCGCGCGGTCGGGATGTTCGAGCAGGAAGTCGACGCGGCTGTTCTCGCCGTAGCGCACCTCGCGCCGATGCGTGGCGTAGCCGGCCACCTCGGGGACGGCGTCGGCGGCGAGCGCTTCTGCCGTGATGCGGTTGGGGTGCAGGGTGTTGATGCCCACCAGCCCGCCGTCCGCCTCGACCAGCTCCAGGGTGTGGGCCAGCTTGCGCTTCGGGTCGTCGGACTTCGACACCCAGGCCGGCAGGCCCGGCGTGTTCAGGCCCAGCATCGCCCCCGGATTCGGGCAGTGGGCGGTGATGGGAGTTCCGTCCTCCAGCACCACATCGGCGAAGAAGCGCTTGTAACGGCTGACAAGGGTTCCGCGGACGAGCGGTTGCGGGAAGTCCATGGAAGGCTTTAGTCCGGTGGGCGAGACGGGCTGATGTAGGCGAGGGACGTGCGGATGGCGAGCGGACAGGACGAGCGGGTCACCTGCGCGGTGCTGATCATCGGCGACGAGATCCTGTCGGGCCGGACGCAGGACACGAACCTGCGCGACATCGCCCGCTACCTGAACGTCATCGGCGTCGACCTGGCCGAGGCGCGGACGGTGCCGGACGTGCTGGACGAGATCGTCGGCGCGCTGAACGCGCTGCGCGAGAAATACGACTACGTCATCACGACGGGCGGGATCGGGCCGACCCACGACGACATCACCGCCGACGCCATCGCCGCGACTTTCGGCGTCGAACTGGAAGAGCATCCCGAGATCATCGCCATGATGACCGCCCGCTGGGGCGACCAACTCAACGCCGCGCGGCGCCGGATGGCGCGGGTGCCGGTGGGCGGTGAGCTGGTGAAGAACCCGGTGCAGGGGCCGCCCGGCTTCACCATCGGCAACGTCTTCACCCTGGCCGGCGTGCCGCAGATCATGCGCGGGATGCTGGAGGATGTCGGACCCCGGATGCGGGGCGGGCGTCCCACGGTCTCGCGCACCGTCCGCGTGGAGGGCTCGGGCGAGGGCGTGATCGCCGAGCCGCTGGAGGCGGTGGCCAAGGCGCACCCCGACATGTCGCTGGGCAGCTATCCGTTCTTCAACGCCGACGGCTACGGCTCGAACCTGGTGATCCGGGCGCGCGATCCCGAGGCGCTGGCGGCCGTGGTGACGGAACTGATCGAGGCGTTGCGACAAGCGGGCATCGACAACGTCCGCGAGGTAGCGGTAGCGTAACAACCCTACGTCACTTGATTTCCACCTCCTGTCAGGAGTGCGCCCGATGATTTCCGCCGTGTTTGCGCTCGCCGTGCTGGCCGCGGCCGCCGATCCCGCGACGCCCGCGCCGGCGAACTCCGCCGCGGCGCCCGCCAAGGCCGCCAAGTCCGGGGCCGCGCCCGACGGGCTGGTGTGCAAGAAGGAGCCGGTGCTGGGCAGCCGCATGAAGCAGCGCGTCTGCATGAGCCAGGTCGAGTGGGACCAGCGCAAGGCCTCGGCCCGTGACGACCTCGACGCGGCCCAGCGCAACCGGCCGCTGCAGAGCAACTGACGCGCCGCCGCCGGCGCGTCCGGCGGCCGATCGCGCGAGATGGGGAGTTCGCCGTGATCTCAGTGATCCTGTCCGCCGCCATCCTGGCCGCCGGCGCTCCGGCCGCCGAACCCACGACGGTCGCGCCGGCCGTGGCCACCGCCTCGAAGAAGGCCAAGCCAGAGCCCGGCGACACCGTCTGCAAGCGCGAGCAGGTGGTGGGCAGCCGCATGAAGCAGCGTCTGTGCATGAGCCAGGCCGACTGGGAGGCGCGCCGGATCAGCGCGCGCGACGAGTTGGACAAGGCCCAGACCAACATGCCCGCTCCAAAGTAGCGGCGCCCATCCACAGGCCCGGGCTTCCGCCTGTGGATAACTTGTGCATTAGATGAAGGTCGGAAGGGCGTGCGAGGGGTTGCGCGCCCGTCGACGCGCGGGGGGACGCCCGTGAAGACGCTGGCCGTGATGTCCCGCAAGGGCGGGGCGGGCAAGACGACCGTCGCGGTCAACCTGACCCTGGCGGCCCGCGCCATGGGCGTGCGCGCCGTGCTCGCCGACGCCGATCCGATGCGCAGCGCCTGCGAGGTGCTGAAGGGCCGCGACGAGGCGCCCGGCCTGCTGTTCGAGACCAGTGCGTCCAAGCTGTTCGCCCTGACGGAGGCCTGCCGCCGGTCCGGCGTCGAGCTCCTGGTGATCGACACGCCCGCCGCCCCCGAGGCCGACGTGGCGGAGGCCGTGAAGGTGGCCGACCTCTGCCTGGCCGTGGCGCGACCGACGTATCTGGATCTCGCCGCGGCGGTGCTTTCGGTGGCCGTGATCCAGCGGCTGGGACGCGAGGGGCTGATCGTGCTGAACCAGTGCCCGCCCGCCCGCGCCGGCGTCGAGCCCCCGTCGGTGATGAAGGCGTTCGAGGCGTTGCGGTTCGCCAACCTGCCTGTGGCGCCGAGTGCGATCCGGGCGCGGATGGTCTACCAAACAGCCTTCGCCCGGGCCTGTTCGGTGCTGGAGATCGAGGCGAACGGCGCGGCGGCGCAGGAGGTGCGCGCCCTGTTCGGCCACGTCTGGCGCCGGCTGAACGGCGAGCGACCGGCCGCCGCGGCCAGCGCAAACGACGACTTGCGGCGCGGCCTGCGACTGGGACTGGCGCCCACCGCCTGAATTCCATTCAAAGGTGTGGACAAAGCGTCGAGCGGGCGTTGCCCAATCATACGAAGGTCTGGACAGATTGCCGCAGCGTAACCAGCTAAACGTGAGAGCGCCGCTGATGGGGCGGCCCGGCGTGGGGTAGCGCGCCGCGATCTACGACAAGGAGTTGGGCATGTCGGGAGCGGTCCGCTGGGCCGTGGGGGCCCTCGTTCTCCCCCTTCTGGTCTCGTGTGGGGCGAAAAAGCCCGACGGGACACCGCCGGCCGCGCCGGTGACGGTGTCGGCGCCGCTGTCGCGGCAGATCATCGACTGGGACGAGTTTGTCGGCCGCTTCGAGGCGATCCAGTCGGTGGAGGTGCGCCCGCGCGTGTCGGGCTATGTCCAGACGGTCGGCTTCCGCGACGGCGACATTGTCGAGAAGGGCCAACTGCTCTTCATCATCGACCCGCGCCCGTACCAGGCGGCGCTCGCCCAGGCCCGCGCCGACCAGGCCAGCGCCGAGGCTCAGGCGGCCAACGCCAAGGTCGAGCTGGAGCGCGCCAAGACGCTGCTGGACAAGGGCTTCGTCTCGAAGTCGACCTACGACGCGCGGCTGGCGACCCAGCGCTCGGCCGACGCGGCCGTGACCGCCGCCAAGGCCCAGGTGCAGGCTCGCCAACTGGACGTCGGCTTCACCCGCATCACCTCGCCGATCTCGGGCCGGGTCTCGGACCATCGCGTGGACGTGGGCAACCTGGTGGCCGCCAGCGGCTCGGAGGCGACGCTGCTGACCACTGTGGTCTCGCTGGACCCGATCCACTTCGCGTTCACGGGGTCGGAGGCGGTCTACCTCAAGTACCAGCGCGCCAACGAAGCCGGCACGCGGACCAGCTCGCGGTACGCTTCGAATCCCGTCGACATCCAGTTGCAGGACGAGACCGGCTACAACTGGCACGGCCGCATGGACTTCGTGGACAACGCTCTCGACATCGGCTCGGGCACGATCCGCGGCCGCGCGGTGGTGCGCAATCCCGACCTGCTGCTGACCCCCGGCATGTACGGCCGCATGCGCCTGCTGGGCTCGGGCGCCTACACCGCGCTGCTGGTGCCCGATGCGGCGGTGCTGGCCGACCAATCGGACAAGGTGGTGCTGGTCGTCGGCAAGGGCGACACGGTCGAGCCGCGCAAGGTGGTGCTCGGCCCCATCGTCGACGGCCTGCGCGTGGTGCGCCAGGGGCTGGGGCCGACCGACCGGGTGATCATCGACGGCCAGGCCCATGTGCGGCCCGGCGCGAAGGTTTCGCCCAAGGCCGGCCGGATCGTCAGCGCCCCGCCCACGGCGCCGCAGCCCAGCGTGCTGCAGCAACCGTCCGCCCAGGCCACCAACGCCGGCGGCCAGTAGCGACATGCGATTCTCGCGCTTCTTCATCGACCGGCCTGTCTTCGCGGCGGTCATCTCGGTCATCATCATCCTGGTCGGCGCCTTCGCCTATCCGACGCTGCCGATCGCGCAGTACCCGGAGATCGCGCCGCCGACGATCACGGTGACCGCCACCTATCCCGGCGCCTCCGCCGAGGTGCTGGCCGACACTGTCGCCACGCCGCTGGAGCAGGAGATCAACGGCGTCGAGGACATGCTCTACATGTCCTCGTCGTCTACCTCCGACGGCCTGCTGACCATCACGCTGACGTTCAAGCTGGGCACGGACCTGAACAACGCCCAGGTGCTGGTGCAGAACCGGGTGTCGTCGGCCGAGCCGCGACTGCCCGAGGATGTCCGCCGCCTGGGCGTTGTCACGCGCAAGGCCGCGCCCGACCTGCTGATGGTGATCCATCTCTATTCGCCGGACGGCTCGCGCAGCCCCGACTACATCTCGAACTATGCCCTGCTGCAGGTGCGCGACCGCCTGGCCCGCCTGGACGGGGTGGGCGACGCGCGCATCTTCGGCGCCCGCGACTACGCCATGCGGGTATGGATCGACCCCGACAAGGCCGCCGCCCACAACCTTACCGCCGGCGAGATCGTCTCGACGCTGCGCGCCCAGAACGTGCAGGTGGCCGCCGGCGCCGTGGGCCAAGCGCCTTTCAGTCCCGCGGGCTCGGCTTTCGAGCTCAACGTCAACACCCAGGGGCGCCTGACCGACCCCAGCCAGTTCGCCAACATCATCCTGAAGAATGACGCCGGCGCGCATGTGGTGCGGGTCAGCGACGTGGCGCGCGTCGAGCTCGGCGCTCAGGACTACCGCATCAACGCCTACCTGGACCGCGGCCAGAAGGCCGTCGCCATCGGCATCAGCCAGCGGCCGGGTTCGAACGCCCTGTCCACCGCCGACAGCGTGCTGAAGACAATGGAGGAACTGGGCCCCAACTTCCCGCCGGGCCTCAAGTACACGGTCATCTACAACCCCACCGAATACGTCGCCGAGTCGATCAAGGAGGTCCGCAAGACCCTGTTCGAGGCGGTGGTCCTGGTGGTCATCGTGGTCATCGTCTTCCTGCAGACGTGGCGCGCAGCGGTCATCCCGGTGCTGGCGATCCCGGTCTCGCTGGTGGGCGCCTTCGCGGTGATGGCGGGCTTCGGCGCCTCGCTGAACAACCTGTCGCTGTTCGGCCTGGTGCTGGCCATCGGCATCGTGGTCGACGACGCCATCGTCGTGGTCGAGAACGTCGAGCGAAGGCTTTCCGAGGGCATGACCCCCCGCGAAGCGGCCTATCGCACCATGGACGAGGTGGGCGGCGCCCTGATCGCCATCGCCCTGGTGCTGGTGGCGGTCTTCGTGCCGACCGCCTTCATCACCGGCATCTCGGGCCAGTTCTACAAGCAGTTCGCGCTGACCATCGCCAGCGCCACGGTGATTTCGTGCCTGGTGTCGCTGACGCTGTCGCCGGCCATGGCGGCGCTGCTGCTACGCAAGCATGCCGACCATTCTGAGCCGGCCAAGGGCTGGCGCCGGCCGTTCCAGCTCTTCGCCCAGAAGTTCAACGAGATCTTCGCCGCGCTGAGCGAGCGCTACGGCCGGCTGACGGCGGTGACGGTCCGGCGCGGCGTCTTCATGCTGATGATCTATGCCGTGCTGCTGGCCGTCACGGGCTGGCGGTTCTCGGCGACGCCAACCGGCTTCATTCCGGCCCAGGACCAGGGCTACTTCATCACGGTGGTGCAGTTGCCGCCCGGCTCGTCGCTGGCCCGCACCGACGCCATGGTCCACAAGGTCATCGACCAGGCCATGGCCACCAAGGGCGTCGAGCACGCCGCGGCCTTCGTCGGCCTGGACGGCGCGACCTTCACCAACGCCCCCAACGTGGGCACCGTCTTCCTGCCGCTGACCCCGTTCCACGAGCGGGGCAAGGAGGGGATCAAGGCCCAGGCCGTGCTGGACGAACTGCGCGGCAAGCTGGGCCAGATCCAGGGCGCGAACGTGCTGGTGATCCAGCCGCCGCCCGTGCGCGGCATCGGCACCGGCGGTGGCTGGAAGCTGATCGTCGAGGACCGCCAGGGCAAGGGTTACCGCGCCCTCGAACAGGCCACGGTCGACATGATGATCCAGGGCAACCAGCAGAAGGAGCTGACCAGCGTCTTCACGTTGTTCAACACCTCGACGCCGCGCCTGTGGGCCGAGATCGACCGCGATAAGGCGCAGATGGCCGGCGTGCCGCCCGAGCGGGTGTTCGAGGCGCTGTCGATCTATCTGGGCTCGGCCTTCGTGAACGACTTCAACTACCTGGGCCGCACCTACCGGGTGACGGCCCAGGCGGACGCGCCCTATCGGGACGAGGCCTCGGACATCGCCCGCCTGCAGACTCGCTCGCTCTCGGGCGCCATGGTGCCGCTGGGCTCGGTGGCGACGGTGCGCGACGACAGCGGCCCCTATCGAGTCGTCCGCTACAACCTCTACCCGGCCGCCGAGCTGCAGGGCGACACCAAGCCCCAGTACTCGTCGGGCCAGGCGCTGGACCGGGTCGAGGAGCTGGCCAAGGCCCGGCTGCCCGAGGGCTTTGCCTACGAGTGGACAGAGCTCGCCTACCAGCAGAAGACGGCAGGCAATACGGGCTCGATCGCTTTCGGCCTGGCGGTCGTGTTCGTCTTCCTGCTGCTGGCGGCGCAATACGAGAGCGTGACCCTGCCGCTGGCGATCATCCTGATCGTGCCGATGTGCCTCTTGGCGGCGATCCTGGGCGTGAACCTGCGCGGGTTCGACAACAACATCCTGACCCAGATCGGGCTGGTGGTGCTGATCGGGCTGGCGGCCAAGAACGCCATCCTGATCGTCGAGTTCGCCAAGCAGGCGGAGGAGCGGGGATTGAGCCGCTGGGATGCGGCCGTCGAGGCGGCGCACACCCGTCTGCGGCCGATCCTGATGACGTCCTTCGCCTTCATCCTGGGCGTGCTGCCCCTGGTGATCGCGAGCGGGCCGGGCGCGGAGATGCGCCAGGCGCTGGGGACGGCGGTGTTCTTCGGGATGATCGGCGTGACCGGCTTCGGCCTGCTGTTCACGCCGGCCTTCTACGTCATGTGCCGCTTCATCTCGGACCGGCTGTGGAAGCCGCAGGACGCGCCGGCGCTCAAACCCGGGGAATGAGCGGGGGCTATGCCTCCGCCAGGTTCTCCAGCCGCGTCAGCCAGTAGTCGGCGTCGTAGGTCGGGTCGCCGGTGAGGTAGCGCCACAGCTTCACGCGGTTCAGCAGTTCGAGCCGGCCGGTGTCGTCCTCGAACCAGGGCTCGGGCGTCATGAGGATCTGCTCGACGCTGCGCGGCTGTGGGCCCTTCAGGTAGAAGATCGGCCGCTGGCCGGCGGGGCTCTCCAGGGTTGAGGTGTCGAACATCCGCACCTGCGAGCGGCTGGGATTCATGCGGATCTTGAACATGGTCCGCGTGCGGTCCGACAGGTTCACGCCGCCGCCGTGCCAGATGCCCGAATGCAAGAAGAGCAGGGTGCCCGGCTCGCAGACCATATGCTGCTGTCCACGGACGTTCTGATAGCGGCCCAGCGCCGCCTCGCTGACCTTGCGCAGGTGAGTGCCGGGGATGAACCGTGTGCCGCCCATCTCCTGCGTCACCGCGTGCGGATAGTACATGATCTGGACGTCGAAGGCCTGGCGCGGGTCGATGGTGGAGTCTTGGTGAGTATGCTGGCTGACGTTCTCCCCGCCGCTGGCCTCGTGATAGGCAGGTGGGAAGGTCACGTGCAGGAAGTGGTGGTCGAAGGTGGGGGCCTCGCCGACCAGGCTGCGGATCGCGCCGGCCACCGTGGGCAGCTCCAGCATCCGCGCCAGGGCCGAGCCCTGCGGATAGGTCCGCGCCAGCGGCGTGCCCGCGCCGACCTCGGGGATGCCGGCCTGGGCCAGCAGTTGGCCATAGGCGGCGCGCAGCTTGCGGCCCGGCTGCGGCTCGGCGATCTCGCCGACTTCGGCCAGGAACTGGGCGTTGATCTCGTCGGGGACGACGGCGTCCATCCGTAGGAAGCCGCGCGCGGCGAAGCGCGCCATGTCGTGCGCGTCGAGCAGGGGCAGGTCGCTCACGGGGTCACCTCCACGAGTTGTTCGAACCAGAACTCGTACTTCAGGTAGCTGACGTCGAACTCGGCGCCCTGCTGGTGGGGCAGCAGCTGCGAGGCCTGGAACAGCCGCCAGCCGTCTTTCAGCGCATCGAGCCCGGTCCGGTAGGGCGGCTCCTCGGCGTCGCCGGCCATGTGCCGCGTCTGGCCCGTGCCGTCGTAGCGGCTCCAACCCACCACGGCCGAATCCAGCGCCGAGTTGGACGTGTAGAGCACCAGCACCTTCTGCCGCCTCATCCCGCTCCCCGTGTTTTTCTTTGAGGGTGGCATGAAGGCGCCGCGCGCGGAAAGGCCCCGCTGCGCCTTGACCGACGCAGGGGCGCCCTAGAGAAGTCACGCCGGCATAAGCGGAGGACTTCTGAGATGGCGTTCAAACCCTTCGACCTGACCGGCAAGGTCGCGCTGGTGACCGGCGGCAACGGCGGCATCGGTCTGGGCATGGCCGAGGGGCTGGCGGCGGCGGGCGCGAAGGTCGCGATCTGGGGCCAGAACCCCGAGAAGAACGCCAAGGCCGAGGAGGCCCTGAAAGCCTACGGCGTCGAGGTTCTGGTCCAGAAGGTCGACGTGGCCGACGAGGCCGCCATCGTGGCCGCGGTCGCCGAGGTGATCGCCAAGCTGGGCCGCCTGGACTTCGTGGCCGCCAACGCCGGCATCGGCGGCGGCGCGCCGTTCGATCAGATGACCACCGAGAAGTGGCGCCGCGTCACGACCGTGAACCTGGATGCTGTGTTCTGGACCTTCCGCGAGGCGGCCAAGCACATGCTGGAACGCGCCAACGCGGGCGATCCCGGTGGCTCGCTGGTGGTGACGTCTTCGACCTCGGCCATCCACGGCGCGCCGCGCAACCAGGCCTATGCCTCGACCAAGGGCGCGGTGCTGTCGATGGTGCGCGGCCTGGCGGTCGAGTACGCCCGCTACGGCATCCGGGCCAACTCGATCCTGCCGGGCTGGATCGCCACCGACATGACCTCGGGCCTGCAGTCGAGCGACAAGTTCAACGAGAAGGCCATCGGCCGCGTGCCCATGCGCCGCTGGGGCGACGGCGACGACTTCTCGGGTATCGCCGTCTACCTGGCTTCGGACGCCTCGCGCTTCCACACCGGCGACAGCTTCGTCATCGACGGCGGCTACACCATTTTCTAGGGAGCCGGCACATGGCCGACCGCTACGCGCAGTACCAGCGACTGAAGTTCGAGCGGCCGGCCGACGGCGTGCTCCGGATCGTCATGAGCAATCCGGGCAAGCTCAACGCCACCGACCAGCAGATGCACTGGGAGCTGGCCGAGATCTGGCGGACCATCGACGACGATCCCGAGGTGCGCTGCGCCATCCTGACGGGAGAGGGGAACGCCTTCTCCGCCGGCGGCGACTTCGAGATGATCCAGCAGATCGTCGACGACTTCGAGATGCGGGTGCGGATCTTCAAGGAGGCCCGCGACATCGTCTACAACGTGATCAATTGCTCGAAGCCGGTGGTCAGCGCCATGCGCGGGCCGGCGGTGGGGGCGGGGCTGGTCTGCGGCCTGCTGGCCGACGTCTCCATCGTCACGCCCGACGCGAAGATCATCGACGGCCATACCCGACTGGGCGTGGCGGCCGGCGACCACGCGGCCATCGTCTGGCCGCTGCTCTGCGGCATGGCCAAGGCCAAGTACTACCTGCTCACCTGCGACCCGCTGAACGGCGCCGAGGCCGAGCGGATCGGGCTGGTGTCGCTGTGCGTGCCGGACGAGGAGCTGGACGCGAAGGCCCTGGCGGTCGCGACCAAGCTGGCTTCGGGCGCGCAGCAGGCGATCCGCTGGACCAAGCTTTCGCTCAACAACTGGCTGCGCTCGGCTGGGCCGGCGTTCGATGCCTCGGCGGCCCTGGAGATGCTGGGCTTCACCGGGCCGGAAGCCGCCGAGGGGCTCGCGTCCCACCGCGAGAAGCGCAAGCCGAAGTTCGTCTGAGGCGGCGGCGCACCAGCGCCCCCGCGCTGAGCTGGACGCGTCCGCCAACACACTCTCCTATCCAGAAGCGGCCTTGACGTTGTGATTTACGACGTAAATATAAGGTCGAGTCACTGGAGACGCCCATGCTCGACCTCGTCCTCGCCATCGCCCACCACATCCTGGTCTTTGGCCTGTTCGGCATCCTGTTCGCCGAGCTGATGCTGGTGCGGCCGGGGATGGACCTGCCGACGATCCAACGGGTGGGGCGGATCGACCTGGCCTACGGCGCCTTGGCGGGGCTGATCATCGTGGTGGGCTTCGCCCGCGCCGGTATGGCGGCCAAGGGCTGGGCCTACTATTCGCACAACGGCTTCTTCTGGGCGAAGATCGCGACGTTCCTGCTGGTGGGCCTGCTGTCGGTCCCGCCCACGATCGACTTCATCAAGTGGCGGCGCGCGGGGACGCTCCCCACCGACGCCCAGGTGAAGGGCGTACGCCGTTTCATCCACTACGAGGCCGCCCTGTTCGCTCTGCTGCCCGGCTTCGCTGCAGCCATGGCGCGTGGCTACGGACAGTTCTAGCGGGGCGCGCCCTCCGTGTTGGAACTTTAACACCGGCGTCAAAAACGCTTCACGGAACTCCGCCACAGCCACGCCCCATCAAAAGAGGGGTTTGCTTCATGCGGCGTACGGGTTTGAAGGCGCAACTGTGCGCCACGGTGACGTTTGGCCTGATGGCCGCCATGGCGAGCTCCGCGTTCGCCGCCGAAGCCGCCGACGAAGCGACCATCGACGAGGTGGTCGTCACCGGCACCCGTGACGTCGGCCGCACGGCCTTCACCACCCTTGTCCCCGTCGACGTGCTGACCGCCGATGCGATCCAGTCCTCGGCCACCAGCCAGCTCGGCGAGAACCTGGCCCAGCAGCTGCCGTCGTTCATCGTCCAGAAGCTGCCGACCTCGGACGGCTTGCAGTTCGTCCGCCCGGCCACGCTGCGCAACCTGTCGCCCGACCAGACGCTGGTGCTGGTGAACGGCAAGCGCTTCCACCGCTCGGCCTTCCTGGGCTCGCGCGGCGCGCAGGGGCCCGACCTCGCCCAGATCCCCAGCTTTTCGGTGGGGCGCATGGAGGTGCTGCGGGACGGAGCCTCGGCCCAGTACGGCTCGGACGCCATCGCCGGCGTCATCAACATCCTGCTCGACGACAAGGCCGGATACGCCGCCTTCGGCCAGGCGGGCCAATTCTACGAGGGTGACGGCGCGACGTTCCGCGTTGGCGCCAAGGCCGGCTGGGCCATCGGCGACGGCGGCCACCTGAACGCCACCTTCGAGTGGTCGGACGCCGATTTCACCTCGCGCAGCCGCCAGCGGCCCGACGCCATCGCCTTCGCCGCGGCCAACCCCGGCGTGACGATAAACAATCCGGTGCAGCGCTGGGGCAATCCTGACCTGAAGACCTACTCGGGCGCCGTCAACGCGGCTGCGCCCCTGGGCGGCGTGGCCGAGGCCTACGCCTTCGGGACCTTCACCAAGACCGACGGCATCAACGACATCAACTGGCGCAACCCCGCCGCCAACCCGGCCATCTTCAACCAGGTCTCGGTGTTCCCGGGCTTCAACCTGCGAACCATCTATCCGGGGGGCTTCACGCCGCGCGAAGGCATCCATGGCCGCGACGTGCAGGCGGTGGCCGGCGTGCGCCACACCAAGGGCGAGCGGTTCACCTGGGACCTCAGCGCCTCGTACGGCCGCAACGCCAGCCGCTTCTTCCTGAACAATTCGATCAACGCGTCGCTCGGCCCGCAAAGCCCGTTCGACTTCGACCTGGGCCGACTGGTGCAGGAAGAGGTCAACCTCAACGCCGACGGCGTCTACCGCCTGCCGATCGAGGGCCTGGCCGAGCCGCTGAACATCGCGTTCGGCGCCGAGCACCGGACGGAGACCTACAAGATCGAGACCGGCGATCCGGCTTCGTATGCAGTCGGCCCGGGCGCGAACTTCGGCCTGGCGCCCAACTCGAACGGCTTCCCCGGCTTCAACCCGCAGCAGGCCGGCGAGTGGGACCAGAAGAGCTACGCCGGGTACGTCGACGTGGAAGCTCAACTCACCGACCGCCTGAGCCTCGGCGGCGCCGTGCGCTATGAGGACTTCTCGGAGTTCGGCGACACGCTGAACTTCAAAGTCGCGGGTCGCTTCGAGGTGACGACCGGCCTCGCGTTTCGCGCGTCGTACTCCACCGGCTTCCGCGCGCCGACGCCGGGCCAGCTCAACTCGACGAGTACGTCACAGGGCCTGGACACGGTGACGCTGCAGCTCTTCCAGACGGGCCGCCTGTCGCCGACCAACCCGGTCGCGGTGTTCCTGGGCGGCAAGCCGCTGGAGCCTGAGAAGTCCAAGACCCTGACCGGCGGTGTGATCTGGAAGACCGATGTGGGCCTCTCGGGCTCGATCGACGCCTACCAGATCGACGTGGATCAGCGCTTCAGCACGTCGGCGACGGTGACGGTGACCCCGGCGATCCGGGCCCAGCTCGTGGCGCTGGGCGTTCCCGGCGCGACCGCCTTCACCTCGATCAGCTGGTTCACCAACGACTTCGACACCCGCACCCGCGGCATCGATGTCGTGGTCACCTACGCCCGCGACGTGGGCCCGGGCCAGATGACGCTGACCGGCGCCTACAACTACAACAAGACCGAGGTCACCTCGGGCGCGCTGAACACCAACGCCACCCAGCGTCTGCTGTTCGAACAGTCGCGGCCGAAGAACAACCTCACCGCCTCGGCGACCTACCGCTGGGGCCCGGTCGAGCTCCTGGGACGCGCCCGCTACTACGGCAAGTGGACCGACAGCACCGGCAACGCCACCGGGGAGATCTTCCAGGGTTTCGGCGCGATCACGTTTTTCGACGTCTCGGCGACCTACAATGTCAACGACAACGTCTCGGTCCGCGTCGGCGCCGAGAACGTCTTCGACAAATATCCGGACGAGGCGGTGTTCCAGGCCAGCCGCGGCCTGATCTATTCACGCAACTCTCCCTACGACACCAACGGCGGCCAGTACTACGCCCGGGTCGACGTGAGGTTCTAGGCCTTGCCGCGCAGCGCGGCGGCGAGGGCCTGGTACTTCGCCGCCTCCTGTGGCTTGCGTAGGGTCTCGTAGAAGACGGCGAGGTTGTGGGCGGCCATGTAGCCACCCCGGCCCACCACCGTGCCGTCGAGCTGAGGCTGCTCGCCGATTTCCAGGCAGCGCTTCCAGGCGGACTCCGCGATGGGCAGGAGTTCGGTCAGCGCCCGCTCGGGCTCGTGGCTCGCGCACTCCAGGTAGAGGTCGCCCAGCACGAACCAGAAGTCGGGTGAGTTCATCCAGTTGGCGACCTCGGCGTCGGCGAGGGTCATGGCCTCGCCGAGCCGGCCCGCCGTCTTGAAGGCGGTCAGCGCGCGGATGACCAGGGCGTGCCGATAGGGCACGTCGAGCGGCGCCAGCCGCAGCGCCTCGGTGAAGCAGAGGGCGGCCTGCGGCGGGCGGCCGCGCACCTGATGCTCCTTGCCGAGCTGGAACCAGAGGTAAGGATCGTCGGGTGCGCTCTGCAGCTCCAGCATCAGCAGGGCTTCGTTGCGGTCACCCTTGCGCTGCAGGTTCTCGCTGGTGAAGCCGTCGTGCATGAGGCGCAACGCCAGGGGCGCGCCACGCCCGACGCCGACCGGCTGCTCGTGGATGCGGCCTTCGTAGCGCACGCCGCGGGGCAGGACGCGTGGGATCCAGGTCAGCGCGGCGCCTTCCGCGCCCGGATGGTCCATCAGGTTGTCGCGGCGGACGACGCCCATGAAGCCGCCGCCGCCGGGCGGCAGCACCGAGGCCGCCAGCGATTCCGCGCCGTCCTCGATCCACTCGTCGGCGTCCAGCACCAGGTTCCAGTCGGCGTCCGACAGCGCGAGCGAGGCGTTCCGCGCGGCCGCGAAATCGTCGACCCAGGCGAAGTGATGCACCTCAGCGCCCTCGGCGGCGGCGATCTGCGGGGTCTCGTCGATCGAGCCGGTGTCCAGCACGATCATGCGGTCCACATGGTCGCGCGCGCTGCGCAGGGCGCGGGCGATCGCCGTCGCCTCGTCGCGCACAATCATCACGAGCGCCAATCGGGTCACGTCGGGCAGCCTAGCGCCGGAATCTCTAGTCCGTGAAGACCACGGTCTTGCGACCGTTCAGCAGGACGCGGTCCTCGATGTGCCAGCGCACTGCGCGGGCCAGGACGCGGCGCTCGATGTCGCGGCCCTTGCGGATCAGGTTGGCGGGCGTGTCGCGGTGGCTGATGCGTTCCACGTCCTGCTCGATGATCGGGCCCTCGTCGAGGTCGGCGGTGACATAGTGGGCCGTGGCCCCGATCACCTTCACGCCGCGCGCATGAGCCTGGTGATACGGCCGCGCGCCCTTGAAGCCTGGCAGGAACGAGTGGTGGATGTTGATGCAGCGTCCCGCCAGCTTGGCCGACAGGTCGTCGGACAGCACCTGCATATAGCGGGCGAGCACGACCAACTCGGTCCCCGTCTCCTGGATCAGCTTCCAGAGCTGGGCTTCCTGCTGCGGCTTGGTCTCGGCCGTGATCGGCAGGTGGCGGAAGGCGATGCCCTGCAGGTCGGTGTGCGGATAGGTGGATGCCGGGTGGTTCGAGACCACGGCGGTGACGTCCATCGGCAGCTCGCCCTGCCGCCAGCGCCAGATCAGGTCGGCCAGGCAGTGGTCCTGCTGCGAGGCCAGGATCATCACCTTGCGGCGCTCCTTGCGGCCGCGCAGGGCCCAGGTCATGGCGTATTGCGTCGCCAGCGGCTCGAAGGTGTCGCGCCACGCTTCGGCGCCCGCTTCGCCGGGATCGAACACCACGCGCATGAAGAAGCGACCGGTCTCCTGGTCGTCGTACTGCTGGGCGTCCAGGATGTTGGCGCCGCGTTCGAACAACAGGGCCGACACGCGGGCCACGATGCCGGGGCGGTCGTCGCAGGAGAGGGTCAGGATCATCGCGGCTGAGCCTCTGCACGCCTGCCTCTGCGATGGTCAAGGCCGGGCGACGGCGGCCGGATCAGAAAATCATCCCGCCGAAATCAGGAAATCATCACGCGCGCGGCCACGCGGTCCAAGCCGATCCGTGGCCTGATCGGGGCGTCGTCACCCCCCCGGCGACATCCCGGAGCAAGCCATGAAAGCCCTGATCCTCTGCGGCGCCCTGACAGCTCTCGCCGCCCCCGCCGTCGCGGGCGACACCTCCATCGTCGGCCAGCCGCGGCCCGTGGAGGGCCTCCACGACGTCTACCAGACTACCGTCTCGCTCGCGCACCTCGACCTCCGCCGCGAAGCCGGCGCCGACGCCGCGCTTGAACGGATCAAGGCGGCGGCCCGCATGGTCTGCGGCCGTCGGCCGGGTCCCTGGGAGCTTGCCGAGATGAAGTACTACCGCACCTGTCTCTCGCTGGCGGTGGACAACGCGGTCGTCGAGCTGGACGCGCCGCTGGTCACGGCGCGCCACACGCCGAGCGACCCCGCGAAGCTGGCCCAGCGCTAGCGTCGCGACGCGACCGGCCGGTGTTCCCCAGCACTGGCCGGCCGCCCTCATTTCCGCGGGTAGGCGGCCCGCGTTGCAACCCCTGCGGAACCGGCGAACAATGGCGAGGCTCGCCGAAAGGAGCCCCCATGCGCGCCGTCACCGTCCTCGCCATCGGATCCATCCTGGCCCCTGGCCTCGCCACGCCGACCTATGCGGTCGCCCAGCCCGGCGGCGGCCCGGCCGACGCCTGCAGCCGTGAGATCAGCTACGCGGTTCAGGACCGCTATCCGCAGGCCCGGGGCGTGCGCATCACCTCGACCAACGTGAGCGACGGCGGCCGCAACGAGGCCCGCGTCACGGGCAAGGGCGAGTTCGACGACCGCAATGGCGGTGAGGCCCGTTTCAGCTACGGCTGCACCTACAACTACCGCTCAGGCCGCACCTCCAATCTCGACGTCAGCGACCTATCGACCAAGGACAAGAACAACGGCGCCGCGATCGCCGGTCTGGTCCTGGGCGCCATTGTCGTCGGGGCGCTGGTCGCGGGGTCGAAGGACAAGGACAAGGACCGGGACGACGACTGGAACCACCACGAGGTCTGGAGCCCGGCGGACGGCGTCCGCTGCGTGGCGCGCGAGCGGGCCTGCTACAAGAACGGCCGCTACTCCGAGAAGTGGACCTCGCGGATCTTCTATCGCTAGCGCGTAGGGATGATCCGCCCCTCGCGGGCAATGCTCAGGGTGTAGCTGGCGGCCGTGTTGCGCCGCGCCGCGGCGTCGGCCAGTCGCACCTCCAGCCGGTAGCGGCCGCCGGGCGCCAGCTTCCGTGAGAACCGCGTCGCGGCGTCCGGGTCCGAGCTGTCGTACAGCAGCACGCTGCCGCCCGGCGTCCGCAGCGTGTAGTAGACCGCCGGGTTCGCGGCCGTCAGCTCCACGTCCAGCGCTTCGCCGGGCGCGGCCTCGATGACATATCGCGCCGCGGTCGAGCCCCGCACGGTCCCTCGCAGGGTCTCGCGTGTCTGGCTGGGCGTCGACAGCAGCAGATAGGCCTTGGGCGCCGGCGGAGCCTTGTCGGCCGCCGCCAGTCCGCCCGCCAGGGCCAGCGCCGTCAGGGCGCGAGGGATCGCCGGATCAGGCCGTCGCGCGCGGCGCATCGCCCTTACCCGCGTCCGGCTTGTCCGCGGAGGGCGCAGGATACCTGAACCCGTCGCCTTGGCCGTCCGCGGCGGCGAGCTGGGCTGCGGCGAAGTCCCAGTTGGCGACGTTGTCGAACCAGCGCTCCAGGAACGCTTTCCGGTCGTTCTTGTAGTCCAGGTAGTAGGCGTGCTCCCACACGTCGCAGACCAGCAGCGGGAACACCCCTTCGCGCACCAGGGTGTCGTCGGCGTCGTGGGTGGAGATCACCTTCAGACCCTCCGAGCCGGTGACGATCCAGACCCAGCCCGAGGCGAAGTGATTGGCGCCCTCGTCGACGAAGGCGGCCTTCAGCGAGGCCAGGTCGTCGAACGCCTCGTTGATCGCGCGCAGCAGGTCGCCGGCGGGCTGGCCGCCGCCTGGCGGCCGCATGCAGTCCCAGAAGAAGGCGTGGTTCCAGGCCTGGGCGGCATTGTTGAACAGCTTCTTGTCGCCGGTCTTCTGCGCTTCCCGGACCACCTCCTCGAGCGACCGGCCGGCCAGGCCGGCCTTGGCGGCCAGGTCGTTCGTCTTGTCGACGTAGGTCTTGTGGTGCTTGTCGTGGTGGGTCCGAAGCGTGTCGGCGGACAGGAACGGGCTCAGCGAGTCGTAGCCGTAGGGTAGGTCGGGGAGGGCGAACATGGGGATCCTCGCGCGGCGGGCGTGATGCGTCTGCCTCCGCTCAACCGCCGGGCGCAGCAGGTGTTCCCGAGATCCCGCCGTTCGCTTTTCCCGTTGCGCTGAAGCTTAAGAACGGTGTCATATGCGCGCGTCGGGGGCGTCAGCGCACGGGCTGTGACTTCCGGTTGTCTGGCCGAAAAAGGGCCGACGGCGTCGACACGGGGCGCCCCAGGGGACTGTTATGGGGCTTACCGTTGCGCGCTGCGCGGCGGCGACGATCTTCGTCGCTGCGGCGCCTGTAATTTCACATGCTCAGACGCCGGCTCAGGGGCCGACGCGACAGGAACTGAATCCTGCCGCCCGCGCCGCCAGGCTGCCACCGCCACAGGCCGACCTGTTCTCCAGGCCGGGCGCTGGCGAGTGCCCGCTGGCCGAGAACCCGGCGCCGCTGACGATCACCTCGGTGACGTTCCGCGGGCTGACGTCGGTGAACCCGGACGAGCTCAGGCCGGTCTACGCCGGCCTGCTGAACAAGCCTGGTGACGCCGCCGACCTCTGCAAGGTGCGCGACCGCGTCGCGGAAGCGCTGTTCGACCGCGGCCTCCTGGCGCGGGTCGAGATCCCCGCCCAGACCATCGACGGCGGCGCGGTGACCATCGAGGTGGTCGAAGCCCACATCGTCAACGTGGCGGTGCGCGGCGATCCCGGCGCGGCTGGCCCGCTGCTGGAGCGCTACGCCCAGAAGCTGCGCGGCATGACGCCCTTCGACGTCAATGAGGTGCAGCGCTACGTCCTGCTGGCGTCCGATGTGCCGGGCCTCAAGGTCCAGGCCTCGGTCAGGCCCAACCTGTCGGGCGAGCGCGGCGCGGTCGACCTGGACCTGGCGGTGACGCGCGACGAGCAGGACCTGATCGTCAACGCCCAGAACCTGCAGGGCAAGGCCACCGGCCGCTTCGGCTTCCTGGCGCGCTACGACCTCAACGCCCGCAGCCGATACGGCGAGCGCACCTCGCTGGTCTTCTATCGGACAATCAAGAACGAGCAGTGGGTGGCCCAGGGCCTGGAAGAGATGCGGCTGGGCGGCGAAGGACTGGTCCTGCGCGGCGGCGTCGCCTACGGCGAGAGCCATCCCGGCGACAAGCTGAAGGGCCTAGGACTGAAGAGCGTCAGCCTCGTGGCCAACACGGAGATCGCCTACCCGCTGATCCGCAAGCGGCGGCAGAACCTGTGGGCCGCAGCCGGCTTCGAGCTGATCAACCAGGACACCCGCGTCGGCGGCGGCGGCAAGCTGATCAACGATGACCTGCGGGTGTTCTACGCCCGCGTCGAGGGCGACCAGACGGCTTATTTCGGCTACCGCCCCATCGTCCTGCGCGGCGAGGCGGCCTTGCGTCGGGGTATCGAAGCCTTCGGCGCGTCGGAAGAGGGCGATCGGCTGCTGTCGCGGGCCCAGGCGAAGCCTGGCGCCTGGACGTTCACGGCCGAGGCCTCGGCCCAGCTCACGATCCTGCCGCAGCTCACCGCCTATGCCGAGGCGCAGGCGCAGTACGCGAACCAGCCGCTGGCCGCATATGAGGAGTTCGCGGTGGGCTCGCTCACCGTCGGGCGCGGCTACGACCCCGGCTACGTCTCGGGCGACCAGGCCCTGGCGGCGACGCTGGAGCTGCGCGGCGGGCCGTTCCAGCCCCGCTCGGGGTGGGCCGTCAGCCCCTACGCCTTCTTCGACATCGCCCAGACCAAGGACAAGGACCGTGGCGGCTTCACCCAGACCCTGAAGTCGGTGGGCGCGGGCTTCCAGGTCCCGGTGCGCGAACGCTGGGTGCTGGACGTCAGCTACGCCCGGCCGCTCGACAAGCGGGTGATCGACCGGAAGAAGCCGCCCGGCCGCCTGCTCCTCAATCTCACCGCTCGCTTCTTCTGATCGCGGGAGGAACCGTTATGCGTCATCACACCCGAAATCCCGTCGTCCGGCGCGCCGCCCTGGCCGCCGGCACAACGCTGGCCGCCCTGGCCGCCACGCCCGTCCTGGCGCTGCCCAGTCCTGGCTCGGGGCCGGCCACCCTCGGCGGCGGCGGCTCGCAGCCGATCATCCAGCTGGGCTCATCCACCGTGCAGGTCGACTTGAACGCCCCGCGCACGATCATCGACTGGAACAGCTTCAACCTGGGCCGCGGCGAGAGCGCCGAGTTCCGCTTCGACCAGCGCAGCTGGATCGTGCTGAACCGCGTCACCAGCTCGGCGATCAGTATCGACGGCCGCGTCACCGGCTACCAGGCGGCCAACCTCAACGCGGCCCTGCCGGCGAGCACCGGCGGCAACGTCTGGTTCTACTCGCCCCAGGGCGTGGCGTTCGGCGCCAACGCGGTCGTCGACGTCGGCGGCCTGCTGGCCACGAGCGCGGCGGTCAACGAGACCCAGTTCCTCAACTCGGCCAACCTGGTCATGGGCTTCACCGGGTCGGGCAGCGGCGGGCCGGTGTCGATCGCCGGCGGCGCGCAGCTGAGCGGCGCGGGCTACCTCGCCTTCGTCGCGCCGCAGGTCACGAGCGGCGCAGGCGCGTCGGTCACGGCGGGCGATGCCGGCACGGCGGCCTACGGCGGTGTCGACAGCTACGAGATCACCTTCCTGCAGGGTGCGCAGGACCTGACGTTCTTCACCTTCCGGGTGCCGGCCAACGCCGCCGGCGGCTCCCTCGCGCCGACGCCCCTCAGCCTCGCCGGATCCACCACGGCGGCCAACATCTACCTCATGGCGATCAGCCGCCAGGCGGTGACCAGCCAGCTGATCAACGCCCCCGGCCTGCTCGCCGGCCGCTCGTCGGTCAGCAACTACGGCCAGGTGACCATCACCACGGGCCGCAACATCACCAATGGCCAGGTCAACGCCGCTTCCACGCCGGTCGTGGGGGCGCGGGCCGGCACGGTCCAGCTGGGCGACATCAACGCCACCGGCAACGTGAACATCTTCGTCACCGGGCGCTTCGGCACTTCGGACCTGACCGTAAACCGTATCCGCACCGACCAGGGCCTGGTGATCGCCGCGCGCGACATCACGATCGGTTCGGGCGGGATCACGTCGAACGCCGCGAACATCGGCAGCACCGTCATCGACGCGCTCGGCGTGGTGACGATCCCGACGCTGACCACGGGGACCAGCGTCTCGATCCGCCCGGGCGACTTCCAGGCCGGCGGGCCGCCCGACCTGCTGCCGACCTTGCGGCTGGGCACGGTCAACGCCGGTGGCACGATCGACCTCCTGTCTCAGACGCTGAACGTCACCTCGATGACGGCGAACATCATCTCCAGCTCGACCCAGGACACGACGACAGCGGGCGCGCTGACCGGCGCCGATCAGGTGCTGGTGGCGGCCACCACGGGCCTGACCGTCGGCACGGTGCGGGCGGGCGGCCTGACCCGCCTGACCTTCAGCGACTTCACCCTGAGCGGATCGGTCCTCGCCGACAGCGCGGTCCTGCGGATCGTAGCGACCGACCCGACGGTCACCGTCGGCGGCTCGGGGACCGGCCGTCGGCTCAGCGACGCCACCCTGCAGAAGTTCACGGTGGCCAAGTCGCTCAGCATCTTCGCGGGGATCGAGGGCCAGTTCCCGGTCGCCAGCGACATGATCGTCGAGGACCTGAACGTCGACGCCGCGAAGATCCCCGAGCTCCACCTGCTGGCGAAGAACACCAACAGCGTCTTCGTGAACGGCAATGTCGTGCCCAGCGCCGAGGGCGTGGTGCTGAAGATCGGGGATCCCGTCGACGCCGACAGCGTCTGGAAGCCGAAGCAGATCGTGATCAAGGGCGCGATGGGCTCGGCCAAGGGCGACGCGCTGGCGGGTTTCACCGAGGTGAAGGCCTTCGACCGCATCGAGATGGTCGCCACTGACGACATCCTGATCGGCTCGCAGCGCTTCATCGACCTGGTGAAGGACGTCCCGGCCGCCGGGATCGACATCAACCGGAGCCTGCCGCTGGGCGTGGCGCCGGTCGAGGACGAAGTCGGCAGGCTGTTCTTCGTGAGCGGCAGCGCCAGCCTCTACGCCAAGGGCCGCATCGTGCAGCAGAACACCGGGCTCTTGGGCTCGCAGGCCGGCTTCTACCTGACCGGAGCGAAGGTGGCGGCGACCGACCCGCTGCTGACCGTCGGCGGCGCGGTGATCGCCGACATGTTCGGCGCGCTGCAGGAAGGCGACGGCGTCGTGCTCTCGGGCAGCGCCGCCTCGTCGTCGCGGCGTATCGCCCGCGCCCAGGGCGACACGACCACCGGGGCGATCCGGATCAACGGCTGCGCCGTGGGCCTGGGCTGCGCGCTCTCGACGCCGGCCAGTCAGTTCCGGATCCAGCAATTCCGGCCTGCCGCCCCACGCGCCGCGATCGACCCGCCCGTCCTGACCCCGCCGCCGCCCGTCGACGACGACGAGCGCGAGGCCGAGTCCGTCATCACCGGCACGGGCAACGAAGAGATCTGGAGGAGGGACCGATGAGCGGCCCGATGCGCACCCTGCTGACCGCCGCCGCCTTCGGCGCGCTCTCGGCCACGGCCGCCGAGGCGGCGCCGATCCCCGAACTGTTCCCTCTGGGCCAGAGCGCCGGCAGCGGCGCGGTCTGCGAGGCCGTCCGCGACTACCAGGACCCGCTGGGGCAGGGCGCCGACGCCAAGGCTTGGCGGCTGCGCTGCCGGGGCTACAATACCGTGCTGGGCCGCATCTATCAGCTCCCCGCGAGCGCGAAGGCCGGCTGGCAGGCCGCGCTCAAGGGCCGCGCCGAGTGCAGTGAGCCCGAAGCCGCGCCAGGCGGCGTCCCGGCCACGCTGGCCACCTGCAAGCTCGGCGGGCAGGGCGGCGCGCCCTACGTGGTCTACCTCTCCGACAAGGCGGGCGTCCTGACCGTGGTCGAGGGCCTCGCGCCCCTGTCCGACGTGATCGAGACGGGGCTGAAGATCGCGCTCGGCGGCGCCCTGCCGAAGACCACCGACATCCAGACCTCGGCCGCCCAGGCCGAGATCGCCGCTGACTTCCCCAACATGATGGGGCTGGCCGCCGCCGAGGCGGCGGCCCAGGCCGACCCGGAACGCCTGCGCACGCGCGGCTATGTCCAGAACAACGAGTGGCGGTTCGACGAGGCCGAGACCGCCTTCCGCGCGCTGGTCACCGAGGGCGAGGAGCGTAACGCGCCGCCGTCGCAGCGGGCCGACGCCCTGCTGAACCTGGCGATGAACATCTCGAACAACGGCCGCTTCGAGGAGGCCGAGGCCTTCTTCGCTGAGGCCGAGGGGATGATCGCGCCCGACGACCGGCCCACCCGCGCGCGCAGCCTGAACTACCGCGCCCTGCACGAGCGCAACCGCGGCCGCTTCGAGGCCGCCGTCGCCGCCGCCCAGCAGGCGCTGGCGCTGCGGGCGGGCAGTCCTCAGTCGGCCGCGCCGACGACGGCCATGGCGGCCGGCGGCGGCGGGCCGCTCGTCATCGAGCCCGCGACGGCGCGCAAGCTCAACACGCCGTCGGTCGCCCAGGGCCAGATCGAGGCGTCGAAGGTCACTGTCGCCGAACAGCTGGCCACCCAGGACGCCCAGGCCTGGCACGTCATCGGCACGTCCCAGGCGGCGCTGGGCGACACGGCCCAGGCCCGCGTCTCGCTGGAGAAGGCGCGGGACATCCTGGTCCGCAGCGCGGCCCTGGGCCGGCTCACGGCCTGGCTGCAGGCGCGCGTGGAGGCCGACCTCGCGGGCCTCGACCTGAAGGAGGGCCGCGCCGCTCAGGCCGCCGCCCGCTACGGCCAGGCGCTGACGGTGCTGCGGACCCGCCACGCCGGCAGCTCGGCCGAGGGCGCGCTGCTGCTCGACCTCGGCCGCGCCCAGGCCGCCGCTGGCCGTGACGCCGAAGCGCTCGCGACGTTCGGCAAGGCCATGGAGATCTTCCGCGCCCAGCGTGGCGGCCTCGGCGGCTCGGCCGACGCGGCCCAGCCCTACTTCGATCTGCTGCTGAAGCTCTCGGCCGCCGCGCCCGCGAAGGCCGGCGAGTACGGCGCCCTGTTCTTCGACGCCGCCGAGACGGTGGTCTCCAGCGCCACGGCCGAGACGGTCAACCGCCTGGCCGCCCGTGTGGCCGCCGGCGACGGTCAACTCGCCGGCCTCTCCCGCGCCTACGAGGACAGCCGCCGGCGCCTGCGCGCCACCGAGAGCCAGATCGCTTCGCTGCAGGCCGACGGCGTCTACAGCGACGCGGTGAAGGCCCAGATGGAGCAGATCCTGAAGGACGAGCAGGAGGACGCGAACGCGCTGGAGGCCCGCATGCTGGCCGCCAACCCGCGCTACAACCAGCTCGTGGCGCCGGGCGCGCCGGCCGCCGAGATCCAGGCGGCGCTGAGGCCCGACGAGGCCTACCTGAAGCTCCTGCCGCTGGCTGGCCGCACCTACGGCGTGCTGGTCACCAAGGCGGCGGTGAAGCCCTACGCGGTCGATATGGGCCGCGGCGAGGTGCAGGGCGCGGTCACCCGCCTGCGCGTGGCCCTGGAGCCCACCGAAACGCTCGTCCCGTTCGATGCGGCCGGTTCGGCGGCGCTGTTCGACCGCCTGTTCGGCCCTGTGCGCGGCGACGTCCTGGCCGCGCGGCACCTGGTCTACGAGGCCGACGGCCCGCTGGTCTCGCTGCCGGTGGCGCTGTTCGTCACCGACGCGACCTCGATCAGGACCGACAAGAAGGGCGAGATCGACTACGTCCAGACCGCTTGGCTGGGCAAGAAGGTGGCCTCGTCGCTGGTGGTCTCGGGGGCCAGCTTCCTGCAGTCGCGCGCGTTCGCGCCCTCGGCGGCCAAGCGGCCCTACCTCGGCTTCGCCGACCCCTCGCTGCCGCGGGGCGACGACCGGGCCTTCACATCGGTGACGCGCTCGTTCCTGCGCCGCTCGGCGGTGCTGGAGCGTGTCTGCGGCGAGACCCGGAACGCCCTGATGCGGATCGAGGCGCTGCCGGAGACCGCCCAGGAGGTGCGCCAGGTCGGCCAGAGCCTGGGCACGCCCGGCTCGGTGCTGACGGGCGTCGCGTTCAGCGACGAGGCGGTGCGCAGCCGCGCCGACCTGGCCGACTACCAGGTCCTCTACTTCGCCACCCACGGCCTGCTGCCCCAGCCCGACGCCTGCGTGCCCGAGCCGGCGCTGGTCACCTCGCTGGGCGGCGGCGACTCGGACGCGTTGCTCGACACCAGCGAGATCCTGAACCTCAAGATCGACGCCGACCTCGTGGTGCTGGCCGCCTGCGACACCGGCGGGGCAGGGGCCAGTGTGGACCGGACCGGCCTGACCGGCGGCGGCGAGGCCCTCGGCGGCCTGACACGGGCCATGGTCTACGCCGGCTCGCGGGCCATGGTGGTGTCCCACTGGTCGGTGGACTCCGAGGCGTCGGTCAAGCTGATGACCGGCCTCTTCGCCTCGGGCGCGCCAAGCATGGCCGAGGCGCTGCAAAAGTCGCAGGCGGCGCTGCAGAAGGACCCGAACCACGCCCATCCCTATTTCTGGGCGCCGTTCACCCTGGTGGGCGACGGGGCGCGGCCGCTGCCGGCGACGAGCCGCAGCGTGGCCGCGCGCTAGGGCGCGATCAGACCGCCGTCAGTCGCCAGCTGCCCGAGCCATCGCGGCAGGCGTTGAAGCGTTCGCGGTAGCTGGGTTGGCCGCGCTCGTTGACCGTCTGCTCGACCAGCTTGCAGCCGCTGTCGAGGCCGGCGCCCGACGGCCGCGCCACCGAGCGGGACACATAACCCTGGATCATCCCGTTCTCGACGATGGCCAGCCAGCCGCCCGCCACCGTGCCCGCCACGTCGAACTCTTCGTCAGGCTGCAGGCGGTCGACGACGCCGGCGTTGGTGTTCGGCGCGCCGCGCACGTTGATCCGGCCGTTGGCGGCATAGGTCCCGCCCGCGCTGCTGGCGCGGATGGCCGGCGTCACGCCCTCGGCGAACCGCCAGCGGCCGGTGTAGCCGCCGCCGTTCGAGCCGCCGCCACCCTCGGCCGGACCCAGCACCACGATCTTGCCGCTGGAACCCGTCTGCGGGTCGGACCAGCTCTGCGCCTTGCCGGTGTCCAGCGCCCGCTGGAAGGCCTGCCGCGCGTCCTGCTGGGCTTTGCGGTCCATCCGGCAGCCGATGTTGTTGCCGATCGCCGCGCCCAGGCCGGCGCCGATCACCGCGCCCAGCCCGCGCTCGTTCTTGCTGACCTGGCTGCCCGCCAGCGCGCCCACCAGGCCACCGACCACGGCGCCCGTGGTGTTGGCCGAGCCCTGGGCGTCGCACGAGAACAGCGAACCCAGTCCCTGGGCGGACGCGGCGCCCGGCGCGGCGAGGCCCACGGCCAGCGCGGAGATGGCGGCGGCGATCGGCAGTCTGGTCATCAGCGTCCTCCCAGGATTCGAAGGCCGCCATCATGCCCCGCCAATGTCGGCAAGGCCACGTTTCGACAGTTCAGGAAGTCGCGAGCTCGGCCAGAAGGGCGCCCACGCGCGGCGAGGCGGCCAGCGCGGGACGCGTCACCGCCGCGATCCGCCGGACGAGGGGAGGACCCGCCGGTGCGCGCACCGCCACCTTCGCCGCGGCGGGCGACCGGAGACCCAGTTCGGGGACGAAGGCGACGCCCAGGCCCTCGGCGATCATCTCCAGCTGCAGGTCGTAGTCGCCGACACCATGGGTCATGCGCGGAGCAAAGCCCGCGGCGGCGCACGCCCGCTCCGCCAGCACCCGGTCGTCGCCCTGCCTCGAACCCACGATCCAGTCCTGGTCCGCCAGTCGGGCCAGCTCCAGCGGCTCTGGAGCATCGGCCCAGGCGGGTGGCAGGGCCAGCAGGATCGGCTCCTCCATGAGCGGATGGCCGATCAGCCCCGGCGTCGGGGGGCGGGGCGCGAGGTTGTAGGCGAAGCTGATCGCCAGGTCGCAGCGGCCGTCGCGGACGGCGTCGAGCGAGGCGGCGGGCTCCAGTTCCTGCAGCACCACCTGCAGGCCGGGCCGTCGGTCGCGGAGCCGCAGGATGGCCGGCAGCAGCCGCGCCCGGGCGAAGGTGGCGAAGGCCGCGACATGCAGGACGCCCTCGGGCTCGCCGCGCGCCGCCTTGAGGTCCAACTCCGCGGTCTCGACGGCTTGGAGGATGGTTTCGGCGTGGCCGGCGAGGCGCTCGCCCCCAGGCGTCAGCCGCACCCGTCGGCCGACCCGCTCCAGCAACGCCAGACGCGCTTCGCGCTCCAGCGTCGCCAGTTGCTGCGAGACCGCGGACGACGTCAGGCCGAACGCCTCGGCCACGGCGGTCATGGTGCCGCGATGGCGGAGTTCTCGAAGCAGGCGCAGGCGGGCCAGATCAAACATGTAGAAGAGCTTACAAGATTGCTTAGGACGATGAAGTAGACCTGTGTGGTCGTCGCCGCTAGCCAAGTGTCGTTCAACGACGGAGACGACACATGGCCGAGCGTCTGATGGTTCCCGCGGCGGGCGGGCTGGCGGTGCGCCTGAAGCAGGGCCAGCGCCTGCGCATCATCGACGTCGAGGGCGGGCAGACCGGTGACCTCGTGGCCTACTCGGCCGACGGCGCCGAGCGGCTGTCGAATGGTCGCACGTTCGACTACGGCGGCAAGATCCACGTCTCGACCGGCGATGTGCTGTGGTCGGACCGCAGCAACCCGATGCTGACCATCGTCGCCGACGAGGTGGGCCGCCACGACATGCTCTACGCCGCCTGCTCGCGCGAGATGTACGGCCTGCAGCACGAAGCCGACGATCATCCCAACTGCCACGACAACCTGGGTGCGGCCCTGCGCGAGCTGGGGATCGACCCGCGCTTCCTGCCGACGCCGCTCAACCTGTTCATGAACGTCGAGGTCGACGCCGAAGGCCGCCTCTCGATCGTCGCGCCCCGCACCCGCCGCGGCGCCTCGATGACGCTGCGCGCCGAGATGGACCTGGCCGTCGCCGTCTCCGCCTGTCCCGCCGCCACCTGCAATGGCGGCCAGCCGCCTCGGCCCCTGGCCTGCGAGGTCCTGGACGCCTGAGCGCCACGCCGGAACGGGTGGACGCGCGCGACGCAAACGTCGTACGCCCGCAGCCAAGCGGGCGTGGCGAAATTGGTAGACGCAGCGGACTTAAAATCCGCTTCTGGAAACAGAGTGCCGGTTCGAGCCCGGCCGCCCGCACCAGATGTACCGACGGCCCGCCCGCCGGCGAGCCTGGGCCCGGCTAGTGGTGGCGGCCGGGCTTCGGCGCCACGATCAGGAAGTTCTGCATCATGCCCGTGTCCTCGTGCGGGAGGATGTGACAGTGGAAGACCGACTTTCCCAGCCACTGCTTGAAGCGCATCCGGATGACGACCGTCCCGTTCATCGGGACCCAGACGGTGTCGCGGAAGACGCCGGGCGGCTCGGGAACGCCGTTGATCGAGATCACTTCGAACGAGACGACGTGGATGTGGAAGGGGTGTCCCTCGGTCCCGCCGTGGTGCGGCCCGCCGACCACCAGCGTCCATTCCTCGGCGTCGCCGCGGTCGACGACGATCGGGACCGCCGTCTCCTCGTACTGCATGTTGTTGATCAGGAGGTCGATGCCGACGACCGGGTTCATCACGCCCGGGAAGACGCCCCCGAACTGCAGGGTTCGCCGATGGCGGATCTCGGAGGGCTGGATCAGCGGGTAGTTGCGCGTGGGCGTCGGGAGGCGGCTGGGCAGCGGCATCGGCTTCGGCCGGCCGGCGACCTCGATCTCGCAGATCGTCTTCTGCACGCTGGTCAGGAACTGCTGCGATTGGGCGAGCTGCAGAACGCGGTAGACGCCCGGCGTGTCGCTGCCGCGGATCAGGAATTCCGCACGGTTGGAGGGGGCAAGCAGCACCTGGCCGAGGCCGGCGGTTCCTGAGTAGACGGGGATGGTCCGGACCTCGGTGAAGTTGACGCCGTCCAGCGCCAGGAGGTGCATCTCGTGGCCTTCGACCACGATGGGCATGAGGTTGTCGGACGCGCCGTTGAGCATCCGGAACCGCACGACTTCGCCGGGGCGGATGCGGATGCGCTGCGGCGGCAGCTGGGCGGGCGTAGGTTGGGTCGGCGCCGCGGGGTTGTGCGTCTCGCGGAAGAACGGCTCGCCGTTCATCAGGAAATAGCGCAGCGCGTAATCGCCTGTCGTGAAGCCGCCGCGCAGGTTCGTGGGTTCGGCCTTGCCGGTCGCGGGGTCATAGATCGTCACCTGTCCGGTGAAGGTCTGCCAGATGGCGTTCTGCTTCGGCTCGTATGTCCACAGGTCGGGATCGGTCTCGCTCGGGAAGAGGCCCAGGTCCTGCACGACGAGCGGGATGTCGCGCGCGGCCTTGATCTCGGGGACCTCGTCGATGTTCCCCCGCACGATGATCGGGCCGGCCATGCCGCTCACCGCCTGGACGGCCGTCGAGCCGTGGTGATGCGGATGGTACCAGTAGAGGCCCGGGGGGTGGTCGGCGGGGACTTCGAAATCGTAGTCCAGCGACTGGCCTGGCCCGACGGCGATCATCGGCGCGAGCGGATCGGAGGTGCCGAGCGGCTCGAAGAGGTGCGGGCGCACGTCCATGCCGTGAACGTGGAGGTTCGTCGCGTCGAGCCGGTGCGGGACGTTGTGGTCCCCGTTCCATCCTCGCGAGTCGTAAGGCGGCAGGTCATTGCGCAGGCGGATGCTGAGCACCTCACCCGGCCGCGTGGTGAGGAGAGGGCCGGGAACCTGGCCGTTGTACGCGCGCAGGCGCACGCGCCGCCCGTCGATCGTGGTTTCCTTGAACCCGCAGGCGAGCTGCATCCGGCCAGCGTCGGCGGCTGGCGCGGTCCTGGCGGAGGGCGCGGCCGCGGCTGCGAGCGAGGCCGCCGTGGCCCCGGTCAGCAGTCCGCGGCGGGAGGGATGATCGCGGCCCATCCTCAGCTTCCCGACAGGGCGCAGGCCTGGGGCGCCTTCGCCGTCGCGAACCGCCCGTACTGCTGCAGGGGCACCTCGAGCTGTAGCGACATGTCGAGCGACATCGCCGCGAGGTATTTCCCGCCCGGGAAGCCCTGCGGCGGAGTCGGGTTCTGGAAGTAGGCCGCGTGGTCCGTGGCGTTGATCTGCGGCGCGGCGGGCGCGGGCGCGGCCGCCACCATGAGCGCGGCCCTGGCCGCGGCGCGCCCGTGTGTTGCCGTCTTCATTCCTCGTTTCCCCCGTCTGCGATCAGGACGATGGCGCCGGCCCCTTGGCGACATAGCTGTAGAAGCCCGCACGGTCGGCGAAGCTCAGGTAGGCCTCCTGTGGCGGCCGCTTCGATCCCGATGGCGCGGAGCAGTCGCCCCTGCTCGAAGCTCCACTCGTGACCTGGAGCGCGGTCGTCTCGCGCGTCGGACGCAACAAATGCGCGTGTTGCAGCAAACCGTATTCTCAAGGTTGTTGGAGTCAAGCCGCGTTCGCTGGCCGCGAAGCGGCGCGGCTTCACGCCCTTAGCGGGAAGACGCCCAACAGCATCGCGCCCAGGGCCAGCACCGCGCAGGTGACGGCCGCCCAGCGCATGGTGAAGCGCTGGTGGTCGCCGAATTCCACACCCGACAGGCTGACCAGCAGCCAGGTGGATGGCACCAGCGGGCTCAGCAGGTGGAACGGCTGGCCGACGAGGGCCGCTGCGCCGATGGCCGGCTTGCCGATCCCGTAGTGCGAGGCCGCCTCGGCCAGCACCGGCAGGACGCCGAAGTAGAAGGCGTCGTTCGAGACGAAGAACGTGCCAGGCAGGCTGATGACGGCGGTGATCGACGCCAGGTAGGCGCCCATCGAGGGCGGGATCAGCGCCAGCAGCGACTTCGGCATGGCCTCGACCATGCCCGTCCCCGACAGGATGCCGGTGAAGACGCCGGCGGCGAACACCAGCGAGACCATGGCCAGCACGTTGGGCGCGTGGCTGGCGATCCGGGCCTTCAGGTCTTCCATGCGCGGATAGTTCACCAGGGCCGCGACCGCGAAGCCCAGCATGAACAGCACCGACAGCGGCATGACCCCGGCCACCAGCACGGCGAGCAGCGCGACGGTGAGGGCGGCGTTGATCCAGAACAGGCGCGGCCGGCACGCCGCCGGGTCTGTCGACACCGTCACTTGGCCGGCTTCGGTCAGGGTCAGGTCCGAGATGCCGGCAATCTGGTCGTTCCAGGTCCCCGGCACGGCGCGCGGGATGGCGGGCGCATCCAGGGTCAGGCGGCCTAGCCGCCGCCGCTCGGCGCGGCCGTAGAGCCAGGCCAGCAGCACCAGCCACGCCAGGCCCAGCGCCATGGCGGGTATCATCGGCAGGAACAGCTCGGCCGGCTCCAGCTGCAGCGCCGCCGCGGCGCGGGCGGTGGGCCCGCCCCAGGGCGTCAGGTTCATGATCCCGCTGCACAGGATGATCAGGCAGGACATGATCAGTGGGTTCAGGCGAAGGCGCTTGTAGAGTGGCAAGAGAGCCGTGCAGGTGACCATGTAGGTCGTCGACCCGTCGCCATCGAGCGAGACGAAGGTCGCAAGGATGACCGTGCCGATCACCACCCGGACGGGATCGCCCTGCACGACCTCCAGCAGCCGGCGGACGACCGGGTCGAACAGGCCGGCGTCGATCATCAGGCCGAAGTAGAGGATGGCGAACATGATCATGACCGCCGTGGGCGCGATCTTCGTCACGCCCGCCAGCATCATCGCGCCCAGCTCCGGCGCCTGCCCGGCCAGGGCGCCGAAGATCACCGGCACGACGATCAGGGCCACCAGCGGCGCCAGCCGCCGGGTCATGATCAGCGTCATGAACGTGGCCACCATCAGGAAGCCGAGGATCGACAGCAGCATGGGGCCCGCCCGGACGACTCGTCCCCAGCGTAGCGGCGCCAGCGAGGCCGGCAATTCGAGGGGTTCCGGCCGCCGCGGCAGGGCGCCTATGATGGCCGCGATGCAAGTCCGACCTCTCGCCGAACGGGTGCGCGGCTGAAGCGCCTATTCATCGCCAACCGGGGCGAGATCGCCATCCGGGTCGCCCGCGCCGCCGCCGATCTGGGGATCGCGACTGTGGCGGCCTATTCGCAGGACGACGCCACCTCGCTGCACGCCCGCCTGGCCGACGAGGCCGTGGCGCTGCAGGGCGTGGGTCCGCGGGCCTACCTCGACATCCACGCCGTGGTCGCCGCGGCCGTGGGGGCCGGCTGCGACGCGGTGCATCCGGGCTACGGCTTCCTGTCGGAGAACGCTGCCTTCGCCCGCGCCTGCGCCGCGGCGGGCCTCACCTTCGTAGGGGCGAGCCCCGAGGCGCTGGACCTGTTCGGCGACAAGGCCCGCGCCCGCGCCTTCGCCGCCGAGCACGGTGTTCCGCTCGCCCCTGGCATGGCCGGCCCCGCCACCCTCGACGAGGTGCGCGCGCTGCAGGCTGAAGTGGGCGGCCCGATCATGATCAAGGCCCTGGCGGGCGGCGGCGGGCGCGGCATGCGCCTGGTCGAGACCGGCGAGGACCCGGCCGTGGCCTACGACGCCTGCGTCCGCGAGGCCGAGGGCGCGTTCGGCGACGGGCGGCTCTACGCCGAGGCGGTGATCGCCCGCGCCCGGCACATCGAGGTGCAGGTCGCCGGCGACGGAACCTCCGCCGTGGCGATCCACGATCGGGAGTGCTCGATCCAGCGCCGCCGGCAGAAGCTGATCGAGGTGGCGCCCGCCATCGGCCTGCCGTCAGAGATCCGCCTCACGCTGCAGGAAGCCTCGATCCGCATGGCCTCGGCGGCGGGCCTGCGTGGCCTGGCCACCTTCGAATACCTGCTGGACGGCGCGACGGCGGCCTTCATGGAGGTCAATCCGCGCCTGCAGGTGGAGCACACGGTCACCGAGGCGGTGACGGGCCTGGACCTCGTCCAGATCCAGCTGGGCCTCGCCGCCGGCGGCAGCCTGGCCGACCTGGGCGTCGCGGCCGGCCCGCCGCCCGTGTCGGGCGCGGCGATCCAGCTCCGCGTGAACCTGGAGAGCCTCGGCGCCGACGGCCAGGTGGCTGGCGGGGCAGGGGGCGTGCTCGGCCGCTACGAGCCGCCCAGCGGCCCGGGCGTCCGGGTCGACGGCTACGGCTACGGCGGCTATCGCACCAACCCGGCCTTCGACTCGCTGGTCGCCAAGGTGATCGTGCACGCGCCGACCCTGGCCGCCGCCGCCGTGCGCGCGAACCGCGCGGCCGCCGAGTTCCGCATCGAGGGCGCGCCCACCAGCCTGCCCCTGCTGCGCGCCCTGCTGGAGCGGCCGGAGTTCGTGGCTGGCGCCGCCGACACCACCTTCCTCGAAACCAATCTGCCAGAGCTGTTGGCCCGCGCCGCCGAACTGACGCCGGCGCCCGTGGCTGAGGCCTCGGAGAGCGCCGCCCGGGCCCAGGTCGCCACCCCGCTCGGGACTCAATCCGCGCCCGCCCCGCTGCGGGGCACAGTGGTCAGCCTGGAGGTCGCGCCCGGGGATGCCGTCGCCGTCGGCCAGCCCGTGGCGATCCTGGAAGCCATGAAGATGCAGCATGTGGTGGCCGCGCCCGTCGCGGGCCTGGTCCGCGCCCTGGCCGCCGCCGTCGGCGAGACCCTGGACGAGGGCGCGCCGCTGGCCTTCATCGAGCCCGGCGCCGACGCTGCCCACGCCGTCGCGGCCGAGGAGATCGACCTCGACCTGATCCGCCCCGACCTGGCCGAGGTCTTGGCGCGCACCGCGCTGACCCTCGACGCCAGCCGACCCGACGCCGTGGCGCGCCGCCGGCGCAACAGCCAGCGCACGGCCCGCGAGAACCTGGCCGACCTGTTCGACCCCGGCACCTTCAAGGAGTACGGCGCGCTGGCCATCGCCGCTCAGAAGCGCCGTCGCTCGGTGGAGGACCTGCAGGTCAACACCCCGGCCGACGGCATCGTCACGGGCGTGGGCGAGGTGAACGGCCAGCGCTGCGTGGCGCTGGCCTACGACTTCACCGTGCTGGCGGGCACGCAAGGGCACTTCAGCCACAAGAAGACCGACCGCATCCTGGAATTCGCCGAGCACTGGAAACTGCCCGTGGTCTGGTACACCGAGGGTGGCGGCGGCCGGCCGGGGGACGTGGACGCCGGCGGCCTATCGGCCTCGTCGCTGGACACCACCAGCTTCACCACCTTCGCGCGTCTCTCGGGCGTGGCGCCGCGCATCTCCATCAACTCGGGTCGGTGCTTCGCGGGCAATGCGGTGTTCTTCGGCTGCGCCGACATCACCATCGCCACGGAATATTCGAACATCGGCCTGGGTGGCCCCGCGATGATCGAGGGCGGCGGCCTGGGCGTCTTCTCGCCCGACGAGATCGGCCCCTCGGCGGTGCAGTACGCCAACGGCGCGCTCGACCTGCTGGTGGCCGACGAGGCCGAGGCGACCGCCGCCGCGCGGCAGCTGCTGGGCTATTTTCAGGGCGACGTCGCCGACTGGACCTGCCCGGACCAGCGCCTGCTGCGCCACCTGATCCCCGAGAACCGGGTGCGCGTCTACGACGTGCGCCGGGTCATCGAGACGTTGGCCGACGCCGGCTCGTGGATCGAGCTGCGCGGCGGCTACGGCAAGGGGATGATCACCGGATTCCTGCGGATCGAAGGCCGGCCGCTGGGTCTCTTCGCCAACGACCCGCGCCACCTGGGGGGCGCAATCGACAGCGAGGGCGCGGAGAAGGGCGCCCGGTTCCTCCAGCTCTGCGACGCCTATGGCGTGCCCGTGATGAGCCTGTGCGACACGCCGGGCTTCATGGTCGGCCCCGACAGCGAGGCCACCGCCGCCATCCGGCGCGGATCGCGCCTGTTCGTGACCTCGGCCGGCCTCGGCGTGCCGCTGTTCGCCGTGGTGCTGCGCAAGGGCTATGGCCTGGGCGCCCAGGCCATGACCGGCGGCGACTTCTCGGCCTCGGCCTTCACCATCGCCTGGCCCACTGCGGAGTTCGGACCGATGGGCCTGGAGGGGGCCGTGCGCCTGGGCTACCGCAAGGAGCTGGACGCCGAGCCCGACCCTGTCGCCCGGGAAGCGCTGTTCCAGAAGCTGGTCGGCCGCATGTACGAGAATGGCAAGGCGATCTCGGTGGCCCAGGTGGACGAGATCGACGCCGTCATCGACCCCGCCGAGACCCGCGACTGGATCGTGCGCGGCATCAAGTCGTGCCCGCCGCGGGCGCCTGGCAGGGCGCGGTCGTTCGTCGACGTCTGGTAGCGGTTGCCTGACGCTGGGTGCGGCCGGGCACAGCAGGGCCACTGCATCCCGGAGCGACCATGAAACTCGACAACACCATCTCGGCCGTCATCACCGGCGGCGCCTCGGGCCTGGGCGCGGCGACGGCCCGCCGGCTGGCCGGCCACGGCGTGAAGGTGGCCGTGTTCGACCTCAACCCCGAGGCGGGCGAAGCCCTGGCCAAGGAGATCGGCGGCGTCTTCTGCCAAGTGAACGTCACCTCGTCCGAGGACGTGGACGCCGCTTTCGCCAAGGCCCGCGCCGCGCACGGCCAGGAGCGGATCCTGGTGAACTGCGCCGGCGTCGGCGGCGGGGCCAAGACCGTGTCGCGCGACAAGGAGACGGGCGCGGTCAAGGAATATCCGCTCGAGAACTTCGAGCGGATCATCCAGGTGAACCTGATCGGCACCTTCCGCTGCATCACCAAGAGCGCGGCCGGCATGCTGAGCCTGCCGGTGCTGGAGGACGGCGACCGCGGCGCGATCGTCAACACCGCCTCGGTGGCCGCAGAGGAGGGCCAGATCGGGCAGGTGGCCTACACCGCGTCGAAGGCCGGCATCGTCGGCATGACGCTGACCATCGCCCGCGACCTCTCCAGCGAGGCGATCCGGGTCAACACCATCCTGCCGGGCATCTTCGACACGCCGCTGCTGGGCCGCGCGCCCGAACACGTGAAGGCGGGCCTCGCCGCCTCGGTGACCTTCCCCAAGCGCCTGGGCGTGCCCGAGGAGTACGCCCAGCTCGCCGAGACCATGATCACCAACGGCTATTTCAACGGCGAGGACGTCCGCCTGGACGGCGCAATCCGGATGACGCCGCGCTAGGCAGACTAGGCTCGCCCTGGCCGGGCTTGGCCGGCCTGGGCGATCAGCCGCTCGTGCAGGGTGTCCAGCCTGTGCGCGTGGCGAAGGCCTATGCCCTCAAGGTGCTGGAACAGCGCCCCCGCATCGGCGTCGATCAGGTCGAAGCCGATGTCGGGCGGCGTCAGGATCGTGTCGTCCAGGTCCGACAGGCAGAGCCCGCACATCGACCAGCGCGGGAACCGCCGCTCATCGATCCCGGCCAGCAGGCGCAGCCGCACGTCGCGGTGCCGCTCGTCGACAAGGATGCGTTCGTAGCAGGCCGTCACGAGCCGGTCCGGCCCCTCCAGGGCCTGGACGAAGCATTCGCCGTTTGCCAACAGGAGGCCGGTGATCGCGTCGCGACGGTTGCGCCGGGCCGAGACGACCAGGATGTCCTCCATCGTGGTCGCGATCTGCGCGGCGGCCGTGTCGGCGATCCGGCTGGCGTAGAGGAGTCGGCAAAGCATCGCCGATCCGGGATAAGACCTGCGCCGTGGGATGCAAGCCTCCCGGCGCTGGCCCGACCTGATGGGCCCCACCGCGTCACCTCGAACGTCAGGGAGTAGACGCCGCTGCGGGCCACCGGCTCCGCGGCGCTCTCGGCGCGGATCGGGAAGTCGGGGACGAAGAAGTTGGTCTCCGACAGCGCTGCCTGGGCGTCACGAAGGCCCGGTCCGGCGCGAAGGTGGTGGGCGCGAGATAGGGCGTGTGCGCGGCGGCGAGGCCCGCGAGCGTGAGGCTGCCGATCAGGCCGGCGAACAGGCAGCGTACAGGGCTTTGCGACGCATCGTCAGAAATCTTCCAGGTAATTCAAAAGGTCAGCGCGAGACTTCGAAGGTCAGGCTGTAGGTAGTGGTCTTGGGGGCGGGGACCATCGGCTGCCCCTCGACGCGACCTGGCCAGGTGGCGACCAGGACGTAGACGCCGGCCTCCTCGATGGTGATGGCGGCCGCGCCGTCGGGGCCCGTGCGGGACGAGTTCGTGTAGCGCTTCTCCTCGTAGAAATCGCCGCCGCGGTAGACGGCGTAGGCGACGTCGCCCACGGGCTTGCCGTCGTTGAGGAAGCGCAGCTTGAAGGCCTCGCCGGCGAAGATCTCGTTGGGATGGGTGACCAACTCGGCCTCGAAACCCTGGCCCGTGGGCTTCAGGGCGCCGCGGTCGGGCGCGCCGCGGGTCACATAGGTCTCGGCCCGCAGGACCGAGACCGCGTTCATCGTCTCGGCCCCGGGCGGGACCGCCGATTCCTCGATGCCGCGGCCACCGCCGCCGCCGCCGCCCGCGGGCGGCGCTGCGCCCCCGGACGCGGCGGGACGCGGTGCCTCAGGGCGCGGGGCCTCGCCGCGCGGCGGGCCGCCGGGAGCGCCAGCCGGGCGGATCATTTTCCACTCGCCGTCCACCTTGGCCCACTTGGCCGTACGGCCGGTGCGCTCGCCCGTGGTGATGCGATAGGTGCCGGGGCCGGGCAGGGCGGCCTCGACGACCGAGAATTCCTTGTGGTTCGTGGCGCCGGTCGCCCTCACCGGGGCGCCGGTGGGGCCCGTGACCCAGTAGTCGCCCTCACCGCGGATGGGGAAATCCATGGCGAAGAAGTGGTCGGCGGCCATGCCCGACTCGAGGGTGACGAAGTCGCGCTTGGGCCCGAACGTCGTGGGCTTGATGTACGGCATGTGCGCAGCCTGCGCCGCCTGGGCGACCAGAAGGGCGCCCATCACGCCCACGAAACCCGCCACCCGCTGCATTTTCACGACTCCACCTGAGCCATGCCTTGCTAATGCGAACCATTCGCACATACAAGGGCCTCAGTGGGTTGGGGCGTGCGCACGCCTCGCATTTTGCTGGAGCCGTCATGTCCTCGCTCGTCGCCGTTTCCGCCCTCCTGGCCAGTGTAGCGGCCCCCAGCGAGGCGCCGGCGCAGACCTGGTCGTTCCACCTGGACCACGTGCTGGGGACGTCGTTCGACATGGCGGTGGAGGCCGGTACGCGGGCCGAGGCCGAGTTCGCCTTCGCCGCCGCGAACAGCGAGATCGCGCGGCTGGACCGGGTGCTGAGCGGCTGGCGCGAGGACAGCGAGCTTGCGGCCCTGAATCTCGCCGAAGCCAGGCAGGTGTCGCCCGACCTCTTCGCGGTGCTCTCGGCCTGCGAGTCCTGGCGCACGAAGACCGGCGGCGCGTTCAGCGGGCGGATGGGTGCGGCCGAGGGGCTCTCGAGGTTGGACGACATCTGCGCCGCCGTGGCTCGCGCCGAGGCCGCCGACGTGGGCCTGGACCGCGCCACCCGCACGGTGACCCGCCCCGAGGCTGTGACCTTCGCCGTCGACGGCCTGGCCAAGGGCCATGTGATCGACGCCGCGCTGGCCGCCGCCCGCCGCGCCGCGCCCTGCGCCCGGGCCATGATGATCGACATCGGCGGCGACATCGCCTGCTGGGGCGACCGCCAGTGGAGCGTCGGCGTGGCCGATCCCGCCAACCTGGCCGACAATGCCGCGCCGGCGGCGATCGTCCGCGTCTCGAACCGCGCCCTGGCGGTCAGCGGCCCGGGCATGCGCGACCGCCTGGTGGACGGCACGGCCCGGCCGCACCTGACCGATCCCACGACCGGCGCGCCGGCTCCGGCCCGCCAGACCGCGGTGCTGGCCGCCGACGCCGTGACCGCCGATGCGGTCTCGACCGCGCTCTCGGTGATGCCGCCTGACGCGGCCCTGGCCTTCGCCGAGGCGACGCCGGGCCTGGAAGCCATGATGATCGAGGACGGCCAGGCCTGGGCGACCTCGGGCTGGAACGCTTGCCAGGCGGCCGCTCCACTGCCCGCCGGCTTCACGGTGGACGTCACCTACACGCTGCCGAAGATCGAGGCCGCCAACTACAAGAAGCCGTTCGTGATCGTCTGGGTTACGGACATGGACAAGAACCCGATCAAGACGCTGCTCGTGCAGGGGCTGCGGCAGGATTGGCAGGAAGACAACTACGTCTGGTGGCGGCGCGTGGGCCGCAAGACGCCCGGCATCGTCGAGGCCATGGGCAAGCCCACCCGGGCGCCCGGCAAGTACACAGTGGGGTGGGACGGCACGGACGCCGACGGCAAGCGCGTGGCGCAGGGCAAATACCTGATCAACGTCGAGGCCGCCCGCGAGCATGGCGGCCATGCCTATCAGGCGATCGAGGTGACGCTGGGGGCTGCGCCTGCGACCGGGGCCGCGCCCGGCAAGGACGAGCTGGGCGCCACCCAGGTCCGATACGGGAAGTCGAAGTAGGTGAAGGCCGACGCCCAGCCCAAGGCGGCCCGCAAGGCCATCAACTGGAAGGTCGAGATCTACCGGCAGTCGCGCGCCTGGCACGGCTACCTGTCGGCGTTCGCATTCCTGGCCCTGATCTTCTTCGCAATCACTGGCCTCCTGCTGAACCACCCCGAGTGGACGACCACCGACAAGGAGCAACCGTCGAAGGAGGCGACCGTCACCCTGGTCGCCGCCGACCTGGCGCGCGCCAAGGCGGCCGAGGATCCGGCCAAGGCGCTGGGCGAGGCGGTGGGCAAGGCCACGCCGCTAATCGGCGCCTGGCAGAGCGGCGAGGTGATCGACGAGGAGGCCCAACTGCGCTTCGAGGGGCCGAAGGGCTCGTCCGACGTCGTCGTCGACCTCGCCACCGGCAAGGCCGAGGTCGAGACCAAGCACGCCCGCCTGATCGACACGATCAACGAGCTGCACCGTGGCAAGAACGCCAGCGCGGCCTGGAAGGCGATCATCGACGCCTCGGCGATCGTCATCCTGCTGCTGTCGCTGATCGGCTACGTGCTGTTCTTCAGCCTGCGCTTCCGCCTGCGGACCAGCTTGATCCTGACCGGCGTCAGCCTCCTGGGCCTCGTTGGCGTCGTGGTGTTCTTCACGCCCTAGTGCAGGGTGCGGCCCGCGGCGCCGGGCTCACTCGGCGCGCCCAGCCGCGCGGGAAGGGGCCAGCCGGCCTGGGCCAGAGCCGCGTTCAGCGAGCGGGCCAGCATCATCACCGGCTGCGGGTCGCGGACCAGCGGCGCGAGCAGCTTCTCGCCCAGCTCGAACGCCACCGGCGCGACGCCGCAGGCGACCACCAGCCGCTGGACGTCGGGCGCCGCGCCGCCGCAGCAGGCGCACTCGGCCTTGATGGGGCGAAGCGTCGTGGCCTCAACGGCCTGGATCCACGCCAGGAACAAGGCCGCCACCTGGGGATTGGTCCGCCGGCTCAGCGCGTCGGACACCGCCCGGTGCGGCTGCTCGCCGGCGCACCGCGCCGCCGCCCACGCCCTGACCCCGCAGATCAGCAGGTTCTCGCCGGGGGTGAGCTTGGCGGCTGGGTCCATGCTTGGACAATGATGCAATTGCGAATTAGTCGCAAGATGAGTCTGCAAGGTGACAAGCCTCCAGGCCCCGGCGCTAGCCGTCGGCCGCGATGACCACGAAGGGCGCCCAGTAGGCGGGGTGGGCCCATTCCGGCCGCCAGCCGGGCAGGGGCGACCCGTCGGGGCGCCGGCCCGTCCGGACCGCCTGCATGGCCTTCTGCAACGCCTCGGCCTTGCTGAGCCGCGGGTTGGCCTTCTGGATGGCCAGGGTCTGCACCGTCAGAGCGGCGGTGGCGTCGTCGAACACCCGCCAGTGGCTCACCAGCAGCGCCCGCGCCCCGGCGTAGAGGAAGGCCCGCGCCAGGCCCGAAAGGCTGTCGGCGCCCGGCTGGCCGTCGCCGCCGGCGGTGTTGCAGGCCGAGAGGATCACCCAGTCGGCCGAGAGCTCGAGCGCGGCCGCCTCGCTGGCGGTCAGCACGCCGTCGTCCTGAGCGCTGGCCTTCGCCGGCGGGCTCAGCACCAGGCCCGGCTCGTCCACGCCCGGCGCCTCGTGCGACAGCAGGCCGTGGGTGGCGATGGCGACCACGCCGGCCTTGCTGAGGTCGGGCGAGGTCTTGATCGAGGTCTCGGTCGCCTTGCCGCCCAGGCGCACGCTGGCGGCGGGCGCGCCCAGGGTCCGCGCCATGGCCCGCAGCTCGTCGGCCGTGCCAGGCAACGGTGCGAAGACGGCGGGCTTGGCGTCAGCCGCGCCGCGCAGGACGGGGGCCGGGCGGTCGATGGCCGGGTCGCCGTAGCCCACGAACGCCCAGCGCTGGGCGGCCGGGCGCTTCGACGGCGCGGTGGTCCGTAGGCTGGCGACCGAGGGCAGGGTGGTCAGGGCGTAGCGGTCGGCGAGCCAGCTCGCGGCGGCCAGCGCCTGCGGGTTGTTCTGGCCGGCCTGTGGGGCCGAGGTGGGCAGGAGCCCGAGCGGCAGGCTGCCGAACGCCCCCGAGGTGGTGACGAACAGCCGGTCCACGCCGGGCAGCGCGCTTTCAACTGGGGCGATCAGGTCGCGGTAGAGGCTGTAGGCGGTCTGCAGGTCGAACGGCTGGACATGCGCCTCGCTCACCGGCCCGGCCTTGCCGCCGCAGGCGCCGTCGTCCACCTCGCAGCGCAGGGCGCGGATGCGGGCCTCCAGCTCGGCCTGCCGGCCTTCGAGCCGGTTCCACGAGACCTTGATGCGCGAGATGGCGAAGACGTGGACGTCGTCGCCGGTCGGCACGATGAACAGCAGGCCCTCGCCGGGCTTCAGCCGCTTCTGGGCCTGGGCGATGGAGAGCGCGGGCGGCGAGATCGTCTCGGCGTAGTTCGGGTTGTCCTTCTGCAGGCGCGCGTCGAGGCCGGCGAGCTCGCGGCCGACGGCGTCCAGCGCCGCGCCGACGCGGGCCGCCTTGGCGGGATCGTCCTGCGGCAGGGCGCGCGCGAGCTGCCCCTCGATCTGGCGAACCTGGCCGGCCAGGTCCTGGCGCACACGCGCATCGCCGGCGGCGGCCTTGCGAGTGAAGGCGGCCCTGGCCGCGGTCTGGGCCAGAGCGCGGGCGGCCGGGGACACCTCCAGGTCCTGGGCGGCGGTGAACGCCTGGTCCTGCAGCCGGCCCATCTGGTTCGGCTGGTCGCGCGAGGCCAGCCAGGCCAGGCGCAGGTAACGGCGGAACACCGGCTCGCCGGCGGCGGCGGCGGAGTCGCCGTCGGCGCGGGCGCGACGGATGGCGGCGTCGGGGTCCGAGCCGGTGGTTCCAAGATCGGCGGAGCGGCGGGCCCGCACGATGGCCACGGCGCGCGATGACAGCTGTTCGGCCCCGGCGTTGGCGGCCAGGTGATGCTGGTTCTCGGCCAGGGCGTCGTAGGTGGCGGCAGTCAGAGGATGGCGCTCGCCCAGCGCGGCGCGCCGCACCTCCAGCGCCCGGCTCAGCATCGGCTCGGCGTCACGGTAGCGGCCGCGCGCGCTGAGATCGGCCGCCAGCGCGGCGTAGGCCTGGGCCGTGGCGGGATCGTCCTCACCGCGCGCCGCGCGGACGATCTCCAGCGCCTTGCGGTGCAGCCGCTCGGCGTCGGCGCGCTTGCCGCGGGCGGCTAGGTTGTCGCCCAGTGCGCCGTAGCTGACGCCCGTGTCGACGTGGGTCTCGCCCAGCACCTTGCGGCGGGTCTCCAGCGCCTCGCGCAGCAGGGGCTCGGCCTCGCCCGGCCGCTTCTGGGCGTCGAGGTTGGCGCCGAGCGCCGCGGCGTCGGCGGCGGTGGCGGCGTGGCGCTGGCCGCGCACGTCGCGGTCGGTGGTCAGGGCCAGGCGGAGCAGCGGCTCGGCTTCGGCGTGGCGGCCCTGGGCGTCCAGGTTCGAGCCCATGCGGGCGTAGGCCTGGGCGGTGGCGGCGTCGCGCTCGCCGAACGCGTCGCGGCGGATGGCCAGCGAGCGGCGGTGCAGCGGCTCGGCCTCGACGTAGCGGCCTAGGTCGTCGAGCGTCGCGGCGAGCGAGCCCAGGTCGGCCGCCAGCTGCGGATCCTTCTCGCCCAGCAGCCGCGTGTCGGCTTCGACCGCCTGTCGGTACAGCGGCTCGGCCTGGGCGGGGTGGGACTGGGCGCGCAGAATGTCGGCCAGCGCCACCACGGCGGCGGTCGCCTCGGCGCTGCGGTCACCGAACATGGCGCGGCTGGCGGCCAGCAGGTCGCGGCGCAGCGGCTCGGCCTCGGCGAAGCGGCCCCGCCGCTCCAGCACGCCCGCCAGGTTGGAGATGGCCAGCAGGGTCTGCGGGTCGCGCGCGCCCAGCGCCTTGCGGTCGATGTCCAGCGCGCGACGATAGAAGGGCTCGGCCGCGGCGTCCTTGCCCTGGCGCACCAGCGCCTGGGCGATCCATGACCAGGAGACGGCGGTGACGGCGGCCTCAGGGCCGTAGGCGCGCTGCTCGATGGCGACGCGGCGGCGGGTGACCTGCTCCAGGTCACCCCACTTGCCGGCCTTGCGCGCGGTCTCAGCCTGGACGACCAGGCGCTGCCATTCGGCGGTTTCCTTGGGCGTGAGGGCGCGCGGCGTCGCGGGCGCGGGAGCCGCCAGCGCCACAGCGTCCGGGGACGCAAAACAGATCAGCGCCGCGGCCGTTACGCCCGCGCGCCAAAGTCCCGGACGCATACGCCCGTCCTCTCACGAATCTCCCACGGGGTGACCTTACTCGCTCGACGCGCGAGTCCGCAGGGGACCTGACGCCGCACCGCCCGCGCCGATGTAGCCCAGCGTCGACGCCCGCTGGATCGCCTGGGACCGGCCGGGGACGCGGAGCTTGCGGGCGGCGTTGGTGACATGGAACCGGACCGTAGGCAGCGAGATGGTCACAAGTTCGGCGATCTCTGCGTCAGTTTTGCCGGCGGCCGCCCATTTCAGGCACTGGATCTCGCGCCGCGTCAGCTTGGCCGGCGTCTCGTCCGGGCCGGTCACCGCCTCCTCGTAGGTGGCGACGAACCGCAGCGCGAGCACGTGCATCTCGGCGGCGTGGCGGGCGAAGGCGCGGGCCACGTCGAACCCCTGGTCCTCGGTGGCCCAGACGACCGCGCCGATCACGCCGCCGGGCAGGTAGGCGGGCGCGACGATCGAGGCGCCGACGCCGTAGGTGTCGATCGGGCCCTCGGCGGTGATGGCGTCCAGCGCCCGGTTCGGCCGCCACGAGGCGAAGCGGCCGCCGGTGAAATAGAAGGGCTCGGAACAGGCGCGCGAGGCGTGGATGAAGGCCGCACGCAAGGCGAAGCCGTGATCCTCCCAATAGCGAAGCTTGGGATCGACCCAATGGAAGACGGTCTCGGCCAGCGGCCGGCCGTCCGAGCCGGTCGGCGGGACGGTCGAGGAGATGTCGGCGGCTGCGGCCACGTACGGCAGGCCGATGCGCGCGCCGATGTCGACGATCTCGCGCGCCAGAGCCTCGGCGTCGGTAAGCAAGCGTCCGCCCCCTATCACTTCCGCTAGCTTGTTCGGTCAGGCCCCGGCCCGCAAGCTTCCAGCCAAGAACAGGCGCCCATTCGAGGCGCCAAGGGGAGGAAGTATGCGATTGGGTTGGTGGGGGCCGTCGGCCGCCGTGCTGGCGGTCATTTGTGCTGCGGGTCAGGCGCGGGCCGCAGAGGCGGACGTGGCCGAGGTGGACGCGGTGATCGTGACCGCCCAGAAGCGCGAGCAGAACCTGCAGGACGTTCCGATCGTCGTGAACGTGGTCTCGGGCCAGCAGCTCCAGGACGCCGGCGTCCGCGACGTGAAGGACCTGCAGGTGCTGACGCCCGGCCTCAGCGTCACCTCGTCCACCGGCAGCGCCCAGACCTCGATCCGCATCCGCGGCGTCGGCACCATCGGCGACAATCCAGGCCTGGAGTCCTCGGTCGGCACCGTGATCGACGGCGTCTACCGCGCCCGCAGCGGCGTGGCCTTCGGGGATCTGGGCGAGCTGGAGCGCATCGAGGTGCTGAAGGGGCCGCAGGGCACCGTCTTCGGCAAGAACACCTCGGCCGGCGTGATCAACGTGATCACCAAGGCGCCCGAGTTCGATTTCGGCGCCGACGCCGAACTGACCTACGGCAACTACGACGCCCGCGCCGTGGCCGCGAGCGTCACCGGCCCGATCAGCGAGACGGTGGCCGGCCGGGTCTTCGCCGCCATCCGCAAGCGCGACGGCTTCATGCACGTCCGCAACGGCGCGGGGCCCAGCACCCAGTCGCGCAACGAGGACCAGGACGTCGCCACCATCCGTGGCCAACTGCTCTGGCTGCCGACCGATACCCTGACCGTGCGCGCCATGGCCGACTACACCCGGCGCGACGAGCACTGCTGCCTGACCGTCACGACCCTGGTGGGGCCGACGGGCGCCCTGATCGACGCCGTGGCGGCCGACGAGGGCACGCTGCGTCCGGCCGATCCGTTCCGCCGCCTGGCCTACGCCAATCGGCAGTCGAACCAGGAGCTGACCGACAAGGGCGTCTCGCTGCAGGCCGACTGGGAGATCAACCCGGACGTCACTCTGACCTCGATCACGGCCTGGCGAGACTGGAAGAACGAGCAGGGCGCCGACATCGACTTCTCGTCGGCCGACATCTGGTACCGGCCCAGCGACGGGCGCACATTCAGCAAGTTCGAGAGCTTCTCGCAGGAGGTCCGGCTGGCGGGCGTCGCCGGCCCCATCGACTGGATGGTCGGCGGCTACTATTCGGACGAACAGCTCGACACCAGCGCCTTCACGCCCTTCGGCGCGGCCTACGAGACCTACTTCGGCCTGCTGCTCTCCGGCGGCGCGAACCCCAATACGGTCTCGGCGCTGACCGGCATCCCCGTGGGCCAGAACTTCATCCCGGGGCAGGGCTCCTACGACCGGTTCGACCATTCCAGCCGGGGCTGGGCGTTCTTCACCAACAACACCTGGCACGTCACCGACGCGCTCGAGCTGACCTTTGGGCTGCGCTACAGCGACGACACCAAGAAGGTCTTCGCCCAGTACCGCAACACCGCCCCTGGGAACGCCTGCGCCGCGGCGATCGCCCGGCCGATCCCGGCGGCGGCCCGCTCGGCGGTCTGCGCCCCCGGCGCTGACCCGGCGTTCAACAATGTCGACACCCGCCAGAAGCGCAGCGAAGACCGCCTGGGCGGCACGGTGAAGGCCAGCTACCGGTTCAACCCGCAGCTGATGACCTATGTCTCGTACGCCAACAGCCACAAGAGCGGCGGCTTCAACCTGGACCGCGCCCGCCTCGGCCCCGGCGTGATCAACCCCGACACCAGCTTCGCGGCCGAGACGGTCGAGAGCTACGAGGCCGGGTTCAAGAGCCAGCTGTTCGAGAACCGGCTGATCCTGAACGCCGCGGCCTTCGACCAGACCTTCGAGCACTTCCAGCTCAACACCTTCACCGGCATCAGCTTCGTGGTGGCCTCGATCCCGAAGGTGACGTCCAAGGGCGTGGACCTGGACCTCGTCTGGCGCACGCCCGTCCCCGGCCTCACGACCACCGGCGGCGTGACCTATGCGGTGACGCAGTTCGGCAATTTCGCGCCGACGGCGGGCGTCGGCCCGCGCCTGCCCACCTCGCGTCTGTCGTACGCGCCGCTGTGGTCGGCGTCGTGGTCGGCGGCTTACGAGCGCGGCATCACCGACGACGTCAAGCTGCGGGCCAGCCTCTCGGGCCGTTACTCTTCGGCCTACAACACCGGCTCCAACCTCGATCCACTGAAGATCCAGAAGGAGCTGACGCTCTGGAACGGCCGGATCGGCATCGGCGCGGACGACGACCGCTGGGCCGTCGAGCTGTTTGCGCAGAACCTGACCAACGAGGACTATTATCAGGTGGTGGTGGACCAGCCGCTGCAGTCCGGGACGTTCGCCGCGTTCCTGGGCGCACCGCGCACCTGGGGCGTTACGTTGCGGTCCAAGTTCTAGAGGCTTTCCCGGGCGGGATGGATCATCCTGACCGGACAAGAAGGCCTCTAATTCAACAAGATCGAGCCCGTTGATCCCAGTTGGCTCGCCAACTGGGACGGGCTCCAGGGGAGCGTGCCGGCGTGGATCTAGAGCTGACCACCGAGGACCTGGCCTTCCGCGACGAGGTGCGGGCCTTCATCGGCGCCAACCTCACGCCCGAGCTGCGCCGCGCGGGCGAGCGGCTGACCAGCGTCTTCTGCGAGCCGCGCTACAGCCTGCCCTGGCAGAAGATCCTGCACGCCCGCGGGTGGGCGGCGCCGGCCTGGCCGAAGCAATACGGCGGCCCGGGCTGGAGCGAGGTGCAGCGGGCCATCTTCGCCGCCGAGTGCGCGCGGGCCGGGACGCCCAGCCTCTCGCCGATGGGGCTGAAGATGGTGGGGCCGGTGATCATGGGCTACGGCACGCCCGAGCAGAAGGCCTACTACCTGCCGCGCATCCTCTCAGGCGAGGACTACTGGTGCCAGGGCTATTCCGAGCCGGGTTCGGGGTCGGATCTTGCGTCACTGCAGCTGCGGGCCGTAAGCGACGGAGATCATTACGTTCTCGATGGGTCCAAGATCTGGACGACGCACGCCCAGTTCGCCAATCGGATGTTCTGCCTGGTCCGCACCTCGACCGAGGGCAAGCCGCAGCAGGGGATCACCTTCCTGCTGCTGGAGATGGGTTCGCCCGGCGTTTCGGTGAAGCCGATAATCACCCTGGCGGGCGAGCACGAGGTGAACCAGGTCTTCTTCGACGGCGTCCGCGTGCCGAAGGCCAACCGGATCGGCGAGGAGAACCAGGGCTGGACGGTGGCCAAATACCTGCTGGAGTTCGAGCGGGGCGGGGGTTCTGCACCCGGCCTGCAGGTGGGCCTGGAGCGGGCGCAGCGGATCGCCGAAGCCTCCCACGCGGACGACCCCGCCCATCGCCGCCGCCTGGCGGAGGCCCGGATCGCGGTGACCGCCATCGACATGTCCGAGCGGATGATCCTGGCGGCCTTGGCCGGGGGCAAGAATCCCGGCCCGGCCTCGTCGATGCTGAAGATCAACGGCACCGAAGCCATGCAGCGGATCGACGAGATCTCCATCGCCGCGCTGGGAAGCTACGCCGGCGTCGACCAGCCGGAAGCGCGCGAGCCGGGCTCGAACGTCGAGGCCATCGGCCCGGACGAGGGCCTCGTCGCCATGCCGCGCTACCTGAACAATCGGGCCGCCTCGATCTACGGCGGCTCCAACGAGATCCAGAGGGACATCATCGCCCGGCTCGTGCTCGGGCTTTGAGGAGGAAAGACCGATGTCGACGTTCCTGAACCTGCGCCGTCCGCCGTACCGGACCTATTCGATCACCCAGCTCTGTCGCGAGTTCGGCGCCACGCCGCGCGCGCTGCGCTTCTACGAGGAGCAGGGCCTGCTCTCGCCGGGCCGGCGCGACACCAGTCGGGTCTATTCCTACAAGGACCGCGCGCGCCTCCAGCTGATCATGCGCGGCCGGCGCGTGGGGCTGTCGATCGCCGAGATCCGGGACATCCTCGACACCTACGACGAGGAAGGGGCCGCCTCGCAGGACGCCGAGGCGCTGCGCATCCACCATCGCCGCATCGAGCAGCTCAAACAGCAGCGCCAGCACGTCGAGGAGGCGATCGACGAGCTGAAGCAGGCCGCGGCGCATCTCCAGTGCAAGTACCCCGAGCTCAAGACGGAGCTGGACTCCTGAGCGCGGTCGAAACCCTCTCCCAGCGGTCGCAGCCGCGGCTGAACGTCCTGGGCGGCGGGCGGGTCGACTACCGCCGGCCCGAGGGCGACCCGGGCCTGTTCGGGCCGGCCTCCATGGCCTGGCGGGTGCACGCCAATGCGGTGGCCCTGGCGGTCGGCGGCGTGGCGGCGGTGATCCTGGAACTGGCGGAGCCGCGGGTGCGGACTGGCGTCTGGGACCATTCCACCTTCCGCACCGACCCGCTGGCGCGCATGCGGCGCACCGGCGAGGCGACGCTGATCACCACCTATGGTCCCACCAAGGCCGCCGAGGCGCGGGTGGCGATGGTCACCCGGATGCACGAGCGGGTGGGCGGGACCACGCCCGAGGGGCAGGCCTACCAGGCGCTGGAGCCCGAGCTGATGACCTGGGTGCACGTCACCGCCAGCTGGGGCTTCCTGACCGCCTACGACCGCTACGTCGCGCCGCTGAGCGCCGCCGACAAGGACCGCTACTTCGCCGAGGGCGGCCGCCTGGGCCGGCTGTTCGGCGCGCCCGAACCCCCGGACAGCGTCGCGGGCGTCGAAGCCTGGTTCGAGCGGATGCGGCCGAAGCTGGTCGCGCATCCGATCGTCGACGAATTCCTCGGCATCGTGTCGACCACCTCGCCGCTGGGGGTGGTGGGCCGCGCCTTGCAGCCGCTGGTGGTCGAGGCCGCCATCGACCTCGTGCCGGCCGAAATCCGCGCGAAACTGGGCCTCAAGACGCGGCCCCTGCGGCTGGCCGTGGCGCGCCGCGTCCTGGGGCTGATGGCGAAGACGGCGGAGCGCGCGCCGAGCCAGGTGGTGCGCGACGCCCGCGCCCGCGCGGGGCGGCCGCTCTAGCGCCAGCCGGCGTCGCGCGCGGCCCGCTCCTGGGTCGCATCCAGGGTTTCGCCGGCCAGGCTGCGGTCGACGGCCGCGAGCACCTCGGGCGGCGTATCGCTGCCGGCCGTCCGGTAGTCGGGGCCCTGCGTCGCCGTCCAGCGCGTCGCCGTCTCCAGCCGCCAGCGCGCGCCGTTGCGGCAGGCCAGGCCGGCCACGCCGTCGCCACGGCTCTGGAAGGTTCGGCAGTAGCGGCCCGCGCGGTCGCGGAAGCTGAGGCCGATCCGTACGACGCCAGGTTCAGACGTGAGCTGGCCCTCGAGCGCGCGGGCGAGGTCGGTGCGGGTCGGGACGTCGGCGCCGACGCCGATCTGCACCGGCGGCGTCAGCGTGGCGCGACCCGCGAAGACGCCCGCCACCAGGCAGGCCGCCATCGCCGCCCAGGTCAGCCCGTGGCGGCGCGGACGCGGATCGTTCGCCACGCTGGCGGCCACTCGCAGGCGCACGGGGACCGGCTCGTCGACGATCGGGCCGTAGGCTGCGGCGACGCTGTGGGCCAGATCGCGGTGCGCCGCCACGTCGGCGGCGAGGTTCGGGTCGGCCGCCATCTCCGCCTCGAAGGCGGCGCGGTCCGCTGGCGTGAGTTCGCCGTCCACATAAGACAGGATCCGTTCGAGGCGCTCGCTCATGTGGCGGCTCCCGCGAGTTCGGCCAGCAGGGCGGCGCGCCCGCGGCCCAGGCGACTGGTCAAGGTGCCCTGCGGGACTTCCATCACCTCGGCGGCTTCCTTGTAGGAGAGGCCTTCCACCAGCACGAGCGCGACGGCCAGGCGCTGGTCGTCGGGCAGGCGGGCCATGGCGTCGGCCACGACGCGGGCCTCCAGGCGGGTCTCCATCTCGCCGGCGCCGTCCGAGCCCACGGCCTCGCCGGCTTCCTCGGGCGAGAGCACCGCGGCGCGGCGGGTGCGGCTGCGGGCTTCATCGATCCAGGCGTTCTTCATGATGCGGAACATCCAGCTGTCCAGGCGCGTCCCGGGCCGCCACTGACCGCGGTGGACGAGCGCCCGCTCCACGGTCTGCTGGACCAGGTCGTCGGCGTCGGTCTGGTCACGGGTCAGCGTCCGCGCAAGGCGGCGCAGCCGGGGCAGCAGGGCGACGATCTCGCGGTCCAGGCGGTGCAAGGATCAACCTTCTTGCGGATGAAACGAACCGGACCGGCCGTTTCATCCGTTGTGCTTGGCGGATTGTCCGCAAGCGCCAGCGTGAAAACGCAGAAGGAGCCGGGAAGAGCCGATGAAGACGCCACGTCGCGCCGCCCTGGCGGTCATCGTGCTCGGGCTGAGCCTGGCCTGTGGCTCTGCGCGGGCGCAACTCCTGCCGGGCGGATTTCCGGGCCTGCCGCCGGTCGGCCGATCGTTCCCGTCGCAGACGTCGATACCGCCGGCCCCGCGCCTGCCCCGGGCTTCGCCGACTGTGAAGACTCCCGCGCCGCTGCCGTCGCCGCCGCGGCTGCCCGATCTGGCCGCGCCCTCGGCGACCGGCATCGCATCCTCCGCCCTGGACGCCTCCGGCGACCTGGCCCAGCGGGCGAACGAAGCCCTGGGACTGGCCGGCGACGTGGCCGACGGCGCCGTCACGGCGGTCGCCGCCGCCGCCGCGCCCTATGGTGAGCAGGCGCGCGCGCTGCTTCGCCGGCATCCCGACGTCCTGGAAGCCGACGACCAGGGGCGGCCGACCGTGCGCGGCGAACTGCTCGGGCTGGGCGTCTCCGCTGCGGCGCTGGACCGGGCTTTGGCGGCGGGCTTCACGGTGCGCTCGCGCGAGGCCATCGATGGTCTGGATCTCGCCATGGTCGTGCTGGCGCCGCCCCGCAGGATGTCGGGGCGCGATGCCGTGAAGCGCCTGCGGGCCTTGGACCCGGCGGGGCGCTACGATTTCAACCACGTCTATGTGGAGAGCGGCGGTGTCGGCGCGACGGTCGCCGCGGTCGGCGGCGTCGCCCCCTCCGCGAAGGGCGCGCGCATCGGGCTGGTAGACGGCTCGGCGCTGGCCTCGCATCCCGCGTTGCGGACGGCGCCGCTGACCCAGCAGGCCTTCGCACCGGGTGGGGCGCGGGTGACGGCGCACGGCACGGCCGTAGCGTCGTTGCTGGTCGGTTCGGCCCCTGGCTTCCGGGGCGCTGCGCCAGGGGCGGCGCTCTATGTGGCGGACGTCTATGGGACGACGGCCGCGGGCGGCTCGGCGCTGGCCGTCGCTCGTGGCCTGGGCTGGCTGGCGCGGTCGGGGACGCCGGTGGTCAACATCAGCCTGGTGGGGCCGCCGAACGCGCTGCTGGAAGCGGCGGTGGCGGCCCTGGTGGCGCGCGGCTGCCTCGTCGTGGCGGCGGTGGGCAACGACGGCCCGGCGGCCGGTCCCCTCTATCCCGCCGCCTATCCCGGCGTGGTGGCGGTGACCGCCGTGGATCCGCGCCGCCGGCCGCTGCCCGAGGCCGGGCGGGGCGGCTACGTTGCGTTCGCCGCGCCCGGCTCGGAGATGATGGCGGCGGGGCTGGACGGCGGCTTCGCGACCGTGCGCGGCGCATCGTTCGCCGCGCCGCTGGTGGCGGGCCGGCTGGCGCGACAGATGTCGGCCCCGGATCCGGCTGCCGCCGCCCGGGCGCTGGCCGCGCTGTCGGGGGAGGCCGTCGATCTGGGCAAGCCCGGACGCGACCCGGTGTTCGGCCGGGGGCTGGTGGCGGCCGATCTGGCCGTACGGCCGGCGTCGCTCGACGCGCGCCGCTGAAATTCTCGCGCCGGCCGGGATGAAACCCGCCGGCGCCGTCGTTGGATCTTCCGAACGTCCCAGGAGAGGAGATCCACGATGTTCCTGAAGACCTGCGCTCTCGCCGCCGCCGTGCTGACCCTGGCGGGCCCCGCGAACGCCCAGCTGCTCGGCGGCGGGCTCACCGGCGGGGCGACGGGCGGCCTTGCCGGCGGTCTGGGGGGCGGCCTCGGCGGCGTGACCGGCGGCCTGGGCGGGCAGCTCGGCGGCTCGCTCAGTGGTTCCGGCCGCATCAATCCCGACACCAGTGCGGTGACCGGCGCGGCCGGCCGCGTGCGGGGCGTCGCCCAGTCGGCGGCCCAGCAGGGCCTGCAGACCGGCCAGCAGGCGACCGGCCGCGCCGTGGCGACCGCGAACGCCGCCGGCGACCGGGCCCGCAATGCGGCGGCCCAGGCGCAGGGCCAGGCCGGCGCGGCGGTCGATCAAGCCGACGGCGTGCTGCCGCCGCTGAGCCCCGACATGGTGCCGACGGGCGCTTCGGCCGACGGTTCGAGTTCGGCCGCGACCTCGGCCTCGACCCAGGGCGGCGATGTCCGTCTGGAGGCGGGCGTCCAGGCCTCGGGCCAGGCCAAGGCGCGCCGCCGCTGAGCCTTCGCGTTGGAGCTCCCGGTCCGGTCTCGGAGAGGCCCGCAAGGGCGCCGGACCTTCCGACGCAACAGGGGCCGCCGGAGCGATCCGGCGGCCCCGAGTCTGTTCGGCCCGGCCCGCCGCACGGCGTCGGCCGCGCGACGGGCCCTAGCGAGGTCCGGACCTGCTAGTGGCCGAAGCCGCCGGCCTCCACGCGGGACGGCTTCGGGGCCAGCCAGATGATGACCGCACCGAGCAGGAACGCGCCGGAGCAGGCCAGCATCAGCTGGTTCGTGGAGAGCATCACGGCCTGGTCCAGAGCGATCTGGGTGAGGGCGTTGGTGGCCTGAAGATGCGTGCCGCCCATGGCCATCACCTGGTCGATGAACTCCTGGCCGCCGTGGATCAGCCCCGAGAGCTCGGACTGGTTGCGGCTCCAGCCGTCCTCCCAGGCGGTGTTGACGATCGCCACGCCGAATGCGCCCGACAGGGTGCGGCTGAAGTTCAGCAGGCCCGCGGCGGCCGCAGTCTCGTCCGGATCCACGCTGGACAGGGCCAGCGTGTTCAGCGGCAGGAAGAACAGCGGCATGCCGATACCCATCAGCAGCATGACGACCGCGATCTGGCCGAACGCCACCTGGCTGGTCATGCCCGAGCGCAGGAAGGTGATGAACGCCATCCAGCAGAGGCCGGCGAAGACGATCTTGCGCACGTCGACCTTGGCCGAGAGCTTGGCCGAGATCGGGGCCACGAAGATCGCCAGCACGCCCACCATGCCGCAGGCGACGCCGGCCCAGGTGGCGGTGTAGCCCATGTTCCGCTGCAGCCAGTTGGGCGTCAGCACATTGGTGGACATGAAGGCCGCATAGCCGACCGCCACGGTGATCACCGAGACCCAGAAGCCGCGCCGGCGAAACACCTTCAGCGAGACGATGGGGTTGGCCTCGGTCAGCTCCCAGATCAGGAAGCTGGCGAAGCCGATGGCCGAGACGACGGCCAGGCCCACGATCATCGGCGAGGCGAACCACTCGTGTTCCTTGCCGAGGTCGAGGACGAGCTGCAGCGCGCCCACCCAGACGACGAGGAGCGACAGGCCGACGACGTCCACGGGTTTGCGCTCGGTGGGCGTCTCCTTCGACCGCAACAGGCCGTAGACGATCGGGGCGCAGACCAGGGCGATCGGCACGTTGACCCAGAAGATCGCCGGCCAGCCGAAGTTGTCGCACAGCACGCCGCCCAGGATCGGCCCGGCGACCGGGGCCGTCAGGGTGGTGACGACCCAAAGCGCCATGGCGGCCGGGAGCTGCTTCTTCGGGAAGATGTGCATCAAGAGCGTCTGGCTGAGCGGCAGCAGCGGGCCGCCGGCGACGCCCTGGAGGATGCGGGCCAGCACCAGGAAGCCCAGCGTGTGCGCCAGCCCGCACAGGGCCGAGCAGACGCCGAAGAAGAACATGGCGGTGGCGAAGACCTTTACCGCCCCGAACCGGTTGGCGAGCCAGCCGGTGAGCGGGACCGTGATGGCCTCGGCGACGGCGTAGGAGGTGATCACCCAGGCCCCCTGGGACGCCGAGGCGCCCAGGCTGCCCGAGATGTTGGGGATCGAGACGTTGGCGATGGTGGTGTCCAGCACCGCCAGGAAGTTGGCGACGGCCAGCAGGACGCCGATCAGCCAGATCGAGCCGCCGGCCTGGGCCGGCGCGTCTGCCGTCGCGGTTTGCGCGGACATGGCGGGTTACCCCCTTTGTGCGGATCAGTGACCGACGCGGACCTTGGCGGTCATGGACAGGCCGACGCGGAGCGGGTGGGCCTGCAGCTCGGCCGGATCCAGGCGGATGCGGACGGGCACGCGCTGGACCACCTTGATCCAGTTGCCCGTGGCGTTCTGGGCCGGGATCAGGGCGTAGGCCGAGCCGGTGCCGCCCGAGAGGCCGACGACGCGGCCGTGGAACGTGACCTTGCCGCCGTAGAGGTCGCTCTCCAGCTCCACGGTCTGGCCGTCGCGCACCTTGGTGAGCTGGCCTTCCTTGAAGTTGGCGTCGACGTAGGCGTCCTGCACCGGGGCGATGATCATCAGGTTCGCGCCGGGCTGGATGCGCTGGCCCACCTGGACCTTGCGGCCGGTGACCACGCCGGCGACCGGTGCGCGGATGACCGTGCGTTCCAGGTCGAGCCGGGCGCGGTCGCGGCGCGCGCGGGCCGCCGCGACCTCGGGGTTGTTCGCGATGTCCGCGTTCTCGGTCATCGCCCGGTTGGACTCCAGGGCGCCCGCCGCCGCCTGATGGCTCGCGGCAGCCTGAAGCCGGGCGGCGCGGGCGGCGCGCAGGGCGGCGTCGGCCTGGCGGAAGGCAGTGTCGGCGCGGCTGAGTTCCTCGGCCGACACGGCGCCGGTCTCGGCCAGCGCGCGGCGTCGGTCGAACTCCAGCCTGGCGCGCTGCAGGTCGGACTGGGCCGAGGCGAACTGGGCGTCGGCGCGGGCCTCGTCGGCGGCGCGGGCGTCCATCTGGGCGGCCAGGCTGCGGTCGTTGGCGAGCCAGCCCCGCACCCGGCGCTCGGCCTGGCTCAGGGCGGACTCCGCCTGGGCAAGCTGAAGCCGCGCGTCCGCGTCGTCGAGCATCACCAGCGGCTGGCCCGCGGCGACCTCCTGGGTGTCGGAGACCAGGACCCGGCCAACCGCGCCTTCGACTCGCGGCGTGACCTGGGCGCTCTCGGCGCCGACATAGGCGTTGTCGGTCTCGACGTACTGCGAGGCGACCAGCAGCTCGTAGGCGCCGAACGCGCCGCCGGCCAGCAGGACGGTTCCCCCGAGAGCGGCGAACAGTTTCTTGCGCTTCGCCGTCATCGCAGGAGCGGGCGCGGGGGCTTGCGCCGCCTGGGGGGCCAGGTCGGCGGGATCGATGTGCTTGTTCATGGGGAGGCCTTGTGGAGGGGAGGGGATTACACGGGGGAGGTGTTCGGAGCGCGGGACTGGAAGCCGCCGCCCAGGGCCTTGGCCAGGGCGACGTCCAGGGTGAAGGCGCGGGTCTCGAGCCCGGCCACGGTGCGGCGGGCGGCGATCAGCGCGTCCTCCGCGGCCAGCACATCGAGATAGGTCGAGAGGCCGCCGCGGTAGCGGGCCAGCGCCAGGTCGTGCGCGGCCTTGGCGGCGTCCAGGGCCTGGCGGCTGTTGTCAAGGCGTGGGGCCAGCGCGGCCTGGGAGGCGGCGACGTCGGCCACGTCCTGCAGGGCGCGGACCAGCGTGGCGTCGTACGAGGCCACCGCCAAGTCGTACTCGGCCCGGGCGCCGCGATAGGCGCCTTCCAGCCGCCCGCCGGAGAAGATCGGCAGGCTGATCGCGGGGCCGACGCTGCCGTAGCCCGAGCCGGCCTTGGTCAGCATGTCGAGGCCCAGGGACTGGACGCCGATCAGGGCCGAGAGGCGGACGTTGGGATAGAAGTCGGCCCGCGCCACGCCGACCCGGCCGGCCGCGGCTTCGGCCCGGAGGCGAGCGGCGGCGAGGTCGGGCCGGCGGCCCAGGAGGTCTGCCTGCAGGTGTGCGGGCAGGCCGATCTCCCGAAGCGTCGGCTGGACGGGACGGCGGAGGCTGATGCCCCGATCAGGTCCCAGGCCGACAAGGGCGGCGATTCTGTTGCGGGTGAGCGACAGCTGCTCATCCACCGCGGCCAGATCGGCCGCGGCCGTGGCCCGGCCGGATTCGGCGCGCTTCACGGCGGCGGCGGTCTCTAGGCCCTCGGTGGCCCTCTGGGCGATAAGCTTAAGTGTCGCATCCCGCGCAGTCAGGGCGTCGACGGCGGCGTCGCGGTCGGCGTGCAGCCGGGCGAAATCGCCATAGGCCGTGGCGACCGAGGCGGCCAGCACCAGCCGGGCCTGGGCCGCATCGGCCCGTGCGGCCCCGGCCGACGACAGGGCCGCGTCCAGCGCCTTGCGGTTCTTGCCCCAGAAGTCGAGTTCCCAGGCGAGGTCCAGCGTGGCCTGGCCGGTGTCCTGCCAACCGTCCGGCGTGAAGGCGGCGGGGACGCCGTTGTTCTGGCTCTGCTTCACCTGGCTGGCGCGGGCGTTGGCTGACAGGCTGGGGAGCCGCGCGGCGCCGGTCTGCTGGGCCGCGGCCTCGGCCGAGCGGACCCGGGCGGCCGCCTGGGCCATGTCGGGGCTGCCGGCCAACGCCTGGTCAATGAGCGTGTCTAGCTGGGGATCGCCATAGGTGCGCCACCAGGCGTCCGCCGGCCATGAGGCCTGGACGGCGGACGCCTGGAAACTCGCCTGGGATTGGGCGAGCGCCTTGGAGCCTGAGGGGAAGGATGCCCCAAGGTCGGGCGCTGTCGCGCAGCCGGGAAGGGCCAGCGCGGAGGCGAAAAGGAGGGCGAGCGCGCGGGGACGCCGCGCGCTGGGTGGGATGGTCATGGGACCCTCGGGCTGTGGAGGAAACGCGGGGGACGCGGAATGAAACTGAACGGTCGGGTCTATTTATCGAATGGAGGCGGCCGTCAAGCAAAACCGTACAGTCTGGTTTATTAAAGTTTGGAAAGGCGCGCCCCGGCTTGCGGTGAGCGCGCGCTAAGTCGTCGATTTATTGACGCAATTGCTCGGGCGGCCGAAGCACGAAGCAGTCCTGGCCTGCGGATGAGAGCTTGCGGCAAACCTCTCCGGCCGCCTCGGCGGTCGAGAAGCCCACCAGGCGCGCTTCGTAGCGGAGATGGTCGCCGGGGACCCGGCTCACCGGCAGGTGGTCGCGGGCCGGGTCGGCGAGGGCGCCCACCGTGCCGCGGGCCCGGACGAGCGCCCGGCGGGCGCCGTCTTCCGATGGGCCCCGCGCGACTTGGACGGCGTAGGTGGTTTCCGCTGCGTCCCCGCCGCCTTCGATCGGCGTCTGCATCGGCCGGCTGTCCCGCGGCGCGTGGGACGGCTCGGGTTCGCCCCGGCGGACGAGACAGTCCTGCTTCGCCTGCCGAAGCGTCTGGCAAGATGCGCTCGCCTGGACGTAGGAGGCGAAGCCGCCCAGCAACGCGGCGTGCTCCGGCGGGGCGCCGACGGCGGAGGGGATCGTCGTGGTCCAGCTGGCGAGGCCGCCGGCGCGGGGCCCCAGCGTTTTGCGGGCCATGCGGACCGCCCTTTGCGCACCGTCCTCGGACGGTCCGCGCGCGAGCTGCAAGGTCCAGCCACGAGCGGCAGGGTCCGGGGCGGTCGATGATGGGGCCTGGAGCGGCGGGTCGATCATCGCCATCGCGGCCCTGGCCTCCGGCGCGCCCCGGGGGCCCAGTTCGGCGACCTGCGGCGGCGGGGGCGAGGAATCCCGAAGCGGCCAGGCGAAGTCGGCGTCGCACGCCGCGGCGACCAGCTCGGCCGCCGGCTCGTGGTCGAGAGGCGTCATCGCCGCGTAGTCCTGCGCCTCTGGCGTCGGGCTCCCGCCGCGGTTCCGTTGCGGGTAGCTCGCACTGCGGACGACGCGCACCCGCCGCTGCGCGCAGTCGATCAGCAGGTTCGCATCCCAGGACCAGAAGCGATGCTTCGCGCCCCAATCGTCGGCCAGCGGCTCGGTCCGAACGAGGACGAGGATCTCGCCGGTGGGTAGGCGCGAGCCCAGAGGCTCGAGGCTGTAGACGCTCTCGACGCCGATCAGGGCGACCTGCGAACTCTTGAGGTCGGTGGTGCGGGCGAGCCACGCGAGGAAGTCGGAACTTTCCGGCGCGCCGGCCACCGCGGATGGCGGCGCGGCGAGGAAAAGCCCCATAGCCGCGTGGGCGAGCAGGCGCCACCGGATGCCGCGTACGTCAGCCATGATCAGGGTGTAGCGGCGCGGGCGCTAAGACAAGCTTAACCACGATCGGGGGCGCGGGGACCCGGAGTTCCGGACTAGCCGGGGTAGGGGACGCTCTGGGGCCCGTAGATGCGCAGGAAGGCATCGACGGCGTCGTGGGAAACCCGGTCCACGGTCTGCGCATCGAGCTCGTCCGGCAGGGCGTTCAGCAGCCGGCGCTCGACGAACTCGCCCTCCAGCAGGCCCTTCATATGCATGGCCATGATCCAGGCGTTGGCCTTGCGCAGGCGCCCGGCGCCGACCTGCTCGTCGAAGAAGATCGAGATGCGCGCCCAGGCGGGCCGCAGGCCGCGCTCGTAGAACGTCAGGCCCACGCGCGATTCGGCGGGGAGGCCCGATATCATGCGGGTGATGGCGATCGGCCGCGCGCTGGTGACGCGCCGCAGGTACTCGCGGGCCAGGTGCAGCAGGGCCTCGCGCAGGTCGCCGATGGCGCGGACGCTGTCGGCCACCTCCGCCGCTTCGGCGGCGATGTCCTCCTCGACGCAGGCGACGAACAGCTCCTCCTTCGAGGGGAAATAGCCGTAGAGCGTGGCCTTCGAGCCCCCGAGCCGCTGGGAGATGGCCGCCATGGTGGCCCGCTCGAAGCCCTGTTCCTCAAAGACGGAGCGGGCGGCGTCGATGATCGCGCGGCGGCGGGCCTCGGTGCGAACGCGCAAACTTCGACTCTCCTCGGGTCTTTACTGAACCCGAGCGTACACTTTTTGCGAAGGCGCGCCAGTCGTGGCTAGTCGCAGACCGCCCAAGCCTGGAACGAGCGGTCGACGATGGGCGCGGCGCCGGGGATCGGCGCGCGGATCGTGAAGGCCGCGCCGCCATCGCCCTTGATCGTCATCGTGCCCTTCAGGTCGCGGACGATGGCGGCGACGATGGACATACCCAGGCCGCTGGAGCGGCCGGCGCCGGTGGTGAAGCCCTTGCCTTGGTCGGCCACGGTGAGGACCAGCTCGTTGCCGTCGCGGCGGCTGGTGACCACCAGGCGGCCCCCGAGCTTGCCGTCGTAGGCGTGCTTGGCGGCGTTGATGGCGAACTCGTTGATGGCGATGGCCAACTGCTGGGCCATGTCGCCCGGCACGCTGGTCAGGTCGGCCTGGATCGAGCAGTTGAGGCCCGTGGTGGCGGCGATGGCCTGGCAGAGCCCGGCCAGGAAGGGGCTCAGCTCGACCGTTGCGCGGCCCGCGTGGTCGTGGAGGTAGCGGTGCAGTTCGCCCACGGCCACCAGGCGGGCGCGGCTGGCCTCCAGGGCGGCGGAGGCCAGCGGGTCGCGCGAGCGGAGCTGCTCGAAGACCAGCATGTCGGCCGCGAGCTGCAGGCTATTGGCGATGCGGTGGTTGAGCTCCTGGATCTGCCGCTCCTGGCTGGCCAGGCGGGCGCGGGCGGCGGAGAGCTCCCGGGCCAGGCCCGGATCGGAGTTGGCGACGCTGGCGAACATGTGGGGATGTTCCCAATACTTAAGGTAGAGCTTGTTTTCGTGCGGGACGTCGCCTTTTGCGCCGCCAGTTGTTCAACAACGGGTTGCGGTTGTCAGTTCCTGAGATTGAAAGATAAATTGGGCGAAAGAACGGCGCAGTCCAATATACCGGCGAGCGATATATCGTTAACGTTTCGGTAATACTTAGATCGCTGCTGTCAGACGCAGACAACGCCCGCCTTCGCGTTTGTATAGGCGCCCGCAGCATAGGCCACTTGCCCGTTCACCAGTACGGTGTCGACGCCGCGGGCGGCGCGGACGTAGCGCATGCCGTCGCTGGGCATGTCGAAGGCCGGCAGTTCGGCCTCGCGGTCGATGGTGTCGGGGTCGAACACCACGATGTCGGCGGCCAGGCCCGGCTGCAGGCGGCCGCGGTCCTTCAGGCCCCAGATGTCGGCCGTCTCGCCAGTGATCTTGGCCACGGCCTGCTCCAGGCTGAGCGCACCTGACTTCCGCACGAACTCGCTGAACAGGTAGCCGGTGTCCCCGTAGGTCGAGAACGAGGCCAGGTGGGCGCCGCCGTCGCTGGCGCCGATGTGGACCAGCGGGTGGGCCAGCATCGGGCCGATGCGGTCGGTGGACTGGTGGCCCTGGCCGGCGCTGAGGAAGGCCACGTCCAGGCCGTTCTCCAGGCTGAGGTCGATGAGGGCCTGGGCGGGGACCTGGCCGCGGGCCTTGGAGACCTCGGACAGCGTCTTTCCGACCAGGTCGGCCGGCGCGGCGTCGCCGCCGCGCACCACGAGGCGGCCCATCATCGCCTCGCCGCCGTCGGGGCCCAGGTCGCGGACCAACTTGGCCACGGTTTCGGGATCGCGCAGCGACGCCATGCGCTCGGCCAGCGGCTGGCGCAGGATGCGGACCCATCGAGGCAGGCGGGCGAAGAACAGGCTGGGGCGCAGCAGGCTGAAGCTGATGTCGATGGGCCGGGTCTGCATCTGCGGCCAGACGCGGGCGCCGCGGGCGAACTGCTCCTCGACGCGGGCGATGGCGCGCGGCGCGTTGTCGGGCACCGCCGAGGTGTCGAACAGCGGCGAGAAGGTGGTGGGGATGTTGTGCTTCAGGCTGAGCTCGGCCAGCTGGTCGATGCGCGCGATGGTGATATCGGTGGCGTAGAACTCGGGCACGCACTGGAGCATGCGATCGTATTCGCCCAGGACGGCGCACAGGGCGTCCAGCTCCTCGAACTGGGCGAAGCGGCTGGGGACCGGGCGACCGTTTTCGTCGACGTCGACGAAGCTGGTGGAGAGGCCCACGGCGCCGGCGTCGAGGCACTCGCGCAGCAGGTCCTGCATCGCCGCGATCTCGCCGGCCGTGGCGGCGCGCTCCTGGGCGGCCGGGCCCATGACCCAGAGACGGATCACGCTGTGGCCGACGAGGGGGGCGACGTTGATCGACAGCGCCTTCTCGATGGCGGCGCGATAGCCGGCGAAGTCCTCCCAGGTCCACTCGAAGGCGGTGGTGAAGGCCTCGGGCGGCATCTCCTCGATCTGCTGGAACATGCCCACGACCTGGCGGCGGTCGCTTGCGCGCAGTGGAGCCAGCGAGAGCGAACAGTTGCCGGGCACGATGCACGTGACGCCGTGCGCCAGGGCAGGCTTGGCGGCGCCGTCCCAGAGTAGCTGGACGTCGAAGTGGGTGTGCGGGTCGATGAAGCCCGGCGCGACCACGCGGCCGCCGGCGTCGATGACCTGGCGCGCCTCGCCTGCCACCTGGCCCACGGCGGCGATGCGGCCGTCCTTCACGGCGACGTCGGCCCTGAAGGCCTCGGCGCCGGAGCCGTCGACCACCAGGCCGTTCCGCACGATCACGTCGAACATCAGCTTCCCTCCACGATCCGCCGCCAGGACTGGCCCACCAGCTCCCCCAGCGCCGCCGCGCCGCAGTTCTTCATCAGCCGAAGGCCGGTCTCCTCGTCGAGGACCACCGGCGCCTCGGCTCCGTTCGGATGGCGCAGGCGCACCAGCAGTTCGGTCGAGCCGTCGTGGCCGGCGACGAGGTCGGCCGCGACGATGATCGCTTCGTCCGCCCGCGGACTCACGTCGCGGACAAGGGCGGCTCGACGAACACGACGTCCGATCCCAGCAGCAGCCCAGCCGGCCTGCGCATCGCGAAGATGTGCAGGTTCCAGCTCTTGATCGCGTCCACCGCCGTCTCGACCGGCTGGTCGGGGAGGGCCCGCAGGGCGAGCTCCTCCAAGGTCTCGTCCGGGCCGGGCGTCACGAAGCGGCGCTGGCGCGTCAGCGTCACTAGACGCGCTCGACGATGATCGCGGGGGCCATGCCGCCAGCGGCGCACATGGTGACGAGGCCGCGCTTGAGGTCGCGGCGCTCGAGCTCGTCGACGATGGTGCCGATCAGGATCGAGCCGGTCGCGCCGATCGGATGGCCCAGCGCCATGGCGCCGCCGTTCACATTGACCTTTTCGCGGTCGAGCTTGAGGTCGCGGATGAACTTCTCGGCCACGACCGAGAAGGCTTCGTTGATCTCCCACAGGTCGATGTCGTCGGGGGTCAAGCCGGCCTTCTTCAGCACCTTCTTCGCCGCCGGGACCGGGGCGTTGAGCATCAGGGTCGGGCTGTCGCCGACGTTGGCCATGGCGACCACGCGGGCGCGGGCCTTCAGGCCGTTCTTCGCCGCGTATTCCGGCGAGGCCAGCAGCACCGCGGCCGCGCCATCCACGACACCCGAGGAGTTCCCGGCATGGTGGAAGTGCTGGATCTTCAGGTCGGTGTACACGCGGTTGATCAGGCCCGCGAGGGTGGTGCCCTCGGCGTCCATCGGCACGTTGGCCATGGCGGCGAACGACGGCTTCAGCGAGGCGAGGCCTTCCAGCGTCGTCTCAGGCCGCGGGAACTCCTCGCGGTCCAGGGCGATGGAGCCGTCGTCGTTGTAGACCGGCACCAGGGCGCGGTCGAAGCGGCCCTCGGCGATGGCTTTGGCGGCCCGCTGCTGGCTGACGTAGGCCAATTCGTCCAGCGCCTCGCGGCTGATGCCTTCCAGGGTGGCGATGGCGTCGGCGCAGACCCCCTGGTGCGACTGCGGGTGCAGCTTGCGCAGATGGGTGTTGCCAGCGTCCATCAGGGCCGGACCTTCGAAGAACGCCTGGTTCTGCGGCGCGCTGGAGGCGGTGTAGGACATCATCTCGGTGCCGCCGGCGATGATCAGGTCTTCCATCCCCGACATGATCTGGGCGGCGGCCAGGTTCACCGCGGTGATGCCCGAGCCGCAGAAGCGGTCCAGGGTCACGCCGGAGGCGCGGGTGTCGAAGCCGGCGTCCAGGGCGGCCATGCGGCCCATGTCGTTGCCCTGCTTGCCGCGCTGGGACGAGGTGCCCCAGATCACGTCGTCGATTTCGGCGGTGTTCAGGTTGTTGCGCTTGGCGATGGCCGCCAGGACCGTCGAGGCCAGCCGCTGCGGGTGATGGTCGGCCAGGGCGCCCTTGCCGACCTTGCCGATGCCGCGCGGGGTGCGGCAGGCGTCAATGATGAGAGCTTCGGGCATGATCTTTCCTCGCGATAGGTCGGCTGGGCCGCTTGCGGGGAAGATTCTGCGCCGTCCGTAAGGTCAGTCTAGGGGGCTTCTAGGCGCCGCGGCGGCGAAGGCCGAAGCCGTCCAGCAAGGCCTGGAGGCCGGACTCGAAGTCCTGGTCGGACTCCGGCGTGCGGCCCACGCCGATCTGCTCGGCCAAGGCCCAGCCGACGGCGAAGCGGCCCAGGGTCGTGAAAGCCAGGCGCGCGTCGCCCGCGCCGAAGCCGGACGCCTGCAGCCGCGCGAAGTTGGCAGGGAAGATCGTCGCCCGCCGCTCGGGCGTCGGGCGGCGACCCGCGATCAGCCGGGCGCCGTCGCGCCGTGCGTGGGCGGCGCGGCGGATGCCCCGCGCCCCGGCGGCCATCCATTCGCGCCAGTCCTCGGGCCGCGGGTCGGGGTCGGGCGGCGGCATCTCGGCGTTCATCAGCGCCTCGGCCATGTGGTCGCGTAGCTCGCCCATGCTCCTGAAGTGCCAGTAGAGCGATGGGCCCTTGACGCCCAGGTGCGCGGCCAGCCGCCGGGTCGAGATCTCGTCCAGGCCCACGTCGTCCAACAGGTCGAGCGCGCCCTGCACGATGGCGGTGCGGTCGAGCGGGGAACGGGCTTCGGCCTTGGTCACTACCCCCAGATAGCATGCCATGAAATATGCCTGCAAAGTTTCCCTATCACCGCTAGGGTGGAGCCGGGCCGCGGAGACGGTCGCGATGGGGAGAGCCGCGATGAAGATGCAACTGATGGCCCTGGGCGCGCTGGCCAGCCTGGCGGCGGGACCGTCGCTGGCCCGGGACGTGGGCGGGGTGGCCTGCACGACGCCGCAGGCCGCGCGTTGCGACGGCGAGGCCTGCGTCCCCGCGCTGGCGAACCTGGGCAACGCCACCGACGCCAAGACGGGGCGCAAGTTCTGGCTGGACTACCCCTGCGACCTGAAGCCCGGCGAGAAGGTCACCTTCATCCTGAACCTGCATGGGGCGGGCTCGATCGGGAACTGGCAGCGCCACTACTTCCCGGCCGCCGACTACGTCCAGAAGTATCGGCTGGTGGTGGCGACGCCGACCGCGGCCACGGCCACGCCGGTCCGTCGCTGGGACGGGACAGCCGACGACGCCCACCTCCAGAATATCACCGACTTCGTCTTCGACAGCTTCGGCAAGGCCAACATCCGCTCGATGTGGCTGGCCGGCCATAGCCAGGGCGGCTTCACCTCGCGCCGGATCGTCTGCAGCGACTACTTCAAGGGGAAGGTCGACGGTTGGCTCAGCCTGTCGGGCGGCCGAATCGGCCAGGCGCCGTTCGTGAAGCAGTTCGGCCCGCCGAAGGCGGACGGCTCGCCGCCCGATCCGCGGCCCGCCGGGACGGGCCCGATGGCCGCAGACACGCCGCCCGCCTGCGACTTCTCGCATATCTTCGAGGTGGGGCAGTGGGAGATCGACGCCATGCCCGAGACCTCGCCCTGGGCCGAGAAGTACGGCTGTGCGCAGCGGGTGCGTCGCAAGGACATCGTCGACGACAAGCCGGGCTACGTCTGGGACTTCTCGCGGGCCGGCTACAAGGTCTGGGGAATGAAGGCGGCTCCCGGAAAAAGCGAGCTGTTCGCCTGGCAGGGTTGCAAGGGTGGACGGGTGGTCGCCGATGTGATCAGAGATAACAAAGGTCACACTGAAGGTTTGGAGCCCAAGGTCACGGAGACCTTGATCCAGATGATCGTCGCCGCGCCTGGTGGGAAGGCGCAGACGGGAGGCTGACGCCTGATGGCGGATGCCGGACGCCCTCCTCAGCTAGCACCCGGGGAGGGCGTTTCCGTCTCTGTGGCTTGGAGCTAGGCTCCGCGAATGCTGCGCCATGTGAAGTTCGCGAACCTGCCGGTGGCCGACCAGGATCGGGCGCTGGCGTTCTGGCGCGACCGCGTGGGCCTGGAGATCGCCGCCGACGAAGCCTACGGGGAGGGCTTCCGCTGGATCGAGCTGGCGGTCGGTGGGGCCGAGACCCGGATCGTCTTCGTCCGCCGCCCCGACGAGACGCCGTCCGAACAGCCCGACCTGATCGTTGTCTGTGACGACGTTGACGAGAGCTACGCCACGCTGGCGGCAAGGGGTGTTGCCTTCACCCAGGCTCCGGCCCAGGCGCCCTGGCGGCCGGATGAGCGCTATGCCTTGTTCCGCGACAGCGAGGGCAACCTCGTGATGCTGGGCAACGGCTGAGCGGAGCTTGCGGGATGGGTGTGTTCAAGGCCCTGGCGCTGGGACTGGTCCTGGGGTCGGGCGGTGGTTCGGCCTGGGCCGCCGACGACTTCGAGGCGACGCTCGCGAAGCATCTCGCGGCGGTGAGCGGGCGCGACCTGCCGGCGCTGGAGGCGACCCTGACGACGGGGCCGGACCTCACGCTGATCCTGCCCAACGCCACGCGGATGACGACGCGGCAGGCCTTCGTGGATTTCCACAAGGACTTCTTCGCCGACAAGTCCTGGACCATGCGGTTCGAGCCGGTCTCCAAGACCGTGGCCGGCGACATGGCGGTGGTGACGCTCCGCACCCACTGGGAGGGGCCTGACGATGGCAAAGTCGTCTGGAGCGAGAGCTGGCTGACGCTGGTGTTCCGCAAGGAGGCCGGGAAGTGGGGCCTGATCTACGACCAGAACACGCGGATCAGGACCGGCCCCTAGCCCTGGGGCAGGGCCAGCGAGGCCTGGCCGAAGGCATAACGCCAGCCGGCGGGCGTGCGGACATAGGTGTCGCTGAACCAGAGCGTCCGGTCCGAGGCTTTGCCGCCGGCCACGTACTTCAGGCGTAGTTTGGCGGTGACCACGGCGGTGTCCGCGCCGTACATCCGCACCGTCTGGCTGCCCGGCTCCTCGTCCTGGATCTCGTAGACGATGGTCCGGGCGCGGGCTTCCTTCAGCAGGTCCTCGCGGGTGATCACGGTACCGGAGCCGACCACCAGGATCATCTCGGGGTGCAGGATCGCGGCCATGGTCTCGGCGTCGTTGGCCTTCACGGCGGCCTGGTAGCGGACGTCGAGCGCGGCGACCGTGGCGCGGTCGTCTCCAGCCTGGGCGGCGGTGGCGGAGAGGGCGATCGCGGCGGCGGCGAGGGTGGTTTTCAAGAGTGTTTCCTCAGGTATTACCGAGGCGCGGCGATAGCCCGGAAGCCGCCGGGAGGCTGGCGGGAAACGGCCGCGATAGGCGCCGGTTTTTCGAAATATTGGTGTAATGTTCCCCTGCAAAAGTGACGGTGCGTTCAACTTCGCGCCCGGACAAGAAGCGCTTTCCTTGGGGGACAATCGATGAGCACCGCCCGCTACGGCGTCCTGGCCCTTATGGCCTCTACTGCCCTGCTGACGAGCTGCGCCACCGACCAGAGCGCGCCCAGCGCCATGGCGAACGGCTCGGCGATCGCCGCCTCCGCGACCACGCCGCAAAACGTCGACAACTTCATGCTGGTGGACGCCAACATGGAGGCCCACGAGCTGTACCGCCTTAGCGACGCCTCGGCCGTGGTGATCGTGACGCAGGCCAACGGCGACGCTGCGATCCGCGCGGCGGCCCCGGCGCTGAAGACCTTGGCCTCGACCTACGGGGCCAAGGGGGTCGAGTTCATGATGCTGAACTCGAACCTCAAGGACAGCCGCGAGGCGATCCTGGCCGAGGCCGGCAAGGCCGGCTTCGTGATCCCGGTGCTGATGGATTCGAACCAGCTGATCGGCGAGGGCCTGGGCGTGACCCGCTCGGCCGAGGCGTTCGTGATCAATCCCAAGACCTGGACCGTGGCCTACCGCGGCCCCGTGGCAGGCGTCGCCGCGGCGCTGGACGCCCTGGCCGCGGGCCAGCCGGTCCCGGCCTCGACCGCGACGCTCACGGGCGCGGCCATCGCGTTCCCCGAGCGAGCCCAGGGCGCGAAGCTGACCTATGTGAAGGACGTGGCTCCGATCCTGGAAGCCAAGTGCGTGGCCTGCCACCAGGAAGGCGGCATCGGCCCGTTCGCCATGACCAACTACGAGATGGTCAAGGGCTTCTCGCCCATGATCCGCGAGGTGATCCGCACCGACCGGATGCCGCCGTACAATGCCGACCCGCATGTCGGCAGGTTCTCGGACGACAAGAACCTGTCGGCTGCCGAGATCAAGACGCTGGTCCACTGGATCGAGGCCGGCGCGCCGCGCGGCGAGGGGACCGACCCGCTGGGCGCCGTGAAGCACGTGGCCGCCGAATGGCCGCTGGGCAAGCCGGACATGGTCATCGACATCCCGGCGTTCAAAGTCCCGGCCTCGGGCGTCGTCGACTACCAGCGCCCGGCCATCGCCAACACCCAGACGCAAGGCCGCTGGATCCGCGCCACCACCGTGAAGCCGGGCGACCGCCAGTCGGTGCACCATGTGCTGACCGGCTGGATGTCCGAGATGCCGGCCAACGGCCAGTCGTCCGAGACCCGCTGGAAGGGTTCGGTGGGCGGCTATGCCGTCGGCGCCGAGTCGAACGTCTATGCCAGCAACGTCGGCAGCTACCTGCCGGCCGGCGGCGCCATCGGCTTCCAGATGCACTACACGCCGTACGGCAAGGAGGCGGTCGATAACTCGAAGATCGGCGTCTACTTCTACGACAAGCCGCCCGAGCTGATGATGCGCAGCGTGGTCGTGATCGACCCGACCATCACCATCGCGCCCAACACGGCGCGGGCCAAGGAAGTGGCCTACGTCGAGTTCCCGAACGAGGCGCTGCTCTACTCGGCGTTCCCGCACGCCCACTACCGCGCCTATTCGTCGGACCTGTGGCTCGAGACGCCGGACGGCAAGAAGACGCTGCTGCTCAGCCTGCCGCGCTATGACTTCAACTGGCAGCGGGCCTACACCTTCGACAAGCCGATCAAGATCCCGGCCGGCTCGCGGGTCATCGCCAACTACGTCTACGACAACTCCAAGCGGAACCCGGCCAATCCCGATCCGTCGATCAAGGTCACCTGGGGCGAGCAGAGCCACGAGGAGATGCTGTTCACCCAGCTCTCGTTCCGCTGGCTGGACGAGACGGCGGCCAAGCAGGTCGACAGCGACGCCCGGTTCGCGCCCACGCGCCTCATGGGCATGATGGACGACAACCTGGACGGCAAGCTGCAGAAGGCCGAGGCGAAGGGCCAGATGGGCCAGATGATCGCCAACTTCTTCGACCGCATCGACGCCAACCACGACGGGTCGCTGGACAAGGCCGAGCTGGCCGCCGCCCAGGCGATGCTGCCCGGCCGCCGCGGCCGCTCGGCCGAGGCCAGCAACGCCCTGGTCCCGCCGACGACGGGCCGCTAGCCGCTAGCCGCTAGTTGAAGGTGAGGGTCAAGAGGGCCCTCACCGTTCGCGGGTTGATCGGCCAGAGAAGTCCGGACGGCGTGGCCACATAGCCGTCCGTGCCCGTGATGTTGGACGCCAGGATCCGGAACTGGGCGGGCTGGCCGCCCAGTTCGAACCGGCGGCGCGCGCCCAGGCTGAGCGTGGGCATCGCGGGAATCCTGAAGGTGTTGGCGGTGTCGGCCCAGCGCGCGCCCGAGTAGGTGAACTGGGCGTCCATCGACCAGCCGGCCGCGATCTGCCGCTCGACGCTGGCATTGGCGACGAAACTGGAGATGCCGGCAGCGCGCCGGCCCACGAGGCCCGCGTCCACCAGCGGCCCGGTGACCTTGGGCGTAAAGGCGACGGCGCCCAGCACGGCGTTGGTCCTGGCGTCGATCTGGCCGGCGAGTGAGCCCTCGACCCCGCGATGGCGCACCTGGCCCACGTGGCCGAACGAGCCATCGGCGCGGAAGCCGGTGGTGGGCTTCGAGACGTCGAACAGGGCGCCTATGAACACCAGGTCCGGTGTCAGGTTGTGGCGCACGCCCAGTTCGAACTGTTCCGACTCGACCGGCGGCAGCACCTCGTCGCGGTTGATGGCGGAGGTGGGCGCGACGCCGCTTTCCTCCAGCCCGGTGACCCAACTCCCGAACGCTGCGGTGCGCGGCGTCAAGCTGAGGACCGCCGAGGCGTTGTAGAGCGTCGTCTCGCTGACGCCCTTGCTGCGGACGCCTGTCTTGCCACGCACCTCCTTGTCGTAGCGCGTACGGTGGGCGGCGAGGCGCACCTGCAGGCGGTCGGCCCACGCCAGGCCATAGCCCACCGAGCCGGTGAGCTGCTCGACCGTGTCCCGGCCGCGGGTTCCGCTCCACGGGCGCTCGACGCCGTCCGGTTCGTCGTCGCGGATGTTGAAGGTCCCGAGCGGAATGGCGATGCTCGACGTCAGGCCGACCCGGCTGCGGCGGGCGCGGACCGAGGCTGTCAGGAGGTGAGCGAACTGGCCCGTCTCGAACCGGCGGCCGAGCCTCGCTTCGCCGGAGTCGGAGATATTGCGCCGGCCCGGGTTGCGGTACGTGACGGCCGAGGCGTCGCCATTCGCGTGGGTCTCGATGATCGTGAAGTCCGAGCCATCGCTGTCGAACTGCGAGCGGAAGGCGGCCAGGTCGACGGTCCAGGGTCCGAAGCGCCCGTCGTAGAGCACCCCCAGGTTCGAGTTCATCGCCTCCACCCGGGCCCACTCGGGCGAGTACTGGTGCAGCTTGCGCGGATCGGGCGGCGTGGCGCCGTCGACCGGCAGGAAGGCGTAGTCGCCGTCGTAACGCCGCCGGTAGAGCGAGGCGAAGGCGCGCACGCGCTGGCCGGTCGCGATGTTCCACGACCCCACGGCGCCGACGTCGATGGCCTTGCCCTCGCTGCCAGGCGCCCAGCGGACCATGGGCCGCCAGATGAATCCGCCGGCCAGGCCGAAACGTTCGTTGTCGCTCTTCCACGACCCGTCGCCCTGGACGACGCGCGTGCCGAAATCGCGGAACCCGGCGGCCAGGCGGATCTCGTCGTTGGGTCCTGGCGAGCGCAGGCGGTAGTTCACGACGCCGGACGGCGCGGGGTAGGCGAGGCGGGCGGCGTTGACGCCCACCCGGATGCCCACGCCGGCCAGCACCGGATCATTCAGCGGCGAGGCGCGGCTGAAATACGCCTCCTCGATCCGATAGGCGCCAGAGTCGTTCATGTCGAACCCGCGGACCTGGCCCTCGTCGTAGAGGCCGGACTGCTCGGTCCCCACGCGTTCCCCAAAGGCGTCGGCGGCGGTTTTGACGGCGCTGTCCTGCGCGGCGGCGGGTGTTGTGGCAGCAAGGGTCAGTAGAACAAGACCCGCGATACGTGACATCGTTGTAATCCCGGCGAACGTGGCTGTTCAGACCGGGTGGTTTGTCCGATGCTGCGTTGGGGACGGCGTGGCTGTGGGCGTGATTTCTGCGTGATGGTTTCACGATGAACGAACATGCCGCGCTGTGGCCGAAGCTGACGCTGGCCCGCGAGTTGCCCTTCAGCCTCGCGGGGACGCTGGTGCGTCCGGCCGCGCTGGAGGTCGAAACCGACGGCCAGGTCACGGCGCTCGAGCCCCGGGTGATGAAGGTGCTGGTCGCCATGCACCGCGCCCGCGGCCATCCGATCAGCCGCGACGAACTGATCGACCTCTGCTGGGAAGGCCGCATCGTCACCGAGGGCGCGCTGAACCGTTGCGTGATGCAGCTGCGCAAGGCGCTGACGCCCAATCCGCGGATTCGACTCGATACGATCCCGACGGTCGGCTACCGCCTGCAGGCCGGCGTCGACGTGCAGCCGCTGCCGACGCCGGCCAATGCCGACGTCCCGCCGGGCGAGGCGTCGCCGCCGACTGCGAAGGCCGCGCCGCTTCCGCGCCGCTGGCTGCTCGCGGGCGGCGCCGCGGCGGTCGTGGCGGCGGTCGCGGCGGCCGCGCTGCTCTTCATGCCGCGGCCCGTCACCTGGACCGCCGAGGCCTACCATCAGCTCACCGCCGAGCCGGGGATGGAGACGCACCCGGCGCTCTCGCCCAACGGCCAGCAGATCGTCTACGCTCAGCGGCCCGACTCGACGGTCTACCGCGACCTCTACATCCGCAGCATCGACCAGGGCACGCCGGTGCGGATCACCAGCGATCTCAACGACGACCACAGCGCCGCCTGGTCGCCTGGCGGCGACCGCATCGCTTTCATCCGCACGACGCCCGGCGGGCACTGCGCGATCCTGGTTGTGCCGATGCCGGTGGGCCCCGAGCGCACCGTCGCCCGGTGCCAGCAGGCCGTCTACAGCCGGGTGAGCTGGGTGAACGATGAGACGCTGGTGTTCGGCGACCGGGCCACGCCCGACGTGCCCTGGCGCCTGCGCTCGGTCGACCTCACCAGCGGGGTGGTCAAGGACATGACCGCGCCTTCGCCCGAGACGTTGGGCGACTCGGACCCGATGGTGTCGCCCGACGGCAAGCAGATGGTCTTCCGCCGCACGCTGCTGCACGGCGCCGACGACCTGTTCCTGCGGGACTTGACGACGGGCCGCGAGCGCGCGCTCACAACCGACGGCTGGAAGGCCGCGGGCTACGTCTGGTCCAGCGACAGCCGCCACATCTTCTATTCCTCAAACCGCGGCGGCGAGTTCGGCCTCTGGACCATCGACACCGCCCGCCGCGATCCGCCGAAACGCATCAGCCTGGGCGCCGCGGGCTTCACCTTCAGCCGGATGTCGAGCGACCGGCACAACCACCTGGCGGTCGAGGCGGCGAAGACGCGCACCAACATCGTCGCCATGGGCCCGGACGGCGTCATCACCCCGATCACCAACACCGGCAGCGCCGACTGGGAGCCCGAGGGCGCCGCCGACGGCACGGTGACCTACGTCTCCAACCGCACCGGCGGCTCCGAGCTCTGGATCACCCGGCCCGATGGCCAGTCGGTGCGGCTGACCAACATCATGGGCAGCTATGTCCATTCGCCCGCCTGGTCGCCCGACGGCCAGAGCATCGCCTTCGTGGCGGTGAAGGGGCGCAAGGCCGAGATCTACGTCGTGGGCCGCGACGGCTCGCGGCTGCGAGTGGTGACCTCCGACGGCCTGGACAAGGTCGATCCCGTATTCACGCCGGCGGGCGACCGCCTGCGCTACCTGCAGCGCACCGCCGACGGGTATCGGACGATGGAGATCGCGCTGACCGGCGCGGCGAAGCCGGCGGAGGTGGCGGGCGCGCGCGGCCTCACGGAACTGCGCCGGGGCCCCGGCGGCCGCTACTTCGGGCGGACGATCCTGGACTCGCGGATCGTGGCGCTCGACGGCGGCCCCATCCCGGAGGTGACCGTCGGTCCCTACGACACCTGGGCCGTCGGACCGCAGGGCATCTATGTGTTCGTGGTCCGCGGCGCATATCCGCCGGCGGTGTGGCTGCACGGCTGGTCGGGCCCGCCGCGCAAGCTGCGCGAGGTGGGCGGCGGCGGCGACATCGGCATCGCCGCGGACGGTCGCGCCCTGTTCTCCCAGAACTACGACGAAGAGGTCGACCTGGGGCTGTTCGAGCTGTCGAGCCGGTAGCTTCCCTCCTACTGCGTGGGAAAGGAAGCTACTGCGCCGCCTGTTCCTGGGCGTAGCCGAGCTGTTCGTTCAGGCGCTCCAGGACCGTGATCGCGGCCTCGGGCACGACCGTGCCGGGCGCGAAGACCGCGGCCACGCCCATGTCCTCCAGGACCTTGAAGTCCTCGGGCGGGATGACGCCGCCCACGAACACCAGGATGTCGGGCCGGCCCAGCTTGGCGAGCTCGGCCTTCAGCTCGGGGACGAGCGTCAGGTGGCCAGCGGCCAGCGAACTGGCGCCGACCGCATGGACGCCGGTCTCGACGGCCTCGGCGGCCGCCTCGGCGGGGGTCTGGAACAGGTCGCCGATCTCGACCTCGAAGCCCAGGTCGGCGAAGCCCGAAGCGATCACCTTCTGGCCGCGGTCGTGGCCGTCCTGGCCCATCTTGGCGACCATGATCCGCGGCTTGCGGCCGTCGGCGTGGACGAACGCCTCCGCCATCGCCTTGGCGCGGTCCGAGGCGGGCGTGGCGCCGGCCTCGCGCAGGTAGACGCCCTTCACCGCGTCGGCGTGCGCCTTATGGCGGCCGAACACCTTCTCGAGCGCGAAGCTGATCTCGCCGACGGTCGCCTTGGCGCGGGCGGCGTTCACCGCCAGCTCCAGCAGGTTCGCATTCCCCGAGGCGCCGGCCGTCAGCGCATCGAGGGCGGCGGCCACGGCCTCGGGGTCGCGCTCGGCCTTCAGGCGGCGCAGCTTGTCGAGCTGGGCGTTGCGGACGGCCGTGTTGTCGACCTTGAGCACCGGGATGTCGTCCGGCACGTCGGGGCGGTAGCGGTTCACGCCGACCACGCTCTGTTTGCCCGAGTCGATGCGGGCCTGGATGCGGGCCGAGGCCTCCTCGATCCGGCGCTTGGGCAGGCCTTCCTCGATGGCCTTGGCCATGCCGCCCAGGGCCTCGACCTCGGCGATATGCTCCAGGGCGCGCTTGGCGAGGTCGGCGGTCAGGCGCTCGATGTAGAAGCTGCCGCCCCAGGGGTCGACCACGCGCGGCTGGCCGCTTTCCATCTGCAGGAAGAGCTGGGTGTTGCGCGCGATGCGGGCCGAGAAGTCGGTCGGCAGCGCCAGCGCCTCGTCCAGCGAGTTGGTGTGCAGGCTCTGGGTCTGGCCGCCCGTGGCGCCCATGGCCTCGATGGCTGTGCGCGGCACGTTGTTGAAGACGTCCTGGGCCGCGAGCGACCAGCCGCTGGTCTGGGTGTGGGCGCGGAGCGCGAGCGAGCGGGCGTCCTTCGGGTCGAAATTGGCCTTCATCAGCTTGGCCCAGAGCAGCCGGCTGGCGCGCTGCTTGGCGACCTCCATGAACATGTTCATGCCGGCGCACCAGAAGAACGACAGGCGCGGCGCGAACTGGTCCACCGTCATGCCGGCGGCGACGCCCGCGCGGACGTATTCAATGCCGTCAGCCAGGGTGTAGGCCAGTTCCAGGTCCAGCGTCGCCCCGGCTTCCTGCATGTGGTAGCCGCTGATCGAGATCGAGTTGAACCGCGGCATCTCCTTCGACGTGTAGGCGAAGATGTCCGCGATGATCCGCATCGAGGGCCCGGGCGGGTAGATGTAGGTGTTCCGGGTCAGGAACTCCTTCAGGATGTCGTTCTGGATCGTGCCGGCCAGCTTCTCGTGCGGCACGCCCTGTTCTTCCGCCGCCACGATGTAGAGCGCCAGGATCGGCAGCACCGCGCCGTTCATGGTCATCGACACGGTCATCTTGTCGAGCGGGATGCCGTCGAACAGCGTGCGCATGTCGTAGATGCTGTCGATCGCCACGCCGGCCATGCCGACGTCGCCGGTCACGCGCGGGTGGTCCGAGTCGTAGCCGCGATGGGTGGCCAGGTCGAAGGCGATGGAGAGGCCCATCTGGCCGGCAGCCAGGTTGCGGCGGTAGAAGGCGTTGGAATCCTCGGCCGTGGAGAAGCCCGCGTACTGGCGGATGGTCCACGGGTTCGTCGCGTACATGGTCGGGTAGGGGCCGCGCACGAACGGGGCCAGGCCCGGGAAGCCGCCCAGGGCGGGCAGGCCCTCGATGTCGGCGGCGTCGTAGGCCGGCCGGACATCGACGCCCTCAGGCGTGGTCCATGCGGCGCCGGTCGGCTTGGCGAACGCACCCACGTCGCCGTCGAAGGGCAGGGTGGAGAAGTCAGGGAAGCTCACGCCGTCACCTCGTGCTTTTCGGACAGCCGCATGGGCGTCAGCGCCGGACACTTGCCGTCCGGTCCCGGCAGGCGGGCGGCCTCGCGGTCGAGCGCGGCGGGCGCGGTCTTGTCGACGTCCACCGGCGCCTGATCGGTGGGCGGGAAGGCGGTGACGCCCAGGATCTTCGGCTCGCCGCGAGCCGCGACGGCGGTGGCGATGTCCTTGGCGACAAGGCCTTTCTCCAGCGCCGCGATGATCCCGCCGGCCGCCTCGATGGCCTGCAGCCGGTCCCAGGCGGCGCGGGCGATCTGGTCGGTGAGGCTGTGGAGATAGCCCGAGCCTGCCGCCGGGTCGGCGACGCGGCCGATGGCGGCCTCTTCCATCAGGACGAGCTGGGTGTTGCGGCTCTGGCGGCGGCCGAAGGCGGTGGGCTGGCCCAGCGCGTCGGTGAAGTTGCCGAGCACGACCGCGTCCGCCCCGCCGGCCGCGGCGCCGAAGCCGGCGGCGGTGAGGCGGATCATGTTGGTCCAGGGGTCGATGCCGGTCAGCATCCGCCGCGAGGTGCGCGCCTCGATGCGGGCCAGGGCCGCTGCGCCCGAGGCCGTGGCGATGCGGGCGAAGACCGCGCGGGCGGCCCGGACCTTGGCCAGCGTCAGGAAGTAGTCGCCGTCGGCGGCCAGGCCCAGGGTGATGCGGGCGAAGGCCTCCGCAACGGGCAGGCCGGCGCGGACCAGGGCCTTGGCGTACGTGATCGCGGACGCCGCCGCGACTGCCACCTCCAGCGCCTCGCCGCCGCCCGCCTCGTGGGCGACGCGGCCCGAGGCCAGGAACAGCTGGGCCTGAGGATAGGTCTGCGCATGGCGCACGCCCACGGTGGCGGCGCTGACGATGTGACTCTCGATCGGGCCCGGACTGGCGCCGGCCTCGGCGAAGGCGCTCAGGGGATCGAGGTTCAGGTTCAGCTTGGCGCCCGGCGACGCCTTGGCGACGGCGTGCAGCGCGTCTGCCGCCTTGGGGCCCAGGAAGCCGGCGTCGAGACCGACCGGCGCGAGCTCGACGATGATGTCCTTCAGCGCGCGGGCGAGGGCGTCGGCCGTGGCGTGGCCCTTCACGATCACCGAGGCCGCTCCGCCTTCCAGGTCGGCCAGCAGGTCGGCGTTGACCCGGGCCGGGTCCGCCTGGGCCGACAACACCCGCAGGTCCCAGGGACGCTCGTCGTCGAACGGCCGGGCGGGGAAGCGAGCAGGCGCCGTGGAGGCCGCGTACAGCGGCGCGATCGCCAGGCCCTCGACCGTTGACTTCGTCAGGCTTTCGAAGGGCTTGTCGCCCAGGGTCTTGGCGACCAGGGCGCGCCAGGCGTCCTCGTCGGCGGGCGGAATTCCAGGGTCGAGAACGCTTGTATCGGCCATGGCGGGAATTGCGCCCCCGCACGCGCGGGCGTCAAGTTCACGCACCGGAAGGGCCGGCGCCCTCGCATCACGCTCTTTCGTGACCCGAGGTTACGGTGGCAACATCCCTCCGGGCAGGGGTGTTGCCCGGCATCGCGTATTGGCGTACAACGTAAATCTAACAAGTGTTCGAGGATCCGAGCCCCATGGCCCTGCCGCCCGTTCTCCGCGACCGCCTCCGCTTGCCGCTGATCGGCAGCCCGCTGTTCATCATCTCCGGCCCGGAGCTGGTGATCGCGCAGTGCAAGGCCGGGATCGTCGGCTCGTTCCCGGCGCTGAACGCGCGGCCGGCCTCGATGCTGGACGAATGGCTGCACCAGATCACCGAGGAGCTGGCGATCTGGGACCGGGACCACCCGGACACGCCCTCGGCGCCCTTCGCGGTGAACCACATCGTCCACAAGTCCAGCGACCGCCTGGAGCATGACGTCGAGGCGACCACCAAGTGGAAGGTCCCGGTGGTCATCACCTCGCTGGGCGCGCGCGAGGACGTGAACGCTGCGGTCCACTCATACGGCGGCGTGGTGCTGCACGACGTGATCAACGACAAGTTCGCCCACAAGGCCATCGAGAAGGGGGCCGACGGCCTGATCCCCGTGGCGGCGGGCGCTGGCGGACACGCCGGGCATCTCTCGCCCTTCGCACTGGTCCAGGCGCTGCGCGAATGGTTCGACGGTCCGATCGCGCTGTCGGGGTCCATCGCGCACGGCCGCTCGATCCTGGGCGCCCAGGCCATGGGTGCGGACCTGGCCTATGCGGGCTCGGCGTTCATCGCGACCAAGGAGGCGAGGGCGGATCCGGCCTACCAGGAGATGATCGTGGCCTCGACCGGCGAGGACATCACCTACACAAACCTCTTCACCGGCGTGCACGGCAACTACCTGACGCCGTCCATCGTCGCGGCGGGGTTGGACCCGAACGACCTGCCCAAGTCCGATCCCTCGAAGATGAACTTCGGCTCGGGCGGCAATCAGAAGTCCAAGGCCTGGCGCGACATCTGGGGCTGCGGCCAGGGCATCGGCGCGGTCAAGCATGTGCCGACCGCCGCCGAACTGGTCGGTCGCCTCGCCGAGGAATACGAGGCCGCCAAGGCCGAGCTGGCGGCGAAGACCGCCTTCACCGGCGGCCGCGTCCTGATGGCGGCGGAGTAGTTCCTCGCGGGCTCGCTGCCGCTCTGCGGAGAAGCGGGGGGTTTAGGAAATCTACGCGGTGGCGTAGCTTAATCAGATATAATCCATAGGAATAAGAGGTCTAAGGTCTCCTCAACGAACGAGGGGAACCCGAGATGACTTCGCCTGCGCTGCGCCCGACCGCTTCCGTCGCCCTGCTGGGCCTTCTGCTCTGCGGCGTCGCGCCGGCGGCCCTGGCCCAGCCCGCCGCGGCGCCGCCAGCGGTCGACACCGCCGCGGAGGCGCCGGACACCGAGGCCGGCGCCACGGTCGGCGAAGTGACCGTCACGGCCCGTCGCCGCGAGGAGACGGTGCAGTCGGTGCCGCTGGCGATCTCGGTGGTCAGCGCCGACAAGGTGGATTCGACGGGAGCGTTCAACGTCGGCCGCCTGCAGCAGCTCACGCCGACCCTGCAGTATTATTCGTCCAATCCGCGCAACACGGCGGTGAACATCCGCGGGCTGGGCGTGCCGTTCGGCCTGACCAGCGACGGCTTCGAGCAGGGCGTCGGCTTCTATATCGACGACGTTTACAACGCCCGGGTGGCGACCGCGACGTTCGACTTCCTGGACGTCTCGCGGATCGAGGTGCTGCGGGGGCCGCAGGGCACGCTCTACGGCAAGAACACCACCGCCGGCGCGGTCAACATCACCACCAACCAGCCGACGTTCGACTTCGAGGGCAAGGCCGAGGTGTCGGCCGGCAACCTGGAATTCAAGCAGGCCAAGGCCGCGATCTCCGGGCCGATCACCGAGAACATCGCCGCGCGGCTCGCGATCTCGACGACGACGCGCCGGGGCACGATCTACAATGTGACCAGCCGCCAGCACGTGAACGGCCAGGACAACCTCGGCGTCCGGGGGCAGGTCCTCTACAAGCCCAACGACAACCTCGCGATCACCTTCGCGGGCGACTACAGCAAGCAGGACGCCGAGTGCTGCGCGCAGATCTTCGTGCGCGCCGGCGCGACCCAGCGGCCGCTGAACCGGCAATACGCGGCCCTGGCCGCCGCGCAGGGCTACAAGGTCGTCAGCACCAACCCGTTCGACCGCCTCACGGACGTCGATGCGAACCTCAACGCGGGCAACAAGATCGGCGGCCTCTCGGCGCGGGTTGTCTGGCACGTCGGCCCGGGGACCCTGACCTCGGTCACCGCCTGGCGCTTCTGGGACTGGAAGCCGGAGAATGACCGCGACTTCCTGGGCCTGTCGATCGTCTCGAAGTCGCAGAACCCCTCGCAGCAGGACCAGTACTCCCAGGAGCTGCGCTACAATTACGCGGCCGAGCGGTACGACTTCGTGGTGGGCGCCTTCGCCTTCAAGCAGCGGATCGACACCCAGGGGACCGAGCAGCAGGGGCCGGCGTCCAGCAAGTGGAACATCGCCCCCAGCAACGCCCTGTCAAACGACCCGACAGTCCTCGACGGTCTGGTGGCGCGCAACACCCAGTATCTGAAGAACACCAGCTTCGCCCTGTTCGGCCAGGCGAGCTGGAAGGTGACCGACGCCTTCACGATCCAGCCGGGCGTGCGGCTGAACTACGACAAGAAGGAAGGCTTCTATCAGCGCCTGGTCTTCGACGGGCAGGGCGTGCCGGTGCTGCTGGGCCAGACCAGCGCGCGGCGCGTGGCGCAGCTCGCGGTCTTCACGCCACAACTCAGCGCGCCGGAGTTCAGCGACTGGAACTTCAGTTACGACCTGACGGCCAGCTACAAGTTCACGCCCGACGTCTTCGGCTACGCGACCTACGCCAAGAGCTTCAAGACGGGCGGCATCAACCAGAACGGCCTGCCGACCGACGCCGCCGGCAATCCGATCCTGGCGGCGGGCCGGATCAAGCCCGAGGACGTGAACCATTTCGAGGCCGGCTTGAAGACCCAGTTCTGGGACCGCCGGGCGACGCTCAACGTCTCGGCCTTCCGCACCGACATCAAGGACTATCAGGCCACGGTGACGAACGGGCAGCTGGGCGTGCTGCGCGGCTACCTCGCGAACGCCGGCAAGGTGCGTAGCCAGGGCTTCGAGTTCGACTTCGCCGTCCGCCCCAGCGAGCGGTTCACCGCCTACGCCAACGGCGCCTACACCGACGCGACCTACCGCAAGTTCGTCGACGCGCCGTGCCCGCCGGAACTGGCGGGCGGCACGACGGTGGCCGCGGGCCAGACCCCCAGCGCGCCGGGTACGCCCGGCGGCCTCAGCCCGGCGAACTGCGACATCTCGGGCCAGCGCCTGCCGGGCGTCTCGAAGTGGAGCTTCTCGTTCGGGGCCGAGGCCAACACACCGGTCACCTTCCTGGGCAAGCAGGGCGAGGTCTATCTCGGCTACGACGGCAGCTACCGCTCGAACTTCTCGTCCAACCCGTCGCCCTCGGCCTACACCTGGGTGGACGGCTATTCGCTGTCCAACTTCCGCGCCGGCTTCCGCACGCCGGAGGGGCTCAACGTCTACGGCTGGGTCCGCAACGCCTTCGACGAGAACTACTTCGAGCTCCTGGCCGTCGGGCCCAGCAACACCGGCCTGATCGCCGGCCAGCCGGGCGACCCGCGCACGTGGGGCGTGACCCTCAAGGCCGCGTTCTGAGGCGCACCCGACGTCGAAGTGATGTGACAAATCCGGAGGCGTCTGCAGAAAATCTGCGGGCGCTTCCATACTAATCCCACTTAACTGATGGGAATATGGCGGCCTATCTAACGCTCCGGCTCGACTGGAGGCGCGCGCCCGCGTGGCGCCTTCAGCTTCAGTACGCGTTCTAGGCCTGCGACCTCAGGAACCTTCGCCATGACGATCGACACCCGCCTCGACCGCCGCCGCCTGATCGCTGCGAGCGCCGCTCTTGCCGGAACCGCCGCCTTGCCGGGCCTGGCCCTGGCCCAGGCCGAAGGCCCCAAGCTGCTGAACGTCAGCTACGACCCGACGCGGGAGCTCTATAAGGACATCAATGCCGCCTTCATCGAGTGGTGGAAGGCCAATGGCGGCAAGGGCGCGCCGACCATCCAGCAGAGCCACGGCGGCTCGGGCAAGCAGGCTCGCGCGGTGATCGACGGCCTGGAGGCCGACGTGGTCACCCTCGCGCTGGCCTACGACATCGACGAGATCGCCGCGCGCGGGAAGCTGCTGCCGGCCGACTGGCAGAAGCGTCTGCCCAACAACTCGTGCCCCTACAACTCGACCATCGTGTTCCTGGTGCGGAAGGGGAACCCCAAGGGCATCAAGGACTGGGGCGACCTGACCAAGCCGGGCGTCCAGGTGATCACGCCCAATCCAAAGACCTCGGGCGGCGCGCGCTGGAACTACCTGGCCGCCTATGCCTGGGCGCTGAAGCAGCCGAGCGGCTCGCCGGCCAAGGCCGAAGCCTATCTGTCGGCCCTGTTCAAGAACGTGCCGGTGCTCGACACAGGGGCCCGCGGCTCGACCACAACCTTCGCCGAACGCGGCCTGGGCGACGTGCTGCTGGCCTGGGAGAACGAAGCCTACCTATCGATCGAGGAGTTCGGGCCGAAGTTCGACATCGTCTATCCCAGCCTCTCGATCCTGGCCGAGCCGACGGTGGCGCTGGTGGACAAGAACGTCGACCGGCACAGGACGCGCGCGGCGGCGCAGCAGTACCTGCGCTTCCTCTACAGCCCGCGCGCCCAGGACCTGATCGGCAAGAACCACTTCCGGCCGCGCGACGCCGGGGCGCTCGCCAAGTACGGGGCCAAGTTCAAGAAGATCCCGCTGGTGACCGTCGATCAGCAGTTCGGCGGCTGGCAGAAGGCCCAGGCGACGCACTTCGCCGACGGCGGCGTCTTCGACCGCATCTACAGGCGCTAGTCCCGCATGACCGTCGCCACCCTGGCGCCCCCCGCGGGGAAGCCCCGATCGCGCTGGAAGGAGCCCAGCATCCTGCCGGGCTTCCCGCTCGCGATGGGCTGGACGCTCGCCTACCTCGGGCTGATCGTCGTCCTGCCGCTGACCGCACTGGTGCTGCGGCCCTGGGAAGCCGGCGTCGCCGGCGTCTGGGCGACGCTCACGGAGGACCGGGTGCTGGCGGCGCTGCGCCTCAGCTTCGGCGCCTCGCTGCTGGCGGCGCTCACCAACGTGCCTCTGGGCCTGATGACCGCCTGGACCCTGACCCGCTACGAGTTCCCGGGCCGGCGGATCATCGACGCCTTCGTCGACCTGCCGTTCGCCCTGCCGACCGCCGTGGCCGGCATTGCGCTCACGGCCATCTACGCCCCCACCGGGGTGCTGGGCGAACAGTTCGCCAGGCTCGGGATCAAGACCGCCTACACGCCCATCGGCGTCTACATCGCGCTGCTGTTCATCGGACTGCCGTTCGTGGTGCGCACCGTCCAGCCGGTGCTGCAGGATCTCGATCGGGAGGTGGAGGAGGCGGCTCAGACCCTGGGCGCCACCAACCTCCAGCGCTTCCGCCTGGTGGTGCTGCCCGCCGTGCTGCCGGCGCTGATCTCCGGCTTCAGCCTGGCCTTCGCCCGGGCCGTCGGTGAGTACGGCAGCGTGATCTTCATCGCCGGCAACATGCCGCTGAAGTCCGAGATCGCCCCGCTGCTGATCGTCATCAAGCTGGAGCAATACGACTACGCCGGCGCCGCGACGGTCGGCCTGGCCATGCTGGTGATCTCGTTCGGCGCACTGCTGGCGGTGAACTTCCTGCAGATCTTCCTGGCCCGTCGGGGCCGCGCATGAACCCGACGATCCGCCTTCCCGGCCTCGCGCCCCTGATGTTGCTCGGCACCCTGGCGGTGCTGGGCGTGCTGATCGTCCTGCCGCTGGGCGTGGTCTTCCACCAGGCGTTCGCCAAGGGCCTGGCCGCCTACATCGAGCCGCTGACCCATCCCGACGCGCTGCACGCCATCCAGCTGACGCTGACGGTGGCGGCGATCTCGGTGCCGCTGAACGCCGTGTTCGGCGTGGCCGCCGCCTGGGCGATCGCCAGGTTCGAGTTCAAGGGCAAGAGCCTGCTGGTCACCTTCATCGACCTGCCGTTCTCGATGTCGCCCGTGGTCTCGGGCCTGGTCTGGGTGCTGCTGTTCGGCGCCCAGGGCTGGTTCGGCCCCTGGCTGCGGGACCACGACATCAGGATCATCTTCGCCACCACCGGCTTGGTGCTGGCGACCGTGCTGGTCACCCTGCCGTTCGTGGCGCGCGAGCTGATCCCGCTGATGCAGGACCAGGGCGCCGATGAGGAGGCCGCCGCGCTGACCCTCGGGGCCGGCGGCTGGACCACCTTCCGGCGCGTGACGCTCCCCAACATCAAGTGGGCGCTGCTCTACGGCGTCCTTCTGTGCAACGCCCGCGCCATGGGTGAATTCGGCGCGGTTTCCGTCGTCTCCGGCAGCGTCAGGGGGGTGACCACCACTTTGCCGCTCCACGTCGAGGTGCTCTACAATGACTACGAATTCGTCGGCGCTTTCGCGGCAGCCTCAATCCTGGCCGGCCTCGGGCTCGTCACCCTGGTCCTCAAGACCGTCCTCGAATGGCGTCATTCCGGTGAACTTTCGGCAGGCCGACGACACTAACTCGCACCTTGCGCTCGAGATCAAAGGCGTCTCGAAGGCCTTCGGCCGCTTCCCGGCGCTGAAGAACGTCTCGCTGCAGGCCAAGGACAAGGAGTTCCTGGCGCTGCTGGGGCCGTCGGGTTCGGGCAAGACCACGCTGCTGCGCGTGCTGGCCGGGCTGGAGAAGCCCGACGCCGGCGAGGTGCGATTCGACGACGAGGACTTCCTGGCGCTGCCCGTGCGGCGGCGGAAGGTGGGCATGGTGTTCCAGCACTATGCGCTCTTCCGGCACATGACCGTGGCCCAGAACATCGCCTTCGGCCTGACGGTCCGGAAGCGGTCCGAGAAGCCCAGCAAGTCCGAGATCGCCGACCGCGTGAACCATCTGCTGCAGCTCGTGCAGCTGGAGGGCCTGGACAAGCGCTTCCCCTCGCAGCTCTCCGGCGGCCAGCGGCAGCGCGTGGCGCTGGCCCGGGCGCTGGCGATCGAGCCCAAGATGCTGCTGCTGGACGAGCCGTTCGGCGCGCTGGACGCCCAAGTGCGCCGCGAGCTGCGTCGCTGGCTGCGCGAACTGCACGACCGGGCCGGCGTCACCACGGTCTTCGTCACCCACGACCAGGAGGAGGCCCTGGACCTCGCCGACCGCGTGGCGATCCTGAAGGACGGCGAGCTGATCCAGCTGGGCGCCCCGAACGCCGTCTATGAACATCCGGCCACGCCGTTCGTATTCGACTTCCTGGGCCAGGCCTGCCGCCTGCCGGGCGTGATCGACGGCGACCGGCTGCGCGTGGCCGACTGGGAATCGGCGGCGCCCGAGGGCGCGCCCCAGGGCGCGGTCGAGGTGTTCTTCCGCCCGGACGAGGTGGCCTTCGCCCCCACCGACGGCGCCGGCCTTGCCGCCGAGGTGAGGGGGGTGGCCCAGCGCGGCCCGGATGTCCGCATCGATTGCGTCGTCGAAGGCGCGACGATGGAGCTGATCGGCCATGGCCCGACCCTGCCGCCGGGCGTGACGCCCGGACTGGCGGTCAGGATCAAGCCGCTTCGTCCACAGGTTTACGCCGCCGGCTGAATCCAAACGGCCGGTCGCGCGTTGAGGGCATATGGCTGAGCCGACACTCCAGCGCCGCTTCTGCGTCCACGGCGTCGCCGAGGCGGGCTCGCGCGCCCACATCGTCGAGGGCGTCAGCTTCGAGGACGCCGCCCTGCACTTCGTCGGCGACCACCATCCGGTGGCGGACGCCGGCGACGACGTGAGCCTCTATGTCGAGGACCTGGAGACCGGCGAGCGCCAGTGCTTCCGGATCGACCTGGAGACCGGCGAGACCGCGGCCTGCGAATAGGCCTAGTCGCCGTGGCCGGCGAGCCAGCGGTCCATCTCCGGCACGCGATCCTTGATCACCGCCAGGCGGTAGCGCACCGCGGCCTCGGCCTTCTCCACCTCGCCACGCGTCGACGCCGGCACGCTGGCCTTCAGCTTGGCCAGCTTGCCCAGCATCGCCGGGTCGCGCGAGCCGTTGGCCAGCTCGGCGAAGTAGGTGATGCGGCTGGTGGGCTCGAGGAATTCCTCCAGCTTGGCGCGGTTGGCCATGGCGAAGTCGTAGGCCTTGTCCGGGAACATGCCCGAGACGGCGGCGATGATCGCGGGGACTTCGGTCGGCTGCGGCTCGCCGCTGAGCGCCAGGGCCAGGGCCTTGTCGGCGAGCGCCGGATCGTCGCTGGCGGCCAGGTAGCTGTAGAGGCGGACCCGGTCGGTCGGGTCCTTTGAAGCCTTGGCCTGGGCGTGGATCGCCTCCCAGGTCGCTGCGTCGGCGTTGGTGGCGACGATGGACAGCACCGTGCGGCGCTGGGCGCCCGTCAGCGTCGAGGGATCCTTGAGCCACGCGGCGAAGCGGCGGCGGGCCTCGGCGACCGTGGCGCCGTCGCCCAGTTCGCCCAGCTGGCTCAGCACGTTGCGGCGGGTGACGGCGGCGTTGTCGCTCTCGCCGGCCTTGGCGTCCCAGCCCAGGCGCTGGGCCACGGGCGCGAGCTGGGCGCGGGCGAAGGCGCGGTAGGCCGCCTGGCCGCCGCGGCCGCCATAGAGCCAGTCCAGGGCGCCGAGCTGGCTGGACAGGGCGTCCACCACCACGGGATCGGCGTCGGCGGGCGTGGCCTTGGCCAGGGCCAGGAAGTCGCTCATCGGCGCGACGCCGGCCTCGCCCAGGGCGCGGCTGTCATAGAGCAGGCCTAGCTGGTCGGCGGTGGAGAGCTTGGCGAACCCGGGCGTCAGCTTGGCCCACAGCTCCGGCGAATAGGCGCTTCGGAAGTAGCCGGTCTGGCCGGCGTTGATCACGACGGGAGCCTTGGCGGGGACGGTCTTGGGCGCGGACGCGCTGACCAGCTCCTGCCACTGGCCGCCCTCGGCCTTAACGTCGACCGGCGTGCGCCAGGTCTGCGGCGTGCGCTGGCTGGCGTCGACGCCGAAGCGCTCCTGGGTCAGGGCGACGCCGGCGGCGGTCTCCTTGGCGCGGATCAGCGGCACGCCCGGCTGCAGCAGGAAGTCATGCGCCACGTCCATGACCTTCTTCAACGGCGCGGCCTTGCCGAGCGCGTTCCAGAGGTCCTCGCTGACGGCGTTCTTGTAGGCGTGCTGCTTGATGTAGGTCTGCACGCCGGTTCGGAACGCGTCCTCGCCGACGTAGGTCTCCAGCATGCGGATGACCGCCTGGCCCTTCTGGTAGGTGATGGCGTCGAAGGCGTTCGCCGCGGCGAAGACGTCGGGAATATCGGCGACCACCGGGTGGGTGCCCGCACGGCTGTCGAGCCGCATGGCGCTCTGCTGGCCGGCTTGGGTGGAGAGCCAGACCTTCCACTCGGGATGGAAGTGGTCGGTGGCCTTGTTCTCCATCCACGAGGCGAAGCCCTCGTTCAGCCAGAGGTCGTCCCACCAGGCCATGGTGACCAGGTCGCCGAACCACTGGTGGGCCATCTCGTGGGCCACGACGATGAAGACGTTCTGCTTGTCGGCCTCGGTCGACAGCTTCGGATCGATCAGCAGAGCGTAGTCGAAGTAGAAGATCGCGCCCCAGTTCTCCATGGCCGAGAAGAACTGGCTGTTGCCGGGGCCGGCCACCAGGTCGAGCTTGGGCAGCGGGTAGGGCGTGCCGAACCAGTCCTCGTAGTAGGGCAGCAGCTTGGCGGCCGCATCGAGCGCGAACTCGCCCTTGGCCGCATCGCCCTTGCGCACGATCACGCCGATGTCGGTCTTGCCCACCTGCCTGTGGACGCGCTCGAAATCCCCCAGCGCCATGAACAGCAGGTACGAGCTCATCTTCGGGCTGTCGGCGAAGCGCACCACATGGCGGCCGTTGGCGTCCTGCTCGGTCCCGGGCATGTTGGAGACGGCCATCTGGCCGGCCGGCGCTTCGACGGTCAGCGAGAAGACCGACTTCACGCCCGGCTCGTCCCACATGGGCGCGAAGCGGCGGGCGTCCGAGTTCTCGAACTGGGTGAAGAGCGCCCGGTGCTTGGTCCCGTCGGCGTCCTCGTAGTCCAGGGCGAAGAGGCCCGAGGCCTGCTGGTAGATCTTGCCTGTGTAGTCGATCGAGAGCGCGTACTTACCGGGCGCGAGCGGCTTGGCGAACACGAAGGCGGCCGTCTGCTGCTGGTCGTCCAGCACGATCTTGGGCGCCGCATCCTGCCCCGAGAGGGTGACCTTGCCGAAGCTCAGATCGGCGGCGTTCAGGACGATGCGGTCGGTGGGCTTCACCACCGTGAGCTCGATCTTCGCCTGGCCCGTGAACCTCAGGTTCGCGGCGTCGGGGCGGATGGTGATGTCGTAGCGATCGGGCCGGACGTCGGTGGGAAGCACGATCCGCTTGGAGGCCGCGGGCTTCGCCGGGGCCGCGACGGCCAGGGCGGGGGCGGCGGTCGCCACGACGAAAGCAGCGGCGACGGCAAGAAATTTCATCTTCGAGGACTCAAGCGGCAAGAATGAAGCGCGCACCATAGTTAGCGAGCGAGGCCATTCCTAGGCGGGTTTGCGACCGTTCATCTCGTCGCCAGCGTCCGCCGGCAGACGGGCGAACCAGAACATCGAGATCATGGTCACAAGCCCGATGATGACGAAGGCTGGCGAGACCACCTCGGCCGTCAGCCGCGAGGCGCCCTTCGCGACCATCAGGCCGTGCAGCAGGCTGGCCGACAGGCCGATGCCGATCGACTGCACCAGCTGCTGGACCATCGAGGAGGTGGTGGCCGCCCGGCTCATCTCGTCGGAGTCGATCTCGGCGTAGGCCATGCCGTTCAGCGAGGTGAACTGCAGCGAGCGGAAGAAGCCGCCCACCCCCAGCACCAGCATGATCGCCCAGTGCGGCCAGTCGGGCCGGAAGAAGGCATAGCCGATGAAGCTCGCGCCCACGATCACCGCGTTGACCAGCAGCACCGTCTTGAAGCCGAAGCGGCGCAGGATCGGCGGGGCGGTGGTCTTCATCACCAGGGCGCCGACCGCCGAGATGAAGGTCATGGCGCCCGCGGCGAAGGCGCTCATCCCGAAAGCCACCTGCAGCAGCATGGCCAGCAGGAACGGGTTCGCGCCCATCGCGACGCGCATGAAGCCCCCGCCGATCACCGAGGCCGAGAAGGTCTTCTTTCGGAAGATGTCGAGCTGGACCACCGCGTGCGGCGTGTGGCTCGCGTGCCAGCCGTAGATGCCAAGGCTGGCGATTCCGATGCCGAACAGGCCGGCGACCGACAGCGGGCCCAGCGTATCGCGGCCCAGGTTCTCGAAGCCGAAGATCAAAGCGGCCAGGCCCAGGCCCGTCAGGACGATGCCCGGCACGTCCACCGGCGGCGGATCCTGCTCGCGCACCTCGGGGACGAAGCGGTTCACGAGGAACAGGCCCAGCGCCGCGATCGGCAGGTTCATGAAGAAGATCCAGCGCCAGTCGGCGAAGGTGACGATCGCGCCGCCGATCACCGGGCCGACGACGGGGCCGAGCAGCGCGGGCATGGTGACGACCGACAGCGCGCCGACCAGTTCGTTCTTGGGCGTGGTGCGCAGGAGGACCAGCCGGCCGACGGGCATCAGGGTCGCGCCGGCCGCGCCCTGGATGAAGCGGAACAGGATCAGCTGCCACAGCGAACCCGCGAAGCCGCAGGCCGCCGAGCCCGCGGCGTAGAGCACGATCGAGGTCATGAAGATCCGCCGCGCGCCGAAGCGGTCGGCCATCCAGCCCGACAGTGGCAGGAAGATCGCCGACGAGAGCAGGTAGACGGTGATGGCGATGTTGAGCCGCAGGGGCTCGACGCCGAACGTGCGCGCCATCGCCGGCAGGGCGTTGGTGATCACTGTGGCGTTCAGTGTCTGCATCAGGAGCGCCGAGCCGATGATGGCCGGGATCAGCCAGCCGCGGGTGACCTGGCCCGCGTCCTTCGGCGCGGCCTCCGGCAGGGCGCCTTCGAGGGGTTCGTCGGTGGGGCTCATACATCCACCAGTCGTGAGAGAGGTGCGACGGCGGCCTGGAGCAGCGCGCGCTCCTCGGGCGTGACGCGGGCGAGGCGGGCGGCCAGCCAGTCGTTCCGTTCCCGGCGGATGATCTCCAGCTTGCGCGTCCCGGCCGGCGTGATGGTCAGACCCGAGCGCCGCCCGTCCTCGGCGTCGCCGCTGCGCGCCACCAGTCCCTCGGCCTCCAGCCGCTTGATATGCGCGCTCATGGTCGGCCGCGTGATCTTCTCGGCGTCGGCCAGGGCGCTGACGCCGACGCCCGGGTTCTTGGTGATGTGCGCCAGCAGCATGGCGTCCTGCGCCGACAGCCCGACCTTCTGCGCCTCGGACCGCAGCCGCCGCGAGACGCGCAGCAGGGCGGGGCGCAGGGTTTCCGCGAGGGCGACGATGTCGGGTGGGGTGTTTGGCATAATAGTTAGGTTGTCGAACTATCTAGTCCCGACTCGGGCGTTGCGCAACGGGCGGGTTGACGCAGGCGCCGCCTTTCTATTTAACGGATATGTTATTTAACGAGATCGCTAATGATGCTTCAGCTCGATCCGCTCAGCGCGACCTTCGCGGCCCTGGCCGACCCGACGCGGCGGGCGATCCTGGCGCGGCTGAGCGAGGGCGAGGCGACAGTGGGCGAGCTGGCGGAGCCGTTCGACATCAGCCTGCCGGCGATCTCGCGCCACCTGAAGGTGCTGCAGGCCGCGGGCCTGATTTCTCAGGGGCGTGAGGCCCAGCGCCGGCCTTGTCGGTTGGAGCTGCGGACGCTGCGGGCGGCGGACGATTGGATGGGGCGCTACCGCCGCTTCTGGCAGGGCGCGTTCGACGGAATGGACCAGTACCTGGCCGAAATTCAGAAGGAAGACCGTGATGGCGAGTAGGCCCGTGGCCGACGACGAATTGCTGATCGAGCGGGTGTTCGCCGCGCCGCCGGACCTGGTCTTCGACATGTGGGCCGACCAGAAGCACTTCATGGCCTGGATCGGGCCCGTGGGCTTCCACTGCACCGAGGCCTCGCTCGACTTCCAGGTCGGCGGCGCCTGGGGCGCCACCATCGTGTCGGCCCAGCACGGCACGTCGCGGATGGGCGGCCGCTACCTCGAGATCGAGGCCGGCCGGAAGATCGTCATGAGCTTCCGCTGGCTGAACGGCGAGCCGGACCCGGAGACGGTCATCACACTCACGTTCACGCCGGTGGACGGCGGGACGCTGCAGTCGTTCCACCAGACGCCGTTCGACAACGTCCCGCGCCGCGACAGCCATATCAACGGCTGGAACGAGGCCTTCGACCGCGAACAGGCCCACGCCGAAACCCAGGCCCAGGAGCTGGCCCGATGATCACCGTCTATTCCTACAAGTGGGTGCCCGACTTCGCCCAGGGCCTGGTCCGCGACCTCCGGGTCCGCTGGGCGCTGGAGGAGGCGGGGCTGGATTACCAGGAGTGGCTGATCGGCCTGGGCGACGACCAGAACTCGCCTGCCTACCGCGCCTGCCAGCCCTATGGCCAGGTGCCGGTCTATGCCGAGGACGACCTGATCCTGTTCGAGTCCGGGGCCATCGTGCTGCACATCGGCGAGAAGAGCGAGGCGCTACTGCCGGCCGACCAGAAGGCGCGGGCGCGGGCGACCTGCTGGCTTTTCTCGGCGCTGAACACCATCGAGCCGGCGGTGCAGGAACTGGCGGGCCTGGACCTGTTCCACGCGGAAGAGGCCTGGGCGGCGCAGCGCCGGCCGCAGGTGGACGAATGGGTGCGCAAGCGGCTGGCCGAGCTCGCGGCCTGGCTGGGCGACAAGGACTACCTCGAGGGCGAGTTCACCCTCGGCGACCTGATGATGGCCACCGTGCTGCGCAACTTGCGCCACACCGACCTCGTCGCCGGCCACCCGATCCTCGGGCCCTATCTGGCGCGGTGCGAGGCGCGCCCGGCGTTCGAACGCGCGCTGACCGACCAGATGGCCAGCTTCGCGAGCGAGGCCGCGTAGTTCGCGGCATTGGCCTGGACGATACCGAAAGGATTGCGATGATGAGCCAGCTTGTCGTCTGGACCTACGACTGGGTTCCCGAGGGACCTCGTGGCTTCGTGCGCGACCTGAGGCTGAGGTGGGCGTGCGAGGAAGCGGGCCTCGACTACGAAGTCCGGACGATCCCGTTCGAGGGGCGGGAGACCAATCACCTCGAGCGCCAGCCGTTTGGCCAGGCGCCGTTCCTGGACGATGGCGGCCTGCAGATCTTCGAGAGCGGCGCGGGGCTGCTGCATCTCGCCCGCAAGAGCGAAGCGCTGATGCCGGCCGATCCGAAGGGAGAGGCCGAAACGCTGCAGTGGACGATCGCGGCGCTCAATTCGATCGAGATGGTCAGCGTGCCCTGGTGGTTCCTGGCCATCACCGGCGACGAGGACAACAACCTGACCGGATGGCTGGGCCAGCGCCTCGCCCACATCGAACGGGTGCTGGGCGAGCGCGAATGGCTCGCGGCCGGCCGCTTCACCGTCGCCGACCTGCTGATGGCGGATGTGCTGCGGGTTCCCCGGGTCCGCGCCTTCGGCGACCGCCCGGCGACCGAGGCCTACGTGGACCGCGTGACCCAACGCCCCGCCTTCGAGAAGGCGCGGGCCGACCAGCTTGCGCTGTTCGAAGCCGCCGACCGGAAGCGGCCGGCCCAGGCCTGATGCGCAACATCCGACCTTTCGCGCCGGCGTGAACGTCGGGTCCAAGGAACCGCGCCGACGACCGCGGGCGAGCCTTGGGAACGTTGAGGTGGTCCGCTGACAGGGCTTCGCTGTCGCCCCGCAGTCGCCTGCGGACGAGGATATGCGCGCGGGGCGATCTTGGCCAAAACGAACGACAGCACCTGAACGCCCGACTGTGGATGGGAGGCGAAGCACGAGAAGGTGCGCACCGTCACCTCCCCAACGACGGGGCTATTGGCCGTTCATCGGCCTCGGCCGGCATTGAGTTGAATCAATCGGTCCGGTGTCGGCGCGCTGAGGGGTCGGTCACCGTGGACCGTCCAGGGTGACCGGGTAGTCGCTGTTGGGCTTGGCGCGCTCTTCGAGGATGAAGCGCTGGATCTTCGCCCGCGCGAACGGGTCCGTGGTTCGTTCGAGCACGCCTTGCAGGTGCCGGATATTCAACTGCTTGAGTTCGGCGGGCGTCATGTGCGCCTCCGGGGGCAGTCTGCCGGGGATCGGCGATCTACGGCGCGCCCGTGCGCCGCGAGACGCAAGCGAATTCGTGTTCCGCCCCACGAAGCCCCGGGCCGCAAAGGCCCCTGGTTCATTTTCTTCCAGGGCAGCCGTCGATGCGGTTCCGTGTGTGCGCGGCGGCGATCGGCGCCGATGGCCCGGACCAATGCCGGCGAAGGAGCGCGTCCCCGGGACGAGCCCGGGGAGGGCGCCATCCCGGTCGACCTGATTCAAGCCAACCGGGATAAACAGGTTCGCCGCCTTGCTGCCGGAGCGCATCCCGATCGCCAGCGGATGGCTCGTCCTCGGCGGGAGGCGCCTTAGAGAACGCCCAGCATCTCCGCCACCAGCGGGTGGCGGACGATGTCGCGGTCGCCCAGGCGGACGACGGCGATGTTGGAGACCTCTTCCAGCTTGGCGGCGACCGGCGCCAGGCCGGAGAGCTCGGGCAGCAGGTCGGACTGGTTGGGGTCGCCGGTGACCACCATGGTCGAGTGCCAGCCCAGGCGGGTCAGCAGCATCTTGATCTGAACGTAGGTGCAGTTCTGGGCCTCGTCGATCACCACGAAGGCGTTGTTCAGGGTGCGGCCGCGCATGAAGCCGACGGGGGCGATCTCGATGGCGCCTTCGGCCATCAGGGCGCGGACCCGCTTCATCGACAGGCGGTCCGAGAGCGCGTCGTAGAGCGGGCGCAGGTAGGGCGCCAGCTTGTCCTCGGCGTCGCCGGGCAGGAAGCCGATGCTCTCGCCGGCCTCGACGGCGGGACGCGACAGCACGATCCGGCCGACCCGGCCGCTCTCCAGGGCCTCCACGGCCTTGGCGATGGCGAGGTAGGTCTTGCCGGTGCCGGCCGGGCCCAGGGCCAGGACCAGGTTCTTGGCGTCGATGGCGTCGATCAACGCCTGCTGGCCTTCGGACTTGGCCTTGATCGTCTTGAGGTAGCCCTGCTCGCGGTCGTCGTTGTGATGCTGCAGCGGCGACCAGCCCCTATCGACCGGAAGCCTGCGGATTTTATCGTCCCCTTGGAATTGACCGGCGTCGAACGCGCCTTCGCGCACTTGTCGCTTCAGAGCCCGCTTGCTCATAAGGCCTCCTCAGGGGGCAAGAAAAAAGGGCGTCCCACGTGGGATCGCCCTTCGAATGATTGGGAGAGAACGATGCGGCGGCGTGCGGGGCCCGGCGGGCCTTCGCCATCTGCGGATCCGGGGACAACTGCCCGGCGGTACGACAGACTCAGCGCCATCCACCCCGTCCAGCGCGAGAACACGGAGGCGGAAACCTCCGCGGCGGCTTCCTCGAAGGCTTTCGCCCTCTCGAATCGCCCGACTAGAATGATCCTAACGTCCTTTCCGAGTCGTTAAACAGCCCTTCGTGGCAAGAAATGGGATGAGGCAGTGAGCGTCTACAACTTGGGCAATGTGACACCTGAGCTACCGAACGATGACGAATACTGGATCGCGCCCACTGCCGCGGTTATGGGGCGGGTGATTCTGAAGAAGAACGCCTCGGTCTGGTGGGGTGCGACACTTCGTGGCGACAACGACCCGATCGTCATCGGCGAAGGCTCCAACGTCCAGGACGGCAGCGTGCTGCACACCGATCACGGCTCGCCGCTGACCATCGGCGCGAACGTCACTGTGGGCCACATGGTGATGCTCCACGGCTGCACCATCGGCGACAACTCGCTGGTGGGGATCGGCTCGATCGTCCTGAACGGGGCGAAGATCGGGAAGAACTGCCTGATCGGCGCTAACTGTCTGATCACCGAGGGCAAGGAGATCCCCGACAATTCGCTGGTCATGGGCGCGCCCGGCAAGGTCGTGCGCGAGATCAGCACCGAGCAGGCGATGATGCTGTCCGGTGGCGCGCGGCACTACGTCGAGAACTGGAAGCGCTACAGGCGGGAGCTGTCCCTGGTCTCTTGACGGACGTCGCGGCGCCCCCCGACGTTCGGGACAAACCGGGAGGACGACATGGCCTACGAATTCATCAAGGTCGAGCGCGATGGGCCGATCACCACCTTCATGCTGAACCGGCCCGAGGTGATGAACGCCATGCACTCGCCGGCGCACTTCGAGATGCACGAAGCGCTGGACGCCTTCGCGGCCGACCCGGACCAGTGGGTGGGCATCGTGACCGGCGCCGGCGACCGCGCGTTCTCGGCGGGCAACGACCTCAAGCACCAGGCGAGCGGCGGCAAGATGGGGAGCCCGCCGTCGGGCTTCGCGGGCCTGACCGCGCGCTTCGACCTGACCAAGCCGCTGATCGCGGCGGTGAACGGCGTGGCCATGGGCGGCGGTTTCGAGATCGCGCTGGCCTGCGACATCATCCTGGCGTCCGAGGCCGCGGTCTTCTCGCTGCCCGAGCCGCGGGTGGGGCTGGCGGCGCTGGCCGGCGGCCTGCACCGCCTGCCGCGCGCGATCGGGGTGAAGCGTGCCATGGGCATGATCCTGACCGCGCGGCGCGTCTCGGCGGCCGAGGGCAAGGAGCTGGGCTTCGTGCACGAGGTGACGGCGCCGCAGGATCTGATGCGCACGGCCAAGGACCTGGCCAAGGCCATCTGCGAGCTGGGGCCGATGTCGATCCGCGCCTCGAAGCAGGCGGTCTACCAGGGGCTGGACGAGCCCAGCCTGGAGGCGGCGCTGAAGGGCCAGAACAAGTATCCGGCCGTGGCGGCGCTCTACACCTCCGAGGACTTCAAGGAAGGCCCGCTGGCGTTCGCGCAGAAGCGCCCGCCGCAGTGGAAAGGGCGCTGATGGAAGGCCTTCGCCGCTTCCTGGCGTTCGCCGGCCGCTCGACGCGTCTCGAGTATTGGAAGGTCCAGCTCGCGAGCAGCATCGGCGCCGGCGCATGCGTCCTGGTCGCCATGCTGCTGGTGCCGCTGGTCGGCCAGGCGGGCGGCGTCGTGATGTTGGGGGTTGTCCCGTTGGTCGTCGCGAGCGTCGCGACCGGCGTTCGCCGCCTGCACGACCGCAACAGGTCCGGCTGGTGGCTGCTTGCCTACTGGCTGGCGCCGACGCTCGTGTCGGCGTGGGCGGAGACCGTGCCGGAAGACTCGAGCGTCTTTCTCGTCGCGGCCGCGCTCTCGCTCGCCGGGTTGGTGATCACCGTCTGGTCGCTCGTCGAGCTGGGCTTCCTCAGGGGTGTGACGGGACCTAACCGGTATGGCGCCGATCCCTCCCAGCCGACCACCGCCGAGGTCTTCAGCTAGGTCCGGCGACGGCCGTTTGTTATCGGCCCCCAATATTGCCGCACCGCACCAATCCCGTCACATTCCGCGCGGGTTACAGGGGCGGCGTGATGGTGGATCTCGAAGCGGTCGGCGGGGCGGCGACGGGGGGCTTGTTCGCCTCCACGTTCGAGAAGCCGACCGGGGAAAAGGGCGAGCACCAGCCGCTCTGCGCCGACTGCGGCACGCAGACGATCGGGAAGTTCTGCCACGCCTGCGGCAACGCCAGCCACGTGCACCGCACCCTGCTGCACCTGGGCGAGGAGCTGCTGCACGGGGTGATGCACTTCGACAGCCGGACTTGGCGGACATTGCCGCTCTTGGTCTTTCGGCCCGGCCGGCTGACGCGCGAATGGTGCCAGGGCAAGCGCACGCGGTTCGTCTCGCCGCTGGCGATCTTCCTCTTCACGATGTTCGTCATGTTCATGGCGCTCAGCTACGCGCCCGAGCCGAAGGAAGGCTCGCCGGTCGGCCGGCAGGCCGTGGCGACGGCCGAGCTGGCGCGCCGCAACACCGACGTGGCCAACGCCCGGGCCGAACTGAAGAGCGCGCCGCCCGAGGCCCGGGCGGCCGCTGAGGCGGCCCTCAAGCTGGCGGAGCGGAGGCAGGCCGAGATCAAGTCGCGTCTCGGCGCCACGCCGAAGGCAGCCGAGACCGACAACTGGAAGGAAGAGCTGCGCGAGGACATGAAGTCCGAGGGCTGGCGCGCCAACACGGGTAACAAGAAGCTGGACGAGAAGCTCCAGCACAAGCTCGATAACCCGGAGCTGGCGCTCTACAAGCTGCAGCAGACCTTCTACAAGTTCGCGTTCCTGCTGGTGCCGATCTCGATCCCGTTCGTGGCGCTGCTGTTCCTGTGGAAGCGCGGCTTCACGCTCTACGACCACGGGGTCTTCGTGCTCTATTCGCTGACCTTCATGTCGCTGCTGATCATGGCGGTGGCGATCTGCGTGCGGATCGGCGGGCTGGTGAGCACGCTGGCGGTCGCCGCCGTGCCCTTCATCGTGCCCATCCACATGTACTACCAGCTCCAGGGGGCCTACGGCCTGAAGACCCTCTCCACGATGTGGCGGACGTGGTTCCTGCTGGTGTTCTGCTCGATCGCGGCGGTCTTCTTCCTGCTGGCGATCCTCTGGCTGAACCTCGCCTAGGAGAAGGGTGACGCCTGCGTCACTTTTTGGTCCGCGCGGCCTTGTTTCGGCCCGCGGGCTTTGCCACGGTGCCTCAACTAAACAATGTTCAGGGGAGGGCGGCCCGTGGACCGCTATGACTACATCATCATCGGCGCCGGCTCGGCCGGCTGCGTGCTCGCCAACCGCCTGAGCGAGGACGGGACCAAGCGCGTCCTGCTGCTGGAGGCCGGCGGCAAGGACAACTCGCTGATGATCAAGATGCCGGCGGGCGTCGGCGGGCTGATCAACAGGAAGGGCGCCCAGAACTGGGGCTTCTGGACCGAGCCGGAACCCGCCCTCAACGACCGCAAGCTTTGGTGGCCGCGCGGCAAGGGCTGGGGCGGCTCGTCGTCGATCAACGGGATGATCTACATCCGCGGCCATGCGCGCGACTATGACCAGTGGCGGCAGATGGGCCTGACCGGCTGGGGCTACGCGGACGTGCTGCCCTACTTCAAGCGCTCAGAGAGCCTGGAGGGCGGCGGCGACGCCTGGCACGGCGGCGAGGGGCCGCTGAAGGTCTCCAAGGCCTCGTCCCCGCACCCGATCTACAAGGCGACCATCGACGCGGGCGGCCAGGCCGGCTATCCGCTGACCAAGGATTTCAACGGCTTCCAGCAGGAAGGGTGGGGGCCGTACCAGCTCACCATCCATGACGGCGAGCGCTGGAGCGCGGCGCGCGGCTACCTGCACCCGGCGCTTGGCCGGCCGAACCTGACCTGCCTGACGGGCGCACGCACGACGAAGATCGTGATCGAGAACGGCCGCGCCACGGGGGTGGAGATCCAGGAGGAGAAGGGCGGCCGCCGCGTGGTCCACGCCGACGCCGAGGTGATCCTGTCGGCCGGGGCGGTGCAGTCGCCGCACATCCTGCTGCTCTCGGGCGTCGGCGACCCGGACGAGCTGGGCAAGCACGGCGTGCCGGTGGTCCATGCGCTGAAAGGCGTGGGCCAGAACCTGCAGGACCACCTGGACGTCTGCATGTCGTGGGAGTGCCCGCAGCCGATCACGCTGTATTCCCTGCGCAAGGGCCTGATCAAAACGCTCAGCGTGGGCCTGAACTACATGCTGTTCCGCAAGGGGATCGGCCGTTCGCAGTTCCTGGAATCGGGCGCGTTCCTGCGCTCGCGCCCCGACCTGGACCGGCCCGACCTGCAGATCCACACGGTGCTGGCCATCATGCAGGATCACGGCAAGGTGCAGGTGGCCAAGGACGGCTTCACCTTCCATGTCTGCCAGCTTCGCCCGGAGAGCCGTGGGAAGGTCGGCCTGAATTCGGCCAATCCGCTGGACGACCCGGCGATCTTCGCGAACTACCTGGCGACCGAAGAGGACCGCCGCGCACTGCGCGAAGGCGTGAAGATGATGCGCGAGGTGGCCAAGCAGCCGGCGCTGGCGCCCTACATCTGCGGCGAGCACGCGCCGGGACCGGCCGTGCAGACCGACGCCGAGATCGACGCCTGGATCCGCAGGAGCGCCGAGACGATCTACCACCCCGTCGGCACCTGCCGCATGGGCGTGGCGGGCGACCCGATGGCCGTGGTCGACGCCGATTGCCGCGTGCAGGGCTTGCAGGGACTGCGGGTGGTCGACGCCTCGGTCATGCCGACCCTGGTGGGCGGCAACACCAATGCGCCCACGATCATGATCGCCGAGAAGATCTCGGACGCCATTCTCGGCAAGGCCTTCCTGCCGGCCGACGACGCGCCGGTCTACGAGGATGGCAGGCAGGCGGCGTAGGGGCGGGAATGGCCCTCTCCCTCTTCGCTTCCCGGGGGAGAGGCGGGAGCTGAGACTTCACGCTCGAGAGCCCAGACAAAAGGGCCACGACCGGCGTACCGGTCGTGGCCCCTTGTTCGTCAGTGAGGTCGCCTAGCGCAGCTTTGCGCTCAGCGAGACGCCGACGATGCGCGGCTCGTTGTAGACGGCGGCCATGTAGTTCTCGATCACGCCCTTGAGGTTCTTCTCGTTCGTGATGTTGCGGGCGAAGAGGGCGACCTCGTAGGCGCCGTCGCCGCCTTCGTAGCCGATCCGGGCGCCGCCCTCGAAGTTGCCCTTCGAGTTGAACTCCTTGGTCTTGTAAAGCACGAAGCTGGTGTAGCCCTGGACGTTCCAGTCCGTGGCCACGAAGACCTTGCCGTCGTCGTTCACCGGGAAGTCGTAGCGCGCGGTGAAGCTCAGATTGTACTTGGGCGCGTTCGGCAGCGGCTCGCCGTCGATCTGGGCGAAGGTGTTGGCCCCCACCTTGATCGTCGGATCCTGCACGGTGCAGACCACCACGCCGTTCAGGGCGCAGACCTGGGCGTAGACCCGCTTGTCCTTGATCTCGCTGTGCAGCAGGCTGACGCCGCCCGTCAGGGTCAGGTTCTCGATCGGCCGCCATTCGGCGTCGGCTTCCAGGCCGTAGGCGTCGGCCTTGTCGGCGTTGAAGAGCACGCCGTTGCCGTTCGAGTCGTTGCCGTTCAGCTGGATGTCGTTGACGCGGTAGGCGAAGGCCGTCGCGTTCAGGCGCAGGGTGTTGTCGAACAGCACCGACTTGAAGCCCGCCTCGTACGAGACGATCGTCTCGGAATCGGCGGTGGTGAAATCGGCGTTGAACACCGCCGAGCGGCCCTGGATGGTCGGGCCGCGGAAGCCCTTGGCCACGCGGGCGTAGACGCCGAAGTCCGGGTTCACCTGATAGAGGGCCGACAGGTCCCAACTGAGCTTGCTGTCGGACAGGCGCACATAGCGGCGACCCGTGTAGGTGACCGTGCCGGCGGCGGTGTTGGCCGTCTGCAGCAGCTTGGTCTTCTTGGTGTCCTCGGTCTCACGCGCGCCGGCCGTGATCGTCAGCTGGTCGGTGACCTGGTAGCTGGCCTGGCCGAACAGCGCCCATGACATGTTGATGTTGCGCAGGCGGACGTAGTTGTTCGGGTTCTTGGCCGACGTGTTGAGGAAGTAGGCGCGCTGGTAGAAGTCGGTCAGGTCCTCGCTGTCGAACAGCATGCCGCCGAATTGCCACTTCAGCCGGCTGTCGCCGTTGCTCGAGACGCGCAGTTCCTGGGTGTACTGGTCGAGGTCGCGCAACTGGCCCATGGACTGGCCGAAGCCGATGCCGCCGAAATTGGCCGCCGCGCCGCCGTCGGTGTCGCCGCGGCTGTAGCCGTTGCTGGTCTCGTAGGCGGTGATCGACGTCAGCGTCATCGGGCCGAAGTCGTAGGCGATGTTCAGCGACGCGCCCTGGGTCGAGTAGGCCTGCGGATTGTTCTGGGCTTCGTCGTAGGCGACGCGGTCGCGGGGCGCGTTCGGCTTGTTCGAGCCCTTCACCAGCGCGTTGCGCAGGAAGAGGGTCGAGGTGCCCTTGTAGTCGCGGGCATGGGCCGAGGCGAGGACGGTCAGGTCTTCGTTGGGGGTCAGCAGCAACTGGGCCCGGACGTCCTTCTCGTCGAAGCCGCCCATGGTGTCCTTCTTGGGCGTGACCGTGCCGTCGGCGCTGACGCCCGCGAAGGTGTTGTCCACCCAGTTGTCGCGATGCTGATAGAGCGCCGAGATGCGGAACGCCGCCTTGTCGGCCACGATCGGGCCGCCGACGCCGCCGTCGAAGGTGATGGTGTTCTTGCTGCCGTAGGTGGCCTGGGCGCGGGCCTGCAGGGTGTTGCTCGGGCGGATCGTGTCGAACTTCACGATGCCGGCGGTGGTGTTGCGGCCGAACAGCGAGCCTTGCGGGCCGCGCAGCACTTCCACCTGCTGGACGTCGAACACCGGGTTCGACTTCAGCACCACGTGCTCCAGGACCACGTCGTCCTGGATGATCGACACCGGCTGCGAGGCGCCCAGGTAGAAGTCGATGTTGCCCAGGCCGCGGATGTAGAAGCGCGGGAAGATCCGGCCCGTGGTGGTTTCGGCGTAGAAGCTGGGCACCTTGCCCGACAGCGACAGAAGGGTGTCGTCACCGCCGGCGGCGGCGGCGCGCACGTCCTCGGCGCCCATGACGGCCACCGACAGCGGCACCTTCTGCAGGTTCTCGGAACGACGCTCGGCCGTGACCACGACTTCGCTCAGTTCGCCGCCCGTCTCCTCGGCGGCGGCGGCCGCTGTTGCGAACGACAGGGCGGAAAAAGCGACCGCGGCCAGGAGCGCGCGCTTACGAACACCATATACAGGCAAGGGTATCCCCAATTCTCGATGGTTGGACCGCCGGATGGACGGCGGCTCCGATGCGGACGGCAGGTGCGGCGGCGCCGCGGACTCCCTGCGTCGTCGGGCGGCGGCTTAGGCGCGCCGCATGACAGTCGCAAGACAAGCCGACGCCGAACGGCGCCCTCGATGCATCATCCGCGTCGGGCGTTGCTGCGGTGCAACACGGATGTGGTGAGCCGGCCGCCCGCGGGTCAGGGCGCCGCCGCGGCTCCGGGGAGGGGAACCACCGTCAGCTTGTAGGCGGCGCCGGGCTTGAGCCATTGCTGCGCGGCGCGCTTCACGTCGGCGGCGGTGACCCTTTCGGTGCCCGGGATGATGTCGCGGATCACCTCCAGGCGGCGGGGGTCTTCCTGGGCGCCGGAGAGCTCGTTCAGCCAGTAGCCGTTGGTGACGCGGGCGCGCTGGAGGCCCTCGACGCGGGGCTTCTTGGCGCGCTCCAGCTCGTCGTCGCCCACCTCGGTGGTGGTGAGGTCGGCGGCGATCTTCTGGGCGTCGGCGAAGAAGCCGGGCAGCTTTTCGGGCGGCACCTCGACGGTGGCGGCGATGTAGCCCCAGCCGCTCCAGACCAGGCTGTGCTGCGAGTTGACGTCGGGCGAGTAGGTGGCGCCTTGGGCCTCGCGCAGTTGGTCGGTGAGCCGCAGCTTCATGACCTCGCGCATCACGGCGGTGTCGCGGGCGCGCTGGGGGTTCACCCAGTAGTCGGTGGTCGGCCAGGCGATGAACCCGATGGCCTGGTCGGCGCGGCCCTTGTGGGTGAGGACCACGGGCTGGCCGGCGGCCGTCGGGAATTTCACCCCCTGGGCGGCGGTCGGCGACAGCGCCGCGTCGGCGCGCTGCGGCAGGGCGCCGAAGGTGCCGGCCGTGGCGGCGATGGCCTGGTCGACGGTGATGTCGCCCACGACGACGATCTCCAGCGGGCCACTGTCGAGGCCGGGCTGGATCGCCGCCCTCACCTGGGCGATCTGGGCGTTGGCCATGTCGTCGCGGCTGGGGAAGGTCCAGCGGCGGTCGCCCGAGTGGAGCAGGCCCTGGAGGTCGCGGGCCATGACGCCGTTGTCGGTGGCCTCGTACTGGTCGTGGATGGTGCGGGCGCCCGCCTTGATCCGCGCCAGGGCCGCATCGCGCCAGGCGGCGTCGGTGAGGTAGGCGGCCAGCACCTGGAGCTGGACCGGCAGGTCGCCGGTGCGGGTGGCGCCGCTGAGCACATAGGCGTCGTCGTTCACGCTGAAGCGGCCGCCATAGACCTTGGAGGCCAGCACGCGCTCCATGTCCTCGACGTCGATCTTGCGCAGGCCGCCCTCGATCATCGCGGTGGACGCCCAGTAGGGGCTCTGGCGGTCGGCGGGCAGGGCCAGCATGCCGCGGCCGATGTTGACGCGGACCAGCACCTCGTCGTCGCGGAAGGTGGTGGGCTTCACGGTCAGGCGCACGCCGTTGGCGAAGCGGACGAAGGTGGTCCCTAGATCGGCCACCTCGCGGCGCTCGGCGACCTTGCCGGCCGCGCCGAAGCTCTCGTAGGGCCAGGCGATCTGCTGGTTGGCGGCCGGCGGCTTCACGGCCACCTGCTGCGAAGCCGTCAGCGCGGCCAGCAGCGCGGGCTCGCCGCCGTCGATCGGCGTGGGCGAGGCCATGAAGACCAATGGGCCTTCGCCATGGAAGACGCCCTTCAGCGCGGCGTTGACGGTCTCGGCCTTCAGGCCCTTCACGTCAGCCTCGAACATGGCGAGGTCGTCGGCGGGCGAGGTGACGACGGTGTGGTCGCCCAGGGCGCCCACGATCTCCTGCGCCAGGTCGGCCGGGCGGCGGGTGTTGGCGCCGGAGAGCTGGGTCTTCAGGGCGACGCGGATCTCCTCGATCTCGCGGTCGAGCTCGTCCTGGCGCACACCGTATTGAACGATGCGGCGCTGTTCCTGCTCGGCGGCCGCCAGGGCCTCGCGCCAGTGGCCGGCTTCGGCGTTGACCCCGATGCTGGCGACCTCGACGGCGTCGTCCTGCTCGCCCTTGCCTGCGCCAGCGCCCAGGAAGGGCGGGTTGGCCCCGCGCGAGATGGCCGAGTAGCGGCGGTTCAGCACCGACAGGCCCAGGTTCTCGATCAGGTCGCGCCGGCGCTTGGCGGCCGTGTCCAGCGACAGGTCGGGCGGGCCCAGCCAGGCGATCTGCAGCGACTGGGTGACGCCGGGGTCGACCACCAGCCGGGCCTCGGCCTTGCGCGGGGCGACGGGCCCCTGGTCGGGCTCGGGCAGGGCCGGCGCCTTGGCCTGCCACCCGCCGAACGAGGCCTTGATCTTGGCCTCCATGGCGTCGACGTCGAAGTCGCCCACGGCCACGAACACGGCCCGCTCGGGGCGGTACCAGTGCTCGTAATAGTCGGCGATGGCGCTGGCGGGGGCGTTGCGCAGCACCTCGACCTTGCCGATCGGCAGGCGGGTGGGCAGGCGCTGACCCTTGAGCTGGAAGTTCAGGCGCTGGATCAGCACGCGGTAGCTGGGCGTGTCGCGAGCGCGTTCCTCGGACAGCACGATGCCGCGCTCGCGGTCGACGGCGGCCGGGTCGATGGTGAGGTTGAAGGCCGCCTCGCGCAGCAGCTTCATCGACGTGTCGACGGTCTCGGCGTCGGTCTTGGGCAGGTCCAGCTTGTAGACGGTCTCGGAGAAGCCGGTGGAGGCGTTGGTGTCGGCGCCGAACGCCAGGCCCAGGCGCTCCAGGATCTTGACCATCTCGCCTTCCTTGACCTCCTTCGAGCCGTTGAAGGCCATGTGCTCGAGGAAGTGGGCGAGGCCCTGCTGCGGGTCGGCTTCCATCATCGAGCCGGTGGCGAACCACAGGCGGAAGGCGGCCTGGCCGGGCGGGATCGACTGCTTGCGGATGGCGTAGCGCATGCCGTTGGGCAGGGCGCCGAAGCGGATCGCGGGGTCGGCCTTGAGGTCGGAGATCGCCTGGGGCCACTGGCCGGGGGCGAGCTTGACCGGCGCGGGCGCGGCGGGAGCGGCGGCGGCAGGCTGGATGAAGGCGACGGTGAGCGCGGCGGCGAGGGCAGGGCCAGCGCCCGGGAGACGGATCATCAAATAGCCTGGAAGGTTCGAGACAAGCCCGCAACATCGCCAAGGCCCATGGCCGCGGCAAGGCGCGAAAGCGGCGGCTCGCGTGTCGCCGCGACACATCTTACATACGATCCTGATGAACACCGTCTTATTCGAAGCGCCCGCGCCGGGCGGATCGCGACCGCAGCACCCCGGCGACCCGGACTTCCGGCCGGCGCCGGAGCCGATCGTGAACGCCCCCTGGCCGGTGGTGGCGCTGACCGTGGGCATCGCGGTCGCCTACCTGATCCAGAGCCGCTTCCCGCTGCCGCTGGTGAGCGAGGCCTTCGCCTTCTCGCCGGCGCTACTGCTGCAGGGTCACGCCGAGCGGCTGATCAGTTCGCTGTTCGTGCACGGCAACTGGGCGCACGCCCTGATGAACGCCGCCTTCGTGCTGGCCTTCGGCGCTCCGGTCGCCCGCTGGTACGGGCCGAGGCTGGGCGGGGTGGTGGCCTTCTTCCTGTTCTACCTGCTGAGCGGGGTGCTGGCCTGCCTGGGGTTCGCGGCCGTGCACTGGGGACAGGACGCGGCGCTGATCGGCGCCTCGGGCGCGGCCTCGGGCCTGATGGGCGGCGCCGCGCGCCTGATCGGCGGGCAGGGCCGGCCGGGGCCGATGTTCTCCAAGGCGGTGACCGGCATGGGCGGCGCCTGGATCGCCGTGAACGTGATCATGGCCTTCACGGGCGGGGCGCTGATCCCCGGGGCAGGCGACGCCGGCGTCGGCTGGGAGGCGCACCTGGCGGGCTTCGCTGCGGGCGTGCTGCTGATCGGGCCGGTCGGCTGGCTGGCGGGCCGTCGCTGACCGTAAGCCTGACCGTGCTCACGCACGCGTGACCCGGCCCTCATTGTGTCCTGGCTGAAATTGAACAACCCTGTTCCCCCAAAGAGAACGGGAACAGGAGGCCCAATGCTGGTCTCGCAGATTCTCCGGACGAAGGGAGACACGGTCTTCACCATCAAGCCCGCCGACACGGTGGGCGTGGTGGCCGAACTCCTGCACAGTCGCGGCATCGGCGCCCTGGTGGTGCTGGACGCCGAACGGGTGGCGGGGATCGTCTCCGAACGCGACGTGGTCCGGGCGCTGGCTTCGCATGGCGAAGCGGCGATGAAACGGCCGGTGTCCGACTTCATGACGGTAAACGTACTGTTCGCCGACCCCGGCGAGACGGTCGATTCCCTGCTCACGCGCATGACCGACCGGCGCATCCGCCACCTGCCGGTCTGCAAGAACGAGCGCCTGGTGGGCATCGTCTCGATCGGCGACCTGGTGAAGTGGAAGATTTCCGAGGTGGAAGCCGAGGCCGATGGCCTGAAGGCCTATATCGCGGCCAGCTAGACAGACAGACGAGACCCCCCTCCGTGAGGAGGGCTGAAAGCCGGCGGTGCGTCGGTGAAAAGGGCGGGGAAGGGGACGGATCCTTCCCCGCCCGATTTCGGTCGATCATATGTGTTCTTGTGTTGTTCTTCGCAAGCTTGGGTCGCCCAAGAGACGGTGGAGCTTGGCCGAAACGACGGAGAAGCTGCGCGATGGAGTCCTGGAGGAAGCGGCAAGGGAATTCAGCGGGCTCGCCGGCGGGGCGGAGGTTCGGGCGCATGCTGATGGAGAATGCCGTCGCAGATGAACCCTCCGGGGCCGTGGCCGGCCGGCAGGAAGCCGTGAAGACGCTTGCGGCGGGGGCGTTGACCTTGCTGGCCGGTTGCACGCCGCCGCCGAGATTCGGTGTGGTGAACGAGACGCCGCTGACCGTGACGCTCCATCTCGATGGCGACCCCGGAACGCTCGGTTGGCAAGAGAAGGTGGTGTTGCTGCAAGCGGGCGAGGAAAGGTCGTTTCGGGCAGGAACGATGTTCAATTCCGGGTTCTTGCGTTTCCGCATTGGCGCCTGTGATTACGAGTATGATTGGCAGGACGCGCGCAGGCGATCTGAGAAGGGCGCTCTCCTCGGTGTGATCGTGCAACTTGAAAACGGACATGACGGCGCGTCTCCGGCCAGTGGCGGTCTACAGGGAGGGGAATGGGCCGTTCAGGTTCGAGACGCGCGAGGCGATTTCTGTCCCCGCGTCGGTGCGCCCGGCTACATCGCCGCCGTGAGCGGCTGCGGCGCGCCTGAGACGGCGGCGTCGGCCAGGGTGTAGGCCTCGAGCACGTCGGCGGTGGCGTCGCGGGCCTTCAGCAGCGCCTCCCGCAGGGTGCAGGTGTCGAGGGCGGGGCAGTCGGCGCACTTGCGGAAGCCCAGTCGCGGGCTGACGCAGGGGGCGAGGGCCAGCGGGCCGTCGATGACGCGGATGATCTCGGCGAAGGTGATGGCGTCGGCCGGCCTGGCCAGGACGTAGCCGCCGAACTTGCCGCGGCGGCTCAGGACGATCTGGTTCCGCGAAAGCTCGAGCAGAATCGCCTCCAGGAACTTGCGCGGCGCGTCCGCGCGCAGCGCGAGCTCGCCGGCGCTCACCTGGGCGCCCTCGGCGCGCGCCAGCTCCACCAGCGCCCGCAATCCGTACTTGGCCTTCTGCGACAGCATCCACGTCTCCCGCCCAGAGTTGTGGCGGGCGCGTGACAGGCGCGCAAGGCGGCGCACGCATCGAGGGAGTGCGGCATTCTCTACAGGGGCATGATCCGTGGCGCACGGGCGGCGGCCCGGCGCGCTGTTTCGCGCAACGACATGCCCTCCGCGCGTGCGCGCGATTCCATTCCCCTGAAGGCCGGGAAGGCGGGTGCGGCATATGCGACATGACGACGGTTTGTGAGATTCTTTGCGACAGGCTGTTGACGCCGGCCCGGGGGGCAAATAGATAGCCGCCTCCGCTCGGAACGGGGCGGCGACGAAGGGA